>Ga0209467_1000045_pt1 | contig 241666 bp, 237 predicted proteins | sample Higcelwee11metaG_FD_187175 | JGI IMG/M metagenome (GOLD analysis project Ga0209467, IMG submission 187175) | Freshwater pond sediment microbial communities from the University of Edinburgh, under environmental carbon perturbations - High... | ecosystem: Environmental > Aquatic > Freshwater >...
CTTGGGCATAATATTTATCATCTTGAGATGACGGTGGCGTTGGGGGTACCATTGATAACATTTTTTCGAACAAACCCGCACTAGCATTAGCCAAGGCTAATCTTTGTTGGTTGATTTGTTGCCCCATGTATTCGATATTTGTTCTTCTAGCCGTTAATTGCAAGAATCTTGCTTGGCTCGCTGCCATACCCATATGCAAATTTTCCTATACTAAACATATAAACTAACAATATGATTATATAGGCACAAATATTTTTCTCCTATAGCTTTATAGGAAAATACTTTTTTTGTAGGAGAAAAAATCTAAATACTGCTATTTTCTAATTCTATTTTGGCAACAGCAATTCTGTTGTCTAAAAATTTTGACTCCACAGATGTAGAAATTTCTTGAGCAATATTTAAAAGTTTCAAAACAGTCTCTTTCAATTCTTGTTTATTTTCAGTCGTTTCAAATGTTTTTTGATATAAATTGGCTAAATCAAAATATAATTTGCCTTGCATAAATAAAAGGTCATTATTTTTGGCAAATTCTATTGCCTGCTCCAGATGCATTTTTGCCATTTCAAAATCATTTTGCAACATAAAATAATCTGACAACATTTTTTTGATATATGCAATCAAATAATTATTTTGAATTTGAGGCTTAGAAGCCACATCAAAAGCCTGTTGAGCAATAGAAACAGCTTGATTGATATCTCCGACTTGAACTTGTATCAAGCTCAAAATCATCCAACTCGGAATAGCAAACAATGCTATTTTTTGACTTGCAAAGAAATTCAAACATTCATTAACCATATTTGTCGCATTGAGATAATCTTTATTATCCAAAAGCTGTTTTACGAATAAAAGCTGGATGCAATTATAAACAAAAGCATTATTAAGTTTTCTCGATTTTTGAGCAATATTAGAAATTTCTTGCCCGACATTGGGTTTTTCCTCGTAAAACATTTTATTTAAAAGCCTGATAAGTTCAAGTTCAAGCAAAATATTTTCTTTATCCGAAATATCAGAATTATTGACTATATTTAGTGTTTTTTGGATAGAAACCTCGGACTCGTCAGGGAAACCATTCAAAGTTTTGTGCATAGCATCAACAACAAAAATTTGTATTTGTGCTTCTTCATTTTGATTATTTTTGACAAAAAGCTCTAAAACACTGTAATAATTTTTATTTCCTTGCAAAGATAATGCTTTTACAAGGAAAAATTGGCTTTTCAAAACAGCTTCTTCAATAACTTCATATTCAATATCCGAAAAATCCTGCTGGGTTTTGACTCCTTCTTGCAAACTCGGCATTATATCTGATTGAATTAATGTAATTACTTCTCCTAAATATCCTGCCTCAATCAAAAATTTAAGCTTCAAAAACTTCAAAAGAGCTGATTCTAAAGGCATTGTGGATATATCTATACATTCAAGAGCTTTATCAATGTATTCTAAAGCTTCTTGAGAACTGCCCACGACAGCTAAACTCTTGACCAAATAACCGCAAAGTTCTATTATTTTTGACCCATTATTTTGAGCTTCATAGCTTTTTATGGCTTCCGACAAAAACAATATTGCATCTTCCGGAGAACTCAAATAATTATCAATCCCCAATCTTTCTTGAAGCTCAAGCTTTCTTTCATTTTTGTCTTGATAATTTGAATACTCAATATTTGCAATGGCTTCTTTTTGAGCTAGAAGATAAAATGCCTTATCGCCTGTAGAAATAGCTTCCTTGACAGCTGTATTCCAAAGCGTAAAAGCTATTTCAAATTTTTCTGCTTTTTTGGCAATTTCTGCAGTTTGAGAACTGTTGGATTCATTTATATTTATTATCACATTAAGCAAATTAGAATTAATTTGTTTTTCTTGAATTTCATCTTTAATCACAATATTTTTTATTACTTCATAAATAAATTTATTTTTAAATTTGAAATTTATATTATCATGAGTAACCAAAAATCCATTGGAAACAAGTGTCTGCATAATCATTTCAAAACTTTCATCATCAAGACCTAGAACGCTTTGAATAATGGGAGGAAAGAACATATAACCCAGGCACACTGCATTTGCGACAACTTGGTGTATAACTTCATTCTTGGCAAACATCGAATCAAGTCTTACGGCGACGATTTCTTCAATATTATTAGGCAAAACTAATGCTTCGACGTTAGTTTTGATTTTCACACCCTCATCAGTCGGGTAAAGCATACCTAATTGAGTTAAAAATAAAATTATTTCTTCAAAGAAAATAGGCCAACCTTGCACTTTGGATTTTATTTGCTCTAAAAACACATCGGGAATTTCATCTACATTTTTGATATAAAAAGACAATTCATTTTTGATTTCACTCATTTCAAACGGAGTTACTCTGATTGCCCCGATTGTTTGGTTGGCAATTTTTTCTGATTGTATATAAGCTGAAATATGACTGTTGTTTGAGGTTGTAGTTATCAAAAATGATTCTCTCAAAAAGTCTTCTTCTATCAAAGCTTCAAAAACTTCAGCAGATGATTTGTCAATAAATTCGATTTCTTTAATTATCAAAACGACTTTTTGCATTTTTTGAATTGTTTTGAATAACTCTTTTACTGCAAAAATAAGATTTTGCTTAGATTCTTCAATATTAATATCAGCGGCAGCTTTAGGCACCAAAAGATTCAATAAAGGAAATATAACCGCTTCATTTGTAATCCCAATATTTTTTTCTAATGCATTTTTAACTTTTTCTTTAATTTTGTCCGCTTCATAATTGATTAAAGGCAAACTAAACATTGATCTTATAAGATTTTGAAGTGTCGCAAAAGGTACAGTATTCAATGAAGAATGGCAATCTGCTTGTAAAAGGCAAAAATTCTTATCCTGCAAATCCGAAAAAACAATATTCAAAAAAGTCTTTTTCCCTATGCCTGATTCGCCCAGTAAGGCGATAAAACCTGATTTTTTATGTAATAAAAGATTTTTGAGACTGCTTAAAGTCTCTTTTCTGAATGAAAGTTTATTGTCCTGCAACTTAGGATCTTCTTCGGGGAGTTCAGATGGGCTTTCTTTTTGAACTTCAGGCTCTTCTTGAGTATTTTTCGAAAGTTCTTCACTAATTTCTTGTTGTTGCATATTTTGAACATAATCTTCGATTTCTTCAACTTTTTCCTCAAATGAAGATTCTTCTTCAGGCTGTTGCGAAATTTCTTGCGAAATAACCTCTTGAGATTCAACGATTTGAGGTATTGCAGGAGTTGAAAGAGCTTCTATAACGATATAAAGCCCCGGAGCAATTTTTTGAAGCCTGTAAGAATTTTCCAAAGCCATCGCACTTGGTCCATCTAAGCTGACAAGACCTATAGGGATTTTCAAAAGCATTTCTACGCCAAATCTGTGTTTTTTTGACAATGATTGTGAAAGTAGAATTTTGACATCATAAGAAATATTCACATTTGCAAGTTTATCGTTCAAAATTTTAAATTCTTGCGAGATTTCTTCGGCAATTTTTATCATTTTTGCATCGTTAATCTCATCTGCTTCGACGCCGATAAGGTACGGAGCTAATTTTAAAACTTTGAAATCATAAGGTTTAATTACTGCTAAAATTGTCTGGAAGAATTTTTTGATAAGTTTTTCTGAAAGCTCTTTTTGGGCTATATTTTCATTCAAAAATTTTCCATTTGTAAGCTCCAATAATAAAGTTGAATGCGGAATATAAGTTTCTGGTTTGTCATCTAAAGCCGCAGCACATTTTTTGCAATGTGTTGCACTCAAAGGATTGAGAGCATTACAACTTTTGCATTTTTTCAAAAGAGGCGTTGCACATTTTTTGCATTTTTCGCTCAAAGGATTATTTGGTGCTTGGCAAACAGGACAAAAACGAACAAGCCTAAGACCGCAATTAGAACATTTTGGGGCATTTAAAGAATTTGTCATTTTGCATTTCGGACAAACCACTTTCAGCTTAAACCCGCAATGGGCACAAAACACAGCATTATCAGAATTTTGGGTTTTACATTTCGGACAAATCATCTAAACACCTCTACTAAAAATCGTTCAATTTGGCTAAAAGCTCAAAAAGTCTTTGGCTGGTTTGAGATTCGCTGATATTTAAACGATGAGCTATCTCACACAATTTCAGATTTTGATTATATCTTAACTCAAATAGTTTTAAATACTGTTTTTCAGGTTCATTTTCATTGAATCTGTACAAATTATTTATAATTAAACGAAGTTGTTCATGAATAACCGAAAGCTTCTCCCTCTCAGAGCAAGGATAAGGAATATTAAAAACAAGGTCGCCTTTTTCATTGATGTTGAATGAAATCAAATTTTCAATAGGAGCATCATTGTCAAAAACCTTTGATGTCAAACGTTTTTGCTCTTTCAATACTTGCGAAATTACTTTTTGGGTAACTTTATCAAGATAAGTTTGCGGTGGAATTTTATCGCCCAAAATCAATAAAGTATCTTTGATTTTGTCATAAATTTCGGCACAAAAAAGCTCGAACAAGTCCTCATTCCTTTTATTATAATGGGGGCTTCTTTTTATTGATAATTCTATAAGTGCCTTATGTTCAGCCTTCATAGCCCTTTAACCTTCTTTAACTTCTTTTTTATATTATCATAACTACAAATTTATAATCAAAACAGTTCTTATAAATGGTTCGGATGTTCTAATATTTCTGGACGGATTTTTTTCAAAGACATTTTTTATGACATCTAAAGCTTTATCATCAATTTCTTTAGACCCGCTGGACGTTTTTATCAAACAAGTTTTAAATCCTACATTATTATCAAAAACCACAGCCACTTTAAGCTCTTTTTGCAAAGGAGCTTCTGTCGTTACCTGAATTCCTTTAGACAAATCCTCTTTTATAATTTTTCCGACCGAATTAAGATACTCAACAAACAAACTGTCTTGTGATAATTCAGCCGAAAGACCCCAAGCAAGCTTATTTACGCTCAAATTAGTCTCAGGTATAACAGCATTGTCTATAACCGTTGCATTTTTGATTTCAATAATTTTTTGGTCATTTTTTCGACTCAAGCCTATTCCTATCAAAATTGCACCCAACAAAATTATGGACAAAACATGCAAAACCAAAGGTTTATTTTCTTGTTTTTGCCTCAAAAAAGGTTCAATATCAGGATTATTTTTGCTTTCATCAGGATTTAATTCATCCAAAACCTCTTCGATTTCACTTTTTGGAACGTCAATAATTTTTTCATCCCCAAAAATCTCGACTTCTTCTATATTATCAAGCCCGCCCAAGTCATCATCAGCAAAATCTTCAACAAAAACAGGCGAGAAACCTTCAAACAAATCAGGCATTTGAGAAAGATTTTGAGCTACAGAATCTATTTTTTGCAACATATTCAACTTCCTCAAAAAAGCTGTATCTGCAAGCAGACTTTGCAGCAATGTTATTTGAGATTTGAGAGATATTTCTTCTTCCTGCATTTTTATAAACAGATGAAATATATCCTTTTCTGATATTTCGACATTATATTTTTTTACCGCTATGTGAGTAGAAAGTTGCTTGAATCTATCCATCGGCAAAAGTTTATTTGTATTCAAAATATAAAAATTTTGCATGCCTTTATCAAAAATGATTTGTTCAGTGGGGATAAAGCCAACAATATCAATACTTTTGAGTGCGTCGTCAATTTTCACAACAATATACAAATCAGGTTCTATACCCAATTCTTTATGTGATTTTGGAATCAAAACAAAATTTGCAGAATTATCAACAATCCTTACATCGACTCTTACGTTTCCCACATAAAAATCTGCAACATCGAATCGCATTGCAATGGGAATATTTTTGTACAAACTTTCTTTTGTTGATGCACCAAACCCTATTGTTTCCATATAATCCGCCAAAGTTTCAATAACATTTGCGTAAACAAAAATCCTTTTTCTTAAAATAGGGTCTTCGATACCAACTATAATATTTTCAGCGACAAGTTTGGCGTTTTTTGTTATAATTGCTTGAGTCAAAATTATATCCTCTTTTCAATAAGTCTATTATAAAGGTTTTTTTAATAAAAGTTAACAATATTATACTTTTTTAGCAACTAAATTAATTCAGATGTTTTACATGATATAGTCAAGGTAAGTTAAAAGGAGTTCAATATGTCAGCAGTTAGTGGAGTAAACGGTTCTCAAAATCAACAATTTGTAGAATTGGTAAATAAGCCTCAAAGCTCTTATCAGAACAATGCACAGCCTATTTCGATGCCACCGCAACCTGAAATGGACTCTTATGAAGGTCCAAAAGAAGAAAAGAAAAAAGGCAGCATTTTAGGCAAAATTCTGACAACTCTTGTAGTGGCGGGAGCTCTTGTTGGGCTCAACAGATTTGCTCATTCTAAAGAATGGAAATGGCTAAACCCTGAAACAGGCGAATCAGCCAAATTTGCAGACAAATGGATTAAAGAACCTCTCAACAAATTAGACAACTTTGTCGTTAATAACTGGAACAAGATTTTCAATAAAGGTACCAAAAACGGCGAAGATGTTGCTGAATAAAAAATAAGATACTATAAAAGTGTATTAAAAGACCCTCATAAAGAGGGTCTTTTGAATAATAGATTCAGATTTTTACAACAATTCTTGAAGCTTTCCTGTTTTTTGCAACTCAAAAAGGTCATCGCATCCGCCTATGAATTTGTCATTTATAAAAATCTGCGGAACGGTACTCATTCCTGTTTTTTCAATCAAATTGTCCATAGCTTCATCTTCATTGCTGCTAATATCAATTTCTTGAAAATCCAACCCCAGCTGAGTAAAAAGGGATTTGGCCTTTTTACAATAAGGGCAATAATCAGTTGTATAAATTTCAATCTTAGACATTTTCATCTCCTTTTATCAAAAAATAAATGTATAATAGCTCCACTTTAACATATCAAATTATTTTTTCATCGGAAATTAAGCTAATATTCATAATCGAGCTGGTAATACCCCAAAAATACTTACGAATACTGTATTTAAGTCATATTAAGCAGAACTAATGTTTTTAATTGATGTTCAAATTTGAAATACAATAAATAATAGAAGTATGAAAATAAAATTTATTATAAGCATGTTATTGGTCATATTACTTTGTTCCAAAAGTTCTGCTATCACAGTAGGCTTACTTAGTGATGTTAATAAAAGTTATATTGCAACATCGGATCAAGGTGCTGTAATTGACGGTCATTCAGGATGTGTATTGCTCCCAATCAAAAAAATGTGCCGTTATAATATCAAAAATACCCGCAGAAATATTGCAATACAGCTTGATGACGGTCATTATTATAATACCGGCACAGACTATTTAATCATTGCTTGCTCGAATGGTTTCGTATCAACAAAAGAAAAATGGTACAGAGGTTGTTTAATTATCAAAAAAATTGATAATGGTCTCACTTTCATAAATGATGTAGGTTTAGAAGATTATTTATTGGGAGTGGTCCCTTCTGAAATGCCGACTTCGTGGAATTTAGAAGCATTAAAGGCTCAAGCAATTGCAGCCAGAAGCTTTGCTATTTCCAACTTGGGCAAAAGAAGCTCTATGGGTTTTGATTTGAAAGATACCCCCGAGGACCAGGCTTATGGTGGTGCATCTTGCGAAAATGAACGCTCTTCAAAAGCTGTAATAGAAACAAAAGGGCATGTTTTGGTTTATCAAGGCAATATCATAAACGCTTATTACTGTTCTTCTGCAGGCGGGAGAACAAAATTGGCATCTGAAGCGTGGTATAAAGACCTTCCTTATATTCGTTCGGTTTATTCTTACGATGACAATATTCCGCAAAAAGGGCATGGTGTGGGAATGAGTCAATACGGTGCAAATTATCTTGCCAACAATGATTATAATGCTTATCAAATTTTGAACTATTTTTACAATAATGTTTCTTTGGGAAAAATAAAAGGCAACTAAAAATACTAAACTACTTCAATTTTTCGAGTTCAACTTTTGCGGGAATAAAATTAGGGTTCAACTGTAATGCCATATTAAAATCATGCCTTGCATAAGAATAATTTTCATCCATAACCTCAATAAGCCCGTAATAGTAATAATAGAGCGAATTCAAACTTTCCACATGAGAAACACCCAGCAAATATTGTCTTGCCAAAAACGTATTTTTTTCCATTAAAGCAATTTTAACAAGAGCAACCCATGCAGGAGTAAAATTCGGATTTATGGACAAAATTTGTTTATAAATGCCCTTTAAGCTTGTATTTTTTCCATATCTTCCGTTTATTTCGGCAATATTATACAATGCATAATAATTTTCAGGATTAAGCTCCAAAGCCTTATAATATCCCAATAAAGCTTCTTTATCATTCGACATATCACGATGGCAATTAGCAATTTTCAACACCAATCTATCAGATTTTTTGTCATATTTCAAAGCTTGCGAATAATTTCTGATGGCTTCATTATATTCTTGCCTAACATAATGAAGATTGCCAAGACCTTCGAATGAAGCAAAATCTTTTCTATCAATCGACAAAGCTTTTTTATATGCTTCTTGTGCTTTTTCAAAATCTCTCAAATCGAAATAAATTCTGCCTAAAAGATTATAATCTTGGCTTGAATTTCTTAATTTAATATTTTTCAAAATCAATTCTTTAGCTTTTTGATTTTCATCACTCATCAAATAAAATTTTGCAAGATAATAATTTTTGACTTGCGAATTATGGGCTTTTTTTGACATCAAATAAATTTTGTGAAGTTTAACTCCGTAAGAAAGCTCTCTATCATTGATATTCTCCTCCGAAAGCTCGTCCAATTGCCCCAAAGCAGCAGAATAATTGCCTTTTGAAGCCAAAATATTCACCTTAAGAATTCGATACAAATAATTATCAGGGTTAATGTCTATCGCCTTATTGATATATTGATAGGCTTTTTTGTTATCATTCTTGGTGAAATAAACCTTTGCCAAAACATAATTTGCATAATCCGATTTTGAATATTTTTTATTTTCGAAATCATCTTGAATAGTTTTCATTTCTATCAAATCAGGACTATAGGCAGATTTAGCCAAAATACCGGCAAAAGCTTTTTCATCGGTGTACTCAGGATAAATTTTGGGAAGATACATCTTGTATAAAATCTCTATTTTTCCTTCCCAAATTTGATGATCATAAATATTGCTTAAACGATTTCTGGAAAGACTAAAAAGCCCTAAAGAAGCTAATTTATTCGCATAATCCATATTCAAATAATCATCATTAACAGGAGTTAGCTCAAAAGCTTTATCAAAATTTATAATAGAATTGTCTAAATCACCTCTAATGTAAGAGCCATAAGCTTCTTGAAGATACTTTTTTGATTCGATATTACTAAGTCTCAAAAATTCTCTGTCATCTATATAATTTTTTTTATAATCTATATCATCAGAACTCATTCCGGAATTTTTTATATAATCCAAAAGCCCCATGTCAGAAAGTTTCACTTTATTTTCGATATCAACAGATGTAGAATTGTCCAACAAAGAAAAATCCAAAAAAGTAATTTTCATATTTGATAATTTATTCAAATATGCCAAAAATATATCTTCAACATCTTTATTTAACGCAAAATCAGCATCCGCCAAAGCTATATAATCCACTGTTGCAACATTTCCCAAGCTTGAACTTGCATCCAAATTTACCCATTCCGTACCGAGATTCGCCACAACCCAACAATAATAATTGAAACAAGCTTCATTTTGGTTCGAATATTTGACTCCTACAACAACTTTTGCGGGGATTTGGGCTTTACGCAAAAGTGCTGCCAAAAGAATCGCCCTATCAGTGATATCACCGCTTTTGTCGGCAAAAGTTTGCGATGCTTTTTTGATTTTTGTTTTATTATCATCCGTTTGTATATTTTGATACACATATTTTTCAAATTTTTTGGATAATTTATAACTGTCTTTTGGCTTTTCTTGCAATTCCTTCAAAACAAATTTTGAAATTTCGACATCTTCATAATCCATATAAAGTGTCTGCTTTAGGGCTTCTTGGAAATTTTTATTTCTCGGAGGATAGTTAAATGCCTGATCTCCATAATTGCGATGTTTCACCTTAAGATAATATATGTTGTCTTTTGACTGAATTATTCTCTGAGAACTCAAAAAATCGGGGATTTTCAAAGGATCATAACTTCCCAAGGAAAGCTTGTAAGTGATTTCTTTAACATTTTTTATATTTTCAATATTACCATCTGCGACAATGCGGCTTTTTTTGAAAACATTATCAAAACTTGTAAAACCCTGATTTTTAATAATCGGGAGTTTTTCTTGATTCTCGGACAGATTTTTGTTGCCGAAATCTCCTTCTACGGCGAAAGCCATACAAGGTAAGCAAAAAAACATAAAAATTAATAAAAACAAAAACTTAAATTTGTTCTCAAAACAAGAGATATTCTTCATTAAAATATTATACATTTAAGAATACTCTATGTCAGTTTATAAATAAATACTGTCTTCTTGTTTTTTGATATATAAACCGAAACCTACAGGTTTGTACGATGACATTCTTGATTTTAGGGCATAATTTTCTTTTGTAAGTTTATTTACTTGCTGTTGCATTTTTTCATTTTCAGTTTTGCATCTGATTAATTCAACAACAACTTCATCCATTCCTTCAAGTTTTTCGTCTAAAACTTTTGTAATTCTTTTGACTACATTTTCTTGAGAAACGACCAAATTTTTGATAAGCATTTTAAGTTCTCTGTTATCACCTGTCATATTTAACATTTCATCATTAAATTCAGGCATTTGCTCCATTACTTGAGGTCTGACTTCTTGAGTTTTTGCAAGCATTTTGATAGGTCTGTCCATATTGCCTTGGGCTTTCAAACTTCTTGATGAAGCCATATTTTCATTTACGGAATTGATTTTGTTGGTAACATTTTGAAGATTTTTACGAGCTTCAATTTCGGCAGTTTTCAAGTGAAGACTCTTAAGTTTTTTGAGCATTTCTACATCATCTCTTAAAAAAAATGTTCTGTCTGTATGCACATCTTTTTTCAAAGAAATTTGACCTTTTTTGCAAAGAACTCTCATTTCTCTGTCATCAACGCCCAACATTTTTTTGACATCCATTGTTGAAAATGTGTCTTCTTTTGAAACTTTTCTTAGACCTTCATTAATCTCTGTAATAGTGCCCAAATCGTCCACCTCTCTTAATTGTATTATGAAAATGATACCTTTATACTTAATTTTATAACGCCTCAAGAAAAAAATGTACCAAAATTTTAAAGAACTTTTATGTTAAAAAATAAAAAACCTTGTATTGAGCCACTTAGAGGCATAATATTCAACTTCAAAAAGCTTAACATTAGAACTTGAATATTATAACTTATAGCCTCAAAATCGCTTTTTTATTTACAAATTATTATTTGTATGCCTTATTTTTTTGTTCTATACTTTATTTTATGAAAACGATATCAATTTTAGGTTCAACAGGCTCAATAGGCACACAAGCTTTGGAAGTTGTCGAAAAAAACAAAGACAAATTCAGTATTTTTGCACTTTCTTGCGGAAATAACATCGAACTTTTCAAAGAACAAATCCGAAAATTTCGCCCCAAAAAAGTTTCTGTAAAAAGCAAGGAATCCGCCCTTGAACTGGAAAAAGAATTCTCAAATTCTAACTATAAGCTTGAAATAATGCATGGACCTGAGGGTCTAATCGAAATTGCCCAAGACGGAATAAATAACCAGATTTTGGTCGCACTATCAGGTTTTGCAGGTCTTTATCCGACCTTAGCCGCCATAAATGCCAAAATCGACATCGCACTAGCCAACAAAGAAACTCTTGTAACAGCAGGCGATATCGTTATGCAAAGGGTCAAAATGCAAGGCATCAATCTTCTTCCTGTCGATAGTGAACATAGTGCAATTCACCAATGTCTTTGCGGTCATTCTTTTAAAAAAATCAGAAAACTTATAATAACCGCATCAGGCGGACCTTTCAGAGAGTGGGATATCGAAGATATTAAAAAAGCTACATGCTCTCAAGCTCTTGCTCACCCAAAATGGAACATGGGCAAAAAAATTACTATAGATTCTGCAACCCTTATGAACAAAGGACTGGAAGTCATCGAAGCCCACCATCTTTTTGACGTTAGTTATGACGACATTGATGTAGTTGTTCACCCTCAAAGTATTATCCACAGTGCAGTTGAATACTTAGACGGAAGCGTTATTGCACAATTAGGACTGCCAAGCATGCATATTCCTATTCAATACGCACTTTCCCCTGAAAGAATTGAAGGTATTAAAACAGGCAGTTTTGATTTTGTAAAAGTGCAAAATTTGACTTTTGAAGCACCGAATCTCGGAAAATTCCCTTGTTTACGTCTTGCTTATGAAGCAGGAAGAGCTGGCGGAACTTGCCCGGCTGTTCTTAATGGTGCGAATGAAGAAGCTGTTATGGCTTTCTTAGAGGACAAAATCAAACTCATCGACATAGCAACTCTGACAGAAAATGCCTTGAGTGCTCACTCAAAAATTCAAAACCCGACTCTCTCTGATGTCATCGACGCTGATGGCGAAGCTAGAGAATTTGTTAGAAGCAAGATTTAGGAAATTACACCTAAGCTATAATTAAACCTTTAAAAATATCAAACTGATTTTTTTCTATATTGGGTAAAACTTCATCTGCGTTCAAAATAGGAATATCGAATAATTTCAAAAAAGGCAAATGTTCTTGAACCACAGGCTGTTTAAGGTTCAAAATTGGCTTCCCGTTGGAAAGACTTTTTCTCATCAAAGAAAGATTATCTAAAAGCACTCTAACTGTATCTATAGGATTCATTCTTTTAAAAGCCGGCAATAAGGAATCTTCAACCATATTAACAGCTTCTCGTTCAGCCAATTTTTTTTCTTCTCCGGTCAAAAATAAATCGACATTATATTTTGTAACAAGTGGCAAAAAAGGCTCCTTTTGTCCCTGCCTGATAGCAATCAAATCTAAAAGATGTTCTGTCGTAGCATCTATGGCGGTAGGACTTTTTATATCCTCAATATTTGCATTGCCCAAAAATTTATCTGTCTCAGAAAGCGAATTTTTAATTAATCTTATGTCCATAAAGTCAAATTCGGGCGATGATATTTTCTTTTTTCTTTGCAAAAACCAACAAATTTCATCCAAAGCATCTTTAGAACCTTTTATTTTGTAAGCAGCCTTAAAAGATACAGGGTTCACATTAATAGTATTCAAAAAATTTTCCTCACTCATGAATCTTCTCAAAATATAATACTACAATTGTAGAACCAATCCGTCAAGAATTATGAAAAAATTGAAACAATTTTTAAAAAATTTCTTCTTTATTTCTAATAACTTCATAAAGCTGATTCAAGGCTTTTTTGATTTTGCGACTGATTTGCATCTGCGAAACACCCAACATATCAGCTATTTGCTGTTGCGACATATCTTCAAAAAAGCTCATAACAATAATATTTTTGAGCTCATCGTCTAAAACCCCTATAGCTTCTGAGAGAAGGATTTTCATCTCTTGGCGGTTCGCTTGCTCCTGATAATTATCATCAATCAATTTATCCACTAAAGGCATATCATTTTCTGAATTTTCATTATTTACATTATCCAAAGAAACAATATTTTTGCGTCTGTCTATTTCATTGACTTCGTCAATACGCTTGACTGAAACTGACAATTCATGAGCGACTTCAAGATCTGAAGGAGCTCTGCCATTATCAAAAGTAAGTCTTTGAATAATCATATTTACACGATATGAAAGTTCTTGCAATTCTCTTGGGGCACGAATCATGGCAATTTTATCACGAAGATAATGCCTAATTTCGCCTGTAATTAAATAAGTTGAATAAGTTTTAAAACTTGTACCATGCCCATTATCATAATTATCGATGGCTTTTAAAAGTCCCACACTCCCGACTTGAATCAAATCTTCAATAGGGTCAGTGCTACGACGGGCAAGGCCATGAGCAATTTTTTTTACAAATTCCATGCAAGCAGCCACTATAAAATTTCTAAGCTGTTCTTTGACCTTTTGGTTTTGCTCTTGCTTATAATCTTTTAGCCATTTATTTATTTGTTCTTGGTCATAACTATCATCGAAAGACAATTTTCTAGTCCTCTCACTCTGTCAGACAATTATATCATATAAATAAAATCGCTCCTTCAACTAATCAAAGGAGTGATTTTAAAATTATTTCGGATTATTTGACAGCTCTATAGCTGAAATCTATTATCCTGCGTAAACGCTGACTTGTTTTTTTATTCTTCTGTATGGTTCAAATTTAACAAATCCGTCAATCAAAGAAAACAATGTGTCGTCTCCGCCGATTCCGACATTACTGCCGGGATGAATTTTTGTTCCGCGTTGACGCATAATGATATTACCCGCTTTGACGAATTCACCGCCATATTTTTTGACGCCGAGTCTTTTCGATTGACTATCACGACCGTTCTTGGTTGAGCCTACGCCCTTCTTATGTGCCATTGATTTATCTCCTAATTTTTATTATTCTTCAGTTTTTTTAGTTGCCGTTTTTTTAGCGGCTGCAGGTTTTTTAGCCGGAGCAGCAGTTTTTGCAGTTGTTTTAGCTGCTACTTTTTTGGTCGGAGCTTTTACTTCTGCTTTTACTTCTGCGGTTTCTGTTACTTCTGCTTTTTTAGATTTTGGCTTAGAACCCGTAATATCTTCAATCATAATTCTTGTGAAGTTTTGTCTGTGCCCTTGTTTTTTTCTATAGCCTTTTTTGCGGTGTTGTTTATAAACTATGACTTTTTTTGCTTTATCATGTTTCATAACTTTTGCAGTTACGACAACTCCATCAACGTATGGCTGACCGATTTTTGAATTTTCGCCGTCTACAACCATAACAACTTTATCAAAAGTTAATGTTTCATCTACTTTAGCGTCTAAAAGTTCTACTTCAAGGTAGCGTTCTGTTTCTACCTGATATTGCTTTCCGCCTGTTTCTATTATTGCGAACATGTTTTTTACCTTCTTTCTTAGGGACCGTGGTCTTTTTGGGGTTTCAGTTAATAACTGAACCTTCTTCGGACTCTTGTAAAAACGGCACACCTCTGCGTATTACTGTCTTATTAATATAACCCCCTCAAAAATCAATGTCAATCCATGAAAGAGGTCTATATAAAGATTTTTAACTCTTAAAAATCTACTTAATCAATCTGTCGAACTCAGTTGTAATGATATTTATAAATTTTGCTATAATTTTGTCGTTCAAATCATTAATATCAAAATCGATACTGTTAGTAACAGTTTGCTCGTTGTTGTTATAAATAGTTTCGCAAGATACTTTTGAATGCCCGAGATTATTGATTTTGAAAGCAACTTCAAACTTAGTTGCAACATGTTGGAGAGAAAAATAACATTTTGTATCCATCACAAAAAAGCTGATTTTGACATTATAAGGATATTTTTGTTCAAGATGAACTTTCAAATGCTGAAATGTCGGCAAAACTGTAATTTGAGTTTTTTTATCAAAAACTTTTTGGAAAAGTTTATAATTTTTTTCTTTTTTTTGGGTAACTTCCGACACAAAAGTTTCTGCATTCAAATAGCTCGCATTGACGAGAGTATCACCGAATATAGATGCTTCTTTCAATGCTTTTAGAACAATTGTGGTTAAATCCTTGTAAGAAATTTTTGCACCGTATTTGCAAACCGCAGCATTCAATTCGCTTTGACCGATAGATTCTTTAACTTTTTTATAAAAATCTTTTGCTTTATCAGGGGTTGTTTTTGGCATTACAGAATAAAAAATATTCTCTGAAAGCTGCCCTATTACATCACTTGTTCTGGAATGAGCCTTCAATTGCTCAAGCAACTTATCTTTATTTTCAGATTGCGATGAAAACAACATAAACAAAAACGAATCATTATGCTCGAGAGCATTTTTAGCGACTGCATCAAAAATATTATTGGCAAACTCAGGCATATAAAAATCATTAACATCAATAACATTGAATTTTCTGAGTATAGATTTTTGATTTTCTACACTCTGAATATGGCTGTTTCTTTTCAAATTCATTTTTATACGAAGCGAAATTTCTGTTTCATCAACAGGACAATAAATAAAATCATCCAAACCGACCCTAAAAGCTTGCAACATAAAGTCTTTATGATATTTTTTTTCGATAAAAAATACTATCGGTACCATGCCAAAATGCTTAATTTTGCGAATTTGTTCGATTACTTTTAAAATATCATCATCAGGATTATCGACCAAAAACAAAATCATATCCGGTTTGCAATTTTTTAAAACAGTCAAAATACCCTTCAATCCGACATCTATAATTTTGTCTAAATCTCTTTTCAGGTCTGATTTTTGTTTGATATCAGATATCAATTCTTTATTATCGCCCACTATCAAAAGCGTGTGATTTTGCATATTTTACGGCCTTATAAAAGTTATCGGTCTGTCTTTTGTAATTATTTCATCAATTATGTTTGATTTGCCTGTCAAAATGGTCATATTGATTTTTCCACCTGATTTTATATTCAAATCATCAAAAGGTATCGCCATTTCGATAACCTGATTATAAACAAAATTTATATCATGATTTATAATTACTTCCCACAATAAATTTTCCATGGATTTTGAAAAAACCGCAGGCAAAACAGCCCCTCTCATAAGCGGGATTTCAATTTCATGAGAATAAGCATATCTCATTACATTGCTTAAATAATCCTTAGTTTGCCTCAATCTGACATAAGAAGTCGTTGAATTATTACTCATACCCTGAAAATAAAGCATAATTTGGCTAATCAAATTTTTGTCTTTCATATTTTCGAGGTTGTATTTATTCAAATCAAATCTGATATATATGTTTTGCTTATCATTTCCGAAATAAATTTTCGTGAAAAGCTTATCAATATTATAAGTTGGACCTTGAATATTTTGGATATAGCCTGCATTTTTCCATTCGCCCAAATTAGACAAACCGTTTATTACGGGAGAAATATAATCCTTTGGCTTGTGAGATTGTCTTTTTATCAATGTTTCCAAAGGTTTTTCAAGATAATGCGGGACTTCTTTTCCTAATAATTTATATATTTGACGCAAATGTTTTCTGAATAAAAAATCAAAAAATTCATCTTGCCCCGAATCATTAGGCTCTCCAAACCAAAAAAACCAATCGCTGCCTTGAGAAACATAGAATTCATTCCATGCTTTCTTCAGAAGTGCTTTATCATGTTTTTCTTTTGAAAAATTTTTCAAATCTTTTCTGATTCTTCTCAAACAATCCCACGCAAGATTTTTGACAGGATCCCCAATCCACATCTGAAAATCTCTATTTATCCAAGACCCCGGACAAATATCATTAATAACATGATGTTTGTTCATTTTACCGATATATTCACCTACGGTTATTGCCTCTAGAGCTTCATCATCGGATATTAATTTATACAAATGCCTGAGAAAAGGACCGCCATCTTTTTGATAATTTTCCCAACAATTTTCACCATCCAAAGCTATAACAGCTATATGATAATCATCCGGTGAAGTATTTAATTTTTCCTGTGCTTTTTTGAGTTTGGTGTACAAATCTTCGGCAGCTACTTGCGGTTTGTATGAAGCGTATTGAAAATTAATCAAATTTGCTAAAAAAGAACTCCTGAAAAATAATTTTAGGGCATTTTTTTCTTTACCAAAATTATACGCATTACAAAGAGAATAAGGATTTGTCAAAACACCCTGCAAATCTCTCTCGAAACCGACATTTAAAGTCTTTGACAAAATTCCTTCATCAGAAATTACCCACTCAAAGCCCGCTTTTTTAATCATTTTTAAAGTTTCATTTGAAAGACATTGCTCTGAAGGCCAAAATCCTTTGGGTTTTTGCCCAAAAACATTTTCAAATTTTTCAATACTTTTATTAATTTGGACAAGTGCATCTTCGGGGGATTTGAACGGTTTTTTGGGTAAATTATTAGCATTCATAGTGGTTTTGGCACATTCATTATCAATAACCAAGGGCAAAATACTGTGATAATAAGCACTTGTTGTAATTTCTATTTTTTTATCTTCAAATCTTTTTTTATAAGCAGGCATAATTTGCCTTATAATATCTCTTTGGATTTCAATAATTCTTTGTCTGTCTTCCAAAGTATAATTTTCTTCTTTTTTGTAAAAATCTTTGATTTCGGGGGTATTTTCGACCCAATGAGGGTCAAACCATGCCAAATTGAACCACATCATGATGTCTGAATATTCTTGTTCGGAAAATTCTTCGATATTAGCACATGTCAAAGAACTTTTTTCATAAAGCTGTTTGTATCTCGGATGGACAGCTATCATTGAATTATAATTTGCATCAAAAAATGAATTAAGTATAAAAATTTTGTCTTGAACCGATAAATTTTCGACAGACTTTATAGTTAAAGCGGAATGAACATCATGTGCATCGTTATAACCATAATCATCTAATTGATCTATCAAAAGAGGTACAATATTAAATGTTTGTTTGATTTTTGGGAATTCATCCAAAATCAATAACATATCAAGATAATCTTTTATGGCATGTAATCTTACCCATGGCATCAGATACATATTAGTTTCGGGATCTTTATAATTTGGTTGGTGCAAATGCCAAACAAATGCAACAAATAATTTCTTTTCGACCATTCAACATTCCTTACCAGATATCCTCAATCAGTATATAACTTTGTTTTCAACAAGTCAAAGAGGTCTATAGGATTTTTTCGGCTCCAAATCTAAAATTTGTTAAGAAAGCTTAACGAAACTTATGAAATAACTAAAGAAATTCTCAAATAATACCGATGACAATAGAGTGTAAAGTATCTAAAGGAGCAGGTATGTCATTCCCATTCAGTGGCGGTCAAAACCCATATCAACCGAAAGGTGCCAAAGATGACATCTTTATAAAACCCGTTGTGGAATTCAATTTTCAGCCAAAAAGAGCGGCAGAAGATATTACCTTATTTGATATCGCTAATGAAGATGACTTGAATGATACAGGAAGAAAACTTACTTCTGATGACATATTCGGAGGAATCGACCCCGAATTTGACGGAGCAAAATGGCTCGGACTTACAGGCAAAGGTACTTTTGGTGATGAACCAATGCTTATGAAAACAAGTTTTTTAAAAGCTCCTCCAAAACAAACAGATAAAGACGGAAATCCTGTAAAAACAAATAAAGATAATGGAAATGATTGGAATTGGAATACTTTGGTATAAATTTTCTTGCAATTAACTTGAAAATTTAGTTAAATAAATATATGGAAATCTTAAAACAACAACTTGCAGACACCGGCAAAAAACTTTACGAAAAGGGTTTATCGCCCGGTTTTTCGGGAAATTTGAGTGTCCGATACGGAAAATATTTTTTGGTAACGCCTTCAGGGTATCCTTTGGGTGATTTCAAAAAAGAAGATGTGGTTCTTATAGATAAAGATTTTAAAGTGATTGACGGCAACAAAAAACCCTCATCAGAAGCCAAAATGCATCTTGAAATTTATGCAATTCGACCTGATTTTGAAGCTATAGTTCATTGCCATGCCCCAAAAGCCTCCGCCTTTGCAGTTGCAGGAGTTCCTCTTTCTCAACCTGTTTTGGCAGAAAGTGTTTTTCACTTAGGGCATATTCCCGTCGCCAAATATCATCTGCCTTCAACAATTGATGTGGCAAAAGAAACCGCAAGGCATTTTGACAATAATGATGTGGTGCTTATGCAAAATCACGGCATTGTCTTAGGTGCAAAAAGCCTTTATGAGGCTTATTACAAAATGGAAACGGTCGAATACACAGCCGAAGTCATTTTGAACGCCAAAATCTTAGGAGGCGGCAAAGAACTCGCCCCTGAACAAATTCAAGACATTATCAACTTGAGAATGCAATTAGGGAAGTGAAATATAAAATTGTTTCGCTTAACCCTTGCAAAACAATTTTATCTACTCAAAAACATCCCCGACTTCAGGTTCTACAATTTTGATAAACATATTAATATCACCCGAAAAATACGACCCTACTTGCAAAGCAGTGGGATAAAAAAGCCCTTTGCCTGTCGCAACAGATATATGAGTCCCGAAAACTTCTGCAATTGTCCCCGGGGATTTGTCCGAAGTCTTAGTACTGTCATAAAAACCGGCAAAAAACTTCACAGGATTGCCTTTATAAGAACTCATCGACCCCAAAAAAGGATTGCAGGCACGAACAAAACGCTCTACAGCTTCCGCACTTTGACTCCAATCAATTCTTGTCTGCCCAAGATGTTCATAAAGCATATCTGCCACAGGATATTTGCCTGTTTTATCTTGAGGTTTTCTCTGCAATTCATTCCCTTTTTCCAAATGCGAAATCATATCAACCTGAACCTGTGCAAACATAAAATTCGTGCGATTAAAAATCGTTCCCATTGTCTCGCAAGGAGATAGAGGGACTTCTTTTTGAAAAATTATATCTCCTGTATCAAACTCCTCATCCATAAAATGAAGCGTAATACCTGTTTTTCTTTCGTTGTTAATTATCGGATAAAAATAAGGATTTCCGCCACGATACATAGGCAACAAAGACGGATGCGAATTGACAAATCCCATTTTGACAGAATCCAAAAGCACCTTAGGAAATTTTTTGTTAAAAGAAGCCACAATAGCGATATCAGCATTTTTCGAGCGAACTTTTTCGATAAATTCGGGTTCATCCATTTTTTTTTCAAAACTTATAGGCTCAATGCCTAAATCATTTGCCATATTAAACATCGTGTTATAAATCGCCATATTATCTTTAGGGGGCATAATTATGCCGACAATATTTTTCTTTGCTTCATACAAAGCTCTCAAGCAAATCGGCCCCATTTCAGGCATTCCGGCAAATAAAATTTTAACCATATCAAAAACCTCTCGCCAAATAAAACCCGAGAACTACTGCAAAAAAACCTAAAATAAGACTCGCCAAAGGATAAATGATTGCTAAAGAAATATGTCCTGCTTTGAGCAAACTAAAAGCCTCAAAAGTAAATGTGCTGAAAGTCGTGAATCCTCCTGCGATTCCGACTGTTAAAAACAACTTGGCTTGAGGATTCAAATCGGTTTTTACCATAAAAATTCCAAGAACAAATCCCAAAAAGAGGCTTCCAAAGATATTTTCGAAAAAAGTTGCATAAGGAAAAACATACGCAAAATGTCTTGCAAAAAATAAATTGCACAGATAACGCAAAACCGAACCTATTCCGCCACCTAAAAATACTGCTGCTAAATCCATAAAATTTCCCGATTACCTATAAAAATATAATACTATAATCATTGTATTAATGTAAAAATATTGCTAAAATGACATCAATTAAGAAAGGAGATATTTTTATGAATTACATCACTTTTTGGAAAAAATTCCTTCTGAAATGCTTTATCGTAAGTTTTTTATTCTCAATTTTTCATTTTGCACTATGGCTTTTAGTAAGAGAGAACTCTTTTGCATTTGCTCATAATATTTTTGAGATTGACAAAGCCACTTACAACAAAATGGTTTTAGACTTTTTTGTTGTATCAAAATATATTATGTTTTATGTATTTTTAATACCTTCTTTGGCGCTTTATTGGATGTCAAAATGCCAAAAACAAGACTGGAAGAAAAATATCAAACTTGATGATTAGAAAATCATCTTTACTTCAAAATTTCTTCTGTCGATTCGTTTTTAACACCGCCTGATAAAAGCCTAAATCTTTGAATGGCAGATTTTCTGTCGGGAAGTTCATAACAATTTGTGCATCTTGCTTCGTAATTTTCGTCTCCGCCAATCATAATCAAAGGCGAATTCACATCCGCAGCTTCGCCATTGACAAGTCTTTGCGTACGATTTGCATATTCTGAACCGCATTTCATACAGATTGCACTAAGTTTATCGACTTTATCCGCTATACAAAGCAATGTCGGCATACAACCAAAAGGCTGTGCTCTAAAATCCAAATCCAAACCTGAAGCAATAACTTTTTTACCATCCGCCATAAGTTTTTGGACAACTTCTACAATATCTTTATCAAAAAATTGGATTTCATCAATTGCAATAATTTGGTCATCTGACTGCACATATCTGAAAATATCTTTGGAAGTGCCTACTTTTATTGCATCTTGCACCATTCCATTACGAGACTCGATATAATCTCCGCCGACTCTGGTGTCTAAAATAGGGAAAAAAATCTTTACTTTTTTTCTTGCAATAATTGCCCTTTTTGTCCGTCTCAAAAGTTCTTCTGTCTTTCCGCAACTCATAGGTCCGACAATCAGCTCAAACTTGAAATTCTCCATCATCTCTCCCCAAAAAATCCCTCAATGAAATAATACTACTATTCATCATGTCAAAGTGCAATGTTAGTTTAACTTTTTTTACAATTCAAATTTTATTGATGCTAAAATAAAATAAAAATAGACAAGAAAGAGGGAAAAACATGCTTCAAGCAGGAATTGTAGGATTGCCGAACGTCGGAAAATCAACTTTATTTAATGCCATAACAGCCACAGCCAAAGCAGAATCGGCAAATTATCCGTTTTGTACGATTGAACCAAACGTAGGCGTGGTAACAGTTCCTGATGCACGTCTTTACAAAATTCAAGACCTTGTCAAAACACAAGTCGTAATCCCTACTGCATTTGAGTTTGTGGATATTGCAGGACTCGTCAAAGGTGCAAGCAAAGGTGAAGGCTTGGGTAACCAATTTCTTCACAATATCAGAGAAGTCGATGCGATTATTCAGGTCGTAAGATGCTTTGATGACGAGAACACAATTCACGTCGCAGGCAAAATCGACCCACTCGATGATATCGAAGTAATCAATACAGAGCTTGCTCTTGCGGATTTGTCGACAGTCGAAAAACGCAAAGCTCGTATCGCTAAACAAGTAAAAGCCAAAGAAAAAGAAGCTCTTTTAGAAGATATCGTCTTGGATAAAGTACAAAATCTCTTGGAAGGTTGCACTTTTTTCTCAACTGAATCTTTCACGGATGAAGAAAAAATCGTACTAAAAGGTTTGCATTTGATGTGTTCAAAACCTGTAATCTATGCCGCCAACGTATCAGAGGCTGACTTGGCAACAGGAAATGATTATGTCAAAAAAGTTCAAGAATATGCACAAAAAAATGGTGCGGGTGTGGTCATAATCAGTGCCCAAATCGAATCTGAACTGGTTGACCTGAGTGAAGAAGAGAAAAAAGAATACCTGTCAGATTTGGGTGTTGAAAGCTCAGGCGTTGAGCGAATGATTAAAAGCGTTTATGACCTTTTGGGACTCCGCACATACATCACAGCGGGCGAAAAAGAAGTCAGAGCCTGGACAATCACAGCAGGCGACAAAGCTCCGGCAGCTGCAGGAGTTATCCATACAGATTTTGAAAAAGGGTTCATCAAAGCAGAAGTCATCGGCTATGAAGACTTTATCGCTTGTGGGTCTCACGCAAAAGCACGCGAAGCAGGCAAAGCAAGACTTGAGGGCAAAGAATATGTCGTTCAAGACGGCGATATTATGACGTTTAGGTTTGCGAATTAAACTTTTTTAAATCGTCATGCTGAACTTGATTCGGAATCTTACCAACTATGCTATATTTGAGTAGATTACATTTTCAATGCTATAATTGACAATGTAATTTAGACATAACTAGGAAAAAAGATGAACAATGAACTAACTACAAAAATTGTAGATGCTAATAAATCACCTGAGTTATTTGATATATGCCCTTATTGCAATAAAGAAGTAACATTTCTTCCTTATGACAAAATACTTGATATAAAAACTGACTTTGGAATATGCACTAACTATGACTATGAATGCAGTTATAAAGGTATTAGGCAATGCTCAAACCCTAAATGCAAATCTATCTTTTCTGTAAATTTCAATTTTCATGCTGAACAATCCGGATATGGCGATGAGAATGGATATATTGAAACATACGATGAAACTATAGATAATCTTATAACTCTTCCAACACAAGACAAATGCGTCTACCTAAAATCACTTCCCAAAAATGTAGCCTCTTCTTTTATTGAAGCTCAAAAATGCTACTATAATAGTTGTTACATAGCATCTGCAATTATGATTAGAAAAACGCTAGAAGAAATTTGTGCTAATCATAATATAAAAAATGGAAAATTAAATAAAAAAATCGAAACATTTTTAGCTTTAGAAAAAATAGCTGGAAAACTAGGTAAAGAATTCGATATCTTAAGAGAATTTGGCAATGATGGAGCACATCAACTAAAATATTTTAATGAAATAAATAAACAAGCGGTTGATAGAGCATTGAAAGTACTCCAACATGCACTCGAAATCATTTATGATACAAGACCAACCGAATATCAAAAAGCTATCGATGACTTAGAACGGCACAAAAAATCTGAAGCTAAAAATCTGCCCTTTTAAACCCTTACTCCCTCACCATGCCCGCCGAGCATAAGTTTTTCGGCATTGGCGAAGTCTTCTTCTGTGTCGATGTCGATAATTCCTGAAACTTCGTGAATAGCAGGATTTTCGCCTATAAAATCCTGATGTTTGATGAGTGCATCATATTTGATTGCATAAATCGCACCGTTTTCGCCCCAAATTTCTTCATTAAGATGCACATCTTGCCATCTTGGACGAAGGTGATAATCATACAGCCCAATGGTTTGACCGTTGTGGCATTTTTTCCACAGAGCCATTGTATAACAATGTTTATGACCTGTAAAAACAGAATCTTTATCAGAATTTATAAGTTTTTCGATTACATCGTCAATCATTTTGACGGTTTTATTAGGGGATGTCGGCTGCAAAAGAATGACTATATCAGGCTTATAACCCTGTTTTTCGAGTTCTTCAACCGCATGAACCACACAAGGTGCGGATTTGGTTTCATCTTGAGCCAATTCAACGGGTCTGTCGATTACTTCAGCCCCAAAAGCTCTCGCCACATCTTTGATTTCGGCATCTTCTGTTGAAAGAACAACTTTATTAATATACCTTGACTGTAATGCCGTCTCAATTGAGTGTGCCACAAGGGGTTTCCCGCATAAAAGTTTGACATTTTTTCTTGGAAGCCTCTTTGACCCGCCGCGAGCTAAAATAATTCCTACTATATTCATAAATCCACCTTTTTTAGTCTGTATAAATATTTTATCAAATTTTTTTCGTATTAGCCATTTCTTTACGTCTAGTTTCGCAAAAACCCGCCAACTCCTCGTCAACTTAGCTCTTGCTGAGCTTGGCGAAGCCTAGAGATAAGTTACCTACTTGGTGCCGTGCTTTGCTCACTTTTGCAAGGTCGCCCACTGCAAAAGAAGAAAAAACTAATTTTCTAACTTTTGCAGCAGGCTCGTTTCTGTAATAAACTTATTGTTGTAATGATTAAAAATGTCTTGAAAAAATTATCGCAAAATCAAAATCTTAGTTATGAAGAAACTAAGATTTTTATGGAACTCATTGTCCAAAATGAAGCTACACCCGCACAAATTGGAGCTTTCATCCTTGGAATGACAGCCAAAACGCCCACAGTCGAAGAACTTACCGGTATTGTCGAAAAACTTCGAGAATACACCATAAAAGTTGGCCTCCCAAATAAAAATATTGTCTGTTGTTGCGGTACAGGGTCTGACAATTCAGGAAGTTTCAATGTTTCGACCGCTGCTGCAATTCTTGCGAGTTCTGATAACGAAACAATCGTGGCAAAGCACGCCAATTGTGCGATTTCGAGCAAATGCGGCAGCTCTGATGTCCTTGAAGACCTCGGCATCAAACTTGCCAAAACCCCTGAAGAAGCTATCGAACAAGTAAAAAAAAGCAATATCACATTTTTGCACTCACCGTTTTTTAATGTAGCAGTGAGCAAAATCAACCCCATTCGCCAAGAACTGGGCATCAGAACTCTTTTCAATTTTACAGGCCCGATGATAAACCCTGTATCACTTTCAGGGCAAGCTTTTGGGGTGTCGTCTTTAAGTATGGCTGAAAAAATGATTGAAGTCTTAAAAAATATCGGAAGCAAAAAAGTTATGATTTTTACAGGCATTGACCCGAAGATAGATGAAATAAGTGTTTGCGGAGAAACAAAAGTTTTTAAGTTAGAAAACGGCAAAATCGAAAAATTCTCAATTTTTCCTGAGGATTTTGGGATAAAAAGGGTGAAAATCGAAGATATTAAAGGATTTGATGCTAAAAAAAATGCTTCAATAATAAAAAATATTTTTCAGGGAAAAATTAAAGATGCGAAGCTTGATATCGTTGCTATCAATGCTGCTGCACTTTTTTGGGCAGCTGATAAAGTGCAAAAACTTGAAGATGGGCTGTCTATCTCGTATAATTTAATAGAGCAAGGATTAGCTTACAAAAAGTTAGAAGAATTAAAATGAAAAATAAAGAACCAAAAAAAATAAAAAAAGTCGCATTTCCTCATATGGGTACAGTTTATGTTGTATGGTCGACAGCTCTCAAAAAACTTGGACTTGAAGCTTTTATTCCTCCTAAAACAAGTAAAAAAACTCTCTCTCTGGGTGCAAAATACAGCCCTGAAGCTATTTGCCTTCCTTATAAACTCGTTTTGGGAAACTTTATCGAAGCCAGCGATGCAGGGGCTGATGTGGTTGTGATGATTACATCTCCCGGGATTTGCAGGCTCGGAGAGTACGGACGCATAATCAAACATACTTTGGAAGATCTTAAATCCCCTGTGCAATATATAGATTTAGATTTGTACGATGGATTCAAAGCGATGTATAGATTTTTGGTCGATATTTCAGGAGTCAAAAATCCTTTTAAAATCATAGATGCAATAAATATCGCCATAAGAAAAGTTTTTGTTTTAGATAGGCTCGAAAAAGTTTTGACCTATTATAGAGCAAGAGAAATCAATTTGGGAGGGGCAGAAAGAGCCTTTAACAAGGGACTTGATAAAATTGCGGCTGCTATGAATATCAAGGAAACCAAAAAAGCCGAAGCAGAAGTTACAAAAGCTATTGCATCAGTAGAAATCGACCCTGACAGAGAAATTTTGCATGTTGATTTAACAGGAGAAATTTTTTTGGTATTGGATGCTTTTTCAAATCAAAATCTCGAAAGAGAACTCGGCAAACTTGGCATACAGACAAGACGCAGTCTGACTATCGGAAGTTGGATAAAAGATGCCATCACGCCTGCATTATTCAAAAAAGGTGAAACTCACCTTGAAAGAGCTGTAAGATTTGCAAAACCTTATCTGAAAAGAGATATCGGCGGCGATGCCCTCGAATCCGTAAGTGACGTGGCATATGCAGATCACAGAGGAATTGACGGAATCATTCACATAAGCCCTTTTACTTGCATGCCGGAAATTATGTCCCAAAATATCTTTCCTTCAATGAGAGAAAACTGCGATATTCCGATATTGGCATTGATTATGGATGAACAATCAGGTAAAGCAGGCTACATAACAAGACTTGAAGCTTTTTGCGATCTTATGCGAAGAAAAAAACGCAAAGAAATGATAACCAAAAAATCTCATTCATAATTGTGCTTTATTAATATTTAAAGATTTTATATGAAAATTAATTAATAAGTAAAGTTTTTGAAGTTAGATTTTGGCAGTGGACGTGAATATGTTAACATTTGTAATAAATAATCTGTAAAACAAATGTTTTCAGGCAATTTATGTGCTTTAAAATTTTTTATAATTATAAGGAATTTTTTTTAAGGTAATATAATGAGTTTTTTCAGCACTTTTTCACAAATTGCAAAAAATCAAGACAACTTCCGTCAATGGGAGCAAGATAAAGCTGACCAAGAAGCGAAGCGTGAAAAATATTTTTCACAAAATCCTACATCGGAACAAGAAAAAAAACAGGCTGAAGAATATGGACGTGTCATAGTTGATACTGTCGATTTTATGGATGCACAATCCGAAAATAAATCAGAATCAGTAGAAATGTTTTCTGATATGATTACAGGACTGGCTGCAGAATTTGGTGCTATCGGTTTTATAATTTCGATTTTTATGAATCAATTCAAAAAAATTAAATCTATAAATGAAGTACACAAAAAAATTGATGAACTTTTAACTACATTAAATAATAATGATACTGCAAAATCTATCCTTGACGATTTAAAAGAACATAAACTTATAGATAACGATTGTTGTCGAAAAAGATTTTTAGGTGGCTTAGCTCCATCATTAATGCTTCATAAAGAAAATTTTTCTAAGCTTCAACAACAAACAAAAGACTATTTTTCTAAAATAATAACAGAAGATGTTATGAAACAGGCTAAAAAAACAAAAGGATTTGCTAACAGATTGGTGCTTATACCTGCGGCTGTAGCTTTAGGCATAAGTACTGTCGGACAAGTTATAGGGACTGTTTTACAGGTAAAAGCCTCTAAAATAGCAAGATACCAAGCTAGAGAAGAACTTAAAGATACAAAGAATTTTGTTGAATATACAGATGAACAAAAAGCTCAAGCTCAACAAATTGCCGAAAATATTACTGCACCTAAAGAGAAAAAAACAGGCGGATTTAGAGATATTAGAAGCCTAATAAAACATCACAGTGCTTATCAAGCTAACAGTAAAGAAATGGATAATTTTCATTTTTCTCAAATTGAAGAAACAGACCCAAAAAAGGCATACGACAGACAAAAAACAATAAATAAATGCGTAACAAAAATCAATAATACAGCAGAAGAATATTCAGAAAACATGGAAACAGCCGCAGGAGTAATTCTTTACTCGTCAGTTTTAGGTGGTGCAGTAATCGGAAAACTGACAGGCTATATAATCGACCAAATAGAAAAATTCAAAAATAAAGATGCCAAAAATGCCAAAAAAATAGCAGAGGAAACACTTGTGGACTTTCCTGAAATTCCGAAAGATGCGAAATTATTCAAAAAAATAGGTATTATTCTTGGACATATTGCCAAAACAAATCCTGGAACATTTGGAGGTATTTTGGCAGTTTTGATAATAACACCTATTGCTACAAAACTCCAAAAAAATGCATCTCGTGCAGGTCGTTATCAAGCAAAAAGAGATTTGGAAGAAAATCCGCAAAACTTTATTCAAGTAGATGAAGAAAAACTTAATCAAATTAATGCAAAAGGCAAAGCTCCAAAAAGAAGTTTCCTTGATGTAATTAAATTTATTCCAAAATCAATCAAAACAAGTTATGAATATGATAAATACAAAAAAAATATACTCCCAAAAAGAAAATTAATGCAAGAAGCCTTGAAACAAACAAATATTTCCGCAGAACAGATGAAAAATGCTGAATCCTTAAAAGCAAGATTGTACAAATCTTTTGATGTAATTGATGACCATTCGCAAGAATATTCTGAAAAAATGGAAGCCGCAACCGAAATAACAAAGAATATTATGAATACAGCCACAATCTTTGCAGGGATGTTACCTATGGCAATATTGGCAAAAAGTCCTGAAAAATTCATTAGACCGGCAACAGAGCTTTTATCATTTATCTTTGAAAAATCAGGCGGATTCGTAAAAAAATATACAAAAAATCTTGGCGACCATATGATAAGTACAACAAACAAAAAACTTGCAGCAGATTTTCATTACAAACAGATTTCTTTTGCAGAAAAAGAAATTAATGAACTACTCTTAACAACCGACAAAAATTTATTTGATTCTAAACTAACTGCACTAAAAACCAAATTGGATGCCAAATTCAAAAATGACTGGCAATCAAATCATTATATTAATATGATTAAAAAAACCAAAGGATCTAATTTCAAAGACGTTTCAGGTTTTGATATTCGCAAAAAAATGATTGAACTAATAGGCGGTGACAAATCAACAGAAAGTACAAAAATTTACAAACTAACACATAAATTCAACGTAATTTTAAAAACAAACAATCACTCGATAACAGATTTCTGGAAATTAAAAAATGAAGAAATTTCAAAATATAAAGATGAGTTCTTCAAAGCAATTGATGAAGTAAAAACAACACCTGAAATCAAAAACAAATTAAAAGAATTGATTGAGAATCCTCGTTTGGCATTAGATGCGGAAGAAGTCGTCGAACAAACAATTGAACAGACTGCATCAGGAATGAAATTGATTGCTGATGGAATACTTGAACTAGATGCAGCAGCAATCAAAAAAGGATTAAATGCAATGACAGAAGGTTTAGGATTGTCAGGAGTCAATTTCCAAAAAATGACAGACAAAAATATACTTCGTTCCAGAGATAATGTAGTTAAAATCTTAAATAACATTCCTGATAAAGAATTTAATGAATCTTTCAGTAAATATGCAAAATATTTGAAACAAAACCCGACTAAAAAAATGATGATGAAAGATGGCAACATAGAATTGAGCATTAAAGAACAATTCCTTTCAAAGGATATTAAGCCTATTTTATATACTGTCATGGGAACTTATGCGGCAGGAGTATTAGGCATAGATTACACAGTCGAAAGCTACATGTCCGCCAAAACCAAAGAGGCAGGACTTCTTGGGACAATGAAAGCTGAAGAACAATTAAATCAAGAAAATAAACAAGCTCTAAATACTAAAAAACAATCTTAAAAATAAAATCTCAAAATCTTTGGTGCGAAAAGCAAAAATCCTATAATGAAGGACAACACCACGCACATAAGTACCATGCCTGCTGCGATATCTTTTGACATTTTTGCGAGAGTAGAATATTTGTTGCCAAAATAAGCATCAACAATAAATTCGATAATTGTGTTCAAAAGCTCTGCCATCAGAACAAAACCAACAGTAATAAGCAAAACAGCAAATTCAAGCATAGAAAAATTTATAATAACACCCACAATAATCGCCACCATGCCGAGAATTATTTCAATTCTGATATTTCGTTGTGATTTTATTGCCCAAAGCAGCCCAGTAAAAGCGAATTTGAGACTTTCAAAAAAATTCTCTGCTTTATATTTGGACATTTTCTACCAGCCTTTGTTGCAAACTTATCATAGCTTCCAGTTTTTCCTCATCTTGATGGGTAAAACCGAATAAATGTAATATACCATGAGCGAGAATAAAATATAATTCTTCTTCAAAAGTTTTTTGATTTTCAATTGCCTGAGATTTGATTTTTTCAACCGAAATTATAATTTCGCCAAGATGAATACCCTCGTCGGAAATAATCCTCATATCAGCCTCACTGTCAGCAAAAAGAGCAAAAGTAATCACATCTGTTTCAGAATCTTTGCCTCGATAATTTTTGTTTATTTCGTGGATTTCATGATTATCGCAAAACATAATATCGAATTCTACATCTGTGTTCGAAAAATCATATTTTTTTATAGGAGAGCTGTTTAAAACATCCGAATTGATAATATTTTTTGCTATTTTTTCGGCATTTTGCAGAAAAATATTTCCGTCAATATCATTGTGATTATTCGTGTTTATCGTTATCATCATGAACTTCCGGATTGATTTTTATTATATTTTTATTTTCAGCATCTTCTTCTTTAGGCTTTTGCATTTGCTGAACTTTTTCTTGCAATTCTTGCATCATAGTATTTACATTATCCTGATATTTAATTCTATGATGTTGCATGCCCTTTAAAACTCTTACAAAAGTCTGAGCTATGGTCTTCAAATCCTTCTGAGTCAAAGGACTGTCAGACAATTGTCCGTCCATAAGTCTGTCTTCTATAATATTATCAATTGTATGCTCCATTTCTTCTTGTGTCGGATTATTGAGAGTCCTGACAGCCGATTCAGCCGCATCTGCAAGCATCAAAATAGCGGTTTCCTTTATATTAGGCTTGGGGCATGTATACCTGAACTGTTCTTTTTTAACATCTTCACCTTCTTGTTGCTTCGCTTGATTATAAAAATAAGACGCAACACTGTTGCCGTGGTGTTGAAGAATAAATTTGTGAATTACAGCAGGCAACCCGTATTCTTTAGCAAGTTCAATGCCGTCTTTCGGGTGGGCTGTGATAATCATTTTACTAAGTCTTGGGTTAAGCTTTTCATGAGGATTTTCGATACTGAAATATGATTGGTTTTCTACGAAAAATAATGGTCTTTTGAGTTTGCCTATATCATGATAAAAAGAGCCAACCCTTGCCAATATTGGGTTTGCACCTATGGCTTCTGCTGCGGCTTCTGCTAAATTGCTTACCATAAGGCTATGATGGTATGTTCCGGGTGCTTCAAACTGAAGTCTTTTTAAAAGCCCCTGATTATGGTCCGCCAATTCTGCAAGTCCATAAGGAGTGATGATTTTGAACATCCCTTCAAGCAAAGGAATCAGCCCCAATGCGATTACACCTGAAAATAATCCGCTGATTATCCCTGCTGTCATATCAGAGACAAAAGATGCCGAATAAAGGTTTGAGTTCATCATATATACAGCAAAAATTATGTACATTTGGACGGCACAAACCAAAATACCTACTTGTGCCAAATCCATACGTCTCAAGAAATTCAGCTTCCCGACCGCAAAAGTTGCTATCATAATGCTCATTGTAAAAGTTGTAATAGTATCAATACTGTAGCCCAAGGCAATGCCGATAATTATCAAAAGCAAAATGGATGACAAAAAGGCAATTCTGGGGTTTACAAAAATCGAAATAATAATAGTATAAGCTGCAAAAGGCATTATATATTCAGACATATCAGCAGGCAATGATACCGCAATCACAGTCATCAATATACTTAACAAAGAAATCAGAGACACATAAGGAAAAGAACGATATCTGTCTTCAAGGTTTTTAAGATAATAATAAAGAAAATAAGAAACAATAAGTATCAAAGATAAAAGTCCCAAAACACCCGAAAAATTAAGTTCTGAAACAGTATATCCGGCTTTTTTTAAGGCATCTTTTTTAAGTCTTGATACAAATTCTCCCTGAAAAACTATCTGCTCACCTTTTTCAAAAGTTACAACCACAGGTTCAACAGCATTCATAGCATTTTGCTTCGCCACTTCTGTAGCCATCTCATCAATTATCATATTTGGCAAAATAATTTGTTTCACAAGGAAACAAACTGCATTAGATTGCTGTTTAGACAATACCAAAGACGTATTATCAAGAATAAATCTGTCTATATTTTCATTGATATTTTGCTCACTGACCCCCATATCAAGTGATTTGGAGAGAGTTTTCAAACCGAAATCAGAAATTTTTTGAAAACTTGCATTAGGTGTTTTTATAATGAAATTTACAATATAATCGTCTTTTTTATCAGTTATATCAACGACTTTGAGGACTTCTCGTTTTTTATCCATTAAAGAATCATTTTTTGAACGAATAAGCCCGATTGCAGAAACTAAATTTTTATAGTTATTTATTACATGCTCATCATGCAATGGTGTCAAAATCGGGTCGACACGCCTTGCCATCTCTCGTTTTCTTTGATTAGTTTTTTCGACATCAACCACTTCGATTTTTTTAGTGGCGATAATATTTCTTTTGCTTATACCATTGTCTATGATGCTCTGAAAAAGATAATGTTTGCTTGTCAAAATAGCACTCATAGCCACAACTGTAATAATATATATTGCAATCAGGTGAAATCTTTCAGAAGAAAGTTTTTCTACTATATTTTTTAAAACTTTTTTATACATAATTCTTATCCTAAACGTATAATAAATAATTATAATTGAATGAAGCTCAAAAAGGAATAAGAGTATTAGGGGAGCTTATTTTATTTATTTCAACTGATAAGACGGAGGGGAGTCCGAAATTTGTAAATTCAGAATTATCCGGCATGCTCAATCTCTTAAAAAAGCGGGTCTATGACCCGCTTTTTGGAATATTATATTTGGACTTCTACTTTTTTCTTTCTTCCTCTTTTAGAAAGTTTTTCTCTGTTTTGTTGTTGCATTTCAGGAGTTATATTCAATTCTTTTGCAATTTTTGCAATATATGAAATATATTCTTGCAACTTAATATTTTGTTTGTCCAATAAATTGAAAATGATTTTTATTCCTGCCAAATTTATACCCATTTCTTTTGTAAGATATTGGATGAATTTACCCATTTCGATATCTTTCATAGAGTACAAACGTCTGTTTTTTGGGCTTCTTGACGGGGATAAAAGAGCTTCTTCGTCATAAATTCTTAAAGTTCTTTGGTGAACTTTTAATATGTCCGCAATAACACTTATTGGGAACATGGGTTTTTCTAAATCTAAATCAGTACCTAACCCCATTAATGATTCTTTTGTTTTCATAATTCGTTCCTTCACAATTCAGCTAATAAATTTTAATCTAATAAAAGTGTAACATCATTTTTCGAAAAGTTCTAAATTTTTTTTGTAGGGACAATTAATATCGGCAAAATCGAATAATCTAAGATACTCTTACTCACACTCCCAAATAAAAAATCAATAGCACCCTTTCTGGAATGAGAACCCAAAACAAGAAGGTTAAAATCTTGTTTAACGAAATTTAAAATTTCATCAGAAGGATTCCCTCTCAAATGAATTTTACTTTTAACCATAATCCCATTATTACATAAAATGCTTTCAATTTCATCTAAATTCTTCTTCGAAATTAAAGTTTCTTTTTGCAAAATTTCTTCTACATAATTTCCGCTAAGAGAAATTTCTAAGGGGTGCTGAAAAAAATCCGCACTTACTGTGATAAGATTTATGTCGCTATTAGTATCAAAATTTTTCATAAATGAAATTACAGCATTCAATGTTTGATATGTGCTGTCCACACATAATAATATTTTTTTTTCGGACAAATCCTTTCTTAACTCCCCCCTGAAAATGAAAACGGGGCATGGTGCTTTTTCTACAATTTTTCGAGCAAAGCTAAAAAATTGATTTTTCAGACCCTTATAATTATGTGAACCCAAAATCGCCATATTATAAAAATTATTTTCAAGATGCTCAATTATTGCTTCTTCATTGCCTTTTTCGATAAAAATCTCCCCTAAAAACTGGGCATGGTGTTCTATGATGTTTTTTGACTTTGCGATTATTTCTTCTAAATCCAAAACTGCTTCATCATGTTTGTAAAGTTTTTTGAAGATGGATTCTTCTTCTTTAAGAAAAAAAATATCAACAATAAAACCATTCTTAAGGAGCCTTAAAGCCCCTTCCAGTGCGTTAAAACTCATTTTTGAACCATCAGTGCAAAACAAATATTTCATAAACTATTTATACAAAATCCGTCTTTTTTTTACATTCTCCAAAAAGTTATTAAAAAAGAGTAAATTTTTTTAACCCTTTTGTTTTTATTTTTCTGTGAGAGTTAAAAGACAGGTGGAAAGAATTGGTTAGCACTTATCCGAATAAAATCAAAAAAATTAAATCATCCTTAAAACAATACGACAATATGATTTATACCATCGCCCGAATAGAATATTCAAGACTTCAAGGTTCTCATATTATTGATTTTACAGAACTTCTCGCCATAGGAAGACTGGTTGTCAATGATTTGCTTGAAGATGAAGCCAATCAATACAATATTTCATACATGTCCACAGCCATCAAATGGGCGATAAGAAATGAAGTTCGCCGAAGATACAAGTGGTATGTAGCAAAAGAAGATAAAAAATATGATACCAATAATGACAGAGAAAACATCTATACGACCATTTTGTCGATAAATGAACTCCAAGAACAAGAAAATCCTGTTCAAATTGTCGATAATTCAATCACGCCTGACAAAAAATGCGAATTTGAAGACCTAAATATTCTGATTCAAGAATCAATCCAAAAACTTCCTACAAGAGAAAGAAGCATCCTTGAAAGCCGCTTTTATAACGACAAACAAATAAAAGATATCGCTGAAGAATTCGACATCTCCCCTTCGAGGATTTCAAGAATTATTCAATCAGGAATTGATAAAATCAAAAAAGATCTTCAAAAACAAGAAGCTTTTATGTAGAATTTCGTCAACAAAAATTTATTGACGTGAAAATACTTCTTTATCCAAATCATCTGAGATATTTGACAGAAAATATGCCGAAGATGCAATCATAGCAGCATTATCTGTGCAGTATTTCATAGGCGGAGCATAAACTTTGTAGCCATCTTCTTTAAGTTCAAAAAATTTGCGTCGAATTTCTGAATTGGCTGCAACTCCTCCTGCAAGAGCTACTGTTTTGATATTATATTTTTCTGCAATTTTCAAAGTTTTTTTCAAAAGTACTTTGCTGACAGCTTCTTGAAAACTTGCAGCGATATCTGTTTTTGGGAGCTCACCGTCTTTTTGAAGACTTTGGATGAGTCTTAACATAGCTGTTTTTAGCCCACTAAAACTAAAATCGTATTCACCGACTTTAGCTTCAGGAAGCTTAAATCTCTTACTGTCGCCGATTTGTGCCAATTTGTCCAAATTCGGTCCGCCGGGATACTCAAGTCCTAAAAGTCTTGCAACTTTATCATAAGCCTCACCTATTGCATCATCGATAGTTCCGCCTAGAATTTCTTGTTTGTCATAAGAATCAACTTTAATAATTTGTGTATGCCCGCCTGATACCAAAAGACACACAAAAGGCGGTTTCAGGTCTGTATCTATATAATTTGCACAAACATGCCCGTTCAAATGATTTACGGCAATAAAAGGTTTGTCATAAGCAAGACTCAAAGCTTTTGCAGCATTAAACCCTACCAGCAAAGCCCCTACAAGACCAGGACCTGCTGTTGCGGCTATAGCGTCAATTCTTTCGGGATTTATTCCGGCTTGAGAAATCGCCTCGTCAATTACAAGATTTATTGCCTCAAGATGTTCTCTGGCAGCTACTTCAGGAACTACCCCCCCAAATTGACGATGGGTTTTGATTTGAGTCGCCACAACATTAGAAAGCACCTCGCAACCGTTTTTTACAATTGCACAGGCTGTTTCATCACAACTGGTTTCGGTTGCAAGAATGATTATATCTTTGCCTACTTCAGGGCCAAGAAGAATTTTTGTGTTACTTAAAGGTGTGATAAATTCTTTAGTCATGAAAATATTATAGTATAAAAAAAAAGAGCCTTTTTAGTAAGGCTCTTTTACTTTTTGTCCCGTATTAAATAGCGTTTCTTTGGGGTATATTCAAAGATTGTTTGCTGTTTAGATATGCTTGAATTTTTATATGATTTTGATTTTGGTTGCCCCCAAAAGCTTGCCTGGCAACTGCTTTTCCTGTTTTTTTCAGAATCATAAGGTTGTCAGAAATTGAAATTTTGTGAGAATCAACCAAATCGTATTTTTTACCAAATTTTCTATGTGTTAAATATGTTTCAAAATCTTTAAAATCTTGGAACTTTTTAATAATATAGTTTCCTGCTTCTTTACAAACACCATAGGCTGCTTTATCATCTTCTTTTATTGCATTTACAAAATAAGTCCCGACCGCCAAGCCGCCTGCAAGTCCTGCCACGATTGTATCTTCTTTGAGTCTTGGAGACAAATCTATCTCTGATGTAACAGCATTTTTATTTTTTCCGTTCAACAAAATAATCTCATTGTCTTTATCGTACATCAAAGTCGCCATTGTATCGTCATCTGTTGTTAATACAACAGACTCACCAACATTCATTGTTTCTAAATTAGGATTAACTTTTAATTGAAATAATTTCTCTAAATCGTCATGTAATTTCTGATATTCAGGCATGTCTTTGGTACGATCGATTGCTACAGATCTGTTTCCTACATTAACGTTGCTTTTATAAGTCTCGCTTCCTGTTGCACCGTATTGAGTTCCTTCATTGACAACAACTTTTCCGGGTATTGAAAACAACAAAAACTTCATAGCTGAAATCAATTTTTCAAAAGCAGGAGGCATAATAATATTCAGAGTACCTTTGAATAATTTAGATTCATCATCTTTATCAAGCTTTAAGCCATGTTCTTTCGCCTGAATGATAACATCATTTAATGCAATGTCAACGGAAGATTCCCCAAAAGCATCAGCATTGAATTGTTTGCCCTTGAATTTTCCTTGAGCCAAATCTTGCAAAGCCAAGCTTAAAGATTTTTTTACTGCTGATTTTTGATCCGAATTTATACCAAGCTTATCAACGCTTGCTTCTAAAGGTTTTGACAAAGCATCTGCCATAGCTATAGAATGATAGCTCGGCGTCAAGCCTGTTGAAGCAACATCAGGAGTGTATTTTTGAATAGCAGCATTTAATTTATTTCTTTGCCCTTCCTCACCTTTTTTACCTGAATACAAATCATTATCCAAAATAAATGCCGTCAAAACTCTTGTTTTGTCATGATTATCTACAAAATTATAAGATTCATTTATTGCTCCTGAAGGAAAGTTAAAGTAAAATCCTTCATTTCCTTTCCATCCCGGATTCATGCCTAAAAGACCTTTTTTGTAATCTTGCATATCTCCTTGACCTTGTGCAAATTCAGTACTTTGAGAGAAACCGAAATTATAATTCAAGGGGCTTAACAAACCTGCTTCATATATTGCTATAATTTCAGCACCCATTCCGTTTTCAAAACGTCCTGAAGCTTCTTTACCAAAATAATCCTTTTCTCCCAAATCAGTTAATTCTGGTCTTACTCTAGTATTTCTGTCTACCCTTTGAGAGGTTTGTACAACATTTGCCAATAATTCTATGGCTTTATCAAAACTCGGTCCTAAATTTTCTAAACCTGCCAAACAAGCAGCTTTTCGCATAAAATCTTTAGCCGCATCAACACGGACATTCGCTCCTAATCCAAGTCTGTCATTCATTACCAATGTAACTTTCAAATCCTCGACTCTTACACCTGAAAGTTTGTCTTCAATACTGTTTATCAATACTTTTTTATCAGGATCCGGTATAGCCGCAAGACCATCTTTCATCAAATTAAAAGTTTTTCTTGCCTCTTCTTCAGGAGATTTGGCAGATATTCCTTTTCCTCCTAGATTTTTAAGATTCGTTTCTTTGAGAGCTTTTTCATCAAAGAATAATTCTCCTTCTTTATTGGTTATTTTGACATTTGGAGCTAACGATTTTACCATTGCAAATTCTAAAATATCGTGCATCACAAGAGGAAGAGCCAATTTACCTTTTTCAGAAAGATTTTGTTCTTTGTCAAACAAACCCAATTTTGCCTCTTTATCAGCTTTTGATAAAACATCAAGTGCAAACTCTGTCAAAGCTATTGTATAAAAACTGTCTACATCTTCATACATATCTTTATATTTATTCGGAAAATCAATATCCGAATCAGGCATTCTTTTATGACCGTTATCTCTATAAAATTCATAACGAGTTTTGCCTATATCTTGTACGGTAGGTGCAATATAAGATATCCATGGGGATTTGAGAACTGCTACAACATCATCCGCAAATTTCAGTGCAGGCAAAGGATAATTCATCAACTCTTCAACAATTCTTTCTCTTGTATGGTTGCTTGTTTCTAATTGAGGAATATGATAATTGCCATTAATTATATTTGCCAAAATTTCATCTGTCATAATTTCTTTGGCTCTTGGCGGCAATTTGATGTCAGGAGAATTCAGCATGTTTCTGTATCCTTCAACTGTAGGTTCTTTGGCATTTTTCACCTGTTGCAAAGCATAATTGTTTAAGCTGTCTCTAACTGTTCTTACGAAATGAGCAGGGGCTTGTGCTGTATCATGTTGATTTAAAATCGCTGCATATTGGGCTTTTTTCTTGTCAGTTATAGTTGGCAAAACCGTTTCGTCGGCTTGTGAAGTAGCATGTCTGTTTAAAAGAAGGTGAATGTATCCATCCCAAGTAGTTGCACCTTCTGTTGTTTTGTCATACCCGACATTCTCGAAATCAAGAGCATATTGCAAAAAGTGCATTTTATTTGAGCTGTAATCATCTTTTACTTTTTCAATTCTTGAATGCAAACCTGCAATTTCATCCTCGGCGATTTCTCTGGGCTCTGAATGAACCGAATGATTATAACGAGTTACGTCATAATGATTGTCAGGTTCTAATTTGTCAGAAGGTGAAATAATTTTTCCTTCTGAAATTTGTTTTTTTTGAGATTCTGACAAAAATCTGTCATCATAAAGCTGTACATAAGTTGGCTTTGAAGTATCACGAGTATTTTTTTCAATTTTAATTCCGTCTTGCTCACAAGTATATTTATAATTGCCATTAACCACATGCATTTTGATATGAGACAAAATTTCTTTTCCTTCGGGAGAATTATGGTCAACATTTGGCAATAAAGCTTTTGTTATATGTTCAGATGTGTTTTGGAATACATAAAAATAAGGAGACTTTTCTCCGTATTTATCGACATGTTTTGTAAGATACCCATTGAGACCTTGGCTTGTATCCGCAAAATCAAAATCCAACGACATTCCATATTTGTACAATTCAACTACAAAAGCTCTAACATCATTATTAGTACCATGTATCGGAGATACTTGATAAGAATTTCCTGTCCAATAACCATGAGGACCTTCCCCTGTCAGAGGGTTTATTAATAATGTTCTGGCTCCCATTTCAGACCATTTTGGAATTTTATTCATCATGCTTGCAATAGAACTGCCGGGGAGATATGCTATTGAAGAAAAATGATTTGCTCTTACATTTTCGGCCTTTTCTGCCATCCCGTCGACTTTTACAGGTCTGCCGTCTTTCATTTCATACCCTGTATTCAAACTAGGCATGGTGGTGATAACTATACCGCCTGAATTATGATTGTATGTTCTATTTGGGAACATAACTGTGTATTTAGCTTCACTATTGACTTGGTTTGTTCTCAAACCACTATCGGTATGATATAATTTTTGGCCGTCATTATCTGTTAATACAAGTCTGTAACCGAAAACTTGGTCTTCTCCGAAATAAAGAGAAGGGTCAAAATCCAATTTTCCGTCTTTTAAATCTAAAGTACGTACGACTGCGTTTTTGTCTGGAATTATTTTATTTTTTTGTTTTACTACAGGAACTATTTCAACAGAGACTTTTTTGAATCTGTCTGTATCGTAAGGTAAACAAATCTCGAACTGTTTATAACCTTCATTGCTTAATACTTGTTTAATTCCTTTGAAATTAACCTTGGGGGTATTTGGCTTAATATTTGTTTGAATATTGTTAACTATCAAAATTCAACGCTCCTTACAACACTTTCATCAGTTATAAGTTCGCTGAATAATTCTTTTTGCTAAATTCGGATGAATTGTTAAAAAAGTTTTACAATGCAAATAACAAAAAAGACAACTATTGAGACCACTTTTATTAGTCTTTATTTCAATAACTGTCTTTATGATTTTCTCTAAGTGTTCCTTATTATATATTTTGAATCAGAACTTCTTCCACTTGCTCTTCAATGTACGGCGTATTGATTTCAATCAGATGAAATCTGCCGGGTCCCAAATCGACTTTTAATTCATTTTCTCTTGGCTGAATTTTGCTGACTTCGCCATAAGAAGGTACAAGATTTTGCATATTTTGATATGTTTTTAGTCCCGGAATTTCAACAACACCTTGACGTCTATGGTTCACATTTCTGTTAGCGACTACCAACAAAGTTTTGCCTTCATAATGTCTGGCATATGCAATTATATTTTCGCTGCCTTTGTCTCCTTGTACTTGAAGAGGAATATATGAACCTTTTGTAATTACGTCTTTATATTTTTCTCTTGTTTCTGATATAGCTTTGAAGAATTCGCCTATTTCAGGGTTATGTCCACCAGGTTTTCTTGAAGTATTAAAAATATCAATTCTGCCTTCATGAACTTCAAATGTCGGTAATTTATCCAATTTTTCGGCTTCTTCGGCAGGCTTCATAAGTTTATTTCCATATTCATATTTATAAAAATCGCCTGATTGATAACCATCAACAATATAAGGATTTGTCATAGGGAGGGTATTCATCAAACCTGTTGCCAAATTACAGAAAAGAGTTTGTCCTTGATACATAGGCGAAACATCGTCGTGTGTTGCAAAAGACCCTATTAAAGATTTGCCTTTTTCAAGCCTGTGAGTCATATCAAGATTTTCTCTCATATAATCGTGAATATCATCAGCTTTGAGCCATTGATTGAAAATGTGGAATTGTCCGTAATATGCATCGAATCCTGCATTCAAAAGTTCTTCAGGTCTGTCATAAGCCATATTCAACATCGGAGAAGCATCTTCATAGGTATAAGTTTCTGCAAGCCAAGCAAATTCGGGGTCTTTAGCTTTTGAATAAGGAATAATGATATCCCAAAATTCAACAGGCTTCGCTCTTGCTACATCGGCTCTGATTCCGTCAGCTCCCAAATCAACACACATATCGACAAAATCTTTATGCAATTTAATCAATTCAGGATTCAATTCTCTTTTATCGCCATTTTGGAATGGCTCAAACATTCTTATATCGTTCCATCCTTGAGGAACTTTTGCAGCTCCGTTATCTGAAACTGCCATATATTTTTTGTTACGAGGATTGTTGTAGAAATCTAATGATGCACAACTAGGAAGGTCAATCATTACTTGAATCCCGCGTTTATGACATTCATCAATGAAATATTTGAATTGTTCTTTAGCATTTCTTGGGTCTTTTTTGTCTACCAACGCAGAATCTATTGAAAGCAAATCTTTTGGAGCATAAACAGATCCGGCATTACCCATTGATTCTTGTTCTCCCGGAGGCTGAATAGGCAATAAATGTAAAGTATTTATTCCCAAAGCTTTTACTTCATCCAATCTTTCAACTGCATTAATAAATGTGCCTGTTTCTTCGCCAGGACCGATTAATTCATCACCGTTTTTGTCTTTGGCATTGAATGTTCTCAAAATTATTGCCATGATTTTGACATCATTATTTTGGAATTTTGTTCTTAAATCATTTTTGTAGACCGTATTTTCTGTTTTTGCATCTTTCACTTCAGAAGTTTTTGAAATCGGCATATAAAAACCTTTAACATTTCTATCTGCTAAAAATTTTTGGACTATAGGATTTGAAATTTGAGCTTCTTTACTTGTCGCAGTATTTTCTTCTTTATTTTTCAGAGCATTTGAAAAATATGTGTGAGGTATTTGATAATTAGTATTCATATTAACCATTATTTGTTACCTCCTTTTGGTCTTTCTTTTCAGGAGCTTCCATTTTTCCAAAGAATAATGGGGAAATCAAAGCCACCGCAGCCACAACTGCACCGATGCCACCGAACATTTTTTGCCAGTATTTGGTATTGTGCATTCCTTCAGCTGTTTTTTGACCGAATTTGGCTAAAGTTTCACCAACCATCATTTGCTTTTTAAGGTCAGTAAAACTCTCGGTCAAACTCTCAAATTTTACCCATAATGTTTCTTTCACTTTTTTGTCCAAATGATCAGGAACAGGAATATTATTTCTATTAAGTCTTTGTCCTGCTGCATTAATCAAATAATCTTCTCCATCATAATCAAATCTGCATTCAGCTTTGAATGGGAAGCCAAAATTGCCTAATTGCTCATGAAGTATTGCCATATGTTCTTGATATTTTGTCAAAAGATTTTGTTTTTTTGATGATTCAAAAACTTCTTTAGTTGAAGCATGCAAGTTTGGACCAAAAAGATTTTCCATCGCAACTTTATAAATTTCCGGTGCAGGAGAATCAAATTTGACGTAATGATCACCATAAACACCGTCCATCATTGCATATTTCATCATATTCACAATTTTTTCTCTGACACTTTTATCTTTGTCCAGTCCCATATTTTTGATGGATTTGTCAACAGAACCGTCTTCTAATCTTCTGAATACATCAAAACCTTGAATAATTCTATATAACGAGCTTCTTGCACCTAAAACCGCATTATCCACATATTCCACTGCATTAGTGATAGCCGAAGCTTTAAGATTTTTTTCAGAATTTCCTGCGATATAATCAGCAGAAGTTTCTAAAAACAAAGCTCTTGATTTTTTAGCAAAATCTTTATAAAAATCGGTGGTTATATCTGCAACTTCTCTAATAAAACCTTTATTTTCTTCTTTGCCGACACTTTTGCTTATTGTTTCATCGAAATTATTTACAAGTTCGACAATTTTGCCTACAACTTTTTTATATTTATTTTCATCTTTGACAATTTCAGTCATTTTGGCTTCCATTATTTCTCTTGCTTTTGCAGGAGATTTTTTGACTTCACCAAGTTCTTTATCCGAAAAATCCATGATTTTGAATATGCCGTCAGCAGTTTCTTTCCATTGTCTTGCCATTAAAGAATCTTCTCTTGGGGCAATTCTGTTGTTGACATATTCTCCCAAAATACTTTTCTTAATTCTAAAATTATCAAATATTTTGAATGCGGATTTTATTTTTGCGATTTTGTCATCTGTAAGAACAACTATAGGATTTTTTAATTTATCTTTAACAGCATTATGAAAAGCAATATTGATTTTTTGACGTTGATATCTGTTGAATGAACTTGATTGTCCAATTTCTTCAGAATATAAATTACTTAAACGGTTTGTAATTTTTTGTACACTTTCATCATTTGTCGCAAAATCTGCCAAATCCGAAGTGTCTCCCAAATATTTTGAAATATTTTCTTTGGTAAATGTGTGCGAAATCATTTTTTCAGAACTTTGATTCTCAGGGACTTCAACAACAATATCTCCCAAAATTTCTGCTATATTTTGACGCTTGTCGGATCTAAGCATTGTATTTAAATCTTCTCGTAAACAATTCTCTAATGTTAAGTTGTCATCTTTATACATTAATTTCATCAACTGCGTCATAAATTCTTCATCAACAGGTTTATCTTTATGAACACTTAAGAATTTCCCCAAAGCCTCGAGTCCTTTTTTATCAGCTTTTTTTTCTGCGATGACATCTGCATTTTGAAGATTTTTATTTACTTGATTAGTTTTTCTGATTTTTTGGGCTTCATTCAAACCTTTTTCGACGCCGCTTGAAATCAAAGCACTCATAATAGGAGTTGCCAAACCTGCTGTTAACATCCATATTGTATTTGCTTGAGTTGCAATTTTTGTCATTTTTCTTTTGATAAAATCTTGACGATTTTCCATATCTTGGTCAACGCCCATTTTATCGCCTATAGCTTCCAGTTTTTCCGGTGCATAAAGGTCATAAGGAGTATATTGAGGATCCATATGGAATGGTTTTTTACGTCCGTAACTATCGATGTATTTTTGATCCCAATCAAAACCGTACATAGCTTTGATAGGTGCATTTATAAACAATTTAGGGAATAAAATCATAGAAGCAAAGAAAGATGCAAAGCCTACAAATTCCATACCTTTTTTAGCAGGAAGCATTCTTGTTGTCGCAAGATAACCTGCCAAAGCCAATCCGCCTGCTCTCATTGCCAAATCATTCATTTGCCCTAATTCATGGTCATTACTTTTGCCTTTTAGACCTTGTCCGACATTTTTGATATTTTGATAAAGATCTTCGACTGCTACAACCGGAGCTTTCCAAAGAGGTGTGTGAACAAGATGACCTTTTGCTTCATAAGCAGTTGCATTTACTTGAAATTTTTCATAATCTGAAGGTTTAGGCATGCGGTTTTTTGCAGAATTTGGTTTTTGTTCCGCTTGTCTTTGAGATATTAATTTTTGAACCATCATTTCTGTCATTATACTTCGTAATACCTCTTAGATTCGTCTACCGCTGATTTGCTTTCATGCTTTGAACGGAAGCCGCTTATTGTAGCTATCGGTGCAATAATAGAAAGAGCAGCCGTTGCAAGCAATAATGTTTTACCAAAAATGCCTGCTGATTTGGATTTTGTAGTTCCACCTTTCCACATTTCTTTAAAACTTCTTCTTGTAATATCAAAAGTATCAGAAATAAAGCTTTTTCTTCCCTGTATTTTATTGCCTTTATTCACCCCGAACTCTTCCCAAGGAGTTTGTGCGGCAATACCGACTGCCGTTGCAGCCCAAGCATAGGCAAGTATTGTTTTCCAAGTCTGTGCTTTTATTGCCAATTCTTTTATTCTCGGCTTCATCTCTTGGTCAGAAGCTTGTAATTCTCCGAAACCGTTCTTTTTGGCAATTTTATCAAACCATGCATTTCTGTTGCCGACTTTGTTTCCTTCGTCATAAAGCAAATCTTCTCGAGGAAAATCAACGCTTTCAAATACTTTATGATATTCAACTCTTGTTTTGCCTTTTTCATAACCATTTGGAGGCAATTCGTGGATAAATCTTTTGTAAGGTTGCCCCAAATCGACACCTGTTGCCATTTTTACAGGCATTTCGACTACTTTTTTTGCTAACTCTTTTGCTAAAACATAAAGAACTACACCAATAGCAAGTTTTTTGCCGATTTTATTGGCTGCTTTTTGAGACGGGGAAGAAAATTGTGGCGTTGCAGCATTGAACACTGCCATCATTGTTAAACTTCCAACAATATAGGGAATAACACCCATTGCCAAAAACTCATAGAAATTAGAGTTTTGATCTCCTTTAAGACCTTTAGAAGGATATGTAGTAAATGCTTGTCCTGTTTTGTGCAGGCTTGCTTTAGTTTTATTTATAATATTTCCCGGCAATAAATAATCATGACTGTGAGACATCTTTTCCTTTATAGGGGTAGATGGCTCATAATAGCTTATCTTAGTGCTATTTGGGCTATTTACATAATTAGAATTGACCATTTGAAACACCAACTTCAATACCTTGCATTATAATTAAACATCCTGAAGAAAATTAGTTGCTCTTATAAAGCATTGAATTTACATTTTTTTACAAATATTAATCTTATTTTTATAAATTCGTTGTTTTATTTGCAGAATTTATTTATTTCTGCCGAAAAAACTCGCAATAATTTGCCCGTTAAGTGTGTGTGCAATAATTCTTCCATGCGGACATGTGGTCGGATTCTTTGTTTTCATCCATTTTTTTAGCAAATCATCCATTTGATAAAAACTCAAAGCCTCATTTGCCTTGATTGCCCCGTGGCATGCCATTGAAATCAAAATTTCATTACCAATTTTTTCAATTGAACCTTCAAGCGTTAGCAGCAAATCTTCCAGAATTTCTTTATGATTCTTATTGGCAATAATCTGCGGAAGTTTTCTGAAAACAACTTCATTCTGGGAAGGGAATTCTATTTTATAACCATATTTTTTGAGTTTTTCTTGATTTTCTTCTAAAAGAACTGCCTCGGCATGCTCCAACTTTATCGGCGAAGCTACCAAAATCAATTGCGACGTAATTTCTTTTTGCTCTAAAAGTTCTTCATACAAATATCTTTCATGGGCAATATGTTGGTCTATAATTTGAAGTCCTTCTTGTGTTTCGACCAAAATATAAGTATTTTTTAATTGACCGATTATTCTATAATCATTTTGATTTTGTTCTTGTTCAAGATTGAACTCCTGTTGCGTGTCCACAGTTTTTTGTACAAATTGTGCCTCTAGAGGCTTATAAAATTGCTGTGTATAATTTATTTTTTCTTTAAAATCAGAAAAATCAGTTCTTTCATCTTCTTGTTTAAAAGTTTGAGCATAAGAATAATCTTGTACCAAATTCGGAGATTCAAGCCTCGGGGCAAATTCCATCGCTTGTTTTATGGCAGAATGCACAAAATTAAAGACCTGATTTCCGTTTTGATAGCGAATTTCCCTTTTTGTAGGATGTACATTCACATCGAGTTCATCTTTCGGCAAGTCCAAATTGATTGCCACAAAAGGATGTTTGCCCTTTGGAATAAGTTCTTCATAAGCAAAAGAAACAGCCTTCAAAAGCACCGGACATTTGACAACTCTACCATTTACAAACAAATATACGGCTTTTTTATTTGAACGGGTAAAGCTTGGAAGGCTTGCATAGCCTGTAATTTTCAGATTTGATAAAGTATCTGTTTTGTTTATAAATTTGAGCTGGTTAAATAAATCATCGGAATAAATTTCGACCAAAGCCATCTTCAAATCACCTGAACCTGAGGTTTTGAGCGATACAGCTCTTTCATTTTTTAAAGTTATAGAAACCTCAGGATGAGAAATAGCTATATTCTGGAGCATTTCTATAATATTTGAATATTCAAAACGGTCGCTTTTCAAAAATTTTAGTCGAACAGGGGTGTTATAAAACAAATCCTGCACATCCATAATTGTCCCGATGGCACAACCTGTTTGAGATTTTTTGATTTCAGAATCTTTGCATTCGACTTTTGTCCCGACTTCATCACTTGCCGTTCTTGAAGTACAGGTTACTTTTGCCACAGAAATTATACTGGATAAAGCTTCCCCTCTGAATCCCAAGGTTGAAATATTCCACAAATCTTCTTGAATGCTGATTTTGCTGGTGGCATGCGGTGCAAAAGCGAGTTCAAGATCATCCGCTGAAATCCCGGAGCCGTTGTCCGCCACTCTGATATTTCGGCACTCATTTTTGATTTCGACTTCAATTTTTGTCGCACCAGCATCGATAGAATTTTCGACAAGTTCTTTTACTACAGCCGAAGGTCTGTCGATAACTTCGCCGGCGGCGATTTGATTTATGAGGTTTTTGTCTAATTTTTTGATTTTTCCCATTATTTTTATTAAAACTCCTGACTTTATTCCATTATCCTCAGAAAAATCCTGATTTGGAATTATTTTTTTGCAAAATTTACAAAAAGTTGAAAGAAAGAGACAAAATATCTACGACTTTAGAGGGGTAAAAATTCAATACTAAAAGATAATGAAAACTTTCTCGAAAGCTTTTATATTTATTAGTATAAATCCTCAGCTCTTCTAAATCTACTTGCTACTAAATATTCTCTGTCCCAAGGGCAGGGAATTTTTTTGCGGAATCTTGACGGGAGTAAAACTCCCTTTGCGAAAGTACCGACAAAGCAAAAGTTTCTGCAAGAAACTGAAGCGAAGTGAAGGTACTTGAGCTGTCAAGTATTCCAAGACAGCGGAATCTTGACGGGAGTAAAAAAAATTCCGCACATCTTGCGGAATTTGAGTTTTATTTTCTAACCTAAACCTTATTGTTTTATTTGACTGCTGCCATTTTGGCCGTAACACCCATCTCACTTTGAATCATTTTAATATTTGAATAAGCCATAGCTCTACGTTTTTTTGAGCCTCTTAGCAAAAATTGTACACTTGCTGATATATTCGATGCAGGAATTTCATTTTTGAACATAACTTAACCTCGACGATACTGTTTGACTAACCACTTATTGACTACAAAAGATTTATCGACAATGTTATTCAAAAACTTTATAGTTGGCAGAGGAATTATTACAAATTTGTTACAATAGTCTTCTGACTTATTTGTAAATAAGTCCATTTTTTATGATATTTTGAAGTTATGAAAAAGTTTTTTTTATTATTAGTTATTTTATTTTTTGCATCAACTCTATATGCAGATGCTGTCTGTGTAAGGATTGCACAGCTTACAGATGTTCATATCGGACCAAAAGATGACACAAAAACCGCAACTTCGATAGACAAACTTGAATCTGCAGTTCAAGACATAAATCAGCGTAAAGACATTGATATTGTCGTTTTTACAGGTGATAATATCGACAAATCCAATGCCAAAGACCTCAAAACTTTTTGCTCAATAGTAAGGAAATTGAACAAACCTTATTATGTTCTCGTCGGAAATCATGATGCTTACAAAATTTCGGGAATCCCTCAAGAGGATTACATGAAAGCCATCAAAAAAATAAATAAGAATCAAAAAACTATCAATACCAATTTTTCTTTTCGTATAAATAAAGATATCACAGCGATTTGCCTTGACGGCTCAACGCCAAATATACCAAGCAGTCATGGTTTTTTTGGAGAAAACACAATCAAATGGTTCAAAAAAACTTTATCGGAAAATAAAGACAAAAAAATAGTTATTTTTCAGCATTTTCCTTTAATTCCACCTGAAGAACAACACAGTTTAAGACTTTTGGAGCCTGAAGAAGAGGCTTCTATTTTGGATAATAACAAAAATATATTGCTTGTCGCATCGGGTCATTACCATGTTGGGGCTGTAAACATTGATGAAAACGGCGTTTATCATATTTCAAGCCCAAGTCTTTTGATGAATGCACAATATAGAATAATTCAAATTGATTATAATAAACGCAGTCCAAAATGCTTTGAAATTAAAACAGAGCTAGTAGATGTAAAGTATTAGATAAAGTACGTTATACTGAACAAGTCCAGAATGACATTTTGATTTAAATATCCTGAAAATACCCAAAGTTTTTGAGCGATTTGTCTTTTTTTCGCCAATCTTTTTGAATTTTGACTTGCAAATCTAAGAATACTTTTTTGTCATCAAGTTTTTCGATTTCTTCTCTTGCCGTTTGTCCGATTTTTTTGAGCATTTGCCCTTGTTTACCAATGATAATACCTTTTTGAGAATCATGCTCTACATAGATTGTGGCTATGATTTTATTCAAAGTATCTTTTTCTTCAAATTTTTCGATAACAACCGCAATACTGTGGGGGACTTCTTCTCTGGTATTGATGAGAACTTTTTCTCTGATTATTTCGGTTGCAATCTCGCGGACTGTTTGGTCTGTGGTTTCTTCTTCGTCATACATATTTTCGCCTTTTGGAAGTTTTCGATAAATATTTTTGACCAAAGTATCTACATTTCTGCCTGTTTTCGCAGAAATTTTGACGAGCGGAAGATTGTCTTTAAACATAGTTTTGTATGCCAAAACATTTTCTTCGCGTTTTTGCATATCTTTTATGAGGTCGACTTTATTAACGACTATAATTATGGGAATATCTACATTTAAAATATTTTGGACAATCCACTCATCACCACGCCCCGGCGGGTCTTGAGCATCAACCAAAAACAAAATCAAATCCGCATCAGGAACAGCAAATTTGGCTTCATCAAGCAAAAATTCACCTAATTTATAAAGTGGCTTGTGCACACCCGGAGTATCTATGAAGACAATTTGCCCCTCAGAAGTAGTGTGAAAACCTCTTATACGCTTTCTTGTAGTTTGAGGTTTGTCTGATGTTATCGCCACTTTTTGTCCCAAGATTTGGTTCAAAAGAGTTGATTTACCGACATTTGGACGCCCTATAATCGTTACGAAACCTGCTTTGTTTGCCATTTTAATTCACCCTATCGTGCATCTCGTTGATATCTTTGATGCGACTTTCTATTCTGTTTAATATGGCAAAAAGTTCTTGATTGTTCGAGGTTGGTAAAAATCTAAGATTATTTAATATACCTAAAACATTATCATAATTAATGCCTACACCTTGTAATAACATTGCGTTTATAGCTTTTGTGATTACATCCAAAAGATACAAAGTTTCTCTTTGATCTTTTGCATAATTTTCGATATTCAGCATAATATCTTCCAAATGCTCAAAAACATCTCCACCTTTAGAACGGGTCAAAATTTCTATTGCCACAAGCTTTGGATTAATTTCCATGTTTTTGTCTTTTATAATATCAAAAAGCATCATATCAATTGAATCAGATTTGGCCGGAAGCGTATTTATAAATTGCTGAAGAAGCTTGTCCGCCAGTGGAAAATCGTTTTTTTCAAGACATGAAGCCACATATACTTTATATAAAGCTTTGATGCAATCATCCTTATCGTGAAATTCTTGGGCTATGGCACAGATTAAAGCGTCCGAAGCCAATATCAAAGCGTCTTTTTGGGCTTTTTCTTCATCGAAAAGTAAATCATCAGGAAAAACTTCATCGACAAGCTTCAGAAGTGGAAGAATCCTTTTTTTATTGCCTAAAATACCTGCTATCATTGTTTTTAAAAGCTCAGAATGGTTCTCATCAAAAAGTGCCTGCTCAATAATGTCGTGCAAAAATTCGTTATCAGATTTTAAAATCGCAGAAATGACGATTTGATGGGCAGTATGGTCGCTGTTTTCAGGACCATTTGTATCAATATCATTTGCCATTTCGCAAAGTCTTTGAAATTTTATTTGTGCATCTTCCAAATTATCCTTAGGAGGTGTAAAATCTTCCATTTTGGCTACCTTTCAACAGCTTATTTTAGAATTATACCCCCAAAATGAGAAATTGTACCAGATATCTCACATTCAGTTCAAAAACGCCTAAAATTCTTCATTTTAGACATTTTTTCACATCTTATATATTCAAAATATTATTAAAACCTAAATTTTTTCAGTTGCAATTTTTTTTAGCAGTATAATTTTTGTATGGAAAGCGAGGATTTTTCGATGACAGAAATTATAAATGTTGATTTAATCAACTCATTATTAGACCAAAAACCAACAGAGGCGGAAGTTGACAAGATTTTGAATAAAGCTCTTGATATGAAAGGGTTAACTTTGGAAGAATCAGCAATTTTGCTAAACATAGAAGATGATAAAATTTTAGAAAAAGTTTTTAAGACAGCAAAAGAACTTAAGGAAAAGATTTATGGCAAAAGAATCGTACTTTTTGCCCCGTTATACCTCGCTAATTATTGTGCCAATAACTGCTTATATTGTGCCTTTAGAGCAGCGAACAAAGATATGACAAGAAGAAAACTTACAGTAGATGAAGCTGTAGAAGAAGCCAAAATCATTATGAATCAAGGGCACAAAAGGGTGCTTCTTGTTGCAGGAGAAGACCTGAAAAGATGTAATCTTGATTATATTCAAGAAATTATTGACAAAATTTATGAAGAAAAAGTATTCAACGGCGAAATTCGCAGATTGAACATAAATATTGCCCCGCTTGAAGTTGAAGGATTCAAACGATTAGCAGGCATGGGAATCGGAACATTTCAATCATTTCAGGAAACTTATCATCCTGAAGTTTATAAAGAAATGCACATAAGTGGTCCAAAAGCCAATTATCAATGGCGTTTAGAGACAATGAGCCGAGCTATTGAGGGCGGAATAAAAGATTTTGGTATCGGTGCATTATTCGGACTTTGTGATTATCGTTTTGAAGTACTGGCTTTGCTTATGCATGCTGATTATTTGGACAAAGTCTGCGGGATAGGACCCCATACTATTTCAATTCCAAGAATTGAATACGCTGAAGGCTCTGATGTTTCCAAAAATCCTCCGCATGCAATTACAGATAAACAATTCAAAAAAATTGTTGCAACTTTAAGATTGTCAGTGCCTTATACAGGAATGATTTTGACAACAAGAGAAAGTGCAGAATTCAGAAAAGAATGTTTAGAACTTGGTGTTTCTCAAGTCAGTGCAGGTTCAAAAACAGACCCAGGCGGGTATTCAGACAAACATGCCACACCACAATTTCAAGTCGGAGATACAAGAACCATAGAAGAAATCTTGATGGAACTGGTGGAAGGTGGCTATATGCCTAGTTTTTGCACAAGTTGCTACCGCAAAGGTCGCGTAGGCAAAGACTTTATGGATTTGGCAAAACCCGGTCTTATAAAGCGTTTTTGCAACACAAATGCAATTTTGACTTTTCAAGAATATTTGAACGATTATGCTCCGCAAGAACTGAAAGAAGCAGGTGAAGCCTTAATTTTAAAAGAAATTGAAGCTATTGATGATGAAAAAATCAAGACTGATGTTCAAACAAAACTTGCTTCAATTCAAAGCGGTCAAAGAGATATGCATATTTAAATCTGCAAAAAGGATTTATTTTATGACGTTTGAAAAAACAAAAAAATTAACAGCATTAAAAAAAATCTGCTCAAAATGTTTTGACTGTGATTTGGGCAAGACGAGACTTAATGCTGTTTTTTCAGATGGCTCTGTTGAAGCCAAAATAATGCTTATAGGAGAAGCCCCCGGGCAAAATGAAGATGAAACAGGGCTGCCTTTTGTCGGAAGGGCGGGGAAATTGCTCGATAAATTATTTTTGAGCCAAAATTTGACTCGAGAAAATGATATTTATATTTGCAATACTGTGAAATGCCGACCTCCTCAAAATCGTGTCCCGACTGATTTTGAAAAAGCTCAATGCAAAAAATACCTTGATGAACAAATAAAAATTATCGAACCCAAAATAATTCTTCTTTGCGGAACAACAGCCGTAAAATCAATTTTGAAAACCAAAGAACCGATTTCTAAAATCCGAGGACAATGGTTTGAAGGAGCAAACGGAGCCAAAATTATGCCGATTTTTCATCCTTCCTATTTGCTTAGAAATTCTTCTGTAAAAGAAGGCACTCCCAAGTGGCTCATGCTTGAAGACATCAAAAAAATTAAAAATGCTTATTCAGGCTGAATAAAAAATCTCTAAAAATAACTCCTTGCAATAATACAAAAAAATATTTTTTTGCATCCTAAACTATTGAAAAACCGCCCTTTTTAAAAGGCGGTTTTTCTGCAAATGGATTTAAAACCCACCAACATAGATTTTTTAAGCGGTTAAATCAAAAGATGATTCTAATTCCGAAGAACTATTTTGATAATTGCTTAAAAGTTTTGAGATGTAATTTGAAAGACCGTTTGATGAATCAGAAGAACTACCTGAGAGAGCTTTTTCGGCTTTTTCTCCTGCAATTCTTTCTTGAATAGAAACTTCGCCGTCTTTATTTGTATCAAGCTCATCGTACGTTTCATCGGTTGATGAAGTCGTTTCAGTTTTACTTGAAGGCGGTGGTCCTTGCATCTCCATTCCCGGTGGCGGTCCCATCGGTTTTTGAGGTCTTGCTGCTTTAATTTCATCATCAGTAGCTTGACCGTCTCCGTTTTTGTCAATCTTTTCGAAATTTTTGCTCAACTCACTTGCCATATGAGCACTGGCTGTGTCATCTCCTTTTTCCAGAGAAGCCAATTCCGTTTTTGAAAGACCTTCTTTTCCGTCAGTATTAGCCGATTTCATTTTTTGTTGCATTGCTGCCATCATCTGCTGCATTGCCCCTGAAGCAGCGTTACTGCCTATTGCGGATACCATCGTACATACCTCTTGTTATCTATACAGGTATATTTTAGTTGAATATAAGATATATTTTATCCTACATGAACTTGAGTTTTCAAAATAGTTTTAAAAGCTTATAAGGAGAATTTTTATGAATTTTTGTAATATGTAGAAAAAAAATTTAGCGATTTTTGTATGACTTTGGTACAATGGTCGAAAAGGTGGATAGACGAAAAGAGAAAATGTCTCAATGATCGATGAAAGAAATATAAATAATATTATTGAATTAATCGAGAGTTCCAATCAAAAAATAAAAGCTATTAAAGAAACTATTGAGGAGCAAAAGAGTAATTTTGAGCTGCCAAAAAATGATTACAACAATCTAAGCCTTTGTGTTGAAGAAGTACTCAAATCAAAGAACTTTGATAACGTACAAGAACTTTTCAACAATCTGAGCAAAAATATTGCATTCAAAACAGATTTTTTAAAAGAACAATATAAAATTTTGGATGGCAATATCTTTAAAATCCAAAATATCGCAAAACATATCGACCAAAATATCTCTGATGATATCAATTCTCTTGTCGAAATTGTTGAAACTTTTTCTTACAAAATCAAAATACTACAAGGTATCGTCAATGATATAAATATCAAAATCACTTCTTTTCAAGGAGAAAACGTCGAAAAATTTTTAAAAGATTTTCGTGCTGATTGCGGTGATTTTGATGAAGAATTTGAACAAGTTTTAAGAGAACTAAAACAAAATTTCAAAAAAGCATCCGATATAACTGCAAAATTGTCAAAGCTTGATACAGGGGTGGACCTTTCAAAAGAACTTTCTTCTATAAATATATCTATCAACGCAATTATGTCTTCCATTTCAATTTTTGACGAAAAATACAAAGACCTTGGCAAAGCTTTTGCTGAATCGGGTCTATATACAGATTTAACGGCAAAAATAGAAGATTTGTCTTACAATACAAAACATCTTATAAGAAACATTGATAACTTTAACCAAGTAATCGAAAACGGCTCCAGCGTTAAGGAGCAAGTTATATCTTTAGAACAAAAAATTGAGACAATAAACAATCTTATTCAAACTATTAATCAAGAAGGCTTGCTCGAAATAAAAGCTATTTTGAATTCTATTGATACTTCTGATGATATCAATGAAATCAAAAATTCTTTGAATACTTTGGTTCAAAATGAAAAATTTGAAGAAATAAAAGAAAGCATAAATGCCTTAAATCAAGACGAAAAATTCGAAGCACTTAAAGAATCTGTTTTGTCTACGCAAAGTAATGATGCTGTTTTTGAGGAACTAAAAACTATTGTAGCAAATCTTGACAATATAAAAATTCTCGGACAATTCGAATCTGTTTTAAATGAAATTCAAAAAGAAGAAAAAATTTCTCAAGAAAAAATTGATGAACTGCTGAAAATCACTTCCGTTGTGAATTTTAGCGAAGTTGGAAAAGAGATTTCATTTTTATCAAATGACCTCGAAATAATTTCCGAAGAAATTAAACACAGCCGTTCTATTTCGGATAAAAGTTTTTCAAAATTAGAAAATATTTTTGAAAGTTTTAATTTAACAGACCTCAAAAATAGGATTTTTGAATTTGAAAATTATTTAAAAAAATTCTTAAAAAAAGAAGACCTTCAACTTTTTTCTTCTGATATTCAAGCAATTACAGAAAAATTCGAACTCGCAAACAGTGTTATTATTGACGGTTTTGATGATATTGAATCTTTAAAAAATTATATTTTAGGATTAGAAGAAAAATTATCTGACTTAACAAATAATATCGAAAACATTTTAAATGAAAATCAAAATAAATTCGATTCTGCGATAGAAGCTTTCGATAATACTTATAAAATTGACGAATTAATCACTACCTCAAGTGAATTATTGACGCAAATAACTTCATCAAAAAATAGCGTTTTGACTGTCTTAAATGAAGGACAAGAAAAACTTGAACTCTTGATAAAAGCAATGGATTCAACAGATAAATTTGAAGAAATGCAAGAAACTCTCAAAAATAATCTTGAGCAAATTCAATCTGAATCAAATGACAAAATTTCAGAATTGGGTGAAATATCAAAAAATATAAGCACTGATATGGAAGCCTTAAAAACATCCATGCTCAATATTATTGGCGAAAATCAAGAAAAATTTGATGAAATGCTTTTATCTCTCGATGACAAACTGAACAATCAAGAAATTCAAGAAAAATTAAATTTTGTTGTTCAATCTGTTGGAGAAGTCAGCAATAATAAAGAACTTCAAACGGTTTCATCGAAATTGGCGGATGAAATAAATAACGGCAAATATTTAATTATTGATACCATCAGAGAATCTCAACTCAAATTGGAAGAATTTGTCGCATCTGTTGACAGTGCCCATCGAATTGAAGAACTCAAAAATCTTACCTGCAATTTGCAAGATGAAATTTTTAAAACAAAGGATACTGTCTTAAATTCAATCAGAGACAATCAAGACCGATTCGAACTTTTAATAAGAGCTCTTGATGATTCTGACAAAATTGAAGAAGTAAACGACCTTTCAAAAACTATTTACAGCGAAGTAATAGCCTCAAAAGACAGCTTGATGGCGACTTTAAAAAATAATCAAGCCAAAATTGAAGAAGCTATTAAACTTACTGATGTCAATTTAAAAATTGATGAACTTGAAGATTTATCAAAAAAAATCATTGAAGAAGTTAGATTTGCCAAAGAAATCACTCAAAATGTTGGAAGAAGCATCAATACTGAAGTCTTGACTGATTTGCAAAATTCGGTAGACGATTTGAAAAGTTCTATTGCAGAAGTTCATAATTCTGTTTTGTCAGTTGATGTAAAATTCAATGAAATTGCGGATAAAACGGATGTTTCGATGCTTGGTGATTTGATAAAAGAAAGACAAGAACAGCTCGAATACCTAATTAGAGCTTACGATCCGACTTCTGATATTTCTTCCATCAAAACCAATTTAGAAGAATTTGTTCAAAAAGAAAACTTTGAGGAACTCAAGCAAAAAATAGACTTTAACAAAGATGTGATTTATGAGTTGCGTTCGATTCTTGAGGACAGAACAAATAATCTCGAACTTCTTATGAAATCTGTTGAAAATTCAGAAGACATAAGTGAATTAAACGATATTTTATTCACAATCGATAATGAGCAAAAAGATATCAAATCAACTCTTGATTATATTGTAAAAAATACTGAAAATACTGAAATTTCTGCAGACATAAATGAATTAAGAGATATTTTATTCAGCCTGAATAATGAACAAAAAGATATCAAATCGACCATCGAAAATGCCATGAATTCTGTCGAAAATTCTGACGATATCAATTATCTCAAAGGGGTTTTGGTTGATATTGAACAAGAACAAAAAGATATCCAATCAACTCTTGATTCTATAGCAAAAGACTCAAATATTTCTTCTCTGAAAGACAGTATAGATGCAATCAATTCCAATGAAGCTGTTTATGAGCTGAAATCTGTTTTTGAAGAAAGAACAAGAGATCTTGAACTTTTGATGAAATCTATTGAAAGTACAGAGGACATAAATGAATTAAGAGATATTTTGATAAACATCGACAATGAGCAAAAAGACATCAAAAATATTATCGAAACCACTTTGAAATCTACTGAAAACTCTGACGATATCAACTATCTCAAAGAGGTTTTGGTTGATATTGAACAAGAACAAAAAGACATCAAAGCAACTCTCAATTCAATAGCAAAAGACTCAAATATCTCTTCTCTGAAAGACAGTATAGATGCAATCAATTCCAATGAAGCTGTTTATGAATTAAAATCTGTTTTTGAAGAAAGAACAAGAGACCTTGAACTTTTGATGAAATCTGTTGAAAGCACAGAAGACATAAATGAATTAAGAGATATTTTATTCAGCCTGAATAATGAACAAAAAGATATCAAAAATATTATCGAAACCACTTTGAAATCTACTGAAAACTCTGACGATATCAACTATCTCAAAGAGGTTTTGGTTGATATTGAACAAGAACAAAAAGATATCCAATCAACTCTTGATTCTATTGTAAAAAATACTGAAAATACTGAAATTTCTGCAAACATAAATGAATTAAGAGATATTTTATTCAGCCTGAATAATGAACAAAAAGATATCAAATCAACTATCGAAAATACTATGAATTCTGTCGAAAATTCTGATGATATCAATTATCTCAAAGGGGTTTTGGTTGATATTGAATATGAGCAAAAAGCAATAAAATCTGCTGTCGAACAATATTTTCCGGCTCTTGACAATGAAGATATCAAAAATTCTTTAGATATTATCGAAAACAAAATTGACTCTGTATCTGAAATAAAAGATGAAATATCTACTCTTGAGCAAAAAATTAATAGTTTCAAATCCGGATTTAACGGGATGCTTCGTCAAGAAGATGTCTCGAATACTTTTGAAACAATTTATGAAATTAAAAATGATATCTCTAATTTTTCAGACAGCATAAATTCTCTAAAAAAAGAACTGGGAGCTGTTTCTAGCAACAAAGACAACGAAGAAACAATTGAACAATTAGAAAATATTCAATATGCCATCAAAGAAAATTCTTCTGCAAATGCTTCCAATTTGGCAGTCATAGAAAACAAAATCAACGAACTCAAATCATCTGCGGATTTGAATTATGATTTGAAAACTTTGTTAAATAATATTCAAGAAGACCAACTTGCCCTAAAAGCAATGGTTTCTAGCATGGATGATGATGAAACAATAACTTTACTTAAAGAACAAATCCAATCTAGTGAATATGCCATAAAAGATGCAGTAGAAGCAACTATGGCAAAAGAAGATATCGAACAGCTCAAACATCAAATTGAAAATCTTACACAACAAATTGTTGTTCAAGTTATGCAAGTTTTTGATAATATTTCTTTTGAACAAGAAGCACAAGAAATAAAAGAATTTGTTGATGAATCTTATAATGGCATGAAAAATGTTCTTAATGTGCTAAAAACCAATATCGAAAGGCTTTTGGATGCTCCTAAACCTATTTATATTGAGGAATTAAAACAAGAAATAGGAAAAATTGCTCAAAATCTTGAAAATATCGGACCTGAAATGTCAGAATACGTCGCTACGATAACAAGTTTGAGAGTCAGTCTTGAAGAATTGGCAAAAACTCAAGATATGGTTAATCTTTTAGAACAAAATGTCAGCAATGTTTCAATTGAAGTTGATGAGATTTTGAAAATTTCAAAAGATATTTCATCCCAATTTGAACTTCTTTATACGCATAATGAAGCTAAAGAAGATTTTGCAAAAATCAGAACAGCTCTTGATAATATTATCGAAAAACAACAAGAACAGGCTGAATCAATCCAAAAAGATGATTTGAAAGGCGGAATAGACAATGTGAATTTGTCTATAAACTACATCAATGAAAATCTTAACGAATTTTTGGGCGAATATCGAATTTTTCAAGATAAATTATCTGATACAATGCACAATTTAGAAGGCATGGCGTCAACTTTTGTGCAATCTGACAGTATCAACAGTGAATACAAAAAAGGTGTGAGTGAAACTTTCAAATCCTTAAAAAGAGACTTTAACAGCGTAATTACCACCGTCGGAAATCTTTATACAGATATAACCAAAGTTACAACTTTAACCGGCGAAATGCTTGATACTTCTGCAAAAGACAAAGCCGAAATCTTGCAAAACATGCAAATATTAAAAGGAATTGTTGAAAATTCAGATATTGATAAACTGAAAGACAATTTTTCTACAATCATTTTCTCTATTAACGGTTTTATGAACAATGTCGATGAAAAATTTGCTTCAATCATACAAGACACCAAAGGAGCATACGAATTTTCATCTGAGAACAAAGAAATTGCAGAAAACATAAAATCCTCCATAGTTCATATTTTGGAATGGACAAATACCGCAAATCGTGAATTCACAAGAATACAAGACAATATTGAAGCAATAAAAGATATTTTTGAAGATTCAGCAGATGACATAAGACAAATTAATGAAATCAAATCCATTGTTGAAGATTTGGATAGTGCCGTAGCTTCAAGAATAGAAGAGGTTTTTGACAGACAAATTCAAAACAAACTCGACAATCAATTATTACCGGAATTTGAGCTTTTGGACAAAAAAATTGAGAAAAAATTAGTCCAAAAACTTGCTCCTATTTTAGAAGCAAGAGATCAAGACAAAGATGATTTGAAATTCATCATCAATAACCAACTTTCAGAAGAAACATCTTCTCTGAAAGAACTTATTGATGTTGTTGAAAAAAATATTGCTTCAAAACTCCAAAACGGATTCGAGAAAATTTTCAATCAAGATTTGGATTTTTCACCAATTGTCGACAAACTTGATTCTGAATTTGCTTTGGTAAATGACAAAATTGATGACAGTTTGTCCAAAATAGATACAGAGCTTTATCAAGCAAATGTCAAAATTGATGACAGTTTAGCCAAAATTAATGATGAATTTTCTTCTTTGAGCTCAAATATCGAAGATGAACTTAACAAAATCAGCAAAAATGTCAAAAATATCAATTTTTCAGAAGTAAATTCTAAAATTGAAATCGGCTTTGATGAAATCAGCCAAAAAATTGATTCCGCTAATTTGCCGCAAGTTATTGCTCAAATTGACGATGAATTCTCTGCGATGAATAAAAAACTTGATGTTGATTTCTTTGAAATGAACAAAAGAGTCGTCGATGAATTTAATGTGATTGAAGAAAAATTCGATGCCCGTACAGAAACTTTATTGCAAAATATTGAAAATTCTAACGAACAAATTACTTCTGAAATCAGCGATTTTACAAACAAAATCGAAAATAAAACAGCCCAAAGTTTTGAAAATATAAATTCAAAACTTGAATCTCAAAAAAATATCATTACAAAAAATAGCGAAGCCACAAAAGATGAAATCGGGAATCTGTTGATAAAATTCGACTCCCAAACAGATTCTGTAATACAAACTCTAAAAATAAATCAAGAAACTATTGATAAAAAACTTGAAAAAACCACACTTGACATAGATACTTCTTTGAATGACATCAAAACCGAAATTGTAAAAGATGTAGATATTTCGTTGGATAAAATCACCTCCAAATTGAACGGGCAATCTGCAATCTTAAAAAATATCGAAGAAACGAAAGAAATCATCTCCAAATTAGCTGAAAAATCTGCTACAAAATCAGATGATAATGTCGCTCTTGTTCTTGAAAATTCACAAAATACTATCGAAAAAATTTCGATTGCTATAGAAGCCCAAACAAAATCTTTGATTGAAACTCTTAATTCTGAACAAAAAGAACTGAACCAAGAAATCAAAACTATTGCTTCCAAAAATGCCTCCTCAATTTTGGAAAATATCAATCAAGCAAAAGATGATATTCAGCTTGAGTTTGTTCAAATTATTCAAAAAATTGATTCGCAAGAAGAAAAATTAAATTCATTAAATACTCAAAAAGATATTTCTGTTATTTTAAATCAAATCGAATCTGCCAAAAATGAATTGGGCATAATTAGCGGAAAACTTGATGCACAGACAGGTTTGGTTGTTAAAAATGTAGAAACTTCAAATTCTAAACTTGATAAAACTTTAGAACAAGTTACTTCAAAACTTGAAAATCAATCAAAAACAGTTTTGAAGAATTTGAATGAAAATCAAAAATCTATACAACAATCCATGGCTGAAATTACCGGCAAAATTGACACTCAAACCGAAATTGTTTTCAAAAATTTAGGCGAATCAAAAACAGAACTTGATGATATAAGCAAAAAAATTGCAGCCCAATCCGAATTTATATCCAAAAATATCGAAGAATTAAAAGAAGAATTGGAACAAGAACTCGTACAAATCATCGACAAAATTGATGCCCAATCAGAAAATTTGGCAAAAACTCAAGATAAAAAGCTCAAGGCTTTTGAAGAAAAATTGAATGATCAAGAGAAAAAAATCCAATCTATAGATGAAAAACTTGATATTTTGATAGATAGATTAAACACAGCTCAAGCATTAGATTTGAGTGAAATAGTTATTGCCCTCGAAAATCGAATGGGAAGTCTTGATGATAATATCAAAAAAATTGTCAGCTTCGTAGATGAAGAATAATAAAGCTTTACTAATATAAATTGTGCAAAATTTCATTTTTCAAACCGCCGAATTTTGACGGCAAAAGTTTTTTTATAGAATATGAATATCTTGCCAAATAAGGGTTTTTGAAATTATAACCATTTTCGATGTAATATGAAAATTCATGGTTCCCCAATCTCGCAGAATGAATCGACACACTGGAATTGCTGAATATCAGACCATTACATTTAGCCAACAAAGTCGCATCTCGAAGAACTTCAAACCCTAATAAATAACGATGATTTTCTCTGGGATTCAAATTATATGCATTTACTTTTGATACGCAAAAAGAATCGGTGTAAAAAACTTTTTTGCCGTACCTTTTTATAAATAAATCCAAGTAATCTTTTTCTTCCGTAACCATCAAAATTCTCGAAATATTGTATTTTTCAAGCAGTTCATCTGTACCGTCAAACATTTGTTTTATCGTTGGTCCATAAGGATGAAGAGCCGCAAAATTCAATTCTTTGCCCCTAAAATGCACCCCCAAAACTCTTTCATCAAAAATATATGAATATTTTTCTAATTCTTTTTCTACATTTTCATGCAATTTGATATGATTTTCATAAAAATTTTGATATTCTTTTTTATCATCGGCTATATAGCCCCAAATATCCCTGCAAGGAGGTTCTCCATCACAGAAAAAAACATTCTTGCTTGAATAAACTTCATCAAGAGTATAAGGTGAAACTTGTTTGAAATAATATTCCCAAGCATTATCTGTGCCGTTTATCGGATTTTTTTCATTATAAAATGTTTGAAAATTTTTAAAATCGACAACAGGAATCATATTCAAAGTTTCTGCCACTTTTATATGAGCCAAAATCTGTGTAAAATTAGAAAAAAAGCCTGCCCCTAAGTTGCCTCGCCAAATAATATAAAATATTTTGTCAGGATTTTTTTCACCAAAAGACATAAAATAACCTTTAGGCTGGTTTTTTAAATCAAAAGGATATTTTCCGTCAAATCTGTCTTTAATAAAATCTTTGATAATATATCTCATAAAAGGTTTTTCGATTTCTTTTAAAATATTCATTTAATCACCACAAAACCTCAATCTGTTATAAGCAAGAAGGATAACATTGCCTGTTTGTATTGTCAAGAAATGACTAATGCACAAGTCCATTTTTTAATTATCTGTAAATTTCGAGATGAAATTAAAAATTTCCTCTGAAAAATTATTTTCAGAGACGGCAATATTATCATTTTCATCTAGCATCGCAGCCATTTTTTTAATTAAAGCAGAACCGACTACTGCCCCATCGGCAAATTTTTGTATTTCTCGAACTTTTTGCGGAGTATTTATGCCAAAACCCACACACACAGGTAAATCGGTTTGTGATTTTATATAATTAACATGTTCTTGAATTTTTTCAATATCTGCTTCTTTAGTTCCTGTTATGCCTTTTACAGACACATAATACAAAAACCCCGAAGCTTTATCCAAAATAATCGGTAACCGTTCTTTTGATGTTGTAGGAGTGGCAAGATGAATAAGATTAATTCCCGTTTCTTTTAAAATATTCGAAAAAATATCATTTTCTTCAGGAGGCAAATCCACTGTTAAAATCCCGTCGATACCGGCATATTTGGCTTCTTCCGCAAATTTTTTCAAGCCAAATTTGTATAAAGAATTATAATATCCCATCCAAATTATAGGTATTTTATTGTCATAAAGCCGAAATTCTTTGATTGCTTCTAATGTCGATTTAACAGTTGTACCATTTTTAAGAGCTACAACATCTGCCATTTGAATTGTAGGTCCATCAGCCTGTGGGTCTGTAAAAGGCATACCTATTTCTATCATGTCGCATTTTGCATCAGATAATATTTTCAAAATTTTAAGAAATATCTCAGCATTTGGATACCCCGACATCAAAAAAGGAATGAATGCCTTTTTTTTATTTTCTTTTAAGCCCTTAAAAGTTTTTTCTATTCTTTTATTCATAAGGCATCTCCCAATTCTTTTGAAACGGTGAATATATCTTTATCGCCACGTCCTGAAAGATTTACGATGATTATTTCGTCTTTTTTTCGAGAAATTGCTTCTTTAATCGTATAAGCAATCGCATGAGACGATTCAAGAGCCGGAATAATTCCTTCAAGCTCCGATAGAAGCTTAAAAGCTTCTAAAGCTTCTTTGTCAGTAATTGATTCGTATCTTGCACGTTTAATATCTTTCAAATAAGAATGTTCAGGTCCTGTCCCCGGATAATCCAGCCCTGCCGATATAGAATAAGGTTCTGTGATTTGTCCGTCATCATCTTGCAAAAAATATGAATGCATGCCATGAAAAACGCCCTTTTCTCCATATGAAAGAGTCGCCGCATGTTTATCTGTTTTTACTCCTAAACCTGCTGCTTCAACACCAATCAACTCAACATTACTATCATCAATAAAAGGATAAAACATTCCTATAGAATTAGAACCTCCTCCTACGCAAGCAATGACAGCATTAGGGAGACATCCTTCTTGCTCAAGAATTTGTTCTCGTGTTTCACGACCGACAATTGATTGAAAATCACGCACCATTTCAGGATACGGATGAGGTCCTACCACAGAACCAAGCAAATAGTATGTATCATCAACATTTGCCACCCAATCTTGCATCGCAGCGGTTACTGCATCTTTCAGAGTTTTTGCTCCGCTGTGAACAGCTTCGACTTCCGCACCGAGCAATTTCATTCTAAAGACATTCGGTTTTTGACGTTCGACATCAACCGCCCCTTGATAAACCTTACAAGGCATATTAAAAAGTGCTGAAACAGTTGCCGTAGCGACTCCATGTTGACCTGCTCCCGTTTCTGCAATTATACGGGTTTTTCCCATTTTGCGGGCAAGAAGTACTTGTCCCAAGCAATGATTGATTTTGTGTGCACCTGTATGATTCAAATCTTCACGTTTCAAATAAATCTTCGCACCGCCTGCATACGCACTTAGACGTTTAGCGAAAAAAAGAGGCGACGGACGACCTGTGTAGTATTTGTGATAATAATTTAATTCGTCCCAAAATTTTTCATCTGTTTTTGCCTCATTCCAAGCTTTTTCCAATTCTAATACCAAAGGCATCAATGTTTCAGGAACGAAACGTCCTCCATATTCTCCGAAATACCCTTTATTATTCGGCATTTTCATTGTTTATATCTCCTATTATTTCAAAAAACTCCCGCATTTTAACAGAACATTTGATTCCTCTGAAACCTTCTGTCTCTAAGCCACTTGAAACATCCACCACGTCAGGAGAAACAGCATTTATAGCCTCTTTTATATTTGAAGAATTTAATCCTCCTGCCAAAAAAATTAATTTATTTCGATTTTGTCTTTTTAATTCTTTTGCAAAATCCCAATCGGCCAATTTGCCTGAACCGCCCAAAAGTTTGCCTTCTTTGACATAATCCGCCAAAAAACCTATGATTTTTTTATTTTTATTAAATTTTTGAGCCATCTGCGAATTACTGACAGCTTTAATCATATCAATATTCATTTTTTCAAGTTCTATAGGTGTTTCATCACCATGAAATTGGACAATATCAAGACCGACTAATTTTACAATTTCTTCAATTTTTTGAGGAGATTCATTCACAAAAACACCTACTTTTAAAATTTTCAATCCTTTTGTTATTTCCATGGCTTTTTTAGGCTCAATATAAACAGGACTGGTCGGACAAAAAATAAAACCTATAGCCCAAGCTCCTAAATCTTGTGCCAATTGTGCATCTTCTCGCCTTGTGATTCCACATACTTTTATTTTAATCATTGATTTATCATTTCATTTAAGGCTTTACCCGGATTATTTGATTCCATAAAATGACTGCCGATTAAAAATCCCTTATAACCCAAAAATTCCATTTCTGCAATCGTTTCAGGGTTGTCTATTCCACTTTCGCAAATAAATATTCGCTCTTGAGTAATATATTTTGCCAAATTTCTTGACATTTCAAGCGATATTTGCAAAGTTTGCAGATTTCTGTTATTAACTCCTATAATTTTTGCATCGGTTTTTAGGGCTTCTTGCATTTCATCTTCATTATGGACTTCAAGCAAAATATCGAGTCCTATTTCTGTAGCTTTTTTTATCAATTTTTGGATTTTTTCTCTGCCTAAAAAAGCCATTATTAAAAGTGCTGCATCTGCACCGTTTATTTTGGCTTCATAAAGTTGGTATTCATCCAAAATAAAGTCTTTTCTCAAAACAGGAAAAGTAGGATATTTTTCTTTTATTTGTTTCAAGTAATTTATATCGCCTTTAAAATAATTTGGTTCAGTCAAAACAGACAATGCTGAAGCTCCGTTTTCGATGTACATATCAGCTATTTCCACAGCAGACAAATCATCTCTGATAAGTCCTTTAGAAGGGCTGGCAAATTTGACTTCGGCGATTATATTTGTATGGTTGTCTTTAAAAGCAAGTGCAAAATTACCGATTTTTTTTGCATCAGCGACTTTTTGTTCTGTTTCAGTTTTGATTTTATTTAAGAACATTGTCTTAGAGCCTCCAATTTTGCCAATGCTTTTTTAGTATCCAAGGATTCATTTGCTAATTTTACACCTTCTGCAAAATCTTTGGCAATACCTGCTACAATAATTGCGGCGGCGGAATTTAAGACCACAATATCTCGAGCAGGCGATTTTTCACCATTCAAAATCCTCGTAATAATAGCAGCATTTTCCTTAGCATCGCCTCCTTTTATCGAATCAAGAGGGGCTTTTTTTATTCCGTAATTTTCAGGATTTATTATAAATTTCTTTATTTCATTATTTTTCAGATGATAAACAGTTGTAGCAGCACTTATACTTATTTCATCAAGACCGTCATCAGAATGAACCACCATAACTTCTTTGGCCCCTAAAATTTTTAAAGCTTCGGCAACATTTAGAGCTTTTTGTCCGTCATATACTCCAATAATCTGACGTTTAACATCGGCAGGATTGGTAAGAGGTCCTAGCAAATTAAGTATAGTAGGAGTATTTATAGAAATTCTAAGTTCTTTCAAATTTTTCATTACAGGATGATGAAGCGGTGCAAATATAAAACCTATACCTGTTTTGTCGATTGCATTTTTGACGTTCATGTTTAAATTTACACCCAAAGCTTCAAGCACATCCGCACTGCCGCTTTTACTCGAAACAGACCTATTGCCGTGCTTTGCAATTATAGCCCCTGCCCCTGCCGCCACAAATACAGCTGCTGTTGATATATTAAAAGTATTACAACCATCTCCGCCTGTACCGCATAAATCTATTGCATCAGTTTGAGACACAGCTATTTTATAAGAATGATTTTGCATAAATGATGCAAATGCGGCAATTTCTTCAGAACTTTCTCCTTTTGCAGAAAGAACTCCGAGAAAAAAAGAAATTTGTTCAGATGAGGCTTCTTTGTTTGTAAATATAGTCATAGCTTGAAAAATTTCAGACTGTATCAAGTCTTCACCTGAAAGCATTTTTTTTATCAAACTTTTTAACATTATTTTTTGATTCCTCGAATTACATTTTCTATGATTTTAAAGCCAACATTTTTTTCAAATGACATAATAGACTCGGGATGAAATTGCACAGCAGATAAAGGCAAAGTTTTATGTTTAATCGCCATAATAACACCTGAAACTGTTTTGGCAGTAATTTCAAGACAATCAGAAATTTTATTCGGCGTTGCCGTCAAAGAATGATAAGCACCAACCGAGCAAGGAGATTGCAAATTTTCAAAGATATCTTCGCCGTTATGCTCTATTATCCATTGTTTGCCATGTCTTGGAACGGTCATTATCATTAACTCTCCTCCGAATGCTTCCACCATGCCCTGCAACCCCAAACATACACCAAATTGATGAATATGAGGATATTTTGCAAGTTCTAAAATCAATTCTGATACTTTAAAATCTTTTGGAAGTCCGGGCCCCGGAGAATGAAGAACCAAATCAGGATTTTCTTTCAAAATATCGTCAATAGCTACGCCATTTCTGTAAGTAACCACTCTCGAACCAGTTTGACGAAAATAATCCGACAAAGTATTTACAAATGAATCTTTATTATCAATAACAACCACATTCAAGCCTTGACCCAATTTCATATCACCGACAATTTGGTCTTTTTCATTTTCACATCCCAAAATTTTGAAAAATGAATTGGATTTTGTTCTTGTTTCCAAAGCTTCTTCATCAGGAATTGAATCATATACAAGACTAGCCCCAACCGGATATTTTGCTGTATTATTTTTCAAATGAACCGTTCTTATTGTAATGCCTGTGTTGATATTTCCGTTAAATAACAAAGCTCCTATCGCCCCGCCATAATATCCTCTGGGACCTTTTTCAAAACTTTCGATTAGTTCCGATGCATTAGTTTTCGGTGCTCCCATAAGAGTAACAGCCCACATATGAGACAAAAAAGCATCTATGCCGTCGATATCGTCTCTCAATATTCCCTCAACGTGGTCAACTGTATGAAAAAGCCCTTTGTATTTTTCTATTTGACGTCTGCCGAGTATTTTCACAGAACCGGGAGTGCATATTCTTGATTTGTCATTTCTGTCAACATCTGTGCACATAGTCAATTCAACTTCATCTTTTTCAGAATTCAGCAATTCTTTTATTTTTTCCGCATCTTCCATTGAATTTGTGCCGCGTTTGATAGTCCCTGAAATAGGGCAAGATTCGACTCTTTTGCCTGTTACTCGGATAAACATTTCAGGCGAAGCACCAATCAATTGCATATCACCCAATTGACAAAAAAACTGATACGGAGAAGGATTTATATCAAGCATTTTTTTGAATATAGAGGAAGGTTTATCTTTATATTCCGTATAAAATTCTCTATGTAATACCAGCTCAAAAATATCTCCCCTAATCATTTTTTCTTTTGATTTTTCAACCAAATGAGCATATTCTTTGTCTGTCATATTTGTTGAAATTTCATATTTATTTTGGGCCGTAAAAATCGGTCTTCGTACATCAAATGCTTCACATGAAGAATTGCGAGTATCATAATTTTCATCTGCAAAATCATAACGAAATATAAAAGCTGTTTCTTTTCTTCTGTCAGAGACATATATTTTGTCAGGTAAATAAAGATGTAAAAGATTTTCTGTCAAATCTCGTTGATGCTTCAGATTTATAGGTTCAAACTGAAATAATAAATCATACCCAAAAGCCCCGTAAAGCCCTGAAAAATCATCCCCTTCCACCTTGAATAATTTCAACAAATCTCTTATAACAGAAAAAACAGATGCATTTTTACTTCTATTTTCTTCAGAAAAAGATTTTTGAGACGGCATAATTTCAAATTTCAACGAAGTTTCATTTTTTTCTTTGATACAATAATCATTTCCGCCCTTTAATTGAGCATTAATAATTTTTAAAATAATAACGCCTTTGGGGTTCAAAGCATTTATAGAAACCGTTTTTTCTTTTGCAATAATTTCTAAGGGGGGATTTATAAATCCTATGTCCCACCTTGAATAACGCTCAGGGTATTCTGTGCCTGAAGAGAGATACATTCCTTTTTTGTAATCCAATTCATCAATAATGAATGCAAAATCTTTGATGAAATCTATTTCTTCTTCATTTTTTATTATGTAACTATTCATTGGTTTCCTTATTGCAACTCAAAACTTTATATTTTGCTGTATGCCTGTATGTATTTTACTCTTTGCATATTCTAATGACAATAGGTTTGTGAATTGTAAATTATCACACAGTTGAGCCTATATAACAGATATTATGAACTAAAACAGACAAAACTTGTAAAAAGAATCCCAAAACTCAAGAAAATACCTTTATTAAGAACACTGCACAAGGATTATTTATATTAAGTATAATATAAAAAGTTTTGTAACCCGCAAATAAAAAAAAAGTAAATTTTTAATTTTTATTTGTTTTTAAATATATATAAAATAAAAAGGTCTGAAAATGGGACAGGTTGATTCAGGTATTAAAATTAATAATATATCCAAAACTGAAGTTTTATTAAAAAAACCTCAGACAGAAAGAAGCGATTTTGTTTTCAAAGCTAAGGAAAACACACAAAAAGAAACTTTATCTAATAATGGCAGATTCGACTTACAAGAAGCAGGACAAAACTTATGGAAAGGAATCAAAAAACCGTTTAAAGATGTTATTAAATATGCAAAAGACCACCCTTTACAGGCTACCCTTATTGGTTCAGGCTCAATAGGATTGACCCTTGCATCAGGAAAAATACCCTTATTGTCAAAAGGATTATTTATTTTAGGGCTTTATTTTATAGGGGCTCCTCTTGTCAAAGGAATAGGAAAATTAATTAAGGCAAAAAATGGAGATGACTTAGAAAAAGCTTTTGTTCACTTTGGAGAATCTGCAACATATACAGGTTTGTCATTTATACCTACATCAATTCCAAAACCAAATTTTGATAACAGAGCAGCTTCTTTATTATACAAAATAAATCTGAAAAATTTTAATCTATGGGGAAATGCCACTGATATTGCATCATTAGCTCCAAAAGTCAGCAGGAATTCTATCTTATCCTACGAAAAAATGTCCGCATCTTCAAGCAACACTCTTAAAGTATTATCTGAATCAAATGAATAACTACAATCCACCCAACAAAGCATGTAAAGAAATGTAAATATAAATTTCAGGAAAATATTTGTTTCTTCTATTAATTGAGGTCTATGTTTTAAAGAACAATCAAAAAATGCTTTTATTTTTAATAGCAACTTTTTTTTTTGAAGAATTTTTAAGCAAAAGCATAGTGTAAATTTAACAAAAAAGGAATATAAAATGATTAACCAACTTAAAGTCAATACCTTATTTAATACGAGAAACAATGTGAAATCAAATTGTGATAATGCTAAAACAAGAAATCTGACTAACAAAAAATTGTCTTTTGGTACTAGTTCTCAGACTTTATTTAAAATGAAACCTAATAATGTAGCAGAAGTTGCAAGTGAAAGGATTGCAGAATATTTAGAAAAACAAGGCATGGATATTTGGACTACTGGAGCTGTTAGAAAAACTCTTGATAAACTTGAAAGCTGGCCAGAAAACCTCGATGTAAAGGGTCCTTGTCCTATTGATGGTATATTAGCTCTACTTCAGCCTAAAGGTCTAAAGGCAGGAACAAGCGTATATACTGATAATACATTCGAAAGAAGAGTTATACGTGGTACAGGTAAAGATATGAAAGAGGCTGTTCGTAATTTGCTAAATTTTGCAGGCAATGCAGGTGAATTCTTGAATCTTGTCTTAGACAGAGCAACTAAACATGAATTTAGAATTGAACTCCCTTCTGATACAAAAAATATAATAGAAGCATTAAAAAACAAAGGATTTAAAACAAAAAACTTTGAACTAAGAACTTTATCTAACGCTTCCAAGGGTTCTACAAATGTAACTGCACTACGCTTAGACCATCCTTTCTTAGAACACGTAGGTATTCCGGTTTATAATCCTAAAGATGGGCATTTTTCTGATTTAATGGCTGACAACGAAAAAACTTTAAACAAATCTCTAAAAGAATGGATCCATAATGAAGGCTTAACCCTTCAATTAAATCCTTGCCCTTCTGAAACAAACTCAATAAAAGGATTAAATCCTTTGGTAATATTAAGTGCCATTCCTAGTGGTAATGCCACAGAAAGATTTATATAAACTTTTATAAAGAGGCAGTCGGTTTGAGATTTTGTATCATGAATCCTGAGATTACTGTTGACTAAAAAATCTAAAAAGATGACTTGTGCATCAGTCTCACTAAGGACTAATAATAGAATCCTTACATTAAATAATTATCTTATTTTTTCAAATTCAAGTAAATAAGCATAGGTTGCTACTTTTGGGTTTTCTACTGCTTGGTTTTTTTGAAATCCACCTTTGGTAAAGGTCATAGCAACTTGCAAAGGAACATTTTTCATTTTAAGTGTACTCATATCAATATTAGCTGAAAGTTTTTGCACGCCTTTGTCATAAGCCATTAATCATTAGCTCCAAAAGTCAGCAGGAATTCTGTCTTATCCTACGAAAAAATGTCCGCATCTTCAAGCAACACTCTTAAGGTATTATCCGAATCAAATGAATAACTGCAATAACAAAATCTTGACGAATCAAAATGTATAAATATTCAAATTCTAATAATATTTATAGTATAATAGTACTAAGTATGCACTTGTGGATGTAAGGATAAGATGATCTTAAAACGATTCAAAGTATTTTTTGCCATGTATTTGGTTTTATTAATGAATATCAATACTGGGCATTGTATCGAAGAAAAAACCGTTAAATTAAATATAAAAGAGGCAATTGAATTAGCTAAAAAAAATAATTTGGCCATATTGGCAAATGCAAAAAATCTTAACATAGCAACTAATAATATAAAAACTTCTAATAAATTACAAAACCCTGAAATATTTACATTTTACAACTTTGGTCAAGCAGGAAAAGGCAATCCGCAACAAGTAGGTCTTGCTCAAACTATAGAATTAGGCAAGAGAACAGCCCGAAAAAATGCCGCAAAAACCAATTTTGAACTTATAGCAGATAATTATAAATACAACCAATTCAGTCTTAATATGAATGTCAGAGAGGCATATATAAATTTGGTTGTGGCAAAATCATTTTTGGATATCGTCGAAAAACAAAAAGAATTATTGGAAGAACTATTAAAAGAACTTGAGAGAACAAATACAAAAGGTGATGAAGAAGCTCTGTTGGAAATAATGCAAACAGAAATTGCTTTAAATTTAATTATTGCAAAAGAAAATACTGCAAAAGTAAATGTTGAAAGTAAAAAATTGGACTTCAATAAAATATTGAATTTGAAAAATGATATAGATATCAATTACGATAGTACCGATGAAAATTTATTAGAAGACAGAGATTTTATATCATTACTGACACCTTTACCGGAAGAGGACTTGCCAGAATTTGAAGAAATAAAAAACAACGCATTTGAAAAAAGATTTGACCTCAAAATCAAAAATGATGAAATCAAATTAGCAGAAAAAAAATTAGTATTGGCTTTAAGACAAAGAATCCCTGATATTCAAGTTGCCGGGGGATACTCGTTTCAACCAAATAATCAATCAAATAATGAAGGGTATCTTTCAGGAGCTTATACGGGATTAAATATTACTAATATACCTTTTCTTTACAATTATTCACCGGAAATTAAAAATGCCCAATTAGAGCTTGAACAGGCAAAATTGAGATATGATTCAACAAAAAATATTGCGGAACATGAATTTGAAAGCACTTACAAAAGATTTAAAATGGCAAAAATCAATCTTGGTCATTATGACGGGAAAATATTAGACAAATCCGATGAATTGCTTAGTATATCGAAAAAAAGTTTCAAAGAAGGAAAATCGACTCTTACAACTTTTATTTTGATTGAACAATCGCACATTGATGTTCAAACAAATTATATTGAAGCATTATCAGAATATTACAAAAGCTGGCTGGACTTTTTAAGAGTTGTAAATACTGATGAATTCAGCTTCGGAGAACAATTCTTATAAAGCACTGTACAAACTAAAAACATAAGAACTTGTCCGGGACAGGACTCGAACCTGCGACATCATTCTTAGGAGGAATGCGTTCTATCCATACTGAACTACCCAGACAAATTATTATTGTAAAATCCTAAGCGTTTCTTCCAGCAGCTGTTTGTTGGTAGCAATGAGTTTATTTGCAATCTCCATCTGCATTTTGGCTTGTTTATAATAAACAATATTGGCACCATAATCAACATTAGAAGATTCTATCAAATCACTTCTTATTTCGCCCTTACCTATAACGGGTTTCCCTGAATCTTTAGTTTCGATATATTCGCCAAGTGCAACTTGTTGAAGACCTTGCGGGTTATTAAAATTCATAACGGCAACTTTATAAAGAGGTACTTTAAGTTTACCGTCGGCAGATTTACCATACAAAACACCGTCTTCTTTGACTTCCCATTCGTCATATTTGCCCAAATATTTACCGTTTGCAGGATCCAGCCACATTTTTATATCCGTAGTCGGAACCATATCAGGACCGCCTGCCTTTGAAGTCGCAGAATAAGGATCATTATTATTGCTAGTATTAGGAGCCATAACCTGACCGTTAGAATCCAAAATATAACCCTGAACTCTTTTACCGTCTGTGGTTTTGTAATATCCTTCCGCATCAAATGAAAAATCACCGCGTCTTGTATAAACATTTTTGCCATTTAAAGTTTTTGTTACCAAAAAACCTTGCCCCTCAAGGAAAAGATTGCCTTTATTATTTCCCGGCATAGATTTTCCCTGATCCGTTTTAAAATTCAAATCTTCGATTTCAGAGCCGTCAATAAAATTTTTGAAACTGGTACTTACCTCGCGGAAACCCGGCGTATATATATTTGATAAATTGTGAGAAATCGCACCAATCCAATCATTAGCGGTTCTTTGGTTATTTACTGCGGTTATAAACGGATCATTCATAATGCCCCCTATTCTTTTTCTTCATCATCTTTGTAATAAATTTTTTTATATTTTATCCCTGAATTATCAAGTTTTTGTCTCAAATTCGGGATATTTGTTTTAATCAAAAATTCCATTGCCTTATCTTGTGAAATAAATTCTGCACTGACTTTACCTTGCTTGTCAATTCTCAAAATCACAGACAAATCTTTATCAAAATCTATTCTAATCGGACGATTGCCGGCGTGAGAATATTCAATCAAATTCAATAAACTTTTTGAAAATTTCAAATCTTTTAAAACCGTTTGCCCTGACTCATCCTCTAAAATCAAAGAATTTGCACTATTTATATATATATTTTGCTTATTTGCAATAAGTTCAAAAAATTTGAGATCATCTTGTGTAATTTGTGAAATATTTTCTTTGAATTTTTCAGTATAAATATCTTTATCTGACTTAACTAGAAGATCTACATAACTTTTATTTTTATTTTCTCTTACAGTTGCGTTTTCCTTAACAGCCAAATCTACAAGGTTTTGACGCATCAAAAGTTCTTCTATGGCAAAAATATTTTTGCCAAATCCAGCTTCATTTTCTTCAGAATCATCCCTTTCAATCAAATTACCTTTAGGCAACAAAAGTTCGAATGAAAGCGACGAAATATCATCAATAGAATTCCAAATATCAGAAAATCCATCAAAATTCCTATCTAAATTTTGATTATTTGAGAAATTATTTGAAAAATGGAAATCCGCTCTACTCATCCAATCCTATTCCTAACTTCACCAATTCTTCTTGCTCATCTAACTCTTCTTGTTTTTCTTCTTGACTTCTGGCAAAATGCCTCAGGGAGCCTATTTCGTTCAATTGCCTCAATTCGATTTGTTTTTGCTCTTCATCATATTCTTCTTTTTTCTTTTCCTTGTGTTTTTCAAGAACTTTAACGGCTTTTTCCAATTCTTGCAAAATTGCCATCTGCTCTTGCCAAAACCTAATTGCAGCTTTTTTTTGCTGTTTAAGCTCATGGTCTTTTTGGTACAAATTCTGGAGAAAATTGTCAAAATGCTGCAACATCATAGCATCCGCCATTTTCATTCCTTCTCTGGTCTCTTTTATCTGCCCTAGGTTCGCTTGTATCATGCCCTCTACACGGGCAACTTCCATCTGAGCTTTTCTTACTTTTTCTAATTGCTCATCTTTTTTTTTAATTCTGAAATTCAGAATTTTTTCCAATCGATATCTAAAGGGCATAACTAACAACCAAAATAGAATTTACCAAGGTCTATTGTCCTACTTTAGGCAAAATCTTAGCACCTCTGTATAGATGAAATTTTGAAAGAACTTTAACCATTGCAAATACTGCCTGGATTCTTTAAATTATTTGATTTAATTTCTTGATAAGTTAAAATTTTAATATGAATAAAAGTACAAAAATAGAAAAAATCATAATTAAAGAAGAATTTTTGAAGCAAGCACAAGAACTTGCACGCTCTTGCGAGGTTTTGCCGGGAGGAGTTGAAGAACTTGCACTTAAACTCCAAAAAGCCAAAGAAAAAAATTGCCCTTTAAGAATCAAATTGGGATTAGACCCTACACGCCCTGATTTGCACCTCGGACACAGTGTTGTAATGCGTAAACTTAAACAGTTTCAAGATTTTGGACATCAAGTCGTTCTTATCGTAGGTGCTGCAACAGCTATGGTAGGCGACCCATCAGGAAAATCCTCCACAAGACCAAGTCTTACCAAAGAAGAAGTTGATGAAAACGCAAAAACATATTTCGAACAAATGGGAAAAATCGTTGATTTGTCAAAAGCAGAAGTTACAAACAATGCTGATTGGCTTCACAAGCTTGATTTTGCGGATATGCTCAAACTTGCATCAAAAATCACCGTCGCACAAATGATGGCACGCGATGATTTTGCCAAAAGATACCAAGAAAGCAAACCAATAAGCGTTCATGAATTTTTCTACCCGCTTATGCAAGCCTATGACTCGGTTGTAGTTGAATCCGACATAGAACTCGGAGGAACCGACCAGAGATTCAATGTCCTTTTGGGGCGTGAAATGCAACTTGCTTATGGTGCGAAAAAAGACCCCCAAATGGTAATGCTTTTACCTCTTTTAGAAGGTACCGACGGTGTTATCAAAATGTCAAAATCCTACCCTGAGAACTGCATCAGCATTACAGAAGACCCTAATAACATGTACGGCAAAATTATGTCGATACCTGACAATATGATTGTGCGTTATTTTGAGCTTTTGACAAATATTTCAAATGATGAACTAAAAATCGTAAAATCGAAGCTTGAAAGCGAAAACCCTCGTAATCTCAAGATGCAACTGGCTCTTGAAGTAACAAATCTTTACCATGGGGAAGAAATTGCACAAAAAGCACAGGAGAATTTCATAAATGTGGTGCAAAAAAAATGTATTCCTAATGATATCCAATCAATTGAAATAGCTGAAGATGCTTCTCTTATCGATATTATAGTCGAACTTGGATTTTCTCAAAGCAAAGCCGAAGCGAAAAGACTTTTTCAAGGCGGAGCAATCAAATTAGACGGCGAAAAAGTCTCGAATATTTCATTTAAGGTTAATTTTTCTAACAAAAATGAAATAATTCTTCAATCAGGCAAAAGAAATTTTGCAAAATTGGTACAAAAGGCATAAAATAAAGATAAAAAGGTAAAAATGATGGCAGAAATAGAAACACAAATAAAAAAAGAAACCTTAAACGGTGCAAAAATCCTTCTCGAATGCTTAAAAAAAGAAGGCGTTGACGAAATTTTCGGGTACCCCGGCGGAGTTTTGCTCGGAATTTATGAAGAATTATATCACTGTGATTTTATAAAACACTACCTTGTTCGACATGAACAAGCTGCAATCCATGCAGCAGAAGGATATGCAAGAGTAACCGGCAAAGCTGGCGTTGCACTTGTAACTTCAGGTCCGGGTGCTACAAATACTATCACAGGGATTGCAAATGCTTACTACGACGGCTATCCAATGGTTGTCATCACAGGGCAAGTTGGATCTGACCAAATAGGAAACGATGCCTTCCAAGAAGCAGATATCGTTGGTATTACACGTCCTTGCTGCAAACACAATTATCTTGTAAAGGATATCAAAAAACTTCCCCAAACTATTAAAGAAGCTTTTCATATTGCTACAACCGGCAAACCCGGTCCTGTAGTCATCGACATCCCAAAAGATGTTGTTGCGAGCAAAATGGAATTTAATTACCCTGAAAAGATTAATTTACCAGGGTATAACCCAAATTATACGGCTCACCCTAAACAATGCGAAAAAGCCTTAGAACTACTTTGCAGAGCGAGACGTCCTGTCATAATTGCAGGCGGCGGAACGATTCCGACAGAAGCTTTTGAAGAACTGACAGAACTCGCAAATAAAATAGGTGCACCCGTTACGAATACTCTTATGGGAATTGGTGCTTTCCCTGCTGATAATCCTTTGGCTCTAGGGATGATGGGCATGCACGGAAATTTTTGGGCAAACTTAGCCGTTTCAAACTGCGATGTATTATTTGCAGTCGGAACACGTTTCAATGACAGAATTACAGGCTGTTTGAAAAAATTTGCCTGCGATGCAAAAATTATTCATATAGATATCGACCCTTGTTCTATCGGCAAGAATGTCAGAGTGGATGTTCCTATTGTTGGTGATGCCAAAAACGCTCTTGGCACTATGCTTGAACTGTTTGAAGCCAAAAAACCTAATATTCATAGAGAAGATAAGCAAAAATGGCTTAATCAAATCACCGACTGGAGAGAAAAAAAAGCAATGCCTGTAACAACTACAGACAAATTACACCCTCAAAACGTAATCGAAAAAATCTATGAAATGACAAAAGACAAAGACGCCATAATAGCCACAGAAGTCGGTCAGCACCAAATGTGGACAGCTCAATTGTACAAATTCAACAAACCAAGAAGACTTGTAACTTCAGGCGGTTTGGGTACTATGGGATTTGGATTTCCTGCTGCTATGGGGGCCCAAGTTGCACAAAAAGACCGTCTTGTATTCAATATTGCAGGTGATGGAAGTATTCAGATGAATATCCAAGAACTCGCAACTTGCATGGAGTATAATATTCCCGTAAAAGTCGCTATCATAAATAACGGGTATCTCGGAATGGTGCGTCAATGGCAAGAAAAAATCTTCAATAAGCACTATTCTCACACAAAAATTTCAGGTCCTGACTTTGTAAAACTTGCTGAAGCATATGGTGCAAAAGGAATTAGAGTAACAAAAGAAGAAGAAATCGAAAGTGCAATTCAAGAAGCAATCGACCATGACGGTCCTGTATTTTTAGATTTTATAGTAGAGCCGTTTGAGATGGTTTATCCGTGGGTATTGGCAGGAAAGCCCATCAATCAGGTTCTTTTGACAAATGAATGCAAGGGTGAGGATCAATAATGAGCAAACATAGACATACATTATCCGTTTTGGTACAAAACGAAGCAGGAGTTTTATCACGTCTGTCAGGACTTTTCTCAGGCAGAGGCTATAATATCGAAAGTCTTACGGTCGCCCCGACTCTTGATACGGCTTTTTCGCAAGTTACCATCGTAACTTTCGGTGATGATGCTGTTATCGAGCAAATTTCAAAACAATTAAACAAATTAATAAACACGATAAAAATCGTAGAACTTCCCAGCGAAGACTGCATTGACCGCGAATTTGTACTTTGCAAAGTCGCTGTAAAAGAAGAAACTCGCTCTGATATTCTCAGAATTGTCGAAGTGTCAGAAGGCAAAGTCGTCAATATTACACCAAGACTTTACACACTTCAAGCAATAGGAAACGAAAGCCAGATATCGACTTTCATTGAGCTTTTGAGACCTTATGGAATCAAAGAACTTATTCGCTCAGGAAAAGTTGTAATTTCAAGAGATAATCAATTTATAAACGCACATAAATAAGGAGGTCAAAATGACTACAACAACACAACTTAAACTTTATTATGACAAAGACATCGATACTTCAAAAATTTTGTCCAAAAAAATTGCAGTAATCGGCTACGGTTCACAAGGACACGGGCAATTATTAAACCTTAAAGAAAGCGGAGCGACTGTAAAAGCAGGTCTTAGACTTGACGGACCGTCTGCTGTAAAAGCATCAAACGAAGGTTTGGAAGTTGCAAGCATAGAAGAAGCAGTTCAATGGGCTGATATAATCCAAATTTTGATTCCTGATGAAATTCAAGGAAAAGTTTATAACGAGCAAATCGCACCGAATTTGAGTGCGGGTAAAACTTTGATGTTTAGTCACGGATTTGCAATTCATTACGGAACAATCGTTCCACCGGCAGACGTTAATGTTGTAATGGCTGCTCCAAAAGGTCCTGGGCACCTTGTAAGAGCTGAATACGAAAAAGGCAAAGGCGTTCCTTGTCTTATCGCAGTTCATCAAGATGCAACAGGCGATGCAAAAGAAATCGCTCTTGGCTATGCTTCATTGGTAGGCGGCGGAAGAGCAGGCATAATCGAAACAACTTTCAGAGAAGAAACTGAAACTGATTTGTTCGGCGAGCAAGCTGTATTATGCGGCGGAGCTACTGCTCTTGTTAAAGCAGGCTTTGAAACACTTGTCGAAGCGGGATATTCTCCATATATGGCATACTTTGAATGCTTGCACGAATTGAAATTGATTGTTGACCTTCTTTATGAAGGCGGAATCTCAGACATGAGATATTCAATTTCAAATACAGCTCAATGGGGCGATATGATTACAGGTCCTAAAGTAATCACAGACCAAACAAAAGTTGCGATGAAACAAGTTTTGACAGAAATTCAAGACGGAACTTTTGCCAAAAACTGGATTGCAGAATGCGAAGCAGGCAAACCAAACTTCAAAAAACTTGAAGCTCAAGATGATAACCACACAATTGAAAAAGTAGGCGGAGAGCTTCGTTCTATGATGAGTTGGTTAAAAGACAACAAAATCGTTGATAAAAAGAAAAACTAAGATAACAAATTTGTAATAAAAGTCAAGACAATCACTCTTGGCTTTTATTACCTTCTAAAGGACTCGGCATGAAAAAAATAGAAATCTACGATACAACACTACGAGATGGAGCACAATCTGAAGGAATTGCTTTTTCGGTCAATGACAAGCTCAAAATCATTGCCATTCTTGATGATTTGGGCGTAGATTACATCGAAGCCGGATGGCCCGGTTCTAACCCTAAAGATATTGAAGTTTTTGCACAAATTCAAAACTTAAACTTAAAACACAGTAAAATAGCTGCCTTTGGCTGCACAAGACGACCTGATACTTTGCCTTCTGAAGATAAAATTCTTCAAGGGTTACTTGAAGCTCAAACAAATACGATTACCATTTTTGGCAAAACGTGGGATTTTCATGTTGAACATGCCCTTGGAACAACAAATGCAGAAAATCTCAATATGATTTCTGATAGCATCAAATATCTCAAATCTTTTGGCAAAGAAGTCTTTTTTGATGCAGAGCATTTCTTTGACGGTTACAAAAATAACCCTGAATATGCCCTCGAAGCCTTACAAGCCGCCCACCATGCCGGAACAGACAGAATCATTCTTTGCGATACAAATGGCGGATGTATCAACACCGAAATTTACAAAATAACCAAAACAGTCCAAGATGCACTCCCCGAAGCAAAATTGGGTATACATTCACACAATGATTCTGATATGGCAGTGGCTAACTCGATTGCAGGAGTTGAAGCAGGTGCAATTCAAGTACAAGGCACCATCAACGGTTATGGCGAAAGATGCGGAAATGCCAATCTTTGTTCAATAATACCAAATTTACAGCTAAAATTAAACTTCGATGCAATCGGACAAAATATAGAAAATTTAACACATACATCCAGACAAATTTCTGAAATTGCCAATAAAAGACTTTACGAAAGTTCTCCTTACGTTGGCAGAAGTGCCTTTGCACATAAAGCAGGTATTCACGCCAGCGGTGTCAGAAAAAATTCCAGCACTTACGAGCATATTTCTCCTGATGAAGTCGGAAATTCAAGAAGAATTTTAGTCAGCGACCAATCAGGACTGGCTTCTTTAAGAATTAAGCTCGAAAAACTTCGCCTCGGTACAAAGGTTAATGAAAATAATCTTCCCGAAATCATCGAACAAATCAAAAAACTTGAATGGGAAGGCTTCACTTTTGAAAATGCCGATGCATCTTTCGAATTAATGTTGATGGATATTTTGGGTATTCGCCAAAAGTATTTTGAACTTATGGGATTTAGAATGATAACCGATACTTTCCATGAAAGCCTCAATGACATCACAGCAGAAACTTCTATCAAAATAAAAATTCAAAATGAAATAATTCACTCTGTATCAGAAGGTAAAGGTCCTGTTGATGCACTTGATAAAGCTATAAGAAAAGCGTTAATTCCTATTTATCCTGAAATAGAAAAATTCAAGCTTAGTGATTTTAAAGTAAGAATTGTCGACGGAAAAGACGGCACAGGAGCCAAAACTCGTGTCCATATGGAAACAACCGACGGTTACAACAGCTGGGATACAGTCGGTGTGAGTCCGAATATAGGTGAAGCAAGCTATATGGCAATCATAGACAGTCTTTCTTTTGGACTTTTGTTGAATAAAGTTGCACCAAAAAACGCTACTTTAGTAGGTTAAATTATTTCAAGGTTCCTTTAAAATAAAGGTAGAAAAGATTAAGGCGGGAGTCATGAGAAATATTTTAATTTTGATATTAAGTATCGTAGGTTTGGCACTATCGGTCAAACTTAGCCAAATTTATTTTGATGCCAACTTTTTAACAGGTTCAACAGGACATTTTTGCTCAATAAACTCGGTCCTGGATTGCAACGGTGTCGCACAATCCAAATATTCAAGCTTTCTTGGCATACCTTTGGCAATTTATGGGATAATCTTTTATTTGGCTATAATAGGACTGCTTTTACTGAAAAAACTTGTGGAAAAATTCAAAATTTTTCAATTTTTAAAAGATTTCAAACACCCGTTAAATTATATTCATCTAATGTCAATATTTTCGCTTTTTATAGCTGTAACCCTTGCTTATATTTCGACATTTCAAATCCATAAAATATGCATTTTATGCTACATAACTTATGGCATAAACGCTTTGATATTTATTCTTTTGGCTACAAAATTATCTGTAAGAAAAAGCATAGAGGTAACTGCCCAAGATGTTCAAAAAGTTGCAAAAAATGTGAAAAATAAATTCATATTTCCTTTTTTCAGTATTCTTTTTATATCGCTTGTATTAATTGCAAACCAAACACAAGTCTTTGTCCCGACACCTCAAGACTTGCTTGACAGAGGGAATATACTGGGAGACAAAAACTCCCACCTAAGACTCTACATTTATAGTGATTACAATTGCCCTTATTGTGCCAGAATGAATACTGAAGTGGACCAATTGGCAAAAAACATCGACGGTTTAAGGGTCGAAAAAGTTGAATTTCCTATGGACAGAACTTGCAATCCCAAAATAAAAACTCACGGGTTCAAAAATAGTTGCCAAGCAGCAAGATACGCTCTTGCCGCCAAAAAACAAGGCAAATATCTCCTTATGGGAAATTTGCTTTTTGAGCATAATAATAATTTAAGCGAAAAAAATATTCTCAAAATCGCCAAAAAATATGGTATAAACGAAAAACAACTTTATCAAGATGCAAATTCTCAAGAAATTAAAGACGAACTCAACAAACAAATTAGAATTTCGATAGATACAGGTATAAACTCCACTCCTTCTGCCAAAATCGGAGTCAAAATTTATAATTATGCCCTATCTTATGATGAATTGTACGCTATAGTTTCGGAGTACAAAAATGTCGTCAGGTAAGGTACTTTTGCACACTTGCTGTGCACCATGTTTAACAAATTCTATACAAGAACTTCACGATGAAGGATTTTTGCCCGTAGTTTATTTTTACAATCCGAATATTCACCCCGATACCGAACACAAAAAAAGATTAGAAGAGCTTCTTTCTTTTTGTGAAAGCAAAAACTACCCTGTCATTATCAAAAACGAAGATTTTTCATTGTGGAAAGAAATTTGCTCTCCGTTAAAAAATGAACCTGAAGGCAAAAAAAGATGTATCGAATGTTTCAAAATGCGTCTTGAAAAAACTGCCCAATACGCAAAAGAAAATGATTTCGACTATTTTTGTACAACTTTGACAATAAGTCCTCACAAAAATACCGAAAATATAAATAAAATTGGCAAAGAACTTGAAAAAAAATACAATATCAAATTTTTAGAAAAAAATTTCAAAAAAAACGACGGTTTTAAAAAAAGTTTGGCATTATCAAAAATAAATAACCTTTTCAGACAAACATATTGTGGCTGTGAATATAGTATAAGAACGATTTAAGTACGAAATATATTGACCAAATCTAAAAAAAACGGCAAAATATCTTTATGGATGTCTCTTTTAACAAATATTCATTGCTAATAAATAATGCACCGACACTTATTAAAAGTGCTGCTTTGCATTATTTTAGATGCCCGGGCGAAAAAACTTGGAAAGACAGACTCAGAAAACTTAAAGGTGCAGGTTATAATACCGTTGATTTGTATTTTTGTGCAAATTATCACACCGAAAAACAAGGCGAATATGACTTTTCGGACATCAAAGATATTCACAGACTTTTAGAAATTACAAAAGAACTTGACCTTTTTGTCATTGCACGACCCGGACCTTTTATTAATGCTGAGACAGCAGCCGGAGGGCTGCCATTTTGGCTTTTGAGCGATAAGTCTGTAATTCCGAGAAACAGACTTGACGGCAACTACGTTCGTTCTGAATCATATATGAGCTTCGTCAAAGAATGGTACGAACAAATCATCCCGACTTTGAATAAATTTGACAATATTATTGCGTTTCAAATCGAAAATGAATATTCAACTAATATGCTTGAACCTGAATATATGCAAGAACTCTACAATATAGCTCGAGAAATGGGAGTTAAAGCCCCTTTATTTCACAATGATGCTTACTGTGCAGGCTTATACGCAGATATTGTAGATATTTATGCCTGCGATATTTACCCCTATATTTCACCTGAACAAAACTGGAAAGATGAAGCATTCAGTTTCGATACTTTGGATAATTTAGAAGCTACAGTGAGAAGTTTCAAAGACAATGCCCCATTGTTCATCGCCGAAATGCAAGCAGGTTGGTTCGACAAATGGTGCTCAAAAGGTTACTGCAAAATAACAGATTCATTAGGTGATGAACACATCAATATAGTTACCAAAACAGCACTCTCGCAAGGTGTTACAATGTTTAATCACTATATGGGGTGCGGTGGAACATCATGGGATGATATGGCTTGTGATGAAGTTTATTCTTCTTATGAATTTGCTGCTCCGATTGCAGAAAACGGTATTCCTCAAAAAAATTATTATAAAGCTAAAGAAATAAATTATTTTTTAGACGCATTCAATTTTTCTCAAACCGAAACATCCGAAAACCCTTTTGTCATCGAGCAAGATGAAAATATTTTCATCAAAACCCGTAAAGACAATATCAATCTTTGCGATTGGATTTTTGTCAGAAATCTTAACCCCGAAAATAAAATTATAAAAGCCTCGGGTTTCGATTTTAAAATCGAACCTTATGATATGAAAATTTTGCCGCACAATTTGCATCTAAAAGCCTGCAAAATTGATTTTTCTTCTTTATCCATAATAGGGAAAATCCAAAATTCTATAAAAGAAAGCATTTTAATATTGCTTGAGGATAATAATTCGGTCAAAATATCAGATTATGACTCATTTTCTGCAAGCGAAAAACTTTTTTGCAAAGAAGAAAATGCTTCTGTGCTAATATCTTTCGATGATATCGACAATTTGGACTTTGAAAAAATCAGCTTTGAAAAAGCAGGCAAAATTACAGAATTTATTTTTATAACTCCACAAACTTGCGACAAAACTTGGATTTTGGATAATAAATTTATCTTCGGGGCAGATTTCCTATGGCCAAACAAAAATGAACTCGCTATTTCTCAAAGTTCCGCAATCAAAACCTATAATTTGCAAACTTGGAGTGAAGAATTCATCGAATTTGACGAAAAAAAACCGCATTTTGAAATTACAAATTTTCGATGTGCTTACTGTGCTAAAGAGATTGACACCCCTTATGAAGAAGCGAAATGGCAAGTAAGTCAAGAACAAACAGATTCATTCACAAATAAAATCTATAACGAATTTATTTGGTACAAAACAACCTTTGATGGTTCTCTTGATGAATTTGAAATCTGTGCGAAGCATTGTTTTGCGATATATTTGAACCAAAAACAGATTTTTGAACACAACAGTTATTGCTATGAACATCTTTATGAAAAAGAAGAATATATCACAATAAAACCTGACAAAAATATTTTTAAAGACAAAAATGAAATAACGATTTTGATACAAAATCTCGGTTTTGATAAGGGTTTCAGCAATGATACAAATCTTCCTCGAGGACTTTTATCCTTCAAAACGATTCCACATAAAAATTTGGAATGGAAAATCAAAGGCGGTTTGACCCCAAAAGATGAAAACTGGCAAAACCTTGAGACACTTGAAGATAGCCCTAACAAATACATGCAATATGTCGAGATTGATTTCACTTTTCACAAAAAAATGAGCTATTCACCATTATATCTGTCTTTTGAGGATGCTCCTTTCAATCGTGCAACAATATATCTAAACGGGCATAAAATCGGTCGCTATATTAAAAGTCTCGGCCCACAAAACAAATTTTATTTGATGGACAGCTTCATAGACAGATACAATAAGTTATCGCTTGTAATTTGGCTAAAATCCAATGAAAACCAAGCTAAGAACCCTTCAAAATTCACAAAAGATTCTATCAATATTGAACTTGGTAGTTTTAAAAATTTCCATTGCGTGGAAATAAAGTAATATAGATTAAAATATTATAATTGTAGCAGAAATCAGAAATGAGGTTTTTTGTGATTATTCCGGAATTTTTATTGAAACGCATCTACAAATCTGGCAGTTTAAGAATCACCGAAGAAGGAATTGCCTTAGACTTAAAAAATATGCTCGGACCAGGCGTCATTAGCGGAATAGGTTTTCTCGAAATTAACGGACAAAAATACTCCGCTGACGGACTAAAATTAATCACCTCCGGAGTAGAGACTTCCGCCTCTCAAATCACACCTGAAAACCCTATTATATTCAGACTTCATCAAGAAGGAACACTTATTTTAGAAGGTGTAAAAGAATTAAAAGAAGGATTAAATAAAATAATCCTCGAATTAATTAATAAAGATGCGGGCAAAGTTCAAGTAAATCTGAATGAAAACTTCATACCGGCATAAAAATTAATTCAAAAAGCTCAATAAATCCTGTTGCGGATTATCTGTTTGTTTAATCCCAAAATTTTCTTTAAGTGCCTTAAATATCACAGGAGAAATTATAGATTTTGTGCAAGTATCTATTTTTATATTGTTATTTTGATTCCCCAAAACAAAAATAGACATCAAAACTGCTACTGCGTTTTGGTCTCGAAGAAAAAAGACCATCGAAAATTTGTCGAAAGGAAATTCTTTTTCGATTACTTTTCCTGCCTCTTTGAAGAATTTTAAAACAAAAATCAAATCATTATAAAGTCCAAAATCCAAAATTCTGGGAATACCGTTAATTTCGCCCAAAGACGGCAAATGAAATCCTAAGCCCGCAAATTTTATCACAATAGAATCATCGGGAACAGATTTAATAAACTCTTCAATATACTCTCTTTTCATATTTAAATTACTGCATCCGACAATTAAAAAAACGTGCTTGATAACTCCTGAAGTTATATTTTCTTGAATTTTAACAGCATAATTTTCAAAACGTGTTGCATTAAAACCAACTTCAGAAAATTCTTCTTCTCCATTCTCTGCAAAGCCTTCCGAATCAAGTGCAGCATTAATCAAAGGGGCGAAATTATGATTTGAAATTTGCTTGACCCCCATCCAAATCGGTGAACCTGTAGTAAAAATTCGTCCTCGAAAAACCTGCGGAGGATTCCAAGCACAATTCGAAGTAATCAAAACAGGACCGGGAAAACTTTCTATTTCCAATTGCTGATCAGCACTGATACCACCATAATGCCCCACCAAATTTTTGAATTTTTTCAATTCGGGCAATGTATGTGCCAAAAGCATTTCACCATGGGTATAAATATTAATTTCCTTGGCTTCTGTGAATTTTAGAATATTTTCCAAATCACGAATATCACGACCCGAAACTAAAATTGCAGGTCCTTGTACATGTGATGTCAAAACCTGAACATTTTCATAAGCACCGTATCTTGCAGCCAATCCGCGTTCAAAATCATCAACTGCGATAAGATTAATCCGACCGCTTTCTAATATAAGATTATGCAAAATTTGTTTGGATAAATTTTGAGTCAATAAAAAAAGCGTATCGTAAAAAAACTTTTTCACTTCATCATTTTCAACACCTAAATATTTTGCCTGTACAACATTTCTAACTATCCCTTTTAAAGAAACCATAAGTAATGAAAGCAAATTTAGTTCTTGTTGATTATAGGTATTCATCCTTTTTGATATGATTTTTTCACCCTGTTTTATGACTTCATTCAGGCTATAATTGGCATTCCAGTATAATGAGCTGTCAAGAACATCAAACTGAAAACCTCTTTGAACCATAATTTCTTTATAACGCAATTTTAATTTTTCTTTAGTAAATTCAATCTGTTCCAAAAGCTTTTTTATTTCACACTTATCTGCCTGAATATTTTGTATCGAAGAATGCAAAACCGAAAGTATAGTTTCAAAAAAATAATCGGGAACAATAGAATATTCACTTATCTTTTTGCCATATACACTAATCAGTTTTAGACCCTGGAGCAAAAATTCTTCCACAGAAACGCAAGCAGGATCTTTTGCACAAATTCCTTCAACTTGGCAAAGTCTCGTATATGAATCTTGTTTACATTTGTAGCAAAACATCTAAAAGCCTCTTTTCAAATACCATTTTAATTTCTATGCAATAAAAATTGATTCTCCAAAAGTATAGTTTTAAATAAATTTCCTAAAAAAACGCTACCCTTAAAGAGTAGCGTTTTTTGAATTTATCTATAAAGTTTATTCGATTTCGTCGATTTCTTCAGCTTCATCAAGAACGGCTTCATCAGGAATGACTTCTTCTTCAATGATTTGAGATGATATAGTACTAAAATCTTCTATCTCAAAATCAGGAGCTCCGAACATTCCTTCTATCTCTTCTAAAATAGCAGAAGGTTTTCTGGCAGAACTTTTAGCTGCACGCTGTTGTTGAAGTTCAGCTTCTTCATCAGCATGAGTCAAATGATAATGCCCTGTCCCTGCAGGTATCAATCTACCGATAATTACGTTTTCTTTAAGTCCGCGTAACACATCGCGTTTACCTTCAACAGCTACTTCTGTCAAGATTCTTGTCGTTTCTTGGAAAGAAGCTGCAGAGATGAAGCTTTCTGTGTTCAACGAAGCTTTTGTAATACCCAAAAGTACATTTTCAAATGTAGCTTTAGCACCGTTAGTTGCTTCGATTACTTCATTTTCAGAATCAATCATATACTGCTCAACAAGTTCACCCGGCAATAATTTTGTATCTCCGGAGTCAACAACTTTAACTTTTTTAGTCATTTGACGAACAATGATTTCGATGTGCTTATCAGCAATTTCAACACCTTGTGAACGATATACACGTTGTACTTCATCCACCAAATACTGTTGAACTGCTTCTTTTCCTGACAATCTGATAATGTCATGAGGGTTGAAAGGTCCACTTGTCAAAGCTTGTCCTTTTTTGATTTGCTGTTTGTCCGATACAATAATATTTGAATCAATTGGATATTTAATTTCAGAACGTCCGCTTTCTGTAACCAAATACAATGTCGGAACACCTTCATCATATTGGATTTCTGATACGCCGTCTTCTTCTGCCAAAATAGAAGATTCTTTTGGTTTTCTACCTTCAAGAAGTTCTTCTACCCTTGGAAGACCCTGTACGATATCACCTGTTTTTTGACGTTCAAACACCAATGTCGCAAGTAAATCACCACGTTGTACCAAATCACCGGCTTCAATCTGTAACATAGTACCGGCACTAATCAAATAAGGACGACCAACTCTAACCACAAGTGCTTTAGCTTTGACTTCAACAACTAAACCTGCGATAGTAGCTTTTTCGCCGCTTTCTGAAATAACTTGGTCAACTTTAACAACTTCCCCTGCCTTCACAATCGGTTTTGCAGTCAAAGTAAGTGTTTCGTTATGATCTTGAGAAATTAAACTCAATCTTCTGATAGTTTCAGCTTCTTCTTTCAAGCTAACTATAGCTTCTTTTTGTGCCAAAACTTGTGTTTTTGAAACAGGCGTTTTTGGTTCAATAATTTGACCATTTTCAACCAAAAGCTCTGTTTGCAAGATGTTAGCTTGAGAAACTTCGCTCTCTCTTCTTACAATCAAATTCTCTAATACAACGATTCTCAAATTGTCTTCATGTTCTTCAACAAGACCTTTTAGATGATTTACATAACCTTGCATTTGAAGAACCAAACTTGTTCTTGTAATTGCAGCACCTTCAAGATTGCGAATAACGCTTCCATCCTTGTACTGTAATTGAGTTACAGGAACTATATCTATCAAATCATTTTCTGTAGAAGAAAAATCAATCGTAACTTCACGAGGAGCCACATCAAATTCTTGTACAGGTCTTACTAAAACTTGTACAGGAACATCTTTGATTTCTGATTCTTCAGAAACTTCATCATCACCTTTATCCGCATCGAAATCTTCTTCGTCCAAATCATCAAGACTAAACGAATCGACACCTGAATCGGGATATATAACTGTGATTAATGATTTTTCTTTAATTTTGATACCATCTGCGATTTCTGTTTTTTTGGCAACAATTTCGCCATCTTCAACTTTTAGGTTGTTGATGCTGTCCAAATTGTAGATTTCGCCCGACCTGATAGTAACTTCGTGGATAATATCATTGAATTCTTTGATTTCAACAATACCGTCAATATGAGCGTAGACATCTTTGACTACTTCAGTTCCGGCAGTAACATAAGAACCCGAATCAATCATTTTCAAAGAAGCATCTTTGCTTATTTGATGAGTTTCTTCAGGAATAAATAACACTTTACCCGGTTTTGTAATAATTTGATGTTCATCAACTTCTACACCTTCATATCTGACTTCGCCTGATGAAGTAACCACGTTTTGCTCATCAATCAACTCAGCTATAATCATTCCGTTTTCAACAATGATTCCTTGAGGTGATTTAATGATATATTTTTCGCCTGTGGATGAAACATTCCACAAAAGCTCTTTGCTTGTTTTTTCTAAAACAGCATTATCAGGTTTGATTGAAGCTATAACGATAGTTAATTCTTTACCGCTTACAATTTTTTTGATTTTGCCTGATTTTTCGATAACAAGCTCTTCTCCGAGTCTAACTTCACCGCCATGCTCAGATACTGTTGAAGTTTCAGCAAGAACGTCTCCTGCTTTTACTTTAGCTTCATCTTTTACAAGAACTTTAGAACCTGTAGGCAAATTATAAACATCTCCGCCTAAAACCCAAACAATACCGCTTCTGTTGGCAGTTCTTGAAATATTGCCTTGTCTGTCTCGTTTTTCATCAACTGTAAAGTTATCAAATTTTATTTCACCCGGAATATCCGCTGTAATATCTTTTGTAGCTTTTTCAGTCAAACGACCGCCTTCACCTTGAGATGCAGGTTCATATTCAAACAAGATATCGCCTTTTTTGAAAGACTCATTTTGATTGAAAAATACAGTTGAACCGTGAGGAATGTGATAGCTTACAGTTTTGCCTTTTGCACTCTCAACAGCTATGTCTTCTTCTTTTACGGCAACATTTACAATATCACCATGACGAGTTCTTTGTTCACGAACAAGAATTTTGGATGCAATTTTGCCGTCAAATTCTGCTTGAACTTGTCTCATAGAACCTGACCCACGGAATACACCACCTGTGTGGAATGTTCTCATCGTAAGCTGTGTTCCGGGTTCCCCGATACTTTGTGCTGCGATGATTCCGATTGCTTCTCCGATATCTACAATTCTGTTTGTAGTCAAAGCCCATCCGTAACATTTTTGACAAATACCGTATTCAAGTTCACAAGTTAGACCTGAACGAACTTTTATTGAATCTAATTTAATATCTTTAATTTTTTCGATTTGCTCTCTGTCCATTAAAGTATTAGCTTCAACAACAACTTTGCCTTTTTCATCTTTTATCGCTTCGGCAATAGTTCTTCCTAATAAACGATTGATTAAAGGTACAATAATTGTTTCACCATCTGAAATTGATGACATATCGATATATTTTTTTGTTCCGCAATCTGTATCTTTGATGATTACATCTTGGGCAACGTCAACCAAACGTCTTGTCAAGTATCCTGAGTCAGCTGTTTTTAACGCTGTATCTACAAGACCCTTACGAGCTCCGTAGCTTGAAATAATGTATTCTGTAACACTTAGACCTTCTTTAAAGTTTGATTTGATAGGTAAATCGATAATCTGACCTTGAGAATCAGCCATCAATCCACGCATACCTACAAGCTGAGAAACCTGTGATACGTTACCTCTTGCACCTGAGAATGCCATCATATAAACAGGGTTTAATCTGTCAAAATTTTCGACTACACAATCAGTTAATTTGGCTGTTGTTTCAGACCAAGTATCGATTACTTTTGTATATCTTTCTACTTCGGTTATTTCACCTTTAAGATATTTTTGTGTAGCTTTTTCTATTTGATCTTCTGCATCTTTCAAAAGAGCTTTTTTAGCAACAGGAACATCTAGATCTGCGATAGAAATAGTTGTGCCGGCTTTTGTAGCGTATTTAAAGCCAAGGTTTTTTAGAGTATTGGCAAGATATGCTGTTTTTGCACCGCCAAACTCAAGATAAATATGAGACAAAAGATTTACCAATGCCTTTTTATTTACTATTTTGTTTATATACTCAATATTTTTCTTGGAAGATTTTGGAATTAATGTAGTCATTTTTTATACTTACCTCGATAATTGTTAAACTAAGAATTTAAAACAGCGTCTCTAACGGCTTCGTTAAAGATGATTCTACCTACAGTAGTCTCGATTTTTTCTCCTTGAGTATCTCTTACGATAATTTTGTCATGAAGCTTTAATACTCCGGCTTCATGAGCAGAAATAGCATCTTTGAAAGAGAAGAAACGACCTTTTGGCTGTCCGTCTTCATCTTTCAAAATGGTCAAATAATAAATACCAAGAACCATATCCTGAGAAGGAGTAATTACAGGCTGACCTGTAGCAGGTGCAAGGATATTATTTGTAGCTAACATCAACATTCTTGCTTCAGCTTGTGCCTCGATTGATAATGGTACGTGTACAGCCATTTGGTCTCCGTCGAAGTCAGCGTTGAATGCTGTACATACAAGCGGATGAAGCTGAATCGCACGACCCTCTACCAAAACCGGTTCGAAAGCCTGAATACCAAGCCTGTGCAACGTAGGTGCACGGTTTAGCATAACCGGATGTCCTTCGATTACTTCTTCTAAGATATCCCATACAACATTCTCTGAACGCTCTATTTTTTTCTTAGCCGATTTTATATTTTGAACAATTCCTCGTTCGATTAATTTATTTACAACAAACGGCTTGAACAATTCTATCGCCATTTCTTTTGGCAATCCACATTGATGCAACTGAAGTTGCGGACCTACAACGATAACTGAACGACCTGAATAGTCAACCCTTTTACCGAGTAAGTTTTGTCTGAAACGACCTTGTTTACCTTCAATGATATTACTCAATGATTTTAAAGGTCTGTTATTCGGACCTACAACCGTTCTGCCGCGTCTACCATTGTCAATCAATGCATCGACTGCCTCTTGTAACATACGTTTTTCGTTACGAACAATAATTTCGGGAGCTCCCATCTCAAGAAGTCTCAAAAGTCTGTTGTTTCTGTTTATAACTCTTCTATACAAGTCATTCAAATCTGATGTCGCAAAACGTCCGCCGTCTAATTGAACCATAGGTCTCAAATCCGGAGGAGTAACAGGCAATACATCCATAATCATCCAAGAAGGGTCAGTATTACTTCCCATCAAGGCTTCAACAAGACGTAATCTTTTGATTAATTTTGCACGTTTTTGGACAGAAGAACCGGCACCTTCAAGTTCGGCTCTGATATGATCCGCCAACTCTTGCATATTAATTTCGAGCAAAAGATCTTTTATTGCTTCAGCACCAATACCCACTTTCAATTGTGATTCTTCATTTTCAAGAACAAAATCTTCATATTCTTCTTCAGACAACAATTGATGTTTTTTGAAAGCAGAATCAGCAGGATCAATAACGATATAGTTATTGAAATAAATTACTTGTTCAAGATCTTTCAAAGAACTGTCTAAAAGCAACCCAAGATAACTTGGAATCCCTTTTAAGAACCAAATATGACTTACAGGAGCTGCCAATTTGATATGACCTAATCTATGACGACGAACTTTTGAATCAGTAACTTCAACTCCGCATCGTTCACAAATAATGCCTTTATGGCGAACTCTTTTGTACTTTCCGCAATAACATTCCCAGTCCTTTGAAGGTCCGAAAATTCTTTCACAAAACAAACCATCACGTTCAGGTTTTAATGTACGATAATTTATTGTTTCAGGCTTGGTAACTTCTCCGTATGACCACTTTAAGATTCGCTCAGGAGAAGCGATACCAATTCGTATATAATCAAAATAATCTATGCTAGTAGACAATGGTCTATCTCCCTTTTAAATTGTAGTACTAATCGCCAATCACACCGGGTGATTCAAAGAAATTTATGTTTAACAGCTCAGAATCTATATCAGATATAGTTCTTTTTGGAGCTGATTTTCTGATTGCATCCGTATCACTCATAAGATCTACTTCTTCACCGCCGCGTTTTGCAACTGTGATATCCAGACCCATACTTTGTAATTCTCTTACAAGAACTTTGAATGATTCAGGAATTCCCGGTCTTGGTATGTTTTCACCTTTTACGATAGCTTCATAAGCTCGACTTCTTCCGTTAACGTCATCTGATTTGATTGTTAACATTTCTTGAAGTGTGTAAGCCGCACCGTAAGCTTCAAGTGCCCATACTTCCATCTCTCCGAAACGCTGACCGCCGAATTGAGCTTTACCGCCCAATGGCTGTTGCGTTACAAGTGAGTAAGGACCTGTGCTTCTTGCGTGAATTTTGTCATCTACAAGGTGAACAAGCTTAAGAATATAAGTACACCCAACTGCAACAGGCTGTTCAAAAGGTTCACCGGTTCTACCGTCAGATAGAATTACTTTACCGTCTTCTCTAACCCATGGCTTGTCATGTTCTTTGATAGCTTTAAGCAATTCATGTTTTGTAGCTATAGAAGAATAATCTTCACCATACATCTCATCGAATGGAGGAGCTTCATAGTGTTGATCACTCAAATAAGCCGCAAAGCCTAATAATGCTTCATAAGTTTGACCTACGTTCATACGAGAAGGTACACCAAGTGGATTAAGAACAACATCAACAGGTGTTCCGTCAGGCAAGAAAGGCATATCTTCTTTTGGAAGAATTCTTGATACGATACCTTTATTTCCGTGGCGTCCAGCGAGTTTGTCCCCTACTGATACCTTACGTCTTTGAGCAACGTAGACTCTGATTACGGTATTCGCTCCCGGTGGAAGTTCGTCGCCTTTTTCTCTGTCAAATACTTTAACATCGACAACACGACCGCCTTCTCCGTGAGGAACTCGCAATGAATTATCTTTAACATCTCTTGCTTTCTCAGCAAAGATTGCTCTTAACAGTTTTTCCTCGGGCGGATGCTCAGATTCACCTTTTGGAGTGATTTTTCCTACCAAAATATCATCAGCATAAACCTTAGCACCGATACGAACGATTCCTCGTTCATCAAGATGTCTTAGTGAATCTTCTGATACATTCGGGATTTCACGAGTGATTTCTTCAGGTCCAAGTTTAGTTTGACGAGCATCGATTTCAAGTTTTTCGATGTGGACTGAAGTGAATATATCGTCATGAACCAATCTGTCAGAAAGTAAAATAGCATCCTCAAAGTTATAACCTTCCCAAGGCATCATCGCTACAAGAACGTTTTTACCTAAAGAAAGCTCGCCCAAGTGAGTTGATGCACCATCTGCGATTACATCACCTTTTTTAACAACTTGACCTGCATAAGCAATTGGTCTTTGGTTAATACAAGTATCTTGGTTGCTTCTTACATATTTCATCAAAGGATGAATAACCAAATTACCTTTTGTGTCTCTAATTTGGACTTCTTCACCGATTACACGCTCAACTGTACCATCACAGCTGGCAACCACCACCATGCCTGAATCACAAGCAGCTCTATGTTCTAAACCTGTACCTACTCTTGGTCTTTGAGTAACCAAAAGAGGAACTGCCTGACGTTGCATGTTTGAACCCATCAAGGCTCTGTTCGCATCATCGTGCTCAATAAACGGAATCAAAGATGTCGCAACAGAGATAATCTGAATAGGAGAAACCCCCATATAATCGACTCGTTTTGACTGACCCATCGTAAATTCTGAACGATAACGGCAAGGAACGTAATCCGCTTTAATATTTCTATTTTCGTCCAACTCCAAATCACTCGGAGCTACACGGAAATTTTCTTCTTCATCAGCAGACAAGTAAAGAACTTCATCCGTTACATGCCCATTTTCAACTTTAAAGAAAGGAGATTCAATAAATCCATATTCATTAACTCTCGCGTGAGATGCCAATGAACCTATCAAACCTGCGTTTGGACCTTCAGGTGTTTCTACGGGACAAATTCTTCCGTAGTGCGAAGGGTGAATATCACGAACCGCGAAGCCCGCTCTCTCACGTGCCAAACCACCCGGTCCTAATGCTGAAATTCTTCTTTTGTGAGTAAGTTCAGCCAAAGGATTTGTTTGATCCATAAACTGTGATAACTGTGATGAACCAAAGAACTCTTTAAGTGCTGCCACAAGAGGTTTTGTGTTCAACAAACTAAGCGGGGTCAAAGTATCAGTATCATGCAAAGTCATACGCTCTTTAACGATACGCTCTAATCTTGCAAGACCAATCCTGAACTGGTTTTGAAGCAACTCGCCTACTGAACGAATTCTTCTGTTACCCAAATGATCGATATCATCCAAGTTACCTTCATCGTAAGTCAAATTCATCAAATACTCGACTGAAGCTACGATATCTTGAACAGTAAGTGTTCTTACATGCTCAGGAACGCTCAAACCAAGTTTTTTATTCATTTTGTAACGACCTACTTTTCCTAAGTCGTATTTTTTGTCATCAAAGAAACGGCTCTCTAAAATTGCCTTTCCGCCTGAAGCTGATGCAGGATCACCCGGACGAAGTTTTTTGTAAACTTCAATCAAAGCTTCATCTGTATTATTAGTAGAATCCTTGTCCAAAGTCTTTTTCAAGATTTCAGAGTGAGTGAACAAAGTTTCCATTTCCATTTCAGAAATCCCAAGTGCTTTAAGTAAAGTTGTAGCAGGGATTTTTCTGTTTTTATCAATTTTGACAGAAATTACATCGTTAGAATCTGTTTCGATTTTAAGCCATGCCCCTCTGTTTGGAATCAATGTAGCGTTATATAAACGTTTTCCTGTCGGAGAAATTTCTCTTTTGAAATAAATCCCCGGAGAACGTACGATTTGCGATACGATAACACGCTCGGCACCGTTTACGATAAAAGTACCTTTGTCTGTCATAGTAGGGATATCACCGATATAAACTTCTTGTTCTTTAATTTCCCCTGTATCACGGTTAACAAGTCTCATCATTACACGAAGCTGTTTTGCGTAAGTTGCATCGTGAATTCTGGCTTCTTCTTCAGTATATTTTGGGTTATCAAAAGTATAATTAGGCAAGAAATGAAGCTCTAATCGCCCTGTGTAATCTTTTACAGGTGAAAACGATAATAATTCTTCTTTCAAACCTTCTTTTAAAAACCATTCAAAAGATTTCTTTTGGATCTCAATCAAATCGGGTAAATCGTCTAAACGAGTCGCTGATGCCCCCATCGGCGTAACTCTCGGAGTATAATCTTTTATCGACATTTACTAACCTCGCCTTATGTTTTTATGTGGTCTATTCAATATCGCCAGCCATCAAGCCGGCTCTTTCAAACTCGCTTCAGACTGTGTTTCTAGCACGACTTACGTCACTCCGTTTCACTTTAGCTTGGTTTTGGTTTCTTTTTTATAAAAAAGGCATAGTCTCCTACGCTATTAACAGCATAGAACAAAAAGAATCAGAGTCAACTACAAAAGATGGGCAAGAACACGCTTAATGTAAATTTTTGTAAACCGACTTTGTCTCTTCTGACAATTTTTTTACTTCAGAAATTATAAAGCATGTACAAATAGAAAAGAAAGGTAGAAAAATAATGATTACAAACAGAATTAATCAAGCACCGCAAAGCAGACAAAACTTCGGCATGGCAATCAAAATTTCTGATAAAGAAGCTGTAACAAAATACATCGAAAAAAAAGCAGGTACAAGTGCCAGAAAAGCAACTAAATTAACTAACCAACTAATTGAAATGACTAAAAAACAAGAAGGCAATCCTTATGATGTTAATATTGATATCGGAATCAAAGGTAACTTGATTGCAACAGTAACAGATTCACAAAGCAATAATGCAACAATTCGTAAATTTGGACTAAATCTGCTTAGCCCTATAGGGCCAGTAAAAAGAGCCATAAACCATGCAGACAAAAAAAATGCAGTGAGAAAAATAGCCTCCCAATTAAATGAACTGGGATAAAAAATCTCTTTTTATAAAATCTTCGAAATCACGTCTTCGGGCGTGATTTTTTGCATGCACTCAAATCCTTTTTTGCACTTTTGCGGTTTTTTGCATGGAGAACAAGACAAATTTAGCGAAAAATTCTGCGAATTTTCACTCAAAAGCCCCCACTGAAGCACACTCATCGGACCAAAGAGAGTGAGCGTCTTAACCCCAAAAGCACTTGCTAAATGGCAAAATCCGCTGTCAATTCCGACTGCCAAATCCATATTTTTGACCAAAGCCACACTTTCATCAAAAGACAGCTCGCCACAAAGATTGTAAACACCTTCGCCTTGTAAAATACCTTCACAATAAGCTTTTTCGGACTCTAAGCCCACAAAATAAATTGCATATCCTTCTGCCTTCAAAGTTCCTGCAACTTTGGCGAAATTTTTCTGCGACCATTCTTTTACTTTTGTCGAAGCACATGCCACAATCAAAGCCTTTTTGCCCTCCGGAAGATATTTTTGCACTGCTTCTTCGGCTTCTTTTTGGACGAAATATTCAAGCCTATCATCCACAATCTTAACGCCATCAGCTCTCAAAACATCAAAGAAACACTCGATTTCGTGTTTTTGATTTGGAATATACTTGACAGATTTTGACAAAAATGGTTGGCGAAATTGCCCCGAAAATCCGATTTTTTGCTTAATTCCACAGCCCAAAACCAACATCAAAGCCGATAATGAACGCTTTAAGATATAAACTTTCTGATATTTTTGTTTTTTAATAAAATCTTTTTTGATGGTTTTGAGATCATAAACATTATCAATGTATGGCACTTTTTCCAAAATCAATTTGCCTGCATTTTTGGTGATTGCATCAATCTGCGCATCTTTGCACGCAATACGCAAATTGCGAAAAAACGGAACGGACAAAATTCCGTCCCCTAAAAATTGTGGAGCTATAACTAAGATTTTTTCTTTCATAAGAGATATTTTACACTAGAGGGAACATGAAAAGCCAAATTTTTACAAAATTTAGGCTTTTTAGTGCCCGACCTATCGGATGTGAACCTAAAGCACAACCTTGGTAAGAGGTTGGCTTTAGGTAAACTGGACGAAATTTAAACCCGATTGCCATTTTTTTGATATAATCTTTTAAAAAAGCTAGGAGAAAGTATGAAAAACGTTATCTGCATGAAATGGGGCACCAAATTCGGTCCTGAATATGTAAACAGACTCTACAAAATGGTTCAGAAAAACCTTACAATCGAGCATCGCTTTGTATGCTTTACAGACAATGGCGAAGGGCTTTTAGACGGTATCGACGTTCGTCCGCTCCCTGTTATGAACCTTCAACCGGGCTTGCCTGAACGCGGATGGAACAAATTGAGCGTTTTTCAAACACAACTTGCTGACCTTGAAGGGCAAGCACTTTTCCTTGACCTTGATGTCGTCATCACAGGCAACATCGACGATTTCTTCAAAGCAAAAGGCGAATTTTTGATTATCAAAGATTGGGACTTCAGAAAAGGCATCATCGGCAATTCATCAGTATTCCGCTTCGATATAGGCAAATACCCTGATGTGTTGAGCGATTTTGAGACAAAAGGCGATGAAATCAGGCTAAAACACCGCAATGAACAGGCTTATCTTTCGCATGCGATTTACGATAAAGGTATCTTGAAATACTGGAAAGAAGGCTGGTGTGTAAGCTTCAAACGCAGCTGTTTACACCCATTCCCGCTCAATTATTTCTTGGAACCCAAAATGCCTGACACTGCAAAAATATTAATTTTTCACGGCAGACCAACTCCAGAACAGGCTTATGCAGGTTTTTGGGGCAAAATGGGATTCCGTTATGTTAAACCCACAAAGTGGATTGCAAAGTTTTGGGATGTGTAGAGAATGTGATTAATCACTTAAACAACTATTATATTCGCAAGCACTACTACCTGGCTCACTTATAATTTTTAGCATATCCCAAAATTGATGATTTGCCTTAAAAATTCTACAAGAAGCAATAATTTCCCATCGTTCTATACCTAAAGGGTTTAACATATCTTCTAACTCGTAAGCCGTAACAAATTCAGCAAGCCTTTTTTTATCAATGAAAATTTCATTAAATGCTTTTGTAATAATAGAATGTTTTTCGTTAGTAATAGAATATTCTGTTCTTAAATGATTATCTATAATAGGTTCGTAGCCATTAATTAAAGCTTCTATAACGGCTTCATCATATTGCTTATCACCGTATAATTTATTTTTTATGCTGTAAATTTCACCTAGAATTTGCCCAAAAGCTACTTTTGTTTCTGCATCCATTTTAAAACTCCCGAATTACTATAACATTTGTATCTTACTCTTTCAGAATAATTTAGACTATAAGATTTAATAAAAATTAACACTTCAATTTATGAATAATCTTAAAATAGATAGACCTCTCGCCTTGTGGCAAGTGAATAAACGTTTCTTAATGAAATGGAGCGTTAAGGGCGAGGACTGTTTGAGCGAAGCGAGTTCCGCAGCCTAGCGAAATGAATTTAGAAACGTATGAACGTGAACAGGCGAGAGTTTTGTGAAACTTTTTAAAAAGTTTCCGCCCACCGCGGAGGTGAGGATAAAAAAATTTATTTCGCCTAAAGGCGTCTTACTTTTGAATTGCTCCGCAGGGTCTTGCAGACAGCGGTACTTTTTTCAAAAAGTACCCAAAAAGACCCGCCTACTTCTCGTTCACACAGTTCTATCGCTCATTCCGCTAGGCTGCGAAAGAAGTCCTCGCCTTCGGGCTTTTTGCAAAAGCCCTCTTCGCTCCATTTCGCTGAGAACCGCAGTTCACTTGCCAGATGGCGGGAGAGGATATTTTTTTAAACACGAAAAAAAGCGGGAACTTTCGTCCCCGCTTTTCAAGCTTTTAAGAAATTCGCTAATTATACATTAGCTACTTCTTTTTCACTTTTTTTTTCAGCTGCTTCCTCAACAGGTATTCTCATACCGTAGAAAGAACGATATACGAAGAACAACGCAATCGCAAAGAACACAAGTCCGACCATCGGAGCATAAGCTCTGAAGCCTTCAGAAATAGCTATTTCCATAGCCAACAATCCGAATAAAGTTGTGAATTTGATGATTGGGTTCATCGCTACAGAAGATGTATCCTTGAACGGATCGCCTACTGTATCGCCGATAACAGTCGCTTCGTGCAAAGGTGTTCCTTTTTCTTTAAGGTCAACTTCAACGATTTTCTTAGCGTTATCCCAACATCCGCCAGCGTTAGCCATAAAGACTGCTTGGTACAAACCAAAGGTTGCAATAGCAATCAAGTAGCTAATGAAGAATGATACAGGCTCGTTTGATGTTGGCGTTGGTGCTGAGAAGAACGCAAATGCCAAAGCAAAAGAGAACAACGCTATGAAGATATTAAACATACCCGCTTGAGCGTACTGTGTACAGATTTTTACAACTTCTTTAGAGTTTTCGGTTGATGCTTTTGATGAATCAGAATCAAGATTGATATTGTTCTTGATGTACTGAACCGCACGGTATGCACCGGTTGTAACAGCTTGCATTGAGCTTCCTGAGAACCAGTAAATTACCGCACCACCCATTAAGAACCCTAAGAGTGTATATGGATTGAGTAAGTTCAAGACAACTTCAGGCTGAATTCCCAAAGTATCTTTAATTACCAAAATAAGTGAGAAAATCATCGTTGTAGCTCCAACAACCGCAGTACCGATAAGTACTGGTTTTGAAGTCGCTTTAAACGTGTTTCCTGCACCGTCATTTTCTTCTAGGAATAATTTGGCTCTTGAAAAATCTGGTTTGTAACCGTAGTCTTTTTCAATTTCAGCTTCGATTCCGGGAATAGATTCAATCAATGACAATTCGTAAACTGATTGAGCGTTATCTGTAACAGGACCGTAGCTGTCTACAGCGATTGTTACAGGTCCCATTCCAAGGAAACCGAATGCTACTAAGCCAAATGCAAATACAGATGCATAAATCATCATATCTGCAGGTAGATATAAACTAGCGAAATAAGCACCGCCCATAAGAGAAGCGATTACTAAGCCAATCCAAAATGCAGAGAAGTTACCTGAAACAAGACCGGATAGGATTGTCAAAGACGCTCCACCTTCTCTTGATGCTGTAACAACTTCTTGTGTGTGTCTAGCTTTTGGACTTGTGAACGCTTTTGTAAATTCAGGAATCAAAGCCGCACCTAAAGTACCGCAACTGATGATTGAAGAAAGTACAACCCAAACGTTTCCGCCTAAGCTTTCTAATAATAAATAGCTTACTCCGTATGTCATAGCGATTGACATTACAGATGTCATCCAAATTAAAGAAGTCAACGGAGCTTCAAAATCCATTGTTTTCACATTTGAATAAAGTACCTTGCTAACAACTTCGTTCAAGTGATATGAAGCCACTGAAGTAATAATCATAAGGAATCTCATTGCGAAAATCCAAGTTAGCAAAGTGATTTGGTGCTGTGGTTGAGCTACAGCAAGCAAGATGAAACTGATTAAAGCAACACCTGTAACGCCGTAAGTTTCGAAACCGTCAGCTGTAGGTCCAACGCTGTCTCCAGCATTATCACCGGTACAATCTGCGATTACACCTGGGTTACGAGGATCATCTTCACCGATGTTGAATTGAATTTTCATCAAATCTGAACCGATGTCAGCGATTTTTGTGAAGATACCACCAGCTACACGAAGTGCACTTGCACCAAGTGATTCACCGATAGCAAATCCTATAAAGCACGCTCCTGCAAATTTTCCGGGAACGAAAAGTAAAATTGTAAGCATCAATAACAATTCGACACTTACAAGTAAAACTCCGATGCTCATACCAACTTTTAGAGGAATGCCTAGGATTTTCAAAGGCTTGCCTTCCAAAGAAGCGAAAGCTGTTCTTGAGTTAGCAAGAGTGTTCATTCTGATTCCATACCACGCAACGCCGTATGAACCAAGAATACCGACTACAGACCAACCAAGAATCATTAGAACGCCATTGACGTCCATATGTTCTAAATATCCGAAGTAAAAAGCTATACAAGCTGCGATGAACAACTCAAGTACAATAAGGAATTTACCTTGTTGGATTAAGTATGTTTTGCAAGTCTCAAATATTAGTGCTCCTACATCGAGCATTGATTTGTGAGCTTTGATTTTTTTGACGCTAAAGTATTCGATAACTCCAACAACAAGTCCCAAAGCACTGATTACCATACCTGCAATCATAATCTCGTAGCTTGTTGCATGAACAAAACCAAGATTGTAGATTGCTGTGTCTTGAGCAAAATTTGGTACGACAAGATTCGCTTCACTCGCCCAAACAGGCGTGCCGGCGAACATAGAGATGCAGAACATCACAAATGCCATAAATCCAAATCCACTCGTTTTTTTAGGATAATTCATTTTTTAGTCTCCCTTTTAAAACTTTGTGCATATATACTACATACTAATAAGAATGGCATTTTGGCAAAAAGTTGTCAAGTTTTTAATTTTAGGGGTTATAAGGGTATTTTGTTCGATTTCTTGAGTGATACAAGCAAAAAGCACTTCACGCTTACTCTTGCAAGTACTACGGGCGTAGTTTTTAGGGTTTTTGTTGTGATTTGAGATGAGAAAAATCATATGAGGGGAGGAGATTATATTCTAATGAATTTTATCCCTGCTCTCATTAACTAAACTTTCTGAAAAATTTCTTTCTACTGTTTTTACAAATTTTGTATATCTGGGAAAAAATGCTTTTTTCCTCTTTTTTATCTTTTTTATTACATCTGAATATATTGTATTTTTGTCCAACTTAAACTCAAGTGCAAATATTTGATTAAAAAATTCATCACGATATTCTTCAAAAAGTTTATAATCAGTTTTTATATTAAATTTTTCTTTTTTTTCATTACTAAATATATCAGATAAATTTATTGTAAAATTTTCAACAATAGATTCAAACATATCCACTCGATATTCTTTTATTCCCTTTTCTTCTTTATAAATATATGTTGAAAAATCACAAAAATTAAAGCCTTCAAAGGTCTTTAAAAATAATACAATTGCATAGCATTCTTTATCTAAACCATATTTTAGCAATATATGTTGATTCATATTATACACATCATTCAAATCACTAATTAAATTAAAGTTTATTTGTAATTCTGTAACAGAAACAGTAAGCGGTTGTTGTACAGGATGTTTATATCTCATTGGCTTTAACAAATAATCTCTAAACCATATAAAAGCTAGTTGAGCTTTTATATATTTCTCCCTGAAATCTATTAACACTTTTGCTTCATTTTTGATAAACTCACTTTTCAAAGATATTTTTCTATTCGAATACCATTGCAAGCAAGACAAAAGTAAAGCAATTAAAGATATCCCTAAAGAAAATATATTTATCAATGATATTTCTTCAGGATTTGGTCCAATATGTACAACTAAATTTGATATTTCTATTGGCATTATTCATCTCCATTTTTTTAGTTATTATATCATATAGCAATAATTCGCCTAATCGTCATGCTGAACTTGCAACGCCATTGTTGGCTATTAGCCTTACAAGGGTAGAGTGCCCTCGGGTATTTCAGTATCTTACCATTCTACTCACCTACGCGGTGGGCAGAAAAAGAATAACCCTCACCTACGCGGTGGGCGGGAGCTTTTTTCAAAAAGCTCCACAAAAACTTCCGCCCGAGCAGGGCATATAAATAAAAAACCGGTAAGATTCTGAACTGAATTCAGAATGACGAAAAGAGATTGCTTCGCTATGCTCGCAATGACTTAGACTACTACGAGCTCCATCTCTCGATATGCCCAAACTCATCAGCCCAATCTTTTTCGATAACTTTTTTGGTATCTTCATCCCAATCAATTGTCTCAAGAAGGTGTCTGTAATGAGCGACTGCTTTTGTTTCAACAAAAACGCCGAGCCATTTTGCACCTTTTTCGCCGAAAAGTTTTGCAAGATTAGCAAAAACAAACCCGACAACAGGGAAGAAATATGAAAATATACTCGGCTTCCAGCCATATTCGTATAATTTGACCTGAAAATCTTGCACATGCCCCATTTCATTGAGCATTGCTGCAATTAATTCGCGATTCAACTCTGTGTCTTTTGAAGTAATTTGATATTTATAGGCATTTACAGCCATAGTTTCGAGGTTATGCAAAGTATGCAGACCGTCTTTGATAGCTTTTAGTCTTTTTTTATCTGTAATATTTCTACGAAGTTTAATTTCATCATCCTTCACAGCTGGTCGGATTATTGAAATATCATTATTATCGCGGACTTTTTGTTCATCAGATTCGTGCATATTTTCGCTCCTTTTTTAACTAATAAAAGGAGTTTAGCACATGAAATAATTTGAAACAAAAAAAATAAGAAAATATTTAGATTTAAGACCATTAAAAGGTAAAAAACGGCTGAAATGATTAAATTTTAGCCGTTTTGACACTAGCCGAGAAAGACTTTGGTCAATTTGAAAAAATGTATTTATTCTTCTGCGTTTTGGACAACCAAAACCTTTTCAGAAATTAAATCTTTATACTTATTTTGAAAATTCATGTAATTAATATGATTTTCTTGCTGCAAAAAAACGTATGACAAAATTTTATATCCGTCAGGGTTTAATTCATCTAAATCTATAGCTTTCAATAAAGCATTTTTGGCATCTTCCAGCTCATTTTTTATAAGCTTTATCAAACCTAAAATTCTATACCCCAAAGCATCTTCAGGCAAAGATATCAAAGATCTGTTACAAATTTCAAGGGCTTTATCAATTTGTCCTGTTTTAGCATAAACTCTAGACCAAAAAACGTCAAATTCCAAAGGCAAATTTTGATATTTAGTAAGTTTTTCGTATTGAGCAACTATTTCTTTGCCCTCGGCTTCTGTTTCATAAGAACACAATTCATCCTTGCATCTTACGACAGAAAACATAATATCTGCCCTCGCAAATGCCAAACCGTTTGCTTTTTCAAAAAATTCCAAAGCCTTTTCATATTCTTTATGCTCAAAAGCTATAATACCTAAATTGAAATAGCAATCAGCATCTTTTTCATTCTCTTGCAAAGCTTTTGCATAATATTCCTGTGCTTCTTCGTAATCCTTTTGCATTTGGCATGTCAGTGCCAAATTAAAAAACGTACTAAAATCTCTTGGGTCGGTTTCCAATATTTTTTCAAAACTTTTTTTGGCATTTTCATAATCGCCCAAACTAAAATAAACCAATCCCAAATGACTTAACGAATCAAAATCATCAGATTCTACCCCTAATATTTCTTTAAAACATTTTTTGGCATTATCATAATCTTTCATCTTCGTATAAGTTACACCCAGATTGAATTTTGCCTCTTTAAAATCTGATTTTTCCGCCAAGGAAAGTACAAAAAAATCTTTCGCTTGTTTGTAATCTTTTTTTTGTAAAGCCACCAATCCTTTTTCAAGAAAATCGTCATGGGACAAACTTACATTTTTAAGATACCAAAACAAGGCTCCTGCAACTAAAAGCAAAAATGTTATAAAAGTATATAACGCAAAAAGCAAAACTCCCATGTTATTTATCTTTATACCTTTCTTCAGGACTGATTATTTCGGTTATTTTAATGCCAAAATGATCGTCTACTACTACTATTTGAGCTTTTGCGACTTCCAGTCCGTTGGCAAAAACTTTTATATCTGAATGGTCATAAGTTTCAAGCTCTATAATAGAACCTCCGACTAAACCCAAAACTTGCTTAATGGATAATTTACTTCTTCCCAATTCTGCAAACATATTAATTTTTATATCTGCAATTTTATTTATACTTGCATAATTTTCCATTTCTTTCGGCATTATTTTAGAAATATTTGGGATGGAAATTTCTTCTAAAACTCCGATATTTGTTAATAATTGTTTAATTTTATAAGCATTTGTAAGAACAATTATCGGAAATTCTTTATCCTCATCCAACTTCAAATTATATAATATAGAAAAATTAAAACCTGTATTATTAAATAATTCATTATATTCAAGCGTATTTTTTACTACAATTTCAGAATCCTCAGAAACCATAATTTCCTTGCCATAAAAAGACTTAAAAGAATTTTTCATATCTTCTAAAACACTGTTAAACAATTGTAAAGAAGCATTTACTTCGATTTCACTAAGACTTCCTTGATATAAATTCTCAAAATTGCCCTGCAAAATCAAATCAGAAGCAATAGAAATAAATTCTTCAGGAATCAAAACCAAAAAACTGCATTTTAGAGTTCCCAAATTATAACTGAACTTATATAAAGCGTTGTTAACTTTTAATGTGTCTATACTGCTTAAATTGGAAGCCGAAATCACCGAAAAATCAATATTATCAAAAACACTCTTGCCGAATTTTTCAGAAAAAATTTTTACTACCGAATTGGTAAATTTTTTCAAGAATTTTATTATAGTGTTTGATTCGTTATTATTTATATTAATCATCTGAATTTCTCATCATATCAATAAATTTTTCAAGAGCAAGAATATTGAATTTATTCTCCCCTAGCGTAGACATCCTACCTAAAGCATCTTCTTTGGGGACTGAATCTTCATTAATTAATCTGTCATAATAATCCACAATAGAAACTATATGAGCATAAGGAATATTAGAGGGTTTATTAGGATTAAAATTAAATTCAGCCGAATTATAGTTTTTCAAATACAATTTTGTAACTTCTGCGATTTTTTTAGGCAACTTCATTTCCAATACAAGCAAATCATAACCGATAACTGCCTGTTTTGCCCTAAAATCGACATCAGACAAATCATCAGGTGTAAGCCTTATTCTTCCGATTCTGTAGTGATAAGCTGCCTCTTTTAATTCTTTAAGCTTTTTGGCAGACATCCCCATTACTTCGCCAAGATTATACGAAAATTGTGCAATTCTGTCGGCGTGTTCTTTATCAAAATCAAGATTTTCAGGTGGTTTGTTTGCAAGCAATTGCTCCAAAGTCATTTTATCGTGAATAGAAATATCCAGTTGATCTTCTTCAGGTTCTTGAATTTCTTCATCTGTATCTTCAGCAACTATAATTGTTTTTTGGACTTTTTCTTTCTCTATTTGAACCTCTTTGGGGATTTGGATAGGTTCTTTAACGATAATTTCTTTAAAATATAAGCTCAACAAAATTTCCGGAGTAATTTTATCTCCTTTGGAAAATAAAATTTTCCCACCGGCTGATAATACATCCGAATCAAATTCTTCTTTATTTAAAAAATCCAGTGAACAGATTTTGTTCATAAGCCCTTAAATTAGCCCTTTCAAGTAAAATCCTAGCATATTTTTCAAAAAATTGCTTATATTTATTTATTTTTACTCTAAAAAAATGGTTTAAAAATAAATTTTATTGCATTTTTTGAATTATAGTATTATATTAATAGTTAATATGTTAATTATTAATATAATAAGGAACAGCCATGATAGATAAAAATTCAATACCTATCCCTGAAAATACAATAGGATTCACATCTTATAGGGCATCTTTGAGCATAAAACAATATTTGCTCAAGCAATTCAAAGAAAATGGCTTTGATATAACTGTTGAACAGTTTGGCGTAATGATACGAATTTTTAAAAATGACGGATTATCTCAAAATCAAATCGCCGAAAAATCTTTTAAACAAGGTCCTAATATTACACGAATTATTGATGATCTTGCAGAAAAAGGATTGGTTTATCGCAAGCAAGACCATTGCGACAGAAGGAAATACTTGCTTTTCTTGTCTGAAAGCGGAGTCGATTGTATTAACAATTTGTTGAAAATAGTAATAGAATCATACGAAAATTTCAGGATTGGAATTTCTCAAGAAGAAATGGCAACTGCTGTGAATGTTTTAAACAAAATTTACCATAATATAAGTTCCAAAGAGGACGAAGTATGTATTTAATAGCCCTAAAAATGCTGTTTGGCGACAAAATAAAACTTTTTTCACTCATTGCCGGTTTGACTTTTTCAGTATTGCTGATTGCTCAACTGGGTTCTATTTTTTGTGGATTGATGAGCAGATTTTCTCAACAAATCATCTCAACTGAAGTCCCTGTTTGGGTTATGGATAAAAACACAGAAATGCTTGATGCACCTATTCCGCTCACAAATGATGCTCTTATGCGTGTCAGAAATGTCGACGGCGTAGAATGGGCGATGCCTTTGGCGAATTCTATGACGAAATTAAAACTTAAAGACGGAAAACGTCAAAGCGTAAATATAGTTGGAGTAGATTCTTCTACTCTTATAGGAATTCCGCCCCATGTTAAAGAAGGAAATATTAAAGATTTGAATTTGCCCGATGCAATTGCAATAGACAAAAACAACAGCAAACGTTTCGGCAATCCAAAAATCGGTGATATTTTTGAAATCAATGACCAAAGAGCCAAAGTAGTAGCTATAATTGATATGCCGTCTAATGCATTTTCGGCTCCAATGGTTTTTACAACTTATGACAAAGCTTTGAACTATATTCCTCCGCAAAGAAATCTGCTTTCTTATATTTTGGTCAAACCAGACCCAAATTTGCCTGAAGAAGAAGTACTAAAAAGAATTAATGAAAAAACAGGTCTTTGTGCTTTAAGTCAGGGTGATTTTATTTGGAAAACAATTATGTGGTATGTCAAAAACACAGGAATTCCGATAAATATGGGAATGACAGTAGCTTTGGGAGTGATTTTTGGCGTAGCTATTACTGCACAAACTTTTTATACTTTTGTCATTGAAAATATCAAACAATTGGCAACTCTAAAAGCTCTTGGTGTTACAAATCATGTTTTAACAAGAATGATTTTGCTGCAAAGTCTTTGCGTCGGATTAATCGGATATGGGCTGGGAGTCGGATGGGTGGCTATGGTAGCAAGTACTGTTTTCAAAAAAGCTGATAAACTCGCTTTTTATACACCTTATCAACTTTTGATAATTGCTTTTATTATTATGATTGGCGTTTGTATATTATCAAGCTTGCTTAGCATCATAAAAATAAGAAAAATTGAACCCGCAACAGTATTCAGAGGATAATATGGAAACTGCAATCAAATTAAAAGGAATAAATAAAAGCTTCGGCGAAAAAGAGGAAAGAATCCATGTTTTGCATGACATATCTCTCGATGTAAATTATGGGGAAATGACTCTTTTTGTAGGACCTTCAGGATGCGGCAAAACCACGCTTATAAGCATAATAGGGGCAATTTTGGAGCCTGACACAGGAGAAGTTTTTACTCTTAATAATCCTATCCACAAAATGACTTCGGATGAAAAAACAGAATTCCGAAAAAACAATGTAGGCTTTATTTTTCAACAATTTAATTTAATCAGCACCTTAAGCGTACAAGAAAATGTTGCCATTCCTTTATTTATAAATAATGCTCCTTACGATTTTGCCATGCAAAAAGCAAAAGAAATGCTCGAAATTATGGAAATTGGAAATAAAGCCAAAGAATTACCGAACAAATTATCAGGAGGAGAGCAACAAAGAGTGGCTATTTCAAGGGCTTTGGTCAAAGACCCGAATTTGATTATTTGTGATGAACCTACAGCTTCTCTTGACGGGCATACAGGAAGAAAAATTGTAGAACTTTTAAAAAAAACCACAACTTCACCCAATAAGGCCGTAATAATTGTTACCCACGACAACAGAATCTTTGAATATGGCGACAAAATGGTAAAAATGGAAGACGGAAGAATCAATTCAATAGACAAAATAAGGATCTGAAAAATGAAAATAATCGAAAAAATAAAAAATATTAATTTTAAAAAAATTCCGAAAATAGTACTTATATCCGCTATGGGATTTATTTTTGCACTTTATTATGTAACAAGTTCTGCGAAATCCACAAAAGAACTTGAACCTGTCAGAAATCCTGCCTCTAAACCTTATTTTCACACTCTTGCGGGGCTTGGGATAATCGAATCTTTAGACCAAAATATCATCGTAAGACCTAATTATGGAGGCAAAGTAAATGCCGTCTTGGTCAGAGAAGGAGCGAAAGTCAAAAAAGGCGATATCCTCTATTGCCTTGATGTTGAGGACCTAAAAGCAAATTTAAACTCTCTTGAAGCAGATGCAATTGCATCAAAATTGAATTACGAAAATAATAAACTTCAATGGGACAGAGTAAAAAATGTTTCTGACCCAAGAGCCATAAGTCGTGATGAATTCAGCCAAAAACAATATGCAATGAAACAATCTGACGCAAATTATAAATCTTTGGCGGCAAAAATAAAACAAAGCAAAATTCAAATCAATCGTTCTGCAATCAAAGCTCCTCGAGACGGCGAAGTTTTGAAAGTAAATATCAGAACGGGAGAATTTGTCTCGACAAATCCTAATGATATTGCTCCTGTAATTTTGGGCAGCAATGTCAAACTTCAAGTCAGAATTGATATTGACGAAATTAATGCAAGCAATTATCACCCCGGAGCCAAGGCAATGGCAAGTTTAAAAGGTGATTCAAGCAAAAAATTTCCTATAAAATTTGTAAGAGTTCAACCTTATATGGTACCAAAAACTAATCTCAGCGGAATGTCTACAGAACGAGTCGATGTAAGGGTTTTACAAGTAATTTATGACTTTGCACCCCCCAAATTCCCTGTTTATGTCGGTCAACAGGTTGATGTATTTTTTGATAATTAACAATTTGAGGAACTTATGAAAAAATTTAAAATTATTATTCTAATATGTGCCGTTTTACTCTCAATGCCTGCCTTTTCTTTAGCTGATGAGTATCAATCCTTTATTTCGGCAGGAAAACTCAAAGGTTTAGCACAAACTCAACGACCCGAACTGGTAAATCCGCAGTGGTGGGACAATTATGATGACCCGAAACTCTCAGGATATATTTCAAAAGCTGTAAATGCAAATCATGATATCAAAATCGCAGGGCTAAAAATTCTTGAATATGAAGCTCTTTCACGTGCGATGTTTGCAAATCAGCTCCCGACTTTGGATATCGGAACAACTATGCAAAACAAAAGAAGTTCCGGAAATATCCCTATGGGTTCCTTCAATCCCGGCAGTTTTAGTCAAAGTACATTTTTATTTCCTTTAACCGTCAATTATGAGCTCGATTTATGGCAAAAAAATAAACTAAATACCCTTGCGAGCAAAAAAGAAACACAAATGATGATTTATGACGAAAAAACTGCTTATATTTCAATAATTTCTGCAGTTGCGACAAGTTATTTCAATCTTTCGATGACAGACAAATTAATTACCCTCCAAAAAAATATTATTGAACAAAAAGAAGACAAATTATGCCTTTTAAATGCAAAATATGCCCAAGGGTTGATTTCTTATGACGAAATTAATCAAATTCAAGAAAATATTCAAGAGAATAAAGCCGAATTGGCAGAATTTGAAAAACAACAAACTGTTTTTTCAAACCAATTAGCCGTTTTGACAGGCGGAGGAATCAACGATTCTGAAATATACGAAAGAAATCAAATAGATTCCATAATTATTCCGAAAAACATCCCTCTTTCAATCCCTTCTTGCGTAGTATTAGGAAGACCCGATGTTCTGAAATCCGAAACTCAGCTTCAAAAAGCAAAATTGGACGTTGATATCGCAAGAAAAGATTTTTTGCCGACAATCACTCTCACAGGGCAATTTGGGTTCTATGCAAATTCTTTAAGCAAATCTTTTGATTGGAACAGCATGATAGCATCAATCAGCGGGAATCTTTTGCAAAGACTCTACAGCGGCGGCAAAAAAACAGCCGTCTTAAAAGCAAAAAAATATCACTATGAAGAATTACTCCAAAATTATCAAAAAACTATTTTGACTTCATTCCAAGAAGTCAATGACAGCTTAGTTTCTTACAAAAATGATACTACAAAATTTCATGAAATATCTATACAGAATGATTTGCTGCAAGATGATTATAATTTGCAAAAATCCAGATACAACGCAGGTTTGGGTTCATATCTTGATGTGATAGACAAAAATGAAAAACTTTTACTTAACCAAAAAAAACTTGCTCAAACCAAAACAGCCAAACTCATCAGCACTATAAGTATCTACAAAGCTACAGCAGGTAATTTGTAAAGTTATTTAATACAAAAAAGCAATTTTTTATATCAATTTGTTTTTATTATATTAGAGAATGAATAGAGATAGAGACAAATTTTATGCCCTTTTCTAACCAATTAATTAAAAATGCTTTTACAAGCCCGTTTAGTGGCTTATTTGGAAATCCATTGAATTTATTCAAAAATCCTTTGGATGATATAAATATTTTTACTTTGCCTAATAATAGTGCCACGCCTTCTGCAAATAATCCCATAACCATAGATCGATTAATGGAACTAATAGAATCGTTAACAGGTAAAAGCGATTTTTCAAAAGGTCAATCATCAAAAAACGGTAATCAATCCCTAGTAGATATAGCAATAAGCCAAATAGGAGTAAATGAAGCTGATAAAAGCTATCTCAAATATACCGGAGGAGAAGCTGTAAAATGGTGCGGAGCCTTTGTAGATTCATGTTTAAGAAAAGCCAATTCTTTTCTTGCAGGTGGAAAAGAAAATTGGGGATGCGATAATTTAGCTAAAAATATATTAAAGAAAAGCCCTAATGCTGTAGTTTATAATAAATCAAAAGGATTAACTTCTACTGCCAATATCAAAGCAGGAGCAGTTGTTTTCTTTTCGTCTAAACATTCTGACAAAGATTTAACCCATGTCGGAATTGTCGACAAAATAGTAAACGGCAGAGTTTATACGATTGAAGGAAATACAAGCAATAAAGTAGCACAAAGAAGCTATGCCCTTAATAACCCATATGTACGAACAATTATGAATACTTAAATTTTTGCCAATCCAATTAAAATGAGCTAATATTAATAAGCGAATTTACGATTGGAGAAAAAATATGAAATTTGATACTATTGCACTTCATGGCGGACAAGAACCTGACAGTGCAACAAATTCAAGAGCTTTACCTATTTATCAGACAACGGCATATACTTTCAACAGCTCTGAGCATGCCGCGAATCTTTTTGGATTAAAAGAATTCGGCAATATTTATACAAGACTTATGAATCCTACAACTGATGTGCTTGAAAAACGTGCAGCTCTTTTAGAAGGCGGGATAGGGGCTTTAGCTTTGGCTTCAGGACAAGCTGCCATCACTTATGCGATTTTAAATATTGCAAAAACAGGCGATGAAATAGTTTCATCATCAGCATTATATGGCGGAACTTATAATCTTTTTGCCCATACTCTTACAAGACTGGGCATTAAAACAATTTTCGTAGATTCTGACAATCCTGCCGATTTTGAAGCAGCGATTACTGAAAAAACAAAACTTGTTTATGCAGAATCTCTCGGCAACCCGAAACTGAATGTTCTTGACATAGAAGGGCTTGCAAAAATTGCCCATAAGCATAATATACCGCTAATTGTGGACAATACCGTACCTTCACCTTATTTGCTTAAACCGATTGAATTCGGGGCGGATATAGTTGTCCATTCAGCCACGAAATTTCTTGGCGGGCATGGGACTTCTATGGCAGGTCTGATTATCGATTCTGGCAAATTTGACTGGACATCTTCAGGAAAATTCCCTGAATTAACAGAACCTGACCCAAGTTATCATGGAGTAAGTTATACAGAAAGTTTCGGAAATATGGCATATATCCTGAAAGCCAGAGTTCAGCTTCTTCGTGATACAGGTGCTGTCCTTAGTCCTTTCAATGCTTTTCAAATAATTCAAGGCATCGAAACTTTGCATCTTAGAATGCAAAGACACTGCGAAAATGCTCTAAAAATTGCACAATTTTTACAAAAAAATGAAAATGTAAGCTGGGTAAATTATCCCGGGCTTGAAAACCACAAAGATTACAATTTGGCTCAAAAATACCTTCCAAAAGGGCAAGGAGCAATTGTAGGTTTTGGAATCAAAGGTGGAAAAGAAGCAGGAATCAAGTTTATTGATAATGTCAAACTTCTCTCTCATCTTGCAAATATCGGAGATGCAAAATCACTTGTCATCCATCCTGCAAGCACTACCCACCAACAACTTAGCGAAGAAGAAAGACTTACAACAGGTGTCAGTGAAGATTTCATCAGACTCAGCATAGGTATTGAAGATGTCGAAGATATTATCGAAGATATTAATCAAGCTCTGAACGCTTAAAAAATTATTTTTTGTCAGTAACCAAAATCAAATGCCAGCCAAATTCTGTTTCGACAGGTTGAGAGACTTCACCGACAGGAAGATGAAAAGCTGTATTTTCAAAAGCAGGCACCATCATGCCTTTGGAAAAATAGCCCAAATCTCCACCTTCTTTTCCCGATGGGCATATAGAATATTCACTCGCTGCAGCAGAAAAATTTCTTCCGTTGATAATTTCTTCTCTGATTTGTTCAGCTTGTTCTTTGGTTTTCACCAAAATATGACAAGCTCGTACCTCTTTAAAATCAATACTATTGATGACATTTTCATCCTCTAAAGTACAAAAATCCATAGCCACAGAGCTTTTAAGGATTGCTGTAAAACTGACTAATACCAAAATTAATATTATAAAAAATTTTTTCATAAAAACTCCTGTCATATTAAAAATATTGTATGCTTTTAAAAATTTTTCGCAATATAGACATGTTACCTATATTTTAACCGTCAACTCCGCAAAGAGGCGTTTTGCTGAGTAAAAAATAAATAAATCCTGATAATGCGATGCAAATCGGAATTGTTAAAACCCATGCCATAATGATATTTTTTACAATACCCCATTTTACTGCCGAAAATTTCACCATACTGCCGACACCCATAATAGCGGCAGATGTAATATGAGTTGTGCTGACGGGGATACCAAAATGCGATGCAGTCAAGATAATACCGGCGGAAGCCATCTCAACTGAAAACCCATGTGGGGGCTTCATTTGCACGACCTTAGAACTTAATGTTTTAATAATTTTCCATCCACCTGTCATAGTTCCAAAAGCCATTGTCAAAGCACAAATACAAATTACCCAAAGAGGAATATCAAAATTTTTGCCGTCGATTATTCCAAAAGTAATAAGCGATAAAGTTATTATCCCCATTGTTTTTTGGGCATCATTAGAACCATGACTGAAAGCCAAAAATCCTGCCGAAATAAGCTGCATTTTTCTAAATCTTCTGTTCAAAATTTCCGGACGAACATAATAAAAAATACGCAGTAAAATTAGAACTATTATAAATCCGATAACAAAGCCTAGAAGTGGCGAAGATACCATTGGTATAAGGACTTTATCCAAAAGATTATGCTTATTTACAATCTCAAAAGAAGCATGATGAAGGCTGAAGGGGGGTATTTTAAAAATCAAAGGACCGAAATGCTCAAATTTTATTGCCGAATGGGTGATTGAAGCCCCTAAAAGCCCTCCTATCAAAGCATGAGAAGAACTTGAAGGAAGTCCAAAATACCAAGTTATCAAGTTCCAAATAACTGCACCCAAAAGTGCACTCAATATGACGAGTTGTGTAATCGAATCAGGTGAAACAATTCCTGAACCTATTGTTTTTGCGACATGTGTACCGCAAAGTGCTCCTATAAAATTCAAAATAGTTGCATATAATATTGCATATCTAGGGCTCAAGGCTTTAGTTGAAACCACCATAGATATTGCATTTGCCGAATCATGAAACCCATTTATGTACTCAAATAATAAAGCGATTGCTATTACCAAAACTAATAAAATTACAGCTATTCCCATATTCTCTCATTTCTTTGCGAATTAATTATTTTTCAATGCAATATTGAAGATTTCATCTGAAACCCCAAAACAATTGTCTAAGACATTTTCTAAATCTTTATAGATATCTCTTAATTTTATTACTTCCAAAGCTTTATATTTGCCCGAAAACAGCTCATCCATAGCCCTATAAAGGATTTCGTCGCCAAAAGTTTCAATTTCTTTCATTCTGCTGCGACTTTCTGTTATTTCTTGAGTTTTTGAAATGGTTTTAATTAAAGAAACAATATAAACCAATTCTTCTGTGGCTTTCAAAATTGTTTTTGATTGGTGAACAATTTGTTCTGTATGATTTTCAAGCCTGTATACATGCAAATTTAAACAAACTTGCACCATTCTTTTGGTAATTTTGTTCAATTTGCAAGATAAAATTTGGATATCTTCTCTATCAATGGGCGTTATAAATGTGTTGTTGAGCAAATTTATCATTTCTCGCTCAATACTTCCGCTCTTATGTTTGAAAGTTTTTGCTTCAATTATTATTTCTTCTGTTACTTCACGTTTTTCGATTACTTGGTCCAAAAAAACAGCCATTTCGTTGCAAACTTTTGCTGCCGCTTCGAAACTATCGAAAAAAACTTTATTTTCTGGCGGTAAAATTTTATCTAAAAACCATAATCTTCCCATATTTTTCTTCCTTATATAAATAATAATTTGAATAAACTCATGTTAACAAATCAAAGTGAATTGTAAAACAATTCTTGCGTTTTGTGAAGTTGAGAAAAAGTTTGAGGTTTTTTAATCCGTCGTTTCTAATATTTTTATTTTGGTGATAACATAAATTATCGAAGACTGTTTTTAGTCTTGTGTCATAGAAAATAAGAGCGAATTTTAAAATGAATCAAAGCGAAATAATTCAAAAAATTAATAAACTTAAAAAAGAACAAAATGCCGTAATCCTTGCCCACTGCTATCAAAGACTGGAAATTGATGAAGTTGCGGATTTTGTCGGCGATTCTTTATATTTGAGCAAAGTCGCAGCAGAAAGTAATGCTGATGTAATTGTTTTTGCGGGTGTAACTTTTATGGCTGAAACGGCAAAAATTCTTTCTCCCGAAAAAAAAGTCCTTTTCCCAAGACCGGAAGCAGGTTGCTATATGGCCGATATGATAAAATCAGAGGATTTGCTGGAATTTAAAGCACAATACCCAAATGCTCCGGTGGTCTGCTATGTGAATTCATCCGCAGAAGTCAAAGCCCTCTCGGATATTTGTTGCACAAGTGCAAATGCAGTTGCTGTAGTGAAATCTCTAGGTGCAAAAGAAGTTTTATTCGTTCCTGATAAGGGTTTAGGCGGTTATGTCAATTCTCAACTTTCTGATGTGAATGTTATTTCTTTCCCCGGTTTTTGTCCGACACATATGAGGATTTTGCCTGAAGATATTGATAAAATGAGAGCAAAATATCCGAAAGCTCCAGTTTTGGTTCATCCCGAATGTCGAATTGAAGTAATCGAAAAAGCTGATTATATCGGTTCCACTTCAGGAATTATGAAATTCGCCAAAGAAAGCTCTGCTAAACAATTTATTATCGTAACAGAAATCGGCGTGGTCGAAAGACTTCAAAGAGATTTCCCAGAAAAAGAATTCTTCTTAATCACAGAGAGAACCACTTGCGAAAATATGAAATGGAATACTCTTTCAGATATTCTGATTTCTCTTGAAAAAGGACTTTATGAAGTTGAGTTGGACAAAGAAACTTCGATTAAAGCTTATTTGACTATCAAAAAAATGTTGGACGTTAAATAACTACGTAACTTCAAGTTTAAAATCATGCTTCCAAGCCTTGAAACCGCCCTCAAGCTCCATAACAGGGTAATCATTTTTGGCTAGAAATAAAGCCGCACTGGCAGCCAAATGACATTGCTGATTATAACAATAAACTATATGGATATCATGCTTTGACAATGTAGGCAGTTTTGCCTGCAATTCATGTTTTGGAATCGAGATTGCTTTGGGAATATGTGATTCGCTGAAATCATCACTATATCTGACATCTATAAGTTTAACCCCGCCTTTTTTCATCATTTCATTGAGCTCGACAGGCCCAAGAGTGAAGGCCAGTTTTTCGGCAAAGAATTTTTCGGCTTCTTTGGTATTACGTCTTATTTCATTAATATAATCATCCATTTGAAAATCTCCTTTTGAAGCCCATATTTCTTCAAAAATAGTAGGTTTTCATCACCTGACAGTCTAATTTTAAAAAATTATCTCCATTTTGCAATTTTTACAATCAAAATTCAGCCTGTATCTTCGACCTTTTTCATCAAGCAAATAAAGTTTTTCAGGAGTTTTATGCTTCTTTTTGCATTTATCCAATCCGTACAAAATACAATGTTTTGTAGTCATAATTTTTTTATTCAAAGCCGAAAGACCTGTCTCAAGAGCCATTTCTGAAACCTTGGCATGGTGTCTTTGATAAAATTCTTTTGCTTTTTCATTCATTATATTAGAACTAAAATCTAAATTCTCATTGATATAAAAATGGTCGGTTTTAGAAATTTCCACCCTTTTAAACTCATAATTTCGAAATCTTTGAATAGATAATTTTTCAAGCAAATTACGTCTGATTTCATTTAATTTTGAAACAGGCATAAAAGGTATTTTGGAAAGATTTATATTTATTTCAGAAATCAAAAATTCGCTTTCGGCAGTTTTTTGGAGTTGATTTTTGATATTTTCGAGCATTTTTTGCTCATTTTGAGCTTTTTCAAAGGTATTTTGCAAAATTATTTCTATTTTATTCGATTTTTTATCCTCAATTTCAAAAATAATATTTTCATCATCATCTTTTATCGAAATTTTTGCTTCAATTTTTCTTTTTGCAGTCGAAATCTTGAGCTTTTTCTCAAATTCAAAATCAAGATTACGATAAATTATTGTATCTTTTTCAATGCCTGAAATATTTTGAGGATAAATTTTTTCACCCTCAACTTTGTTTATATTTGAGCCTTTCAGTTCATTATTTTGAAAAAAACATATTCCGTCAGATTGATTCAAAGAACCTTTTTCGAGAATAAAATAAGTTTTATCGACATATTTCACCTTGCCGATTCTTTCCCCCAAAGCTTTTGGAGTATTAAAAGAAAAAATGCCTTTATTTCTGCCCTTTAAAAAATAATCAGTAAAACCTCTATTAAAACTTTTTTCCAAATTCGGTTCAAAATCCAATACAGTAAAGCCTTCAGAAGCTTTTTGTTCAGGCAAAATAATTTCATCGAGTTTTTGTCTGTAATATGAAACGACATTTTTTATGTAATGCTCGTCTTTGAGCCGTCCTTCAATTTTAAATGAAGTAACACCGGCTTCCAGCAAGTCTTTCAGGTGTTCTGAAACATTAAGGTCTTTAAGGCTCAAAAGATGTTTATCCTTAGCCAAAAACTCGCCCTTCGCATCTGCCAAGCTGTATTTTTTTCGACAAGGCTGGGCACATTCGCCTTTATTGGCACTTCTTCTGCCAATAGCGTAGCTCAAATAGCATTGTCCGCTGTAACAAACACATAAAGCCCCATGAGCAAAGACTTCCAGCTCTATATTTGTATTTTGAGAGATATTTTTAATTTCATCAATTGAAAGTTCTCTTGCCAAAATAACTCTAGAAATACCAGCTTTTTCCAGAAATTGAACTTTTTCAAGAGAATCATTATGGCACTGCGTACTGGCAAAAATCTCAATCGGAGGAAGTTCACATTCTAAAAGTCCCATATCTTGTATTATAATTGCATCCACGCCTATTTCATAAAGCCGATATATCAACCCAACAGCTGTTTTGAGTTCTTCATCATCCAAGATTGTATTGATTGTTATATAAACCTTTGCACCGAATTTGTGTGCATAATCCACCACTTCTTTGATATCTTCAGTCGAGTTTGAAGCCTTATGCCTCGCCCCAAAGGCACTTGCCCCCATATAAACCGCATCTGCACCATAGTTTATTGCCAAAATTGCAGAATTTTTATCCTTTGCAGGTGCTAAAAGTTCTATTTTTTTGGGCTCTATTTTATTATTTTTCATTATGATTATGTATCCAACTTAGCTATCTTTAAATTATAACCCAATGTTATAATCGTTGTATGAAAAATTTTATTTTTATTATTTCAATTATATTAATTACAACAGGGCTTATCGGTTTTGACCTGCATAACAAGAATTCTCGAACAAATTGTAAAAATATTTATTCCGACAATATTTTGTCATCCACAAGCTTTGACAAAGGTTTCAAAAAATGCTCATACATAAAAAAAACACCTGAAATTTTAGATGAAAAAAATATTCCTTATTTTTCTGATGATGTATTTAGTTTGTATTTGAGTAATCCCAAATCTTTTTATGATGCTCCTGATACTTGCAGGACAGCACTTTGCAAAGAACTTCTGAAAAGTATAAATGAAGCTGAATGCTCAATTAATTTTGCGATGTATGGAATTGAAGGTCAAAGCAAAATCATCAATGCCCTAAAAAAAGCCCAAGACAGAGGTGTCAAAATCAGATGGGTAACAGATTTTGATTCAAAAGGAAACTCTTCTTATCCGAACACTAAAAAAACTATGCGAATTTTGCCGAGTTGTAATTCAGATTCCGCATCTGATATTATGCATAATAAATTTTTTATAATTGACGGCAAAACACTGATTACAGGCTCTGCTAACTTGTCAAATACAGATATGGGCGGGTTAAATTCTAATGTTTTTATCAAAATTAAATCACTCGAAATTTGTCGAATTTTTCAAAGTGAATTTGAGCAAATGTATCAAGGAAAATTTCATAAGGAAAAAGAAGTTATAACTAATAAATCAAATATAAAACTTCCGAACAATAATGTGGTTTCAATTTATTTTTCACCCAAAGACAAAACTATCTCAAATGCTTTAATACCAATAATTAATGGAGCTTGCGATTATATTTATGTGCCGATATTTTTTCTTACGGACAAAAACATGACAAATGCACTTATTGCGGCAAAAAAACGAGGCGTGGAAGTCAAAATTTTGCTTGATGCTGTCGCCGCCCAAAATAATTACAGCAAACATAAAGAACTTAGAACAGCGAAAATACCTGTCAAAGTAGAAAATTGGGCAGGTAAAATGCATCAAAAATCTATGATTATTGACGATAAAACCGTTGTCATAGGTTCAATGAATTTTTCAAAAAACGGCGAAAATGCAAATGACGAAAATTGTATAATTGTGCAAAATGCACCGAAACTTGCCAAAAAATATAAACAACATTTTTTGATGCTGTATAATTCAATTCCCGATAAATGGCTGACCAAAAACCCGCGTCCTGAAGCTCCAGAATCCATAGGGTCTTGCTCAGACGGTGTGGATAATGATTTTGACGGATTAATTGATTCTAAAGATTCAGGCTGTTTTGGGTATAAAAAACGTTAAAAATTTCTATGCGTTTTTTCTGTATCTGAACCACAAAGCGATATCAGCAGAAACCATAACGCCGTTTAAGACATATAACCAAACAACAAGATCAGGATGGTATATAAGCTTATGGGCAACTCCGCACATATAACCGATTACTACAAGACTCAAAAATATAATACTTTTACCTTTAACATTTTTTGTTTTGTAAGTTTTTGCTACCGCAAAAGGCCAACTGGCACCGAAACAAACCAACATTAAAATTTCAAATATACTTAAATGATGCATTCTCTTTTCCTCTATTCTATTTGGGCTTAAAATTTCAGATGTCTGACAGCTGCCCAAGTCGCTATCACTATCGCTATTAGATTTATGATATTGCTAATATAATTCATTGTAAAGAGTATAAAAGCATTGAAAATTCCTATTTGCAAACTTGTAAAAACCAACGAAATCGGATTATAAGCTATACTCAAAACAGTAATGACAGATATTATTGCAATAAATCGTTTTCTGTCTTGAAAACCGGCATTTTTCGTTATAGTTTTTGAAATAGCAAAACCCACTAAATACGCACATCCCCAGCTAATAAACATCCCAAATGGTTTGACGAAATTATACAAAAATCCAAGCACAATTCCCGCAAGAATTGCCTGAAATATCGTATGAAACCAACTTAAAACAGAGATTTCGGATATTTTTTTCTGTGGTTTTTCACAATCAGGACAATGATACCCAATTACTGCAGGAATAAGACATTTGGTGCAAATCGGCTTACCGCAAGCAGAACAGCTTATGCGAGTTGGTGTATCTTTATGAATATAACAAAATTTATCGTTGCTCATACTAAAGTTATACTATAAAATTAGACACTTGTTAAAGATTTTTTCAATGTTTTGATATAATCTAAAAATGGTTAAAATACTTTTTCAGCAAAAGATAAGGACTTTATGGACAATACTCTTTCAGGAAAATTTTCAAATCTTGATGACAAAATTGAAATCGCCAGAGATTTGATTCGAGAACAAAATTTTGCACAAGCAAAAAAATTTTTGGAAGAACTCATCAAATTATCCGGTAAAAATCCTGAAATAAACTACCTTTTAGGACAAATTTATGAGCTTGATGAAGATTATAAAAAAGCGATTGAATGTTTTTCAAATTTGCTCGAATTAAATCCTTCAAATGAGCTAAAACACAGGATTGCACAGTGTTTTCTTGACGGAACCGAATATAAAAAAGCATATAACTTATTCAAAGAACTTTATGAAAATAATTGCGAAGACATAAATATATATGAACAATATGCCCATACGGCAAGGATTTTGGACAAACAGGAAGAAGCCATTGCGGCTTACAACAAAATTTTAGATGTGGACAAAAATAATATCGTAGCTTTGACGCAATTATCCGAACTTTATTATGATAATGACGATAAAACCAACCATTATTTGATAAAAGCAAAATTGAATTATATCGAAAATATGCTCGCAAATTCTATCGACTGTCTGAAAAAAGCATTGAATCATTCTCACGATGATGATGAAATCGTCAATATTTTGCTAAATTTGGCAAAAGTATTAACCGATTCAGGCAAATATAGTGAGGCTCTTGAACAATATCAATTCGTCTTAAATCTTGAACCTGACAATGCTTATGCCCTTGAAAAAATTGATTCGCTGTACAAAAAAATGCAGGATGATGAAGATGAACCGACCAATTGGCTTGAAAAATTCTTCAGCTACTTCAACTGAGAAGTTTCAAAAAAATAATTTGGACTAATATAAAGAGTCGGATAAATCCAATAATGTGAAAAATGCCTGCTTAGCTGCAAATACCTTGTACAAAATCATTATTAGGCTATTTTGTTAAATTTAACACCGTTAGATTTGAGTTCATCTTCAAATGCTTGTGTTTTGTCGCTATCAATATTTACAGTATATTTATCCATATCAGGAATTGGCCTGTTATCTCTGGTCATTGGTTCTGTGCCTTTTGATGCAAATCGACCTGATACATATCCAACATTAAAAGCATTACCTGAATTTAATTGTTGCCTCGCAATAATATAAGTTGTCATTTTAAATCTCCTTTTTATTATTTTGCCATATCTGCCATAATCATCATTTCTTCTTCTTGTTTATCGTATGACAATTTATCAGATACTAATAAAGTCAAAGCAGGAATAAAGTCTTTTTTTTGTTCATCCATGTCACCTGTAACCTTGTAACTGCCATTTTTTAGTTCTTCAAAACCCAGATTAATATTTTCTTCATCAATTTGTCCTGACAAAGATCCTTTATTGGAATACCAAGTTGAACCGATTATTTTTAAATCAACATTTTTTCCATTAACTTTGCCTATTAAACTTCTTCCACTAAATAATTTATTTTTAACTTCTACGTCATAAATCCCGCCTTTCATTGTATAATCGTCATTTAAAACTCCTTTTTTCTCATAATTTACGTCAAAGCTTAATGGCACAAAATCTTTTTTAGGAATAATAACATCAATTTTTTGATTATTTTTTTGAAATGTATCATTTTTCAATGTTTTCAATTGATTAGAATCTTCAGTATAAAAAGTTGAATTTTTTTTGGGGGCTGCTACTGCAGTCATAAAAATTGCACTCGTATTATTTAATGCTATAGTCATTCCAATATAAACCTTTCTAACTTTACACACTTATGTATTAATCAAAACCCAAAACAATAAAAAAATTGCCCAAAAAAACCCCACCCTACCCTATTCTATTCTATTCTATGACTAGCTTTGGGGGATTTTAAATTCAACTTTACAAGTTTTAATATTTTATATTAAAGAAACGGAAAGCCACTAGATTATGGTAAGAGCATTACATAATTTAAGCTTCGCTTTGCTCACAAAGGAATTATTTGTTTTTTATTTTGAGGCAGTTTCTAACAAAACTGAAGATAATTTAACTAAACTATTGGCTTATGTACCATAACTTTTGTATAATTGAGTTATGACAAATTCGACTTTAAAAATCATTGATACGATTTTAGCTTTTCAAAAAAAAGTACTTAACTGGTATTATGATTTCAGATACGCAAAATACACAAAAAAATCTTCCTCCAAAACCTATGTTACAGCAGGCGAAACGCTATATCTGAATGCACAGGAAAAACTTGATGCCAAAGAAGTAATCGAGAATGCGAAAAATATTTTCAAAGAAAATTTGGATGAACCGGAGAAGATTTTTGACTATATCAAATCCCAAGGTACGCCTGTAATAAAGCTGAAAAAAGCTCAAACTATTCTTTGGTTTGCAGGGCAAGAAGAGGGATTTATTCCTCCTCAAAAAAATATTAAAGCATTAATTTTGTGCATTTTAATAAATATTTTTGCAAATGAAAAAATCGAACCTGGTTTTCGGACAAAAGGCATGTTTGTCTTTAGAGACAGTACTTTGAGCCCTTATCTTTTGGCATATCATCTGTATCATTGGATGGCATATTCAAAAAATCTATCGGGCTATGACGAAAGAACCATCCGCCGATTCAAAAAGATTTTTACACTTGAACATGACATAATGGCTCGCAAAAATCTTTCCATCGAAGAAATTTTATCTTTGAGAGAAGCTATCGCAAGAGAAGTTGAGGCGATTGATATGGTTGTCCAACTTGCCAAAGAAGTCTCCGGAGCAAAAAAAGCATCCGACAAATTCAAAAAAGACGGCGATATTTCTATTTAGTTCCAGATGCCTTCAACTTTCATAACCCAGCTAGATTGTTCTTGTTTTGCCTCTTCTATTAGTGGCTTATTTTTAGGAGTATTTTCTATTACTTTGGCATCCACATTTTCATTGCCGAAAAGATTCTTAACTATTCTTACCAGTTGTGCCTCTTTTTTAGGGTTTTTATCTGTAAAATGCATAGCTGTCTTTTCAGAAATAAGCCCTGTTGTTACAACTTTATTTGGATTCCCAGCAGATGTTAGAATACCTCCATTATTAACAAAATCAAGGCCATCAGTCAATATTTTTACCACTTTTAATTGTACTGTTTCAGGCAGTTTATATAAATCAGCTTGCTCAAATTTTATAAATGCTGTACCAAAATTTTGTGGTTTGTTTCTGCTTTGCAGCTGGGTTTTAAAATTGGTTGAATTTGCATTATTGAATCTTTGAATTTGCATAATTATTTTCCTCTTTAAGTATCTGTCATGCTCAAAATCTTCTACATAAAAAAAGTTGCTACCCTCATTGCTAAATTGTTACAAATTTAAATATTTGCTAAATCCTTAAAACAATCCATAACTTCTTGCGTATAAGGCGTTATAGTGGCATTTTCAGATTTGAGCTTTTCAACAAGAAGTTCAAAATATGCAAAAATAGCTGCATCAAGGCTTTTTTTGAGTTGGGGTTCGATTTTGATGCGAAATTCTTCTTCTCTGGTTACAGGTTCGATTTTATCGGATATGAAGATAATTTTTTCAAGCAAAGTCATATCACATCTGCCGATTGTGTGAAATCGAATGGCATCAAGGATTTCTTCGTCAGTTATCCCAAATCTTTCTTTAGCAATGTACGCCCCGACAGGAGCATGCAGGGTTTTTGGGGCTTGCATTTCGTGTTTGAAAACTTCAATTTTATTTTCTTTTATTAGCTTCTCAATTTTTTCTATTCCGATATATTTGACGCAATCATGCAAAATCCCTGCGAGATAGGCTTTTTGCGAAGAAACTTCGTATTTTTCTGCCAGCTTTGCTGCCAAATCCGCCACTGCAATGGAGTGCTCTAAATGACCGCCAAATTCAACTTGCAAAATTTCTAAAATTTTATCAAAATTATAATCCTCATAAAGATTTTTTTCTTTTATATAATCGAAAACTTTTTCGGGGACAAGATTTTTTATTTCTACAGAGCTTCTTATTTGAGATGATGAAATATCCAAAAAAGGTACGTTCGATATTTTATAAGTCAAATCGGGCAAATTGACGGATTTCAGGGCATTTTCTATATTTATTTCATCTTGTCTTTGTACAATAATAAAATTGACTTCTTGAATCAATTTCTTATATTCATACCAGTTTTTTATACCCAAAATCGCATCTGTGCCTATCAAAAAATCGATTTTGCCCTCAATATTATACTGTTTTTTAATTTCCTGCACAGTATCAAAAGAATATGATTTTCCACCGCGTTTTATTTCAACATCACTAATTTCGATACGATTATCATCAAAAGCAATATTCAACATATTGAACCTATCTTTAGCTGTAGCAAGGTTTTCAGGGTTTTTGTGGGGAGGAGTATTATTTGGAATGACAATAATTTTGTCGAAATCAAATTCATCCAAAATTCCTTGGATTACTTTTACATGGGCTTTATGTACGGGGTTAAAAGTCCCTGAATAAATACAAATTTTCATATTAAGCTTCAATTAACATACTGTTTTCGATGACGTCTAAAACATCTGCAACAAACATTTTATAAAGACTTCTTGAAATATCACCGTTTATAATAATATCAGCATTACTTTTTGTCGGACGAACATTTTTTTTGGATTTTTCGATAATATTTGCATACATCTCATCTGCCGAATCTTTAATTCCTCTTTGTTCGGCCCTATAAAACCATCTTTGTTTTTGAATTTCTTCATCAACATGGACAAAAACCTTGAAATCAAAAGCATCTTTGACTTTATCCGTAAGTGTAAACAAACCTTCAGAAATGATTATTTTGCCTAAGGGTGCAACCGTATGATTGTCATATCTTTTGGCTGTGCCTGACATATCATATTTTGGGAGCCATACAGATTGACCTTTTTTGAGTTTTTCTATATGAGAACACAAAAGAGATAATTCTAATGCGTCAGGAGAATCAAGGTCATAATTTTTGACAAAATTATCGAAACCGCCTGCTTTCACAACTTCTTTTGAACGATCATAATAATAATCATCTGTATTTATTCGGGTAATAAGATTTTTCATTTTGTGTTTTTTTTCAAAATTTTCAATACATCCCATCATATCGAAAGCTATTGTTGATTTTCCGCTTGCAGACTCCCCTGCTATTCCTATACTGATTGGTCTTTGACTAAATCCTGTCAAAAAATATGCTGTTTTTTCGATGAAACCATCTTTAATATAAAGAAAAACAGGCGTTTCCTGTTTTTCATAATTTTCAAATATTAAATTTAACTTTTCAAGAATAAAATCAAAACGCAATTCGCTTGAACTTTTGGAGTGTTCAATTTTAATGTCATTTTTTATAAGAGAGTTTTGAACTTGGGCTATCAATTATTTATTCCAAATAAGTAACTAACAGTTTAAAATCGGTCAATAAAAAAAATTGCCTTTTTTATTTATATCATGAGAGCAACATTCAAGTCAAAAAACATCCCTTTTATGCAAAATAACTATCAAGATATACCTGTTAGCACAAGAATTATTGACAAAAATGTCGAATAAACTTTTCGGACAATCCCAAAACGCCTTTTTATAATAGGTTTAGATTCATTTATTGCATCGTTTTCTGATGTGTAAAAATTTACAACTTGGTCCAACTGAGTGAGATAAAAAGCCGGCAATAAGCTTATATCAACATTATACAAATTCACCGATGCCATTGAATTCTTTATAGAAATAATAAAATCCAACAAAACATTATCTAAAGTACTTACATCTTCAAAATTCAGCAACAGCTTTTTACAGCCAAATTTGGCTGCTTCTTTGATTTTTTTATGGTAGTAACTCAAAGACCCTTTAGAAACTTCCTGTTTCAGATCAATGAATACATCATCATTTCCAATCATGACGACCATTCTTATATCCCTTAAAAAAACGACTGTACTTTTTTACCTTTTCATTTTAATTTATATGAAAATAATTGTAAACATAAGAAAGTAGCGACTTTATCGTACTTTAGTTCAAACATTTTTCTATTCCATGATTTGAAAGAAAAACAATATAAATTAATAAAAAAAGCCCGATCCGAAGGACCGGGCATATGGTTGTTGTTTGCACCCCTGATATATAAATATGTAATAATTTTTGTTTTTTATATTCTATCGCTATAGGTTTAGCCCAATAATTGAAGGGCTATAGCACTTGTTTGATTCGCTTGTTTCAAAAGCTGACTGGATGTTTGTTGCAAGATTTGTGCTCTTGTCAATCTTGCTGTTTCTGAAGCAACATCAGTATCTCTGATAATTGAGTTGGCGGCTGTTAAATTTTCTTTTCTTACATCTACCCTTGTGATAGTAGCTGCCAAACGATTGATAGTTGCACCATAAAGTGATCTTCTGTCAGAAATATCATTAATCGCTTTGTCTAAAGAATTAATCGCTTTTTGTGCTCCTGTTGCTTGTGATAAAGTTGTTGCTGCCAAGTTTGTTGTTGTTATTGTTGTACCGATTGCAGTAGTAGATATTTTTTGGAAAGAACTGCTTATATCAATCCTACTGTTTGTTGTATTATCAGTACCGATTTGAAGTTGCATAGATGTCATAGTACCATCCAACATATTCAAATCAGAAAACTTAGAACTCTGTGCTATTCTGTTTATTTCTGACATACGATTCATATATTCGGCATTTAACATTCTGCGTTCTGAAGTTGAATATACACCGTTAGCTGCTTGAACTGCCAAGTCTCTCATACGTTGTAAGTTCTCTTGAATTACAGTTAAATCGCCTTCTGCTGTTTGAAGCATATTGATACCTGTTTGAGAATTCAATTTTGCAACATCTGATGCTGTAATATGTGCTTTTAATTTTTCTGAAATCCCTAAACCTGCTGAATCATCCCCTGCAGTATTAATTTTCATACCGCTTGATAATCTTTGCATACTTGTTTTCAATTCATTTGTCGCATTCGAAATGTGTCTTTGAACCATAACTGAACTTAAATTTGTGTTTACTACAATAGACATAACTAAAATCTCCTATCTTAACTTTACTTCCGTGTCAAAAAATAACTTTGATAGTAGATATTGAGCTTTTCAGGTGAAGGTGCATAACAACAGGGTACCGTTTCACCGATGTTAACAAATTTTGTCTACATTTGACTGTAATTTTGTACTTCCATACATTTGGGCATATATACTTGATTCATAATAGAATAGTACATCCGCACATCTGAATTTCATTTACATTTGACTGTTAACTAAAAACTAATTCAATAATCTAACCACTCATTTATAATAAATGCATTTAATCTTTTTGAATATTCTAAAAAGGTACGAATTTTATACAACTTTAGTAGTGACTTTTGCGAAATCTGACAAGAGTAAGCGAAACGAAACTCGTCCTGGTGAAACTTTTGACAGAGCGACCTTTGCAAAGCAAAGAAAGCGAAGTGAAAAAAGTTGAACTGTCAGCATTTCAAGACAGCGAAATCTGACAAGAGTATCGTATTTCATATAAAAATAAAAACGCAAAAAAAAGAGCAAATCCTAAGACTTACTCTTTTTAAGTATTTATAATATAAAAACTAGGCGTTTCCTGCAGTACCAAGAACTGTCATTTTATGTTTAACAAGTTCTTTTACAGCAGCTCTACCCGGTCCCATATAACCACGAGGGTCAAATGCTTCCGGTTTTTCAACGAATAGTTTACGAATTGTAGCCGTCATAGCAAGTCTCAAATCTGTATCAATATTGATTTTTGCTACACCGTTTTTCGCTGCGAAAGCCAGCATTGATTCCGGAACGCCTTGAGCGTTTGGAAGAGCTCCGCCGTATTTGTTGCATTCTGCAACTAAGTCTTGAGGAACTGAAGAAGCACCATGAAGAACTAGTGGGAAATCATATCCTACAGCTTCATTTACAGCTTTTCTGATTTCTTCAAGTCTTGCGAAGTCTAATTTTGCTTCGCCTGTGAATTTGAATGCACCGTGGCTTGTCCCGATAGCAATCGCAAGAGAATCACAACCGGATTCTTTTACGAAACGAGCAGCTTCAGCTGGGTTTGTATATGTAGCATCAGCTGCAGATACATTTACTTCATCTTCAACGCCTGCCAATTTGCCAAGTTCGCCTTCGACAGAAACTCCGCGAGCATGAGCATAATCAACAACTTGCTTCGTTAATGCGATATTTTCTTCAAGCGGAAATCTTGAACCATCAATCATAACTGATGAAAAACCGCCGTCGATACAAGATTTGCAAATTTCAAAATCTTCACCGTGATCAAGGTGCAAAGCTATAGGCACAGTAGTTGATGCCAAAGCAGCTTCAACAAGTTTGATTAAATATGTTTGGTTAGCGTATTTTCTGGCACCTGCAGATACTTGAAGAATTATTGGTGATTTTGTTTCTTCAGCAGCTTCAGCAATAGCTTGTAAAATTTCCATATTGTTTACGTTGTAAGCTCCGATAGCGTATTTGCCGTTAAGAGCCTTTTGGAACATTTCTTTCGTTCCGACTAATTTTCTTTCACTCATAGGAGTCTCCTCTTTTTCTGTATCCCTATGAAAATAGTATATTACAAGCAGAAAAAAATGGAAGTCATTAAAAATGTTTATTCTCTCATCTTGGATTATCTTTGCTTGACGAGTTTTACTCCCGTCAAAAATCCGCGTCTTGTAATACTGACATTTCACCTTCCTTGATTACGCAGTCCGGTTTCCAAATTGGCAAAACTCAACGTTTCGCCAATTTTTCACATCCTTAAGGCTCGCTTAGCTCGCATAAAAAAAACCGACTTCTTTGTGGGAAATCGGTTGAAGTCTTTTTGACTCCTCTAAGCGGTTAGTGAAAGGTATGTCGGTGTGTGTTGGTTGGTTGAAATCTTTTCTTTGACTTGCCTCTACTTTGTTTATTCCTCTTTACTTCTATATAAAAACACCGTAATATAAAAAATTGCTAAATTGGATGCATTTTATATATATTATTTTTAATATTTCTTAACATTAAATAAAAAATCATTGATTTGAGGAGCTTTTAGCAATTATTAAACAGAATGATAATAACAGCATTAAATCTATGACACACAAAGAAATTTTTGCTAATATATATATATGGAAAAAATTCTTTTAATATCAAATGACAAAAATCTTAGTTCTGCTTGTTCTTCAGTCTTTCTGAAAAATGATTATAAATTTGAAGTAGCAAATGACAGACACCAAATAGATTTTATAGTTACAAAATTCTCTCCTGATGTAATTTTGGTAGATATGGATTTTGAAGACACCGATATTCAGACGCTTTGCAACAATCTGAAGCTTTATTCTCAAAGCGACGATATTCAGCTTATTTTGATTACTGACGGCGAAAAAACCCTTATCGATGCTCTAAGCAGAATTGACGGATATATCGTAAAACCTTTCAAAAATGAGGTTTTGCTCTCAACAGTCAATGCACATTTGCGTACAAAAAAACGTCTGGATATGATTTTCAGCAAAACAAGCGAATTGGCGAGAAGTTTGTACCAATTGAATGTTATGTATGATACCAGCTCGCAGATTGCAGGCACTTTGGATAAACAAAAGCTTATTGATGTAATGAAAGAAGGCTTTGAACGCAGTATAAGTTTTGCTATGTGTGCGATTCTACTTGTTTCTAATGATGATATTCAACTAATAATCAGCTCTTTGCATCCTGTATCAGAAAGACTGGAAGCCGCAATAAAACTGCGTATGATGCTCAATTACAGAAATCTGTTTTTTGACAGAAGATGTCCTTTTGATTTTGCGGTTGATGATATTAGAGTTTCACGTTCATCAAAGCATTCTGACGGAACTTTTGACATCAAAATTGTTGATTTCGATACTTTATTTTCGCCAATCAGCACAGCGGACAAGTTTTTTGGGTTAGTGGAAGTCTTTCGTGAAGAAAAATTTTCTCATGAAGATGCTACTTGCTTTCAAACCCTTGTCAAGCAAGTATCTTTGCCGTTGGAAAGTGCGACTTTGTATGAAGAATTACAAAATACAAACAAAAAACTCGAAAAACTCGAACAACTCAAATCCGAATTTATATCAATCGTGTCTCACGAGCTGAGAACGCCACTTACAGCTATTAAAAACTCTTTAAATATCATTTTGAGCGGAAAATCAGGAGAAATTCCTTCTGCTATGGCAAATTTTTTGAATATGGCAAGCAGAAACGTCTCTCGCCTTGCGGGAATTATAAATGACCTTTTGGATTTGTCCAAAATTGAAGCAGGAAAACTGGAATACCGATTTGAAAAATTTGAGATAAAAACGCCTTTAGACAACGTTTGCGGCACATTTATTTCGATGGCACAAGAAAAAAATATAACTTTAGATTTTGATATTCAGCCCGATTTGTCTCCTTGCTACGGAGATTTGGATAGAATCGAACAAGTTTTATCCAACCTTGTTTCTAACGCAATAAAATTTACGCAAGAAAACGGGAATATTAAAATTTCAGCGAAAGATGCTGTCAATGAAGATATTGAAAAATGCCCGCCCAACCTTAAAGAAGGCTATATCAAAATATCTGTAAAAGACACAGGAATCGGGATTTCATCTGAAGATATTCCAAAAGTTTTCGACAAATTCCAACAAATCGAGAGTGCCTTGGTCAGAAAAGTAGGCGGGACAGGACTTGGTCTTTCTATTGCAAGACAACTTATCGAAGACCACAGAGGATGCATTTGGGCGGAAAGTGAAGTCGGACTGGGAAGTGAATTTTCTTTTTTACTTCCAAAAGCAAAAGAATCAAACATTTTCGTACTGGAGCTTGACAAACTCATTCAAAAATCGAAACAAACTCATTCAAACTTGGGAATGATTACAATTAAAGAAAAGGGCAAAAATTTTATAAGTGAATTTGCCAAAAATCCCAGCATTGTAACTAAATATGACAATGCAAGAATTTTTACTGATTATGGCGAAAACTCAACTAAAATGCATATAATTTTACCTGAAGCCAACAAAATGGCAATGGATATTTTGCTTCAAAAAATTAAAGAACTGATAATCTCTCACAATTTCAAGTATAATATTTCATTAGGGGGAGTTATTTATCCTGAAGAAGCAATTAATTCTGATGAATTATTGCAAAAAATCGAAGAACATATGCTTAAGTTGGTTTTGTAGATAAGGGGTATACATGCGTAAAACAATTTTGATTGCAGATGATGAAGTCGATATAGTTGAAACACTTCAATTTATGCTACAAGCTGAAGGGTTTGACTGCAAAGTAGCTTATGACGGCGAAGAAGCACTTTCCTTAGCCAAAAGTGTCAATCCTGATTTGATGATTTTAGATGTTATGATGCCAAAAATTAACGGCTACAAAGTTTGTCGCTTACTAAAATTTGATGCAAAATATCGAGATATTCCGATTTTAATGGTAACAGCTCGTTCACAAGATGAAGATAAGCTCATAGGTGAAGAAACAGGGGCTAATGAATATATCACTAAACCTTTTGATATTGAGGCAGTAGTTAAAAAAGTCAAAAAATATTTGGGTGTGTGATGCAAGAGATTTTGACAAATAAAACGGTAGAAAAACTCAAACATGACCTCGTAAAAGAAGGAATGGTAACGCATGAAGAACTCAATCATGCACAAGAAATTTCACAGGCCCAAAGAATCAATTTGGCTCAAGCATTAATAAAATCGGGCATCTTAAGTGAAGAAATTTTGCTTAAATTCATCGAAACCAAACTCCATATTCCTTATGTAAATTTGGATGACTATACTTTAGATGAAAAACTTTTAAATTATATAAATCCAAGCGATGCAAAAAAATATCGAGTCATTCCGCTTTTTAAAATCGAAGATGTTTTGACCGTTGCAATGTGCGATCCTATGGATTTATTTGTCATCAATAATCTTATAAATGCAGATGAATTAAAAGTTGAACCCATTATTTGTTCCGAAAATAGTATTTTAAAAGCTATCAATAAATATTATTACAATCAAGAAAATATCCTTTCTTTTGAAGAAGATGAGATTATTGATTGGCGAAATATTCTAAATAATGAAAACCAAGATGAAAATCATCTGAAAAATATTATCGAAACAATTTTAAGACAAGCTATACAAGAAAATGTCCATGAACTCTTTTTTGAACATCAATCTTACGGCTTGAATGTTATTTTTAGAAAAAACGGCGGAATTGATACCAAAGGCGAAGTTCCGTCCCTTTTGATTCCACTTTTCATCTCAAAATTGAAATCCATGTCAAGACTTGACCCTAATGAATCGGAATTGCCTCAACTGGGGAAACTCGTGTTCAAGCTAAATGATATTGACTACACCACAAGCGTTTCTGCGTTCCCGACAATCAATGGAGAAAGAATTTTTCTGAAAATTTACAGTCCTCCAAAAAATTTAAATGAATTAGGCTTGCCTTTTGAAAAATTAGAATATCTAAAACAAGCTATTCAAAATCAAGGTATAGTACTTGTTTGCGGAAGCGGACTCAGCGGAAAAACACATGTAATTTATTCATTATTGCAAGAATTATCGAACAGCTCTTGCAATGTAATGACCATTGAATCAATTGTAAAATACGATATCGAAAATATTAATCAATGTGAAATAAACGAAAATGTCGGATTAAATCTAGATAAAGCCATGCGATTTATCGAATTCCAAGCACCTGATGTTGTCTATTTTGAAGGTCTAAATACGAAATCAGGGCTTGAATATTTTATTTCTTTAGCAATCAAAAATAAACTTGTAATTACCGAATTTTTGGCTGACGGAATGGAAGATTTACGCAAAAGATTTTCTTTCAAAGAATTCGATATCCTAAAAAAACTTATCACTTGTTTGGTTTTTATTCACAACCCAAGCAGTATCGAAGTTTTTACGAAAGATGAACTGAAAAAATTTATTTAAAATACACGAATAGGAGTCATATTATGCCTGAATTAGTTAAAAAAATTATTAGAGATATCCCCGATTTTCCAAAAAAAGGAATTGTATTTAAAGATATAACAACTGTTTTGAAAGACTCTGAGGGGCTAAGACGCACTATTGATTATTTGACGGAGAATTTTAAAGACAAAAATATTGATTATGTAGCAGGTATAGAATCTCGCGGTTTTATCTTCGGAACGCCTCTTGCATACAATTTGGGAGCAGGTTTTATAGTCGTTCGCAAGCCCGGCAAATTGCCTGCAGATGTTGAAAGTATCACCTATGATTTGGAATATGGTTCAGATACTTTAGAAATTCACAAAGATGCCATCGAAGTCGGAAAAAGAGTTCTGATTATAGATGATTTGCTCGCAACAGGCGGCACCGCCGCAGCCACTTGCAATTTGGTCAAAAAAATCGGCGGTGAAATAGCAGGAATTGCTTTTATAATAGAGCTTGACGGTCTTGGCGGAAGAGATAAATTGCCCTCTGATATAGAAATTGTTTCAATGGTGAATTATTAATGTTCAAAAAATTGCTTAAAAAATTAATATTTTTGACTCTCGGAGCCCTTTTAGTTGCAATTGGACTTGATTGTTTCTTGGTTTGCAATAACATTATAGACGGCGGAATTATAGGGATTTCAATTATCTTAAGCTATCTCAAAAATTTGCCTCTTGGTGCTGTAATTGTAACTTTGAACATACCATTTTTCCTCTTTGGCTATCAAAAACTTGGGAAAAACTTCCTTTTGAGCTCACTTTATGCAATTTTTTGTCTCGGTATTTTTGTTACTTTATTCGGTTATTGTCATAAAGTAACGGGGAATCTGCTCTTAGCGTGTATTTTCGGAGGACTTTTAATTGGTTTGGGAGTAGGGTTAATTATCAGAAATAACGGCTCTCTTGACGGTACTGAAGTTGTTGCGATTTCAATTGCAAAAAAAATCAGTTTTTCTGTCGGTGAGATCATAATGTTTTTCAACGTCTTTATCTTAACATTAGCAGGTTTTGTTTTTGATTGGGATAAAGCAATGTACTCTATTTTAGCTTATTTTGTGATTTTCAAAACCATAGATGTCGTTTTAGAAGGTTTTGATGATTCCAAAGCCATGCTCATCGTCTCTGACAAACCTGATGAAATAGCAAGAATAATTATGCACGAACTGGGCAGAGGAGTTACTTTTCTCCATGGACAAGGTGCTTACAGCGGAATTGACCGAAAAATAATTTATTGCATCATAAACAGACTCGAAATCTCAAAAATCAGAGATGTAGTTGTAGAACATGACGAAAATGCCTTCATAACTATCGAAAATGTACACGAAGTTCAAGGCGGAGTAATCGGAAAAAAACTTTTTTAAAAAAAGAGCTGTTCTGAAATCAAAACAACTCTTCTTTATTTATATTTTACTTTTTAAAAATTACTTCAATCTCACCCAAGAAGCTTTACGAACTCTTACATTTTCCGGTGTAATTTCGACAAGCTCGTCTTCTGCGATATATTCAAGACAATCTTCAAGTGTCATCAAACGAGGTGCTTGCAAGGTAACCATTACATCAGCACCTGATGAACGCATATTTGTCAGCTGTTTTTTCTTGCAAATATTAACAAGCAAATCCATTGGTCTATTGTGTTCTCCGACTATCATCCCGCGATAAACTTTAGTTTTCGGATTTAAGAAAAACACGCCTCTATCTTCAAATTGACGCAAAGCATAAGGAATAGCTTCGCCGTCTTCATGTGCAATCAAAGAACCGTTTCTCAATTTTTGAATTTCGCCGGCAGTAGGTTTATATTTGTCAAAAACGTGATACATAATGCCTTCGCCCTTTGTCATCCTGATAAAGTCGCTTCTGAATCCGATTAAGCCGCGAGCAGGAATTGAAAAATTGATATTTGTACGGATACCGTTTGATTGCATATCCTTCATTTCGCCTTTTCTTTGGGCTAATTTTTCAATACAGCTTCCTGCAAAATCAGACGGTACATCAATTACAAGATTTTCATACGGTTCATGTTGAACGCCGTCGATTTCTTTGAAAATTACCTCGGGTTTTGAAACTTGAAACTCATACCCCTCACGACGCATGGTTTCTATCAAAATTCCAAGATGCAATTCGCCTCTTCCTGAAACTCTGAAAACATCTGTATTTTCAGTATCTTCAACTCTTAAACTGACATTTTTTTCGAGTTCTCTGTAAAGTCTTTTGCTTATTTGCCTTGAAGTTACAAATTTGCCCTCAAGCCCCGCAAAAGGTGAATCATTTACAGAAAAATTCATCTGCAAAGTCGGTTCATCAATATTTATAAGAGGTAATGCCTGTGGATTGTCTACAGAAGAAATTGTTTCACCGATTTGAACATCAGGGAAACCGCATATACCGACAATATCACCTGCTTGTGCCGATTGAATATCGACTCTGTCCAGCCCGTCAAAACCAATCAATTTGGCAACCTTGCCACGTTGAATTTTGCCTTCACGAGTTAATAAAGTAACTTGTTGAGAGTTTTCGATAACTCCGTTAATAATACGTCCGATAGCGATTCTGCCGACATATTCGTTGTAATCCAGAGTTGTTACATGAAACTGCAAATTCTCATCAGCATTCCCTGTCGGAGGTTTGATATCATTAATAATTGTGTCGAAAAGAGGCTTAAGATTATCAGACTCGTCTTCCATTTCTTTTTTTGCCATACCGCTAACACCGCTGGCATAAACCACAGGGAAATCGAGTAAATATTGATTGTCCGTAAGTTCTAAAAATAATTCAAACACTTGATCCAAAGCTCTGTGTGGATCTGCACCTTGTCTGTCAATTTTGTTTATTACGACAACGATTCTGATACCCAATTCAAGAGCTTTTGAAAGTACAAAACGAGTTTGTGGCATAGGTCCTTCGGCTGCATCAACAATAAGCAAAGCACCATCCACCATGCCGAGTACACGTTCAACTTCACCGCCAAAATCCGCGTGTCCCGGGGTATCTACAACATTTATTTTGTAGCCGTCATAATTTATACAAATATTTTTTGAGAGAATTGTTATTCCTCTTTCACGTTCTATATCATTTGAATCAAGCACGCAAGCTTGTACAACTTCATTTTCACGAAACACACCGCTTTGTTTAAGCATGCCGTCTACCAAAGTGGTTTTGCCATGGTCGACGTGTGCAATTATAGCTATATTTCTACGCTTTTCTATCGAATTCATTTTTTCTTCCTCATTTATTCTTATTGCAGCAAGGCTAAAAAAGCTTCTGCTACTATTATTTAGCTTCAGATATTCTGCTTTAAAATATTTTATATCTCTGCCTCTCTTATACTCTACCAAAGATACGTTCGGAAAACCAATTTTTTCTATTTTAAATAATTGTAAAGTTTGTAACAAAATCATGACAATTTTTGAGGGCAGATAACCTTTATATATTAGAGAGATAATTTAAGAGGGAAAAATTTCATGATAAATGCTACAAAACCAATAACTGGCGTTACTCCTACTGGCACGAAATTAGGAACTGCAGGTGATAAAACAATAGACCCTATTCCTGTAGGGCAAAAAGCTACTTCGGTAGAAAAAGTAGATGAACATCCTTACGCAGAATCAAAAGTACATTATGTAGAACTAAAAATATCAGATAGACAAGACCAACTTTTACTTACTCACGATGCTACTAAAAAAGCAGCAATACAAAAAGAAATAGCAGCACTTAAAGCAAAAAAGAAATCTCAAGAAGAATTTGCTTCAATGGCAGTAGATTCTGATGGCAATATTGAAATGAAAATCAAAAAAGAACTTACCGCAAAAGAACTTAAAGAACTTTTTGACATACAAGACGGTGCACTTAGAGATAAATTGGACTTAGAACCAGAATATCGCACGGATGATAAGATGACCGGACCAAAAGATGAGGGTCGTCAAACATATAAAGATTATGACAGTGCAAGAATTAAAAAAGGGCAAAAAATAATATTTGACCCTTCTGAAATAAATAATCAGGGCTTTTTCCAAGAACTTTGGAAAAAATTGAGTTTAGGTAACTAAAACAAAAAAGACCCCAAGCAGGGGTCTTTTTTTTTATCTCAAATAATCCTTGAGGTGTTTTATTTCTTCTCTTGCACGAAGTTTTTTGATTGCGACATCTTCGATTTGTCTTATTCTTTCTTTTGAAAATCCCATTTTTTGACCGAGTTCTTCAAGAGTTTTTTGTTTTGTGCCATAAATCCCGAAACGCTCAATCAAAATAGCTTGCTCACGTTCAGTCAAAAATCCGAGCACTTTTTCGATATCTTGTGTCAAAAGCTCTTCGACTGTTTCGCCGTAAGGGCTTTTATGCAAAGTATCCGGTACATAATCATCCAAAAATAATTCATCGCCGATTTGCATATCAAGAGAAATAGGCTCTCTAATCATAGCTTTTTTGATATTTGCAATTTTAAGTTTGCTCAAATCCATTTTTTGAGCCAATTCTGCATCGCTTGGTTCTCTGCCTAATTGAGAAGAAAGTTCATATATCGTTTTTTTCAAAATCCTGATTTTATCAGACATGTGAACAGGGATTCTGACTGTGCGAGAAGTATTTGCAATCGCTCTGATTATAGTTTGTCTAATCCACCAAGTTGCATACGTCGAAAATTTGAAGCCTTTTCTATAATCAAATCTTTCTGTCGCACGCATCAATCCGAGGCTTCCTTCTTGAACCATATCCATAAATAAAACACCTTGCCCGACATATTTTTTGGCAATACTTACAACGAGACGCAAATTCGTCTGAACAAGTCTGTCTTTCGCCTTTTTTGCTTCATCTTTCGGACCTTCTCTTATAATTTGTCCAAGTTCAAGTTCTTGAGCTGTTGTCAATAATTTTTTCTTTCCAATATCTTTCAAATACATTTGAAGAATATCATCTGAATATGCACTTGTGCATTTATCGAAATATTTCTCCGCAGGTTCTTTTTCTTCCATCCCGTCATCATTCAATGCATCCAACAATTTTTCTTGCACATCCTCTGTAATTTCTATTTTATAATTCATAATCTATTAATCCTATCATTTAGTTTAATAACCTTTTTAGGGGTTATATACCTAGACGATAGAATTGGAAAAAAGTTTCATATTAGACTAAAAGCCTAGCCTGATTAGAGCAAAAGGTCTTTTTTCTAATCTTTGACTAATCAATGACATTCCATAACAAATGACAAAATACACGAGTGCAATAAGTATCAAAATCTCTGTTTCTCTAAATGTACGTTCATATATAAGCTCGCCTGAACGAGTAAATTCGATAAGACCGATAATTGATGCCAAAGAAGTATCTTTCAAAAGAGAAATGAATTGACTGACGAGAGCAGGCATCATCCTGCTTATAGCACAAGGCAAAATAATATACTGCAATCTTTGAAAAACATTCAAGCCCAGTGCTTTTGCTGCTTGAATATGATTTGCTTCGACAGATTTGAGCCCGCTTCTGACTATTTCTGCAATATAAGCAGAAGTAAACAAGGATAATGCTATATAAGCAGATTGAAATTCTAAAGAACCAAAAATATCATCCCGAAATATATTTATACTTGCTAAAATAGGCGAACAAGTAAGATAAATGAATACAATATAAAGCACAAGCGGGATACTTCTAGTGGTTTCAATAAAAATTGCAGAGATTATTTTTAGCGGCAAAATCTTAGAATACCTTGCCAAACCCAAGATACAACCCAAAATCATACTCGTAATCCCGGAAAGCAATCCAAGTATAATCGTTATACGAAGTCCTTTAAAAAGCATTTCTGAATTGAGAATTATGTCATGCATCAGACTCTAACCTCCCTGCCGTAGACTTTAAGTTTTTTCTCCAAAATATTTGTAATTAAAGCCACAAAACCGGATAAAATCATATAAATCAAAGCTCCGACCAAGAAAAATTCATAAATTCTGAAATCATCAGCCGCACCTTTATAAATTACATAAAAAACATCCACGACAGCAATAAAACTAACCAAAGAAGAATTTTTGATTAAATTTATAAATTGACTACCCAAAGCAGGAATTACAATTCTTATCGCCTGCGGAAACGTAATCATAAAAAAAGTCTGGAAATAATTTAGTCCCAAGGCATAAGCAGCTTGTTTCTGCTGCATTACAATAGAATTCATCCCCGAACGCAAAACTTCTGAAATATAAGCTCCCGTATAAAGACTAAGTGCGATAATTCCACAGTTTATCGGCGAAAAAGTCAACCCAAAATGCGGATAAACCTTATATATAAGATAAAGCTGAATCAAAAGTGGTACATTTCTTGCAACTTCGACATAGATATTTGTTATGATTTTATAAAAATTATTCGGCAAATCTCTCAAATAAGTAACAAAAACACCTAAAACAAAAGCCAAAATACTGCTCATTAAAGACACCTTTAATGTTATCATCAAGCCTTGCAAGAGAAGCTCTTTGGCTTGTAAAACAACTGAAAAATCAACATTATACATTTATTTTACCCATTTATTTTTAATTTGTTTGAAAGTTCCCTTTTTTTCCATATTATATAATATTTCATCAATGGTCATTCTCAAAGTTTCTGTTTCTGTTCCTTTTTTTATAGCTATGCCGTAAGGCTCTTTTGTATATCTTTGGGGGAGAATTTTGAAAGTTTTGTCAGTATCCAAAAATCCGTACAAAATACTGTCATCGGTCGTAAGAGCATTGCCACGACCTGCTTTGAGAGCAGAAAAAGCATCATTGTACGTTCTAAAACCTTGAATTACAGCATCAGGTGCCATCATTCTAATATTTTTTTCTGAAGTTGAGCCAAGAACTATAATAACTTTTTTGTTATTAAGATCTTTAATTCCCCGAATATCGCTATTTTCAGGAATCATTATTGCTTGTCCCGCAACATAATAAGGCTGTGAAAAATCAACTACTTCAAGCCTTTTAGGGTTAATAGTCATAGTTGCAATAACAATATCAACAGCATCCGATGTAAGCATAAAAATCCTGTTTGATGAAGTTACCTGCTTAAATTCGATGGCATTTGAGTCCCCCAAAAGATTCCTTGCTATCTCTTTTGCAACATCTATATCAAAGCCCTGAACTTGGTTATTTTCATCGACAAATCCAAAAGGTTTACTGTCAAATTTGACCCCCACAATAAGCTTACCGCGTTGTTTAATTTGTTCAAGCTTATCCAATTGAGGCTGATTCGACTGGAAGCTGCAGCCCGTTAAAAATATGATTAACGATAAACTTAAAAATAAGAATTTTTTCATATATTTACACTTTCTAAAAAATCTTTTGTGGTTTGCTTTTGCGGATTATCAAAAAACTCATCCGGCTTATTTTCTTCTATAATTTCGCCATGAGACATAAAAATAATTCTATTTGCGATTTCTTTAGCAAATCTCATCTCATGAGTAACAACTATCATCGTCATACCCTCTTGTGCCAACCCTTGCATTACATCAAGAACCTCCATGGTCATTTGAGGGTCAAGAGCAGATGTAGGTTCATCAAAAAGCATAATATCCGGCTGCATAGCAAGACTTCTGGCGATTGCAACCCTTTGAGCCTGCCCGCCTGAAAGTTCATCGGGATATTTATTCATTTTGTCCAAAAGTCCGACTTTTTCCAAAAGTTCCATCGCAATAAATTCTGCTTCATTCGCCGAAACGCCCTTTACCTTTATCGGAGCGAGGGTTATATTTTGTTTAACCGTCATATGAGGAAAAAGGTTAAATTGCTGAAAAACAATGCCCAATCTTGTTCTTAAGAGGTTAAGATTGGTATTTTTGCAGCTGATTTCTTGCCCTTCGATATAAACTTTGCCGGCGGTAAGTTTTTCAAGACCGTTAATACATTTCAAAAGCGTACTCTTGCCACACCCTGAAGAACCAATCAGAGTGATTATTTCGCCTTCTTTAACTTCAAGATTTATATTGTTTAAAATTCTCGTTTTACCAAAATATTTTGATAAATTAACTATTTTTATCATGTTAAAAGCCTTAAGATTGTCATAATTATTATTGCATTCCAGCCGTAAGGATATTATAGTTGAATATAGTTATTTTCGGCTCATTTTCTTAAATGAAATGTTAAAAATTAAAAAACGTGAGGTTTTAATGACAAAATATTTATCAATAGGCAGAATTATCAACTTTCATGGCATAAAAGGTGAAGCAAAAATCGGCTACACCAAAGGTAAAGAAGACCAACTAATGTCAATCAAAAAATTCCTTGTCGAAAAAAACGGCGAACAGATTTTTTTGACCCCCGAAAGCGTAAAATTTCATAAACAGCACGCACTGATAAAATTCAAAGAAATTAATTCCATTGAAGAAGTTCAGGCTTTAAAAAACTTTGAACTCAAAGCGGACAAATCAAAAGTGCAAGAACACCTTGAAGAAGATGAATTTCTTATTGATGATTTGGTCGGTCTTGAAGTTTACAACACAAAAGATGAATACATCGGCAAAATAAAATACCTTGAATCCCAAGCAGGTAGCGACCTTTTATCAATTGAAGACCCTAATCAAAAAATGCATCTTGTACCGTTTGTCAAAAAACTTGTGCCTGTTGTGGATTTGCAAAAACAAATGATAATAATAGATGAAATACCCGGTTTGATTGAAAGATAATGCAATACGACGTAATTACTTTATTTCCCGATATGATAAAACAGCACTGCTCTCACAGTATTGTCTCACGAGGCATTTCTCAAGGCTGTATCACCGTCAATACAATCAATCCGCGTGATTTTACGCAAGACAAACATCATAGAGTCGATGATACGCCCTATGGTGGCGGAGCTGGCATGGTATTGATGTGTGAGCCGTTTTTTAAGGCTTATGAAAATATTGAAAAAAAGCCGAAAACAAAAACTCTGATGCTTACCCCGCAAGGCAAACCTCTTACTCAAAAAATCATAAAAGAACTGACGAAATACGAGCAATTGGTGCTACTTTGCGGTCATTATGAAGGTTTTGATGAAAGAATCAGAGAAGGAATTGATTTAGAAGAAATTTCTATCGGAGATTTTGTTTTGACAGGCGGAGAACTCGGAGCTTTATGTCTTATAGATGCTACAAGTCGTCTTTTAGAAGGAGTTTTAGGCAAAATTGAATCTGCACATGAAGATACTTTCGAAGATAATCTTCTTGAATATCCGCAATACACAAGACCTTATGATTTCAGAGGAATGAAAGTCCCCGATGTTCTACTCAGCGGAAATCACAAAGAAATCGAAAAATGGCGACAAGAGCAAAGAATTCTTCGCACAAAGCAAAAACGTCCTGATTTGATTATTTAATTTCTGTCATCAAAATCAAAATTTTTGTATTGGTCGATAAGTTCTGTCTCTGGATAACCGTCTATATCGAGTTCATCAGAGGGTTCTTCATAAATATTTTCATCATCATTACAAAAAAGAATAATTTCACGTCTGTCAGTATGCGGCAAAAGCTCTTCATCATCAAGAACAAGAACCTCGCAAGTGATATATTTTCTTTTTTCTTCAGAATATAGTGTTTTCATTATAGTATGTGCCATCTTTTTCACTTCCTTCCGCTATTTTTACTTTCAGATTAGCATATCGAATCTGTTTTTTTATGCCACAAAATGGCAATAAAATTTTAAGGTATAATGATAAGTATGGATAATTTAAAAATTAAAAAAATAGAAAAAATCTTCGGAAAAGACAACGTATTGAGCCAGCTTGAAGACCGCTATCCATACGCTTTTGACGTCATTGAACAAGGCGATGATGTAAGCATTCCCGATATTGTAGTTTTCCCCGAAAACAAAACCCAAATTCAAGAAATCGTAAAATTTGCCAATGAAAATGAACTGCCGATTATAGCTCGCGGTGCAGGTACAAACCAAGTAGGCTCTTGTATTCCAAAGAAAAATGGGATTGTACTGCATTTTTCTAAAATGGACAAAATTTTAGAAATTGATGAAGCAAACTTGAACTGTACAGTTCAAACAGGTGCAATTGTTGGAAATATTCAAAACGAAGTTGAAAAAAGAGGGTTGTTTTTTCCTCCTGACCCTTCCAGTCTTGCAGTTTCAACTATAGGAGGTGCAATTGCCCTCTCTGCAAGCGGTCCAAGACACTTCAAATATGGCGGAACAAGAGACTACATAATTGATTTAGAAATTATTACCGCAACAGGTGAAATAATTCATACAAGCTCAAAAACTCCCAAAAACGTAGCAGGATACAATCTTACACAACTTTTTGTCGGATCGGAAGGTACTCTTGGCATCATTACCGAAGCCACTTTGAAATTAATCCCAAAACCTGATGTGCAAAGAGTTATGCTTGCATTTTTCGACACAATTGAAGATTCCGCCGGAGCTGTTTCTTCAATTATAAAACACTGCCTGCGACCCTCAACGATTGATTTGATGGATGAAAAAACTATAGAAACAATCGAAAAATTCTCACCGACAGGAATTCTTAAAATCGCTCAAGCTTGCTTGATTATTGAAGTTGACGGCACAGAAATTGATGTTCAAGACCAAATCGAAAAAATTATTTCCGTATGCAATAACCACCATGCCTGCGAAATAAAATTTGCCAAAAATCAAGCAGAATCAGACAAAATTTGGTTCGCACGCAGACAAGCTTTCAGCTCTGTTGCAAAACTGAATTTTGATATCGTAACAGAAGATATTGTCGTACCACCGAGCAAACTCGTTGATATGGTCAAAAAAATTCAAGAAATATCAAAAAAATATGACCTCGTAATTACAATAATGGGGCATTCAGGTGATGGGAATTTGCATCCGAATTTTTCTTTGGATTTGCGGGATGAAGACCAAAAAAATCGTTACAAATTAGCTGAAAAAGAAATGTTCGACTATGTTATCGAACTTGGCGGAACAATTGCAGGAGAACACGGAATAGGTTTTTTGAAAAAAAATCACATCGGCATGGTAAATTCTGAACTCAATTTGCAATTTATGAAAAAAATCAAAGAAGTTTTTGACCCGAAAAATATTTTCAACCCAGAGAAAATGCTATGAAAAACTTTTATGATTACAAAGATGAAATTTATACATGCTCAAGATGCGGTCTGTGTCAAAGTGTTTGCCCCATTTATGAAGTTACGAAAAAAGAAACAACTGTCTCGAGAGGATTTTTTTCACTCCTAAATGGCATCATAAAAGGGCATCTTAAATTCAACAAAAAAATCAGAAAAAATATCGACACATGCCTGAACTGCAACAAATGTAAGGATTATTGCCCTTCAGGAATTGATGCTGAAAAAATCATAATTTCTGCAAAAATTGCCTCATACAATTACGCCCCTTTATGGAAAAAATTTATTTTGCGAGGACTTTATTCAAAAAAATTCTTAAATTTAGCAAGTTTTATCAAGCTATATTTGATTTTTCCAATATTGAACTTCAATAAAATCGGAAAAATTTTGTACGAATTTTTAAAGCCGAATATTCAGTATAAAAAACAAAGTACTAACAAATCTTCCGATTTAAAAGTTGCAATCTTCGCAGGATGCATAAACAATTACTTCAATCCCTCTTCTTTAAATGCAATGAAAATGATTTTGGAGCAAAACGGCATAAAATACTCAACGCCTGACTTTGACTGCTGCACCATGCCGGCATACAATATCGGCGACATCGAAAATTTCAAAAAATTTGCAAAGAAAAACCTCGCAAAAATACCCGCTGAAATTGATTACATTCTTTTTGATTGTGCAACTTGCAAAAAAGCTTTTAAAATTTATATTGAACTTTTTGAAGGTGAAGAAAAACAAAAAGCACAAAATATTTTCGATAAATGCAAACACGTCAATGAATTTTTGCTTGAACAAAATATTGATTTGCCACAAATAAAAGATAAAGCTTTTTATCATACACCATGCCATTTGGATTGCGAGAGTAAGACCATAGAGCTTATGCAAAAAATGGATATCGAAATAATACCCTCTGAAAAACGCTGTTGCGGCTCTGCAGGACTATTTTTTATTGAAAATGCAAAGATTTCAAATACTTTAGCCCAAAAAAAAGCTCATGAAATCCAAGCTTCTAAATCAGAGTTAATTATCACAGATTGCCCATTATGTCGTCTTGGGCTACTAAAAGGGTTGATTTTTGATAAAATCGACAAAAAAATCGTAAATTTTGCAGAAATTATTGCCAAAAACTTAAAAAACGATACTAAAGTGTAAGAAAAACGCTATTTAGTTTTGTAAATATATTATTTAAAAAAGTATCTAAAATTACTTGAAATGCTTATTATTAAAAATAAAAAGTAATTTTTAATTCTGCAAACAAGTCCAAAAAAAGGAGAAAAAATGAAAGTCTCATCTGTAAACACCCCATCGAGGGTTAATTTCGTTGCAACTAATCCAAACAAACCACAACAAACCACAACACAACAAAACCAATTATCTGAAAACCACAAAATTCTTACAGGGGTAGAATCAGGGGCTTATTTCAAAGCTGATATTTTATTGAATCGTCCTTCTTTCGGCAGGAAACTAATTTCTCAACTTCCTACTGCAACTTTTGATAATGTTATGAAAACTCTCGGCGATAAAAAACCTCTTATTGTATTTGATTATGACGGAACATTTGCTCCTTTTGTTGCAGATACTCTCAAAGCATCGCCTCAAGGAGGTGCTGATAATTTCATAAAAGTTTTGAAAAAACTTGAAGCTGGCAATATTCCTGTCTTCATCGTAACAAGCAGAACAATAAGAGATTTTTCAAACCCCGGAATTATAGGTCCTGAAGCAAAAAATATCAACAGAATAGGATTGAAAGGCAACCAAATGAATCTTATCTTGCCAGAAAATATAGCTTCTCAATTTACTGAAAAATACAAGAACAAATCGGGTTATGAAGTTTCTGAAGAAATACTTGAAAACGGGAAAAAAAGAGTGGAAATATCACCAAAGCCAATTCCCGGATTTAAAGAGGCTCAAAGTGAACTTGAAGAAGCTGTTCAAAAAATATCAGATAAATTTGGAATAGAAGAAAAAGAAATTATGTACACACTCCATTGGAGAAAACTTGAAGAATCCAAAAATGATAAAAACAGTGAATTCGTTGATGAGCAAATACAAAGAGGAATAAAAGCCTTTGAAAAAATTTGCAAAGAAAAATTCAAAAATGAATTCGATTCGGGTCAATTTCACTTGCACCTCGATGAAAGCAATATGATTTATGAATTGGTTGATAGAAGAACAGACCTTGAACACAATAAAGGCAGTATAATAGAAGAATTGAGCGAAATTTATAAGGACAAATTGCCGATATTTTTGGGTGATTCTGTAGGACCCACAAGCCATGAAAGTGTACTTAAAGATGATGAATATGCCATGGAAGCTGTCAAAAAATATAAGGGTATAGGCATCGCTGTGATAGCAAGAGATTCAAAAGAAGTTAGTGAGTTTGATAAAACCGCAAAAAATCGCGGTCAAATTAAAACTGCTTCGACAAACAAAATAAACTCCTATGAAGATACTATATCTTTACTGGAAAAATTATCAGAACATTTTGCACAACAAAATCAATAAAAATGATATAATAATTACAATATTCAACATCCAAGCGTCCAAAAAAAGGAGAAAATATGAGAATTTCTGGTATTAAAACTCCAACAAGGATTAATTTTACAGCCAATAATGCTATCGAAAAAAATCCCAAAAAATATTCCTATTATACTTTTTGCGGCAGCAATGAAGCAACCAAAGTAGATGCAGCTATATTGGTGGCTTCAGCATTAATCGGATTATTGATTTATTTAGGGTTAGCCCCTCAAGGAAAAAAATCCACTTCAAATAATTTGGAATTCCCCCAAAAGGATTCTAAAAAAATGACTTTTAACCAAAATCCTAAAAAAAATATAACAGTTAACAGACCGTCAAATAAGTGCCGTCAAAAATCTTGAGACTAATCAGCAAATACTTTATACAAAATAATCCCTGCTGATACTGCTATATTCAATGACTCCACTTCATTTTCAAGCGGAATTTTCACAAATTCGTGTACATATTGAATAGCTTTTTCTGACAACCCATCAGCCTCAGAGCCGAACATTATCACAACAGGCATTTTAAAATTAACTTTATCCACATCAACAGGAGATTTTGAAGGGTCTAAAATTGTACCTACAAATTTATGATTACGAAACTGATATCTGATTTGCTCAAAATCATCATTATGCACAATCGGAATTTGGAACAAATTTCCTGTGGCAGAGCGTATCACCTTGGGATTATAAAAATCGACACATTCTCCGACCAAAATAATCAAATGCACCCCAAGAGCCGTAGCAGTACGAATTATCGTCCCTAAATTACCAGGGTCTTTGATATTTTCTAAAAGCAAAATGACTTTGCCGTTCAATTGGGCAAATTCATAAGTTTTTTTCTTCGCCACAGCAATTATTTCAGGAGCACTTTTTGTAGTCGCTATTTTATTTAAGACTGCTTCTGTTACCAAATATTTTTCTTTTGCATCAAATATTTCTTCCTTCAAAGAAAATAATTTTTCGATTTCAATGCCTGCTTTTATTGCTTCCTCAATAGGTTTTTTACCTTCAAGCAAAAATAGCCCTGTTTCGTCTCTGAATTTTTTTTGTTCCAATCCTGCAGCAAATTTTACCTGTTCATTATGCACGCTTGAAATTTTGATTGTTTCTGCCATTTTTTTACCTGTTCGATTTCATCTTCTGTAAGCATATCGTAATTAATTAATTTTTCATCCAAAGGTGCTTTTGAAAGCGGTGTTATTTTGTAATTTTCATTAATATAAACAACTCTTTCAATTCTTACGCCGAATTCGCCGTCTTTATATAATCCCGGCTCTACGCTAAAGCACATATTAGGTTTCAAAATACATTCCCCCGCTTCTGAAGGAGTAATAAAAGGCGGATTTTCATGTACCAAAATACCTATGCCATGCCCTGTAGAATGAGAGAATTTGAACCCTTCAAGAGCATTTTTTTCAACAATTTTTCTTACCGCAGCATCAAGTTTTTGTCCTGTAGTATTTTTGGTCAAATTATAATTTACCCCAGCCAAAAAACCTTTTAAAACAGCTGTGTAAATGATTTTATGCTCAAGTTTAGGCTCATTTCCGACAAAAAAAGTTTGCGTTATATCAGTTGCATAACCACCTTCAAAATATCCGCCACAATCGAGCAAAACCATTGCATTATCAATAATTCTCTCCGAAGCCTCTGAAAAATGAACGCAAGAAGTATCATCGTCTGAAGCCGCGATAGTCTTGAAGCTCAAAGACTTTGCCCAATGACGTTTGAACATTTTTTCGGCGAAATTTGCCAAATCGATTTGGGTCTTATTTGTTTGTTTCCTTATCCATTTTTGAGTTTTGCAAATAACTTTATCTGTTTTTTTGAAACATTTTTTAAGATATTCAATCTCATTTTTATTTTTTATCGCCTTCATTTGAGCAACAGGGGAAGTTTTTACCTCTTTTAAATCATGGTGCTCGATTGCTTTATATATTTTGAGATTAACAGAAGATGTAACAACCTGAGTCTTTTGCGGAATTTTTAAATATTCAAAAAATTCTTCTTCAGGCAAAATTTCAAATTTTTTCCCAATTTTGCTAAAAAATGTATGAAATTTGCAATCCGTAAAAACAATGCATTTTTCTTTTTCAATAATTGCCTTGGCTTTAAAACAAGAATTATAAGGAATGGAATTCGAACGACCGTTGGTTAAATATGCAATTTCATCTAATTTTGTCAAAATTAGAATGTCAGTGTCCATTTCATTTTGGATAATGCTGAGTTTTTTATCAGCACTCATTCCTGTAATATTTTCTTTGAGCAAATATGCATTGGATTTGTATAAAGTACAAAAATCCTGCACAGGATCCTCATCAAAAAGTACAAATTCGACATTTTTGAGCTCTTTTTGCAACTCCTCAAAAGCAAAACAACTGATTTTTGAAGAAACCAATCCAACTTTGATATGACCTTTTTCTTTTAAGAGCTCTACAACAGCTTTTTTTTGAGACTGTGCTATTTCTAATTTAACAACCTCAATCAAACTTTGATAAACCTCGTCATCAGCTTGCTTATGATATCGCCCGTCAACAAACAAATAAGCAGAATCCGCACCAACCAAAACATCCCCTGTAGAGCCTTTGAATCCAGTTATATGATATCTGGAATTTTCGCAAAGGGGTGCATATTCATTTAAATATTCGTCTGTCGATGCTACTAAAAAATAATCAAGGTTTTTTTGTGCCATCAACCTTCTTAAATCACTTAATTTACTCATTTTTTTCCACTTATAAAGATTTTAAATAATACATTAATGCTCGAACGCCTGCTCCCACAGGACCTTTCGAAAGACCTCTGATTTCTTTATCGCTTATTGCACATCCTGCAATATCAATATGAGACCAAGGAATATCCGTAACAAATTCCTTCAAGAAAGCTGCAGCAGTCATAGTCCCAGCCAAACGACCGCCTGTGTTTTTCATATCCGCAACATCACTTTTGATTGCAGTTGTGTGTTCTTCATATAAAGGCATTTGCCAAAATCTTTCCCCTGCTTGATTTGCAGAAGAAATCAGTTTTTCGGTCAATTCTTGATTATTTCCTAAAATTGCCGCCGCCTCTTGCCCCAAAGCAATCGAACAAGCCCCTGTCAAAGTCGCAATATCAATGACTTCATCAACTTTCAAATCACAAGCGTAGCAAAGTGCATCTGCCAAAGTCAAACGACCTTCTGCATCCGTATTATCGACCTCTATTGTTTTTCCGTTCATAGCAGTCAAAATATCCCCGGGACGATAAGATGAACCTGACGGCATATTTTCGACTGCCGCAATGATTCCATGGATTTCGATATCCAAATTCATTTCTTTTACAAAGTTCATAATCCCTAAAACACAAGCAGCACCCGACATATCACCTTTCATTTCTCTCATTGAAGAAGCTGGTTTGATATCAAGACCACCGCTGTCGAAAGTTACGCCTTTACCGATAACAGCTACTTTTTTCTTGGGATTTTTTGGAATATATTTCATATGAATAAATTTGGACGAATTTTCTGAACCCATACCAACGGCATAAAAAGCACCCATTCCCATCTTCAAAGCATCTTTTCCTTCAAGAACAGTAGCATCAATGCCTTTTATATCCATTGCTATTTCAGCCAATTTTGCAGGATTGACAACCATTGCAGGCTCATTAATCAAATCTCTGGCAAAATTTGTCGCATTTGCTATGATTTTGCCTTCTTTAGCCCCTAACTCGATTTGCGGGATTATTTCTTTATTAATTTCTACAATTGCAAATTCATCGACCGAATCTGATTTTTTGGTTTTATATTTATCAAATTTATACGCCCCCAGCAAAGTCCCTTCTGTGATTACTTTTGCACACTCTTTAGAGTCAAGCCCTCCGATTCCTGCACCATGCAAAATCGAACAGATTTTTTTTGCTTTAAGAGTTCCTTCACATTTTTTGATAACTTTTGCACTCAATTCACGAAGTTTGGTCAAATTAAAGTCTTTTTGCTCGCCAAGTCCTACCAAAAGAACTTTTGAAGCTTTTATTTTGCCATAAGTTTGCAAAATATATGTATCGCCGAATTTTCCTTCAAAATTGTCTCTAGCAATTACAAAATCGCTAATCAATCCGCCTAAAGCCTGATTTACTGCCCCTGTAGCACCACTTGGCATTTTCACATCTTTGAATAAATTTACAATAACAACATCACACTCTATATCCGCTAAAGAAGCATGTTTGACCTTAATTTCCATTTTGAATCCTCGCAAAATCTAAAAAACTTCATTTATTTATTATACCGTTTTTTGAGGCTTCTGCACAAGTCAAAATTAAATTGAAAATATCATTTTTTTTCGATTATAATAAATCCAAGAGAATAGATGGGTTTAAAAAAATGAAAATTCATGAATATCAGGCAAAAGATTTATTTGAAAAATACGGCATTGCTGTCCCACAAGGTTTTTTGGCAGAGGACTTTAAAACGGCTCAATCAATAGCTGAAAAAATCGGCTATCCTTGCGTTGTAAAAGCTCAAGTGCATTCAGGTGCAAGAGGAAAAGCAGGCGGAATCAAAGTTGCCAAAAACCAAGAAGAATTTGAATTTCACGCCAAAAACATAATCGGAATGGAGCTAAAAAGCATCCAATCAGGCGATGAAGTCAAAATTGTTCGTAAAGTCTTAATAGAACAAGGCGTAAACATTGACAAAGAACTTTATATTGCAATTACAGTAAACAGAAATACCGAAAATATAGTTATTATTGCCTCTCAAGCAGGCGGTATGGACATTGAAGAAGTCGCTGAAAGTAATCCTGAAAAAATTCTTAAAGAAGATATCGATATCACAAAAGGTCTTTCGCAAGAAAATATTGATAAAATCAATGACTGTTTAGGTTTTGATTGTTCGAACGTTATAAAAGGTCTTTATGAGCTTTTTGTACAAAAACACTGCTCACTTGTAGAAATAAATCCTCTTGTGATAACAAAAGAAAAAACTATTCTTGCAATTGACGGAAAAGTGAATTTTGATGACAATGCTCTTTATTTGAACCCTGAATTGTTGGAATTGCGTGATATTAACGAAGAAAACCCCCTCGAAGTTGAAGCTTCAAAATTCGATCTGAATTATATCAAACTCGATGGCACAATTGCCTGTATGGTAAACGGTGCAGGACTTGCGATGGCGACGATGGATTTGATTAAACTTGCAAACAAAGCACCTGCAAATTTTTTGGATGTCGGAGGCGGTGCAAGCAAAGAAAATATCGAAAACGCCTTTCGGATTTTGCTTTCGGACAAAAATGTCGAAGCAATTCTCATAAATATTTTTGGCGGGATTTTACGTTGTGATATTTTGGCTCAAGGCGTCAAAGATGCCGCGTCGACTCTTGATATAAAAATCCCCATCATAGTAAGGCTTGAAGGCACAAATAAAGACCTCGGAGCAAAGATTTTAAACAATTCGGAGATGAAATTTATTGTCGCAAAAAATTTGGATGAAATTTTGAAAGCTTTAGGAGAATTATAATGACTATTTTCGTAAATAAAAATTCAACTGTCATAGTTCAGGGCATTACAGGTTCTCAAGGAGCTTTTCACGCAGAAAAATGTCTTGAATACGGAACCAAAATAATCGGCGGAACAAGCCCAAATAAAGAAGGGCAGACGATTTTGGGATTACCTGTATTTAATACCGTCTCAAGCCTTGTCGAAAAACTCGGCATGGTGCCTGATGTTTCAATGATTTTCGTACCGCCGAAATTCGCAAAAAATGCTATCTTAGAAGCTTCTGAAGCAGGAGTGAAGCTAATTGTGTGTATCACAGAGGGCATCCCCGTTCTTGAGATGATGGAAGTCAAAAAACATCTCGCCAAAAACGGCACAAGACTAATCGGTCCAAATTGCCCCGGGATTATTTCATCAGAAGAATGTAAAATCGGCATCATGCCCGCTCATATCCACAAAAAAGGTCCTGTAGGTATAATTTCAAGAAGCGGAACTTTGACCTATGAAGCTGTATATCAGTTGACACAGTTGGGCATCGGACAATCTACCTGTATCGGAATCGGCGGGGACCCAATTATAGGAACAAACTTTATTGATTGCTTGAAAGAATTTGAAAAAGACCCTGAAACAAAAATAATTTGTCTCGTCGGAGAAATCGGAGGCGACGCAGAAGAACAAGCCGCAGAATTCATACAAACAAATATGACAAAACCGGTAGTGAGCTTTATAGCAGGTGTTTCAGCCCCAAAAGGAAAAAGAATGGGGCATGCGGGTGCTATAATTTCGGGCAAAAAAGGATCTGCACAAGACAAAATTAAAGCTCTTGAAAATGCCGGAATCGCTGTCTGTACTTCTCCTGCAGAAATTGGTGTAACAATTCGTAAACTTATTTCTAATATCTAACAAGTACAAAACTTTATCGCTTATTATCTAGTAGAGAGATAATATTGGGCAAAACATAAATGATAAGTGCAATTTCTTTTAAAAATGCTGGAATAGTTCAACAAAAAAATGAACTTAAGCACGTGCCTGCAAAATTACGCTTAAATTCTCAACCTGCTTGCGACCAAATCAATTTTGGTCATAGGTTTCATCTTGTAAATATTTCAGGATTGCCATGCCCTTATTGCGGAGAAATAATGATAACGCCCGCTGAATTAAAACACTTCGGAGTAGAAATATCAAAATCAACAGGAAGAGAACTCGCAAAAAAACTCAGAATTATACAAAATAAAACCCAATTTCCTATCGAAAGTAAAATAGCAACAGAATTAATACAACAATCAAGACAAAAACCAAAAATGAATGCCCAAGAACTTCTTGAAAGCATGCTCCCTTGGGCATCAAAAAAATTAATCAACAAACAACAACCAATTTTAGACAAACTCCCAGAAATTATAGATAAACTTACCGAAGAAACAAAACGGACTGCTCTTGAAAATTTGGCGGATATTCAAGAACGTATAAAACATCCCGTTTCAAAACATTTATTCAAAAAAAAGACCGCCGTAAGAACTTATGTAGAATTGCTTAAAGAAGAAAAATCAAAAAATGCAAATAACCCCAATATACCATTTCTTATTAAAATTGTAGAAACTTTAAACACATTGCCTACCTCTGAAAATAACATTGAAGCCTTTATTGTAAAATACAGCCGAAGAAGTCCGAGAGAAATAGGCGAAAGATTATTAGAACCTTCATTAAGCAGCGTAGAACATATCGAGCCTGAATCTTTAGGCGGTCCATCAAAGCCTTCGAATTATTTGGTGGCACACAAAGATTGCAACGGAAAAAGAAAGCGCAAAGCTTTCGATGAATTTATCAGAGAAATCCCCTCAATAACCAAACATATGACAAAATATTTTGAAGTAGTTATAAGAAAAATAAACTCATATGAAACATACGGGCATAAAGATTATCCTAATCTAGTGATGGATACTTTACGAGAACAATCAAAAGGTGCTTTAGATATCCGTCTTGGTCATTTTCCACAAGATATAACTTTGGATGGACTCTTTGAATCACTAAAAATAAAAGAGGCTAAAAAACCGCAAGAACATCACAATAATTTTTGGCAACACTCAATTCCTCAAGAAAGAAAAAGAAGACTAACTAAACGTGCTAAAACAATACAAGAAACTCAAAAATTGCTCCGCCGTCTTGAAGAAGAAAGTCCTCCTCAAGTGCCAAATCCTCCACAAAAAAGTACAACAAAATTTCAAAGGATTAATAATGTACCGACTGAACCCACTAAACCTAAATATACATCACAATTTCGAGATGATAAAACGCCCCTGATTAGAAAACCTGCTCCAAAAATCAAAACAGGTACAATCAGTCAAGAACTTTTAGAAGAAGCCATGGAAAAAAGAAAAACAGGAAACATAAGACAATTAAAAAAACAAATCCAAAGAGAACAGCGAAATAAATCAGCACAAAAAGGTAATTAATTAATTTTTTTTAGTCGTATAATAACATATGTGAATGTGCAAACTTAAAAAGGATTTTTTATGATAAAAATGAATGTAATGGGAATAGCAATTGATACTAGAACAGGCTCTCCTATTGTTGTACTCAAAGATGATGATAACAGACGTGCTTTGCCTATTTGGATTGGTTCAGCAGAAGCCAGTGCTATTATTCGAAAAATCGAAAATATTCCTGTTGCACGCCCTATGACACATGATTTGATTTGTACAATCATTGATGAGATGGGATATGAAGTAACAAAAATAGAAATACACGATGTCGAAAAAGAAACTTATTTCGCCAGTATTTTCTTAAACAAAGATGATGATGAAAAAATTATAGACGCCAGACCTTCTGATGCAATTGCTGTTGCGATAAGAACAAAAGCCGATATTTTTGTAACACCGAATGTAATCGCAGAAGGAACAATCTCAACCGATAAAGAAAAAGATGAAAAAGAAGCTCAAGAATTTAAAGATTTTGTAAAAGATATTAAAGCTTCGGATTTTCAAAAATTATTAGATGAACACAAAGAATCTGACCAATAATTAAGAAAAATAGCCCGAAAAAATATCATTCGGGCTATTTTTTTGTTTCATTTTTTTACAAAAATATTATTAGACGTATATAATAAATAACTTTTTGATTATTATTACAAAGTGTTAAATTTTTTATTGAGTTAAGCAATTTTCATTTTTAGAGGTTTTATAAAAGTATAACTAAATGATTAAATTGCCAAGAAAGGTTATAGGAGTACAAAAATGGTACAGTATCTTACAAAAGAAGAAGTCAGACAATGGCGAAGCTCTCTGGAAAAAGTAACATTGGAAGAATTTGCAAGAAGACTTGGAAAAGAGATCGAAGAGAACAAAAGAACTCATGACATAGTTGATATGATTGTGAACAATGAAGCTGTTTCATCCACAGATAATGTAACCAAAACTAAACCTGAACCTGAAAACAAATCTGAACCTAAGCAAAAAATCGAAAAATCGGAGCCCGAAATAAACTCGAAAATAGAATTAACCATTAATTTCAGTAAAGAATTAACCGACAGAGAACAAAGGGTTTTTGAATATCTGTCAGAAAAAAAAGGACAATCTGTCAAAGCTCAAGACCTTGCAAGCGTTCTTGATATCCCGCGTGATTATATTTATAAATATATCCGCAATCTTCGCAAAAAAATGGCAGAAGGTCTTCTCATAAACTCTGAAGAAGGCGGTTTTATCCTTAATATATAAGCAAGTTTCTGTCTCTCTTTTTGTAGACAGAATATTTCACTCCCGTCATACCCAAGGGCACCCTCCCTTCTACGCTTCAGCAAACTTCAGCAAGAAGAAGAGCTGAAAATCCGCTGTCTTTGATTATTTGACAGCTCAACATCTTTAATTTCATTACAATTTTGCTTGTGCAAAATTTCCATTCCATCAGATGCCTCGCATCGCGAGTTTCACTCCCGTCAAAAATCCGCAAAAAAAAGAGGCTTTGTTTCCAAGCCTCCTCATACAAGTCAAGAAAGGTTAGTTATTATGGGTTAAATTTTATCTGCCCATCTGTATCAAGCCTTGAAGAACTCTACTCAACGTATCAAATGTACGAGAGTTTGCTTCAATACTTCTTTGGGCTACAATTAATTCTGCGAATTGTTTTGTCAAATCGACATTTGATGATTCCAACGCACCGCTGATAATTCTTGCAAAACCGTTACTGCTGGCTGTTGAATACATTACATCCCCCGCATTCGGTCCGGGCGTAAAGTTGTTATTGCCCACTGCCATCAAGCCTTTATCGTTAACAACAGATGCCAATTGCAGCTGCAGATTGGCTGCTTCTATTATATTCGCGTTGATTGTTATATCATTACTTTCAATTTCAGTACCGTTTGCCATTTTGTATATCAATTGCATATTTTTGGTATTTTCTATCAATTGGGCAGTAATGCTGTCTCCGTTTGAATATTTTACTGTAATAGAACCATCACCACTGACTTCATAAGAATTTAGTTTTTTTGCTTTCAAAATATCATCTGCAGGACCAACTGTCGCTTCATAATCAAGAGTTGCGCTTTTGTATGTAATAGTTCCGTTCGCAGGATCTGTGATATCAGAATCAACACCCGCTACAGCCGCCAAAGAGGTTTCTTCAATAAAACTACTGGCTTTTGAAATTAAATTTACGGCAGAAATTTGACTGATTGTTGTACCTGTTGCCGTAGTACGAGTAAAAGATTTATCAACAACTATTGATAAAGTACCATCAGCAGGAACGGTCGCACCGATAGTTACTCCGCCTGCCGCTCCTAAACCGGGATAAGTAGCACTGTTGATAGCTGCGTTTGTTGCCGTTATTATGTCATTAAGATTTTCAGAACCCGAGATATTGACAGGTATTGTTCTTGTTGTTCCGCCACCATAAACTATTTCTATTTCAAAATCGACATCAGTAGGACTTGTACTGACTTTCAGAGGGTTCAAAGCATTTAAATCCTCAAGAGGAGCGGCAAGAAATTCTATATTGCTTGAATTACCTTGTGTTGCCAAAGTTAACATAGGAGGAATTTTAATCGGGACTTGAGACCCACTGATAGAATAAGTAGTAGCTGCTCCAAGTACTTTATTTCCGTTAGACGTTACAAGATAACCGTCTGAATCTACTGTGAAATTGCCCGCTCTTGTTAATAAAATCTCATTATTAGAACCTTCTACACAAAAGAATCCTGAACCGTCAAGATAAAAATCGGAAGCAATCCCTGTAGATTGGTTAGCACCTATTGTGAAATTTTTGTTGATGCTGGCAGTTTGAGTACCTTGACCGATTTGTATGGGGTTTTGCCCACCCATAGTTTTGGTAGGAGCAGAACCTGATGTCAAAGTTTTTGAATAAACATCCGAAAAGTTAATCATTGATTCTTTAAAACCAACTGTGTTGATGTTTGCAATGTTGTCTGAGATAACATCAATTTTTTGTTGGGATGTTTGTATCCCGCTTATTGCTACATAAAACCCTTGTGACATTTAAGATTTCCCCCTCTATATAATAATTTTAATTGTAATCCGTATTAACCATTCACTATGTTGATGAGCTTACCTCTCCTGTTTCAGGGTCTATTTGGTACTGATTCAATAATCCACTATAGCGATTAGCTGCAGAAGCCCCTGTAACTGCCCCATGCGTGATACCAGGTAATTGCGTTGCGCTGACTTCAGCAACCGATTGTATATTTTTCAAAGGATATGCAGTTTTTGTTGTATCACCGTCAAAAATTACTGCCGTAGTTGAACCATTAGCTCTTACTTCTGATACTTTACCAGATAATGTTGATTTTCCTGTTTTATCATTAGGATCCAAAATTGTTACGTTCTTGCCCATTAATGAATAGGCTTGTGTCATAGCATTTGCGTTATTCATTTTTTGGAGCTCGTTCACTTGTGTAAATTGAGCATTCTGAAGCATCATCTGTGAATTATCCGTAGGTTTTGTAGGATCCTGATTTTTCATTTGCTCTAACATCAATCTCAAAAAAGCGTCCTGACCCATTTCAGAAGTCCCAACATTGCTTTTTTGTGCATAAGCAGCGTTGGTACTATTTGTGATTTGTGTCATCGTATTGTTGATATCTGCTACTGAACTCATCTTACTATTTCTCCCCTTTTAAAATTTCTTAAACCCTGTAATCAACTAAACTATTATCTTTTGCCGTTTGAATAGGCTGTTCTTGTTCTTCTTTTATATCTTGATTCAATTCATCTTTAAATGTTTGATTGTTTGCCTGATTTTCAGAAAAATCCTTATCAGAATTTTTGGAATCGCCTTGAGAAAAATCCTTTGTGGGTTGTTCTTGAGCGAATTGCATATTATTTTCAGAATTTTTAGGCTCTTCAAGCTTGACTACTAAATTCGCACAAATTACGCCTTGTTGTTTCAAAGTTTCTTTCAAATCTTGTATATTTTTATTCAAAGCATCTACGGCTTCTTTTGTTTCCGCTTTAAATTCAGCACTTACAGCCCCTTTTTCATTCATAATATTCAGAGTAACTTTGCCCAAATTTTCAGGTTTCAAAATCATAGTAACTTCTGATTTTTCGGCAGACACTTTGCCCTGAATATTTTTCATGACCTGATCAAAAATATTTCTTTCAAGCATATTGTTGGCTTGATTTGGCTGAACAAAACTATTCATTTGTATATTATTTTTTGGTAAAGCCGCATTTGAGGTAATATGAGATGCCAAAATATTAGCTTTCAATTGAGCTTGAGCTTCTTGATTATTTTGCCCGAAATTCTGATTAAAACTTTGATTATTCATCGTCGAATTTTTTATATCCACCTGAATTTTGCCTTCGGTTTTTTCTTCAGCCGAAACATTTTGTTTCAAAGTATTTCCGACTTTTTTTATAATATCTTTATTCAAAAGTTTGTCTAATTCATTCACAGCTTCAGGATTTTCGCTCACAACATTTGCAGTAAGCCTCTCCAAGCTGACTTTATTTTTTGCACCCTCATTTTCAGTCGAATCTGCTTTTTTATCGGCATCAACATCTGCCTTAACATCGACTTCTTTATCTTTTTTTACTGATTGATGTTTTGTTTTTACATCAAGTTTTTCTATTTTGACATCTTTTAATTGAATATCAATTTGAGGTGTCGAAATATCTTCTACGAGCAAATTTTCTGCTTTTTCAAGCTCTGTCGCTTTTACAGCAACTAGTATTTTATTTTCACTTTTGTTTCCATTTTCGCTTTTATTTTCAATTCCAGTTACTTTTTCTTCACCTTTATTATTTTTGGGTGTTTTTTCAGAAACAGGCGTCTCTTGCTGAACTTTTTGGGTATTATCCACCATCGCCAAAGCTTGAGCTGTAAGTTCTGCATCTTGAACATTTTGATTTTGGACTGATTCTTTTGAATCCGAAGGTTTTTGTTTTACTTCTGCTGCAGAATTATTTTGTTCAAAATCCTTACTGTAAGAATGCGAATAATACTTTTCATCTGACATTTTTGAAGCCGTATTAGACATAAAATCGTTTGTTTTTGAATCGTTTGAAAACATTTGTTTATAATCAAATTGGTTTTGAAATTGTTTATTGAACTGATTATTAAAAATACTTGTAAATTGTTTAGAAATAGTGGAAAAATCTTGAGTCGTAAAATCATCTTTTTTAGAGATTTTGTCTGAATCAATTCCGCTATTTAATTTTAATGTTTCATTCATTCCAATGGTCATTTAGTTAACCTTTTCCCTGGTATCTAGTCTAAATCGTGCTTGGGTAACATCCTCAAGTTCTTTTTGTTGTTGAAATTCAAACTCTACAAGAAATTCGTGATAATGTTTTTCTTTCAGCTTCTCCAACATTTTTGCAGCTTTCAAGGCTTCAATTACCTCTTGTTGTTTGAGTTCCAGCTCTTGCTCCGTATCTGAAATTATCTTGTGCTGATTTTGAATATCACTCGATAATTTTTCGATAAAATCCTGATGGATTTTGATAGTCATCAAATCAATACTTGCGTTTTGACCCAATATTCCATCAAGAGCATTTCTGGTTTGGTCTTGCTTTTGAATAAAATTCTCCAGCTCTTCCGTTTGTTTTTTTAATAAGGCTTGTACTTTTGACATCTCGAGTTGTTTATCCTCGAGTTCTTTTTGACGTTTATCAAGTACAATTTGAAGTTTAAATTTAAATTTTTTCACTTCAACCTCTGTCCCACCAAAGCTTATAAAAAGCTATATATGAAGATTACAACATGTTTAGAGTTCCCTCATCCTCTAAAAAGACCATTTAGAAAAAACCAGCTAAAGCCAAAAAAAGCTTGTCATTTCTAAGCACTAGGATATAAAATAGTTGAAAGACTAAATAAAAAGAGGTTTTTATGTACAAAGAAGACTGTATTTTTTGCAAAATCGCCCAAAAACAGATTCCATCGGGTGTGGTTTTTGAAGATGATAATGTTTTTGCATTCAAAGATATAAACCCAAAAGCCCCGACTCATCTTTTGGTAATCCCAAAAGCACATTATGAAACCTTGTCGGATGTAGATGATGAAATATTACTCGGCAAACTTTTATCGGCAGTACAAAAAATAACCAAACAACTCGGCATAGAACACTACCGCACTGTAATCAACAATGGTTCAGGCTCTGGACAAGAAGTTTTTCATGTGCATCTGCATGTTCTTGCAGGTAAGAAGTTACCTGATTTAGGGTAGCTTATTCAGAAACTCAGTCATTTCATCAAGAGTAATACCTTCTTTAAATTTTCCACCTCCTCTTGTGAAATCTTGAATTTTATCCAAATAAAGCCATAAATCAGATAAATCAGATAAATCATAAGTATCCGTACCTGCCAGCCTTTTTTTGAAGGTTGTATCACTTTTTGCAAGATGCAAAATGATTTTAGCATCCTCTTTATTTATTAAATGCTCACTAAAATCAATTTTACATGACTCAACACAATAATTTATTTTATTGACTTGTTCTATGCTCAATCCTGCTTTATGAAAATCATCTAAAGCATTATTATGAAAATCAAGAGCTTTTTTCAGTTCATCGGTCATTATATTTTCGGGCAAAGTTGCTTTTTGAAGAACGTCCTTTTCAATTGTCTTTTGTGTAACTTTTTCTGCATTTTCAATACCTGTCTTAGATACGGCTTGTTCAGCTTTTTGAGTTGCTTTGCCCCAATATTTTCCATGAGTAAAATATGCAGCAATTGCCGCTATTCCTGCTCCTATAAGGATTTTACCCCAATGTTTTTCAAAAAAAGATTCCTCTTTCTTTGGCATTAGAGCAACAGGGTTCTGACTAAAAGAAACACTATCGGATGTTGCCTGATTTGGCACTGCAAACATTTGAGAATTGCCAAAAGAATAACCCTGAAAATTCGGATTATAGTAATAATTGCCATAGCTATTTATATTTGTTGAAATTTTTTGATTCATTCTTATATAACCTTAAAAAAATTCTTCCTTAGTTATATAAAAACAAAACCGTTTAAAAAATTGCCTTTTTTGTTAAAATATATTTAACAGCCTAATCTCCGAATCTCTCATCAGCCAACAAAACCGCACCCATCATGCCGGCAAAATTGCCTGCCTGTGCACGAAGAAGCTTGATTCTTGTTGAAGCAACGAGTTCTTTTGCGAGTTTGTCTTCCATTTTTTTGAGGTCGATACAATCCACCATGCCGCCTGATATGACAATACTTTCAGGGTCAAAAATATTTCCAAGAGCAATAAGCCCTTTCAAAACAAGGTTTTCCCACCTTTCATGTATTTTTTGGCAAAGTTTATCACCCTTTTTTTTGCCTTCCATAACATCAAAAGATGTGATTTCATCAATATTTTTATCCTTCAAAAATCCTCTGTCTCGAGGCGGTACATCAAGTGCCATTTCCTTAGCATTGATTGCATAACCTGTGCCTGAAGCATAAGATTCCCAACAATCGAAACTCCCGCAAGTACATTGACGCTTCGGTTCTTCAGAAAGTTGCATATGACCGACTTCTGCCGCCACGCCCGATTTGCCCTTGAGAAGATGCCCGTCAACGATAACTCCACCGCCGATTCCAGTCCCCAAAGTAACTGTAATAGTGTTTTGCTGACCCTTTGCAGCCCCGATTTTGTATTCTGCATACGCAGCTGCGTTTGCGTCATTTTCAATCAAAACATCCAAGCCGAATTGACTGGTCAAAATTTCTTTAAAATCAATCGAACTGTACCCTTCAGGCATATTGCCCGTTGAACCGACAACTTTTGTGCCTTCTTTGTTGACCGCACCCGCTGTAGCGATGCCTACAATCTGACATTCGGGGTATTTAGCAAGAATTTTTTCGACACTGCCTGTAATCAAATTCAAAAGTTCTTCTTTTGTATCAGGAGTCGAAAATTTGAAGGGTTCTGCCACCATTTTGCCGTCTTTGATGACAGCTATATAGATTTTTGTTCCGCCGATATCAATGCCGATTGCTGTTTTAGTCATGTTTATTCCTTTATTTTATCTTGTTGTAAATGTGCTTCTCTAGCTTCCGCCTCTAATTGTTCAACTTCATCCGTATTGTCTATTAACCCTGCCAAATCGCAGATTTGGGCTTTCCATTCTTTCATAATCTCGTCAACTTCTTTTTGATAAGAAATAGTTTTGCCAATTTTAACAGTCATATCACCTTCAAAAGGTCTTTTTGCGATTATAAAATCTTTCATAATTATACCGATGGGTAAAATATCTGTTTTGGTCAATTTTGCAAGTGTGATAAACCCTTTGTTTACCTTATTAAGCTTGCCGTTACGGCGACGACCGCCTTGAGGAAAAAGTGCCATGGTCCAATGTTTGTTTGCAAGCACAACTTTTGCCGTTTTTATTGTAGAGACTTCCAGTTTTTCTCTGTCGACCCCAAAAGCACCGAGCCACCAGATTATGCGGTCAAGAAAACGTATATCGAAAAGCTCTTTTTTTGCCATAAAAGCGACTGTTTTTCCGACAATAGCCGAAATTACAGGAGGGTCTAAAAGGGACAAATGATTCGCCGCGACCAAAATCGAACGGTCTTTTGGGACATTCTCTTGTCCTTCGACTTTGAGGTTGTACATTATTTTGTAAAATGGCAAGAAAAGAAACGTTGCACAAAATTTTTGGAAAAAAGTTGAAAAAAACGTATAGTCCTTAGCTTCTCTTTTTGAAATGTTCTTAATCATACTACCCTCTGTGAGTTTTCTCTTTTTGGTAATTATATTTTAGCAGAAAAAATAGGATAGGAGAAAATTGTTTTTTTGTTATTGTCATTGCGAGCTTGAACCCGCCATCTGCTGGGCGGGCGAAGCAATCTCTTTTAGCTCCGCAGGGGATTTTATATGCCCTACTCGGGCGGAGGAAACTTTTTGTGTAAAAAGTTTCATAAAAACCTTCGCCTGTTACGTTTTCCTCATATTTCTTGGCACTCATTACGCTAAAGCTTACAATGCCTCGCCTTGCTCGTTATATTTTCTTTTTTTTGCTTTTAGCAACGCACTGGCGCGCTTTTTTACGCTTCATTTCGTTTAGAAATATGGCAAAACTTCACAAGGCGATAAGAGATATATTTGTTCCACCTCCCGCCATCTGGCAAGTGAACTGCGGTTCTTAGCAAAATGGAGCGAAGAGGGCTTTTGCAAAAAGCCCGAAGGCGAGGACAGCTTCCACAGCCTAGCGAAATGAGCGATAGAACCGTGTGAACGAGAAGTAGGCGGGTCTTTTTGATGACTTTTTGAAAAAAGTCATCGCCCACCGCGTAGGTGAGAGATTAAAACGTCATTCCGAACTTGTTTCGGAATCGCAACCAACTTTATTCATTATGATAACTCTTGCGATGCTGAATCAAGTTCAGCATGACTTTGGCACTTAAAAAATTTTTAGATTTTTATCAAGAAATTTTTCAAATTCAGAAAGGAATCCTAGGATTTGTGTTATACATTCTGCTCGATTAGTATTTAGCTCTTTAATTTTTTCGATATCTTCTTGAGTTTCTTTTTCATTAGGATTATTAAACTTGAATCTTATATTTTGTAAAAGTACATTGTCTATTAATATTAAGGCTTTAAGCCAACGTATTAGTTGTTCTGTAATCTCTTTAACAGTCGAATTTTTTATAGTATATATTATAAAATTTTTTGAATAATATATACTTTCCAATTCTTTTAAAACTTTATGTTTTAATTCAACTGGCAAATGTGGTTCTTGAGCATTTACAAATCTATAACCTGTATTGGGCAGAGTGGAAGGGGCTATTTCTTGTCTTATTTTTTGCAATATATGCTTTAATTCACCCATTATTTGAAGATTAAATTGTTCTTTCCAAGTCTTATTAGCCTGCCAAGCAATCCAAGCCAAAACACCTGTTATTATTACATATATTACCGTAGCATATGCAACTATCCAATCTGTAATTTTAGGCTCCATTAAAATATCCTTTATTTTTAGTAAAACTAAAATAACAAAATCTAACATAACCCCTCCATCAACCCCTCAAACTCCGGAAAAGAAATATCCACCCAATTAAAGTCTTTCACTTCAATTGGGGCATCCGCCACCATGCCGGCGACGTACATGCTCATTGCGATTCGGTGGTCGTGGTAGGTTTCGATTGTGGCTTGTCCTTTGAGTTTTTGCTTGCCTTCGATGATGAATCCGTCTTCGGTTTCTTGAATTTCGATACCCATTTTTCGAAGCTCTGTTGCCATAGTCGAGATACGGTCAGATTCTTTGGCACGCAGGTCTTGTGCATCTTTTATGATTGTTTTGCCTGTTGCTTGGGTGGCAACGACTGCGATGATAGGGATTTCGTCAATAAGGCGTGGGATTATTGCCCCTTCGATTGTTGTGCCTTTGAGTTCTGATGTTTTGACTTTGATGTCGCCGACTTTTTCACCGCAGATGATTTTTTCATCAAGAATTTCAATATCACCACCCATAGCTTTGAATACATCCAAAATCCCTGTTCTTGTAGGATTCAAGCCGATATTTTTGATTATGATTTCAGAATTTGGTACAAGCAAAGCTGCTGCAATGAAAAACGCTGCCGATGAAATATCGCCCGCAATATGAATGGGCTTGGGGGTAAGTTCGGATTTTTCGATGCTGACTTTTGTGCCTTGAGTTGAGATTTTTGCCCCGAGGTATTCAAGCATAATTTCTGTGTGATTGCGTGAAACATAAGGCTCATCAACGCTTGTAATCCCTTGGGCGTTTAGTCCTGCAAGCAAAACACAGCTTTTGACTTGGGCAGATGCTATCGGTGAAACATAATTTATGGCAGAAAGTGCCTTGCCGTTAAAGGTTAACGGGGCTTTAAAATCGTTTGACATAATCTCCGCTCCCATTTTTTCGAGGGGAGAAATCACCCTTTTCATCGGGCGTTTTTGGAGGCTTGCATCGCCTGTGATTGAAGAGCGAAAATCACATCCCGCCAAAATCCCTGACATCATACGGATTGTAGTGCCTGAATTGCCTGCATCGAGGATATTTTTAGGTGCTGTGAATTTTTTTGGAGAAGTCAAAATAAGATTTTTCGAATTTTTGAATTCGATTTGAACTCCAAGATTTTTTAGGACGGAAAGAGTACTGTGGCAGTCTTTTCCTGATGAAAAGTTGAAAATTTCGCAAGGGGCATGGGTCAAAGCGGAAAAAATCGCCGCACGATGCGAAATCGACTTGTCTGAAGGGATTTCCACAACGCCTTTTAAGCCTGATTTATTCGGTGTAACAATTTTATTGCGATTAGCTTGCTTATTATTCATGCTTTAATTAAACTATAACCAAGAGCAAAAACAAAGGGCTCTTTTTTAATGTTCAAATTAACAGGTAGAATAGATTGACTTTGCTTAATGTTAAGCTTATTATTTACTCTACATGTAAAGATGAAAAATCTGTACAAAAATACTGAATTAATTAGGAAAATAGGTATATAAAAATGGGTGCAAAGAAAAAAGACAAACAAATAACATTAGCTTGTGAAGAATGTAAACGCAGAAATTACATCACAACAAAAAACAAAAAGACAATGAAAGAAAGATTAGAAATCAATAAATATTGTCCTTTTGATAGAAAACATACTGTTCATAAAGAAACAAAATAGGCGAGATATGCGCCTTTAGTTCAGTTGGTAGAACGTCGGTCTCCAAAACCGGATGTCGAGGGTTCAAGTCCTTCAGGGCGCGATTTAGCCAAAGACAAAGAAAGGGCAAAGTTGTGAAAGAAGCCAAAGCAAGCATAAAAGAATATTTCAAAGGCGTAAAAGCTGAATGGTACAAAATAGCTTGGCCTGAAAAAAATCAAATCATCGTCCAAACCATAACAACATTAGCAATAGTTTTCTTTTTTACAACAATAGTTTATTTATTAGACATAACATTCAAAGGGTTACTTAGTTTTATTCCAGGTAGGTAAAAAATAATGAGCGAAGATACAAAAAACAAAAAAAAGTGGTACATCATACACACTTATTCAGGTCATGAAAACAAAGTCAAAAAAAATCTCGAAAAACGTATCGAATATTTGAATTTGACCGATAAAATTTTCAGAATTGAAGTCCCTCAAAAGACTGTAACAAAAGTCAAAGAAGGCAAAAAACAAGACAAAGAAGAAAAAATCTTCCCGGGATACGTCCTTGTTGAAATGATTATGGATGATGAAGCTTGGTACATCGTAAGACACACCGCAGGTGTAACTAAATTCGTGGGAACAAGCAAACATCCGATTGCTGCGAAAGAATCTGAAATCAAAAAAATTCTTCACAGATCTCAATCACAACCAAAAGAAATCAAAATCGATGTTTCAATCGGTGATAAAGTCCGCATCGTATCAGGACCATTTGCTGATTTTGTCGGAGATATTACAGAAGTTTATCCTGACAAAGCAAAAATTCGTGCTTCAGTTTCAATCTTCGGACGTGAAACTCCTGTGGAACTGGAATACAACCAAATTCAAAAAGTATAATAAAGTAGTAATTATGTGGAAGGACATTTGTCCGTTTGAACCACAAAGGAGAATAAAATGGCAAAAAAAGTTATAGGCAAAATCAAACTTCAAATTACAGCCGGCAAAGCTAATCCGGCTCCACCAATCGGTCCTGCATTGGGTCAACACGGTGTTAATATCATGGATTTTTGCAAACAATATAATGCAAAAACTCAAGACCAAGAAGGTTTAGTAATCCCCGTTGAGATTAGTGTTTATGAAGACAGATCGTTTTCTTTCATCACAAAAACTCCTCCGGCTCCTGTTTTGATTAAAAAAATCTTGAACCTTCCTAAAGGTTCATCTGTTCCTAACAAAACAAAAGTCGGCGAAATTTCACAAGCTCAATTGGAAGAAATTGCAAAAATCAAAATGGAAGATTTGAACGCAACTACAATGGAAGCTGCTGTTGAAATGATTAAAGGCACTTGTCGTTCAATGGGCGTTACAATCGCTGAGTAGCGGATTTTTGCTCCTCTTGTTTTTAAGCGAAGCGAAAATTACAAGGGAGGGTAATCTTTGACGGTAAAATAAACTGTCAAATAATCCAAGACAAACAAAATTTAGTAGGTATTTAATTATGTGGAAGGACATTTGTCCGTTTGAACCACAAAGGAGAATAAAATGGCAAAATTAACAAAAAGACAAAAACAAATCTTAGAAATGATGGAAGATTTAGATCAACCATCCTCTGCTGAAGAAGCTATTAAAAAATTACAAGAAGTGGCAAAAGCTGTTTCAAAATTCGATGAAACCTTAGAATGCCATATGCGTCTTGGCATCAACGTAAAACACGCTGACCAACAAATCAGAAGTACAACCGTTCTTCCTGCAGGTCTTGGCAAAGAAATTCGTGTTTGTGTTATAGCTAAAGGTGAAAAAGTTAAAGATGCATTGGATGCAGGTGCAGAATTTGCAGGAACAGAAGACATCGTTGAAAAAATCGCAGGCGGTTGGTTAGAGTTTGATACTTTGATTGCAACTCCCGATACAATGGCTCTTTTAGGTAAATTAGGTAAAGTGCTTGGACCAAAAGGTCTTATGCCGAACCCAAAAACAGGTACTGTAACACCTGATGTTGCAAGAGCTGTAAAAGATGCAAAAGCAGGTAAAGTAGAATTCCGTGCGGATAAACAAGGTATGGTTCACGTTCCTGTCGGCAAAATGAGTTTTTCAACTGCTGATTTGATGAAAAACTTTATGACTTTGGCTGAAGCTATCATCAAAGCAAAACCATCGGTGGCAAAAGGAACTTACTTGAAATCAGTTTACTTGACAACAACTATGGGCCCGGGAATCCAAATTGATGCCAAAAATTTGACTCAAGAAGTTAAAGAATTTGCTCTGTAATTAATTTCCAAAATATTATAAAAAAGCCTCCCTTATAAAGGTAGGCTTTTTTGTTTGTCTAATAATTTTTATTTTCTACCCGATTGCAACTTCATATCGATGAAGTTTAAGAACAGCATTCACAATATCATCATCAATATCATTTAATGCATCCATATCGCCGAATTTTTCAATTTCGTGGCGTTTGTTTTGCAATTCAAATAAATGATTTCTTGCATCATACAAGTTAATGTAATCTAAAAAATCCCTGTGCATTAATCAATCCTCCAGTTATCAAACCATCATATTTGAATAAAAACATTTTTAAAGAGCCAAAATCATTTCCGCAATTTTTAGTTACAAAAATTTAGAAAAAAAGCAATTTTTTTTCTTGACGACTGTTGAATTAGCTAAGGATACTACTAATAAGAAAAATCAAAAATGATTGATAAAATAAATATGATTTCTTTTAAATCGAATCCAAATAAAAGAATATTTTTAAATCCAAAATATACTATATCTGAAATGAAATCCAATACTTATACTATTCTTGGCGGTTCAAGGTCAGAAGGTTCGGCTCTAAGATATATGAGTTTATGCGATGAAATAGTTACAACTCTTGTTAAAGATGGAAAATACATCGTAACCGGTAATGGCGATAAAGGGATTATGGGAGCAGCTTATGATGCAGCAGCTCAACATTCTTCAAGAGCTATTAAAACAAATAAACCGCTTCAAAATCTCACAATAGAAATAGATCCGCCATATGGAAATGAAAGATCTAATTGCGTAATAATTGGTAGAGCTAATTCAGAAATAAAAAGAAGCAAAAAATTTACACAAGTATCAAATAATTTTTTAATATTCCCTGGACGCGCAACTACTATTCAAGAAGGGATTACTTTAATTAGAGAAAATGACTATAAAAAACAAGGTGTAACTTTAAATAAAATTATTCTTGTTGGAAAAACTTTTTGGGAGCATCTTCTTAAACATTATCAAAATATGGAAAAAAACGGCGATTTGAATCATAAAGTATCAGAACTTTTTTCTTTAGTGGATTCAAAAAAAGGAATGATAAGAAATCTATAATTATTTTTATTTTTTTCTAACCACCACATAAATCGGATGATAAGTCAAAGAAACTCCACCTTCTGTCGAAAAATGTTCTCTGTATTTTCGTTCAAAATCTTTCAATACGCCTTTTGTCCAAAACTCTGCCGCCATAGCATTTGCACCGATACCCTTGATATGACGCAAAACATCGACGGGGTTTTTGAATTCAAGTTCGACGACTTCTTCTTTCAAAATTCTTACTTCAAAACCCTCAAACATCGGCTCAAGCTCATCAATATTTTTGTACATAAGTTTACGGTTTGAGATTTTGGTTATCTGCTCAAAATTTCTTTCGCCAAAAGTGGTAAAAGCCAAAACTCCATCAGATTCCAAAACATGATAAAACCTGTTAATCATTGTCTGCAAATCTTCTGCCCACTGAAAAGCCGCATTTGAAGCTACGATATTAAACTTTTTATCAAATACCATATTTTCCATATCACCAATCAAAAAATTGCAATACGGTGCAACTTTTTCAATATACCCAATAACTTCAGGTGAAATATCGTTAATCAAAAGTTTTTTTATTTTGAAATCATTTACGATGTGTTTTGTCAAAAAACCCGTTCCACAACCGATTTCGAGCACTTTTTTATAATTTTCGCCACAAGATGCAAAAACATAATCTGCCAATTTTTCAGCCATTTTCCTTTGTACAACAGCATGTTCATCATATGTCGGAAATGAATTTTCGAACCTTAATTTTACTAAATCTTTGTTATAACGCTTCATTTATAATCTCTTGTAAGCTATCAAATTCAAAAAACGGGTAATGTCCCGAATTTAATTCTACCACTTTAACTTTTTTTGTATGCCAAAATCTTTTTTGGTTCTCTGTAGAAAAAATTTTATCTTGATTAGAAATTATCGCACAATCAAATTTAAGTCCAAATTGCTTGTTTTGCATAGCTAAATTCTGCAAAAAAGCCAATTCTTGCCTTTGATTTTCTAAATTCCGCATAGGTTTTGAAAATTCTTCATATTCGGTTTCATCACTAAACATATTTAAAAAAAATTTGTCTCGCACAATCGCAGAAAAATTATCTAAAGTAATCTGATAAATCTTTGGATTGATGCCAAAATCTTTGTCAATAGGAATTTGAGTACCATTTATTGCAATAGATTTTTGAAGTTTGAGCTTTGAACAAACTGAACCTGCCGCAAAAACGCCCATCGACCAAGCGATAAGAATTATTTCTTTATAATTTTGAATATCTTCTTTAAACTCCAAATCCGAATAATCATAAACCGCCAACACATCAAAATCGCCGATTTTTAGATGCTTCAAAGGGGTTTCATCCATCCCCCATCCACAAAAAAACAACACAAGTTTGGGATAATTTTGTTTGTTCAGCCAAAGCGTTTTCATTGCAAACCCTCTTTTATTATTTGGGGCAACTTTATAATATCTTCTTTTGTCAAAAGTGTATTTAAAGAAATTCTTAATCTGGATGCCCCCAAAGGCACAGTAGGCGGTCTTATTGGCATCACCCAAAAACCTTCACTTTTAAGTTTTTCAGCAATTTGAAGTGTTTTATCATTATCCCCTATAATCACAGGCACAATTTGACTTTCGCCTAAAGTTTTCAGCTCATTTTTTTGAAGTTCACTTCTCAAAAATTTCGCCAAATTCAACAAATTTTGTCTTTTTTGAGTATTTTGCGGCAATTTATTTTTTAAAAGCCAAAAACTCCACATCGCATTGATAGGCGGAATATTTGTCGAAAAAATGAAAGAACGAGCTTTATTTATCAGATATTCAATCAAAACTGAATTGCCGACCACAAAAGCACCATAAGAAGCAAGAGCCTTGCCGAAAGTTGCCATTACAATGTCAACTCCTTCTATATTTTCTGAAACTCCGCAACCATTTTGCCCAAAAACTCCAAAAGCATGAGCCTCATCTATAATCAAAATTGCATTATATTTTTGTTTAATTCGGACAAATCTTTCAATATCAGCGATATCTCCATCCATACTGAAAACTGATTCGCTAATGATGAAAACTTTTTCGTATTTTGCAGAATTTTTTTCCAAAAGAGATTCTAAATGCTCATAATCCAAATGCTTATAGCGATAAAAATCCCCTTCTGACAATTTCATACCATCTATAATACTTGCATGGTTCAATTTGTCTGAAAAAACCGCACAACCCTTTTGGTTCAAGGCTGACAGCACACCTATATTTGCATGATAACCGCTATTAAATAACAAACATTGTTCTTTATTGAATAATTTTGCAATATAATCTTCTAAGCCACTGAAAACCTTGTCATCACCTGTCAAAAGCCTTGAAGAAGCAGAGGAAAAAGAAGCGATTTCAGAAGTATTTAAAAATTCTTGCACCAAAATCGAATCATAAGCCAAGCCCAAATAATCATTTGAAGACAAATTCAAATATTTTTTACCACCAGAAAAAATATATTTGCCGTCTTTTGCCTCAATATCAGGAATTTGCCTAAATTGGCTCTGATTTTTTAAATTTTCAAGTTCTTGTACAAATTTTTCCATAAAGTTATTTTATATCAAAAACAAAACGTTTCAGCCATTTTTCACATCCGAAAGTTCAACAGCATAATAACCTATAAAATAATATTTTCAGGTTATTATACTGTCTCTATCTCAAAAATTTTTTCAAATCCTCTTTTTAAAGCATCGCAAAGAATTTCGATATTGCACAAATCTGGATTAATTTCTTTTAGAGAAACTATTTTATCAACTTTTTCATCAAAAATTTTCTCCAATAATTTTTTGTCATAATCAAGCAAAATTGAACCATGTTGCAAAATATAATCACGTTTTCTGGCTTGTGCCGAACCGATAAATTTTTTGCCGTAAAAACTCAAATCTGTTTCGCAAGCCAAATTCATACAATAGCCACTTTTGGTAGAAACCTTTTTGTAGCAAGGGAATTCAAGCTCAACACCAAGTTCTTGAAATCCTAAAATTAAAGCATTTGAAATTTGTTTATAAGAATTGATTACACTATCACCGTTTTTTAAAAAATTTTTGTTGCAAATAAAACAATAGGTCAATTCTTTGTCATGCAAAAGGGTTCTCCCGCCTGTAATACGTCTTATTGCAGGATAATTTTCAAACCCGAAAATTTGTTGATTTTTGCCAAAAGTCAAAGTGGGTTCACTCCAACCATAAAACCTCAAAATCGGTTCTGAAATAGATTTTATGGCATCATCAAGAAGTTTTTCATCCAAAGCCATATTTTCTATACCGTTTAAAATCTGATACGGAATAAATTGCATATAATTTCCATTCATTTTTAGTCAAAAATCAGGCAACTATTAAATTTTATAACAAATTTTACGAATTTTGAAATTTGACTTCAAAATTTGTTTTTATATATGTGTAGGGGATATTTTTCAAGGGTCGTTTTTTATGCATCACAGCAATCCAATTTTAAAAGAGACAAAAAAACCGATACGCTCGGGGATTAATCGTCGATTAATTACCAGAAGTTATTGCATGGGCGAAACATATCTGGTAAAAGACTGTAACAGCTACTATGATATGAACAAAATCGAATCCACAAAAAAAGAGCCTCAATATTATTAGGCTCTTTTTTTGGTTAACTTATAAATTTAAGCTTCTTTAATAACCTTTTGCAGAGCTTCTAAAGCATCTGAAGGCAATTTATCCAAGCCCGCTTTTTCACTTTCGCGAGATTTTATGAATTCAATTCTGTCTTGCATTCTTTTTTTGAATTGTTCTTTGTAGTCAGCATTTTTGAAAGAAGCATCAAATCCTTCGATTTTCATAATTTGAACATCAGAAAAATTTTCCCATTTTTCAAATTTGGCACTGCCTTCAACAATTGATTCCAAAATACCCAAAGTATGCTTCGGTTGGACTTTTTGCCCCATAAAATCACCTGTATTCAAGATATAACAATCAACACCATCTTCAATCAATTGTTTGAATCTCAAATAATCCATCTCCAAAGGATAAACTCTGAAAGGATTGGCATAAGGCTCTACAACAAGAGCATTCGGATCAACACCCTCTGCGAGTCTTTCAGCAGATGAGCGTTTTGTTGCAAGTGTTGCACCCATAGCAGAACCCAAAGAAGCCCCTGAAAGCTTAAGCACAGGAGGAATTGTAGGATCTTGCATCAACCAAAAAATGCCATTTATCGGTTCATCAATTCTATCGACACGATTTGGCGACCAAAGTTTTGACTTGACTGCACGACCATTGCCGTTTCTCAAATCTTCAGTTACAGCATACAATTTGCCGTCCTTTCCTTCAATTACACCGTTATTTTGCTGTGTCAAAATGTATTTATTGTCCTCACAACCCATAGGATAATCCTGTGTTTTGTCAAAATACGCAGGCTCAAGTGCAATTGAATATTTGTCATGGACATTAATAATAAAAGCATCATCATGCAAAACTGTAATATCATATTTATCATTATGTTTTGCGTGCGTAATTGTGGATTTCCCAGAACCTGAAAGCCCAAAAACTGCAGCCTGATAAGATTTTTTATCTTCAAGATTATATCTTTTCATCCCGCCATGACAAGACGCATAGCCATTTCGAGCTGCCGCACCCCAAGCAAGAGTCAATGTCCCTTTTTTATGTTCACCAAAATATCTCATTCCCAAAATAGCTGCACAATTGTGTTTTGGGTCAAAAAATGTCAGACCGTAAGGAAAATCAGGATGTGTCCAATCAGGGTCAGAAAAAATATAAATATCACCTTCTGAAACTTCACGAGAATTTGAATACATTTCAGAATAAAATTCATTGAAATACTGAAAATTCAACATCCAAGAATACATTACATTTTCAAAACCTTCAGGAATAAGAAGATGTGCTTTTATCATAAAATCTTCTTCAAGCCCCACAACAGTTTCCGTACAATACATAAGCTTAAAACGTGTCCCATAAACAGCTTCGCGGATTATCGGAAGCAAATATGCCATATCACAACCCGGTTCTCCTACGATTTTTCGAGCAGCCGAACAACGTCCGACAACTGTTCCGTCATTGAATAAAAGCTGGTTTGCACCTTGGGGCAAGCCCAATTTTTCCGGCATATATACAGGCATTCCCGTAAGTTCTACCGTTCCTGAACTGTTTTTCGCCAATTTATAAGCTTCAGAAACAGTCTTTATATGCTCAACATTATTTCCAAAAAATGGTGCTGTCAAAGTCGCACGTGCAGGCGACATAATTTCTTTTAATTCTTGTGTTGTTGTAAAAAATTCTTTTGTAGGCATGTTTTTCTCCTTTTTTTAGCAAAAAATATCGCCAATACTTATATTTTTTGCTTTATCTGCTATTTTCACACTTAATGTACCATCATCATTAATACCATTTGCAATGGCATCATAACTATGATTGAGGTCATTTATTTTTATTTGCGAACCGATGAAAAAACATCTTTTTACATATTCTTCTTTTATCAAAGAAAATCCTTCAGTCAAAAATTCTTCGTAATCCGCAAAAAATGCATCAATCAAATGCTTTGAAAAAACATCTTTATCAATATCTTGTTCCAACTCCAAATTCAATGAAGTTGCAGGTTGGCTTATATTTTCGATTTCTTCTTTGGTCGAATTCAAATTAATACCTACCCCAAGAACCAACCCCTTAAAAATCTGCCCCTTGATTGAAGTTTCTGCCAAAATCCCGGCAATTTTTTTGCCTGAAACAAGTACATCGTTCGGCCATTTTATTTGAGCTTTCACGCCGTAAGACTCCAAAATTTTGCACAAAACTAAAGACATATATTGAGTCAAATTTGCCAAAGGAAGTTTTTCATCAATAATATCCGTAGGTTTTAAGATTATTGAAAAATAAAGATTTGAACTGTTATCAGACTTCCAAACTCTGTCAAATCGACCTTTACCTTGCGTTTGTCTGTCAGCAAAAACTACGGTTTTGTCATTTAAATCTTCGATTTTTTCCAAAGCATAAGTATTTGTCGATGGAATTTCTTCAAAACTTACAAGTGTTGTGTTCATATTGACCTTAATTTACTGCCGTTATTTTATTCTATAAGATTGTTAATGAGAAAGCTAGTTTTCTTCTAATAAAGATTCGACATTAATATTTTCATCAGGATTAAAGTCCAAATCACTCTTTATAAGCTTCATAGAAGTAATCATTTTCATTATAAAATAAGAAAGCAAGCAAGCTATAAATAAAATGAACGCAAATTCTAAAAAATGTCTGGTTTTTCTGACAAACATATGAAATCCTCTTACTTATAAGAAATTCCGGCTTCTTTAAGCCTTTTTACGGCTTCTTTAAGCTTTTCATCCGGCTGAACCATAGAAACTCTGAAATATCCATCGGAATGAGTTCCAAAAGCAATTCCAGGGGTGAAGACAACTCCTGTTTTTTCAAGTATCATTTTGCACCATGCCTTGGAATCATAGCCTTCAGGAACTTTTAGCCACAAATACATCGTAGCATTTGTCTTTTTCAAGTTCCACCCGAGTTCTTCAAAACTTTCGATAAGAAAAAGTCGGCGTCTTGTATAATTTTCCATTATTTTTTGAACATGACTATAATCCATTTGCATCGCAGCAATTGCCGCATCTTGCATAATAGCACAAGTCCCGTAGTCTGTATTTGTTTTCATATCGTGAATAGCCTTTATATATTCGGCATTTCCGACAACAAATCCGACTCTCCAGCCCGCCATATTGAAGGTTTTTGAAAAAGAATGATATTCAACGGCTATATCCTTTGCACCTTCAATCGAAAATATACTCGGTGGGCGGTATCCGTCAAAACAAACTTCGCCATAAGCCAAATCATAACAAAGCAAAATATTATATTTTTTGCAAAAATCGACCAACTTTACCAAAAATTCTCTCGGTGCTACTGCTGCTGTGGGGTTGTTCGGATAATTTATAAAAAATATTTTTGCTTTTTGTGCAATTTCTTCAGGAATTGAATCCAAATCAGGCAAAAAATCATTTTCGGGTGTTAAAGGAAGATGATGGACTTCTCCGCTTGCAATCCAAGTACCACGAGACAAAACAGGGTAATAAGGGTCAGGAACAAGATTTATATCGCCCGGATTTGTGAATGCCATCGCGACATTTGCAAGTCCTTCCTTTGCCCCTACCAAAGTTTGTATTTCAGTTTCAGGGTCTATATCTACGTCATAACGACGTTTCATCCATTTTGAGATTTCTCTTCTGAATTCTATTTTTCCCTTAAAACAAGGATATCCATGGTTTTTAGGATTCTGCATGGATTTGACTGCAGCATCAACAATGGGTTGCGGTGTAGGACCATCAGGATTACCGATACCTAAATCTATTAAATCTTTACCTTTCGCTCGCTCAATTTCTTTCCATTCGTCAAGTTCTGCAAAGATATACTTAGGCAGACTGCTAACCTTGTCAGATGGCTGAATTCGAGTTTTGGTTTTCATTTTTTTCTCCGCAATCAATTAATAATACAATAATACTCTAATTCTATTAAAAAATAGAATATTATACAATGGAGAATAAAAATTTCAGATTAAAAATAAGATTTTTTTTAGTATTCTCTATTATTATTTTATGATGATGACTTTTATCTGTGGAAAATTACATTCAAAATTACTTTAAACTTTTATTACAATTTCGTCAAAAAAATAGCAATAAATATTACAAATATTTTTTATTTAATTATAGTAATTAATCAAAAGGCATAATATGGAACAATATTATAAAAAAATAGGACCGCCTGTTAATGGAATACAAGAATATGAGTTAAAAGATGCTCTTACAAAAAAACCTACGCATATAGTCCGTGTTCCTACAGAAAATAAAGACAAGTTTGAAAAATTAATTGATAAAGCCTCAGAGAAAGCACCCCAAGCTGGAACAACTAAAGAAGAAATTGAACAAAAAACAAAAACCAGATTAAAAACAGGAGGGGCAGTTGGTGCTTTGCTTGGTTTGACGACAGGATTGCTATTAATCACAAATAAACCTACGTCAAAAAAAGTTTTACTTACTTCAATTTTGTCGTTGGGAGGACTTTTTCTTGGCTTACTTGCAAATATATTAAGTTTTTCTACACTTCAAGGCTTATATTTCATTGATAAAGCAATGAAGTTATCAGTTGAATCGTCTGTTATATCAGATGAAAAGAAAATTTTGGCAGAATAAATAATTATTATAAGGTAAAGTTACAGAAAAGATTACACTCAAGAGTATTTTTTATTGTAATTTTACTCCGCCCAGAAAAAAGAAAAACTAAAACTTTATAAATTTATTACTTTTCAATATGTCACGGCTTCATAATAATAAATATTTTTGACAGAGCTTCAAGATTTTTATAAAATAATAACTGCACTCTATTACTGTTAAATAGTATAAAATAAAAAGGACTAACCTTGAAATCCAATACAGTTTTGAATAATCAACCATTTAAAAAAGCTCAAAAAAATCGCAAAGAAAAACATGCACTTTATTCTTTGCTTACTTTTGTTTTAATTATTTGCCTGATGCAAGCCACCAGAAGTGCTTTTTTGAATATTCAAAATTTCTTTTCTTTAAATCACAAAATTTCTCAACTTAAACAAATTCATACAAAATCTTTGGAAGAAAATCAGGATTTAAAATCACAAATAGCCGAATTCAAATCTATGCAAGGTGTTGAAGATGTTGCAAGAAACGAACTGAAAATGGCAGGAAAAAATGAAGTTTTAGTTTTGATAAGGGATGATGAAGCACAAACCTTAGATGCAAATAAAAAACATAAAAAAACTGAAAAACTCAAACAGTAATACTGTTTTTTATTCGTCAATTTGGATAACATTCACAGGACAAGCAATGGCTGCATCTATACAATCAATTTCATTGCCGTATACGTTTTCATTATGAACATTGATTCCATCTTTGGTCATCTCAAAAATATCACTGTTAATTGCACTGCAAGCACCACATTTTGTGCACCCGCGAAGTATCTTTACTCTCATAAAAGTTCTCCCATTAACTGTACAAGACAATAATCGCAGATAGTTTTATTTTTTTCATTGTATTTATGGCTACAAGTTTATGGCTATCCATAAACTTTAGTTTATTACGCATTTTTTATTTATGTACCTACTGCATTGTTGTTTTATGCCATAACCCAACATTATTCCCAAAATAAAATCCTCTTCCTCAGACAATTCATTCAAAGCCTTTTTGCTCAACATCTTTGCCACTTCGACACATTTTTCATCACCAAAATACAAATTGGCTTTTTTATCTTTAATGTATTGAAAATGATAAGGAATTTTTTCTTTTTCAAGCCTGTTTATAATATTATTCAATTCATAAATCTCGAGAGTCAACAGAACCAATTTTCTTATATCTTTTTGGAATTCGTACAAACAATGCGAAAAAATCTGCATTTTAAAGCTCCTATATTACTTGCATGATTACAATAATATTTTGGCTCATTTTTATTTTTTTTTGTAATCCTGAATCAAAATTTTTATTTTTTCAAGAGCATTAGCAGAAATTACATGCTCTATTCTGCAAGCATTATCGACTGCTTCTAAGTTATCCAATCCTAATATTTCTTCAAAAAATACAGACAAAATATCATGTCTTTCAATTACTTTATCAGCAAAAGTTTTGCCTTTATCTGTCAAAATGATGGGCTTATAAGGTTCATAATTTACGAGATTTTTTTTGGATAAAGCTTTTAATGCATCAGTAACGGATGCTTTTTTTACATTCATTTTCAAGGCAATATCAGAGGCTTTAGCCTCTTTTTTTTCTTGAATTAAATTCAAAATAACTTCTAAATAATCTTCCAAACTTGCTGATAAGCCTAACATTTTTTAATCCTTTTTGTTTCTGTAACCTATGCCCGCTCTGTAACCTGAAATTGAATACAAAATAGGCAAAGCCGGCTCTACCCATTTGAAACCCGAAAGAACACCCACAGAAGCCATATCATCAACATGAAGAGATACATCTAATGCATCCGGAACACGTTCTTCATAAATTTTACCATGTTTTTTATGCTTGAATGCGGGATTTATAACCTTTTGACCTATTAAATTAGCTATAGCACTCCCGCCAAGAATTCCGACCGTCAAAACACCTGCCATCATAGCTACTGCTCTTGTTGCTTTTGAAGGTTTGACAGTTTTACTCTTTTCCAAAGCCTCTACTGCCGCAAGTGCAGCTCCTGCTCCGATATTGCACAAAAATATATTCGCAAAATATTGATAAAAACCCTCTTTCAATTTATCGGGAAACCTTTCTTCCCATTTTTTACAAGTCAAACTATCTCCCAAAGTTCCGCCAGCGATACCACCTAGAACAGGCACCAAGCCGATTAAAGACAATCTTTTTATTTCGCCCAAAATCTCTTTTGAATCATGATTATGCGGTGCAGGAATAAATTCGTCCAAGAATTTTTGTCCTTCAGGATTTTTTTCGGAATAATCCATTAATTTTTTTATGCTGTTAAAAGAAAGTATTTTAGTTTTGGCTTTTTCAAGAATATTTTTGACCTCTTTATCTTGAACCGTCTTTGAAAAATTATCTATAATTTCATTTGAAACAAGTTCTTTTTGAACTTCCATTAGTCCTTTAAAAATTTGCCTTCCGCCTATTTTCAATCCTTTTGCCGCCAAAAGAGAACTTCCTACCACCCCTGATAAAGTCAAAAACTCTTTTGTATAAACTTTTGCTTTGTGTTTAAAATCCGCATCGGCTGTTTTCTTTGCAACGACCAAAACAGCTCCGCCTACAAGAATTGCAGGCATGGTTTTATTCAAACCGTTAATCAATCTCGGCTGATCCAAAAATTTGCCTACACAACTTAATATTTTCATAACTTTACAAAAGTTCCTTAAATGAATATAATAAGTAAGGTTTACCTAACTTATTGAGATAATAAGGCAAGCCTAACAATTTGTCAACATAGAAAAGAGATATTTATGAGTAACATCCAATTTGGATTTTTATTAAGTTTACTAGCGGGACTTGCAACAGGAATAGGCAGTTTGGTCGCTTTACTTGTCAAAAAGAATGATTTTAAATCCTTAGCTTTTGGTCTTGGGCTTTCAGCGGGGGTAATGATTTACATTTCTCTGGTTGAATTATTGCCGGAATCAGAACATCTTTTGGGGCATACTCTTTTGCCTGTTCCTGCCAAAATGTTTTCTTTTTTAATGTTTTTTGCAGGGATCTTGGTTGCGGGAATGATTGATTATTTTGTTCCTGACCACATCGAACCAGGCTGGATAAAAAATAAAATTAAAGGCAAAGAAACCGAAAATAACGAACAAAAACAAAATCAACATGCCGACAAAAAAAAACAAGGCATGTACAGAGTTGGATTTTTGACTGCGATAACAATCGCTGCACATAATTTCCCTGAAGGACTTGCGACCTTTGTTACGGGTGCTACCGACAGAACACTTGGTATATCTATCGCTCTTGCAATTGCCATACACAATATTCCCGAAGGAATAGCCGTATCCATTCCCATTTACAAGGCCACAAACAGCAAAAGAAAAGCTTTTTTCTACTCGCTTTTATCAGGACTAACCGAACCCTTAGGTGCGTTGTTTGGGTTTTTATTTCTGTCATTTTTCTTAAATGAGATGGTTTTTGCTGTTTTATATGCAGTAATTGCGGGCATTATGGTTTATATTTCATTCGATGAACTCCTGCCTGCATCAAGGGAATACGGTAAAGACGGGCATATTACAATTGTCGGAATTGTTTTCGGAATGTTCCTTATCGGCATGAGCTTAGCGATTGTTTAATTTTTCAATAGCCCTATATTTAGCCTCAAAGTTCTTTTTTTGAGAATATAAAACTCATAGACTATTTTTTTAGAGATATTTTATTTTTTTAAAAAACATGTGTAATAATTTTATTATGCAAAAAACAGAGGATGGGGTATGAAAAAAGTAAAAACAGTATTAGCAGTGTCAATTTTGTTCTTAGGAATGACAAATTTAACTTATGCTCAACAAGACAACTTTATAAAACCTGCTATTTATCACAAAAATAAACCTGTTGAATTAACAGAACAAGATTTTAAAAAGCTCGAAAAGTACAAAAATTGCACAAAAGATCAAGCAATCAAAATAGCTCTTTATTCCATGGAAGGCACTATGGCTGATTTTTCAAGAAGAGCAATATTAGGAGAAAATCTTTCGGGGAAACCTGTCAAAGTACAATTCAAAAATCTCGGCGAAATAAAACCTGAATATCAAAATTATGATGCTTTAGGGTGGAAAATCAAGGACAGACTTTATATTTTTATAAATGAAAAGCACCAAAGTGCCCCACCAGAAGCTCTTGCGAGCTTGTTAAGCCATGAAGCCGTACATCAAGATGCGTTTAATTCCACAAATGAAGAAACATACGCTTGGACAATGGAAGCAGCCACTTGGACTGATTATATAAAGAAAAATCCTGCATTAAAATCCAAAACGGAATACCCTTTGGTGAGGCGTTTGAACACATTGAATGATTTATTTGTAAAAGCAAATTATCACAGCACATATATTAGAAAAGTAGTCAAAACTAATGACGGTTACAGAGATTTGCCTGTTCGTTCTCCCGGTTTTGAGGACCAAAACCGATAGATTTCGGGTTTCACACTTCTTTGTCTTCAATAAATAATTTGAACAATTACTTGTCTGGTTCGCGGCTTATTATCAAAATCTATCAGCACAATTTGCTGCCAGGTTCCTAAAGATAATGAGCCGTTTACTATAGGAATATTCAAACTATTGCCTATAATCGCTGACCTGATATGAGCATAGCCGTTACCGTCATGCCAAGTTTCATCGTGCTGATATTTATAATCTGTCGGAACTAATTTTTCCATAATCTGCGGAAAATCCTTAATAAGCCCCGGTTCATATTCTATTGAAGTAATAGAAGCTGTAGAGCCTGTAACATAAACTAATGCCTGAGCATTTTCAATTTTATGGCTAAAAACTATATTTTCGACTTCTTTGGTAACATCAATAATATCTGTAAAACCTTTTGTCTCAAGGGTTATTTTTCCATGAATTATCGGCATTTTTTCATCCTTTAATTTTGGTTTTCCTCAAAAAATTTGATTGCATCATCAATTCTGTTTATTACAAATCCGATTTCATAAGGGCAAAACCCTTTTGTTTCAAGAAGTTCAGCTTCGAGTTCTTCTATAATTTTTTTTGCTTGCTCTAGTTTTTCTATTTCATTCATTTTTCACCTGACCTTATTCTATATTTTAATTTAGGTTAAAAAGTTTTTATAGTCATTTATTTGTAGATTACCCGTTATTTTATTTAAAAATGTAGTTTAATATCAATAAATAATAGACTAAAAAATGATATAATGATATAATCACAATGTTTAGAAATAATTTGGAGCTTTCTTTATGGAAGATTTAATATTAGAAGCCTTTGGAAATCTTAATCTTGGACAAACTGCCGTTATAATTATTGCGATTGTTGTTTCCTATTTTAAAATGAAAAAACAAACTAATGGTTTAGGTTCTAGGTTTGATCGTCAATTTGGTGAATATAAAACGTCTAATAGAATTAAACTTGAAGATATAGAATTACGAATAGTAAAATTAGAAACAGAAAAAAATGTAACTGCTGTATATGAAAGAAATACCCAAGCTATTATTGAAAAACTTGACAAATTAGTCCCTGCCCACAAATAGCATTATTTTTCGTAATCTTTTATAATTTCTTTTGCTTTATTAAGTTGAGGGTCTTTTTTTGCCAAAAAATCTGCTTTTGTATATTCAACTTTATAATCGGGTTCGATGCCTTTTTTGTTGATGTCCTTGCCTGACGGTGTGAGATATTTTGCGATAGTAATATTTAGTCCGTTATCATCTTGAATTGTTTCTATTTTTTGAACAAGTCCTTTGCCGAAAGTTTTTTCACCCACCAAAACAGCTCTGTTGTAATCTTTTAATGCTCCGCTCAAAATCTCTGAAGCACTTGCAGAACCTTGATTAATAAGAATTACAAGAGGTTTTTTTATATATTCATAATTGTCTTGAGCTTCAATATTTGTTTTTTTGCCATTTCTGTCAACAATACTTACAATATTGCCTTTAGGCAAAAACATATTTGCAATAATAACGGCATTAGGAAGCAATCCGCCTGTATTCCCCCTCAAATCAAGTATTATTCCCTTTGCTTTAGAAGATTTGTCCAAAGCCTCTTGGACTTCAACGGGGGTATCTTGACTCAAAAAACTGGAAATAGTAATATGTGCGATATTTTCTGTCATATCCAACTTCACAGTTTTAATTTTGATTTCTTTTCTTTTTATTTTATAAATAATTATTTTTTTATCTCTTAAAATCTCTATTGTAACTTTGCTCTCGGCAGGACCTCTGACCAATTTTGCGACATCATTGATTTTATAGCCTTTGATGTCCTCTTTATTGACTTTCAAAATTATATCTCCTGCTTTGAGTCCGGCTTTTTTAGCAGGTGTATCATCCAAAACGCCGACTATTGTCGTTTTACCCTTTATTTCGGAAATATTCACACCAATTCCATACAATTTGGAACTTATTCCGATATTTTGCTCCTCAAATTCATCAGGACGCAAAAATCTGGTATATGGGTCGTCAAGACTTTCTATAATACTGTCAATCGCAATATAGGCATCCTCTTTGGTCTCAATTTCATTAACATATTTCAGACGCCATTTATCCCAATCCTGATCGTTTAAAGTTTTGTCATAATATTCTTCTCTAAGTTCATCCCAACTTGTCAAAAATAGCCTTTGAGCCTGTGTTTTAAACAAAACATCCTGTAAAGTAAAAGCAAAAAAAATGATTGCCACTAAACTTATTAAAATAATCGTATATTTTTTATTCATATCCACCCTCATGAAAAAGTTTTTTATAATTTAGATTCTATGAGCGTTTTTTTCAACCCCCAAGAGTATTTTACAAAAGAATAATCTATTTCTTTCGACCGTCGGGAAGTAAGCGATACCCGCCGCCATAAATGGTTTCGATGTATTTTTTATCGCTAATCTTTTGTAATTTTGAACGCAAATGGCGAATATGAACCCTGATTGTCTCCACATCATCATCAGGCTGATAACCCCAAATATCCTTTAAAAGTTTGCCTGAAGACACCGTAGAACCATGGTTTTGGACTAAAAGATTTAAAATTTCAAATTCAATCGGTGTAAGTTTCACTATTTCATCTTCAATCTGCACAGAAAAATTTTCAGGAATCAAAGTAATATCGCCGACTGAATGAAGTTCAACTCTCCCCAAAGACTCCGGAAGTGATTTTGTCCTGCGTAAAAGGGCTCTGACTCTGAGTTTCAGCTCATCAAGCTCAAAAGGTTTAACCAAATAATCGTCGGCTCCCGAATCAAATCCTTTGGTCTTATCCTGCATCATCCCTAAAGCCGTAAGCATCAAAACAGGCGTGTCTTTTGACTGTTCATTATTTCTGATACGGTTTGCTACGGTAAAACCGTCAACTTTTGGCATCATTACATCTAATATCACCAAATCAGGATTTTCTTGTTTAACCAAAGCAAATCCTTTAATTCCGTCATCAGCACAAATAACTTCATGCCCTATCAACTGTAAATTTATTTTAATAAGTTCTAAAATCGCTAAATCATCATCAACAACAAGTATTCTGCTCACTTTTTGCTCCAATCTGCATCTAATTATTATCGTATCATATAATTATGAATTTCAAATAATTGTTATTTTGTGTATAATCTCTTTATTAAATTTAAAAAAAGGAAATCTTATGATAAATACTGTTATTTTAGTCGGACGTGCAGGACAAGATCCTGAAATGAGATATTTTGAATCCGGAAAAGTAAAAACCACTTTTTCTATAGCCGTCAGCAGATGGTCAAAAAACGGCGAAATTACAGACTGGTTCAATATAGAACTTTGGGATAAACAAGCCGAAGTAGCCGGACAATATGTAAAAAAAGGTTCTTTAGTCGCACTCGACGGTAGACTCAGTATCGACAAATGGGCAGCCAAAGACGGCGTAAATAAAGAAAGAGCAATCATAAGAGCTAACAATTTAAGACTCTTAGGCAGCAAAAAAGATCAAGGATAAGTTTCTATGGCTTTTCAAGCAGAATCAATAGGAATTATTGCGGATGATTTAACCGGTGCAAATGATACCGGTTTACAATTCCATTTAAAGGGTTGTAATACGCAAATTCTCTTCGATGCAACAGGCGAATTTAATAACAAATTTTCTCAAGCATGGGCAGTAAGCACCGAAACCAGGAATTTACCTCCCGAAAAAGCTGCCGAAAAAGTTTTTGATGTTACAAAAAACATCCTGAATAATCTTAATGCCGAATATATTTACAAAAAAATAGACTCGACATTAAGAGGCAATATAGCTGTCGAAATCCTTGCAGTACTCGAAGCAACAGATTATGAAGCAGCAATTGTCCTTCCTGCTTTCCCCCAAGAAGGTCGCATAACCGTAGGCGGTTACCACCTTCTAAAAGGCATGCCTCTTGAAAGAACCGAATTTGCCAGAGACCCCAGGAATCCTATTTATGAGTCACATATTCCGACGCTTTTGAAATCTCAAATCGAAAATGAAAATTTGGTCGGACTTATTGAATTTAAAACCGTTGCAAAAGGTGCAGGTCCGATTTTGAGAGAACTTCAAAATTTGATAAATGAAGGCAAAAAACTTATCGTTGTTGATTCTACATCCACAACAGATATGGAGCAGGTTGCTCTTGCCATAAGCAAATCCCATTTCGATATTTTGCCTTGCGGTTCTGCAGGTTTGGCACAAATTTTGGCAGAAGAATGGTTCCCTGACCTGAATTATCAACATATTGCAAAAACTATTCCGCAAATGCCTATTCTTGTTGTATCGGGTTCTGCCACAACTATTACAAAAACTCAAATGCTCAAACTCGAAGAAGATGACTTAGACCCTTATTTCATAAAAATAACCCCCGACAAACTTCTTGATGAACTTTATGAAGATTTGACCGAACGAATTTTAAATAATTTAGGCAAAAAAAATATCGTTGTTCTGCAAGCATGCCAAATTGAAAATGAAGATGTCAAAAATTTTCTTGCAGAAAAAGGCTTAACAGCTGACAAAATTCCGGGACTTTTAACAGATTATTTGGCGGATTTGACAAGAAAAGTAGTCGCCCAAAAAGAAGTCCTGCTTGTTTTGGTGGGCGGGGAAACTTCTTACAAATGCTGCAATGCCATATCAAGCAAAAATCTGCAAATCATTGATGAAGTCGAAACAGCAATCCCTCTGTGCATGGACCATAAAGCTCAATGGATAGTTACAAAATCAGGGAATTTGGGCAATCCAAAAACTTTGGTCAATATTTTGAGATATTTTGAACAACATGTCTAAAATAGCTATAACACTTGGAGACCCTTGTTCTATAGGTGCTGAAATTGTAAAAAAAGCCTTATCTGAACTTAATTTTGACCTATCGAAATTTATTTTGATAGGAAATAAAGAATCTTTCGGCAAAATTCCTTTTGAAATTGAATTTATTGATATCAAAAATGACGAAAAACTCGAAATCGGAAAACCTTCAAAACAAAGCGGTGAAATAGCTTTTAAGTCAATTCAAAAAGCCATCGAACTTGCCAAATCAGGCAAAATTAAAGCTATTGTGACTGCTCCGATTTCAAAATATGCCCTTCATCTTGCAGGTCATAAGTTTTCAGGTCATACCGAAATTTTTGATAAATACCTAAATGGCGATGCCCAAATGCTTTTTGTAACAGGTGATTTGAAAGTTTTACTGCTGACAAGACATATTCCTATTGCAAAAATTTCTGAAATTCTTACAAAAGAATTTATCGAGAAAGAAATCACAAAAGTAAATTTTTCTTTACAAAAACTCGGAATAAAAAAACCGGAAATTGCACTTTGCGGACTAAACCCGCATGCCGGTGAAGAAGGGCTTTTAGGACAAGAAGAGCAAGAAAATTTTTTACCTGCAATAAAAAATCTTAAAACCAAAAATATTGCCGTTGAAGGTCCTTTTCCTGCTGATACATTGTTTGCAAAAGCTGCCGATTTTTACAAAAAAAATGAAGCTCAGCCTTATGATTGTTATGTAGCAACTTACCATGACCAAGGCTTATGTGCAGTAAAATCAATAGACTTGGGCAAAACTGTCAATATAACAATAGGACTTGATATCCTTAGAACATCCCCCGCGCACGGTACAGCATTTGATATTGCAGGAAAAAATATCGCCTCCCCCGACAGCATGAAAAAAGCGATTGAATTCACCTATAATTTGTTTACTAAACTCTGAAAATGGGCATAAAAAAATAGGGCTTGTAAGATAAAGATTTATTAAAATCTAGAAATTATATTTTGTACATGATACAAATAGACTATAAGTATGGAGATTTTTGATTTTGATTAATAAAAAAGATGTAGAGCATGTAGCAAAATTAGCACATATCAAGCTTAGTGATGAAGAAACCGCAAAATTCACTAAACAGCTTGGTGATATTATAAAATATATGGATCAACTCAATGAAGTTGATACAGAAGGTGTTGAGCCTATGGCTCATCCTTATCCTCTTACAAATGTTGTAAGAAAAGATAAAGTTAGCTATAAAATAACAAAAAATGAATTATTGAAAAATGCACCCGAAGAAGAAAATTCTTTTTTGAAAGTGCCTAAAATCAACTAGAACAAATAAGTCGGTGTAGAGGGAATCTGATGAGTACAAAATATATTTTCGTAACAGGCGGAGTCGTAAGCTCCCTAGGTAAAGGTATTGTAGCGGCATCTTTGGGAAAACTTTTGACCGCAAGAAATTACAGAGTAAAAATTCAAAAATTTGACCCTTATATAAATGTTGACCCCGGCACTATGAGCCCATTTCAGCATGGCGAAGTTTTTGTAACCGATGACGGTGCAGAAACCGATTTAGATTTGGGGCACTATGAAAGATTTACAAATACAAATCTTTCAAAAGCCAGCAATGTAACTTCAGGCAGTGTTTACTTAACCGTTATTAACAAAGAACGAAAAGGCGACTATCTTGGGGCAACTGTCCAAACAATTCCTCACATCACAAATGAAATCAAAAGTCGAATCAAAGAAGCCTCAAAATCGAATCCCGATTTCTTAATTTGCGAAATCGGCGGAACAGTCGGCGATATCGAAGGGCTGCCTTTTATCGAAGCAATTCGTCAATTCCGTTTTGATGTCGGAATCGAAAATGTAATCTATGTCCACGTTACACTGCTTCCATACTTGAATACGGCAGGGGAATTGAAGACAAAACCTTCTCAACACAGCGTAAACACTATGAGAAGCTATGGGGTTCAACCCGATTTCTTGATTTGTCGCACACAAATTCCGATTCCCGAAACCGAAAAAATAAAACTTGCACTTTTCACAAACGTAGCCTCAGAAGCTGTTATTGAATGCCGCGATATGAGTACAATTTATGAGGTTCCTGTTGCACTTGAAGAACAAAAATTCGCATCTTTGGTACTCAAAAGATTTAATATGAAAGACAAAACTCCTGACCTGAAAGCTTGGGTCAATTTGCTTGATAAAATGCAACATCCTGACCATACAATCAAAATAGGTATTGCGGGCAAATATACAAAACTTTCAGACGCCTATATCTCTGTCGTCGAATCCATAAAACACGCTGCAGCAAGTGTTAAGGCCAAAGCAGAAATCGAATGGGTCTCTGCAGAAGAATGTCTTGATATGGAAAAAACTGCAAAAGCTCTTGAAGGTCTAGACGGCGTTGTCGTCCCCGGTGGTTTCGGCGTTCGCGGAATCGAAGGAAAAGTCAATGTAATCAGGTATGCAAGAGAAAATAATCTCCCATTCTTAGGGCTATGTCTCGGTATGCAGTGTGCCGTAATCGAATATGCCAGAAATGTGGCAGGACTCAACGGTGCAAATAGTTCTGAATTCGATGAAAGTTCTCAACACCCTGTAATCGCACTTATGTCAGAACAAGAAGACATACAAGATTACGGTGGAACAATGAGACTCGGTGCTTATGATTGTCATTTGCAAAAAAACACCAAAGCCCATAAAGCCTACAGAGCAGATATAATTTCTGAACGTCATCGTCATAGATACGAAGTCAATAACAAATACAGAGGTGCTTTATCAGAAAAAGGACTTGTTTTTTCAGGTCTTTCACCTGACGGAAAATTGGTCGAAATCGCAGAATTGCCCCAAAATGACTGGTTTGTAGCATCACAATTCCACCCTGAATTCAAATCTCGCCCCGAACATGCCCATCCTCTTTTTGTAGGGCTTGCCGAGGCGGCTTCTAAAAGAGTGAAAAACAGCTAGGAGAATTCATGGATAACCAAGAATTAATAAATTTGGCTCTAAAAGCGGCAGAGAAAGCTTACGCTCCTTATTCAAAATTTTTTGTCGGAGCGGCTGTTTTATTTGAAGACGAAAGCATCACAACAGGATGCAATGTCGAAAATGCAAGCTACGGCTTGTGTTTGTGTGCAGAAAGAAACGCAATTTCAACAGCAATAGCACAAGGCATCGAACCAAAAATCAAAAAAATAGCTATCGCCAGCACTAATACCGATAAATGCTATCCTTGCGGAGCTTGCAGGCAGTGGATTTATGAATTTGCAAAAGATGCCGTTATCGTTCTTCAAGATGATGACAAAACAATAGAATACAGTATTTCGGAGCTTTTGCCACATAGTTTTGACGGGGATTTATTGAAATAGATTCTCAAAATAATATATTTGGAGCAACTATGCTAAAAGACATTAAAAATCTACCTACTCCCTGTAAATCAGAAATTGAAAAATATTTAATCAAATGGAATACATTAGAAAATTATGTCAATCAAGAAAATAGCCTAAAAAAACTATTTAAGGACATTTATAAAGATAATCAAGATATAAATGAAGTTTTAATTAAAGTTTGCTCATTAAATGACTTTTATAGCACACATATTCTTTCCGTTTTTGATGTAGCCAAGCACATTATTAAACTTGATATTGACTCCCGATTGAACATGGGTGATTCAACATTAGTTAACGAAATTGCTCTTGTAAATATTGGCGATAAAAATATAAACTTTTATTCTTTTGCAACTAAGTATTGTAATCATCATAACCCTTTAGAATTCCCTATCTATGATAGCTATGTGGAAAAAGTGTTAATGCACTTTAAAAAAGACAATTTCTCTATATTTAAAAAATCGGATTTAAAAAACTATACACGCTATAAACAAATTCTACTAGATTTCCAAAAATCTTACTATATAGACGAATATAATTTAAAAGATTTAGATAAATACTTATGGCAACTTGGGAAAGAATTCTTTAATAAATACCCAAAATTAGACACCAATGCTAAATAAAATACTATTAAAAATTTTCCAGCAAGCAAACTGCCTGCGATGAAATGGCCAGCTCTTCGCCTTCTGCTCCCATACCTTCTGTGGTGGTGGCTTTTACAGAAACTGCCTCAATATCCATGCCTAAAGCAGATGCAATATTTTGACGCATAGTATCGATATAAGGGAACATTTTAGGTTTTTCCGCAACAATTGTCGAATCAATATTCACAATTTTATAACCATTTTCTTCAATGAGATTTTTGACATGCCTCAAAAGTAAAATACTCGAAATCCCTTTGTACTGCTCATCAGAAGGAGGAAAATACTTGCCGATATCACCAAGAGCCAAAGCTCCTAAAAGTGCATCCATAATCGCATGCACCAAAACATCAGCATCAGAATGACCTAAAAGACCTGTCTTATGAGGAATTTCAACTCCTCCCAAAATCAATTTTCGCCCTTCTGTCAACCTGTGCAAATCATAGCCCTGTCCGATTTTATACATTTTTTTCTCCTAAGCTCTCATTTAAAATAAATTTTTCTATCGCATCAACCACACCGTCCTCCTCAACAGAGGGTGCTATATAATTTGCGATTGCCTTAAGCTCTTCTGTAGCATTGCCCATGGCAACTTTTACATTCGCTGCTTTCAAAAGTTCTATATCATTATCTTGGTCTCCGATTGCCATAATTTCATCAGATGTAATGCCCCAATTTTGGGCAAGATACAAAACAGCTTTGCCCTTTGAGGCATCTTTGCTGATTATTTCGCAAAAAGTCGGTAAAGACCTCACTACGCACAAATCCTCTCGAAATTTTGATTGCAAATATTCCAAAACCTCTGTGGTCGCTTCAGAAGTTTTGCCGATAGCAAGAATTTTATTCGCCTGAATATTTTCAAACGTATCAAAAGATTTGATTTTGTAAGCTAATTTTCTTTTTTCGCAATATTCAACCAAAATATCTGTTTCAACTTCAGAAAAAATTTCATCATTCATATAAAGATTTATCTGCAAATCAAAAGCCTCAAGCTCTTTTAAGACTTTTCTTGCAAGCGAATCAGGAATCAAATTTTCATAAAAAACTTTTTGAGAATTTTGCACTAATGCCCCGCTGTAAGCGATAATAGGGGTTTCAAGCCCTAATTCTTCCGCTATAAAAGTTGTGGCACTGTACATTCTGCCTGTAACCAAAACGACTTTCACGCCTGATTTCACAGAATTTTGGATGATTTTTTTTACCTTTTGCGATAAAGAATAATCTTTTTTCAAAATTGTACCGTCAATATCCAATGCCAAAAGCTTTATCATACTCACTTACCTGACAAATATTTATCAATGGTTTTTTTGAAATACTCTGATCTCTCAAGAATCAAAAGCTCTTCTTCAAAATCTGCCAATAATTCTGCTTTTGTTTTTTCATCACAAAATGAATATTTTATTCCGTTTAAGACTACTTCTTTTATTTTTTTCCAATCGGTCAAAATGCCGTGTTTATAGAGTTGTTCATACTCTTTAGAAATTTTGGTATTAAACATAGCGGGATCATCAGAACAAATTGTTACAGGAATATCATTTTCAAACATTTTAATAATCGGATGCTCTTCCCAACTCGGAACGGACATTGTTGCGATATTTGAAGAAGGCGAAACCTCTATTGCGATACCATTTTCTTTGATTTTTTTGATTAAATCCTCATTTTCACAAGCATATAAACCATGCCCTATTCTTGTTGCACCAAGTTCAATTGTGCGAAACATAGCTTCTATGGCACTCATTTCTTCGGAATTTTGTGTTTCACCCGCATGACAAGTGATTTTTAAGCCATTTTCTCTCACATAATCCAAAGCCTCTTTATGCCTGTTGATCGAAAAATTGATTTCATCACCCGCCAAATCGAATCCTACAAAATCACTGTTGATTTTTGACCATTCTACAGCCTGTTTGGCTTCTTCTAATGAAATATCAGAAGAATTATGACGTTCAGCGGTATAAATATAGCTTACAACCTGCTTGAAGCCTGTTTTTTCGAGTTTTTGCCTTGCCGATTCGACACCTTTTCTTATTGCAATATACATTTTTTCTCTAAGCTGATATTGTTCTTGAGCAGAATTTGTTTCCGTAGGGGCAAGCTCGCAGCCCGCAAGCTTCAATTCCAGATATTTGACATTGTCTTCTGCAGCCTTCATGCAAACAGCCTCTGTAACCTCCTCCAGCTTGCCTTCTTCTTGCACCAAAGATGCAATATTCAGATAAAAATTTACAAAATCAGTCAAATCATTATACAAATCCTGAGGGGAAGTCGCCCTTGCAATTTGGTATTCAGAAATGCCTTTTTCCCTGAAAAACTCCCTCATTTTGTACATAGGATAAGCCCCTGCGAGGTGAACATGAAGTTCTGCCTTTGGGATTGCCCTAAATAAAGCTTTGATTGAAGGTGTTAAAGTTGGCATAAATTCTCCTTTTTGTTTATTCTATAAGGCATTTGCCAAGTTGTAAAGTAGAGAAACTATTTCAAAAAATAAATTTTTATCACCCTGATTTTTTGAAAAAGATTTATTTTTGTAAATATTATTTGATTTACTATTGAAAAAAACAATTTAACTGCTACAATTGTAGAAGAAAGGAGGATTATTCATTGCTGATAGCCATGATAGGACAACTTAATTCCATTGCTAAAACAGATGAATCTTTATTTTCAGGAATGCAGGTAAGACAAGCTTCTTTGGGTTTGTTGCAAAGTATTGGGGCAAAAAAATTAGATTTATGCACCATACACAAATTGCACAACAAAAATCAACAGCTAGCATTTGCCGACATAAAAAATGATTTCATCTCAAAAGCAACTATTGATTGGTACGGCTCTTTGGCAGACAAAAAATAAATTTTCTAAAAAAATTTTAAAGCCCTATTTGTTTTTACTTGTTTTAGAGTAAAATATTCAGATAGGGCTTTATTTATGTGAATAAAAATAAATTGTCGCCAAAAGAGGATGAGATGAAAAACCGTATCGATTTTTACTTAAGAAACTTATTCAGATTTTCAAAAAAAGGATTTTGCGAAAAAAATGAGAGCAAAATCGACCTTTTTGGCTCAAAAAATCAAGAAAAAGAAGAAAAATTTATCAAGCGTTACCTTTTGGAATCCTTCAAAGAGAATTCTTCCCGCCAAAATTATATCGAAAATCTTTATTTTTTAGAACTTTTAGAGGATTATCTTCGCCCAAAAAGAAAACCTACACTGAAAGTTCTTGATTTAGGCTCAAAAAACTGGTCTTATGCAAAAGCGGAGCATTCTTTTTTTAGAAAATTTACACGAAAATTGACTCTTGATGGTATAGAACTTGATGCACATAGAGTTTATTCCGATTTTTATTCCAGATATGATGCCGCAAAATACTACTCTAAAGGGCTTAAAGGTGCAAATTATATCGCAGGAGATTTTATGGAGCATATGGGAAAATATGATTTCATAATTTGGATTTTACCTTTTGTTTCGCAATTTCCTCTTTCGAAATGGGGTTTACCGAAAAAATTTTTCAAGCCAAAAGAGATGCTGGAAAAAGCTTTTAATGACCTTAAAGATGACGGAATTATGCTGATTGTCAATCAAGGTAAAGATGAATATGAAATCCAAAAACAGCTTTTTGATGAACTTGAAATCCCCTACATGCCTTGCGGAGAGTTCAAAAGCAGTTTTTTAAGCTATGAAAATAAAAGATTTGTAAGTATTGTTACCCGTTCAGGTGAATTACATCTTTGATTTGTGAGTGCAAAAGTCCATTTGTGGCAATCAGTCCTTTGATATTAAGGTCAAAATAATCATTATCAAGGTTTGTAATCAATCCGCCTGCTTCTGTAATCATCAAAGCCCCTGCCGCTGTGTCCCAAGGAGAAAGCCCAAGTTCCCAAAAACCGTCAAGACGTCCGCATGCCACATAACACAAATCAAGTGCAGCTGAACCCGGTCTGCGAATTGCCTGACATTTCCCCAAAAAAGCTTTAAAATATTCCAGATTTTTTTGTAAAAGTTCGTCCTTAAGGGCGGGGAAACCTGTAGCCAAAAGGGCTTTTTTCAAAGTTTCAATTTTACTGACTTGCATTTTTTTATTATTCAAAAAAGCTCCCTGACCTTTAACCGCATGAAAAAGTTCTTTTCTGCAAGGGTCATAAATCACTCCCAACAAGGGTTCTCTCTTGTGATAAAGCCCTATTGAACAACAAAACTGAGGGAAACGATGAGCATAATTGACAGTTCCGTCTATCGGATCAATTATCCATAAATAATCGCTGTCTTTGATTGCACTGCCGCTTTCTTCAGCCAAAAATGAATGCAAAGGAAATTCTTTGGAAATTATCTCTATAATTTTAGCTTCAGCAATTTTGTCAGCTTGTGTTACAAGGTCAAATTCACCGGCTTTTGTCTCTATATCAAGCTCAATGTCCATATATTCAATTTGAATTTTGGCGGCTTCTTTGACTGCATTTATTGCTGTGCTTAATAATTTATCCATTTTATTTCCTTCGTTTTTGCTTTATTATAATGGAAAAATAACTTAAGAAACAGGTGAATAATATGTGGGAAATTAAAGTAGAAAAATATTTTGCAGCAGCACATCATCTTTTGAATTATGAAGGCGATTGCGAAAACCAACATGGGCATAACTGGAAAGTCGAAGTCTATGTCAGAGGCGAAAAACTCGACAAATCAAATATCTTGATTGATTTTAAAGTCTTAAAAAAGTTTCTTGATGAAATTTTAGACCTTTTAGACCACAAAGACTTGAATAAACTTGAATTTTTCAAGAACCAAAGCCCTTCAAGCGAATTAATTTCAAAATTTATATATGAAAAAATGCAAGAAAAAATACCCCTGATTTATAAAGTTTCAGTATGGGAAACCCCTACTTCTTGTGCAACTTATCGCAAAAACTGACAAGCTGAAACGTAGATATCAAAAGCTTATCAAGGATAATTTGCCACCGCAAATATGTTTGTTATAATGTTATTATTGCACTTAGCTTAATATTCATAAAGATAAAAGAGCTGCAAACAGAGGAGTTTTCGGAAGAAAGTAAAGTTTTCCAAATTTAATCTTCACTCAAAGTGTAATGTATGTTTTAATAAACATACTTTGATTTTAGAAGTATAAAGAGATAAAAAAAGGACTAGAATATTATGACATTACCAAATGTAGCTTATTTTTCAATGGAAATAGCTTTAGACCAATCCTTAAGCACCTATTCGGGTGGTTTGGGTTTTTTGGCGGGAAGCCATATGCAATCAGCAGGATATTTAGGACTTCCTATGGCAGGAGTAACAATGTTGTGGTCTTACGGCTATTACGACCAAAGAATAGATTCTGAAGGCAATGTAGAAATAGCATATACGAGAAAGCAATATGACTTTTTGACAGACCTCAATATCGTAGTCGATGTTGAAGTATTCGGACAAAAAGCCAAAGTAAAAGCTTTCAGAGTAGAACCGGAATTATTCGGTGCAGTCCCTGTTTACTTATTGACAACTGACATTCCTGAAAACCCTGAAGAAATAAGAAAAATTTCTTACAGACTTTATGACGGTGATGAAAAAATCAGAATCAGCCAAGAAGTTATACTCGGAATTGCGGGTATCAAAGTCTTGCAAGCTGCCGGATACAAATTTGATATTATCCATATGAATGAAGGGCATGCTCTTCCTGCTGCATTTGAAATGTTGAGACAAAACAACTATGATCTTGCAAAAGTCAGAGAAATGACAGTATTCACGACTCACACACCTGTTGCGGCAGGTAATGAAGTCCACTGGGTTGACACATTGCTCGAAGGCGGATTCTTTGCAGGATTATCAAGACAAAAAGCTGTCGAACTCGGCGGAGAAAACTTCTCGCTTACAGTTGCAGCACTGAGAATGAGTCGTATATCCAACGCAGTATCACAATTGCATGGATTAGTCGCCAATAAAATGTGGGAATGGGTCGAAGGACGTTGCCCGATTAGAGCAATTACTAACGCTGTAAACCTTCACTATTGGCAAGATAAACGTATTGATGTATCGAAAAGCAACAAAGAATTATTGGCTGCAAAACGCGAAATGAAACAAGAATTGTTTGAATACATTGCAGATACAACCGGTAAACGCTTTGACCCTGACGTTTTGACAATTACATGGGCAAGAAGATTTGCTGATTACAAACGTGCTTGGATGATCTTTATGGATAAAGACAGAATAGCCAAATTGTTAAACGAAAATAAAGTTCAACTTATTTTTTCAGGAAAATTCCATCCGGATGATACTATGGGTCGTGAAATGTTTAATAATATATTGAAACATTCTTATGATTTGAAAAATGTTGTTGTTCTTCCAAATTACGAACTAAAATTGAGCGGACTCTTAAAAAGAGGAACAGATGTTTGGTTAAACACTCCTCTTCGCCCATTTGAAGCATCAGGAACATCAGGAATGTCAGCGAATATGAACGGTGCATTACACCTGTCAATTTATGACGGATGGGCTGTAGAAGGTACATTCACAGGACTAAACGGTTATACTGTGAATTATCCGGGACTTGATGATGATATAGCTTGGGAAGAACGCCACTGGAAAGACTATGAGTGCATTATGGGCATCATAGAAAATGATATTATTCCGACTTACTACGGAGACAAAAACAAATGGGCGACTTTGATGAAAAATGCAATCAAAACATCAGAAGCTTACTTCAACTCCGATCGTATGGTAATAGAGTATTACAACAGATTGTACAACCCTATTGCTAAAGGCGGAAAAGAAGAAGGTGATGATACAAGCTCTGTAAAAGTTGCGGAAAATCCAAATTTGGATGCTTGGACTTTTTCAAATATTAAGTAGTCTTGTACAAAAAATCTAATAAAAAAGGGGGCTTAACGGTTCTCTTTTTTTATTTTTTAAAATTTTGCTCTGCACAATCTTAGAGAAGACTTACCCTATTAAGCAATGTAAATATTATGCCGAATTCTTATAAAAGTATAACAATTTTGTTTTTTTTCATTGTTAAATAGGTAGACGAAATTTTCAAAACGAATGAAAGTTAAAGCTGGAAAACCCTAAGCGGTTATTGTAGATGAAATTTGATTTATTAGGCTGAGTAATTTGAGTATTTTTACAAATAAAATTATTGGTAATTTTGCGAACAGCGAAGGTGTAAGGAATTTTACATCAAAATTGTGTACTCCTTCAGCACTTTTGCCCATAATTTTGCTTGAAACAAGCGTAATTACCGGTCGTACATACCAAGCAAAAAAACGTGGCGGAGATATAGAAGCCAGGGAAAGATTAACTGAAGAATCTATAAGTGCTGCAGGGTGGCTATGGGGGATTGGTCTTACAAATAAAACTTTTGATTTCTTGATAAATAAAATTGGAAAAATCAAAGAAAAAACAGGGGTAAAGAATTTTGATTTTGATACAGGCAAAGACTTAGTAAGACAGCCATTTGAACATGTAACTGACGGATTAAACAAGTCCAAAAAGAATTTTATTGCTCTTTTAAAATTCTCCAAAATAGTTGTAAGTGCTGCTATTCCTATCGGCTTTATGGGTTTTATCCTGCCTAAAATTAACCAAAAAATCACCCGAAACAAATTAGACAAAAAACAACATCAAATGGGTGAATCCCTTCAACCAATCAAAATCGAACATCGCAGACACAGACAAACTGATTTGCATGAATTTTTGATTGCATCTCGCGGTTCTAGAGATAATACAAAATTTAACGGTGGAAATTTCTTTGAAATTGCTGCCCATCAATTGGAAAACAATGCTATTACACACCTTTTAACAATAGACGCAGGTTTGTTCACAGGGCGTGCAGTCAACGCCAGAAACGAATACGAGCGACGAGAAATCTTATTCCGAGATATAACTTCTACTTTCTTCTATGTCGCAGCTACTCCCTTGATTTACAAAGGATTATGCATGCTCGATAGCCTAAAAGGCAAAAACTCAAATCTTTCACCTGACATAGCTCATGATTTGCATGAAAAATTTATGGAAGTTTTTGGCAACAAAAATTCGCTTTCAAAATCTGAATTTACTGAAAAAATCTTGGGCAAAAGATTACCTGAAATATCTGATAGCGTATTCAATAAGGCTTCTTCAATTTTCAAAGATGATATTATTTCTGTTGACAAAATGCACAAATTTATCGAAGAAAACATTTCTGATATAAAATTGCAAGACGACCTCAAAGAGAAAGCGCTAAAATTATCAAAACTTCAGCCTGCATCAACAAAAAAAGCAATTTTGACCAAATCTCAATTGACAAATTTATTCCACGACGGAATATTAAATAAACCTGAAATTATCAATGAACTTATTAATAATTCCACAGGCAAAAAAGCTATGGACCCGATTAAATTCATTTCGCAGAAAAAAGTTGATGAACAACGTAAATTTATTAATGATTATGCCCAAAGTCTCTTGGAACAAGCAAAAAAAGAAAACCTCAATACAATTTCAACTGAATTTTTACAAAAAATGAAAACTCGAAACTTAATTACAAAACTCGGCTATTGGGGCACAGGCATGGTGATTTCGGCATATTTCTTATCGACGGCAATCCCAAAAATTCAATATTGGATGACCCAAAAAAGCACAGGACATAATAATTTTCCAGGGATTCAAAAATACGAAAAAATTAAGCCCGAAAAAAATAATTAACCTAAATATAAATCAAATTTCATCAGCCTGCAAAATCGCAGGCTTTTTTGTGCGAAATTTCGGCTCATCTTGTTTTGAGTATTTAAATATTTAAAAATACCCTAAATCGAACTTCAATCCAAAATCTCTTTCAACACATTCATAATGGCGATTTTAACATGTGCATAATTAAGCCCACCTTGCATATAAGCCACAAAAGGCTCCCGCAAAGGGCCGTCGGCAGAAAGCTCAATAGTTGAACCCTCAATAAAGCTTCCACCCGCCATAATAAGCTTGTCATCATACCCCGGAACATCGTCAGGAATGGGTGTTACATAAGAATCCACAGGCGAACTCGCCTGAAGAGCTCGACAAAATTTTTCGAGCGGTTCAGCAGAACCGAATTCGATAGCTTGTATAATATCACTGCGAATTTCATTATATTTGGGAGAAGTCTTAAAGCCCAACTCTTCAAAGACTTTAGCAGAAAGCAAAGCTCCCTTGAGAGCATCTTTCACGATACTTGGAGACATAAAAAGTCCTTGCAAAATCAACCGAGATTGATTAAGCATTGCCCCGCCGTTACCTGCAATACCTGGAGCTGTAAGCCTCATAGCTGCTTGGTTAACATATTCTTCTTTGCCCAAAATATACCCGCCTGCCTCCACAATCCCTCCACCGGGATTTTTAATAAGCGAACCTGCAAGCAAATCAGCCCCAACTTGGGTCGGTTCAAATATTTCGGTGAATTCACCGTAACAATTGTCTACAAAGCAAATACAAGAAGGGTTTTTAGCTTTAACAATTTTTATAATTTTTTCTATCATCTCAATTGTAATCGGCTCACGAAGAGAATATCCCCTCGAGCGTTGAATAAGAACCATATTTGTATCTAAATTTACAGTTTTTTCAATAGCATCAAAATCTACATAAAGCCCATCTTTAAGAGGCACTTCTTCATATTTGATACCATGCCCCATTAACGAAGCTCTGTGATTCCCGCGAAGACCAATCACTTCTTCCATAGTATCGTATGGGCGACCTGCAATACTGACAAGGTTTTCGCCATAACGCAGATTTCCGAATAAAGCACAAGCAAGAGCATGAGTACCTGAAACAAAATGTGGACGAACAATAGCTTTTTCAGAATTAAAAACTTGGGCAAAAGTCTTGTCTATAGCCTCTCTACCCATATCATCATGCCCGTATCCGGATACTGTAGAAAAATGTTCTTCCGCAATGCGATTGTCCCTAAAAGCATCAAGAACTTTTTTTTGATTATAAAGGCAAATTTTTTCTAAATTTTCAAACTCCGAACTCAACTTTCGCTCAGCATTTTGGATAATTTCATCTATATTTTGCATAAAAAAACACCTCTTTTATTACTAGAGGGTAGCACAAGGATAATTATTTAGAAATATTTCATTAATATTTTGGGGAATGATACACAACATATAGTTGTGCAATAATGTTATTGTGTAAAATATTGGAGAAATAAATGAAGAAGATTTTAGATTTTTTGACAAAAAACAATGAACCTGTGGGGCTAAAGGCATTAAATTTAGAGACAAAAAAACTCAAAAACACACCTGTCGAAAAAAATGTTTGGGAAACACCTCTTTTTGTAAGATACGGCGAATTTTACAAAAGCTTAAAAAAGATTGAAGAAAAATATTAAATTTTTCTTAATTTAGCTATAAAATTTTTAAACTTATACTATAACTTATATAAAGAGATTTTTGTCATAAAGATAAAAATCTTTTATGTTATAGTTGACACAGTTATAGTAAACGGAGGATTACCATGTCAGCAAAAATCAGACCCTTAGCGGATAAAATCGTTGTAAAAATCATTGAAGAAACTCAACAAACAACAGGCGGGATTTTCATACCTGATTCTGCAAGAGAAAAACCTCAGAGAGCAGAAGTTTTGGCTGTAGGTCCGGGAAAAGTTTTAGACTCAGGTGCCAGAGAAGAGATGGATGTCAAAGTAGGCGATATTGTTTTGTTTGCAAAATACGGCGGAAACGATATCAAAATTGAAAATGTTGAATATAAAATCTTATCTGTAAAAGATATTTTAGGAATTATCGAATAATTATTCTAAAAAAATTCGATATCCTTATGGGCAAGTGCCTATAAGTTAAATTAGTGATGAAAAAAGGAGTTTGTAATAATGGCTAAGAAAATTATTTTTAAAGAAGATGCTCGCAAGGCACTTTTAGCAGGTGTTGATGCGGTTGCGAATGCTGTAAAAGTTACTTTAGGACCAAAAGGTCGCAATGTAATATTAGAAAAAAAATTCGGTTCACCACAAATCGTCAATGACGGCGTAACCATTGCAAAAGAAATCGAATTGGCTGACCCTCTTGAAAATGCAGGTGCTCAATTGATTAAAGAAGTTTGCTCTAAAACAAACGACGTAGCAGGCGACGGTACAACTACAGCTTCTGTTTTGGCACAAGCTATCGTCAAAGAAGGACTGAAAAACGTAACTGCAGGTGCAAATCCAATGGAAATCAAACAAGGAATTAATAAAGCAGTCGAAATTGCAGTTGAAGAAATAAAAAAACTTGCGAAAAAAGTTGAATCTAAAGAAGCTATCTCTCAAGTTGCTTCTATCTCAGCAGGTAACGACAAATATATCGGTGATTTGATTGCTGAAGCAATGGACAAAGTCGGTGCAGAAGGCGTTATAACTGTTGAAGAATCAAAAACTATGGGTACAAACCTAAAAGTTGTTGAAGGTATGCAATTCGATAAAGGTTATATTTCACCGTATTTCATCACTGATTCTGAACGCATGGAATCTGTTTTGGACGATGCCTTCGTTATGTGCGTCAACAAAAAAATCAATCTTATCGCTGATTTGGTGCCGATTCTTGAACAAGTTGCAAGAGAAGGCAGAAGCTTGCTTCTTATTGCAGAAGATGTTGAAGGCGAAGCCCTTGCAACTCTTGTTGTTAACACAATGAGAAAAGTTCTTCGTGCAGTTGCCGTCAAAGCCCCTGGGTTTGGAGACAGAAGAAAAGCTATGCTTGAAGATATTGCTATTTTGACAGGCGGGGAGATGTTTACAGAAGAACTTGGCTTGAAACTTGAAAACATCACAACTCAAATGATGGGTCTTGCCAAAAGAGTTACCGTAACAAAAGATACAACTACAATCGTTGTAGGCGATGAAAATAAATCTGCCGTCAAAGAGCGTATCACTTTGATTAAACGTCAAATTGAACAATCTGACAGCGATTATGATAAAGAAAAACTTCAAGAACGTCTTGCAAAACTTTCAGGCGGAGTTGCTGTTATCGAAGTTGGTGCAGCTACTGAAGTGGAACTTAAAGAACGCAAACTACGTATCGAAGATGCTCTAAACGCAACTCGTGCAGCTATCGAAGAAGGTATTGTTCCAGGTGGCGGCGTTACTTTGATAAAAGTTGCAAAAGCTTTAACAGAAAGAATTTCTACTTGCAAAGGCGAGTGTTCTGCTGATGTAAGAACAGGAGCTGAAATACTCCTTCGTTCTTTGGACGCTCCTTTAATTCAAATTGCAGAAAATGCAGGTCAACGAGGCGAAGTTATTGCAGAAAAAGTGAAAGAACTTGAAGGTGCAATGGGATTTGATGCTCTAAACGGTGAATTTGTTGATATGTTCAAAGCCGGTATCGTAGACCCTGCAAAGGTTACAAGAAGTGCCCTCGAAAATGCGGCATCTGTAGCCGGAATGCTTTTGACCACAGAAGCTGCCGTTATTAATGAAGAAGAAAAATCTTCTCCAATGCCAGATATGAGTGGCATGGGCGGTATGGGCGGCATGATGTAGCGAAATTTGGCAAGGAGTGGAGCATCTTTGATGCGAAACTCGTCCCCTGCGAAGCCTCTGACGAAGCGTCTCTTTGCAAAGCGAAGTATAGCGTAGTAAAAGAGGGTGAGCTGCCAATAATCCAAGACGTAAGATAAAATCCGTCATTGCGAGGCAACTGCCGAAGCAATCTCAAAATAAATTTAAAAAAGAGCTTCGAAAGAGGCTCTTTTTATTTGAAAATAAACTCACATATCGCCTTAGCATATAAAATCCCTCTCGCCTTGTGGAATTTTGCCATATTTCTAAGCGAAATGAAGCGTTAAAAAGCGCGCCAGTACTATGCTGGCAAGGACTATTGGAAAAATAACGAGCGTTAGCGAGGCATTGTAAGCTTTAGCGTAATGAGTGCCAAGAAATATGAGAAAAATGTAACAGGCGAAGGTTTTCAGCTCCTCTTCTTACTGAGCTTTGCGAAGCTTAGAAGGGAGGGTGCACTTTAGTGTATGTGAAGCTTTTTGCATAAAAAGCTTCCGCCCACCGCGTAGGTGCTATAATAAAGTTATAGAAATAAAGGAACCACCATGCCAACAATCCACAATTTTGAAAAAGAAGTCCCGTTTGATCCGGGATACGCACCGCATTTAGTACCATTTTTGCCTGCAATCATTGCTATTAATGCAGAACTGTTGCCTATCAAAAACTTCGGACAAAAAAAACTCCGCTTCAAAGTTTTGAGCAAAATCGGACACAAAGCATTTTTGAGCACGCTCGGATTTTGGGTCGGATGTATTTTGTGGGGAGGATTTATCAAATACAAATTTGAAGAAAACCCAAAAATCATTTCGGGCAACGGATTTATAGGTCTTTCCAAAAAAGATATCGAAAGTTTTGCTTATAACGAAGAATTTGAAGCAATGAAAACATATATTCAAAATTATTCCAGAGATATGAAATATTATTTGAGCAAGTATATTTCCTTACCGAAATTTTCTGACACAATTGTTGAAGAATACAAAGATTTTGTAGCAATAAATGACAATTTTTTGAACTCAAAAACTACAAATGACATCAAAATTCCGGAAAAATTCAAATTTTTGGCGGACTATTCCAATGCAAAACTTGATGAACTCTACTCTCAAATAATGGAAATTATCGAAAGCAATGATTTATCACAGTTTTTGGAACTTGAGCTTTTAAAATCTGTATAAGACGTCTACCCAAGGGCACTCCGCCCTGCTAAGGCTCATACCTCGCCAAGCATTGCGTTGCAGTGTCAAAATGCCGAAAAGTCGCTACTGTAAAACCTGAAAATATTCATTTTCTAAGTTGTACAGAAGTCTCCTATTTAGAATATTTTTGTGCAAGTAAATGACTCAAATCAGTAACCTGCTCTTTTAAAATCATGTTCTTTTGCATTTGCGTCTGAACTTTTTCAAAAGAATACATAATCGTAGTGTGCTTTCTGCCGCCAAAACAATTACCGATTGAAGGAAAACTCGCTTTTATCAAATTTCTTGAAAGATACACTCCAACTTGTCTTGCGTGTGAAATTTCTTTGGATTTTGAAGAACTTTTGAGGTCATCTTTTGAAATTCCAAAAAATTCTCCTGTCGCTTCAAGAATTTTTTCAATATTAAGACTTGGTCTAAGAGTTTCGACCCCTAAAACACTTTGGGCGGACTCAAGATTGATTGGCATATTGTTGATGCTTGAATACGCCATAAGTCTGTTCAATGCTCCTTCAAGCTCGCGTACGTTGCTCTGACAAGCATTCGCAATGAAATCTACAACATTTTTCGGAACTTCTATACTTTCACTCTGTGCCCTTTTATTTAAAATTGCAGAGCGAGTTGCAAAATCAGGAGCCTGAACATCCGCCAAAAGTCCCCATTCGAAACGGCTTCTAAGCCTGTCTGTCAAAGTCGGAATAGCTTTTGGGGGTCTATCGCTTGTAATAACAATTTGCTTGCCTGAATTGTACAAATATTCAAAAGTGTGAAAAATTTCATCTTGAGTGTGTTTTTTCGATTCCAAAAATTGAATGTCATCAATCAAAAACACGTCAACATGGCGATATTTATATCTGAATTCCGCCATTTTTGCAGTTGAGCTTGCTCCTGAACGAATACTGTTTACAAGCTCATTCATGAAAGCTTCAGTGTTGGTATAACGAACTTTGAGATTTGGATGATTTACCAAAACATAATGCCCTATTGCCTGCATCAAATGTGTTTTGCCAAGCCCTGAACCACCATAGATAAACAATGGGTTATGATTTTTAGCAGGATTTTTGGCAACAGCCATCGCTGCATTAAAGGCAAATTTGTTATTCTCTCCGACCACAAAAGTATCGAATGTGTATTTCAAATTCAAATTGCAAGACATACTGCGAAGAGCATTTATTTGAAATTCATCCTTATTTTCTTTTGGCTCAACAACAATAGCAGAAAGACTATCAGCACAAATATCTGTTTTTTGACGCTCAATTTTGAGAGGCTTTCTCTGCGTTAAATTTGCATCCTTTTTTAAGATAATTTCAAGATTGTGCTTGCGACCCGTTACACCTCTAAGAGTTTCGCCGATAAGCTCTTTATAATTTTTTGCTATCCATTCTTTGCTTAAAGTGTCATTAGTTGCGATTGTAAACGTCTTTTTTTCGATAGACACAGGTTCAATCGGTCTAATCCACGCCTCAAATTTTGAATGAGGAAGTTCTTCACCTAAATTTTTTAATGTTTTATTCCAAATTTTTTCTAAATCTTCTCTGTCAGCCTGAAAAGGTTTATCCAAAGCAACTTCGGACATTGACTCCTCCAATTTCTTAAATAGTCTAATATACATTCCCTAGCCTAGAAGCCAATAGTCTTTGGACCTCTAAATATATGGTTTCCTTCTTGTTTATCAATTCTATAACAAAATTATTGATTTGAGTGCGAAATGTTTTATAATTTTAACAATTCTTTTAATTTGTACTCAAACGACGAGGGGGAGCTGATTATAGACGACTTCGATATGTAATTTACATTAAGATTCTTTGCAACTTCTTTGATATTATAAACCGCCGAAATAATTATTATCGTTGTATTTTTACACTTCCCTGACGCCAAAAGCCTCTTTACAAGCCAAATACCGGCATAATATTCATCCGGAACTTCCTCCATCTGCATATCTGAAAGAATTATGTCATAATAATTTTCATCTTGTTTTAAAACCATGTTAAGACCCTCAAATCCGCTCATAGCGGTATCTATTTGGGCATGGGGCATGGTGTTTTTGATATTTTGAGAATGGAATTTTATCCAATCATATCCATCATCAACGACAAGAAATCTCATAATCAGATTTCCTCATTAAATTTCCAAATAGCTGTGAGAATATATTTTTTTATTTAATAAAATTTCTGCCGTTTTGTATATTTTTACAGATTCAATATCTTTTTTATCATAAGAAATTTCTTCCAAATCACCAAGATTTTGCATCATTTCATACAAATCCAAAATCAGCTTATCGCTTGAATTCTTGACTGAAGTCGTTTCAATTATTTTATTTATATGGAACAAATCCTCATCACACCCATCAGCAATAGCACTGGTCAAGCCGCTTCCCATAGCAAGCGTTGCAAAAACTCTGTTTATAAGTGGACGAATTTCTTTTGGCGAACCGTTTGAAATATTTGATAGTCCCACAACACTCAAAACAGGCGGTTCAAAGGCTTCTTTGGTCAAACGAATCGCATCAAAAGCTTCAAGAGCTTGTGATTGTTCAACGCCGATTGGCAAAACAAGAGGGTCGATAATAATTTTTTCTTCCGAAATTCCTTTGCCTGTCGCGACTTCAATTATCTTTGAAGCCAATTCATATCTTTCATCGGCAGTTTTTGGGATTCCACCTTCTGTAAGAGTCAAACCAATCAAATAACAACCGTATTCAGCCGCCAAATCGGTAAGTTTCTCGAGCCTTTCATCATCTGCATTTGTGCTGTTGATGATGCATTCTTGAGGATTTTTGAGATTTTCGAGTCCTGATTTCATTTCATTGAAGTTTGTTGTATCGAGCGAAAACGGCTTATTGCAAATCGGGGTAAGAATTTCTAAAAGCCACTTCATTGTGCCTTCTTTATATCTTGCAGGACCGATATTAAGGTCAATCCAATCGACATTTTTGAGCTGCTTTTGTGCGAGTTCAATAATATATTTTTCATCTTTAGCATCAATAGCTTCACGTGTTTTTTTTGAAATTATATGTATATTTTCACCTATTATTTTCATTTTTTCTCCTTTTGCAAATAATAAAGATTCAACGTATTTTCTAAAAGCATAGCAATCGTCATAGGTCCGACTCCGCCTGGGACAGGCGTTATAAAGGATGCTTTGTCTTTTATATTCTCAAAATCTACATCTCCGACAATTTTGCCCTCAATATTTCTGGAAATACCAACATCAATTACGACTGCATCTTCTTTTATCCATTCTTTTTTGACCAACTTTGGAGAACCCACTGCCGAAATCAAAATATCAGCACTTTTGGCGATAAGCGGAAGATTTTTTGTTTTACTGTGAGCCATTGTTACCGTTGCGTTCCGAGATAACATCATCATCGAAAGAGGTTTCCCGACAATATTTGAACGACCGATTACAACAACATGTTTACCTTCTAAATCAATATTGTATTCATCCAAAAGCCTTATGACACCTTTAGGAGTGCAAGAATAAGAAAAAGGGGGCAATCCGATACTCAATCTGCCTACATTTTCAGGGTGAAATCCATCCACATCTTTTTCGGGAAGAATTTTTTCGATAATTTTATACGCATCAAGATGTTTCGGCAAAGGCATTTGAACCAAAATAGCGTTTATATCAGGGCTTTGGTTCAATTCATCAATTTTTGCCTCAAGTTCTTGTTGGGCAGTATCTTCGGGCATTTCTATAACTACTGAATTCATTCCTATTTCTATAGCTTTTTTGTTTTTGATATTTACATAAATTTTGCTGGAAGGATTTTCCCCGACAATCACAACGGCAATTACAGGCTTGATTTCAAGCTTTTCAACTTGTTTTTTGATATCTTCCAAAATTCCCTGTGCAACTTTTTTGCCGTCAATAATCATACTTCACCTGCCTGCGGAAGGTTGAGTCTGAATAAAATATCTCTGAGAGCTTCTTTTATTACTTCAGAATCTTTTTTTACCCCGCATTTGCCGTTTGTAATAGCTTTGTCTCTAGGTATTACGCCTAAAATTTCGAGGTGATAAGTATTCAGCATTGAAGAAATTTCTTCTGTGATTCCGCCTCTTACTTTGTTCAAAATAACGCCGATTTGACCGCCCGAAGAGTATTTTTTTGAATATTCTTCAATCCTTTGCGCCAAATGAACCCCTTCTTCTGTTGCTTTCGCCACAATCACAGTCGTATCAATCGGATAGTCCACAAGCTGATTGAGGTATTTGAGGTCGAATTCGCAATCAAAGATTACAAAATCATATCTCTTAATAAGTTTTTTCAAAGCACTGTTGATATCAGATGTAATCGGACAACGACAGTCTTTTGAACCTATAAGCCAAGAAACAATCATATCGACATTATCTTCAACAGGCTCAACAATATCCTCAATTGCCCACTCCACAAACTCCTGTTTTGTCATTTGAGACGGTATGCCTGTTTTGTATTCGTGTTTTCCGCTTCTGATACCATAAATAGTTTTTCTGATATCTTTTCCGAAGCTATGACCGAGCTCTAAGGATAAATCATTATCAAAAAGCAAAATGGATTTGTTCGGATAAATTTCTTGAATAAGTCTCAAAAAAGCCTTCACGATTGTAGTTTTGCCGCTTCCGCTTTTGCCTGTTACCGCAAGAGTTATTGTCATTAAAGAACCCCCGCATATTTTTCTTTCAAAACTTTCGCCAATTCGGCACACAATTTCATCGCCTTTGTTGCAAGTGAAATATCCAAAGAACCTGCACCGCAAGATGGAGTAATAAAACTATGTTGCATAATCAATTTTTCATCAAGTTTTTTCTTTAAAAGATATTCTTTTGCATCTTCAAAAACCTGTAAAAGACTCGCCAAAGTTGCATTTTCAAGAGCATCTTTATCTAAAGTCGGAACAATTCCCCAAGCAATATATCCACCTTTTTTAAGAAATTTTTCGACCTGTTTGGCATACAGGGCAAGGCTTTCGCCAAAATAAAATCCGTCAAAATTAATGATGTCTACGCCCGAATCAATAATCATCGACCAATCTGTTTTACCGCAACAATGAACCCCCACAAGAGCCCCATTTTCTTTTAAAACATCTGAGATCTGTTTTATTGCCTCAATTATATCTTCTCTTTTTACCGTAATAAAAGCCGATGTGCCATATTGAGACATCGAAGGTTCATCAAGGAAAATCACGGGAATACTTTCAGGCGACAACTTTTTGAACTCTTTTATTTGCCATAAAGCCTTCATTGTCAATGCTCTTACGATAATTTCACGCAAAGTATCATCATAAAAAGCACATTTGCCATCATTATCCACAAGCATTGTACCCCAAGTAAAAGGACCTGTTACTTGAGCTTTTATAAAAGTCGGTTTATCTTCTTGAATTCTAGTCAAAAACGGTGCTTTTGCAGATGAAAATTCATCCGTAATCGCATATTTTTCGAGAAGTTCAAATTCACCTGCCACAATACTTTCATAATCTATAAAGAAATTTTCTAAATCTTCATAAAACTTGTCTCCGTGGGCATCAAAAATCCACTTTTTTTTCTTTGGACAAAATGAAACCCCGGGAATACTTCCCAAAAATTGTAAAATCATATCGTCATTTTTGTTACACGCAGCCAATTGCGGCCAAAAAGGAAAATCTTTAAATTCATCAAAAACCAAATCCAAAGCCTTTTTTACATTATCGTGCGGTAAACTTCCAACCGCTGTCGCTCTAAGCGTTAACTCCTCTTTCAATTAACTTCCCTTCATAGTAAAATAACCTTATACTTAGTTTATCATTAAAAAATAAGATTGAAAAAAATATTATGAAAACTTCACTTGCACAATTTGTATCGCAAACCAGAGAAAAAATTGGATTGTCTCAAATCGGTCTTGCTCAAAAATCGACTTTGCCCATTGAGATTATTGAATCTATTGAAGCAGGACAAGAATTATTTTTGGCGACGACTATCAGACAAAAACTCGCAAAAGGACTCAAGCTCAACACTCGTGATATCAAGCCTTTTGAAAAAGAATATGATGAAAATTTGCCTATTGCAGAAATGATTGAAATTCTCAAAATAGAAATCCTGCAAAATGAGACAGACCTAGACTGCCCTGAATGCGGTCAAAAATTGATTTGCCGTATAGAAAAAATGTACGATTTAGAGGATAATTTGATTAAGCATCCAAAGGCACACTGTTCAAAATGTCCATTCCAAATAAGGTAAAAAATGAATTTATTAAATCAAAATAACACAATCGTAATTATAATTGATATTCAAGAAAAGCTTTTAGGCAGCGTTTATAACAAAAATATCGCTGATGTGGCATCAAAACTTGTGCAAACAGCCAAAATCCTTGAGATCCCCGTCCTCATAACAGAACAATACCCAAAAGGTCTTGGGGAAACTGTCTTGCAAATAAAAGAAAATGCAGATGCAATTTATTTTGAAAAAACGGATTTTAGTGCCTTTAAAAATATTAAAGAAATCCTTGAAAAATCGGGCAAAAAACAAATCATAATTTGTGGAATTGAAGCACATATTTGTGTGCATCAAACAGTAAATGACTTACTGAAACAAGGTTTTGAAGTCCATATCCTAAAAGACAGCATAGCTTCTCGCAAAGAATTTGAGTTCACTCAAGGACTCAATCGCATGGAAAAAAACGGTGCAATCATCACATGTCTTGAAATTGCACTTTTTGAACTCTTAAAAGGAGCTTCCCATCCCCAATTCAAAGCTGTCCAAAATTTAATTAAATAAAAAAAATGGTGAAAAATGGATAATTTTTTAGAACGTAATTTAATATTTCTTCCGAGATACAATAAAGAATTGGCTGAAAAAATAGCTTCTCTAGAGCAACTTAGCCATAATTATTCTCTTGAAAGTGCCGAATCAGGAAATGCAATAATTTACATTGACGGATTACCCGCAAATAGCACAGTAGAACCGAATTCAGAGGTCGGAAATATTTTTATGAATCTTCCGCACAATGAACCGGACAATTTCTATATTTTGGCAGGAATAGAAGTCGGCTATCTTTTTGACTGCTTTGTTGCCAATTGCAAAGGTTATGTTATTGTTTTTGAACCTTGGATTGACTCTCTGAGAGTGGCTTTTGAGCTTATTGATTTTTCAGCTTCGCTTAGAAAAGAAAATGTTTTTGTCATCACAAATATTCAGGAATTGGATAACATTTTAGCATTTAGACGCAAAACTGACAGTCAAATTCATATTTGTGCAAATAAATTTTATGAATATGCTTACAAAACTGAAATCGAACAAATGCAAGCACATATAGACAAATTGAACTCACAAAATCCCGAGCAAAGAGCAATTTTTTGATACCTTTTAGCCCAAAAGTTCTTTTAAAATATCATTAATCATCTGCGGATTGGCTCTGCCTTTTGTTTCTTTCATCACTTGACCGACGAAAAATCCGAAAAGTTTGTCTTTTCCGCTGCGATACTGCTCAACTTGTCCTTGATTCGAATCCACAATTTTTTGTGCAATTTCTCTGATTGCACTGTCATCTGAAATAACGCTCAGACCTTGCTTTTCGACGATAGATTTTGCACTTTCGCCTGTTTCGAGAATTGTAATAATAATTTGCTTACCGATATTATTTGAAATAGTCCCTTTATCAATCAAATCAACCAATTCAGCCAATCCTTCAGGCGTAAGCTTGGTATCTTCAACATTCAATTTTTTTTCTTTCAAATAAGCTGTAATATCGCCCATAAGGTAATTAATAGCGATTTTTACATTTGATACAACTTCAATAACTTTATCGAAAAAGAATGCCGTTTCCATTTGTTCGACAATTACATTCGCATCATATTCCGAAATCCCAAGCCCTATATATCTTTGACGTTTTGCCTCAGGAAGCTCGGGCATGGTGGCTTTAATTCTTGCAATCCAAGCCTCATCAACTACAACAGGCATCAAGTCAGGCTCGGGAAAATATCTGTAATCGTGTGCATCAGATTTTGAACGCATAGATTTGGTTACACCTTCTGCATCATTCCAAAGTCGCGTCTCTTGAATGACCTCACCGCCTGCTTCAACAATATCTATTTGTCTGTCGATTTCAAACTCAATTGCTCTTTGTAAAGCCCTGAAACTATTTACATTTTTGATTTCGGCTCTTGTACCGAATTCTTTTTGTCCCCAAGGACGAACAGAAATATTCGCATCGCATCGCATAGAGCCTTCTTCAAGGTTTCCGTCGCAAACACCTATATATTTGACGATATTTCTAAGTTCTTCCATATAAGCTTTCGCTTCATCCGATGAGCGAATATCAGGCTCTGAAACTATCTCCAAAAGCGGCGTTCCGGCTCTGTTTAAATCCACTAAACTATAAGACGAACCAGCAAGCCCGTCAGCTCCGGCATGAACCAATTTCCCCGCATCTTCTTCAAGATGGGCTCTTGTAATTCCGATTTTTTTGCCGTTAATATTCAAATATCCGTTAATAGCTATAGGCTTGTCATACTGCGAAATTTGATAACCCTTGGGTAAATCGGGATAAAAATATTGTTTTCTGTCAAATTTACAGATTTCAGGGATTTCACAATTTAATGCTAATCCGCAAAGAATACCCATATTCAAAACTTCTTCATTCAAAACAGGTAAAACTCCAGGCATACCGAGTGAAATGGGAGATGTCTGCGAATTTTGTTCCAAGCCGAATTCTATACCGTCTGAACAAAAAATCTTGGATTTTGTATTTAATTGAGCATGAACTTCAAGCCCAATAACTACTTCGTATTTCTTTCTCAATTCTTCCATAATTGCCATTATTTTTACCCCATTTAGTCTTTTAAATCAATTATATCACAAGACTATACGAACTCCGATAAAATGATATTACTAACCATTAAACCATCTTGAGTCAACGAAATACGCCCGTTTTTTTTGACGAAAAATTCTTTGTATTTCTGAATAATTTGAGAATATTTTTGTTCAAAATCAAAACCATATCGAATTTCAAACTCTTGCAAATCAATTCCTTTAATCAGCCTTAAACCCAAAAATATTCCCTCATTCAAAACATCTTTCTGTGTCAAAACGACTTCACAATGAGGCTTTAGAGGGTTTTTCAGATATTCATCAAAATCGGACGTATTTTCATAACGAATTCCGTTTTGATACCCATGAGCCGAAATCCCAAGAGCTATATAGGGGTTGTTTTTCCAATAATTTATATTATGCTTAGACTCAAAACCAGGTAAAGCAAAATTGCTGATTTCATAATGCGAAAACCCTCTTAGCTCAAGGTTTTTGATGCACTCCAAATACATATCGGCACAAACATCTTCATCAGGCAAATTTTCAGGCAAATTTTGCCCAAAAGGAGTCCCTTTTTCTATTTTTAGTCCGTAAGTAGAAATATGTTGCACGCCAAGCTTTGTAGCCTTATCAAGAGTTTTTTCCCAAATATCTTGGGTTTGATTCGGTAAACCATAAATCAAATCAATACTTATATTGTCAAAACCAACTTCTTGAGCCATTTTAACGCAATTTTCGGCATCTTTTATCGTATGAATTCGCCCAATTTGAGAGAGAATTTTATCATCAAAACTTTGAATACCTATGCTCAAACGATTAACCCCCAAACGTCTGAGAGCCTGTAAGTATTTCCTGTCAACTGTTTTGGGATTAATTTCAAAAGTAAATTCATAGTCCTCAAAAAAATCGAAATTAAATCTCGAATAAAGCTCTATTGGGACAACAGAAGGCGTTCCGCCGCCAATATAAACTGTTTTCAACTTATCTGTAACTTTAAATTTGAACTCTAAAAATAAAGCATCAAAATATTTTTCAAATGCATCTTTGTCTGCACAAAATGAGACAAAAGAACAATAATTACATTTTTTTTCACAAAAAGGAATATGAATATATAAAAAACTCATACCTCAATCATATCAAAGTTGAGAGCCTATGCAAAGCTATTTACGAATTAACGAATAAGCATAAAGAGCTTTTTGCCCGTAGGATTGGGTTTCGATATTATTTTTGATTTCTTTATAATCACCCAAATCACAGGCAGATTTTGCAATTGTTTTTTTACAGGCGGTTTTATCAATAAATCTTGGGTAATAATCCAAATTTGAATTGAATAAATTTTTGAAAAACTTTGCAAACATATAAAAACACCTTTAAAAACTAACTATATTATTAAAAACGTTTTTTGAAGCAAAAAATTGCTTTTTTTTTACAAACAGATACAATGTATAATTATTTGGGTAATATATAAATAGATAGCTTGAAGTGAGACAATTATGACTGAAAATTTTGAAAAAGAAATAAAACAACAACCGCAAATCATCAAAAATATTCTTGAAAATCATATCAAAAATAATCTTGTATCAAAATTTGATGATATTAAAAATTTCAAAAAAATCACTCTTATCGCAAGCGGGACTTCAAAAAACGCAGGCGATTTCGCTGCTTATTATTTTGAACAAATTGCAAAAATACCTTCAAAAACGGAATTTGCCAGCGAAATTTTGGAAAAAGATTTGATTTTTGATGAAGAAGACCTTGTAATTTTCATTTCTCAATCAGGCAAAAGTGCGGACGTATTGCTTGCACTTGAAAAAATTAAAAAAACAAAAGCTAAAACTCTTGCTATCACTAATAAAATCGACTCCCCAGTATCAATAGATTCTGATTTCAAAATTGATATGGAAGCAGGCGAAGAACTTGCAATTCCTGCGACCAAAAGTTTTAGTGCGACTGTCGTAAAATTGTATCTTTTAGCGATTTATTTTGCACAAAAAAAGGGGATTGATACCCAAAATTTGACTGACGAACTGCAAAAATTGCCTAATGCATCAAAAGAGCTCATGCAATCTGACTTGGCTCAAAAAACAGCCGAAGAATTTGGTGCCAAAATCTTCTTGGGGCGTGGTCTTTGCTATTTTGCACTCAACGAAATCGGTCTCAAACTAAAAGAAGTCGCACTTGAAAAAAATTCTTGCTTCCCTTTGGGGGAATATGTTCATGGACATATGGTTACACTTGAAAATACAGATTCTATTTTGGCAGCAACATTTACTTTTAATGAAATCTATCAAACTGACCTGAAGCTCATTGAACGCATCAAAACCAAATATAATCCTAATATAAAATTGGTTACAGAAGACGATTTCCCTCTGAAATCAAGGTTTTTGACTCCGCTTTTGATGGTCTTACTTTATCAACTCGTAGCTTGCGAAATCGCCAAGAAAAAAGGGTTGAATGCCGATAAACCGATTGGGCTGAACAAGGTTACTCAATAATTATATTTTTGATTTTCATAATTACTAATTTTAATTAAATCTTCTAAACAATCATTTATAAAAAATAATTCGTTAAGTTTTGGCTTTAATTCTGTAACAATAGCATTAAGTTCTTCATTTATACAAATTAATCTTTCTTTGTCATTCATAAAAACCACCTTTCAGTGCAAAATATACTTTATTTAATGCAATATATATATGTCATAAAGACAATTATATATTGTAGATTTTTTCATGTCAAACTATAAAATATAAAAATGGAAACTAAAGATTTAAAAATAATTGGATTAAATATAAAAGCTGAGAGAGTAAAAAAAGAGCTTTCTCAAGAACAGCTTGCTGAATTAATTAATACATCAAGAAATACCATCAGCTTAATCGAAAGAGGAAAACAAAATTTATCAATATTAAAATTTATTTATATTGCTAAAGTTTTAAACATAAATATAAATGAACTTATAAAAGGACTTTGACTATCTCTTAATATCCCTGTACTGCAAGGCTTCTGCGATGTGATTTATTTTGATATCAGTCGAATTTTCGATATCAGCGATGGTTCTGGAAAGTTTTAAAATCCTGTCAAAAGCACGCCCTGAAAGATTGAAGCGTGTGATTGCCATTTTGAGCATATCTTCACAATCAGAGATGAGCTTGCAATATTTTTTGGTAAGTTTGGGTGTCATTTGTGAATTTGTCATGATTTTATCATTTTCAAAACGCTTTGTTTGAGTTTTTTAAAATTAGTCCCTATTTTTCTTTTGAAATCATATCTTTTGGAGTCATTAACCAATATTTTAAACCATACTTTTCTGATACAATTTTCAATCTATTTAGGTATTTCTGTTCATACAAAGGGTCTTCTACTATTAGAATTACAGCAGGTTTTTTCCCTGTTTTAGCCGCGTAATAAAATGCTTGCCCAATACTTTCATATACTTTTGGGGCAAAATCTACCTCTATAGCATATTCAGATTGCAAAATATCCACTCGTGTACAATCGTCAAGGACGTATTCAAGTTGCCCACCATGTATTGATTGCCACTTTTGTTGGTACTCTTTTTCAAGGTAAAGATGAGAAGCTTTAACGTTAATACATATATAAAAAAATAAAAACAATGTTATTGTAGTTTTTTTCATTTTAAATATTTTTCTTTTAATTCTGCATTATGCCTATCCACATCTTTCCATAAGAAGAATAAGTCTCCAATTAAAAATAGAGCCAGGAATATTAAAGGAAAAATAAGCCAAAAAAATGCAGAAAGTAATATGTATGTTATGCCTAAACCTACATTACCCATATAAAACTTATGAACGCCAATACCACCAAGAAAAAGCAGTAATAAATAAGCTATGAGCTTATCTTTTCTTTTTTCCTGATATTCAATTATTGCTATTTGTGCCTCTTCCATTTTGATAGAACCTTTTTACTATAATCTATAGCCTTGATAATTTTCTGGTTGGATATCATCCTTTAGGCATCTGCAAGTAGGGCTTAGCGTCCCGTCATTACATAGCACTCTGCCATGATAACATCCGCCAACACCCCCATGATGACTACAACAGCCTCTTTGAGCTATATAGCCTTGATAATTACAATTTTTACAATTTGCTTGCTTCTTTATCACTGAATCAATACTGAATTTTTCTGAAGCAAAGCATGGCGACACAATCAAAAACAATAAAACTAAAACTAAATATTTTTTCATAGCTACTCCCTTTTTTATTTAATTTAGATATATAATATCAATGTTGACTATTTAAATCAAGATAAGATTAAAATAACTTTTATAAACAAAATTCTTCTTATGAATCAAATACAATCTATATCAATCCTTACAAATACAACTTATCTATGATTTTATTATACAAAAATAGTATTCTTTTGGAAAACTATTCCTTACAATTATTTTTAATGTTATGATTTTAATTATAATCGTACGGGATTTTAAAGACTATTATGCAACTTTTATCAGTATTGAACAATACTCTCAAAATCAGCTACAATCCGGAAGAAAATGACCTTTTTATCGGTGATATGCTTGAGTTTATTATTCCAAGCAATCATGGTGTAATTGCACAGATTTTCAAGCTCGAAATGGACGAAGGACAAAATATCGCCCATTTGCGAATATTTTTCACAATAAAACAAGGTAATTGGATAAAATGGGTCGGCAATATTCCTCCTAAAAGCTCTGCAATCAAAAAAATTTCAGGGCAAGAAGTCCTCGAGCTTTTTTCTCAACTCGATAAAAACTCTTTCCCTATAGGTTTTTTACCGCAATTCGACAGAAATTTTCGAATTAATGTAGAAAGCATCGACAATACTTTTGTTCTTTTTGATAACAATCAAAACAAAATTGATATTTTTGATAATTTGAAAAATGAATTTGTCAAAGCGGCTTTGCCTTTTGTTATTTTTGATTTTCATGGCGAATTTAAATCAAAAACCATCCCGAGAATTAATGCCATAAAAGATTTCAAAATACCTCTTAACATAGAAACTTTGTTGAGTTTGTATGATAAGAATTTTCAATATTCATCACCTGAAATGAAACTTTTGTTTGATGATGTGATTACTCAAATCAAAATTTTCTTCAAACAAAGTGATGAGGTTTTTGTACCTTTTAATATTTTCAAATCCGTTGTAGACAATGCACCGCCTTCGATTGAACTGTCTTTGCTGAAAAATATTCTTGAAAAATACAAAGAAAAACAACTGTTCGCAAATATGAAATCGGATTTCACAAGATTAAGAAGTATTTTCAAAAAACACACAGCCTATATAATTGATATTTCTTCAGTGCCGCAAGAATGGCAAAAAGACTATATTATTTTCATAATCAGCAACTTAAACAAATTTTTTGTACTTTTAGAAGACAATAAAGTTTTCAAAAATTCAAAAGAAATTGATGAGGTTTTTGAAACTAATAAAAGGGTGAAATTCATTGGTGCAGTGAATTATTCATCCGAATTAATCGGCGAATTCGTCAAAAGGGCAAAAAGTCTTATTCTTTGTCCACCGAATAAACGCATCAATTACTTCCCGAATTTGGTCGAATATTTATCCTTACTTTCTTCTGACGAATTTATTTATCAAGGGGAACAAACCAAATATATCCCAATTATTCTTCAACCGCCCATTGAAAAAGAATCGCCAAAAACTTTTGAAAGACCGCCAATAGCACAACCTGCGGAAGAATATAAGAAACCTAAAGAAGAACTTGTATTCCAAAAAAATCAAGTTTCAGAAATTGAGGATATTATTTCTGAAATTGAAGATATCCAATCTCAAGAAATTGAACTGCCTGAAGAAATGATTGAATTCGAAGAAATTACCCTTGATGATATCGAATCGCTTGAGGATTTGGAAGAATTAACTGAAGATAGTTATGAAAATTATGCTGATTTGATAGAAGATTACGAAGTCATTGAATTTCAAGAAGATGAAAAAGATGAAGACCTTTTTGATGAAAAACTTTTAGATGATGTCGAATCTCTTTACAGGGCGAAACCTAAGACTCAACTAGAAATAAAAAATCCTGAAATTCAACGAATGAAAGAACTTCAAAAAGAAGCCGACAAATTCGAAAAAGAAATTGCAGTGCAAAAACCTGAAGCCAATCAAACTGCACCCAAGACAAAAAAACCTGTTTATGAAAAAAAAGAAGTGCTAAAAGAATACAAAGTTCCTGTCAAGGAAAAAATAAATAAGACTTTAAAATTTGAAAAAGAAGATATTATTTCTCACCCGAAATATGGAAAAGGAATCATAAAAAGAGTCGTTTCTCACGGAGACAGAAACCTTTACAAAATTCAATTTGAAGATAACGGTATCAAATTAATAGATTTGGATACTGTTAATGTTGAGAAAATTTAAGATTAATCAAAAAAATCTCCCAAAATAGCAATAAAAAATATTTCTGTATTTAATATAATTAAATATAAAATGCGAAGGTTTTTTATGATTAACTCAATTAACAACACCAATCACTCGACTAACTTTAAGGCGATAGTGCGTGTAAAACTTATTGCGGGCAGAGAATTAATAACTGAAACGAAACAAGTAAGAAATGAAGCACAAAAACTAATAAGAATTCTTCTGAAAACCGATAAAAATGAAATAAAAAATCCTAATCCAAATGGTGAAAATAGCATTATTAGAACCATTTTTGCAAATAACATAAAAGATTATTTTATCCCAAGAGGCTATTTTGAAAATAAAAAATCTGTTTTTCAGCAATTAGGATTATCTGTAAATACATTTGTAGACAAGGCTTCAGGAGATGTATTTATTCTTACGAGAAGAGATGCTGAATTAATGGACACAGCAGGCGGGGCAATCAAAAAAGCCAACAGCGAAATAGGCAAAGAAGCAGGGGAAAAAGTTAAAAAAACTACTTATAAATCAGCTGCCGAAGTAATACAAGAAAGAATCAAGAAAAAAATAATTGCAAAAGAATTACCGGAAGTAACTATCTTGGGTCATAAAGATAAAAAAGGCTTTGGGATTGACAGCATAAGCTTTATAAACTCATTTTTGTTTTTGCAACCAAAACATTTTCGTTAAAAAACTACAAAAATTGCTCCTGCAAATTTAAACTTTTTTCATTCTTGCACATTTTTCATGACAAAACGCCATTTTTGAAACGGCTTTTTTTTGACAATATATTCAGACTCAAGAATATTTCTTAAGCAATTACTTTTTTATGATGTTCATTAGAGGCTTTAATTCCGGGTGAAGCAACTGTACCTATACCTTTTTCTCTAAATAAATATTGCATTTTGGGCAAAGCCACTCCTACAAGAGCTGAACAAATTGCAATATTTGCGATGACCGCACCATATTTTGTTGCTTTAAGTTTTTTGATGAACGCAGATGAATCACCTGTTTTGGCTGTTGTTTCGATTAATTCGCCGATATATTCATTTATTTTTTGTATTTTTTTAGTATCAATAAATTTTGTTACGTCTCTTTCGTTATTTTCGATGGATATAAATCCCGATTTTCTTGCTACTTCAAGAGTTTTGTTGGTAAATTCTTCAAAATTGCCTTTACTGTCGAGTTTGGCTTTTTTCAATTCTTCATCTATAAATTTTATTATTTTTTCTTCGGTTTCAATCGGTTTTTCTGCTGAATTCGTCTTAACAAATGCCAACATTTTATTTTTTGCACTTTCAGATTTGCATGCTTCAGCAACATCTTTTGCAAATTCTTCATCTGCAATAACTTTTGCATCCAATTCTATCGGAAGATTGAAGGCTTTGGCCGCGGCATTGAGTGCTTTTTCAACCACCGGACCTCCAAAATAGGTCAAAACAATAAAAGTAATTGTTTTAAAAATATATTCTTTTCTTTCATCCTTATCCCTAGCCGTAGCAATTCTTATACCGCCAACACCAGCATCAATTGACGCTTGTGCTACCATTTCGCCTACCCCCTTGAAAGAAGGAGGATTTTCTGAAGATTTATGTTCATAAGAAGAATTTGCAAAAGTCAGATGTTTTTTAATTTTTTCTTTTGTCAATCCTTTGAAACTAAGTCCTTCAGGAGTTCCGTGTTTGTCGATACTTTTTTCTGTTATTCTTTGCTTAAAAATTGTCAATCCTGCCAAAAGCCCTATTGCTAAAGCGACACCTAACAAATTTCTGCCTTTTATTAAATTAGCCAACTTTTCAGAGGTGAATTTTTCGGCATCTGATTTTATAAATTTATCACCGGAATTTTTGATGTTTTTTTCTAATGTTTGATAATTTTTGCCATTCAAAAGTTGTGAATCTGTATCTAATAATTTATTATCTTTAAGCTTGAGAACTTTTTTGACTACCTTATTGAAAACTTCGGCTACTACTATAGGTGTACAGAACCAAATGGCTGTAGTACCGAATTCTTCGATTCCTGCTTCTCTTGCCTCATAAAAACCTTGTTCTTTTGATATTTTATCCCCTTGCTTATTCGCCAAATAAAGCTTTGAAGATGATTCTATGCCATCCTTCAATAATATAGGGACTGTACTGGAATTATTTCCGATTATAGATATGATATTAGCTACGTTCATTACCTTGCCTTTTATGGATTAACTTAAAATTATAAGCCCCAAATTCTGTTCATATAGTTGACGAATGGGGTATTCGCCTGCAATCCGATATTTCGTCGATTATTTATCATTTTGAATTTCTCCTTTTTCGAAGTTATTCTATATAATTAAAACTAAACGGCTGAAAACATGCCCGTTTTTCGATTTTTATTAAATTAATGTAACAAAATAGCCTCCTATACATCTTAGGAGGCTAAAAATATGTTTTTAAAAATGTACGTATGACAAAATTCGCTTACTAGATGTAAGCGTTTAATTGATCCTGATACATTCTTTTATTATTCATATCTTTGGCTCTGCCTAACTTTTCGTTACAATATTTCAATGTTTAGAAATTGTATCACAGAAACTTTTAAAAATATACTCTTTAAAAATGAATTATGATGAAACTTTTACAAACGTATGCTTTACATACAAAAAAGCCCTTGATTTTCACCAAAAGCTTTTTTATATTTTATATTTTATTGACTAATTATTCAACGTACAATGGGGCAAGTTTCGCCTCTTGTTGAGGAATAACGCCTTCTTCGATTGAAGAATAAGCACGATAATCAATCACAGGGAAACAATTATCAATTGATTCAACTCCACTCAAATAAGCTTCATCGAAAGTTTTATTTTCAATCATTGCGGCGATTTTTTCGAATCTCTCGACATGCTCTCTAAATCTGTCTGTAGCATAGTCTTTTGCTTGCCATGTAGTGATTAAGAAAGGCCAATCGCTGCTTTGCAACAACAAATTTTCTCTAGCCATTTGATTGAGAGCTCTGTGAAGCAATTTGTCAGTTGGAACTGTTTGATAACCATCAACAATCGCACTCGCTCTTTTTTCGCAAGCATGGATAATAGGCCACATCCACTCGGTAAGGTGATTTTGCCATACCCAGAAATGTCCGCCTTGTCCCCAAGAAGATTCAGGGATTTGGATAGCTTCTGTTGGTGGATATTTATCTAAATACTCGGCTGCTGTCATTCTTTCGACTTCAGGAGTACCTTTTGCCATTTTTTTGATAACTTGTTTAATAAATTCAACACCTTCAAACCACCAATGTCCGAACAATTCTGTATCAAATGAAACCATAATCAAGCCATTTTTGTCTGTAGCCAATTTGTGATCATTAAGCATGTGATACAAAAGATTTACGTAATGGTCAGAATTTGAATTGATTTGATTCATAGCCAACACAGGGTCATAAAGCATTTTGTCGCCTAAATCAGTATCAGTTCCTGTAATTCTCCAATAGTGCATGCCTGATTTGTCATCTTTTTTGTGGAATTCACGGTAACATCCATCACCGGGATACCCGTCAGCGGCTGACCAAACTTGGAAACCAGCTCTGTCATTTCTTCCCATAACTGCAACTTGTGCATCAGGAAGCCAATAAGCCGAATAAGTGTCATAACCGGTTACTTCACGTTCAGGAAGAGGGATATATTCGATATTTCCGTAAACCCCGATTACACGTCTGTTTCCGATAGAGTTTCCGCCTTCGATAACATGTGATTCTGTGAAGAAATATTCTATATCATTGTTCTGCAATGAAACTTCAATTGCAGGTCTCCATTTTTTCTCGCCATCTGCTCCTGTGTATTCGTAACCTTGTCTGTAAGCACATTCAGGAAGCCAAGCTCCACGAGCTTTTTTGCCGAATAATCTTTTTGTTGTATCAGAACCTATTTTGAATTGTGCATTCAAGTTAGAGTCTGTTGCCAAAAGCGGTGAAAATCCGTGCGTAGCACCTGATGTTGTGATTTCAATACAGCCCAAATTTTGCAATCTTGCAAATTCTGCAATCATATCTTTGTTATATTTGTTGATGAAAGTATCTTTCATTGATGTAAACCAATCAAAATAATACTTTGCAAGATATTTTAAGTGTTGCGAATGAGCTACCGCTTCACAAGGATAACGGTCTAAATCTTTTGCTACAGCTGCAATTCTTGTATCTAAATATTTAATAAAGCCTTCTTGTAAATGCTCGTCATTCAATTGCTCAGCCAAAATCGGTGTGATACCTATTGTTAACTTTGCTTTGATACCTTCATCATATAATTCGTTGATGGCGTTTGCCAAAGGAATGTATGTTTCTGCCATACACTCATATAAGTTTTCTTCTCCAAACGGCCACATACCAGCTTTTCTATAATAAGGTAAATGGCTGTGAAGCATAAATACAAATGAACCAATTGACATTGTGTGTCCTCCGAGGTTTCTAGATATTAACTAATATATATAAATTTTTCGATTATTCGCATGTTATCATGAAAATATTTTTTATATAACTCCAAAGAGCTAGTTCTTTAGGATAATGTTACATTATGTTCATATTATAATATTTATATGAATACTTTAGATAGACTTAAACATTCTATAATCATCTCCTGTCAGGCTATGCCTGATGAACCGTTCTATAAAGAGTCTGCAATGCAAGCTATGCTTCAGTCTGTAATAAACGGCGGGGCTCAAGGACTTAGAGTGGCTGGAGTGAGGGATATACAATTGTCCAAAAAACTTTGTGATTTGCCGATTATCGCCATTACAAAACCTGATAAAATCCCAAATAACTACAAAGAAATTGTTTATATCACACCCTCTTTGAAAGATGTGAAAATGTTGGCTGATGCAAAAGCAGATATAATTGCTTTTGACGGAACAAATCGACCTAGCCCGAGTGGAGATTCCTTAAAGGATATAATTGCACTCACCCAAAAACTCGGATGCCTTGCGATGGCAGATATTTCGACTTTTGAAGAAGGTCTGTTCGCAAGAGACTTAGGTGCGGATATAATTTCGACCACACTTGCGGGTTACACAAGTCATTCGATTGCAACTGAAGGTCCTGATTTTGGATTACTCGAAAAACTCGCAAAAAACCTCGATTGCCCTGTGATTTTAGAAGGCAGAATTTGGTCTCCCGATGAAGTAAAAAAAGCTTTTGATTTAGGTGCTTATGCTGTAGTAATAGGCTCTGCAGTAACAAGACCACATCAGATTGTTGAGAGATTTGTTGGCAATTAAAACTCTATGTTTAAATTTATACCATTATTATCAAGAGATCTATCTCCATAGCATAATATTCCTCGAGTTGGATTTACTATTGCCTTCTCTTGTGCTTCCCTTTTTAGGCTTACCCCAATTATAGATTCTATCAAAGTCTCAAAGTTTTGTATTGATTCTAATAAAGCTGATTCTTTTGGGATTTGCATAAAACCACCTCTTCCCACTATTTTATCAGCTGCATTTCTGATTAAATTATCTTCCTCTGTTGTTTATCTTCCTCTGTTGTTGTTTTAAATACTTTTGCAGCAGCAGCCCCTATTTCATAAGTTATAGCTCCTTTAAAGCAAGGGGTTTGTTGATTTCTGATTTCCATGACAGTTGATTCCTTTTTATTCAATACGATATTTGGCTAAAAATATGTAAAGAAAAAGAATTGCTAGCCAATTTTTGATTTTTACAATTCTTTACTTAGGCTTCACTTCAACTCTGCAATCGTAACTCCGTCTGAGCCTTCGCCTTCAGCACCTGAGCGAAATTTTTTGATATAAGGAGAATCTTTAAGATACTGTCTGACAGCTTCTTTCAAAGCTCCTGTGCCATGCCCGTGAATAATACAAACACTCGAAAGCCCTGCCAATGAAGCATCATCAAGGTATTTTTCGAGCATATCAAGAGCCTCATCGACCCTGATACCACGCAAACTCAAATCATGAGGGACATGCTCCCTCTTTAGCTTCGGTGCTTTGACTGTTTTGACTTGCGGTGCTTGTGCATTTTTCGATGCTTTGGCGATTTTTTCTTTTTTGATGGCAGTTTTCATAAGCCCGATTTGGACTTTGACATTGCCGTTTTTATCGGGCATATCAACCAAAGTCGCCACTTGATTGAGGTCTTTTATCAAAACCATATCGCCGATTTTCAAAGCCGCCCAATCCAATTCTTTAAAAATCGGCGTAAGCTGATTTTCTTCATTGACGAATTCGCTTTTCAAATTTGCTTCAACTTTATTAAGCTTTGTCGCAGCTCGGCGAGTGAGCTTTTCGCTTTTTTGAAGATAAATCTCTCGCATAATATCTTTGATTTCATCACGGGCAGAATCCAAATCTGCCTGAAATTTGCGTTTATAGGCACTTAAGGTTTTTGTTTTTTGTTCTTTCAAATTAGCGAGCCTGATTTCATATTCTTCTTTGATTTTTTCTGATTCAAGGCGTTTTTGTTGGGAAATTTCATTGTTTTGGGTCAATTCTCTTTGAATTTTTTGAAGCCCGTCAAGGGTTTTGGCTGTATTATCTTTGATATTAAAATATATATGCTCGGCGTTTTCAATTATTTCATCATTGATTCCGAGATTGCGGGCAATAGAAAGTGCATTACTAATACCCGGAAGACCGATATTAAGCTTATAATTAGGTTTCAGTGTTTCAGAATCAAATTCTACAGATGCATTTTCAAATCGCTCACGCTCAAAAGCAAGTGCCTTAAGTTCCCCATAATGCGTTGTGATAAGAGTTTTTGCACCTTTAGAATATAAATATTCCAAAATCGCCTGTGCAAGAGCTGAACCCTCTTGAGGATCTGTGCCGACACCGATTTCGTCAAGCAAAACAAGAGTATTGCCGTTTGTATTATTCAAAATTTCTTTAAGATTATTTATATGCCCCGAAAATGTCGATAAACTCTGCATCACGCTCTGTTCATCGCCGATATCGGCAAAAACCTTATCAAACGGATAAATACTGGCTTCAGAGCAAGGAACATGCATCCCTGCTTTGCACATAAGAGTTAAAAGCCCGAGAGTTTTGAGTGTAACTGTTTTGCCGCCTGTGTTTGAGCCTGTGATAATAAGAGTATCAAAATCTTTGCCAAGCTCGATATTATTTGGGATTACATTATTAAGAATTTGAAGCAAAATAGGGTGTTTTGCCGTTTTTAATCTGATTATTTTATCATTATTAAGTTCTGGCTCAATCCCCTTTATAGCAACGCTGTAATGAGCTTTTGCAAAAATAAAATCGATTTCTGCAAGAATTTTTAGCCCTAATAAAATTTCATCAGCAAATTCTTTCACTTTTGAAGTTAAATCTGTCAAAATATCCCTGATTTCAGTTTCAATTTGAATTTCAATTTCACGGATTTCATTTGCAATCGGCGTAATTTGTTTCGGCTCGACAAAAATAGTAGCCCCGCTGGCAGAAACATCGTGCATAATGCCTTTTACGTGAGCTTTGTTTTCGACTTTAACAGCCAAAACATATCTGTCTCCACGCATTGTGGGAGTTATTTCCTGTAAAAAACTACTGAATTGATTTATAAGTTCATTCAATTTTTGCTTCAAATATATATTTTTATCTTTTAAAGTTTGGTTGAGCTTTTTAAGTTTTAGGGTCGCATCTTCTTTAATTTCACCTAAAGGATTGAATTTAGAAAGAATATATTCCTCTATTTCTTTATCAAAAAACAATTTTTCTGATAAATCAATGAGATTGGGTGTGTCTTTTGAATTTTTATTTATAAAGGCACTCAAAAATCTTGACGCTCTAATAGTTTTTCCTATATTAAAAATTTCCTCAGCGTTCAAGCAAGTATGAATTTGTGCCAATTTGACAAACTCTTCCACATCAAAAATTTCTTCCATAGGAGGAAAAAGAAGCATATCAAGAAACCATTTGGCTTCTGATGTCAAGGCCAGTTCTTTTTTTATTTTGTCAAAATTTGTATAAAACAAAACTTTTTCACATCTGTTTTTGCCTTGAACAGATATGGCGTATGATTTTAAGGTGTCTAATATGTTTTGCCATTCTAGGACTTTTAGTGTTTTTTCATTCATACATTAATTATATCAGTAAAATATAGCTAAATTCTGTTATAATCCGATTATGATTAAAGAAAAACTTAAAAAACTTATTGATGCCCTAAAGGAAAATCCCAAAAATAATGAAAAACGCAAACAGCTTGCATTTTTACTTTTGGACTCAGAAGCTTATGAGGATGCTTTAAAACAGCTGAATTATCTTGTTTCGATTTTTCCTGAAGACCCTGTTTTGCACTACAAAATAGGTATTGCCTATGATGGGCTGAAAATGCTTGATGCAGCGGAAAAATCTTATCTGCGTGCAATAGATATTTCGCCGAATGACCCCGATTATAACTATAATTTGGCTTGTATTTACGACAAAAAAGGTGCTGTTGACAAAGCTATTGAATTTTATTCTTTGACAATTGCTCTTGATCCTGGCGACTCGAATTCTCATTTCAATTTGGCACTTCAACTAATTAAAAAAAATGAAAATGAAGAAGCCGTAAAACACCTTAAAGAAACTCTGAAAATCAATCCCAATGATGTTTATGCATATTTTTATATCGCTTATGAATACCAAAAACAAGACGAAATAGACCTTGCAATTGAAAATTATGAAAAAGTTATCGAATTAAGTCCTGATTATAGTTGGGCATATTATAATTTGGGATGTATCGCCCTTTCACAAGGAGAAACCGACGAAGCGAAGAAATTTTTTGAAAAAACAATAAAGACCAATCCAAAAGACACACAAGCAGCAAGGATTTTGGCAACAATTTATCTTAAAGAAAATAATGCGAAAAAATCCCTTGAAATAATTGAAAAAGCTACCTTGGAAAACGAAATTACCGGCGATATTTATCTTTGTTTGGCACAAATTTATCAAAAAACAGATGAAAAAGATAAAGTCATAGAAAATCTTGAGCTTGCAATTCAAAATTTCAAAACTTTGACTGCCCCTATTGAACTTATCAAAAAAAAATTAAAAGAATTAAAAAATTAATTTAGTCAAAAATAATCGCATCAATCAAATAAAAATCCTCCTCAACAGCCACTATTGCCCATCTTATTGCATTAATGCCATCAAGATATTTTTGAATATAGTCAATTGTGATTTTTGATGTTTTCGGAATTTTTATCTGTTTATTAACGATTTGCATCATTCAACCGTTACGGATTTGGCAAGATTTCTCGGCTGATCTACATCTTTTCCTAAAAATTCTGCAATGTAATATGCCAAAAGCTGAAGAGGAACAGTCGTTATAACAGGTGATAAAATTTCGTCTACTTTAGGAACTTTCAAAATGAATTCGAATAAATCCTCCAATTGTTCATCCTCTGATGATGTCAAAGCAATCAATCTGGCATTTCTGGCTTTGGCTTCTTCTGCGTTTGAAAGAACTTTTTCATACACAACTCCGTCCATCAAAATTGCCAAAACAGGCATGGTGTCATCAAGCATCGCAATAGGTCCATGCTTGAGTTCGCCCGCAGGATAGCCTGTAGCGTTGATATAGCTGATTTCTTTAAGCTTCAATGCCCCTTCAAGAGCTACAGAGAAGTTTATTCCTCTTGCGATATAAATAAAATCTTTAAAATTCGCAAAAGCTCTTGCACATCTTTCGATTTCTTTTTTATCACTTAGAATCATTTCGATTTTTTGCGGAAGCTGAATCATTTCTTCTTTGATTTTTCTGATTCTGTCTTTTGAAACAATTTCTTTTATTTCGGCAATATACAAAGCTAAAAGGTAGAAAGAAATCAGCTGTGCAGTATAAGATTTTGTCGCCGCAACAGAGACTTCAATACCTGCATTGATAGAAATCAAACTGTCTGCTTCCCTTGCCATGGTAGAATCAGGGCGGTTTGTGATAATAAGAATGTGTGCCCCTTTGGCTTTTGCCTGACGAATTGCGGTTATTGTATCTGCAGTTTCACCGGATTGAGAAACCCCGATAACCAAGGTATTTTTGCCTGTGAGAGTTTTTCGATAAATATATTCACTGCTTGCTTCTACATCGACAGGAATTTCGCAAAGCTCCTCAATGGCATGTTTACCTGCCATAGCGGCATTAAGGGAAGTTCCGCAAGCTATAATTTGGATTCTGTCGAGTTTTTTGAGATTTTCTTTAGTCAAAGTAACTTCATCTAAAGGTATAGGATTGCTCATATCTGCCAATTTTCCGAAAAGAACCTGTCTGATTACATCAGGTTGTTCATGGATTTCTTTGAGCATAAAATGTTTAAAACCCATTTTGCTGAGAGCTACAGGCTCCCAAGGAAGAATTTCGACAGTTTTTTCGATTGAATCACCATTCATATCAAAAAATTCGACTTTATTAGGTGTCAAAATTGCTATTTCATTGTCATCAAGATAAACAGCTTTTTTTGTATGTTCAATAATTGCAGGAATATCACTTCCGATAAAGTTTTCGCCCTCGCCTATACCTACTATCAAAGGTGCATTTCTTCTTGCGGCGATTAATGTATTTTTGTAATCATCGCACATAACGCCAAGAGCAAAAGCCCCATGAAGCTTTTCCATAGCCGCTCTGACTGCCCCCATAAAATCATTTGATATTTCATATTCATAACTGATTAAATGTGCAATGACTTCTGTGTCTGTATCTGAAGTGAAAAAGCATCCTTTATCAATCAAAAATTCTTTTAATTCTTTCCAATTTTCGATAATTCCGTTATGCACAATCGCTATTTTTTCGCAGTTGCTTTTGTGAGGGTGTGCATTGATTGTATTTGGAACGCCGTGAGTTGCCCATCTGATATGCCCTATGCCCATTGTGGCAGAAAGGTCATAACCATCTATTTCTTCAAGCAAATCTCTAAGATTTTGTAATTTACCCTGTGCTTTAAAAATTTTGATGTTTTCATCTTGAAAAACTGCAATTCCTGCTGAATCATACCCTCTGTATTCAAGTTTGCTCAATCCGTCTATTAATATAGAAACAACTGATTTTTTACCTACATATCCTACAATTCCACACACTATTGAAATCCTCTTTTTTAACTAGTTATGTATTTATTATATCAGAATATTTCGCATAGCAAGTAAAGAATATGTAAAGGCGGATTTTGGCAAGAGTGAGCAAAGCGGAATTTTGACGGGAGTGCAACTCGCCATGCGAAGAAGTTTGCGAAATGTAGCTTTTACAAAGTAAAAGCGAAATAGAGCCTAAACTTTTGAGCTATCAAATATTCCAAGACAGCGAAACTCGTAACGGTGAGAACCACGACGAAATGAAAGTTTTTGCAAAAAATTGAAATGAAGTGAAGTGGTTTGAACTGCCAATAATTCAAGAAGCGGATTTTGGCAAGAGTGAGCAAAGCGGAATTTTGACGGGAGTGCAACTCACCATGCGAAGAAGTTTGCGAAATGTAGCTTTTACAAAGTAAAAGCGAAATAGAGCCTAAACTTTTGAGCTATCAAATATTCCAAGACAGCGAAACTCGTAACGGTGAGAACCACGACGAAATGAAAGTTTTTGCAAAAAATTGAAATGAAGTGAAGTGGTTTGAACTGCCAATAATTCAAGAAGCGGATTTTGGCAAGAGTGAGCAATTTAATAGAAAAAATCTAATCCATCAAATAAGATTTGTATTGACTGCGACCTCTTGAGACTTTTTCTCTGATTTTGCCCAAAGTATCTTTACTTTTTGCATAACTTATTTCATTTGTATCTTTAAATGTTTTATAAAATGCCAGTTTTATAAATATATTTGAAGTTTCTATATCTGTTAGTTCGAATAATGCTTTGGTCATGGAATTACCTTTTATAAAACTAATATTTCCTATGTATATACTAAGTAATATATATTCAAAAAATTGCTTTTTTTATAGAATAAATATAAAGGAATATTAACAAAGCACCATGAAAAAATATTTTTTTATTTTTATTTTTATTTTATTTCTGATTTTTAACAGCTTTTGTTTTTCGACAGAACTTGGCAATGTAAAAATCATCTATCCTTGTACAAATGCCAAAATCAAAGCGGCATCAACATTTATCGTGGGTTCTACCGATGCAAGAGGCAAATTATACATAAATAATGAGGAAGTTACCGTTTATCCTTCAGGCTCTTTTGTAAAAGTTGTACCTCTAAAATACGGAATAAATAATTTTTCGCTCACAACCAAACTTGGCGAAACTCAAAAAACCATAAACTACAAAATTTGCAGACTGGGCAAACAAAAATCCATCGAAAAATATCCGATGCAAATTTTGAAATATTCTATTAAACCAAAATCGAATCTTGTCTATAATGCCGGAGATACTATACCCATTGAATTTCAAGGCTCCACAGGTCATTATGCTTATTTTAAAATCGGCAAAAAAACTATCCCCATGCGTGAACTTTCAAAAACAGAAACGGGGATAAACGGCATTTATAAAGGCTTTTATAAAATTATGCCTGAAGATAATTTTGAAAAGACAAAAATAACAGTGTTTTTAGATGACGGCAAAACTAAAATTTCCAAAACAGCTTTAGGATGTCTTTCTGTAATTTCAAAAGATAATTTTGCAATAGTCAGATGTTTGAGAGAGAAAACTATAATTAAAGAAACTCCTTACGGGGACAGGCTTCCACCGTTACTAAAAGATACGGTTTTAACAATAAACGCTTCAGACGGAGATTTTTATCGTGCAACTTTAGCAAATGATAAAAACATTTGGTTAAATAAAAAAGATGTCGAAGTTATTTCCCAAATAAATCCTGCTCCAACCCAGACCGATCTTAGCGATTTGAGCATATACGCAGATAAAGATAATATTTATTTATCTTTGCCTATGGAATTCAAATTGCCTGTCATAGTTGATAATCCTACCCCAAATCAACTTCGTATAGATATTTACGGTTCATACAATAATTTTTTGATGGATGAATACCAAGATGATGAAATTAAAAGCCTCAAAATAATTGAACCTCAAAGCCAAAAATTGAGTTTGTTGCTTGAGATAAACGACAAACAAATTTGGGGTTATGATTATTATCATCAAAATGACGAATTCATTATAAAATTAGCCAAAGAACCTTGTGTAAAGCCTGATATGCCACTTAAAGATATCGTAATTGCTCTTGATGCAGGGCATGGTGGTGTCGAAAAAGGTTCTGTCGGACCTACAGGAATTTGCGAAAAAGATATCAACCTTCAAATAGTAAAATATCTCAAAGAAGAACTCGAAAATGCCGGTGCAAAGGTAATTTTGACAAGAGATTGCGATATCACAACAGAGATTTATTCTCGTCCTGAAATTGCAAAAGAAAGTAAAGCTCTGATTCTTTTGAGCGTACACAACAACGCCTTACCTGACGGGCAAGACCCCTATGTCAAAAACGGCAGCGGAACTTATTATTATCAAGCTCAAGCAAAACCCTTGGCGGAAGCTATCCAAGCTTCCATGCTCTCTGAACTTAAACTAAAAGACGACGGCGTAAATAAAGCCAGTTTTGTCCTGACAAGACCCACTATGCCTATTTCTGTGTTGGTGGAGTGTGCATATATGATTAATCCGAATGAATATGAAATGCTCATTGAATCGAACTACCAAAAAGAATTTGCCAAAGCAATAAAAAAAGGGGTCGAAAATTTTTTGATTAAGCAAGCAAATTAAACCCGAAAAAAAATCTTTATTTTAAATATTTTTCATGTAAAATAATATTTGTAGCCTTTCAGTGGGCTTTGTGAGCATACGGCTCGTATAAGGTTTAGAGAAACGCTCTATCCAACTGAGTGAAAATTGAAAATTTTGATTATGCCTTGGTAGCTCAGTTGGATAGAGCGACCGCCTTCTAAGCGGTAGGTCATAGGTTCGAATCCTATCCAGGGTATTTCTCTTTTTTAAATATATAACTACATTTCGACCACTTATATAAAGGGTCGATTTTTTGATTTTTGGGTACTTATTATCATTTCGTGGCAAATCAGTGGCAAATGAATGAAAATCATTTATTTTTTGTTTACAAGATATAAATACTATTGTAAAATAAGTTTGCTATTGAATTTATTATTTTATGCAAGGGAGAATAAAAATGGAAAAAGATAAGATATTTATTGACCAAATATATGAAAAAATTGAAACGTTAAAACATAATTACAAAATAACAATGGATAGTGAAATACAAAAAATGATTAAACGAGAAGAAGACTTTGTAAAGAAGTTGCAAGAAATACTGGAAAATATGTCTTCAAATCCTGATGCATTAAAAGAATATGCAAAAAATCTGTATACAAAGATACAGGCATTAAGGAATAAATCACCTAAAACTTTAAGCGATGAATATGAGTTGCTAGATTTAGTAAGACTATTTTATGAGTTATTTGTTTATTTATTTAATAAAAGCGGAGATAAAAATAGTTTAATTATAACAAAATGCAAAGAAAATGAAGACAAGATGTTACAGCAAATTGATAGTTTTAGCTCACAACCCTCAACTTAGGCTTCTGTAAAATAGCATCTAAAGAATCAATACTTGCATCATAAACGCTAGGCATAATATGACCATAAACATCCATTGTAGTCTTGCTTGTGCTATGTCCTGCCTGATGTTGTGCGACTTGTGGAGCCACTCCACCATTAAGCAGTAAAGATATATGAGTATGCCTCAAATCGTGCCACCTGATTATTCTCAGTCCTGCTTTTTTCAAACAAGGATGAAAGAACCTTCTCATAATGTTCCTAGAATCAAGATAATTGCCTTCATCATTAGAGAATACTAAATTCAAATTATTTTCTATACGTTCATCTTTCCATTGCAGAAGCTGTTCAAATAAAGAAGGGCAAATCCTAACATTTCTAATAGAGGATTTTGTTTTAGTCGTGCTTAACTGCCCTTTTGAAAAACTCTTGTTGATTGTTATTACCCTTTTATCAAAATCTATATCATTCCAAGTTAAGGCAAAAAGCTCTCCTTGTCTTAAGCCTGAAAAAATTGCAGTATAAAGCAATATATATAATTTCTTTGAGTAATGTACTTTAGCTGTTTCTAAGCATTTATGTACTTCTTCAGGTGTTAAAAAATCCGCCTTACTTCCCGATATTTTTAGCTTTTTGATTTTTCTTACAGGATTGATTTTTATATATCCGTCATCTATCATTTTTTCAAAAATAGCACCTGTTAAAAAGATTATGTGATTAATCATTTGAGGGGAAAGGCTTTTACTTTTAAGATGAATAATAAAATCTTCTATTTCAGGTTTTTTTATACTTACAAGTATTCTTTCTCCAAAAACAGGAAGAATATGATTCTTCAAATACCCTTTATTATTTTTTACAGTTGAAGGCTTGCAATGTATTTCTGTATATTGAGTAATATACTTATTGGAAGCTTCCTTGAAAGTAAGTTTTTTATTTACTTCTAAATAAGTACCTTCTTCTATGTCTTTGGTTATTTCGGCAAGAGCCTTAAGGGCTTCAGGCTTAGTTTTATATATAGCATTTCTTCGCCTTCTACCCTCAGCATCTTTATAGGCAATTTCCCATTTACCTGTATCTTTTCTTTTGAATATACTAGCCATAAAGCTCTTTTCTGATTTTAGGTACTCTTATATCATAAACAATTGTTCCGGATATGTCAAGTACCCTTTTTTCTAAAACATCTGTGAAACAAATAAATTTATGTGGCACCATGCCTTTTGCTTGCAATCCAAATCTCTAATTCCATATAATCGAAACATAGTTTACCATTTATTTTTATATAAGGAATTTTATTAAAATGTACCCAAGCATATAAGGTGTTCATTTTGATTTTTAACATTTCTGATGTTTCTTTTATTGTTAATAATTTCATTTATTTAATCTCCATTTCCGCTTCTTTAACTTTATTAATAATTTCAAGAATAAGTATTATAAATTCAGGGTACTGTTTTTTAGATTTATTTTTTAACGTTATTAAAATTTTAAACTCTTTCATAATTCTTGAGAGGTCTTTATTTGGTGCTAACCTACATTCTATTCTTATATAATGTCTGATTTTATCTAAATCATTTCCAAACCGTTCTAACATAGCCTGCCTGCCTTCCATCTTTAATAAACTATCGACTGTCTTCATCTGTTAATTCTTCTTCTTTTAATCCTACTTCATCTAACCTGTTGAAAATTGCAGGCATATTACTCCCTAAGACCGACATTAATGGAATATCTTTTGAACTTATACCAAAAGCCCTTTTGATAGATTTGAATCTTCCCAAATGTCTTTCCACTCTAAGAATATTTTTAGATGCTTCTAAACCTTCCCCAATAATTTGGATATATCTTTCATTTTTACTTTTTTCGATTTCATCATATTTTGAGTAAAAACATATACTATCCTTAGTACTATTTGCGGGTGTTTTTATGAGTATTCCTGTCTTGTACTTTAGTATTTTATATTTACTAGAACTCTTGTCCAAAAACAGCTTTAAAGCCTTTATAGATTGTTTAGGACTTTCTACATATATATCTTTTGTTACATCGCAGTACAATACATTAGCAAGTTCTATGGCAGCATTTATATTGAACTCTATTAATCCAGTATCATTTACATTTTTAAGTGTGTTGTATATATTAGCAGAATTTATTAATCCTAGATTCCCTTCAGATGCGTTTATTTTTCCTGTAATATCTAAGACCACATGTCCGCTCTTGAAATCAATATCAATACCATTAATACCAAGAAAGTTTCTTAGGAGATTTTTGGGTATAGATAGTCTTTCGTTTTTGGTTTCTAAAGTATTAAAATCTTTGATATTATTTTCTCGGAAATCCAAATAGTTAAGTTTATCAATAACACGATAGGGTATTAATAGTTTTAGTCTATCAAAGTTGTTAATGAATTTATTATTAACATTATAATCATCATTTTTTGTTGGTTGGTCATAATAGTTATTATTAATTGAATTCATTGATTTCCTCCTTAATTTTATTTGTTAAAAAATTAGGGAAACAGAATAAATACAATCTAAAAATATGCATAAAGTCTTTATCAGGAAGATACTCTTTCTCCTCTATCCAATTTGAAAAATTATCTATCAAATTATAGTCATTTTCTGATAATTGTGTTTCCGTATAAGGGAAATGCTGGAGCATTAGCCTTGCTAGTATGATTTTCTGTTCTGCCATCACTTTCTCTTTTTTAGATGGTTCTCTTTCTTTTGCGTGCATAGTATTTTCCTTTCTTTCTGTAAATACTTCATTAAAGTTTCTTCTAATTGCCATTTGGCACCTCTATTCCTACTCCAGTTTTTACAATAAAATATTTAAGGGTCAGGGTCTGAAGTTTTGCCCTGCCAAAAATACACCTATATACATAGGATTTAAAGAGTTATGTTGTTTTCTTTTTTGAGAATTCCCAATAAAAATTTGGAATTTTAATCTCATATAAAGTCTTAAATCATCTCAATTGAGACTTTATTTATAACTTCATATTAACATATTCAGCTCGCACCTCAAAGCACCTAATGCAGTCATAACTTGCATTATAGCCTAATGCGATGCAAGGTTTCTAAAGACTGTATACTAAATGCACTTCATATAGCCAAGAAAAAAATAATTGCTCAACCTTGCAAGTGCAAGGTTATTATTATAAAGCTACACGATATCCTTTACCTTTTTTAGTCTTAAGAACTTCTTTTTTCCCTAATTCCTGAAAAGCTTTTCTTAAATAGCATATAGAAGCATCTTTATTATTTTTCGTCATTTCATTTAGTGTTTCATTTGATAATATTTTCCCATTATTTTGAAGCATTAAAAGACATATTTTAGCTACAGCATTATCCCTCAAATGTACAAAGCGTCCATCATATTCTAAAAAAGATTTCCCTTTTTGTTCATATAATATAAAACCAACTTCTTTTGCTTTTTCAATCTTTTCACCAGTAATAGCTACAACTGTTTTTCTTTTTTTAGGTGCAGGTTTTAATATTGGATAAAGTATCTTATTTTTCAGTTTATTTTTTAATTTTTTACTTATAGATATAGTAGCCTCATATTTTAGATAATCTTCTGCATATATTATTGTTGTGCCATCTTCCATGTCTTCATGGTGATATATTTCAAAGGGGTCACAACCTTCAGGTTCTAGTTCATTTGTATTTTTTAGAAATATACTAATCCCATAAATTAGGACACGAAAAAAGAGTTTTGTTTTAATTAAAATAGACTCAGAAGGAAAGGTGTAAAATTATGGGAAAAAGAAAAGTAAAAGAATACTCAGCTGATTTCAAAACAAA
>Ga0209467_1000046_pt1 | contig 241161 bp, 189 predicted proteins | sample Higcelwee11metaG_FD_187175 | JGI IMG/M metagenome (GOLD analysis project Ga0209467, IMG submission 187175) | Freshwater pond sediment microbial communities from the University of Edinburgh, under environmental carbon perturbations - High... | ecosystem: Environmental > Aquatic > Freshwater >...
AATTCTGTCTCCCCAACAAACAGCATGCACTTCAGGTTCAGGAGAGAAAACCCCCATTCAGGCTCCACCAAGATGTCAATCATCTGAGCCAAGGGGCCAGGGCTATCATGGTTCCCCAAATCGCTGGCCCCTTCGCCTGAGACCATCAAATACACGACTAAATCCTCGCGCTGTAATTCAGGTTAGTCAGGTCGGTGTCGCTCATCGCCTCGCCGGGGCCGAGTATCCCAAGTTTCTTCCCCACGGCCCTGAGATGGAAAAATTTCACCGCTTGGGTGTGATGTTGCTCGTCTTTATAGAGCAGGAAGACATTTTCCCTGGCGACCTCGTCGTCAAGGTAGTTCAGGACTAGCGAGCTGTGGGTGGTGACCATGATTTGTTTGCCGTTGAAATCTTGCAGGGAATCAAGGAGTTTTTCCACCAATTCTTGGTTGATGCCATTCTCGATCTCGTCGAAGAGCAGAAATGAATGCGAGGAATAGCGCTGGGAGATTATCGCCAGTATCCGCAGCAAGCCATCGTTGATCTGCCTTGATTCGAATTGATGTGCCGCTTCGTCAAAAAGCAGGCTTTTCCAGCCGAAGCGCTTCCGCCGCACTGTCACCTTGGAGAGTTCAGGGTAATATTGGGTAAGTTCCCGCATAAGGCACTCACTGTCGTCTCTTGATAGTTTGCTCAGAAAACCGGGCAACGCCTCTCCACCTCGTCCAATATCCTCGTTGGCTTGTGCGTTACCGCGCAAGAAATGGGGCGACAACAGCTCCAAATTCTTCAAGCCGTTCAAGGTGTCAATCACTAGCTTGATGTCTTGGTCTTTGAACATGAACGCCGAGAGAATTGAGCCTTGGTACTTTTGCTTGCTGACGTCCTGTGCGACGATATCTCGATCGCCAGTCGACAAGCTCCCTCCCGTCAGCTCCAAGGCCGAAGCTATTGGCTTCCCGTCTTCCCTGACTATCACTTCATAGGTACAACGCGCCGTGACTACGTTATATGTCGCTTCCCAGCAAAGGCGTCTTGAGCCATGCTCCAGCACCACTTTAAACTCAATGGTTTTTTTCGCGCAACCTTTGGTCAACAAGTCCCGGCTAGTCCATCCCCGCATGGCCAGCCAGCTTTCCACCTGGCCGGAGGCGAGATGGGCAATGAAGTCAAGGGCTTGCAGCAACGTGGTTTTGCCAGCGCCGTTCAAACCGATCAAGCAGGAGAATTTGCCCATGCCTTGCATGGAGAAGTCCGCCAGCGATTTGAAATTCCGTATCTCAATACTTGTAATCATGCCGCAGCTCCGCAACGCACTTAGCTCTGTGACGTAAAATATACCATGCCTTTGGACTTTCAACCGTTTTAGCTGTTTGCTGTCGCCTTTGACGCTTCGTCCTTTCGTGAAGCTTAACACGAAAGGGATGACATGAACCAAAAACGGCTTGCGTTGTTCGACGGCGAGGAACTGGGCGCCGACCCGGCCGAGGGGCGGCGCCAAGCGCCGGACTCCTTCCTGCTGATCCGCTTCGGGATCAACGAGTACACCAAGGACGGCCAGCGCGGCGAGTTCGAATTCACCGACGAGGACGCCGACGCCGTCATCGCCGATTTCGCCGTCCGCGGCAAAGACTTGGTCATCGATTACGACCACGCCTCGCTCCGCGGCGTCCCCGCCCCGGCCGCCGGCTGGATCGGCGCGTTGTCCAAGACCGCCGAGGGCGTGCTCGCCACCATCAACTACTGGACCGCGCAAGCCGAGGCGTACCTGGAAAGCGGCGAGTACCGCTATTATTCCCCGGTCTTGCGTTTCTCCCGCAGCGGCCGCCGCGTCAGCGGCGTCCATTCGGTCGCTTTGACCAACCACCCCGCCCTGCACAACCTTCCGGCCCTCGTGGCCGACGACGTCGCGGGCGACGAGGGGCTGGATGACGATAACGACTGCAACCCATCAACAAAGGAACACGACATGAGGCAAATCATCGAGTTGCTCGGCCTCTCGGACATCCCCGAGGACGAGCGTCCCGCGGCCTTGTCCGCGAAGGTCGGGGAGCTGGCCAACACTGCCAGCCAGCTGGGGGACTTCCTCCAACTGCACGACGCCAAAAGCCTGGAGGAGGTCACGCTACGCCTCCAGGGCCTCGTCCCGGCGGAGGAGAAAACCCGGCTCGAGTCCGAGCTGCGCTCCCGCGACGCCAACGACGCGGTGCGGCTCGCCCTCTCCGAGGGCAAGCTCACCGAGGCGAAGAAAGACTGGGCCTTGCGTTTCGCCAGCCGCGACTTGCAGGCCTTCAACGAGCTCATGCAGGACGCCCCCCGGCTGGTGCCGGACAACCAGGGACTCTCCGAGCGCCCAGCGTCTGCCACAATCGAACTTTTCGGCGGCGAGGCTGCGGAAGTCCTGTCCATGATCGGCTTGAGCGATGACGAAATCAAAAAACTGGAGGTGAAGTGATGGCCGCTTTGACTGAGAACCGTGACACCAAGGAGCGCGAGGGCAAGATCAGGCGTTTCCCCGTGTTGGCTTCGGCGACCCTTTACGCCGGTGGCCTGGGCGCCGTGCTCGGCTCGACCGGCGAGGCCGAGATGGCCAGCGACAAGGCCGGGCTGATCGTGGTCGGCCGCGTCGAGGAGTGCGTCGACAACCGTGACGACGGCCTGGACGTCAAAGTGAAGGCTGGCGTGTTCAAGCTGGCCAACTCCGGCGCCCACCCCGTCACCGCCGCCTCGCTCGGCAAGGACTGCTACGTCGAGGACGACCAGACCGTCTCCAGCTCGGGCGGCACCAACTCGGTCGTGGCCGGCAAAGTCTTCGACATCGACGGCGACGGCGTCTGGGTGGCTATCGCCTAAGGCGCTCCGCGCCGTTTTAGGTTTTAGGTTTTAGGTTTTAGGCAAGAAATAAAACCTAAACCTAAACCTAGACGGCGCGGGCATAATCCCGGATTCCGAATTCCTAACCTAAAACCTAAAACCTAAAACCTAAAACGGAGCGAAGCGACTTCATGGATATTAACAGAGGCACGATGAACGCCCTTTTCGCGGGGTTCAGCAAGCGTTTCCAGGACGGTTTCGGCATGGCGCCGGAGCAGTGGCGGCAGTTTTCCCAGATCGAGCGGTCGGGCGCCGCCTTGAACATCTACCCGTTCCTGGAGCAGTTCGCCGGTATGGGCGAGTGGCTCGACGAGCGTCAGGTCAAGAACGTCAAGAGCCAGAAGCTCACCGTGGCCAACCGCAAGTTCGAGGACACCGTGGCCATCCCCCGGGAGGATCTCGAGGACGACCAGTACGGCGTCTACGGCGGGATCGTCCAGCAGATGGGACTGAACGCCGGGAAGGTCTGGCACGACTTGGTCATGGAGCTCCTGACCGTCAACGCCGCCAGCGCCAAGTGGGCCGACGGCGCGGCCTTCTTCAAGACCAACCGGACCTACGGCGCCAACCCCCTCTGCAACAAGGGGACGGCCGCGCTCGGCGCCGACGCCTACAAGGCGGCCCGCAAGGCGATGCGCGAGTTCAAGGGCCACAACGGCAAGGCGTTGGGCGTCAACCCCAACTTGCTGGTCTGCGGCCCGGCCAACGAGGAGGCGGCCTTCGACATCCTCAAGAACGAGCTGGTCATCGCCGCGGGCGCCAACAAGAAGAACGTCTGGTACGGCAGCGCCGACTTGCTGATCCTGCCCGAGCTCTCCGGCGACTACGCCAACTACTGGTTCCTGATGGACAGCTCCGCCGTGCTCAAGCCGGTGATCGTCCAGCAGCGCAAGGACCCCGTCCTCGTCCGCCTCGACAACGACAGCGACGAGAGCGTCTTCATGCGTGACCAGTACGTCTACGGCACCACCGCCCGCGGCGCGGCCGCGTTCAGCATGCCCCACCTGGTCTACGGCGGCCTCGCCGCCGCCTGACCGCTTTCTCCCCCTTGATTCTGCGGGGCGTCCTGGTTTCGACCGGGGCGCCCCGTTTTTTCAATTGCCGGGGATGATATCGAGCTTGCGGACCACCGCCGGGACTAGCGACAGCAGGACGACGGCGGCGATCACGCCCAGGCCGAAGAGCAGGAACATGCTGTGGTAACGCGTGAACTCCATCCCGAACCAGCGCCAGGACTCCGCCAGGATGCCGCTGCTCAGTATCCAGGCCGACAGGAAGCGGGACAAGCCGATCCCGACGCTGTACATGCTGACACAGAAGGCGATGGCGATGTTCTTGTTGCGCGCCGGCGCCAGGGCGAAGGTCTCGGAGCTGAGGGCCACGGAGGCCGCCGCCATGACCACCCCGTAGAGTCCGACGATGGCGAAGATGAACGCGATGGTTGCGGGCGTCCCCCGGTGGGCCGACAGCAACGCCAGGTTCAACGCCCCGAAGCTGAAATGCGAGACGAGGAAGATGCTCTTCGTCCCGAACTTGTCCACCAGGCGCCCGGCCAGGAAATAGCCAAGAATGTAGCCGCCCATGCAGAAGAACGTGAGCATGACCACCGTGCTGTCGAGGACTTTCAGTTGGAATTTGCAGAACATGATCACCAGCGGCACCGTGGCCCCCGCGAAGAGGTAGAGCCACATCGAATAGACCCCGAAGCCCACCAGTTTGGAATCCTTGAAGATCTGGACGAGGCAGTTGCGGAAACCGTCGCGGGTGGTCTCGCTTTTTTTCTCCGGAAGCCGCCGGATGTACCAGATCCTGCCGAGCGTCAACAACCCGGCGACGGCGATGATCGCCTGCAACATGCCCGTGGAGGCTTGCTTGCCCACCAACAACGAGGTCACCACGATAAAAACCAACGCCGTTATCTGCCAGCTCACTCGCATTCGTCCGAAAAAGCGGCCCCGCTGGTTGTCCGGCACCACGTCCTTGAGCAGGGGGAACCAGCCAGCGACATAAATGGTCCCCCCGGCGACGCTGAAGACGGTCAGGCTCGCGAGCAACGTGAACTCGGCGAAGGCCCCGGCCCAGGCGGCGCAAGCGGCCGCCAAATAGGCCAGCATGCCCACGAACATCGACGGCAGGATGATGCGCTTGATTCCGAAACGCTGAGTCAGGAAGGCGATGGGCAGCAGGAAGAGGCAAATGCTGAGGTCTTGCAACGAGGTGGTGCAGAGCGAAACGAAATTGCTCGAATGCAACTGGGTGGCGTAGAGGATGATAACGCCGCTGTCCGACAGCAGCAGCTGCGCGATGCCGCCGAAACAGGCGGACTTGATAGCGTCGTTCATCGCCCGGGGCTGCTCGGCGGGGTCGATGGATTCAAGGTCTTGCCGCCCGAACAACAGTTGTTTTATGTCCGCCATGAAAGTAGATTTGCCCTGTTGTCTCACAATCACACGAGGTATGCGCATGAAGATAGTGGTGGCTCCCGATTCTTTCAAGGGTTGTTTGCGGGCCTGGGAGGTTTGCGAGGCGGTTCGTGACGGCCTTCTGAGCGTCATCCCGGACGCCGAGGTCGTCTGCGTGCCGATGGCCGACGGCGGCGAGGGGACGGTCGACTCCGTGCTGCGGGCCACCGGCGGCGAGCTCGTCAAAACCTGGGTGACCGGGCCGCTTGGCGGACAAGTCGAAGCGGAGTTCTGCGTCGCCGGGGGCGGACGGCAAGCGGTCATGGAAATGGCCTCGGCCAGCGGCATCGAGCTCGTCCCCAGGGAACGCCTCAACCCGATGGAAGCCACCACCTACGGCACCGGCGAGCTGCTCAAGGTCATCCTCGACCGTGGAATAAGGGAAATCACCATCGGCATCGGCGGCAGCGCCACGGTGGACGGCGGAGCGGGCATGGCCCAGGCTTTGGGCTTCAAGCTCCTCGACGCCGACGGCCACGACATCCCCCGCGGCGGCAAAGGGCTGGCCTCGCTCAAAAGCATCGACGCCTCGGGGGCCGACCCGCGGCTGGCGGAATGCCAGATAAAAATCGCCAGCGACGTCACCAACCCGTTGCTCGGCCCCAACGGCGCCGCCCGGGTCTTCGGGCCGCAGAAGGGCGCCACGCCCGCCATGGTCGAGGAGCTTGAAGAGGGATTGCGCAACCTCGCCTCCGTCTGGGCCTTGGCTGACTGTTCTCGTCCCGGCGACGGGGCGGCGGGGGGCTTGGGCGCCGGGCTGCGCGCTTTCTGCGGCGCCAAGTCGGTCTCGGGGGCGAAGCTGCTCATCGAGCTCAACCGGCTGGACGAGAAACTTGTGGGCGCCGACTTGCTGATCACCGGCGAGGGCCGCACCGACTCCCAAACCGGCTCGGGCAAACTCTGCGCCGTCATCGCCCAGACGGCTCATGCCAAAGGGGTGAGAGTAGTGCTGCTCTCCGGGGCCGTCCAGGGTTCGGCCACCGACTTCAAGGGTATGTTCGACGCCGCCTTCAGCGTCGCCATGGGGCCGTGCAGCCTGGACGAGGCGCTCGCCGCGGCGCGAGAGAATCTCTTCTTCAGCGCCGCCAGCGTCGCCGGACTGCTCGACAAGATAATTTGACTCCGGCGCTGGCCATGGCAATTTTTTTCGCTTCCGCTATTGCTAAAATCGCCAGAGAATACTATAATAGGTCAAAGGATATTAAAGGGCATCATAGGGCGTCGGGCAATGGAGCTGAAAAAAGACATCGTCTTCGCTTCCTTAAGGCGGGACATCCAGGTCGGGAACTACGCCCCCGGCCAGAAACTGCCCAACGAGCTGGATTTCTCCCAGCAACTAGGCGTGGCGAAGAAGACTTTGCGCCACGCCCTGGAACGGTTGGAGTCCGAAGGCCTTATTTCCCGGCACCGCGCCTTGGGGACCTTCGTGCGGGACGGCAAGGCCATGGAGCCCAACCGCAAATACATGGTCGTCTTCGACGACAAGGCGGGGGCGGAGATCCCGTCGCATTACATCATTCCCGGCGTCCAGCACGCCGCGACCCAGGCGGGGGTGGAGCTGCGTTGCATGTCCACCGACTACGTCCTGGCGATGGAGGAGGCCGACATCAAAGAAAACCTCCGGCGGCAGGGCATCGCCGGGATATTGCTGTTCACGGAATATTTCCATGGCCATGAGCGGATACTCAAGCTCCTGCGCGCCGCGGGGCTGCCGGTGGTGTTGCCGCACACGGCGCGGCCGCGGGATAGCCAGGTGACGGGCTTCGCCGCGCTGGTCTTCGACGAACGGGCCGCCTGCGAGCTGGCCCTGGCGCATCTGGCGGAGCGGGGACACCGGCGGGTGGGCAGCGTCCACGCCCGCGGGGAAACTGGCCGCTTCAGAGGGTTCACCCCCGCGGAGTATCTGGACTTCCTGGCGGGCAGCGGCTTGGACTCCAATCCGCGGCTGCTCAAACTGGTGGACTATGACCCGGCGCAAATCGAGGGGGCGGTCAACGCGTTGATGCGCCTTCCCCAGCCGCCGACGGCGTTGCTGTGCTACTCCGACTTCTATGCGCTCCAAGTCTACCGCGCCTTGAAGGCGCTTTCACTGCGCGTCCCGGAGGACGTCGCGGTCATGGGCTATTGCGGCTATCCGGGGGGCTCGCTCCTCGAACCGCCGCTCTCGACCGTGGACTTAGGGTATTTCAAGATCGGCCAGCTGGCTTTTGAAGTCCTGGAGAACGCCAAGAGCTGGTTCGGCGCCAAGAACACGGCGCCGCCGTTGCTCCACACGCCCTTCAATTTGGCGGCCCGCGGCAGCACGGACATCCAGCGGGTGGAAAAATTATTCGAGGAGGTGGAGAATGTGTGACAGGAGAGGAAGAGTTTTCACGCTTATCGAGCTCCTGGTGGTGATCTCGATGATCGCCATCCTGGCTAGTTTGCTGTTGCCAGCGCTCGGCAAGGCCAAGGGCAAGGCGCGGGAGATCCGCTGCGTCGGCAACATGAAGCAGTTGACCACCGGCAGCTTGGTCTACGCCGGGGACAACGCTGGTTGGGGGCCGTTCAGCAACGTCGCGGGGTGCAATTATTTGTTCAACGACAATGTCGCCACGACTTTCCCCGAATACATCGGCGTCCCCAGCGATTACACCTGGCCGGGAGCGAAGCAAAAGCAGGCTCCGCCGATCGCCATGTGCGACGAGGGCGGCAGAGGGGGGAACTGCGGCGTAAGCTTCCTCAACGCCGTTGGCGCCTCGTTGCCGAACGTGAGTTACGGCTACCGCGGGATCAACGCCACCCACCCCCAGGAGAACCTCTTCAAGATCGGCAACCCGAGCGGAAGGTTCCTGCTCGGGGAATTGCGCGTCTGCGGCATTTTCGAAGCCTGGCTCCGCTCCGATTTTGGCTACCGGCATAGCGGCGCGTCCAACTTCTCGTTCGTGGACGGGCATGTCGCGCGCATGAGATTCCCGGAAGTCCCGGCCAGTTGGGATTTCACCACCGACGTCAAACAATTCTACAGTTCCAAACCATAAGGAGTGTCTATGCGGTTGAGAGGTGTAACAGCATTTTCGGCGGCGCTCATGGCCATGCTCATGGTCGGCTGCGCGTCCACGGTCAAGCCCGCGCAGGAAGCCATCGCGGCGGCCAAGGCCAGCGGTGACGACAGCGTGATCTTCAAACCCATCGGGCAAGGCGCCGGCGGAGCCTTCTTCGCCCAGGCGATCAGCCCCCACGACCCGAAGCTCCTCCTGGCCGGCACCGACATGGGCTGCTTGTTCCGCAGCGAGGACGGCGGCGAACATTGGTCGCTCCTGGGCTCCGAGGCCTCCGGCGACAACCCCGGGTTCCGGGGCAGCTGGTACGCCGCCTTCGACCCACTCAACCCCGACATCGCCTGGGCCGCCTCGGAGCATGGCGTCTTCAAGTCCATCAACAAGGGTAAAAATTGGAAACTCATGACTGGCGCGCTCGGCGGCGGGCCGAACGCCTACTACGCCCTTGCCGTCGACCCCGCCGACTCCAACGTCGTCTATATCAGCCAAGGGCAGCCCCCGTCGTTCGCCACGGGCTGGAGCCGGGGGCGGGTCTGGAAGACCGTCGACGGCGGCAAGAGCTGGACGGAGCAGCCAGTCTGCGGGAACAGCAAGGTGAGCATCAACCATTGCTTCGTCGTCATCGACCCCAGCAGCCCGGTCGTCAAGGGCCAGGGCCACGCCCGGGTCTTCGTCGGCGGGCGGGACGGGCTCTACGCCACCGAGGACGCCAGCAAGTCTTGGCGCAAGCTGAACACCGGCATCCCCAACTCCGGCGACGACTTTAACAGCATGGAGGCCACCCGCGTCGACGGGCGCCCCGCCCTCTTCCTGACCGTCCACCCCCGGACGCTCGACAAGGCCACCGGAGCCTTCGCCGGCGGCGTCTACCGCAGCGACGACGCCGGGAAAACCTGGCGGCCCTTAACGGTCAACGACGAGAAGTTCATGGCGACGCTCGCCTCCATCAACGGCCGTTCCGGACGGGGCGGTTGCGCCCTCTTTGTGCGGACCTGCCCCGCCGACCCGAAACGGCTCTACCTCGGCTCCATGCTGGGGGTCTACCGCAGCGACGACATTGGCGCCACGTGGACAAACATCACCATCCCCGCCACCCAATGGTACAACTTCATCGACAGGGACGGCGGCAAGGCGTTCTTCCATCTGCGGCGCCATGGCGGCAACTACCTCAACTCCTACGAGGGCGGCCTGGACGGCTTCGTCGGCATGACGGTCTGCGCCACCGACCCCGACCTCGTCCTCTACACCGACCACGTGGCCATGACCGCCACGCATGATGGCGGCAAGACCTGGGAGGACCTGGCCTCCGACTACGACCAGCCCTTCGACGCAGGCCGTTTCGGCGACCGCCCCCCGATGATGCTCACCCACAAGACCAAAAGCCGCGGCGTCCAGGCCATCAACCCCAACAAGATCGCCGTCGACCCCTTCGACCCCAACACCATCTTCATCGCCTACGCCGACCTGGGGCTGCGCATCTCCCGCGACGGCGGCGTCACCTGGGAATACCCCACCCGGGACTTCGTCGGCAACCGCAACCGCAGCCAGGCCAACGCCGTGGTCTTCGACCCCGAGGTCAAGGGCCGCGCCTACCTCAACACCGCCACCCATGGCGTGGTCTACGTCACCGAGGACGGCGGCCGCAGTTTCAAGGACATCAGCATCAGGCAGCTGGCGGCGTTGAACCTGAAACCCGCGCTGGACAAAAGTTTCGCCGGCGGGGTCGCCGTCGACCGGGACTCCCCGCGGGACAAGCGGACGCTCTACTGCCCCACCGCGTTCGGAGTCTACAAGAGCGTCGACGGCGGCGCGAGCTGGGAGGACAGCTCCTACGGCCTGGCGGACGCCTGCTGGATCAAGTGCCTGGAGATCAGTCCGGCCAACCAAGACGTCCTGTTCGCTGGCGTCAACCCCTTCGGCGGCAAGCCCAACAACCCCCGCGCCGGGCTCTACCGGAGCGACGACGCCGGCAAAAATTGGTTCCAGGTCGGTGTCGGCAAGCTCGGGGCGGTCTATTCCGTGTCCATCTGCGCCGCCAGGCCGGAGGTGATGTATGTGGTCGCCAACAAGCCTCCCGCCACCGGCAGCTACTGGGCCAAGGCCGCCTTGTGGCGCTCCGACGACGGCGGCGAGACCTGGAAATTCCTCTCCGACACCGGCCTGCCCCGCTCGGTCGTGGTAAGCCCGCTCAACCCTGACTACCTCTATCTGGCCTGCCAGGCGGAGAAGGACGCCACGGTGTCGAAGCCGCGGCTGTTCCGTTCGAAGGACGGCGGGAAGACGTGGGACAACATTGGCAAGGGCATCCCGCTGACCACCCCGAAGAACCTCATGGTCTACGGGCCGGACCCGCAACGGGTTTTCTACTGCGACGAGTTCAGCGCCTACAGCGGCGTCGACCACGGCGCGCCGACCGCTTTAAAGTAGAAATCAACTTGTGTTAATGAGCCGGATTCGGGAGGCGCTGCTTCCCGAATCCGGTTTTGTTTTTTAGAGGAAGCAGATGCGGGAGATGCACTGGTCGAAGCTCTCGTGCCCGCTGATGATGTCGATCTCGACGCGCAGGAAATAGATGGGGATGTCCTGGCGGTCGAGGCGGGGGAGGCGGACGGCGTCCTTCTCGGTGGTGATGATGAGTTTGGCGCCGGCGCGCTTGGCCTTGTTGACGCAGTCGATGATCTCCTGCTGGTTGAAGCGGTGGTGGTCGGCGAAGCGCTCGTGGGAGACGATCTTGCCGCCGAGCTTGAGCAGGAAATGCTCGAAGCTCTCGGGGTTGGCGATGCCGCTGAGGGCGGCGATCTTCTTGCCTTTGAGCAGGTTCAGCTCATGGCGCTTGCCGCGGGCGTAGACGTCCTCCAAATAAAGCGGCTTGTGGCAGCACTCGATGATCTCGGCCATGCGATTGTGCTTCTCGATGAACTTTTTCAAGTGTCGCAAGTGATTGCCGCCGTTCGACTTGGTCAGGAAGATATAGTCGGCGCGGCGAATGTTCTTGATCGGTTCGCGCAGCAACCCGCGGGGAAGCACGTGGTGGTTGTGGAAGGGTTCGGTGGAGTCGACGAGCACGATGTTCAAGAGCGACTTCAGCGCCAGATATTGGAAGCCGTCGTCGAGGATGAGGGTGTCGGCCTGGAACTCGCTGATGGCGTAGCGTCCGGCCTTGACGCGGTCTTTGTCGACCAGGACGATGACGTCGCGGAGGTTGGAGGCGAGCATGAACGGCTCGTCACCGGCCATGTCGGAGTTCAAGAGCAAATTGTCGCCGTCCGAGACCACCCGGGGGGGGACCTCGTTTTTCTTGGACCTGCAGAAGGCCAGGAGCTTCTCCACGAAGGTCCTGTCTTTGCTGCGGTAGCCGCGGCTGAGGATGGCGACGCGGCGGCCCTTCTGGGAAAGGGTGCGGGCGAAAACCTCGACCACCGGGGTCTTGCCGGTGCCGCCGCAGGTGAGGTTGCCGACGCTGACCACCAAACAGCCCAGGGGCTTCTGGCGGATGATCTGCTTGTCGAAAAGCCAGTGGCGGAACTGCACGATGCGGCGGTAGAGCCGCGACGCCATGAAAAGCCACGCGCGGATGAACAAGTCGAAACGCCCGTGGCGTTGCTCGTTGATCACCCCGATGAAGTAGCTTTCCAGCGATTCGGTTATCTGGCGGAAATCCATGGCGCTCCAGTCAGTTCCTAGGCGGGAGGTCCGCGCCGCGCCTGCCGGAGGCGTCGTCGAAGTCCTTCCAGGCGCCCCCCTCGGGGGCCTCGTCCACCAGCACCTCGATCTTGCGCTCCAGCTCGGACAGCTTCCGGCCGCACAGGTCGTAGAGCCGCTTGCCCTCCTCGAAGTTCCGCATCATGTCGTCCAGCGGGAGCCGTTCGCCCTCCATCGCCTCGACGATCTTCTCCAGCCTGGCCAGCGCGGCCTCGAAGGACAATTCCTCCGCCGCGCCAACCTTGTCGGTGTTCTCCATGTCCGCCTCGTTTCGCTGCTTGGCGGCCGCGCCCACCCTGGGCTGGCCACGCTTTAAACAGTAAGCGGCCAAAGGCGCTAATTCAAGCGCCGGAGCCCGCCGCGTTTTTCCCGTTTTCACCCCGGCGGCGGCGGCCGTAGCGGTCGGCGGCGACGAGGGCGGCGGCGACTTGGCCCGGCGCGACCGGGAAGGGCTCGTGGTGAATGGTCTCGTCGGGGGCGCAGGCGCGGCGGCCCACGGCGGCGAGCTCCTCGGCGCCGATGTCCCCCAGGTCGAGGTCGGCCAGACAGGTCGGCAAGCCCACGGATTCGCAGAAGGCGTAGACCTCGTCGACCAGCGCGCGGGGGCGGTCGCAGAGGAAGAGCCCCGCCAGGGCGCCGAACGCCACCTTCTCGCCATGGAAGAATTTCCTGGCCCGGGGGATCAAGGTCAGACCGTTGTGGATGGCATGGGCCGAGGCCAGACCGGCGCTCTCGAACCCAAGGCCGCTGAGCAAGGTGTTGGCCTCGACGACCTGCTCCAACGCGGGCGTGACCACTTGCGCCTCGCAGGAGAGCTTCGCCGTCACGCCCTGCTCCAGCAGGATGTCGTAGCAGAGCCGGGCCAGGGCCAGACCGGCGCGGGTGCTGTGGCCGCCGCATTGGTTCAAGGCGAAGGCCTTGACGCAGGAGTCGGCCTCCAGCCAGGTGGAGAGGGCGTCACCCATGCCCGCGACCAGGAAACGGACGGGGGCGCGGGCGATCACCCCGGTGTCGACCAGCACCACGTCGGGGTTGCGTTTCTGGAACAGGTAGGTCTCCACCGCGCCGTCGTCACGGTAGACGACCGCGGTCTGACTGGTGGGAGCGTCGGTGGAGGCGATGGTGGGGGCGATGGCCACGGGAAGGCGCAAGGCGTCGGCGACCGCCTTGGCGGTGTCGATGACTTTGCCGCCCCCGAGCCCGACGATCATGTCCGCGGCCTCGGCCCGGGCCAAATCCTGAAGTCGCCCGATCTCGGCCAGGCAGCACTGCCCCCCGAAACGTTCATAGCGCGGCCCCACGGAGCGCTCCCAGACGGGGGCGCGCTCGGGGATGATCGAGGCGAACGCCGAGCCCCCCGCCAACAACAAGGGCCGCCGCCCTAGCCTGGCCATCTCCTCGCCCAACTGGAGCAGCGCCCCGTCGCCTTGCAGATAACGTCCCGGAAAAACCGCGGTCCTGAGCATTTGTCCATTCCTCCTTGTGGTTCATGGAAACTCCTCTCCACTATTATACCATCATCGCGGCGATGGCAAGCCCGCGGGAGCGACAAAAGGGCCGCCGACGGCGTTTCCTTGGTTGAAAGGCGAGGTGAAACTCTGTATACTTATATTCCATCAGCAGGGGGATCATCGGCCATGTTCCTGGAAGTGACGAAACTCGGGCGGGGTTATCAGAACATCAAGCGCTATCGGCATATCGCCTCGGTGCTGATCCGCCACGGGTTCTACGACTTCGTCGACCACAGCAACCTCATCCGCTACGTCAGTTTGCGGCGGCGGCTGTTGTTCGGCGGCAAGTACCGTCAGCCCGCCGCGGAGTTGAAGCTCAGCCACTGGCAGCGGCTCCGCCTCGTGCTCGAGGATCTCGGCCCCGCCTTCGTCAAGCTCGGGCAGTTCCTCAGCAACCGTCCCGACATCCTCCCCCAGGAACTTTGCGACGAGCTGGGCAACCTGCTCGACGCCGTCCCGCCCTTCCCCGCCGACGAGGTCACGGCCCTAGTCGAACTCGAGCTCGGCGCCCCCCTCGGGACGCTTTTCGCCGAGTTCGACCCCGTCTCCCATTCCTCGGCCTCCATCGCCCAGGTCCATGTCGCCAAGCTCCACAGCGGCGAGAAGGTCGCGGTCAAGGTCCAGCGCCCCCACATCCGTAGCGTCATCAACTCCGACCTCGACACCATGCGCCACATCGCCCACCTCATGGAGAAATACGTCGAGGGCGTCAGCGCCCTCAACCCCGTCGAGATCGTCGACGAGTTCAAGCTGGAGATCAACAACGAGCTCGACTTCGGCAACGAGCTGGTCAACATCGACAAATTCCGCTCCCTCTTCAAGGACGACCCGGCCATCGTCATCCCCATGACCTACAAGCGCCTCTGTTCCCGGCGGGTGCTCACCATGGAGTTCATCGAGGGCGTCAAACTCTCCCACACTTTCGTCCGCGACGACGCCGGTTTCGACACGGCGCTGGTGGTGGACCGCATCGCCGACATGCTGCTCAAGCAATTCTTCGAGCTCGGCTACTTCCACGCCGACCCGCATCCGGGGAACATCCTGGTGTCCAGCGACAACCGGATATGCCTGCTGGACTTCGGGCTGGTGGGGGTATTGTCGCCGCGGCACAAGGAGGGGCTCTGCGAGATCATCACCGGCATCGTCAAGCGCGACCCGAGGATCGTGACCGCCGCCGTGTTGAAGCTGTCGTTGACCAAGGACGTGCCCAACCGCGAGCTCCTGGAGTACCAGGTTTTCAAGGTGGTCGAACGCTACGCCTATCTGCCGCTGGAGGAGCTCAGCATGGGCGACTTCTTCCGCGACCTGCTGCGGCTGATCATCGCCAACAAGCTCAAGATCAGCATGGACATTTACCTCTTGCTCAAGGCGATCATCACCTTGGAGGCGACGGTGATGAAGATCCAGCCGACCTTCGACATGATCAGCCATGTGAAGCCGTTCGTCGAGAAGATGTTGAGCGACCGCCTCAGCCCTTTGCATCTGACCGAGGAGTTCTTCAAGTCGGCCGGGGAGTACGCCCGCTTGCTCTACTCCTTGCCGGAGCAGTTCAGCGACATCCTGGAACAGGTGAAGAACCGCAACATCCGCATCAAGTTCGAGCACGCCGGACTGGAGCCCATGCTCAAAACCCACGACCAAATCAGCAACCGGCTGTCCTTCTCCATCGTCACCGGCTGCATGCTGATCGCCTCCTCGATCATCATCCACGCCGACCTCCCCCCGACAATCTACGGGATCCCCGCTTTCGGGGGGGTGCTGCTGCTCTGTTCCACGCTGCTGGGCGGCTTGCTGCTGCTCTCCATCCTCCGCCACGGGCGTTTCTGAGCTATTTACGCCTGAGGGCGGCGGCGTGGACCATGGCCCGCACCGAGGGGGTGAGGGCATAGGACTCGGCGCTCATGCCATTGTTGTCGACGGCGACCGGGTAGGCGCCTTTGGCCAACAGCTTCTCAACGGCGCGGTGCAGGCCGATCTTCGCCGCCCACATCAAAGGGGTGCAGCGGTTGTCGTCGGCCAGGTTGACGTCGGCGCCAGCGTCGACCAGGTGGAGGGCGAGCTCCTCGTGCCCGCCCTCCAACGCCGCGACCAAGGCGGTGGCGCCCCGGGCGCCGCGGGAGTCGACGGGAGCCCCGGCCGCCACGAACCGCAGGGCCAAAGCGTCATAGCCGCGCTCCGCCGCCAAAGGCAACGCGGCCTCCAGGCCGTCGCCGGCAAGCTTGGCTTTTTTGTCGAGGAGGGCCGCCGCCACTTCCGGCATGGAGTGGGTCAAGGCGAGCGGCAAAGGACGCTCGCCACGCTCGTTGACCGCGTTGGGCGAGGCTCCGGCGCCGACCAGCAACAGCGCCACGTCCGGATGGTTCTCGGCGATGGCGACCAGCAACGCCGTGTCGCCGTCGAACTCCGGGGTGTCCAAGGCCGCGCCTTTCCCGATCAGCATCTTGGAGCTGACGAGATCACCGCGGTAGGCGCAGGAAAGCAAGGGGGTGAGCCCCATGTCCGATCTGTGGTTGACGTCAGCCCCGGCGTCGATGAGCAACGCCGCCATTTGGGGTTGCTTGTTGATCAAGGCCAGCAACAGCGGGGAGATGCCCGCCTTGTTCTTGGTGTTGGGGGAGGCCCCGGCCTTCAGCAGCCGCTCTACGAGGACGGCGTGGCCGTTCGACGCCGCGATGGCCAAGGCGGTGTCGCCGTCGTTGTCGCGGGCGTCCAAGTTCATGCCCCCGGCCAGAAACAGCTCCACCTGCGGGAGACTGCCGTCGCCTTTGCCGACCACCTTGAGGAAGGATTTCTCGGAGAAGTTGACGCCCCCGTACTGCAACGTCGAGATGGCCCGCTCCTCCGGCGAGGTGCAACCGGCCAGCGCCAGACAGAAAAGCAGCGGCAATAGTTGATGTCGAAACATGTGCGTCCTCCCTTGTCCCTATTGGGTTCTGTCAAACAGTCATGCCATGTCCGCATGATAGTTTGAGCGTAGTTCTTGTTTTATTTGAGCGGGAGCACCTGAAAAGAACAGTTCTCCCCCTACGTGGCAGGGAAAGTTGCCGCGGTTTTGCCTTTCCGACGCGGAGCGTCCTTGGAGTGCGGCGATTTATCGCCGCCTTTGAGCGCATCCTGCAACACTCCGAAGATGTTTCCGGGATGTGGTTTAGCGCGGAAACAGCGGCGGCACATGTCCACCGTTCGTCGAAAAGCGGCGATAAATCGCCGCACTCCAAAGCGGCTCCGCCGCGAAGAAACTCCATCCGGAAGGTGTCAACCACTTCATCTCCGGCTTTCTCCCTGTCATCTTCGGGATTCCCAAATGCCTAAAAAACTTCGGGGTCTGGGGCAGCGGCCCAGGTGTTCCCCCTCCGCCATTTCCGGCTATGTCCGTCATTTCACCGTCAATCTCCCGTCATTTTTATTCATGTTTTTTCATGTCGAGTTTGACACTACCCCCTATTGGATATATTACCCAGGGGAGCGGCGGATTTCAATGGCCGTCAACGCCAAGTTTGCCGCCGATTTCGGCGATCGGCCTTTGCGCCGGACCGTCCGCGGCTCTATTTTACCTCAAAGGCAAGGAGGGCGAGGCGTTTTTTTGATGGCTGATTCACGACATCACATTTTGAAGAAGGGTTTCTCGGGCTCCGCCGGCATCCTGCTGAGCCGGGTGGCGGGGCTGGCGCGGGACATCCTGATGGCCCGGATGCTCGGAGGCGGGGCGGTGATGAGCGCCTGGGTCTTCGCCTTCACGGTGCCGAACCTGTTCCGGCGGCTGTTCGGCGAGGGCGAGGCGGCCAAGGCGGTCGTGCCGGTCGTCAGCCACTCGCTGCGCGAAGGCGGGGTGGAGAAGGCCAGGCGGGACTTCGGGACGATCACCGCCACCTTGGGGCTGGTCCTGGCGGCGATCAGCGTCCTCGGCGGCGCGGTGGGCTTGATCGCCGGCCCCTGGCTGCATAAAGAGATGTTCGTCCTGGCGATGCTGCTGCTGCCGATCCTGATGCCCTACACCTTCTTCATCTGCCTGACGGGGATGTTCTCGGGAGTGCTGAACCGTTTCGGACATTATTTCCTGCCGGCCCTGACGGCGGTGATCATGAACCTCGCCATGATTCTGGCGCTGCTGCTGTCCCGGCACTGCGAGCCCAGGACGCAGGTGTTCTACGTGTGCTGGGCGACCTTGCTCTCCGGGCTGGCGCAACTGGCGTTAACCCTGTGGCTGCTCAAAAAAGAGAGGATGACCCCGTTCTTTTTCCGGCCGCGTTGGCGGAAAGACCCGGCGGTGGCCGACTTTCTGACCTTGGTGCTGCCGGGGATCGTGGGGGGCGGGGTCTACCAGATCAACACCTTGGTGGACCGCTTCTTCGCCGGCTACGCCGGAGAGTACGCCGCCCCGGCCCTCTACTACAGCGAGCGGATCATCTACCTGCCAGTGGGCATCTTCGCGGTGTCGATCGGCAACGCCTGCTTGTCCCACATGTCCCAGAGCGCCGCGGAGGGCGAGATGGACAGCCTGGCCAGCACCTTGCGCTACGGCGTGCGGCAAATCTTCTACATCACCATCCCGGTGGCGGTCTTCATGCTGATCTTCCGGGAGCCGATGCTCAAGCTCATCTACTTCGGCCGGGCGTTCGGCGAACGGGAGTTGCAAGAGGCCGCCATCGCCACGTTCTTCTACTGTCTGGGCATTCCATTCTTCGGGGCGATCAAGATCGTCGTCAGCGCCTACTACGCCCGCAAGGACTCCAAGACGCCGTTGAAGGTGGCGGTGATCTGCGTGGCCCTCAACCTCGCGCTCAACTGCCTGCTGGTCCAACACCTCAAGCAAGGCGGCATCGCCCTGGCGACCTCCATCGCCGCGGTGGTCAACGTGGGGCTGCTGCTGTGGTTCTTCAAACGCCACTTCAAGATCGAGCTGGGCTTCGGCGAGATCGCCGCCTCCTGCGCCCGGACCTCGGCGCTGGCGGTGACGGCGGTGGCTCTGGCCTACGCCGCCTCGTTGGCCCTAGTCCGCTGGGACGCCCTCAAGTTGGTGGACTGGCGCGGGGCGGTGTCCTTCTCCTTAATTGGCGCGGTGTTCTTCCTGGTGTTCTTCGGCCTGGGGCTGCTGTTCAAGGACAAGGAGATGGAGGAGATGCTCGGCCCCTTGGGCAGGAAACTCCTCCGGAAAATCAAAAGCTGAAGGGGGCGATGGTGTTGTTGGAAAAGGTGGTTTCAGGGGGGCAGACGGGCGTGGACCGCGCCGGCTTGGACGCGGCGATGGCCGCCGGGATCCTCGTCGGCGGCTGGTGTCCGCGGGGCAAGCTGGCGGAGGACCGCCGCGTCCCGGACCGCTATCCGCTGACCGAGACGCCACGGCGGCTCTACGCCCAACGCACCGAATGGAACGTCCGTGACAGCGACGCCACCTTGATCCTGAACGTCGGCCCGACGCTGAGTGGCGGCACGGCGATCACGGCCCTGGCGGTGGCGCGGCTGGGCAAGCCCTCGTTGGTGGTCGACCTCGACCGCCCCCCCGAGCCCGCCGCCATCCGCGCCTGGCTGGCGGCCCGCGGCGTCAGAATACTGAACGTGGCTGGCCCGCGGGAGAGCAAAGCGCAAGGCGTCCACGCCCGGGCGAGAACCTTCCTCGCCGCCCTCTTCGCCGGATGACTATTCCGCGGCGACGGGCGGGTCGAGCAAGAAGCGCCAGGCCGGAACCACCTCGATCGTCTTGCTTCCGATGTCCAGGCGCTCGGCCTCGTCCTGGGTCACGACGATCCCCGAGCTCAAGCCGAGCTCGCCCATCGCCTCCTCCAAAGCGGAGAGTTCCCGCTTCCGCGTCCGCGGGTCGGCCAGGGACTCGCAAACCTGGACCAACAGCGGCGGGCGGCCACGTCCAGGGACGATAAAGTCAACCTCGCGGCCAGCCCTCGTCTTGTAGTAGAAAAGCTCCGGGGAAAGGCGGCGCAACGCCACGAACACCAGATTCTCAAGCAGATGGCCGGAGTTAACGAGAATCCCCGACGCCACTGAGGCGACCAGGGCGTGGTCGACGCAGTAGACCTTTTTGGGGTTGGAGTTGCGCCGCGCCAGCGAGGTGTCGAAGATATGGGTGGTGAACAGAAAATAGGCGTCCTCGAACCATTCCAGCCAATCCGACACCGCGGCCTTGGGAAGCTTATGCCCCAACGCTTTCAAATATCCCGCGAGGCGGTTGACCGAATACAGCGAGGCGGTGTTGTCCACCAGCCAATGGGCCAAGTCCGCCACCGCCCGCGGATGGGAGACGTCATGGCGCTCGACCAAATCCCGGAACAAGATGGCGTGGAAGTATTCCTGGTGGATCTTGACCCGCAAATTCCGGGCAAGCCCCGCCACCTCGGGAAAGCCGCCCGCGTCCCAATATTCCCCGAAGACCTTCTGGACGACGAGCCGCCGCTTGGTCGACAACGGCCCCGCGGCGTCGATCCCCTTCCAGCCCAAGAACTCCCGGAACGAGAACGGGAACAACTCCCAAGACAGCGCCCGCCCCCGCATCTGGGTGGCGATCTCCTTCGCGAGCATCCTGGCCGACGAGCCCGTCAAATACACCTCGCAGCGTTCCGTCCGCATCAAGCGGTCCACGAACGGCTCCCAGCCGACGACCGCCTGGAGCTCGTCGAAGAAACAATAGACCGTCTCGGCGTTCTTCTTCTCCGGGTAGAGGGAGTAGTAGGCCTCGGTTATCAAGCCGAGGCTGTCCTGGCGCAGGTTGTGGAGGCGGTCGTCGAAAAAGTTCAGGTAGAGGATGTTCTCCCGAGGCGTCCCGCCGTCGAGGAGCCGCCGCATGAGCTGGAACAGGTACGTCGACTTGCCGCAGCGCCGCACCCCGATGCAGACGGCCGCCTTGCCCGGAACGGTCTCCAACCGCAGGCTGCGGGGTGTCCCGGACGCCAACGGAGCCTCCTGGAAGTCCAAAATGAGAGCTTTGAGCGTGTCCAACATTCATCAAACCTGGTTATGTTTTTTTACCGGATACAGATCTACCTGGAAACAAATATAACCCAGCTTGCCGGTGTTTGTCAAGCGGCTTTTATCGCGGGCCGCAATACGCCATGATGAAATCGACGTGCCCGACATAGGGGCGGCGCCTTTCAATTTTCCTTTTCGCCGAGAGCGTAAATCCCGTAGATGGCAACCAAGCCAACGCTTCCGCCGTCGCGGCAGCTAAATCCCACATAGACTATTGACTTTTTTCCGCAATGTCATATAATATATAGTATATAACATCTATATGAGTGGTGCCGCATGGCAAGGCTTGGCGCGATTGAGTTGGCGGGGAAGTTGAAGGCCGAAATCCGGTCGTCCTGTTACAAGAAGGGCGACCGGCTGCCTAGCGCCGCGCAAGTGGTGGAGCGTTTCGGCGCCTCGCCGGTGACCTGCTTGAAAGCCTACAAGCTCCTCGAAGCCGAGGGGTTGGTCGAATGCGTCCAGGGCAAGGGGATGTTTTTCCGCGACGAGGAGACGACGCCCGGGCTCAAACGGGTGGGGTTGCTCTCGATGGACTACGGCGGCAGCGGCCAGGAGCGCGACGTCGCCTTCGGCCAGTTCATGACCGGCGCCGCCGCGGAACTGCGCCGCAACGGTTGCGCCTTGTCAAGGTTCACCAAGGACGACTTCTATAGTTCCGATGCCCAGGACATCCTCGCCCAGCTCGACGCGTTGATCCTCACTTTCGGCTGCGTCGATCCGCGGACCGTCCCGCTGCTCGAAGCCTGGGGGCGTCCGGTGGTCGTGCTGCAGCATGAGAAGGTTTTGCCTTACGCCTTCCACCAAGTCATCCCCGATTGGCGTCCTGGCGACCGCAAGGCGGCGGAGCTCCTCCTGGCCAACGGAGCGCGGCGGCTCACGACCGCGGGCGGCGTCTGCGGCACGCACACCCACCGCGTCGACCAGTTCCTCGCGGCCCTCTTGGAGCGTCCGGGGGGGGCGGACGTGGAGGTGACGAAACTTGAGCTCGAGCGCCTCTCGGCCGACCTCGGCCGCCTCTCCGGCAGGGAGATGGGCGAACGCCTCCTGCGCGAAGACTATCCCTTGGAGGCGATCTTCTGCGCCAGCGACTTCCTCGCCTTCGGCATCCTGGACGTCTTCCTGGCGAAAGGCTTGCGGCCCGGCGCCGATTTCCGGCTCGTCAGCTGCGACAACCTCGAGGGCGGCGGTTTGCTCCCCTACGAGGAGGCGCTCCTGACGAGCGTCGACCTCCCCCGCGACGCCATTTCCACGCAGGCCGCGCGCTTGCTCCTCAACTTGGACCGGCTCGGCGCCGGTTCGACCCATATCCTCAGAGTTCCCTGCGGCATCGTGGAGCGTTCCACTACCCAAAGCGTCTGATAAATATCACCTATATTGAACTTCAAGGAGTATGAAAAATGGCATGGCGGCACTATCTTCTGGCGGCTCTTTCTCTAAGCGTGGCGTCCGGCGCCGCGTCCGCGCCGAACCTCATCCCCGACTCTAGCTTCGAGACGGGCATCCAGGACTGGAACGGCTACCCCGGCTACCCCTACCGGCGCTCGGAGGAGAAAGCCCACAGCGGCAAGTTCTCGTTGCCGTTCCCGCAGGGCAAGGGACATGAGCTCAAATCCGAGAACCCCGCCGTCTCCCAGCCCGTGACCGGCATGCAAAGCGGCGTCCACAAGATCGAGCCGGGCGCGAAATACCGGTTCAAGCTCTTCGTCCTCGCCGACGGCGCCTGCAAAGTCACGCTCGCCGACGGCAATTTCGGCGAGGTCTACAATTACCGTCACGCCTCCGTCCAGCAACAGATCCCGAACGACGGCCAGTGGCACGAGGTTTCCCTGGACATCCAGCCACCCGACTTCGTCGAATACCTGGTGGTGTTCGCGGGAGTGGCGGGCAAGGGCTGGCTGGACGACGTCTCGCTGGAGAAGATCGCCGACGCCACCCTCAAACCCTTCGCCCTCGACTTCGACGCGGCCCAATACCTCAAGCCGGGCGAGACCGCCACAGGGTCGGTGACGATCGCCAACAACAGCCCGGCGGACGCCAAGGTCAAGCTGTCGCTCCAAGCCCTGCGGCTCGGCGAGGAGCCCAGCCCCGCGCTCTACCCGCCCCAAGGCTATACCGTCTCCTACAAGACGTTGAATCTTGGAACCAAGACCATTCCCGCCGGGGCGAGCCGCTCCTTCGACTTCGAGCTGGACACCACCGGCCTGCCGGAGTCCGGCTTGCTGCTCGCCGCCACGGCCCTGGACGAGGCGGGCAAGCCGCTCGGCTCCAAAGACAAGGAAATCTTCATCTGCGCGCGGCCCGACTACCGGACGGACTTCTCCATCGGCTCCCAATACTACCACTCCGACCGTTTCAACGGCGTTTGGACGAAGCGGCTCAAAGACTTCGGCGGCGACGCCATACGCCAGCATTGGGCCTGGAACTACCGCGAGGCCATCCCCGGAGTCATCACCCAGTACCCCGAGGAGCTGCGCAACGCCTACTTGATGCGCCTAGGACTAAAATGGATTTGCGCCCCCCAGTTCCTCTGCGGCGCCTCCGTCCCGCCCTGGCTCGGCGAGGACACGGGCGGCCGGATCACCTATCCCGACGGGACGCTGATGGCCAAAGCGGGCGTCTGCTGGCATTCCGAGAAGACGCTGGAGGCCGTCGAGGCGGGCGCCAAACTCACCGGGCGGACGCTGCAAGCCTGCCCCGGCGTCTATGGCGTCCAACTCGACAACGAGGTCCATGTCATCGACTGTTACTGCGAGGACGCCCAACGCTCCTTCCGCGACTACCTGCTAGACCGCTATGGCAGCCTGGAACAACTCAACGCCAAGCTCGGGACCAGCTTCCAGGCGGACTCCGAGATCCGCCAACCGCCACCGCTCTTCTCCGGCATGGACACCGAGGGCGCCTCCGGCCTCGACTTGCCCCAACCCGCCAAGCGCGCCCCCGCCCTCGACTTCCAGTGGCTCAAATGGCGCCAAGCCAAGTTCACCGACTACTACCGCCGCCTCGCCAACGCCATGCGCGAGGAGGCCCCCGGGTTGCCGTTGATGGACAACTTCATGCTCTACGTGGACATCTTCCCCCGCGGCTTCTTCGAATGCCCGCTCAACCTCATGGACTTCGCCACCTTCTTCGACGTCGGCGGCCTCGACGCCACCCCCTCGGTCAGCAACAAGGACACCAGCTGCTACCAGATGGACTGGCTCAACTCCGCCTGGGAGGACCGCCCCGTCTGGATCCCCGAGTCCAGCCAGCCCTGGGCCACGGCCAAGGCGCGCGAGGTCGCCTTCAACATCTTCTTCTACGCCGGGCGCAAGGTGCAGAACTTCCAGATCTTCAACTGGCCCGTCCTGCAGGCGCAGGGCGAGGGCCTCCACGGCTCCGGCGTGGCCTTCGAGCGCGCCCAGGTCGTCGACAACCTCAAGGCCGACATCAAACTGGCCCGCGGCTTCGACAAGACCCATTCCTTCGGCTCGCTCCACTACGTCCAGCCCAACGTGGGCGTCTACTGGGCCGAGGACATCCTCGATTTCCCCCTCGCCATGGGCGCCAGGCCGTGGCTCGCCGGCACCGACGCCATCTTCGAGACCTACCGCCTCGTCGCCGACACCCACTACCCGGTGAAGTTCATCGAGGAGAAACGCCTCAACCATGGCGACGAGCCGCAACTCAAAGCCCTCTTCGTCGGCGGGGCCTACGTCCTCGACTGCGACACCTTCAAGAACATGCTCGACTTCGCGGACGACGGCGGAACCTTGTTCCTCAACGGCCCCGCCGGGTTCTACGACAAAGACCTGCGCCCCTACGCCGACGCCCCCTGCGGCCTCGCCCAGGAACTAGGCGTGAAGCTAGGCGCCTGGAAGGGCGGCTCCAGCTCCCTGTTCAGCGACGGCGCGGAGAAGTACCTCAAGCTTGGCCGCAACCGGCTCGTCCGCGGCTTCGGCTCCTTCGCCTCCCGCGAGCTCTCCAAGGACTGGAAGACGCTCCTCAAGGACGCCAACGGCCAGCCAGCCCTCGTCACCCGCCCCTACGGCGACGGGCGGCTGTTCTGGGCCCTGAGCGACATCGCCAACCCCTATGCCACCTTCCGCGGCCTCAACTCCAGCGTCCTGGTCGAAGGCGTCCTGGAGGACTGCGGCGTCGGACGCCTCGTCAAGGTCTGCGATGGCGCCGAGCCCGCCTGGGACGTCGCCGTCGCCGTCAAAAACAAGGACAAGGGCGAGGACTTCCTCTTCCTCAACAATTTCGGCAAAGCTGGCGACTTCACCCTCCACCTCAATGTCGACGGCCCTGTCGAAGTTTCCGACGCCCTCACCGGGGAGCGGCTCGCCCTCGCCGACCACGCCCTCGCCCTGAAGATCGACCACCTGGACTTCAAAGTCCTGCGCCTCAAGTCCAACGGCATCGACTACGCCAAGCTCCTCCCGAGGCCGGTCCTGCCCGTCCAGCGCGACCTGCCCGAGCGCCGCCTGGTCGGCGGCAAGGTGGCCGCGCCGACCAGTTGTTCCCTGGTCGAGGGCAAAGCCGACGACGGCACCGGGCTGCTCAACTTGAACGGCCCGTTCCTCAAACTCTCCATCTCCCCGGCGCACGGCGGCCGCGTCGTCTCCCTCGGCAAAGGTTGCGAAGAGCTGAACCAGATTCTTCCCGTGGACGGCATCACCAAGGGCGCGGGCTCGACCAACGGGGGCTTGAAGCCCATCCTCTCGCCGCTAGGAGCGAGCTGTGGGGGCGTCGCCTTCAGCAAACCGTTCGAGGTGAAAAAGCGGAGCTCCACGGGCGTCGAGCTCTCGTTCTTCGACCCCGAGACGCAACTGGGGTTAGACGAGACGTTGTCCATCTCCCAGGACGACCCGGCGCTGCGCTGGAAAATCCGCCAGCGCGCCGGGACGAAGGCCTACGAACAGATGCGGCTCTACTTCCATGGCGCGTTGCTCCTGGGCGGCGAGGTGAAGAAGGACGTGCGTTTCGCCGGAGGCGACGGCAAGACTTTCAAGTCCACGCCCTACGTCTTCGGGAAGCAGGCTCCGGTTCCCTTCGCGTTCCCCGTCACCTGGGGCGCCGTGGTCGACCGGGAGGCGAAGACCGTGCTCCTCTGCGTCCCCTCCAAGGGTTTCGACGCCCTCAACTTCTGGAACGGCATGAAGGAGTACAACCTGGAGATCGGCTCGGCGTTCTCGCCGCTGCCCGCGGGCGGACAACTTGAGGGCGAGCTGGCCTTCTACCTCTGCTCCGGTCTCGCCGACGTCAATTTCGTGGCGGAGGGCCTGGCGGGCGACTTCAAGTGCTGGTCGGAGAACGCCGGGCAGTACGTCAAGGTCTCGGCGTGCTCGCTCTCGGGCAAGGCGCGGTCGTGCCAATTCGTGGTCAAAGGGGTCGACGCCAAGGGGCAGGAGCGGGAGTTCGGGGTGGTGGAACTGACCGCCGCGCCAGTCGACGCCGTGACGAAAACATTGTCGCTCGGCGGCAACGGCACCGGTTATGCGAAGTACCTGCTGTTCCTCCGCGCCGCGGGCGCGGCGGACGTCAAGCTGTGCGAACTCCCAGGGAACCTGGAAAAGGAGTGATGGCCATGCGCGCGACCAAGATTTTCACGCTCGTCGAGCTCCTCATCGTCATCGCGGTGATCTCGGTGCTGATGAGTTTGCTACTGCCTTCCTTGAGCCTCGCCAAGCAGTCCGCCATGCGGATCTACTGCGCCGGGAACCTCAAGCAGCTCGGGGCGCAAGTCCAGATGTACATGAACGACAACAACGGCCGGATCTTCGGCACCAACATGGGGCCGGGCAACAACATGTGGCACCAGAGCGCGAACGGGACGTTCGCCTTGGAGTACCTCGGGCTTCAATACATCGGCGCCCTGGGCTCGACTAAATACACGGGCAGCGTCCTGGACTGCCCGTCCAAGAAATATGGCTATGGCGGGCTCTACACCAACGCCCTCAAGTATATGCTCAACGCCACGCTCTCCATGTCCACCTATGAATGGGCGGGCAACCTCACGCGGTTGAAATACCCGGCGCGCACCGTCGTGATGGGCGAGATCATCGACTTCTCCGAGGAGCCCAACCAACACGTCTTCATGCGCTGGATGGCCAACTTCAGCCCCAGCGCCGGCAACCGCACCTTCGAATGGAACACCCATCTGCGTAGCGACAACTTCCTCTACTACGACGGCCATGTCTCCAGCCAGAAGCGCGCCGACCAGCTCAACAAGTCCGTCTTCGTCTTCGACACCACCATGGAGTGACCCCATGAGAAAATTCTTGCCCCTCGTCTTTTGCCTTGTCGCCGCCGCCGCTTTTGGGCAGCCAGTTCTGGAACTGCCCGGAGCGGCCAAGCCAGGCCGCGTCCTGCACAAACTCGCCAAGCCTTTCAATCTGGAAGAGGGCGCGGTGAAAGTCACGCTAAAAACGGTTCCGCCGCGGCGGGCCGAGAAGGACGGCCTCTGGTTGGTGAATGGCTTCGCCGGGGCCGTCGACCACCACCAAAACCGCAGCTCGCGTCTTTGGTTCAATGTCGACGGGTTCTCAAAATGGTCCCCTTCGGCGGACACGATCTTCTTCACCCTCTACGACCGGGAGGGCAACAAGCCCGGCCACTTCATGCAGACCATGGTCAAGGCCAACTTCGAGAACAACCGCAGCTACGAGTTCGGCGTCTCCTGGAGCTTACGGGACAAGTTCATGGAAGTCACCATCGACGGCGCCGCGGCCAAGCAGGCGTTCGCAACCTTCCCCGACAAATGGGCTGGCGCCGCCCCCCTGGAGACCTTGGCCCTGGGGGGCGACAACCTGTTGGTGGAGGGCTTCGTCCTTTACGACCAAGCCGTGTCCTTCAAGCAGGAGGAGTGAGCAGCCCTCGTATGGCGGGGATGTCGCGCAGTCCCGCCGCGAGGTTCTCGGCCATTTGCGCCATCCCGGTGTCGAAGGGATGGATCAAGTCCGCGGTCAGCCCAGAGAAGTCCGTCAGAAGCGCCCGGCCGTCAAGCAGTGGGCAGCCGCGGCTAACGGCCAGGCGTTCCAGGACTGCGGTGAACTTGCGCTGTTGTTCGCTGCTCGTCGTCTCCTCGACCAGAAAGTGGTGCGAGTTGGAGAACGGAGTGATCAGGACGACTGGCTTGCCGGGGTTTTTCGTCCGCATGGCGTCGACCATGTAGGCGGCGCGGGCCTCGAACTCCGCCGCGGTGAAGCGGTCCAGCATGTTGACCCCGATCTCCAAGGTGGCGAAGTCCCAGTCGCCGCGGGCGGCGAAGAAATCCGCCAGCTCCGGCTCGCACATGCAAGCCCCGCCCTGCCCCATGTTCAAGGCGTCCACCCCGAGGCGGTGGGCGGTCTGCTGGACATAGCCCAAATGCGTGCCGGTGCTGCCACTGCCGCCGGTGATCGACGAGCCATAGGCCAGCCACCGGACTCTCGGTTTCTCCGCGGCGTTGGGCGGGCGGACCTCATGGCCGTAGGTCTCCATCTGGTGGAAGACCGGGAAGAAGCCCGTGAGCAGGAAACGCCAGACGTTCGGGGCGAAGCGCCGTCCCCGCAACAGCTCCGGCTTGACCACCTTGAGCTGTTCCGCCGGGCTGACGTGGATGCTGTGCGGCCCGCCCGGCCGGACATGGTGCGAGGAGTGGTGGAAATCGCCTTGGAAGATCATCACCGGGCCGTCGCCCTCCATTGTCGAGAGGAGGAGCCGCAGGTTCTCGGCCGCGGTGACGCAGCGGATCTCCACCGCGTGCGACATCTGGGAGTTCCAGCGGCCCCGCTCGCTCATGTTGACGCAGGCCGCCACCGGCGAGCGGCGCAACCGCAGACCGCTGAGCCCCTCGATTTTCTCCAGCTCCACCACGTTGTGGAATTCGAGGTTCTGATGGCTCATGACGTTCTCCTAAAACACGAACTTGGCCTTGTTGCCGCAGTTGTAGGGATTGGGGACGCCCACGGGCGGACCGTCGAGCTCCAACGCGATCACGGGCATAAGGTCGGGCCATTCCTTGGGCAGGCCGGTCATGAAGACGCGGTCGCCCTCCTGATGGAACGCCACGTCCTGAGCGGTCGACAGCAGCCGGATGCGCTTGACGCGGTTGCCGATGCCGCAGACAATCGTCTCCGGGCCATGGTAGAAGTGGAAGGCGATGTAGGCGGTGTTGCCACGGGCGCAGGAGAGCTTGTAGTCGCAGTAGTTGAAGGGGGCGGCGGTGGTGTCGTAGACGGCCTCGGCGTTGCGGTTGACCCAGGCTCCGAGCTCGGCGAAGAGTTCCACGTCGTCGGGGTGGGGGGAACCGTCGGCCAGCGGGCCGAGGTTGAGCAGCAAATTGCCGCCGTTGTGCATGCATGTGGCGAGGGTGCAGGCCAAGTTGTAGGCGGTCTTGCGGTGGGGGTCGCCATAGTTGCAGCCCCAGGACTCGTTGGTGGTCATGCAGCATTCCCAGGGCTTCTTGTGGGCGCCGAGGTGGTTCTCGGAGGAGGCGACGTCCTCGTCGAGCTGGCAACGGTCGCTGATGAGCAAGTCGGGTTGGAGGCGGCGCAACTCCTGGTTGAGCTCGGCGCCGCGCCAGGATTCAGGCTCGGGACAGCCATCGTAGAAAAGATAGTCGATGGGACCATAGTTGGACATCAGCTCCTTGAGCTGCCCCTGGGCGGTGGCGACGTAACGGGCCCAGCCTTCGGGATCCTTTTCGGAACCGTTGGTGTAGCCGCTGTCCGCCCAGTTGCCCACGGAATAGTAAAGGGTGGGCCGCACCCCATGGACGCGGCAGGCCTCGACGAACTCGCGGACGAGGTCGCGCTTGGCGGCGGTCTTGACGGAGGTGAAGTCGGTGAATTTGCTGTCGAAGAGGCAGAAGCCGTCGTGGTGCCTGGTGGTGAGGCAGAGGTACTTCATGCCGGTTTGTTTGGCGAGTTTGACCCACCCCTCGACGGCGTCGGGGGCGGGGTGGAAGCGCTCGGCGAGCTTTTGGTATTCCGGGACGGGGATGCGCTCGTAATACATGGCCCATTCCCGGCGGTCGAGCAGCGAGTAGAGCCCGTAATGGATGAACATCCCGAAACGGTTGTCCCGGAAGCGGTCGATCGCGGCTTGCGGCGCCTTCAGCGAAATAGTTGTCATGGTTGAATTTCTTTCTGTTTGCTGTTAATGCTCTACGGGCAGGAACATCTCCTTGCCGCTGGACGCTTGATGCTTGCCCGCCAGGGCGTCGTACTCGCAGATCACCATCGCCCAGTAACGGAACGCTGGGACTTCGAGGGTCACGACGTCTTTGCTTCGATCTGGGTGGAGCTCGACCGTCCAACCAGGCCATTCCGGGCTCAACGCATAATATTTTGCGCTGCCCCTGTCCAGCCCCAGGGGCTGCGCGAGGCTCACCGCGACACCGTCCGCCATGTATGGGGGCTCCACCATTTTCTCGGTGTTGACTTGGTCGGTGACCGGCGAGTTGAGCAAATGGACGACGCTCCGGAACTTTTTATCCAAGAAGAGGTCGTAGCAGAAGTTCTCGTAGATCAGAGGGAAGGGGGTTTTCGAGGTGACAGAGACTCGCCGCAGCGGTTTCTGCGGGTCGAACCTCATCAATCCGGGGTGGAAGAGGAACTTGCCGTGGCGGAGGGCGAAACGGATGAAGTCGTAGGGGAATTTCGCGTCTTTGCCATACCACGGGGCGACGCCGAAGGTTCTTGCGCGGGAGGCGTAATGGAAGGCGAACGCATGCTTTTCGAAGGCTTCGCAAGCCCCGGCGCCGAAATCGCCGCGATAGAGGTAGCCGCCCAAGGCGCTCATCAAGTCGGACGCATAGCTCAGATCCTCGACCATGACGCTCCAATTCTGGTTCATCCAGATGTTGGGACGGCCGTTGACGCTATGGAAATGCCTTTCTTGAAGAATAAGATTGCCTTCCGCCAACGCCCTGAAGGTCGCCGGGAACACGTTGTTGTAGCCGCCTCCGAACTTTGGAGGGCCATAACCGAAATTGAAGCCCCAGAGCAAGCCGGGGACTTCGGAGCCAAGCCGTTTGCGGACATGGGCCAACAATTGGAGGTTGGTAGAGTCCGGGTCGTCGGTGAGGAGCGGGTTGCCTTGGCTGTCGTAGGGGTAGGAGGACACCCCTTTGTTGCACCTCACCATCCAATCGCCCAGCGGGCTGTAGAACAGCCCTGGGTGCCCGTCCCAACGGACGCCGTCGAACTTGAAGCGGTTGAACGCCTTGGCGTAGGAGTCGAGGCTAGTGTCAAGCCCCTGGAGGGAGAGCGGGTTGGCGGCGGCGACCACCTCCTTGTCAGAGAGGGCGATTTTCTCGCCCGGGGCGCGGTACAAAAAATCCTCGGGGTGCTCTTGGAGCCAGTTCTTGGTGCTCTTGCCCCGGAAGCAGCACTGGGCGTAGGAATATACGGCGATGCCATGCGCATGGGCGGTGTCGATGAAAGCGCTCAAGTTTTCGGCGGTCTCATGGTAGCCGTCCCCGCGGTTGCCCTGGCCTGATTGCCATTCGGGGGTCGTGGGGTTGACCAAGTCCCCCCATAGGTTGGGACTCCAGGAATAAATCTCGACGAGCGGCACGCCGCAGTCGGCGAACTCTTGGACGCGGGCGCGGACAGCCTCGGGCGTGAGGTTGCCGAGGGAATGGTTGGTGCCCATCGCCGGGGAGGCTTGCGGCAAATTGTTCGTGACCGTGAAAGCGTAGGAGCTTTCGGCCACTTCGCTGTCGGCGTCCATCAGCTCCGCCCTGGCGGCGCAACCCCAGTATTCTTGCTGTGGCGTGAGCTTGAACGTGAATTCTTTTTTTTCGCCTTTCTCCAGCTCGATCGCCTGGAAGGCCAGCTCCTGGCGGTCTGCGATATCGTGCTCGAAAGAAACCCGCAACTTCCCTTTGAAGGCGGCAGATGACTTGCGGTTGTCACAGAGCGCCGCGATCGCCTGGGTTTCCCCCGGTTTCAGGGCCACCTTGGCGCATTTGACCGTGAGCTCCACCGCCTGCGCCCCCGGAAGGAGCAGGGACGCCAACAGTGTCATAAAGATTTTTCTCATGGGAGCCGTTCCTTGTGCGTGGTTATGGGTTGCCAAAAAGATAGTTGGTCGGGACGCTGCGTCGTTGGACCTCTGTCAGATTCAACGGCTCGGCGTGGCCGTCGAAAAAGACGAACACCGCCCGTCTGCCATGTCGGAACGCCGTGAGCGCCGCGCTGTCCACGTAGATGATGCTTTCCGTCCCATCCGTCATGAAGGAGCATGAAGTGGGGGTCTTTATCTGGGCGAACTTGAAACGCTGGAAACTCAGCGGCAGATCAATTCGCGTGGCCATGTTGATCCCATAGGACGTGGGTGGGTAGTAGGCGCCGCAGACTAACGCCATGGAGTTCTCTTCGGGGCAGCGCAGAATGCTTCTGGGATATTGGGCGGAGTTGGACACATTCGCTAGCGGCAGGTTGACATAGGGGCACAGCAGTTGGTTCCAGTAATCGTTCCCTCCCCAACTAGCAGGCGCCCGCCAAGGCAGCGACCAGCCGTTGTAGTCATCCACATAGCCCAACGAGGCGGTGTAGATCTGCTTCAATTGCCCGGAGCAAATCACTTGCTTCGCTTGCGTTTTGGCCTTCCCGAGCGCCGGCAACAGCAAAGCAGACAAGATGGCGATGATAGAAATCACGACCAACAGCTCGACGAGCGTGAAAGAGCCATTCTTCTTCCCCGTCATCGTCCCCCCCTTGCCGGGCTCGGCATGTCGCGTTTGATGGCAGTGGTGGCCCTGACCAGCAGGGGACAAGGGATCCGACGTTCGACGAACTTCCCCGGCGGCTTGGAGATGACCTCCGACAACAAATCATAGGCGGCGGCGCCCAGCTCGAAGTCGGATAGCTGGACAGTGGTCAAGTTGAGCGTCCGGCATCTCCAGTTGTCGTCCATTCCGGCGATGGCCAAGTCCTCCGGGACGTTGACGCCCTGCCGTCTTGCCAGCGCCAACAGCGCCGCGGCGTAAGGGTCGCCGGAACAGAGGACGCCTTGGACCCCTTCGGCCAGCAGTTTGGGGAAAAGGGCGTCCAGCTCGGCCTGGAACCCTGCGTCATAGGGGTTGTTGTCCAGTTCGGCGACAATGCCGCCGCCCGCATGGTTAAAGCCTTCCAGGCGCTCCTGCGCCCACGGTTCGGAGCAGCGGAACTGGAGGAAGGCGAGTTTCCTCAGGCCGAGATCTCGGAGGTGCGCCGTGGCGGTAGCTGCGGCTTGGCGGTGGTCATGCAGCGCGCAGTGGGTCAAATTGCTCGAGCCGCCAGCCAGCACCAAAGGGATGTCCAGCATCAACAGTCTGCGGAGGTTGGCCTCGGCGTCCCGATAATAAGGCGGCAAGAAAAGCAGCCCGTCGGGACGGGCGGTTTTGATCTCCTCCAGCGCGGCCAAAGTCACGTCATGTGTGGGGTGGAGGTTGAAGAGTCGGGTGGTCCCGCCCAATGCGGCGCTTTTCCGCTCGAAGGCGCTGAGAACGGAGCTGGCGCGGTTGAAACGGTGCTCCGGGTTCTGGTGTTCGAGGAAGGCGACCACGCCCAAGTTCAAGCTACGGGAAGGCCGGTCGGCCTCCAGGGCGCCGCGCAGGAAGACCCCTTTGCCGTGGAAGGCCTCCACCACGCCCTCCGCCTCCAAGTGGCGGTAGAAGTCGCGGGCGATGGCCAACGTCACGCCGTAACGCTCCGTCAGCGCGGTCAGGCTGGGGAGCAGGTCGCCGGGACGCCATCTGGCCGCCTGGCCATCGCGGGCGAAACGCCAGCGCAAGCCCGCCGCCGCCACTTCCCGCTCCTGCGGGTCTATCCGCCGTCTCCGCTGCATTTGCCCGCCCCAACTCTGTTTAACTCTGTTGCATCTCTGTCTGTCTCTAATTATATGGGGGCGGGGCGGTTTTGTCAAGGTCTATTCCCGGCTTTCTTGTTCAAGCCGCGCCGCCAGGGTTTTGGCGAAGTCGGCGAAAGGTTCGATGACGCCCTGCTGATGCATGGCGAGCTGGCCCTGCTCGTCGCAGGACTTCACCCATTTCGCGAGCGTCCGCATGTACTTTCCCTCCAAGGCCAGGGCCTTGGCCGCCGCCTTGGCGATGGGGCCGAGAATCTCCGGGGGCGGCCAGGCGGCGCGGGGATTGGACGCGGGCCAAGCTTTGTAGCCCATGAGCGGCAGCTTGGCGTTTTGAAGCTGTTGGACCGCTTCGATGTGCCAGACCGACATCTGGCAGTAGTCGCGCATGTATTCGGCCTGTTTCTTGCCGAGCGCGCCCGAGGCCGCCGCCAGGCGCTTGAACGCGTCCGCGGCCCGCTGGTAGTTCGCCCGCGATTGGGACAGGCGGCGCCAGTAGTAGCCGGGGGCGTCGGTGGCGTTGCGGAACACCCATTCGGTGGTGAAACCGAGGTTGTAGTTGTTGGTCTTGGCGTAGCGGGTCGCCTCCTCCAGCGCCGCGTGGGCGGCGCTGGCGAGCTCGACGTTGGCCTGGCCGAAGAGACGGCCGAAATAGTCCCGTTTGAACTCGGCCACGCTGAGCGCGGGGTTCCAGCAGAAGGCGGCCGCGGCGGCGGCGTTGGCCTCCAGGGAACGGACGCGCCAATGGTTGAAGGACAGGAGCTCGGCGCCAAGCTTGACGGCCTCTTTGACGTTGGCGGCGAGGGAGTCCACCCAGCCTTGGGCGAGCATCATCAGCCCGTCGAACTCCAGCCAGGAGATGACGCCGATCCGGCGCCCGGCGTCGGCCAGCGGCTTCCACGACGGCAGGTTGTCCGCGATGTCGCGCGCCCCGTAGTCCGCCAGACAGGAGAAGCGCGCCCCTTTGGGGAGCGTCGCGGCCAAGGGGGGCATCATCAGGCGGATGGTTTCGGGGTTGGGGCTGTAGATGGCGATCTCTGCCTCGATCCCCCGCTCCGCCAGTTTCGCCTGGAGGCGCGGGTCGGCCAGGATGGCGCGGGAGAACTCGATGAAACGGAGCGAGCCGACGACCGTCGGGTAGAAGTTGTCGCCGGGCGGGACGGTCCAATAGGGATGGGCCTTGAGGTTCATCTCGGGGCCGTCGTTGGGCGGCATGGCGCGGCCGAGGGCGGCATGGTCGAAGAGTTCCGGCGGCAAACCGAACTTGGCGCTGAGCCGGGCGATCTCGGCGGCGTAGGACTCGCCATCCTTGGGGCGCCAGGTGACGCCCTCGCGGGAGATGAGCTGGAGTTCGTCAAGCTCCGGGAAGGCGTCCAGACATTGCAGGGCGCGCTCCACGGCGATGTCGACCACCAGCGGGTGGCGAATGTCCGGCTCGGCGAGCTTGACCCCCGACCATTCCTCCTGCCAGTTGGCGGTGAGGGCGTCGGAGGAGCTCAACGCGGCGGCGCCTTCGCCCGTCCATTCCGGGAGTTTGGCGGCGACCGTCGGGGGCATGGACTCGGGCTCGAAGGAGACGGCGTTGCGGATGCCGCGTTGGTGGGCGCGCTCCATCATCCGTTTGAAGCGTCCGTGCATGGCGGCGAGCAGCTCCGCCTTGTCGGTGATCCGCTCTAACTCCCGCGGGAACCAGTGTTCCTTGACCTGGATTTTCCGCCGTCCCGTCATGTTCGGGTCGAGGGGTTTGCGTCCGAGGGTGCCGAGGTTGAGGTCGAGGTGCTTGACGCCCCGGTAGGCGAAGGGGAACCACTGCTGCGGCGTGTACATGTGGAAGAAGAGGTGGTTGAGTTTCTGCCGCGCCATGTTGTCGATGAAGCCGGCGAACTCCGCCTCGGTGAAAAAGGACTGGTCCTGGACGAAATTGAGATGCATCCGGATGCCGCGGCGAAGCACGCCGGGCGTGTGACGGAGGCTCAGCGTCGGCAGGGCGAGTTCCGCGCGCTTGGCGGGAAAGAGCGGGCCGGAGAGCTCGAAGACGCAGCCCAACTTCTCGGCGAAGGCGTAGACGGCGTGGAGCAACGCGGCCGGGCCGCCGCCACGCAGCGTCGCCGCTTCGGGCTTGGACTCGATGGCGATCTCCTGTTCCCCCAAAGAGACGTCGACGGCCAGCGTCACCAGCGCCCGGGCGCCCGTGGCGGTCGCTTTCACTGGCTCGGAGGTCAGCCGCCGCAGAACGGCGGCAAGCTCTCGCTCGGCGTGGACGACGATGGGTTGCTTCGAGCCGGCACAGACAATACCAATCATTTCTCGCTCCGTTGCTTTGTTTGACGTAGGGTGATTCGCTCCGGGGCCGGCGCCCCGGCAATATACAGCGGACGTTCGCTCAAATCGATCTCCTCGGCCAGATCGACCGGGTTGCCCAAGAAGTCGGAGCCCTTGAGCCCGGCGGGGAGCTTGACCCACGCTCCGCCGAGGATGGTCGTCCCGCCCGCCCGGTAGAGCGTCAGCCCGGCGGGGGCGGGGAGCTTTTGGACAGAGGCCGCGCCGTTGAGCGCCGCGGCCAGGGCGGCCAGCGCCACGCCACGTTCCGAAGGCGCTCCGTCGCTGGCGTTCCAGGCGGGGGAATATTCGTCGGGAGGGCAGTCGAGGACGACGATGTCCGCCCCGGCGGCGCGGGCTTCGAGGCATTCCCATATCTGAAGGGCGGCGGACTGGGGAACGGCGACATGCGCCAGCCGGGGGCCGCCTTGGTTCACCAAGGGACGGCCCAACGCCTCCACCATGGCCGCCGACACCGCGGCGGCGTCTTGCCTGCTCCCCTGGAACTGAAGTTCCCAGGCGTCCACTGTATGGCGGCGGGAGAGCAAACGCAAAAACGTCCGGAAACGGTTCAGTTGGCGCGCGCCGTCCGGTTCCAAAGCCAGCCATTTCGGCCAGACCACACAACAGACAACTTTGAGTCCCGAAGTGGCGGCGGTGTCCAGCGTCTGGTCGACCAAGCTCCAGTCGTAAAGACCTTTCTGCGGCTCGGCCCGTGGCCACGCGACGACGACCCGGCCCCAAGTCACGCCGAGCGTCCTCGCCCAAGGCTGTCCCGCCAGGCCGTGGGCGACGCCCAACCAGGGGAGCGGCGCGGCCACCGGGGCGACCACGGCGATGGCGCGAGCGGTGTCGAGCCCGCAACGCTCCGGCACGAAGCCGTCGAAAGGCTTGCCTACGGGGAAGTAGCCACCGTTGGGGATGGTCGGAGCCGGGGAGCTGGGCGTGGCGACGCATGACTCGGAGGGGCGGAACCGGGTATAGTTCTCCAGAACCTCGGAGTCCGTCAAGGCGCGGGCGTAAATAACTAGCTCGTCGAGGTAGAAACGCAGCTTGCCGCCGATCTCCAAACCGCCGAGCTCGTCCTTGCCCGGCGGGGGCTGGTGGGTTTTGCCCTCGGCGGGCGCGGCCGCGGCCTCGCCGTCGACGACGAGCTTGACTTGTTTGCCGTCCCAGACGGCGGCCACATGGTGCCAGACTCCGGCGGCGAACGGGACATGGTGGTTGAAGGAGGTGTTGAAAGGGGTGCAGACAACTCCGCCCGGCGTGGCGCCGAGCCGGAACTGGGCGTTGCCATCGGGGCACCACTTGGCCCACCCGGCGGTGAGGCGCCAGCCGGCGTTCCAGGCGTTCCCCACGGCCAGGAGGTCGCCGCCGCCCCACTCTTGTTCGGCGCGGGGCCGCGGTCTGATCCAAGCCTCGACAGTGAAGGGGCCGTCCACGCCATGGAAGAGCGAACGGACGAGTTGCCGACCCTCGCCACAAGCCAAGGCGTGTTTCCACGGCCAGCGTCCGGTCGTCCAACGAGGGCATTCCTCGGGTGGCGGGGCGGGCCAGCGGGGCAAGCCACGGTAAAGGCCGTAAGGGGAATAGCCGACCAGCAGCATCGTCCCCTCGCCCTTCCCGGCGGTGTTGGCGACAAGGTCGCCCGCCCCTTCCTGGAAGCCGTAGAAACGGACGACCGAAGGGTCGGAACGCAGCCTGGCGGCGCGCTCCCCCCAAAGCGTCTGGACGTCCCCCGGCAAGGGGGACGCCCAGAGAATGGCCAGGAGCAGCAACGCCCTCATTTCGCGGGCTCCAACTGGTAACGGCCCCAGGAACTGGAGTCGCAGGAACCATTGGCGTCGCCGTGCAGGGCCATGATGGTCTTGCGCTTCTGCTCCGGCGCGTCGGTGTCGTCGAGCATGAAGTCCATGCAGAACTGCTCGCCGGACAACGGTTTGAAGTTGGAGCCGGGGCGGGGGGAAAGTTTCCCTTCCAGCAAATAGCCGTCGACCGTTTTGCGCCCCACGAATTTGGCTTCGATCAACGCCTTGTCCTTCTGGACGTACCAAAGGTCGCAGGGGCTGGCCGCGCCCGTCGCGCTGGGGATGACGATGAGCTGGTCGGCTCCCTGGCTGACCGGCCCGCCGCGTTTGCCGTAAGGACGGGCGTCGAAGAAGAGTTCCAGACAGTCCCATTGGAACGCCAGGCCGCGGTCCGCGGGCGCGACGGGTAGAAAGTGGTCGTCTTTGACTTTCAGGAGCAAGTAAAGCCCGTCCCGCTCGCGCCAGGCGCACTTGACGCTGAAGGAGAGGTCGTTGGCGTCGCGCCATTGGGGCAGCCAGAGCTCCGCCAAGTTGGGCTTGCCCTTGACCACGCCGGACTCGTCCTGGACGCCGTCGGCGGGGATGTCTTTCCAATCGGCGTCGTCGCCGTCGAGGGCGATCGGCCCCTTGGCCTCGGGCACCATGATGACCGCGCCGTCCGAGGCGAACACGAAGGAGCTCGAAGCCGTCAACTTGCCCGCGTCCTTCAGTTGGCATTGCAGGGTGTAGTTTTTGCGTTTCAGCCGTTCCGCCACGAGCTTGAACGGGAACGTGGCGCTTTGGCCGGGGGCCAGGTCGACGCGGGGGCTGTCCAGACTGAGCCTCGCGCCTTCCAGGGGCAGAAAGGAGAGCTCGCCGCGGAGTGGAGTCTGGAAAGGGTTGCTGACCGTGACCGTCCCCGCGAGGACGCCGCTGTCCGGCAGCCGGGCCGGACCGGCGAGTTTGACCAACGCGACTTCCTTGAAGTCCGCGGGGATGTCGAAGACGTAGACGGGGTTCTCGCCCGCGGCGATGTCCAGGAGCCCGTCGGTTCCGCTTTTCCAGGACAGCGGGTTGCCAAGCATGTCCATGCCTTTGTATTCGTGGTCGGGGGCGGCGAGGAAATGGAGGGTGGGGGAGGCGTCGGAGAAAAGGGCGGCGGTCCGTTTGCCGTCGAGGGCGGTGATGACGACGCAGGCGTCGTCCTGGGAGGCCAGGGGCAGCTCCTCGGCCTTGGCCATGGGGTTGAGGACGGTGGAAAGGGCGGTGAGGGCGACGCCCATCAAACTAGGCAGGGCGTTGGCGTTGACGCCCTCCGCGGCGAAAAGGGACGGCCCCTGGCATTTGATGTACTTCTCGAAGCCTGCGGCCAGCTCGAAGAGGATGTGCTGGGATTGCCGGGCGGCGGCGGCCTCCTCGGTGGCGGTGGCCATGGAGGTCTCGAAGGTTTGTTTACCGTTCCACACGTCGCCTTTGAAGCCGACCCGTTTGGCCTCGTCGGCGGTCATGGGGCGCTGGCCGATCCGGGGCAGGCTGAAGGCGCCGCTCTCGGAGCACCATACGGGCATCGGCTTGGAGCCGGACTCGGCCACGATTTGCCGGAGCTTCTCCACCGTCCGTTGCTTGCGTCCGTCCCGGATGGGGAAAGCTTGGTAGTCATGGAAGCTGAGGATGTCAAAATAGTCCCTGGCCCCCTGGCGCATGATCTCCTTGATGAAGGGCAAGCCGGAGGGGCTGGCGCCCGGGGCGACGATGGGGACGCCGGGGCTCTTCTCCCGCAGGACGGAGGAGCAGATTTTCAACAGCTTCATGTAGGTGTCCGGCGAGAATTTGCCGTTGGGCTCGTTGGTGATCTCCCAATAGCGGGCGACGTCCTTGAGCCCCTCCGCGGCCTCGGTCACGAACGCCCGGATCTCCCGCTCCTCCTTCTCCCCGATGGTCTTGTAGCGGTCATGGTCGAAGGCGAGGGTATAGATGGGCAGACAGGGCCGCCCGGCTTTTTTGAAGGTTTCGAGTAATTCCAGGTTCTGTTTGACCAATCCCGGCCCCCAGATGAATTGACGGTAGTAGGGCATGCCGAAGCTCCAGGGGTCGAGAGCCGCTTGGAGTCCCATGGGGTTGCCGGACAAGGGCGGCGGCGGCGGCGGGGCGACGCCGACGCAGTAGGGCTCCGGGAGCCGACGCAAGACCTTCCCGGCGACGTCCTTGAGCGCAGCGTCGAGGAAATAAACGCCGTTGAGCTCCGGGCGGAACGTGGTCTCCCAGACGGCGGAGTCGACCAGGTGGCTTTGGCTCCAGACAGTTTTCCCTTTGAGGTCGGAGAGGGTGAGCTCGACGGATTGGCCCTTGGCCGCGGCGACGCTGACGGGGATGGCCTCGCCCCGCGGAAAATAGCCCCAGGTCGCCTTGGGGATGTCCACGGACAGCGGCGGTCGCGCCGCTATCGGGAACTCGGCGGCGGGCTTGCCGGAGAGGTAACGCCCCGCCACGTCGGCGTCCTGGGGCGGCCCGGCGAAAATGGCCAGCTCGTCGAGGTCGAAACGTCCTTCGCCGTGACGGGTGGTCGGCTTGCCGCCGATTTGCAGATAGTCACCGCGGTTCTCGACGAAGGGGGCTCTGCCGAAACCTTTGTTGTCCGGCGGGGTGAACTTGCCATCGAAAGGGCAGCTCGCCGCCAGTTTGCCGTCGACGAAAAGCTTGAGCTGTCCGCCGCCCAGGCCGCAAGCCAGTTGGCGCCAGACGCCCTCGGGAAGCGGCGCCGACAAGACCTTCACCCCCGTGGTCGAGCCGACGCGGGCCGTGATCCGCCCGGAGCCGTAGTTGAGGGAGAAGACACCGCCGATGTTGAGTATGGAGCAACCCTTCTCCTTGCTGGCGCCGGGATGGACTCGCAGCCAGGCTTCGACCATGAAAGCGTCGGCGCCGCTGAAGCCGGAACGGAAGACGCAGCGGGGCTCAAGCCCGTTGGTCAAGGCGCTTTTCCAGGGCCAGCGGCCTTGCGTCCATTCAGGCGAGGGGGTGTCGGCGGGCTGGTACATGTAGCCGCGGCGGTCGGTGCCGTAGGGGCTGTCGCGCAGGATGTAGAGCGAGCCCCGCGGCCCGCCGGACATCGCCAGCGTGCCCGGCTCGCTCTTGGCGAGGTCGCGGACTTCCTCGCCGCGGCCCTCCTCGAAAACGTAATACCGCAACAAGGACGGGGCTTGCAAGACTTCGGCCTTGTGTTTTTCCCACTGGGCTCTGTCGTCGGCCTGAAGGGCCGCCGCGGCGAGGAACAGGAGCAGCGCTAGTTTTTGCGGCATTTATCTCATCCTTGGTTTTAGGGGGTTCCGTCGTAGAAGGAGCCACTGGTGGATTGCAGTTCCAGGTAGTTTTTTCGCTCCGTGTGCCCGTCGACAAACAAAGCGTTGACACCATTGTTGTGCCGATAGTCCAGCGACCAGTTGTTCGCATAGCAATTGCTGCCGTTGCAGTCCATGAAGAAGGAGGTCTGCGCCGGGACGAGCAAGGAACTGCGGCGCCAACAGGGTGCGTCAACACCGCCGACCACAACCCTGGTGCTAAGGTTGATGCCGTAACTGGTGGGAGTCCACATGCCCCCCATGGTCACGGTCAGCACCTTGTTTTCGGAGGGGCAGCGGAGGAAAGTCCGGGGGAGGTTGGCGTTCTTCTGCATGGGCAGGTTGAGATATTCGCGCAGCAAGTAGATCCAATATTGGTTGGCGGGCAGGCGCCAGGCGACGATCCAGTCGTTGTTGTCGTCGGAGTAGGAGTCGGCGCTGAACCACAATTGCCGCAACTGCGAGGCGCAAAGCGACTGCTTGGCGGTCTCCCGGGCTTTGCCGAGGGCGGGCAACAACAGGGCGGACAGGACGGCGATGATGGCGATCACCACCAATAGCTCGACAAGTGTGAAAATTTCGGCTCTTTTTGTTTTCATCGTCCAGCTCCAAGCAAAGATGGGGTGGTGTCTCGGATTATCAACGAACCGGGGAGGCGGCGCTCGATACGGTTGGCCGGGCTTTTGGCAACCACTTCCGCCAATAGCTCGTAGGTTGCGGCGCTCAACTCGGAAGACGAGAGTTGGACGGTGGTGAGGTTGAGGGGGCGGAACTGGTAGAGGTCGTCGATGCTGGCGACGGCCAGCTCCTCCGGGACGCGGACGCCTTGGGCTTTGGCCGCTTTCAGCAGCGCGGCGGCGTAGGGGTCGCCGGAGCAAAGGACGCAGCGGACGCCCGCCCCCCGCAGTTTGCGGAGGACCTCTCCGACCTCGTCTTGAAGACCAGGGGAATCAGGATCGCAGTCCACTTCGAAAACGAGGCCGCCCCCGGAGCTTTTGAAGCTTTCCAGACGTTCCCGCGTCCAATGGACGTCGTAACGGCGTTGGAGCAGGGCGGGCTTGTCCAGGCCAAGCGAGAGCAGATGGGCGGTGGCGACAGCGGCGGCTTGGCGGTGGTCGTGGTCGACGCAATGGGTCAAGCCGGTCGGGCATCCGGCCACCACCAGGGGGAGGTCCAACATCTGTAGCTTGCGGAGGTTGGGCTCGGGGTTCGTGTCGTAGGGCGGGAGGAAGAGCAAGCCGTCCAGACGGGCGGCCTTGATCGACTCCAGTATCTCCAAGGTCACGTCATGGCCGGGATGGAGATTGAAGAGGCGCGAGGAGCCGCCGAGCTCGGCGCTTCTCCTCTCGAACGTGGCGAGGATGTTGGCGGCGCGGTTGTGGATGTGGGCGGGGGCGTCGAAGTCCAGGTAGGCGACGACGCCCAAACGCAGGGCGCGGGGGCGGGCGTCGGCCTCCAGGCGGCCACGCAGGAGGACGCCCTTGCCTTGGAACGCCTCGACGGCGCCCTCCGCCTCCAGTTGGCGGTAGAGGTCGCGGGCGATGGCCAGACTCGCCCCGTAACGGGCCGTCAGTTCGTTGACGCTTGGGAGCAGGTCGCCCGGACGCAGACCGCCCGCCTGGCAGTCGCGGACGAAACGCCAGCGCAAATCCGCAGCCAGCGCCTCTTTCTCCCGCGGGCTCACCCGCCTCCTCCTGCCTTGCGTCGCATCCATCCCGCCACCTCGACCAACCGGAATTAACTTAAATTATCTTAAATTATAGGGCGCTATGGCGGATTTGTCAAGAGGGGTGGACGGCGAGTCCGGGCTATTTTTTGGCCTTGTCGATTTCCTTGAGGTGCTCCTTGAGGATGCGCTTGACCTCGTTGATGGCGGGAGCGGTCCAATGGACGCTGTGGTCGGACTTGACCACCAGTTCGCTCTCGACGCAATCGAGGTGGGCGCTGGCGTAGGGGACGATGGAGTCGCCGCCGTCCTTGACACCAGCGGCCTCCTCGTTGCCGATGATCGAGTGCAGCTTGACCTTGGGGTTGAGGGGCAACGCGTCGATGGACTTCATGGCGCGGTTGCTGGGGGCGAGGTTGTCGATGCCCGTGGCTGGCGAGAGCAAATCCATGGAGGCCAGGTGGGCGTTGACCGCGGTCTTGGCGGAGAGCTCGTAGAAGCCGTTCACCAAGGTGTTGGGCATGGTGATCATGCCCGAGGCCATGCGGGAGACGTTCCAGAGGGCCAGATCCGAGCCGCGGTGCGGGACGGCGATGAAAATCACCCTGGACACGAAGGGCAGGCTTTTGAAGACCAGCATGTCGCGGAAGAGGCATTTGCGCTTCTCCTTGATGTCGAGTTGGTCGATGGGTATTTTCAGGAAGTCCCGCTCGAGCGTCTTGCCGCTATCTTGAATCACCATCTTGGAGAGCAGCCCGCCCATGCTGTGTCCGATCAGCACCATGTGTTCGAAGTCGGGGTTTTCGTTCTTGGGGTCGAACTTGCGCTTGGCCGCCATCAGCCGCTTGCGGAAATACATGGCCGAGTAGAGCACCGGGTTCCCGGTGGGGTAGGCGTAGAGCCAGAACTGGTAGCGTTCCCGGAGCTCCTGGTTGCCCATGAGGGTGTTGATCATCTGCGCCCAGGTCCTGGGGTGGGACATCAGACCGTGGACGAAAACGACGGGGATCTTGTGCTTGTCATATGGAGTGAGCAAGTAGAGGCCCTGGCTGCGCTGCCCCCTCTTGAAGTCGAGCATCTCGCGGAGACCGGACACCGGGGGCGGGACGCGCAGCAAGTAGGAGAGATAGGTGGTGATGTCCACTTCCAGGGGAGCCTGGATGCCGTTGACAGTGACGGCGTCAGTCTTGGTGGGGTCGTGGAACTCAAGACAAGCCTGCAGCCCCGCGGCGCCCTTGTCCTCGAAGCGCATGAAGACGGTGCAGGGGTAGGCGTCCAGGCCTTCCTCCCAGATGCCGCTCTTTCCCCGTTGCCCCTGCGGAGCCATGACGATGAGCGGCAGCCCCAGCCCGGAATTCCTGGAGCTGGTGCGGAAACCGTAGGAGGAGTAGTCGTCGCAAAGCAGGAAATCATTGTAGGCGTGAAGCGGGAACGGCATGTTGGTGAAGGGGCGGATGAAGCTCACCTCGTGCCCTTGAGCCATGGGCAGCCGGGGCTCGTAATATGCCTCGAGCCCGTGTTTCTTGTAATACTCCAGGACCGCCGCCAGGGAGTAGTTGTAAAAACGGCAGGCGACCAGAAAACCCGCGTCGAAGGCGCTGGGGTCGGGCGTCACCGACTTGTCGAAAAGATAGACATAGGAGTAGTAACAGGCGGCCAGGTAGAACTCGACGGAGCGGTCCGGATCGGCCTCGGCTTCGGCGTAGCTGACCCCGACCAGCGCCGAAAGCGTCTCGCGGTCCTTCGACGCCTTGAAGTCCGCCTCCAAGCGCGCCTGCACCTCCAACGGCCGCTCATAGTAGTCGTCGATCAGCCCGACCCTGACCAAGTAGTTGGCCGTACTCTGGCTAAGCTTGCGCTCGACGATCTCCCTGATCCGGGAGTCCTGCAGTCTCGCGCTGCGGTCAATCTGCCGGAGGCCAAAGTCGTTCTGGCATCCGGCGAGGCATAAAACAGCCAACAATGTGAAACTCAACCATCCGTGCGGCATAGCATCTCTCTTTCTTGATTTACTCTACATGCGCGCAAGGGCAATGCCAAACGTCAGGACGCCGAAATCAACCGCCGCGCCCTGGCGACGTCCCGCGCCGTGTGGCCACGCCAGACCGCGCCGCCGCCGAGCCGCACCGCCAGATACATGGCGCCGCGCCGCCACCAGGGGACGCCGAGCTGCGCCATGAACTCCAAGAACACCGCGTCGCAGCGCTTCCGGGGGAAGAGCTCCGCGGCGTAGAGGGCGTCATGGAGCAACGCCGCGGGGAGGTACTTGCCGTTGAACGGCGCCCCGACCACCCGCCAAAAGAACCGCGGCACGCTCGCCCCGTCCCAACGGAAGCCCGGCAGAATGGTGATCTTGGCGTCCAAGCTGTCCACTACGAACGAAACCGGGGCGGCGAGCTCGGAGAAGGTCTCGTCAAGCCATTTGTCGACGATGTCGCCTTGTTGGATGATCATGGCTCGCTCCGCCCCATGGATGAATCGGCGGTCGTCCCGCTGTCCACCGCGGCGGACGGCGTGATCGTCACGGTGGCCGCGCCGCTGGTGACGGTGCCGTCGCCGGCGATCTTGATCATGCTGCCCGGGACGGCCTCGAACGTCAGGATCGAAGGTTCCGCCGCGCGCCCCACCCAAACTTCGGTCTCGCTGGCCGGACGGGAGCTCCACATGGAATTGGTGGTCCTTTTGGCGTAGTAGGGCTGGCCTTGTCCCATCGGAGCGCTGTGGTAATCCACCGAGCCGAAGCCGAGCTTGCCCGCGGGCGAACCGTTGGCGGTGGCGTCCGAAGCCTGGACCTCCATGCCATAGAGGCCGATCTCCATGTTGACGGACTTGTCCTTGGTGGAGTTCATCAGGCCGGAGCAGCCGGCTAGCGCCAAAGATGCGAAAGACGCGAGCGACACATACACAAAAAGCTTTTTCATTTACTCAACTCCTTTTTTATCATTTCCACGATCTTGTCAAATTCAGGAGACGCCTCCCGCAGCAAGCGATACACTTTCCAGGCGATGCCGATCGCTGACCAAAACTTCATTCCCCCTTGCTCCTTCTCTTGGGTTTGCGCAGATCCTCCTTGAGCCGTTCGATCTCCGTGGCGCAAGGGCAGGACTCGCGGCGCTTGCTGCAAACGTCATGGGTCACGGTGTCCTTTTGCGACGCGAACAACGTTCGCCAGAGGTTCTCCAGCTTCGCCCCGAGGGCGGCGATGGACGCCTCAAGCTTGTCGTCCTTCGCCCGCTGCTCCTGCTGATTCTCCTTATCCCGACGCTCCTGATAAACGCAAAACGCTCCGATGACCCCCATAATGCCAACAAAAAGCCCTACCTGCTCAATGGTCATTTCCTCTTGCCCTCCCCTTTGGTTATTGCACCAGCCATCCGCCCCGGTCGTACAGCGCCTTGGCGATAGCGGACATGTTCGCTTCGGACCAGTGCGTTCCGTAGTTTTTCTGTGTGAACAACTGCAACTCGTCGACGACGGACGTATATGCTATATATCCGTAGGACATGTACATGTTGACGATGAACCCACCGCAATAACCATAGGGAACGGAAGCAACCGTATGCTCGTTTTCCCCCATGTAAACACCATCAAGATACGCCACCCCCCTCTGCCGTTCCCACGAATCATAATGTTGCACGAAGTAACAAGCGTGATGCCACTCCCCGCTGGTTAATTGCGGGATGGGTAAATCTTTGTTCCACCAATTATCGGCATGCCCGCTAGTCAGCAAATCCCAATGCCCAAACGAGATACGGTTGCTGTCGTTATCGTCCCCTACTTTGACGACTTCAAACCAGTCCCCATCCTCATCATTGTTATCATTGCTCGCGCCGTTGGGGCCCATCACCAATATCAGATCCCCTGTGTCATTTTTGAACTTAAACCATACTGAGATGCAATAGTCTTTGTAAAAAAAGCCCGACATATTCACATTGTATAGTTGTGTTGGGTTGTTGGCGAAATCTACGGCGTTACCCCACTTTCCGGTGTCGGAATAGATGGCCGTGTCCACCCCCATCAATCCTCCCGAAGTGAGGTTGTAACCGTTTCCGGAGCAATCATAACGCATGCCAGATTCCTCGTCCATGTGCCATGCGGCATATAGATTAAGGGATCGCAGTAACTCCAATTGCGTTTCGGGGCTACTTTGGTTTTGCTGCTGGAACGCCCAAAACATCCCCGCCGCCTGGGTCTGGACACAGAGGCACAGCATCATTAGATAAAGGAGGTTTTTCATTCGTCCACCCCGGCGCCGTAGATCTCCCAGGCGTCGGCGGAGACCTTGCGCAGCGTCGCCCCAGTGTAGGCCGCCGAGAGCCGCCGCCCCCCGCCGGTGACGCCGTTCAACGTGACGCCCGTGGCTGCTTGGATTACAACGTCGGTGTCATTGGCCAAGGCCACGTCTATCTGCGCGTTGGTGGAGAACGCGACAACGGCGTTTAGAGGGATGGTGTAGGTCAATGCCGCGGCGGGCGGCACGAATCGCACCAAGGTTCCGGCGTCGACCAGCGCGGCGGTGTCGCTGGCGGTCTTGGTGGTGATGGTGGCGGAGGGAAAGGTGTTAAATATTGCCGTTACTCCCAGATGGTCGCGGGCGGCGGCGGTGTCGGTTAGATCGGAGAGGTTGAGGGATTTGTCCAGGGGTATCACTCCGAGCTCATTGTATCGCTCCGCGGCAAAAGCGGCGGTCGGCGGCGTGAATGCGGCGGTATAGCGGGCCACGTTGGAGATGCGCACCTCATCGATGCTCCCGTAGAACGACCTCACATTCTCGGTTGTGGTTCCGATTTTCAGCGTGGATTGGACCGCTGGGAAGGTGAAAGCCCCGGACACCGACCCTATGAGGACACCGTCCAGGTATATCTTCATTGCCCCAGCCACTGGGTCGCGGACCACGGCGAGATGGTGCCAGACGTTCGCCGTCAACGAGCACGCCCCGCTCAAATTGACCGTCGTCCCGCCCCATGAGGTGAATAAAATGGAATTAGAGTTTGCCAAGCTCAAATCCCAGCCGTTGTAATTGCTCACCGCCGACCGCGTGCCGCCGCAACTCATCAAGGCGGAGATCGACGGGAACGATGTCGGCCTAAAACACAGCTCCACCGTGAAAGCCCCCTCTCCGAAAGCGAAGGCGGACGACGGAGAGTAGGATATCCAGGAGGAGCCGTTGAAGGCCCTCGACGCCGACCCGAACACCTTGTCGGATGCGTCGGAAGTTGTTCCCGAGTTCGCCCCCGTCCTGGCATAGTTGGAGGCGTCAGCTACGTCCCCGTCAAAGTGCAGCAACAACAACGTGTTGTCGTCTAGCGAGTACCTGGAGCGTATTGTTTTCATGTCGTCCGCGGCGGATTCGGCGACGGGTAGCTTCGAGGCGTCAAGTTTGTTATCCAGCGCCGACTGTGTGGCGGTGGAGATGGGCTTGTTGGCGTCGGAGGTGTTGTCCACGTCGCCCAAACCAATCTGCGCCTTGGACACGTCGTGCGGGTTGGCGGTGTCGGACACATGCGCCAGGACGGCGGCGTAACCTTCGGGGGCGACAGCGGAGATCTCATCGCGGAGAGAGTCCACCCACTCGGCTAGCGTGGTGTCCGGGACGTAGTTGGTGGAGAGGTAGGCGACCAGCGCGGCCGATTCGGCGACGTCGCCGGTGATGCCCGGCCAGGTGGAGGGGACGGAGACACTGCCGGAGTCGAGCCAGGCCAGGGTGTCGGCGTCCCAGATCCAGACGGTGTCGGTGCCGGAGACGATGGCCCAATCCCCCGCGGCGGCATCGGAGACGGACGCGGCCAACGCGGAGCCGCTGGGGTGGAGGCCCCTGTAGTTGGCGACCAGCGATGCGAGTTTGGACTTCTCGGCGGCGGTGAAGTCCTCGCTGGAGAGCTGCTTGCCCTCGACCTTGTCTACCTTGGTGGCGACAGTTTGCGTCAAGCCGGACAGGGCGGTTTGAGCGGCGGCGATGGACGCGGCGAGTGGCGAGTCGGCGGCGTCGGCGTGGGCGATGGCGGCGGCGGCCTTGGCCTGGGCTCCAGCCTGGCTTTCGAGGGGGCTGGAGTCGGCGGCGAGGGCGGCGATGAAGCGGACCGCCTGCGGGCAAGCCCGAGTTTCGGAATCGACCATCAAGGATTTATAGGTGGAGGCCTGAGCGGCGAGTCCCAGGCACAAGGCCATGGCGACGAGGGCGTGATGTCTCATGTTTCGGGGCTCCTTATTGGGGGATTAACGACAGGGAGGGCACGCCGTTGTCGAGCGTGGCGGCGATGGCGTAAGTCACGCCGTCGATGGTGATGGTCGACGCAAGTTTGGCGGCGATCTGGGCTTGCAGCCCGGCGACCAGGGAGGCGACTTCGGTTTTGCTGTAGTAGTCGCCGAGCGGTTCGGGCGGGTCGCCGCCGGAAGGGTCGAGGGTGTTCACCAACTCGATGGGGAAGCGGAAATAGTAGATTTGCCGACCGGAGGCGTCAAGCCCGGCCAACTCGAAAAAGGCGGTGACCGACTCGTTCGAGCCGAGGGCGTCGAAGAAGCTGGAGGTGTTGGAGTCAAGGCTAACGCGGATGTCGCCGGCGGCGGCCCCGGAAGCGTCGACATTGGCGTCGGAGGTCCGGCAGCAGGGCGCGGACGGACGGGCGAAGCCCTTGCTGACGGCGGCGCGCCAGGCGGTGGCCGCCGAGAGGTCGACGGTGGCGGGGGTCCCGGAGCTGGTGTCCCGGACGCGGATCAGCCAGGAGGCGAAATCCTGGTAGGCGAGCGGCGGCCGGGAGCGGGTCAGGTCGACCCCGGCGGCGCTGCAACGGTTGTCGTTGGTGAAGTCGTAGTAAAAGATCTTGTTTGGCATGGAGCCACCCGTGGTTCGTGGTTATATGAGGGGACGGCGTCAAACGAAAGCGAAGCCGTTCTCGCAGTCGAACTTGAGGACGCAGTCGTGATGGCCGAGGTCGGGCAGGAAAGCGAGCTCCCAGGAGACGCTGCTGTAGTCGGTGATGTCGGTGGACTCCTGGGGGATGGTCACGCCGGTGGCGGTTGGCGGCCAGAAGGGCCTGGTGTCGAGCCCGCCGACGGTGACGAGCGTGGTGACGCCGTTGAGCGCCAAGGTCCCGGAGAACGTCTTGACGAGCGTGTTCTCGGCGGTGGCGGGGTAGCCTAGCTCGGAGGGGTCGAAACGCCTCGACTGCTCGAAGTTGCGCAAGTAGGCGTAATGCTCGACCTGGACGGGGCCTTTCGGCCAAGCGAAGTCAAGCTGATACGTTTTGGCGCTGCGTTCCAGGCGGCAGCCAAAGATGATGGCTTGCATGTAGGCCTCCTCCCAGGCCATGGCGGAGTTGGTCCAGGAGTCGCACCAACCCTGTCCGTCCCAATTGGCTGCGGCGTAAGGGAAGAAGAGCTCGATGGGCGGGTTTTCGCCCCGGACGCAGTAGGCCATGGTCTCGGGGTAGTCGTAGGAGTGCAAGTAGAGACCTCCTTGCGAGCCGTTCAAGCGCCGGAGCCGCGCCGGGTTGGTGTAAGGGTTGGTGATGGAGGACTTTTTCGTCCAAAGCAGCTCGTTGAGCAGTAGCCGCTGTTGAAGCAGCCAGGCGGTGGTCAGCGGGGCGGTTCCGGCGGGACAAGGAAGGCGGGCGGAAGCGCCGATCTGGCTCAGGAGCCGCGCCTCGGTCCAGGCCGGCGCGGCCTGGGCGGGGACGCATAGTCCGGCCCAGTCGCCGCCGTGGTCGTGGTGGTCGACGAAGCGGGGAATCAGCCCGTCGACGGCCGACTGGAGCTCCTGGACGAAGGCGTCCATCGGCTGGAGCGCCCCGGCCCGTTGGGCCAGGACGGCGGGGAGGCCCAGGCCGCTGGCGGCGCAGCGTTCCGCGACGGCTTTTCTGACCGCCTCCAACGCCAGGGCTTGCGGGGCGAGGCGCAACGCGCCCACCGCCGTCCAGTTGAGGCCGTTGTCTTCCCAATGGTTCTGTTCGGTTGGCATGACGGGCCCTTTCAGAAGACGCGCCCGAGCTGGGCGACGATCCCGTAATGGAGTTGCTGGACGCTGGTGATACGGCCGCCGGCCCAACTGACATAGGCCAGAGGCAAGTAGGCGTTTGCTGTGGTCTGCTCCGGGACGCTATCGCTGGCGAAGACCCAGAAGACGTAGGAGGTGCCGCCCTGGATGCGGAGGATGATGTAGGAGGCGGCGGCGACGCTGACCGTCCAGCCTGGGACCTCCAAGGTTTCCATGCCGAGGATGGCGGTGTTGCGGACGAGGCGCCCCTCGGCGGGGTTGTAGGACAGCAGCTGAACTTGGGTGTTGTTGAGTTTCACGACGGCGAAGGGGCCTGAGTAGGAGCTGTCGTTCTCCAGGGGCTCGACGGCGGGGAATTCGATCATCAGACGTTTGCCGAAGCCGCTGTTCTCGATGGCGTAGCCGTCGCCGGAAAGCAGGCGCTCGGGTTTGAGGGCCGCCTCGATTTTGGCGTCGATAAGTTCTTTGATTTTCATGCTCGTCCTCCTTTCAGCCGCGCCAGCTAAGTTCGCCGCCGTTTTTCGCCGGTAGCCAGAGCAGTTCGCCCGGCGCGTATTGGAAAACCCGTTTGATGTGGGCGTAGGTCTGGCCGCCGCGTCCGGTGGCGCCGAGGAGCTCCTGCGAGACCATCAGCCATTTGTGGCCACGAGCGTCGAAGGGCTGGAGTTGGGCGGGGAAGCCGCCGCTTCTGTTGACGCCGCGGGCGTTGGCGAAGGCCGCGAGATTGCCCCGCAAATAGAAGTAGATCTCATAGAGGACGGTGCCCACGCTCTGGTTTTTCCAATCCCAAGGCAGTCTGGCTGGCGGCCAGAAGGAGGGGGTGTCGCAGGCGAAAGGGCAGAGCTCGTAGTTGGGGAGGCCGGCGTTGTCGCAGGAGGCGTTGTCGAAGATGATCTCGTTCTGCTGACAGGGGAGTCCGTGGGGGTTGAGTTTGGCTTTCGCCTCGTCGCGGGGGTGGCCGCCGGCCTCGGCCAACGAAGCCTTGTGGGCGCCCCACCAAGTGAGCGGGAAATAGATCTCGCCGAAGGAATACTTGGGGGCGTAGCTGTCGTCCAAGGCGGTGGAGTAAGTTTTGGTGTCGGCGTCGGCCTGCGCGGCGATCACCTCGACCAGCCAGGCGTCTTCCCGGCCTGGGGCCAGGCCTTTTTTCCTGACCTCGGTGACATAAGTGCCTTTTAGTCCGGTCCAACTGTCGGCGGGGTCGTCGATGCCAGGGACCGCCGTGGCGAGCTCGCCGTCCTTGACGAGCAGCCGCCGGGTGAACACGGTTTTCTCCAAATCCTCGACGGCCTCTATCTGGCCAAGTTGCATGGTGTCGCTCATGAGTTTTCCTTTCGCGGGATGGTTTCGCGCCCAACCAAGCGACGGAGCGTCAAAAGGAACTATTTTTCCAAGAAAATGCCGCTGGGGCGCTTTCCATTGCCGCCACGGCATGATAATTTTACCGCAATGCATTGACGGGACGCCGTTGGCCCGGGGCAGCGAGTGAAATCAGCGACGGAAGGATGACGAGATGAAATTGAAAAGTTTGCTTGTTCTGCTGGCAGTGTCGAGCGTGGCCGTCTCCATGGCTTCGGCGGACACCTATTACTTGGCGTACAAGGCCAAGAGCAACTCGTCCGGCTATGCCGCCTCCGGGGTGAACTACGTCAAGGCCAACGGCAAGAGCGGCAACTTCCTGCTAGTGAAGATGACCGGCGACGTCTCCGGCGACGTCTCCGGGCTGGGGGACGCTTTGTACTTGGTGACCGACACCAAAGCCAAGATCGCCATGGAGGAGCCTTCCAACGTCCAGTTGCGCCAGACCTTCGACACCAAGGGCAGGGGGCTGCTTTTCGGCGCGGCCTTCAATATCGACAACCCGCAGGCCGACCCCAACGCCAACAGCGGCGACACCCCCGCCACGGCGGTCACGTGCAAGGACAAGACGCCCTACGGCACCAGCGAGTACCTGTGCGGAGCCAACGCCAAGCTTCTGGACATCGGGTTGGTTAGCGGCGGCGCGGTCGTGGAGAAGCTGATCGTCAGAAACATGAAGGGCCAGGATTCCGGCCTCCGCTGCGACAACCCCCTCGGGGACAATTTCTCCATGACGTCCAAAACCTCCTACACGTTGGATCTCGACCGGACGAAGCTGATCAACACCTCCGGCCCCACCGGCGCGCCGCCAGCAACGTTGCGGGAGGCGTTGACCGAGCTGGAGAGAAGTCTGCCCGGCGGCAACTGGGCGACGCTTTGAGGGGTTCCCCCCTCCCCTTTCAGCACCGGACAGCGAGTGTTCTAGATGAGCATGATCAGATATAAGGAATGCGTTAGCCTGTCCTGGGGCAAGACTGGTGCCGTGTGCGGCGTCAAAGTCAAGCTGGGCAAGGACGGCAAGCTTGGTGTCGCCGCCGCCGCCAGCGCCGCCAATTCCGCCACCGTGGCCTTCCCGGAGCGGCTGGCCGACGTGTTCGCGCGGCTGCACCCCAGCGAGGACGACTTGGTGATCGTCGGCGGCGACATCGCCGGCAGCGTCTGCGTCGAGTTCAACATCCCCCAGATGCCCTTGGCGGACATCCCCAGCGCGGTGCGCTTCGAGCTGCCACGGCACTTGCCCTTCAACCTCGACGAGATCATCTGGGGCTACCGTCTCATCTCCGGCCTGACCGACGCCGCGGCCAGCTACCGCGTCCGGGTTTTCGCGGTGGTCGACAAGAACTGGAACGAACTGGTGGGTCTGATCGCCGGCTCGGGCGTCAAAACCGACGCGTTCGTCCATCCGTTCATGGCCGTCGACCCGCGGCTAGGTGGCCAGGAAGCCTACTTCCCCTCGGTAGAGCCCTTGTTCTGCATGGGGCTGCTCGCCAACGACCCGTTGCGGCATGTCATGGCCGTCGAACCCGACCAAGCCGACGCCAAAACGTGGTCGCCCAAGCGGATCGCCGAGGCCCTTAACCTCGACGAAGGCTTCACGGCGGAGTTGGGCGAGACGTCGGCGCTGGACGCTTTCCCGGCGTTGCTGGCCGCGGCTTATGGCTTGGACGAAGGGTTCCCGGGGGACGTGGCCACCTTGGCGGCCCTCCCCAAGGAGCTCGTCCCACAACGTTTCAGCTCGGTCAGGACCCTCTGCGTGGTGCTGGCCATTTTCGCCTTCGTCTTCGCCCTGGGCTACGTCGGGCGGGTCTGGTGGGACACCAAGGGGCGCATCGCCCAGGTGAAGCAGGAGATAAGCAAGGTCAACGGCCTGATCGCCGCCAAGAAAAACCAAGTCGTCAGAAAAAAGGACATCGAGGAACTTATCGACACCGTCGGCGCCGCCGAGGTCGGCAACAGCGAGATCCTCTTCTGCCTCCAGGAGCTCAGCCGCCTTATCCCCAAAGACATGTGGGTCCTCAACTTCACCAGCGCCGACCGCTCCATGGACTTGACCATCCGCGAGGCCCCCGACGCCAAGGGCACCTTGGACCGGCTGCGCCGCTCCCCCTATTTCAACGTCGACATCCGTTCCCGCCAAAAAACCGCCGACGGCTTCGCCGTCTCCGCCAAAGTCGACTTCAAATCCCGCAACTGAGGCTAGGTTTCCACCATCATGGGTATCACCGACTTCATCTCCACCCCCAAAGGCAAGCTGGCCACCGCGCTCATCGCCGTGTTGTTCGTGGTCATGCTCTACGAGATGAAAGACTTCGCCGGAAGCCTCTGGCCGAGCGAGGCGCAGGTCGAAAGCCAGAAAAAGACCCTCAAGAAACTCCACGAGCAATATCGGGAAGCTCTCACGCTGGAACGGGAGATCGACGCCAAACGGGAACGTTTCCTGGCCCGCAGCAAGGACTTCTGGCTCGACGCCCGCGACGGCGACCCCAAAGTGAAAGCCATGGCCACGCTCGAGGCCGCCGCCAACAATTCCGATCTCGAGCTCAACTCCAACTGGAACCCCAAGCCCAGCCAAGTGGCCGACGGCGTCTTCGCCTATGAGATCCGGATCGACACCACCGCCACCATGGAGAACATCAGCGGTTTCCTGGCGGCCATCTACCAGCAAAGCCCCTTGTTCTACTGGCAAGGCATCTCGCTCCGCCCCGAGAACCTGCGCGACCCCGAGAAAGTCAGGTTCAGCGGACGCCTCCGCTTCCTCAACATCACCAACGAGAAACTCGCGAAGTTCCTCACGGAGGAGCCGGACGTCCCAGCCGCGGCGGCGCCCGCGCCGCAATCCGCCAAGGGCTCGGCGGAAACGCCGCCAAGCCAGCCCCGACGTCCCGCCAAAGGCGGAGCCTTCCAACCCCGCGGCCAACGCCCTGGAGGGCCAGGCGTTTCCGCCGACGCGGGCGGGGCGCCAGGGGTGGGCGGCGAGCCTCAACGTCCCGGGCAGGGCCCGTCGTTCCCGCATCGGGGCCAACGCCCCGGAGGGCCGCCGCCCGCCAACGCGCCGCCAGGCCAAGCCCGGCCCTGACAAGATTCGGAGGCGGTTAGCTTCTCCAACGTTAAAACAGGGGGCTATAGATGCGGTGGACAAACCATCTGGCGGGGGAAAGCAGCCCATATCTGGCGCAGCACGCCCACAATCCTGTCGACTGGCGCCCCTGGGACGAGGACGCCCTGGAGACGGCGCGGCGCGACGACAAACCCGTGTTCCTGTCCATCGGCTATTCCGCCTGTCATTGGTGCCATGTCATGGAGCGGGAATCTTTCGAGGACGAAGCGGTGGCGGAGCTGTTGAACCGGTATTTCGTGCCGATAAAGGTCGACCGCGAGGAGCGGCCGGACCTAGACGCGGTCTACATGGGCGCCGTCCAGGCGCTCACCGGCTCCGGCGGCTGGCCGCTGAACGTGTTCCTCACCCCGGAACTAAAGCCGTTTTTTGGCGGCACCTACTTCCCCCAGGCGAACTTTAAAGAACTCCTGTCCAAAATCGCCAGCCTTTGGCGCGAACGCCGGGATGACTTGGCGCGGAGCGCCGAGGCCTTGACCTCCGCCCTCCAGTCCCGCTCCCCGGAATCGGCGCCAGCGGCTGGCCAGATGTCCCGACAAGCCTTGGACAACGCCGTGGCTGTTTGCGCCCAGGCGTTCGACTCCAAATGGGGCGGCTTTGGCGACGCCCCCAAATTCCCGTCCTGTGGCGTCCTCGCGGCGCTGTTGCGCGAAGGCCATGACGCCCGACGCATGGCGGAGCTAACCCTGGACAAAATGGCCATGGGCGGGATCTGCGACCAGGTGGGCGGCGGCTTCCACCGCTATGCCGTCGACCGGCGGTGGCTCGTCCCGCATTTCGAGAAGATGCTTTACGACAACGCCTTGCTGGCGCAAGTTTACAGCGAGGCTTGGCTGCTGACCAAGAAGCCCTTGTACAGAAAAGCGGCCGTCGGGACGCTGGACTATCTACTCCGCGACATGCGTGACCCCGGCGGAGCGTTCCATGCCTCGGAGGACGCCGACAGCGAGGGCGGGGAGGGCTTGTTCTACCTCTGGACGCCAGGCGAGATCATCGCCGCGCTCGGCGAGGCCGATGGCGCCGCGTTCATTCGCCACTATGGCGTGACGGAGCAAGGAAATTTCGAGGGGCGCAACCTCTTGAACGGCATTGGCATGGACGGCGGGGAGCTGGAAGCGAAGCTCGAGCGCGTCCGGGCGCTGCGGCCGCGGCCAGGCAAAGACGACAAGATCCTCGCCGATTGGAATGGGCTGGCGATTTCCGCCCTGGCCAAAGGCCACCGGGCCTTCGGGGATGGCCGTTATCTGGACGCCGCCCTCAAGGCGGCCCGGTTCGTCGAGGGACAAATGCAGCGGGACGGCGAGCTGCTCCACGTCTTCCGCGCTGGCGTGGCGAAACAGCCCGGCTTCCTGGACGACTACGCCTTCACGCTCAACGCCCGGCTCGACTTGTTCGAGGCGTCCCATGACGTCCATTGGCTCCGGGCCGCCAGAAACTTGGCCGACCGCATGACCAAACTGTTCTGGGACGACCACGCCGGCCACTTCAACTCCACCTCGGCCCAGCACCATGATTTGATCTACAGCCCCATGACGCTCCAGGACACGTCCGTCCCTTCCGGAAACGCCATCGCCGCGTTGGCTTTGTTCAAACTGTCGCGATTTCTGGATGCCGGCGACTACCAGGATTTGGGCGTGAAAGTGCTGCGGAGCGTCTACCCGTTGGCCTTAAAATATCCGCTGGGTTTTCCGCACAGCTTGGTGGCGCTGGCCTTTCACCTTGGCTCCGGCATGGAGGTGGTCGTGGTCGGACCGTCGGGCGATCCCGGGACGGTGGCGTTGCTCGCCGTGGTCAACGCCGTGTTCCTGCCCGACGCCGTGACCGTCCACTGCGATCCCGCCGAGCTCCCGGAGTTATCCCAGGAACTGCCCTTGCTGCAGGGGGAAAGGATGGTGGACGGCAAACCGACCGCCTATGTCTGCGCTAATTCCGCCTGCTCGGCGCCGCTGCATTCCGCGGCCGAGCTGTTGAAGGCGTTAACGTAGTGGTCATGGCGCCGGTTCCAGTTCGATGCGGTCATGCGCTTCCGAGACCTTGAGCGACCACGCTTGCTTGAGCCCATCCCGCCGGATCGCGCCGCCGACCGCGCCTTTCCGCCAATACTCCACGCCCGCCCAAAGCATGTAGAGGTTGAGCAAGTTGCTCCATAGAAACATTGGAGGCGACTCTTGTCTTGTCCAACACTCCCCGATTTTATACTTCAACGCGCTTCTGCCGGTTTCGCCTTGCCCGTCCAACGTAAGGGAAACCGCTTGGGCGTTCAGCCGGGACGCCTCGTTCAAAAGCAAGGTCGCCAATTTTTCGAAGGGAGAAATGTCCTCCGCATTTTTGTCCGACATTGCTATGCGCCCCGCTTTTTAACGGGCATACTATACTACTTCGTCTGCAAGGCCGCCAGGGCTTTGAAGACCCCGCCGCTCGACAGGGCGTTGTAGGCCGAGTCGTAAGCCTGGTAGAGCTCCTGGTAGAGCTGGACGTTCGCCGCGATGGGGTCGACCTCCTCGGCCACCTTGACCATCGCGTCCACCCCCGAGTCGATCGACGCGAAGACTCCGGCGCCGACTCCGGCCAAAATCGCCGCGCCCAACGCCGTCGACTCCGTCTCGACTAGTTTCTGGGCGGAACGGCCGTAGACGTCCGCCTGGATCTGGTTCCACTGGCGGGAGTTGGCGGCGCCGCCACCCAAACGCACCACGTCCACCTTCATGCCCCGGAGCGACCATTGTTCCATCATGTCGCGGATCTCCAGGACCACACCCTCCATCACGGCGCGCGTCAAGTCGGCGCGGCCGTGCGCCAAGGACATGCCTAGGAACGCCGCCCGGGCATCCGGGTTCCAGCGCGGCGTCCCCGCTGTCGCCAGATAAGGCATGAACAGCAAGCCCCGCGCCCCGGGGGCGGACTTGGCGGCCAGCTTGTCCAGCAAAACATAGGCGTTCTGGCCGCTGCGCTCGGCCTCGTGTTTCTCCATGTGGGCGATCTCGTCGCGGAACCAACGCAAGGAGCTGGCGGCGGCGTTGGACAAGCCCTCGACCTCCCACATGGCGGCTTTGGCGTGATTGGTGATCATCATCCCGCCGAAGCCCGGCACCGGGCGGTCAGTGGCGAGGATCGCCAAGCCGGCGGTCCCCAAGGTCACCGTGGCCATGCCGGACTTCACAGCCCCCATGCCCACGACGCTGCAGTTCTGGTCGCCCGCCCCCACGCAGAGCGGCGTGCCCACGGCGAAGCCCGTCTTGGCGGCGGCCTCGCGGGAAAGCGTCCCGACCTGCGTTCCGGGCGGCACCGGTTTGCCGAAGAGCTCCGGGCCGACCTCGAACAACCGCATCAACTTCTCGCTCCAGGCGCAACCCTTGGTGTCCCAGACACCATAGAAAGCCATGTCGCTGACGTCGGTGTAGAAGTCATCCGCGCCGAACGCCTTGAGCGCCAAGTCCTGGTTCTGCACGAACTTGACGGCGCGGCGATAGTTCTCCGGCTCCTCGTCGCGCATCCAGAGCAGTTTGGTGATGATCCAGGTGGTGCCCAGGGGCAAGCCGCTGAGCTCGTAGTACGCCTCGGGCGAGAGCCGGGAGCGCATCCACTCCACCTGTTTGCCGCTGCGGGCGTCCTGCCAGGAGATCATCGGACGGACGAGCTCCCCGTCGGCGCCGACGGGGCAAGTCACGGAACGTTGCGTCGAAAACCCGATGGAGGCGATGTCCGCAGGGGCGACACCCGACTCCTTCACGGCGGCGGCGCAGGCCTCCATGGTCTGGGCGAGCATCGCCCGGGCGTCCTGGTCCACCCAGCCGGGCCGGGGGTATTGCGCCCCGTACTCGCGGTAAGCGCTCCCCACGCGGGAGCCGCCGCAGTCGAAAAGACAGCAACGCGCCCCGGTCGTGCCAACGTCGATCCCGGCAAGGTATTTCCCCATTTGGCGCCCCCAGGTTAGCCGATGAGGCCGATGGCCTTCATGGTGTCGTAGGACTCGACGATCTCGACGGCGGCGCGGGTGCCGATCCTGACCGCCCCGGCTTTGATGAACACCAACGCGTTCTGCGCCCGCGGGAACTTCACGCCGGAGACTTTCAACTTGACCGGCGTGCCCCGCAAGGCGTTCTTCATCACCAGGAACTGCTCCATCGACGGCCCCTCGAACTGGCCGGTGGAGGTCTTGCAATAACCGATGCCCGCCTCGGCGACCATCTTCGCCCCGGCGACGATGTCCTCGTCACTGAGGTAACAGACCTCCAATATGCACTTGGTGACGGCGGGGCCGGCGGCTTTGACGAAGAGCTTGAGCTCCTCCTGGACGACGGCGTAGTTCTTGTCCTTGAGGGCGCCGATGTTCATGACCAAATCGACGGTGGTGCAGCCGCGCTTGATGGCGTCCTCGACCTCGAAGGCCTTGACCGCGGCGGGCGCGCCGCCGAAGGGGAAGGCGACGCCGATGCCGATCTCGATGTCGTCGTAGCCGGCGAGCTCCTGTTTGACGATGGGGGTCCAGTAGGCGCTGCTGGAGTAGAAGGCGGCGAAGCGGTACTTCCGGGCCTCGGCGCAGCCTTGGCGGATCTCTTTCTCGGTGGTCTGTTTGGGGAGGATGGAGTAGTCCATCGCCTTGGCGAGGGTCTGCTTGTCGAGCGTCTTCAAGTCGATCATGGCCGTGTCTCCTGTGTTCATCCGAAGATGGTTTTGAAATCCTCTAGGCTAACGCCGCGCTCGCCGAGCGAACGGACTTTCTTGGCGTCCTTTTTCCGCTCGTCGGCGTGGTAGTCGGAGCCGCCGCTGAAGAACTTGGCCTCACCGCGGTATTTGACGCGGATCTCGGCCTCGATCTGCTCGGGGGTCGACTTGCCTTTATAGGTGGTCTTGTCGTAGCTGTAGGACGCCTCGATCCCGTCCAGCCCGGCGGCGAAGAGCCGTTCGATATAGGCGTCGCGGGACATGCATTTAGGCTCGATCAAATAGGGGTGGGCGAGGACGGCGATCCCGCCGCAGGCGTGGATCAGCTCGATGGCCGCCAGCGGGCCGATCTTGCGGCGCTGGACGTTGAGCGTCGGGTCGCCCTGCACCATGATTTTGCCGTCGCTCCAGCTCGGGACGTACCCCTTGGCGGCCATCACCTCGAAAATGTGCTTGCGCTGCACCTCGTCCGGGTCGCGGCGGCGGGGGACGCCGTCGGGACCGATGAAGTTCAGGAGGTCCTTGTCCCAATCCACGGGCATGCCGTGGGCGGTGAGGACTTCGCAGAGCTGACGGTAGGCGTCGGACTTGCTGCGCTTGGCGGCGTCGACCTCGGCCTTGACGTCGGGGGAGCTCCAGTCGAGGCGGTAGCCGCAGATGTGGACGTCGTCCACATGGGTGTCGCAAGAGAACTCGTAGCCGGGCACGTACTCCAGGCCCTTGGAGCGGGCGTAGGCGGCGGTGTCCTGGGTGGAGCCGTCGGGCAGCTCGACCACGGGGGGCGGGGTGATGTCGTGGTCGGTGATCGCCAGCGCCTTGAGCCCGAGGGCGGCGGCGTGGTCGATGAGCTCGCGGGGGGTGGCGAGGCCGTCGGAGCGGTTGGTGTGGGTATGCAGGTCGCAAGGATACATGGGACGGGCCTCCGTCATTTGAAGTTGGCTGCCTTGCCGGCGCCGCCGAGCAGGCGGATATAGCCTTCGACCATGGCGGCGAGCTCCTTGCGGGCGTTCCCCAGGACTTTGAGGATGTTGTACTCGTCGCGGTGAGCCTGGATGTAGTCGAAAAGGGCGTCGGTGTAGACTTGCTTGACCTTGGTGGAGACGTTGAACTTGGCGGCCCCGGCGTCGACCAAGGCGCGGACGACGGCGTCGGAGAGCCCGGTGCCGCCATGGACGACCAACGGGAAGTCGGCGGTCTGGTGGATGCGGCGGAGGGTGTCGATGTCGAGTTTCGGCTCGACCTTGTAGAAGCCGTGGGCGGTGCCGATGGCGGCGGCGAGGAAATCGACGTCGGTGCGGCGCTTGAACTCCAAAGCCTCCTCGGGAGTGGTGTAGAGGGCCTTGTCATGGTTGACGACGATGTCGTCCTCGACGCCGGCGACCACGCCGATCTCGCCCTCGACGGCGACGCCCCGGGCGCGCGCCTCGGCCACGACTTCCCGAGTGATGGCGACGTTCTCCTCGAACGGCTTGGAGGAGGCGTCGATCATCACGGAACTGAAGCCAAACTCGATGGCCTCGCTGATGTGTTTACGGTCGGTGCCGTGGTCCAGATGCAGGGCCAGCGGCACGGTGCTACCCGCGGCGGCGACCTTGGCCATATCCGCCAACGTCCTGACGCCGAAGCGCTTCAGCGTCCCGGACGACGCCTGCATGATCGCCGGGGCTTGGCATCTCTCCGCCGCCTCGACGATGGTTTCGATCGACAAATAATCCACGACGTTGAACGCTCCGACGCAATAGCCGTTCCGGCGGGCGTCGTTGAGCATCGCGAGCGGGTTCATCAAGGGCATGGCGCTTCTCCACGTGACATTGTTCTTGGGCTTCCTCGCATTATTATATATATAAAACCTCGTTTTGTCAATAAAATTTATTGGAATCCTGGTTTTTTTGCGGCCGCTTGGGTGTTGGAAGTCTCCCTGTCCCGAGCTATATTGTAGTGACGGCGACAAGAGGGGAAACACTGATGGTGAAAACACTGGATCCGCGCCCATACAAGGCGGCGCTCTTCGACCTGGACGGGGTGATCACCGCCACCACCGGGCTGCACGCCCATGCCTGGAAGCTGATGTTCGACGACTTCCTGGGGGAACGCGCCCGCAGCGAGGGCGGCCCCATGGTGGAGTTCGACGCCGTCGGTGACTACCGGCGTTTCGTGGACGGCAAGCCGCGGCTGGAAGGGCTGCGCGGTTTCCTGGCGTCCCGCGGGTTCCTGTTGCCGGAGGCGGAGCTGATCCGCCTGGGCGACCGCAAGAACGCCAGTTTCCGCGACTGTCTGGAACGCGACGGGGTGGAGCTCTACGCCTCGACGGTCGCGCTCATCAAGGAGTTGAAGGCCCGCGGGCTGAAAGTGGCGGTGGTGTCTTCGAGCCGCAACGGCCGGGACCTCGTGACGCGGGCGGGGATCGGCGGGCTTTTCGATTGCGCCCTCGACGGCAACGACGTGGCGGCCCTGGGGCTGCGCGGCAAGCCGGAACCGGACAGCTACTTGGAGGCGGCGCGGCGTCTGGCCGTGGCGCCGGCGGAAGCCATGATGGTGGAGGACGCCATCGTCGGGGTGGAGGCGGGACGCCAGGGTGGTTTTGGCCTGGTGATCGGGGTCGACCGCGACCGGCTCGGCGCCGAGCTGGCGCGCCACGGCGCCGACTTGGTGGTCACCGACCTGGGCGAAATCGTCCTGGCGAGCTAGCGGCTCAGAAGCTGTCCTGCCCCCAGTTGCGGTTGATCCACCAATCCTGGCCAGAGAAGCCCCGGACGCTGCCGTCGACGAAAAGGATATTGCCGAAAAACGCATGGTTGCCGCGTTTGTCGAAGACGATCCCGCTGTCCACCCGGTCGCTCTCGAGGAATCCGCCTTTGTAGACGTAGGAGACATGTCCGACGATGCTTTCCCCGAGCAAGGCGGGCTTGTCCATGGTGGCGGGGTTGAGGTAGATTCGCGGTCGATCCAGGTAGCCGCAGGTGCGCAGCAAGTCCAGCCCGGCGTCGCCGTCGAGGTTGGGGAAATAGCTGGTGCCGCCAGTGGGATAGTAGTCCATGCCGTACTGCCGGAGCGCCAGGCCGATCTGCTTCATGTTGCTGGCGGAAGCGATGGCTTGGGCGCGCCCCCTGGCTTTATTCAAGCTTGGCATCAGCATCGCCGCCAAAACGGAGATGATTGTGATGACCACCAGCAGCTCGATGAGCGTGAAAACCTTGTCCCGCGAATCCCTCTTCATCACCCACCTTCTGGTTGCATTTCCATATGCCCCCCGTCGCCGCATGTCCTACGCGCATCAGTCATTATATCAAAACCGCCAGCGATTTCAATACCGGAAGCGAACAAAATCGGCGCCGGGGGGGGAAGGGTGGCTCAGAAGCCTTTGCCCTTGCCCACGATCAAGGTGGAGTTGATCCCCAGCATGCCGAAGGAGTTGTTCATGATGACCCGGACGCCTCGGGTCTCGACCGGGGAGCCGGCCACCAAGTTGTCCATGGCGCAGTCGGGGTCGAGGTTGTCGAGGTTGGCGCAAGGGTGGACCACGCCGTCCACCAACGAGGGCAGGTTGCCGGCGAGCTCCAACGCGCCGGCCGCGCCCATGGTGTGGCCGATGAAGCCTTTGGTATTGTTGATGTAAGGCTTCCGAGTGGCGCCGCCGAAGACGGAGACGATGGCGTCGTGCTCCTGGACGTCGCCGAGCTTGGTGGCGGTGGCGTGGGTGCTGACCAGGTCGATGTCCTCAGGGGTCAACCCAGCCTTGTCGAGGGCGAGGCGCATGCACTCGGCCTGGCGCTCGGGATAGGGCAGCACGAAATTGAAGGCGTCGGAGTTCAAGCAGTGGCCGAGGATCTCGGCGTAGATCTTGGCGCCGCGACGCCGGGCGTCGGAAAGCCGCTCCAGGATGTAGACGCCGCCGCCCTCGGAGATGACGATGCCGTTGCGGTCGCGGTCGAAAGGGCGGCTGGCCTTGGTGGGGTCGGCGTGACTGGCGAGGGCGTTCTGGCTCTTGAAGCTGGCGAAGATGCCGAAGGTTCCGGGGCTCTCGGAGACGCCCCCGGCCAAGGCGTAGTCCACCTCGCCGAGCTGCAGCATCTGGGCCCCCTGGATGATCCCGGCGTTGCCGGCGGCGCAGGCGGCGCCGATGCAATAGTGCGGCCCGGTCACCCCCAAGCTCAAGGTCACCTCGCCAGCGGGGTTGTTGGCCACCGTCCTGGGGTTGTGATAGTGGTTCCAGAACTTGACGTCGTAGTTGTATTGGCTGATGTTGAAGACCTCGTTCTCGGTCTCGACGTTGCCGTGCTCGGTGATGCCCAGGTAGACGCCGCAGCGGCGCTTGTCCACGGCGCCCCAGTCCAAGCCGGAGTCGCCCACCGCCTCGTTGGCGCAGTAGATGGCGATCGAGCCGGCGCGGGTGCCGGTCCTGACTTCCTTCTTGTTCTGGTATTTGAGCTGGTCGTAGCCGCAGATCCCGGCGTGCACCCGGCCCATGTAGCGGATGTCGATGTCCTTGACCCCGCTGCGCCCGTTCAACAAAGCGGAACGGAACTCCGCGAGGTTGCTCCCGTTAGGCGAGGCCAGACCCACGCCGGTGATCACGATCCGCTGGTTATCGTCACGTTCTCTCATGGAAATTAGCGTTCCCTTTTGGATTTGTCTCAATAACGAAATATAATATGCTTGGCCCCCCATGCAAAACCGTTCGGGGGAAAAAGCGGGAAAACCCGACGCCAAGGATGAAGGCATAGGACATATGGGGCTCAGAGGACATATAAGCTGGAAGAAACCATCTCCGACGGGCGACGCTCCTATATGTCCCATAAGTCCCATACGTCCTTTGGCCCGCCTCCTCGAAGGCAATTACCGGAGGAAGGCGCCATGATCGTCGGGCTAGGGTCGGACATTGTCGGGATCGAGCGGATCGCCGCCGTGGCGAAACGGCACGGCGGACATTTCCTGGAACGGGTCTTCACCCCGGCGGAGCTGGCCGAGGCCGAGGGCCGGGGCGCGGCCGCGCCCGCCTACTACGCCGGGCGTTGGGCCGTCAAGGAAGCGTTGTCGAAGGCGCTCGGCACCGGTATCGGGGAAAGCTGCTCCTGGCTGGACGTCGAGACGCTAAACCAGAGCTCCGGCCGCCCGGAGACGCGGCTCTCCGGCGCCGCCGCCCAAACCGCCGCCGCCCTCGGCGCCGAGCGCGTCCATGTCAGCGTCAGCCACGAACGGCAACACGCCGTCGCCACCGTCATCCTAGAGAAACTTTAATCCTTGGGGAACTTCAAATGAAGACCGTATCGGCCGCCGACATGAGAAAACTGGAGGAGCGGACGATCCGCGAGGCGGGCGTCCCCGGGGAGATCTTGATGGACCGCGCCGGCCGTGGCGCCGCCGAGCATCTCCTGGAGTTCGCGGCGGGCCTCGCGGACAAGCACGTCCAGCGCGTCGTCTTCCTGGCGGGCAAGGGCAACAACGGCGGCGACGCCCACGTGGCCGCCAAGCACGTCTACGAGAACAGCGACTTCGAGGTGGTGGTGTACTCCGTCTGCGAGATGGAGCAACTCAAGGGCGACGCCTTCGTCCACGCCAAACGCCTGCCCGTCGAGATCCCGTTCAAGGTCAAGCCGCGGCTCGAGCCCGGCGACCTCCGCCGCGGCGACCTCGTCGTCGACGGCCTCCTCGGCACCGGCTGCAAGGGCAAGCTCAAAGCCCCCTATGACCAGTTCGTCGCCTACGTCAACGCCGCCAAGCTTCCCGTGGTCGCGCTCGACCTCCCCTCCGGGCTGGACGCCGACAGCGGCGAAGTAGCCTCGGCCGCCATCCTCGCCGACCTGACCGTGACCATCGGCCTGCCCAAGACCGGCCTCATCACCGGGGCGGGCCCCGAGCGTTGCGGCCGCTTGCGCCTGGTCGACATCGGCATCCCGGAACAATTCCACGAAGCCCTCTACTCCCCGGCGGAATTGATCTTCGACCGCGACGTCGAGGCGCTGCTGGGCCGCGTGCCCGTCGAGAGCCATAAAAACTCCCTGGGCCGCGTCCTGGTGGTAGGCGGCAGCGGCCTCTATCCCGGCGCCCCGTTCCTCAGCGGCAAGGCCGCATTGGCCGCCGGGGCCGGACGGGTCACCGTCGCCATCCCCGAGACCGCCGCGTTGTTCAACCCCAACTGCCTCGCCTTGATCGCCCGTAAAATCCCCGACGACGGCGAGGGCGCCTTCTGCAAGCGCTCCATCGAGCCGCTCCTCGCCCTGGCGGCGGACGCCGACGCCCTGGTCGTGGGCCCGGGCATGTCCACCACCAAGGGCTGCCAAGTGGTGCTCGGCGAGCTGCTGCGCTCGGGCAAGCCCATGCTCCTCGACGCCGACGCGCTCACCTTGCTCGCGGAGAAGCCCCGCAAACTGCCGGACAAACCGCAAGTGGTCATCACCCCGCATCCGGGCGAGGCCAAACGCCTGCTCGAAGGCTTCGGCTTCTCCGAACATCTCAACGACGACCGCATCACCAAGGCAAAAGTCCTGGCCGAGATCACCGGGGCGGTCGTGGCGTTGAAGGGCCATCGAACCGTCGTGGCCGCGAAAAACCGTGTCCTGGCGATCAACTCCAGCGGCAGCCCCGCCCTGGCCACCGCGGGCAGCGGCGACGTCCTGTCGGGGATACTCGGCGCCTACCTCGCCAACGGTCTCAACCCCTATCTCGCGACCTTATTGGCAGTCTTCCTCCACGGCCTGGCCGGAGAACACGGCGGCAGCGGCGTCCGCGGCCTCACCGCCGACGAGCTCGTCACCCTCATCCCCTGGTCCGCCAAACAAGTCTCCCCCTTCGCTTAACTCGAAAGTTCGGAGTTCGGAGTTCGGAGTTGGAAAGGCAGGGGGAAGTTCGGAGTTCGGAATTCGGAGTTCGGTGTTGGAAAGGCGGTTCCGGTCAGGGGCGACGCAGGGCGTCGAGAGCCTTGCCGATCACGGCGGTGGCGACGTTCACGGGCAGGCTGTTGCCCGCCTGGCGGCGGGCCTGGTGGTCGGAACAGACGATCCTGAAGCTCTCAGGGAAACCTTGCAGACGCAGCATCTCCCGCGGGGTCAAGCGGCGTTCGCCGTTTACCAGCAGGTAGTTGTAGGAAGCTCCGGCGCGCAACGCCCCGGAGTACAGGTGCGCCGCCACGTTGCCGGACTTGTTCTCGTGCCAAATGGCGGTGCCTTTGGGCTGGCGCTTGATCTTCTCCCGCCGCGACGCCCGGATCGCAGGCGAGGCGTAATGCTTCTTGTCGACCTCGCGCTCGAGCAGCTCGTCCAGCGGGAGCATCGGCAGGCCGCCTGCGGGCCAAGTGAAGGCGGTCGGCTGGGCGAAGCCGACGATGAAAATCCGCTCGCGCTTGTGCGGCAAGCCGAAGTCGAGGGCGTTCAGGACGCGGTGCTCGGCGCTGTAGCCCAGCGCGGCGAGCGTCTCCATGATGCGGCTCAAGGTTCGCCCGCCGTCGTGGACGGCCAGGCGCTTGACGTTCTCCAGGACGAAGCAGGCGGGGCGCTTCTCCTGGAGGATGCGGGCGATGTCGAAGAACAAGGTGCCGCGGGTGTCCTCGAAACCGTGGCCCTTGCCGATGACGCTGAACGGCTGGCAAGGGAAACCGGCCAGGAGCAGGTCATGGGCGGGGATGTCCGCGGCGGCGACCTGGGTGATATCGCCGGAGGGGGTCTCCCCGAAATTGGCGGAGTAAGCTTTGCAGCACTCGGCGTTGATGTCGCTGGAGAAGACGCTTTCGGTCTTCAGACCGAGGTTGGCCGCCGCCCGCTCCAGGGCGAAGCGGAAGCCGCCGATCCCGCAGAACAGGTCGATGAACCTCAAAGGGGCTGACACGTTTGACATTTCGTCTCCAAAAGACAAGCCCCCCGGAAACGGAGGGCTTGGCGGTAGCTATTCAAAGACCGGGGACGGCCTATTCGACGTTGGCGGCGATCTCCTCTTCATCCTCGCCCTCCTCGAGGACGGACTGGACGATCACGTCGACCTTCTTGACCTTCATCCCGGCGATCTTCTCGACCTGCTCCTTGATCGCGGCCTGGACATTGGCGGCCACGGTGGGGATGTGCTTGCCGTAGACCAGGCAGACTTTGACGGCGACGCTGACGGAGTCGTCGTTCATCTCAATGCCGATGGAACGGTCGCCGATCTTACGGCTGTGGACGATGTCGGCGATACTGTCGACCAAGGAGTTGCCAGCGAACTTCACCACGCCGTCGACGCCGCTGGTGGCCTTCCGCACGATGTCGCCGATGACGTTCTCGTGGACTTTGATCTCGCCGAGCTCGTTCTGGGTGGCGACATCCTTTTTGGGGGCGGACGGACTGGCTTTCGCGTCTTTCATTTCGCACATGCTCCTTGGTTGCTTGCGGGCGTAAAAACACAGGGTAAACAGTTTTCGATCCCTCAATGGGATATAAATACCATGCCTTCGCCGCCATATCAACCGCGAAAACCGCGAAAGACGCGACGGCGGCAAGAGCCGCCGCGCCTTCGCGTTTATGAAAGCGTTGGCTTATGACAAACGATCCCTTAGTTGAAGCCGAGCCAGCCTTGGATCACCGGGGAGTATTTGACCACCACCGGGGTGAACACCACCGCGACCATGCTCATGAGCTTGATCAGGATGTTCAACGACGGGCCGCAGGTGTCCTTGAAGGGGTCGCCCACGGTGTCGCCGATGACCGCCGCGGCATGCACGGGGTTTTTGCTGCCGTCGGGAAGTCTCTTGCCGCCGAAGTTGCCTTTTTCGATGTGTTTCTTGGCGTTGTCCCAGGCGCCGCCGGCGTTGTTGAGCATGCACGCCAGCGAGAAGCCGGCGGTGAGCCCGCCCACCAGCAGTCCCATCGTGCCCGCCACGCCCAGCAGCAAGCCGGTGACCACGGGGACGATGATGGCCATCAGCGAGGGGATGATCATCTCCCTCTGGGCGCCTTGGGTGGAGATGGCCACGCAACGGGCGTAGTCGGGTTTTTGCGTGCCGTCCATGATGCCGGGGAACTCCTTGAACTGGCGGCGCACCTCCTCGACCATGGAGCCCGCGGCGCGCCCCACCGCCTTCATGGCCATGGCGGAGAACACGAAGGCCATCATGGCCCCCACGAACGCCCCGCACAGGACCAGCGGATTCATGATCGTGATATCATAGAGCTCGACGAAGAATTTGATCACCTCGCCTTTGGCGCTCATGGCCAGGTATTTAGCCTGGTCGAAGCTGGCCATGGAGTGCCCAGCCTTGAGCAGTTTCTGCGACCAGACGTCCACCTCCATGAGATAGGCGGCCAAGAGCGCCATGGCGGTCAGGGCCGCCGAGCCGATGGCGAACCCCTTGCCGGTGGCGGCGGTGGTGTTGCCCAGCATGTCGAGGGCGTCGGTGCGCTGCCGCACCTCCGGGCCCAGGTGGGACATCTCGGCGTTGCCGCCGGCGTTGTCGGCGATCGGCCCGTAGGCGTCAGTCGCGAGGGTGATGCCCAGGGTCGCCAGCATGCCCACGGCCGCGAAGCCGATGCCGTAGAGGCCGTTGGACATGTTCGTGAAACCGCCGGAGAAGCCGTAGGCGCAGATGATGCCGACCACCACCGTGACCACGGGGATGCAGGCGGAGAACATGCCCACAGACAAGCCTTCGATGATCGTCGTGGCCGCGCCCATCTTGGCTTGGCTGGCGATGCCCTTGGTGGGGGCGTTCTCGTCGGAGGTGTAATATTCGGTGGCCCTGCCGATGATCACCCCGGCGGCCAAGCCGGCGACGACGGCGCCGAAAATGCCCCAGGTGACCACGCCGAAACCGGCCAGGACCGCCAACGCCGCCACAATCATGGCGCTGCTGCCCCAGGTCCCGAGGGCGAGGGCGTTCAACAGGTTCCTCATGTCCGCCCCCTCCTTGCACCTGACCATGTAGATGCCGATGATGGAAAGGGCGATGCCGATCCCGGCGACGATCATCGGGGCGACGACGAAGCCGACTTTCTGCGAGTAGGTGATCATCGGCAGCGAGGCGCCCAGCGCGGCGGTCGCCAGGATGGAGCCGCAATACGATTCATAGAGGTCGGCTCCCATGCCGGCCACGTCGCCGACGTTGTCGCCCACGTTGTCGGCGATAGTGGCGGGGTTGCGCGGGTCGTCCTCGGGGATGCCGGCCTCGACCTTGCCGACCAGGTCGGCGCCGACGTCGGCGGCCTTGGTGAAGATACCCCCGCCCACACGGGCGAAGAGGGCTTGGGTGGACGCGCCCATGCCGAAGGTCAGCATGGTGGTGGTCATCTCGGCGAGTTTAAACTCGCCGTTGAAGCCCGCCGGCACCAGCTCGATCCCGAACAAGGAAAAACCGGCGGCCATGTGCGCCGGGGTGTAGACGAGCTTGTCGAGCAGCAGGAACCACATGGAGATGTCCAGCAGGCCGAAGCCCACCACCACCAGCCCCATGACCGCTCCCGACTTGAACGCCACCTGCAAGCCGCGGTTGAGGCTCTCGCTGGCGCCCTGCGCCGTCCGCGAGGAGGCGTTGGTGGCGGTCCACATGCCGAGGAAGCCGCAAAGTCCGGAGAAGAAGCCGCCAGTGAGGAAAGCCACCGGGACGAAGGGGTTCTGCACCTTGCACAGCGCCAGGGCGGAGAAGATAGCCACCAGCGCCAGGAAAACCCAGGACACCGTGGCGTATTGGCGTTTCAGATAAGCCATGGCTCCTTCCTTGACGTAGCCGGCGATCTCCACCATGGTGGCGTTGCCGGCCGGAGCCTTCATCATCCAATTGTAGAAAACGTAGGCGAAAGCCAAGGCCAGGATCGCCCCGGCCGGAGCGATCCACCATGCGGCGGTGATAGCGTCGAAATTTGCCGTGGCGCCCGCGACCTCTTGCGCGGAGGCCGAGGCGCAAGCGAGCAGAGCCACTGTCGTTGGAACCCATCTTCCGAGAACCCGTCGCATACTTCACACTCCTCTTCTGGTTGGTTGTAAAGCACTGGCGCCAGCCACAAAATGCGACATGCGGCCGCGTTCGCCACCCGTTGGGTACCCGTCCAAAGGCCTTCCCGGGCGCAAAAAGTGCAATCGAAATTACATTAGCACAGATAGACGCACGATACAAATCGGATTGCGACAAAACTTCCAAGGGAGGGGGCGGTGGGCATGCCGGACGGCACGATTGGGAAATATAGCGCGGGGAGTCGGCGAATAAAAACGCCAAAAGAATAAAAACGGGAAAACAATCAGCGACGACCTGGCTTACAGGCACCGATATGTATCAAAAGACGGAATCACGCCATTATTAGATGTGCCATATGGTGCGGCCGCGGCGCGGACGGACGTCCATGCCACGGCCGCGGGCGGTCACTGGGCGGCCGGGCCGGAGCTGACGATCACGGCGGCGGGACGCAACACGGTTCCGCCGAGCTTGTAGCCGGGCTTCCATTGCCGCAGCACCTGGCCCTCGGCCACCTCGGCGGAGGCCTCCATCGACAACGCCTCGTGGACGTTGGCGTCGAAGGCGCCGCCTTCGGCCTGGATCCGCTCGACCCCCAGGTCGCCCAAGGCTTTGTCGAACTGGCCCAGCACCATCTTGAGCCCGTCGCGGATGACCTGCATGTTGTCGGCCTTGGCGGCGGCGTCGACCGCCATGTGGAAGTGGTCGAAGAGCGCCAGGATCGGATGCAACGCCTCCTCCTTGCCGGAACGCCGCGCCGTGGCGATGTCCTTGGCGACGCGCTTGCGGTAGTTGTCGAAATCCGCCACCGAGCGCAGATATTTGTCTTTCATGCTCGCGAGCTCCTGACGGAGCAGCTCCTCGGGCGAGGGGGCGTCCTGTGGTTGCTCCGCCGTCTCCGCGGCCTCGTCCCGGGCCGGTCCTTGGTCGACGATCTCGGCCGCCTGTTCCTCGGCGGCGCGCTGGTCCTCGTGCTTGTGTTTTCCCATTGTCAATGGCTCCTGTGTCTCAGTTTTGAATGTCCCGGGGCGGCGCGCGACCCCACGCCCCGCCAAGTGGCGAGACGGGTCATATTGTCCCATGGCCGCGCCGGTAATATAGCGCCATGTCCGGAAAAGTCTCCCCGGACGGGTGGATTTTTGGCGCTTCGAGGGGGCCGCTAAGCCACGAGACGCTGGCTGGCGGCCTTGGCGAAGTCGGGGAATAGGGCGAACCAGGCGGCTAGAGCGGCGATCTCGAAGCGGTCGGCCAAGGCGAGCAGCCTGTCGCCGTAGTCGGCCAAGGCGGCGCATCGGTGCGTCTCGCCCAGAGCCTTGAGCTCCCCGCCGAAGACGCCGATCTGGCTGACAAGCATGGTCTCGCCGACTTGGCGGTGCTTCGCCAGCAAGGTTTCCAGTTCCGCCCGCAATTTCCGCGGCTCGGAGATTTTGTCCCGTTGCGCCGCGAAGGATTCCAGGAGCTCCTCCAAGGGGTGGGACTCAGGCTTGGCGTCGACGGACGGGAGCGTCTCGATGTCCATGGCGCTCATGCTGGCGAGGGGCAGCGTGATCCAGAAACGCGTGCCGTCGTCGTGGGCGCATTCGAAGCCCACCTTGCCCCCCAAATAGGTTTCGCCCAACAGCTTCATGCTGTAGGTGCCGATGCCCCTGCCTTCGCCCTTGGTGGAGAACGAGCGTTGGAAGACTTGGTGTTGGACGTGCTCGGGCATTGGTTCAGGGTTGCGCACGGAGAACGTCACGTGGCCGCCGTCGGGCTCCAGGTGGCAGCCGAGGGTCACCAAGTCGCCGGCGACCGAGGCCTCGAGGGCGTTTTTTACCATGTTGCCCAGCACCCGCCGCAGCAGCGTGTCGTCGGTGGCGAAATCGATGTCGGCGGCGTCTGGCTCCAGTTCCAGGCGCTTGCCTTTCGCCACCTCGTGGCGGGCGAACAGCGCTTGCGCATCCTTGAGCAGGCGGAGGCTGTTGGCCGGACGTTGGCGAATGGCCAGGTAACCGTTCTCCGCCGCCAGGAGTTGCCGCTGCTCCTCGATCTCCTGGATCAACGCGTCGGCGGCGCCACGGATGAGCTGGACGTTGTTGTCGATCTCCGCGTTGCCGCTGAGCTCGGTGATCTGGGCTAGGCCGCTGATGCCGCCAGCGGTGTTCAAGGCGTCGTGGAAGAAGATGCGCTCCAAGACTTTGCGGCGTTTTTCGTTGCTAATGTCCGTGACCGCGAAGAAGGTGAAGCTCTCGCCCTCCTCTTTCAAGGGCATGGCCCAGACCCGCAAGTCCAGCGGCTCTTTGCCGTCAAGGCGGCTGACCCGGCACTCCCCGCACGCCTCGCGGCCGGCCTGGCTTTCCAGGATCGCCCGCGCCGCGCCGCATTCCCGGCAAAACACCGAGGTGCCGCAGCCCGCCGCCATCTCGACGGCGTGGACGCAGTCGAGCGCCTCGCCCGGGCGCAACCCGTAGAGCCTGTCCCCTCGCCCCAGCAACTCGGTCAGGGTCTTGTTGGCGTAAATGATCTGCCTTTGGCCATTGAGGATCATGATGATGTCCGGCACGACCCCCAAAGCTTTGTCCAGCAACCCCTTGCCAGCGAAAACCCCGCGTTCCTCCGCGACTTTCCCCGCCGGGGCCCGCTCCGGCGGGGCGAAATACGTGCTCACTGTTTCCTGGTCCATAGATCGGTTCCCCTTCTTTTACTCCTCATACCAACATACGGTATAACCCGTCCCCGGAGTTTTTAAAGGGGCGGAACGTTTCATTTTGGCCGGGTGTACCAGACGGCGCAGCAGCGTTTGCTGCGCGCCAGGAAGGGGAAGCACATCAAGAGCAGTAAGGTCGCCACTAGGCGGGGCTGGGAGAACCAGGCCGTCTTGCGGGCGGAGGTCAGCACCGGGGCGCGGCCAACGCGCATAGCCATCCCCTTGGGGCGGCCCCAGCGCGCCAGAGCTTTGGAGAAATGGATCTCCTCGCTGGCGTAGAGTTTGGGGTTGAACCCGCCGACGGCGTCGAACGCCTCCTTGGGGCAGAACACGAAAGAGCCGGCGGCGTAGCCCAACCGCGGGGCGAGGTGGTTCCACAAAGCGGTGAAAGCCCGGGCGAACAGCGGTACGGGGCCGTCGAAAGCCACCGCGGCCCCGCCGCCAGAGCAAGCGCCGCCCCGGAGCGCGGCCAACGCCTCTCGCAGGACCGCTGGCGGCAAGAGGGTGTCGGCGTCGAGGAAGAAGAGGAAGCGCCCGGTGGCGGCGCGGCCCCCGGCGTTGCGGGCGCGGGCGATGTTGTTGACCGGCTCGAAGACCACGGCGGCCCCGGCGGCGCGGGCGAGAGCGGCGGTGGCGTCGCTGGAGTTGTTGTCGACCACCACGAGTTCCCAGCTAGTCCCAGCGGCCTCCAGGGCGAGGCGGGCGGCGGCGAGGGTGGCGGGGAGGGCGTCCGCCTCGTTGTAGGCGGGGATGACCAGGCTGCATTCGGGGGATGGCATGTGATTTCCTCGCGGTTTTCCGGTCTCGGCGCTGTAAAAAGCCGTCAAGGCCAACTATATTGCCGTCAGATACGCCGCGCAAGGCGGGAAACTGGAATGAAGGGGATTGGCGAATGGACCAGACGGTCACCGTGAGATTCAAGATGCTGGAAGGTTGCGCCGACTTGGCGCCGGCCAAGGCTCACCACGACGACGCCGCTTACGATCTGCGAGCGCGGGAGGCGGTGACGCTGGAGCCTGGCAAGGTGGCATTGGTCCCGACCGGCTTGTTTCTGGAGCTGCCCACCCATTACGAGGCGCAAGTGCGTCCCCGCAGCGGCATGGCGCTCAAGCACGCCCTGACCATCCCCAACAGCCCCGGCACCATCGACGCCGGCTACCGTGGAGAAGTGGCGGTGATCATGCTCAACGCCGGACGCGAGCCCTACGCCGTCAAGCGCGGCGAGCGCGTCGCCCAGATGGTCATTAACCGGCTCCCCGTGGTGGAGTTAGTCCAAGTCGAGGCGTTGGCCGAGTCGCGCCGCGGCGAGGGCGGCTTCGGCAGCACCGGAAAGCATTGAGCAAGGAGATAGACATGTCCAAACGCAACGGTTGTTTTTTCTGTGGCGCGCCCCTGGAGAAGGAGGCCGAGTTCTGCCCGGCTTGCGGCCAGGATTTGCGCATAGCCATGTTGGTCTGCGTCCAACCCACCGGCCAGCACGCCGTCGGCACCCAATGGCCGCTTTACCCGCGCGACTACAGCGTCGGCCGCGATCCCGCCAACGATATTGTCATCAACGACATCAGCGTCTCCCGCAACCACCTGCGCTTGCGTTACGAGGACGGTTTTTTCCAGGTGAACTACGTCGTCGACAACAAGCCCAGGCGCGAGCTCAAGGTCGACGCCCAGCAGATCACCATCGGCGACGGCCAGCTGCGCGTCCAGTACCTCAACGAGCTCGACGTGGACGAGTACCGCGAGGAGGCCACGCGGGTCTTCCCGGTCGCCCTCTCCACCGCCAACCTCGCCCACAAGATGAGCTCGGCCGCCGAGATCCAGCGCATGGCGGTCGACGCCGTGCTGGCCATCACCGAGATGGACAACGGCTATTTCATGACCCTCAAGCATGTGGACGGCGAGATCCAGTTGGAGGTCAACGTCGGCCGCAACTCCGACTTGAAGGACATCACGGTGGAGGACTCGCCGGTCAGCCTGAGCTTCCTGGAGAAGGTCATCGGCTCGAAGGGCGAGATCATCCACATGGACGCCGAGAACATCCCGGCCAAGCATCTCTCGCGGTCGATCGTCAAGTTCAACCTCAAGCGCATCCTCTGCGTGCCGTTGCTCGACCACGCCGGGCAGTTGCGCTCGTTGATCTACGTGGACACCAACACCCTCAAGAGCATCCACAAGTCGACGCTATGCTGGAAGCCCGCGCTGCGCATGCTCGGCGACCTGCTCGCCGTCCGTCTGGAACAGCTCGCCAAGCCCCGCGCCTGACAGTTTTTGTTCAGGCGTCGAGGGTGGAAGTGAGGGTTTTGACGAAGGCTCCTAACTCGGCGACGCCGCCTTTGCCGTTGGCTATGGCCTCGACCCGGCGGACGATGGCGCTGCCGACCACCACGCCGTCGGCGGATTTGGCGGCCTCGCGGACATGCTCGGGCTTGGAGATGCCAAAGCCCACCACCACCGGCAAGGCGGTGTGCCGCCGGATAGCGGCGATTTTGGCGTCGACCCCGCTGGCGAAATCGTCGCGCTCTCCGGTCACGCCCTCGCGGCAGACGTAGTAGATGAAGCCCGAAGCCTGTTGGCAGATCCGTTCAAGCCGTTCTTCGGGGGTGGTCGGGGCGACCAGGGCGACCAAGGCCAGGGGGGAGGCGTCGATGGCGCGTTTGAGCTCCAGATCCTCGCCCGGGGTGAGGTCGAGCAGCAGCAGCGCGTCGAGTCCGGCGGCGGCGGAGTCGGCGCAGAAGCGGGAAAAATCGCGGGCGTAGGCCACGGGGTTGAGGTAACTGTAGAAGACCAGGACGAGGTCGGGGTGCTTGGCGCGGATGTCGCGGACCAGGGAGAGGCATTTGTCGACAGTCATGCCGGAGGCCAGGGCGCGCTGGGCGGAGAGCTGGTTGGCCTCGCCGTCGGCGAGGGGATCGGAGAAGGGGACGCCGAGCTCGAGAATGTCCACGCCGTTGGCGGCGAGAGCGTCGACGACCTCGAGGCAGCGGGGGTAGTCGGGGTCGCCCGCGCCGACGTAGGCGACGAAGGCGGCCTTGCGTCCAGCCTGGTCGAGGCGCTGGAACAGCCGGTTGAGCCGGGGGGATTTGCTCTGGGCGGTGGTCATGGCGGAGCTCCTAATTGAATTCTTCTTCGTTTTCCACGGGTTCGGACGGCTCGCTCGCGGGGGGGGAGGCGGGCCGGTCTTTGCGGGCGCTGTATTGGAGCACCGACACCAGGACGAGGATGATGCAGGCCTGGGCGACGCAGACGGCGCTGGTGCGCTCGTCGCCCCAAAGCAAAGGCAGCACCCCCATGCCGATGGCCAAGGTGATGAGGTGGACGGCCAGGACGGCCTCCTTGCGGGGCATGCCCATGTTGAAGAAACGGTGGGAGATGTGGTTGTGGTCGCCGATGTAGAGGGGGGTTTTTATCCAGAGGCGGATAATGACCACGGCGGCCATGTCGAAGAGCGGGACGGCGAGGATGAAGAAGGGGATGAGGACGGAGAACCGCGACACGGTCTCGCCGGGCTGGTAGAAGGTGGTCAGCGCGCCGGCGGCGGCGAGGTTGAAGCCGAGGAAGTGGCTACCGGCGTCGCCCATGAAAATGGTGGCGGGGCTGTGGTTGAAGAACCAGAAGCCGATGGCGGCGCCGGCGCCGGCGGCACAAAGGCAGGCGACGAAATGGTGGGAATAGGTCGCCGCGGCGATGGTGAAGAAGCAGAAGGCGATGCCGGCGACCCCCACCGCGAGGCCGTCCATGTTGTCGAAGAAGTTGATGGCGTTCATGATCACCACGATCCAGAGGACCGAGACGCACCAGATGAAAACGGGGTTGTGGATGAAGAGGGAGATACGCACGTCGCCCCAGCTGACGGCGATGGCGGCGATGATGAACTGGCCGGTGAACTTGGTCCTGGCGCTCATGGCGAACTTGTCGTCGTAGGCGCCCAGGGCGGTGGCCAGCACGGAGCAAAGCAGCAGCGCGGCGAGCTGTCCCCGGATCGAGAACGTGCCGGCCAGGTCGTTGACGACCGTCGGGGAGAAGCTTTGGTTGTGGGCCAGGAAGGAGGGGGCGAGCATCCCCGCGCCGATGGTCAACGTCCAGGCCGCGCACATCGCCACCCCGCCCAGCAGGGGGGTGGCTTTGCCGTGCCGTTTGTGGGTCGTGTTGGCGGGACGGTCCATGAAATCGGTCTTCACCGCCAGGAAGCGGAAGAAGGGGGTGAGGATCAGGGAAAGGAGGGTGGCTGTCCCGCACACGACCAAATAAATGTTCCACCAAGCCATGATGCGTCGCTTGTCCTGTGCTGTAGTTACCGAGTTTCCGCCAATGTGGCTTGCTAATCTCGACGAGACGTATATAATACTTACGTTTGTGGCGAATTTCCTCAACGATTCAGAAAAAATAGCCAATGTTTTTGAGATGCGTATTCCAGGCACAGTGAGAGACATCCCGTTGCGTCATGTTTTCGGCCCGGTGCCATCGCGGCGACTGGGGCGTTCTCTGGGCGTGGATTTGGTGCCGCACAAGACCTGTTCGCTCAACTGCGTCTACTGCGAGTGCGGGGACACCACGCGGCTCACCTTGAAGCGCGGGGAATATGTCAGCGTCGCCGAGATCGAGGCGGAGCTCGAGCAGGTCCTGGCCGACGCCCCCCCGCTGGATTACATCACCTACTCCGGCTCTGGCGAGCCCACCTTGAATTCCGGGATCGGCGAGCTGACCAAGTGGATCAAAAGCCGTTACCCCCAGTACAAGCTCTGTTTGATCACCAACGGCACCTTGCTCGGCGACGACCAGCTCATCCAGGAGCTCCAAGGCCTGGACTTGGTGATCCCCTCCTTCGACGCCTCGCTGGACGCCGATTTCGAGACCATCAATCGCCATGCCCCCGGCCTTGACGTCGCCACGATGGTGGAAGGCATGGTCAAATTCCGCCAGCTCTGCCCCACGGAGTTCTGGCTGGAGATCTTCGTGGTGCCCGGGGTGAACGACTCCCCGGAGTCGCTGGCGGCCTTCGCCGCCGCGGTGGCCAAGATCCATCCCGACAAGGTACAGCTCAACACCCTCGACCGGCCCGGCTGCGTCGACTGGATCCGTCCGGCCACCCCCTCCGAGCTAGAGCCGTTCTTCCAGGCGTTGGGCGCCATCGTCCCGGTCGAGGCGGTCGGCCGCGCCAAGGCGGTCGGCGGCGGGGCCGCCGTGTCGGACGGCGAGGCCTCGGCGCGGGCTCTGGCCTTGATCCAGCGCCGCCCCTGCACCATCGAGGACCTCACCCAAACGTTGAACCTTCCCGTCGACGTGGTCTCCCGCTTGATGCAGGGTTTGATCTCCACCAACAAGGCGGTGGCCGAGAAGAAGAGCCGCGGCTTGTTCTTCCGCGGCGTGGAGAATTAGGGTTTTAGCTTCCTCTATAGGCTGGACGGGGCGATTTTCACCACTTCCTGGAAGTTTCCGACCACGATGTACTGTTCTACCTCCAGCTTGAAAAAAGCGGTGCCGGGATCGCGGGCGAATTCGGCCAGTTGGGGGAATTTTTCCAGGTACACCCCCTGCGCCTCCTCCAGCTCCCCGCCGCGCGGCTCCTTGGCCACGCCCACCGCGGTGGCGGCCGCGGCGTGGAAGACGCCGTCACCGCGGCTGTCGACCAACAGCGCCGCCTTGGGGCAGGAAAGCAAATTGGCGTGCTTCCGCGAGCCCCTCGGGGTGGCGAAGCACAACCGGCGGCCAGCGTCGACGGCCACGAAGGCCACGATGTTGGCGTAGGGCTGGCCGTCGCCGCAGGTGGACAACACGGCGAACGGCTGGCTGGCGAGCAGCCCCCTCAAGACGTCTATTTCACGCATAGGCCCTCAACTTCAGTTCCGCGGGGCTGGGCGACAAGTAGTGTTGGCCCCGCAAGTAGGGTTGGTCGTATTTCCGGGTGTAATGCCGCAGCAGCGTGACCGGGGCCAGCAACGGGGCGAGGCCGTCGTGATACTGGGCGACCAACTCCAGCAGCTCCGCTTTCTCGTCCTTGTCGAGCTGGGTCTTGAAATAACCCATGGCGTGTTGCAGCGTGTTGGTGTGTTTCTTGACGGTGGCCTTGAGCTTCAGGGTCGCCATCAACCCTTCGAGGTACTGGGGGAAGAGCTTGTCCGGCCCCAGGGCCTTCCCGTCGCCCACCAACGCGCCGAGACGCTTGAGGCCGACGGTCGAATGGGCCATGAGGGCCAGTTTATGCTGGGCGTGGAAGTCCGACAACGCGGCGACCGACTTGCCCTGGTCGAGCATCTCCAGCCAACGCGCCATGGTGAAGACGCGTTCCAGGAAGTTGTCGCGCAACGCGGAGTCGTTGAGGCGCCCCTCGTCCTCAACGGGCAGCAGCGGGAAACGCTCCATGAAGGCGCGGGCGAAGAGCCCGGGGCCGCGGTTGGAGGGCATGCCTTCCGGGGTGTAGATCTTGGCGTCGAGCATGGCGGAGCTCGGCGAGCTTTTCTTGAAGACGAAGCCGCAAAGCCCTTCCCGCTCCAGGCGGTCGAGGGTCGGGCCGAGCCAGGCGAGCATCCGGGCGGTGAGGTCGACGCCGCTCCGGACGGTGAGCAGCCGCGGGCAGGCGGGGTCGCCCACTAGGCGCATGGCCTCCCGGGGCACGCCCAGGCCGCAGCCGACCTCAGGACAGACCGGAACGTAAGTGACGAAAGGGCCAAGGCTGTCGCGCAGATAGCGGTCGAGCTTGCCCTGTCCGTCGTAGCGGACGTTCTCCCCCAGCAGGCAGGAGCTTATCCCCAGTTTGATGGCGCGTGGCTCCATGAGTTGTTCCTTCCTTCTATGTTATAAGGTATAGCCCCGCTCCGCGACGAAACAACCCGGAGCGCCGTTGAAAACCGCGCGTTCCGATGGTATTAATTGAAAGCGGGGCGGGGGCCAAACGGCGGAGGGGAAGTGATCGCGGTCGAGCTGGTCTACAATTTGGGCGTGCTGGTGGCCATCTGTCTGTTGTCCGGCCTTATCGGACAATGGCGGCGGGAGGGCCGGGGCGTGGCGTTGCTCCAAGGGGCGCTCTTTGGGGCGGCGGCGCTGGTCGGAATGTTGCGGCCAGTGGTTCTGAGCCCGGGGCTGATTTTCGACGGGCGCTCGGTGGTGATCAGCTTGGCGGGCTTGTTTTTCGGACCGTTGGCGGCGCTGGTGTCGGGGGGCATGGCGGCGGCGTTGCGGTTGTGGCAGGGCGGGGTCGGAGCCCCGATGGGCGTCTCGGTCATCATTTGCTCGGCCGCCTGCGGAATGTTTTTCCATTACCGCTGGACGCGGCGTGGCGCGGACGTCTCCATCGCGCGGCTGCTGGCGTTCGGCCTCCTCGTCCATGTTTTGATGTTGCTGTGCGCGGTGGCGCTCCTCCCGGCGGGGAAGGTTCTGCCCACCCTGTGGTTGATCGGGCCGCCGGTGATCTTGGCGTTCCCGTTGGCCACGTTGTTTATCGGCCTGATCCTCGCCAAGCAGAAGCTTGGGCTGAGGACGTTGGACGCCCTGCGGGAAAGCGAGGCGCGGTTCCGGCGCAGCGAGGCCTGGTTCAAGATGCAGATCGACCTCGCCGTGGACGCCATCTTTTTCGGCGACGCGACGGGCGACATCGTGGGCGCAAACCAACGGGCGGTCGAGCTCACCGGCTACCCCCTCGAGGAACTGATCGGCCGGAACATCAAGGACTTCTTCTCCGAGGAGGAGCGGCGGCGGACCCCGTTGCGCTACGACCTGCTCACCCAAGGCAAGGTGATCCGGACCGAACGGTTACTCACCCGCGAGGACGGCGGGACGGTGGACATCGAGATGAACTCGAAAATGCTGCCCGACGGCACGTTCCAGACCTTCGTCCGCGACGTGGGCGACCGCCACCGCGCCGAGGCCGCCCTCAAGGAGAGCGAGGAGGTCTTCCGGCTCTTCTTGCGGCACAGCCCCGTCTACGTGTTCTTCAAGGACGAGCGTCTCCGCTCGATCATGCTCAGCGCCAATTTCGAGCGGCTGCTGGGGCGGCCGGTCGAGGAGATGCTGGGCAAACCCATGGACGCCCTCTTCCCGGCGGACTTGGCGGCGAAGATCGTGGCCGACGACATGCGGGCGCTCCTCGGCGGCAAGGTGGTGGAGCTGGAGGAGGAGTTCAACGGCCGGTTCTACAACACCGTGAAATTCCCGATCGAGATCGAGGGCAAGCCGCGGAGCCTCGCCGGATTCACCATCGACATCACCGACCGAAAACTCGCCGAGGACCAGCTGCGGCAAGCCAAGGCGTTGTTATCCAGCATCATCAACTCCATGCCCTCGGCGCTCATCGCCCTGGATCGCCAGGGGCGTGTCGTCGCCATGAACCATGCGGCGGAACGTCTCGCCGGCGTCCAGCCTGATAAGGCCATCGGCATGGACGTGGCGGAGGCCTTCCCCGCCCTCGCCGCCGCGGCCCCGGAAAGCATCGCGGCCCTCCAGGCGAAGCGCCTGCTCGTCTTGGAGCGCGTCCCCCAGGGGGCGGCGGACGCGCCGCGCTATCTGGACATCACCGCCTATCCCCTGGGCGCGGACGGCGAGTCCGGCGCGGCGGTCCGAGTGGACGACGTGACGGAGAAGGTCCGGATGGAGGAACTGATCGTCCAGACCGAGAAGATGATGTCCCTGGGCGGCCTGGCGGCGGGGATGGCGCACGAGATCAACAACCCCCTCGGCATCATCATGCAAGGCGCGGAGAACGTCCACAAGCGGGTCATGCGGGACACCGCGGCCAACCGCCTCGCCGCCGAGGAGTGCGGGCTGGAGCTGCCCCGACTCTGGGACTACATGCGGAGCCGCGGCGTCATGGCGTTCCTGGACGACATCCGCGCCGCCGGTGGCCGCGCCGCCGGCATCGTCAACAACATGCTGCAGTTCAGCCGGGGCGGCGCCTCGCAGACCGCGCCGCGCGACTTGGCCGCGTTGATCAACAGCGTGGTCGAGCTGGCCGCCAACGACTACAATCTCAAGAAGAAATACGATTTCCGTCATGTGAAGATCACCATGGACATCGCCCCCGACCTGCCCCCGGTGCCCTGCGCCGAGAACGAGATCAAGCAGGTGCTGTTGAACCTGCTCAAGAACGCCGCCCAGGCCATGGCCGGGAAGACGCCCGGCGCGTGGCGCCCCGAGATCGTCATCGCCGCCAAACGGGAAGGAGCCATGGCGTTGATCGAGGTGGCCGACAACGGGCCGGGGATGGAGGAGCAGGTCCGCCGCCGGGTTTTCGAGCCGTTCTTCACCACCAAGGAGGTCGGGATCGGCACGGGGATCGGACTGTCCATCTCCTATTTCATCGTGACGGGCAAGCACAACGGGACCATGGCGGTGCGCTCGACTCCGGGGAAAGGCACCAAGTTCATCATCAGGCTGCCGCTGGAGCGGCCATCGGCGTGAGCCATAGGAACGGAGTCGAAACATGAGACCGCGGCGGAAAACTCTGGCGGGAAAGACATTGACGGCCACCGCCTTGTTCGTCGCCGCGCTTTGGTTGGCGGAGGCGCTCCTGGACTACTTCTGGTTCGGCGTGAGCGGCGAGGGGATCGCGCATGTCCTGCTCCCGTTTGACGATCTCCGGGAACTGGTGGACCGCATGCTCTTCGTCGGCGCCGTCGCCGTCGGCGGGGTGGTGGTCTGGCGGGTGTTGTCGCGGCTGGAACGCTCGGAGAGCCAGGCGCAGGGCCTCGCGGAGAACCTGCGCATCACCCTCGACTCCATCGGCGACGCGGTCATCGCCACGGACCTCCACGGCACCATCGTCCGCATGAACCCGGTGGCGGAGCGGCTCACCGGCTGGACATGCGCGGAAGCCAGGGGGAAGCCGCTGGCCGAGGTTTTCAAGATCATCGACGCCCGGACGCGGGAGCTGGCCGTCGACCCGACGGGGAAAGCGCTTGACAGCGGCGCCGCGGTGAACATGGACAACCACACCGAGCTGGTCGCCAAGGACGGCTCCGAGCATCAGATCGCCGACTCCGCCGCCCCCATCCGGGACGCCCGCGGCGCCGTCGTCGGCGTGGTGCTGGTGTTCCGGGACGTCACGGGGGAGTACCGGATGCGGGAGGCGTTGCGGCGCAGCGAGGCGAAGTGCCGGTTGCTGGTCGAACATTCCTCCGAGCTCATCTGGAACATGGACGCCGACGGCGTTTTCCTCGACCTCTCCCCTTCCTGGTCGCGGGTGACCGGCTATGAGCCGTCGACCCTGATCGGAACGTCGTTCGTCCCGCTGGTCCATCCGGACGACGTCGCCGTTTGCCATGCGTTCCTCCGACGGATGGTCACGGCCAAGGAGATATCCCGCTGCCCCGAGTACCGCGTCAAACGCTCCGACGGCTCTTGGCGCTGGCATGTCACGGAGGGCGCCCCCGTGCTCGGTCCGGACGGCGCCTTCGTCTCCCTGGTCGGCGTCTCCCACGACATCACCGAGCGCAAACGGGCCGAGGAGGCGTTGCGGGAGTCCAGCCAGCGGCTCAAGCTGGCGGCGGACGCCGCCGCTTTCGGCGTGTGGGACTGGGATTTAGGCAGCGGCCGCCTCGAATGGGACGACTGGGTGTTCCGCCTCCATGGTCTCGCCCACCTGGACGCCACGGAGACCTTCGCCGCTTGGCGGAAGGCCGTCCACCCCGACGACTTGGGACGCGTCGAAAGCCTCCTGGAACAGGCCAGGGAAGGTGAGCGGGACTTCGACACCGAGTACCGGGCGCTGTGGGCGGACGGCCAGATCCGCAACCTCAAGGCCCACGCCGTCGTCAGCCGCGACGCGACGGGCAAGGCCATCCGCATGACCGGGATAAACTACGATATCACCGAGCTTAAGCGGGCCGAGGAGGCGCTCCAAACCCAAGTCCTCGCCTTGACCCGTCCCCTCGACGACGCCAGCTCGCTACGTTTCACCGACCTTTTCAATCTGGACAGCCTCCAGCGTATTCAGGACGCGTTTTCAGACTCCACCGGCGTCGCCTCGATCATCACCGACGCGGACGGAACCCCCATCACCAAGCCGAGCAATTTCTGCGCGTTGTGCATCGACATCATCCGCGCTTCCCCCAAGGGCTTCGCCAACTGCTGCAAGTCGGACGCCTTCCTCGGACGGCTCAAGTCGGACGGACCGACCATCCAGCCTTGCCTCAGCGGGGGGCTCTGGGACGCCGGGGCGAGCATCCACGTCGGCGGCAAGCACGTGGCCAACTGGCTCATCGGCCAAGTCCGGAACGACGCCCTGGACGAGGGGCGCATGATGGCTTACGCCGACGAGATCGGCGCCGACCGGGAGACGTTCAGGAAGGCCTTGGCCAAAGTCCCGGTCATGCCCATAGCCCAGTTCGAGAAGGTCGCCAAGACGCTATACCTGCTGGCCAACGAGCTGTCGCTCAAGGCCTACCAGAACGTTCAACAGGCCCGCTTCATCAACGAGCGGAAACATGCGGAAGAGGCGCTGCGGAAAGCCGAGAGCTACATCGCCAACATCATCGACTCCATGCCGTCGCTGCTCATCGGCGTGGACGGCGACGGCGTGGTGACCCAATGGAACCAGCGGGCGGAACGGAGCACGGGCGTCGCCGCCAAGGACGCCTTGCGCCACCCCCTCGCGCAAGTCATCCCCCGCCTCTCCCCCGAGATGGAGCGGGTGCGGCAAGCCATCGCGGCGCGGCAGACGCAGAGCTCCCCCAAACGAGCCAGGCAGGAAAATGGCCAGACCGTCTACGAGGACGTGACCGTCTATCCCCTGGTCGCCAACGGCGTGGAGGGGGCGGTGATCCGGGTGGACGACGTGACCGAACGGGTCCGGATCGAGGAGCTGATGGTCCAGAACGAGAAAATGCTGTCGCTCGGCGGCCTCGCCGCCGGGATGGCGCACGAGATCAACAACCCCCTCGGCATCATCCTCCAAGGCGTGGAGAACATCCAGCGGCGCAGCCTGGCCGACCTGCCCGCCAACCGCGCCGCCGCGGCGGAATGCGGAGTGGAGCTGCCACAGCTTTGGGCCTACATGCGCCGCCGCGGCCTCGTGGAGTTCATCAACGACGTCCGCTCCGCCGGGACGCGGGCGGCCGACATCGTCAGCAATATGCTGCAGTTCAGCCGGGGCAGCAAATCGCATTTCGCGCCGCATGACTTACGGGCGTTGATCGACAGTGTCGTGACCCTGGCCGCCAGCGACTACGACCTCAAGAAACAGTACGACTTCCGGCATGTGAAGATCGTCCTGGACATCGCCCTCGACCTGCCCCCGGTCCCCTGTGTCGAGAACGAGATCAAGCAGGTGTTGCTGAACTTGCTCAAGAACGCCGCCCAAGCCATGGCCGGGAGAAGCGACGACAGCCAGCGGCCCCAGATCACCATCGCCGCCAGCCGGGTGGGGGAAATGGCGGTGGTCGAGGTGGCCGACAACGGGCCGGGGATGGAGGAACAGGTCAGGAGGCGGATCTTCGAGCCGTTCTTCACCACCAAGGAGGTCGGCATTGGCACCGGGATCGGGCTGTCCATCTCCTATTTCATCGTGACGGGCAAGCACAAGGGCTCCCTGGAGGTGCGTTCGGCTTTGGGGAGGGGAACCAAGTTCACCATCATGCTGCCCTTGAAGCCGGGGTGAGGGCGCGTCGCTCCGGAAAAGTTGCGTCCAACAGTTTTTTTTTGTTGAACGGGGTGATATAAAGAACTATAGGTGAGTTTTTTGCCGAAGGGGTGGCCGTCGATGAGCGCGGAACAGGTGAAGGTCTTGATGGTGGAGGACGACGAGCCGTTCGCCGGCATCATCACGCATGCCTTGAAGATGATCTCCATGCCGAATTTCCTGGTGACGCGGGTCAACAGCCTGCGCAAGGCCTTCCTCGCCGCCAAAGAAAACAGCTACGACGTGGTGTTGCTGGACTTGTCGCTGCCGGACTCCAGCGGCATCGCCACGTTGCGGACGGCCCGCTCGCGGATCATGGAGCTGCCGATCATCGTGCTCACCGGCAACGAGGACTACGAGCTGGCGGTCGAGGCCGTGCGCTGCGGCGCCCAGGACTATTTGATCAAACATCACACCGACGGCCATTTCCTCTCGCTGGCGATCCGTTACGCCGTCGAGCGCAAGAAAAACGAGAAGTACCAACGCGAACAGCTGCATTTCCTCCAAAGCGTCATGGACAACGTGCCGTGTCCGCTCTTCATCAAGGACACCAACTTGGTGTTCCGCGCCTGCAACATGGCGTTCGAGCGGATGGCGGGGATGGTGAAAGAGCAAGTCATCGGCCGCTCGGTGCTGGAGCTCTTCGCGCCGCAAGTGGGCGAGGCGCTGCGTTCCCATGAGCTCAAGCTGCTCTGCGACCGCGAGGCGCAGTCCTACGAGCTGGCGGTCGCCAGACAGGACGGCTACGCCCAGGAGATGTTGTTCCATGAGACGGTCTACCGCCGCGGGGACGGCGAGCTGGCCGGACTCGTGGGCGTCGCCTTCGACATCACCGACCGCAAGATCGCCGAACGCGCTTTGGTGGAGAGCGAGAAGTACATCAACTTGCTGCTCAACTCCATCCAGGTGGGCGTGGCGGTGGTCGACGCCGAGACCAGCCGCTTCATCGACGTCAACGACCAGGCCGTGCGGATGTTCGGCATGCCCCGGGAGGAGGTTGTCGGCAGCCTCTGCCAACCGTTCTTCGCCCCGTCGCCGGACAGCGCGGGCTGCCCGTTAACGTGCTTGGCCGACGCCGACGGCAGCAGTTTCGAGACTTTGCTGGTGACCTCCGGGGGCGTTAGTGTCAACATCCTCAAGACCGTGGTGCGCACGGAGCTGGAAGGGCGGGCGATGCACATCGAGAGCTTCGTCGACATCGATGACCGCAAGCGCATGGAGCGGGAGCTGGCGCGGACGGTCGACGAGCGCGACGCCGAGCTGCGCGAGGCGAACGAGAGCCTGCGGCGCGAGGTGGCCGAGCGCGAGAAGGCCCAGCGGGCGCTGGAGGACGAGCATCGTCTCTTCACCTCCGGTCCGGTGATCATGTTCAAGTGGCGCGCCAGCGACGGCTGGCCGGTCGAGTACGTCTCGCCCAACGTCAGCCAGCTCGGCTATCGGCCCCAGGACTTGATTCAGGGCCAAGTCCGTTTCTCCGAGCTCATCGACCCCGCCGATTGCGGGCGCGTCGCCGCGGAGGTGGCCAGTTTCGGCCAGTCGGGGGCGGAGCGCTACGAGCAGGATTACCGCGTCCTGCGCCCCTGCGGCGGGACGTCGAAAGTCCACGACCACACCGTGGTCGTCCGCGACGAGGACGGCCGCGTCACCCATTACCACGGGTACCTGGTGGTCAAAGGCTGAACTCGGGCGAAGGGAGCCTGCGCTTCCTGAACTGCGCCGGGGTGTAGCCGATCGTCTGGTGGAAGGCGCGGGAGAAATGATAGCGGTCGCAGAAACCGGTCTCCTGGGCGATGTCGTCGATGGTTTTGTCGCCGTGCTGGAGCATGGCGCAGGCCTCGTTGAGCCGGAGCTGCCGGGAATACGCTTGCGGCGAGGTTTTGGTCTCCTTCTTGAACAAGGCCAGAAAGCCGTTCCGGCTCATCCCCGCCCGCCGCGCCAGAACGTCGTTGGACAACCGCGGGGCGCTTTCGAGGGTTTCCACCGCCTTCGCCACCTTCGGGGAGTAGGCCGGACGCTCCGGGACGTCCTCCTCGGGGATCGCCAAGAGGACCGAGTTCAGATAGACCAACAAGGCCATCTGGGCCCGCGGTTCCGCCGCCCGCCCGTTCGCTTCGCCGCCAAGCTTGGCGCCTAGCCGCGTCAGCGCGGGGTCTTCCCACACGAACATCTTCCCCTTGATCTCGGAGAACGGCCGGCCCACGAAACAATGCACGTAAAAATGCTTGACCAACCGCTCCGCCCTGGTCGAATACACCGCGTCGGGGGACAGCGCGACAATCCTCTCCGGCGTCAACTCCACCTCCCGCCCCCCGCAGCGAACAAACGCCCCCGGCGCGTCGTTCCAGTATATCCGCCAGTAGGGTCCCTTGACGTCCGTTTGCGCCCAAGGGAAGAGCCCGCCGGGCCCCAGCGTCACGCGGGTGCTGATGATCAACTTGATCGCAGGCACGTTCTCCCAACCGGAACCGCTTTCCATGATATCCTCTCCCGATATTACAAATATACATACATCTTGTGCCATTGTCCATTCCCTCAATGACTTTGATATATTATCTTCTAGCAAGAGAAAAAACTTTGGAGCCCTTCCCATGAAAAACTGCTGGCTGACCCCCGCCAATGTCGACCACGAAAAGAATTGCTATTTCCGCGCCGTGAGGACGCTAAGCGCGGAAAAATCGACCACCCTTGACATCGCCGCCGAATCCTACTACATCCTCCACGTCAACGGCAAGGCCGTCGGCCGCGGCCCGGCCCGCGGCACCAGGCGGCACAATTATTTCGACACCTATGAGTTGTGTCCGGGGGAAAACGTCATCGCCCTCCTGATCCAGTGCATGAACATCCCCACCTTCGTGGCGGCGCCGTCACAACCGGCCTTCTCCGTCCGGCTGGACGGCCAGGCCGACGGCCCGGAGCACTGGCGCGTCAAGGTCGCCACGGACTGGCGGCGCGACACCCAGATCTACACCTTGCAAGTCGGCTTCTCAGAGTGGCGCGACCTGCGCCAGGAACCTCTCGACTGGACATTGGGCAAAGGCGTGGAGAACTGGCCCGCCGCGGTCGCCATCCCCGTCGACCACGCGATATACGCCAAGGAGTTGCTGCCGCGGGGCATCCCCTTCCTGCGGGAGACCGTCCTGCCCCCGGTGGAAGTCCCCGTCAGGGCCGCCGTGCCGCGGATTGACGACCTCGACGCCCCGAACGTCGCCAAGCTCTTGACGGAGGAGCCACATCTATCCCTCCCCCCCGAACGCCTGGATGGGGTGTTCGTGCCGGTTATCCACCCGAACCCAGACGGCGAGGGGGTGGCGCTGGTCTTCGACTTCGGCGAGGAGGTGACCGGACGCTTCGAGCTGGAACTCGACGGCCAGGACGGCGCGGTCGTCGACCTTTGCCATGAGGAGGAGCTCTGGCACAACCGCCTCAGGGCCGTCCACCCCGCGAACGACACCTACAATTTCTCCGACCGCTACCTCCTCCGCGACGGGCGGCAAACCCTCGGCAACAGCGTCACCGAGCGCGGCTTCCGGATGGTGCAGGCGGTGTTCAGGAATTTCGACAAACCGCTGACCATCCGCTCCGTCCGGGCGGTGAAATCGGTCTATCCTTACGCCAAACGCGGGACGTTCAATTGCGACGACTTCATGCTGAACCGGCTTTGGGACGTCTGCGGCGAGACCCTCTCGGTTTGCACCACCGACATCTTCACCGACTGCCCCTGGCGCGAGCGCGCCTTCTGGGTCAACGACCTGATCGTGGAGAACCGGACCTCCCTGGAGCTTTTCGGCGCCTCCGAGCTCCACCGCCGCGCCTTCCGCATGGTTTTCTCCGAGGCTCGCGACGACGGGTTGATCCCAGCGCTCTGCCCCTGCCCCGAAGCGCAAGGACGCATGTTCTTCCCCGCCACCAACCTCTTCATGCCCTTGATGCTGCGCGACTACCTGCTGCGCTCCGGCGACCTGGATTTGATACGGGAGCTGCTTCCTAAAATCTTCAGGCTTTTCGAGGCCTTCGAGCCCTGGTTCGACCAGGACCGCCTGATCACCCCGCCGGAGGAGCTCTGGAATTTCGTCGACTGGAGTTTTGGCCTGACCGGGGTCTCGCTGAACGGCAAGAACTCCGCGCCGGTCAATCTCCTTTACCCCATGGCCATCGACGCCGCGTTGGAGCTCGCCGCCCTCGTCGGGACGCCGGTCGACGCGGCGGCGCTCCGCGCCCGGGCCGCCCGGACCGCCGAGGCCACGTGTCGCCGCTTCTTCAAGAAAACCGAGAACCGCCTGGCCGACTACCTGGAGCCTGACGGCGAGCCGTCGAAACATTCCAGCCAAGTGACCCACGCCCTGGCGTTGTTGAGCGGCCAAATCTCCGCCGACTATGAATCCGCGCTGGACGATGCTAAGATATTAGAGCCGGAGCTTTACCTTAACTACTTTGTGTTCCAAGCGATGCGCCTCCGCGGCCAGGAGGAGCTGGCATTAAAGCGGATCAGGAAATATTGGGGGCCGATCATAGCCTCGGGTTCGCCCACGATTTGGGAGGCGGGCGTGCACAAAATAGGCAAAGACGCTTTCGGGGAGGCGGGCAGCCTTTGCCACGGCTTCGCCACCGCCCCGGTGGATTTCCTGCAAACCGCGATCCTGGGCGTGGAGCCGTTGAAGCCGGGCTTCGCCGAGTTCCGCCTGGCGCCGGTTCCCTGCGGTTTGAAGTTCGCCCAGGGGCGGATACCCACGCCCAACGGCGACATCCATGTCCGCTGGGAGGCCCGCGGCGACGAGTTACGGATCATCTTGGACGCGCCGGATGGAACCCTGGCGCGATGCGGCGACGGACGTTCTTTCGGCCCGGGCAAACATGAATTGACATTGACTCAACTGAAATGAAAGGGCGCAAATCATGCAACTCCAACAGCACAGGAATTTTACGCTCGTGGAATTGCTCGTTGTAATCGCGATCATCGCCATCCTGGCGGGCTTGTTGCTGCCAGCGCTCGCGCGGACCAGGGAGGTGGCCAAAGGGATCCAATGCACCGGCAACCTGAAGCAACTGGCGCTCGGCGTTGGCCAATACACCAATGACTATATGGATTATTTGCCGCTGTGCAACAGCTTCGGCAACGCTTGGCCGGCGCCCTATGGCGCCAACAATTGGTTGAACCAGATTTACACCTATGTGGCTGGCGAGTGGCCCGACCCCACTAACACCGCGAGCGTCTACAGCGGGATTTTCAAATGCCCTCCCGGCAACGCCGACCTATATATTTCGACAAGCGGGGTAGGGATGACCAATTATTTGTACAACGCCCGCATCGGCAATCTAAACGGAGATCCGAACTACTACCGCCCCAGAAGGATCAGCCGCTGCCCCGCTCCGACCCAAGCGGTTTTGCTGGTTGACGGCAAGGGCCATGAGGAGGCGTACGACCGCATCAACTTTGAGTCCGACAAGCGGGAAGACCATTTCAGGTTCCGTCATGCCAACGACCGCATGATGAACAACCTCTATGCGGACGGCCATGTTGACAAGGTGAGCTATGTCGAGTTCACGGACGTCAACAAGATCTATGAATATTATCTGTTGAGCATTGGCGCGTTGGCCGGTTGGTAATCCAATACACCTAAACGAAGGGACCACATTGTGACTAGAAGAGCATGTCTCACGATCCTTGCGTCAGTCCTTGTCCTGGGCCTTTCGGCCTGCGTCGGAGTGAAACCCGCGGACGCGGATTCCGGTTATGTCAACGCCCTGGCGCCCAAAGGCCCGCGGGTGATGTTCCACTTGGCGGAAAAACAAAAAGCCCTGGCGGTAATTGTGTTGCCTTCGTCTCCCACCAGCCAGGAGACGAAGGCTGCGGAAATTTTGAAGACCGGCCTGGACGCGATGAGCGGCGCGGCGTTTCCTGTCGTCAAGGAAACGCGAATCCCGGCGGGCTCCGGGGTGTTGTTGAGCATTGGCGACACCAATTTGTGGAAGCGACGCCAGTTCACGCCGACAGCGCTCGGGCCGGATGGTTATGCGCTGCAAGCGGCGGAGGACACGCTGTTTTTCACCGGGGGCGAGCGGCGCGGCCCGATCAACGCGGTCATCGCTTTTCTGGAAGAGGACATGGGCTGCCGCTGGTACTCGCAATTTGTGCCAGCGTACTATCCCAAGCGGGAAGAGCTAAAGGCAGCGGTGGTACCGCGAACGTTCTCGCCGACACTGGAAATGCGCGACGTCTATCAGGCGGAAACTTGGGATTGGCGTTGGTCGGTGATGAACCGGGCCAGCTCCGCCATCAACCCGTTGTCGCTAGAAATCCCGGCCGCCTATGGCGGCGCGGCGCGTTACCCTGGCTCGCAATTGTTCGCCCATACGTTCTCGACCTTGGCCCCCGACGCCGCGCTGTTGGCCAGCCATCCGGAATATTTCGCCCTGATCGACGGCAAACGGCAGACGGGAAACCTCTGCCTGAGCAATCCCGAGGCGGTCAAGATCGCGGCGCAAAAAGCGGTCAAGATCCTTGACGCCTTCCCTGGCTCCTCGTTTTTCAGCGTCTCGCAAAATGACGGGCGGGAGGTGCTTTGCCGTTGCCAACAATGCTTGGCTCTATCAAAAAAAGAGAACGATTCGGGGCTGCTGCTCAACTTCGTCAACCAAACGGCGGCCTTGATCCACCAAAAACATCCCCAGGTGAAAGTCACGACGCTCGCCTACATGCAAACGTTCATGCCGCCCAAAACGATCCGTCCCGGCAAGGATGTGCTGATCTGGCTGGCCACCGACACCCATATCTGGAGCAATCCGTATCTGTTCATCACGGAAACCGAAAGATTCAAGGCCGCCCTCGCGGCATGGCGCGCCATCAACGTCCCGATCCACATCTGGGACTACACTTTCGCGGACAACGCCAACTGGCTGAACCCCGCGCCCAATTTCGAGGTCATCGACGCCAATTTCCGCTACTTGTCGGCAAACGGCGTCTCCGGCATATTTTTCCAGGACAACTACATGTCCGTCGGCGGTTCGCGGGCGGCCATGAAAGACTGGGTGCTACTGAAAATGGCGTGGAATCCCGCTTGGCGCATGCAGGACTTGCTGCGTGATTTCACGTTCGGTTATTACGGCGCCGCCGCTCCGGCCATGTGGCAATACAACCAATTGTTGCAGCGGCTTTGGGAGCAATACCACCAGACGCGCCAGACGGCGGCGTTGCGCCTCGACAACGAGTTTGTCCGGCGGGCGTCGGAGCTGATCCAACAGGCCAAGACCGCGGTGGCGGCCGACCCGGTCGTCTCGCGCGAAGTCGAACGGGAAGAGGCCTGCTTGCTTTATGCCCGTTTGGACAACGGCATGACCAGCCTGGACGACAAAACCGCCTATTTGCGCGACATGGACAAGTTGCGGCAATATCTGAAGGAGTTCAAAATAACCAGCTTCGCCGAAACGACCGGCAACAGCATAAACGCCAAATTCGACAGCTGGAAACTCGCCGTGGACATTTACGAGCGCCGGGAGGCGAAGAGTTCGCCCGGTAGCCTAGGGCTGTCGATGGACAAAGTTTACCTTCCCAGTTGCGGGCCGGCGACTTGTCGTTTGGTGAAAGAGCCGGCGTCGAATTCCGGTTATGCGGTCTACCAACCCTGCCCGGTCACCAATTGGTCGATTCAGTGGTCCGGACGCGATGCCGGTGATTATCGATTGGACCAGCGTTATGTCCTGCGCTTGAAAATCAAGCTAGGCGAGGCGAGCGCGGCAGGGGACGTTCTGCACTGCGGCATCTGGGCGGACAGCGCCACGTTGTTAGCCCGCAACGTCAAAGCGTCGGAGCTGTCGACAAACGCTTTCACCTGGGTCACCATCGGCGTGACACGATTGCCATCCCATTCTAATTGGACGCTCTACGCCGGACCGGTCGACAACTCGGCGGCGAAGTCCTTCCTCTTGGAATGTGGCGAGCTGATCCCTGAAAATGAATTCAACAAACAATAAACGGAGTTTGACCATGGACAAGAAGTACGCGGCGATTTTAGGGAATCTCGGCAACACCAAGGACCGCTTCTGCGGCGGCTACAAAGACAACCCCTCCTCGCTGGAGATGCTCAAGCGGGCCGGGAAACTCGAGGGGATCTCCGGTATCGAGCTGGTCGGCACCTGGGACATCCGCCCCGACAACGCCAAGGAGATGAAAACCGCCCTCGACGGCCTCGGCCTCGCGTGCGTCTCCATCATCCCCGACCTCTTCGCCGACAAACTGTGGCGGAACGGCAGCCTCTCCGCCAAAGCCCCCGCGGTTCGGGGCAAGGCCATGGACTACATGCGCGTCATGTGCTCCATCGCCGAGGACATGGAATGCCGAATCGTGAACCTCTGGCCCGGCCAGGACGGTTACGATTACTTGTTCCAGGGCGATTACCTGAACGAACGCAAATGGCTGGTCGAGAATATCGCCGCCATCGCCGCCGAGTTCCCGAAACTCAAATTCGCCCTGGAGTACAAGGCCAAGGAGCCCCGCACCCATTCCTACCTGGCCCGCATGGCCGACACGCTGTTGGTATGCCTCCAGACCGGACGGGACAACGTCGGCGTGACCATCGACACCGGCCACTCCTTCCTGGGCGGCGAGAACGTCGCCGAAGCGGTCGTCCTGGCCAAACAGGCTGGCGACAAGCTCTTCCACATGCACTTCAACGACAACTACCGCGCCTGGGACGACGACATGATCGTCGGCTCCGTGCACACCTTGGACTACCTGGAGCTGTTCTACTGGCTCGACGAGTGCGGCTATGACGGCTGGCTGTCGATGGATCAGTACCCCTACCGCGAGGACGCCGTCGGCGCCATCCAGGAGAGCGTCAACTGGGTGAAATATTTCGACCAGGCGCAACGCTCCAACCACGAGCGGCTCAAGGCGGCGGTGGCGGCGGGCGACGCCGTCAAGACCTCGGCGTTGATGCGGTCGATATTGCAAGGGCAAGCATGAACATGGCGCCTAACTTTTGGGACGGCGGCGAAACGCTCGCCGACGAGAGTTTGCTGTTCATCCGTGAAGCCCCCGGCCAACGCGCGGCGGCGGATTGCTTGTTCGCCCCGACGGAAATCCTCGGAGTCCGCGACCCGTACAAGAATCTCGATTTTGAGGCGGGGCGGGATTTCGTCGCCATTCCAGGGACGCGGCGCGTGGAATTGCCGGAGGGCTCCCGCATCCCCTTCCTGAACCGGAGCCGCCTCTATTCCAACAAAAAACACCGGATGAGCTACGCCCATTTGGAAGGCCACCCGGAAACCTTCATGCTCTTCCACAACGGTCCGGGATTGATCCGCATGCAGCCGGAACTCTCCTATCGTTTCAAGAACGACTGGGACGGCTTCCGCCCCGCTCCGCAACCCGACCGCTTGCCGGCCACCAACGCGAAACTCCGGGACGGCGCGGCGTTGCGCGTCACCTTCATGGGCGACAGCATCACGGCGGGTATGCACGCCAGCGCCTACTTCCGCGTCCAGCCATGCCGGGACGCCTACCCGAAACGCTTCGTCGCCCACCTGCGGGAAAACTGGAGATCGCCCATCACCCTGACCAACCTGGCGGTGGTCGGCTGGACGGTCGGCGGCGGACTGGAGCGGCTTTCCGACAAGCTGATGGCCTCCCGCCCCGACCTGGCTGTGATCGCCTACGGCATGAACGACTTGGGCTACCGCGACCCGGAACGCTTCAGCCGCGACACCCGCGAGATGATGCGGCGCTTCTCCCAAGCCAATTCCGCCACCGAATTCATCCTGGTGGCGCCGATGACCGGCAACCCGGAATGGTGCCACACCTCGTCGCCTGAGATGTCCGTAGCTTACCGCGACGCCTTGCGGACGCTGGCCGACCAGACCGGCTCCGCCCTGGTGGACATGACGACGCCCTGGCTGGACATGACAAAGCGCAAAGCGTGGATCTCCTTAAGCGGCAATGGCCTGAACCATCCCAACGACTTCGGGCACCAGCTCTACGCCGAGCGTCTGCGGGAGTTGTTTCCCTCCCTTCCCTAAAGATATCCGCCGAACGCCCGATAACTAGAAACTGGAAGGATAGGGCCTTCCAAGGGTAGTACTAGGAAACAGGGTATCGGAAGGAAACGGCCATGATCATCACGGACTCTAGCGTCAGCATGTCCGCTAGCCACGACTACGCCACCGAGAAGATCCGGCGCGAATACGCCAGGGCTTGGGTTGGCGCCGATCCGTCGGCTGACGGCAACCGCGAGGTCTCGCTCAAGAGCGTCGACCTCGAGAAGTTCTCCGCCAGCATGGAGCAACAGGCCGCCAGGCTGCAAACCCAGGCGGGCGGAGCCGCAGTGCAGGTCAATTTGTCGCAGGCCGCCAAGGACGCCAGCGCCGCCCAGACGGTCAAGTCCAAGGGCTCCACGCCCTCGACTCTCGATGACATAAAATTGGAGATGATCAAGAAACTCTTCGAAAGCATGACGGGGAAGAAGTTCAAAATCCTATCCCTTAAGGACTTGCAAGGCGAATCCTCCTCTTCCTCCTCGCGGTGCGACGCCAACAGAGTTTTGGATTCGTTGCCCGGCGGCTCCCTCACGATGAAAGCCGCTAACGCCGACCAGGAACAGACTCAATCGATGGGTTGGGGCCTGGAGGCCGAGCTCTACGAGCGTTACTCCGAGAGCGAGGAGACGACGTTCTCCAGCTCCGGCAGCGTCAAGACCGCCGACGGCAAGCAAATCAGTTTCAGCCTCGACCTGTCGATGAGCCGCTCCTTCACCCAGGAGAACTACGCCAGCCTCAGGATGGGCGACGCCCTCAAGGATCCCCTGGTCATCAACTACGGCGGCGGCTCCGCCGAGCTCACCCAGGACAAGTACAGCTTCGACATCGACTCCGACGGCAAGGCCGACCAAATCTCCTTCCTCGCCGGCGGCAGCGGCTTCCTGGCCCTGGACAAGAACGGCGACGGCGAGATCAACGACGGCAAGGAGCTCTTCGGGACGAAGAGCGGCAATGGCTTCAAAGACCTGGCCACCTATGACGACGACAGCAACGGCTGGATCGACGAGAACGACAGCGTCTACGACAAACTGCGGATCTGGTCGAAGGACTCCTCCGGGGCCGACCAGCTCGTCGCCATCGGGCAACGTGGCGTCGGGGCCATCTACCTGGGCAGCGCCGCCACGCCGTTCGAGCAGAAAACCCAAGACGACAACACGCTCTTGGGCGCCACCCGGGCCAGCGGGGTCTTCCTGCGCGAGGACGGCTCGGCCGGGTCGGTCCAGCAGGTTGACTTGGCCGTAGCCTGAACTCCAAAGCTCCGCGGTCGCGGGGAACTTCGCCGTCCCGTCCATGGTCCATGGGCGGGACGGTCGTTTTTTACGCTTTTTTAACGCCCGCCCAGGGAAAGCGCCGTGATTTTTCCACGTTCCGGGGCTATGGTTATGCGTGAGCGAGCGTTTTTCTGGAACTGGAGGAGTTTTTATGGAACTGAAGGACCTTGACCTGAGCATCCAATCCCTGGGCCCCGCGGAATTCCCCAACCCCCTGTGCAAATACGTGGAGTCAGACGGCGACCGGGTTTTCATCCAGGACGAGACCGACCGCATCAACATGGACATCCGGGTCAACCCCAGCGAGCACAAGAAGCATCTGAGCTTCGAGTGCGCCGGAGCCCGGGAAAAGCTCTACTTCGAGCCGGGCCGGGCCCGGGCGGCTATCGTCACCTGCGGCGGCCTCTGCCCCGGATTGAACGACGTCATCCGTAGCGTCGTCCGCCAGCTCCACCTCTGGTACGACGTGAAGAAAGTCTATGGCATCCGCTTCGGCTACGGCGGCTTGTCCCGCTCGCCCGAGTATCCTCCCATGGAGCTGGATCTCGAGTCGGTGGTCAGCATCCAGCAGGTCGGCGGCACCATCCTCGGCAGCGCCCGGGGCAAGCCCGACACCGACGAGATCGTCGACACCTTGCTGCGGTGGAAGATCAACATGCTCTTCTGCGTCGGCGGCGACGGCACCTTGCGCGGCGCCGACGAGATCGCCGACGAGATCGACCGCCGCGGCTTGAAGATCGCCGTCATCGGCATCCCCAAGACCATCGACAACGACGTTCCGTTCGTCTACCGCAGCTTCGGCTACCAGACCGCCGTGGAAGAGGCCAGGCACGTGCTGGAATGCGCCCACGTCGAGGCCACCGGCGTCAAGCATGGCGTCGGGCTGGTCAAACTCATGGGCCGCGACGCCGGCTACGTCACCGCCAGCGCCTCGTTGTCCAACGGCGACGTCAACTATTGCATCATCCCCGAGATGTCCGTCCCGATCCATGGCGAAAACGGCTTGCTGGCGCACTTGCGCCGCCGCCTCAAGGCCCGCAACCACGCCCTGATCGCCATCGCCGAGGGCGCGTTGCAAGACCTCCTCGGCCCTTCCGGCCAGACCGACGCCTCCGGCAACAAAATCTACAACGACGCCGGGCGCTGGCTGACCAGCGAGATCGAGAAGGCTTTCAGCGAGTGGGGCGAGGAGGTCAACGTCAAGTACTTCAGCCCCAGCTACTCCATCCGCAGCGTCCCGGCCAACGGCGAGGACCGCATCTTCTGCGCCGACCTCGGCCGTCACGCCACCCACGCCGCCATGGCCGGCAAGACCGGCATGCTGGTGGGCTTCTGGCATGGCGAGTTCACCCACGTCCCGCTCAAGGCCATCTACGGCATGAAGAAACGCGTCAAGCGCGACCAGAGCCTTTGGGTCAGCGTCCTGACCTCCACCGGCCAGCCCGTCGAATGGTGGTGAGTCCCCCCGGACCGCCGCCGTCCCCAATATTCAACTTAACGAGGTGAGCACCATGGCAACGAAGAAGAAAAAAACGTTCGTCCTGGACACCAATGTGATCCTGCATGACAGCTCCTCCATCTACCGCTTCGAGGACAACGACATCGTCATCCCGATCACCGTGATCGAGGAGCTCGACCACTTCAAGAAGGGCAACGAGACCCTCAACTACCACGCGCGGGAATTCGTCCGCGACCTTGACGGCCTCAACAGCGAGAGCCTCTTCGGCGACGGCGTCAAGCTCGGCGACGGCCTCGGCCGGGTCATCGTCAAGCTCGAGTCCGAGCAGCACCCCGACCTCAAGCTCAACTTCCGCGGCGACTCCCCCGACCACCATATCCTCAACTGCGCCTATTGGCTCGCCAAGAAAAACCCCAAGACCGAGGTCATCCTGGTCAGCAAGGACGTCAACCTCCGCATCAAGGCCCGGTCCGTCGGGCTGATCTCCCAAGATTATCTCAGCGACCAGGTCAAGGACGTCTCCAGCCTCTACACCGGCAGCCGCACCGTCGAGAACGTGCCGCTCGAGATCCTCGACCAGCTCTACAAGACGCCCTCCGAGATCGACGCCTCCGACCTCAAGGTCGACGAGCCCCTCCTCCCCAACGAGTACCTCATCCTCCGGAACGACAAGAAGTCGGCGCTCGCCGTCCACGACCCCGTCACGATGAAGATCCGCCGGGTCGGCAAGTCCTCCAGCTACGGCATCTCCCCGCGCAACGCCGAGCAGACGTTCGCCCTCGACGCCCTCGCCAACCCCAACTGCCAGCTCGTCACCCTCTCCGGCAAGGCCGGCACCGGCAAGACCCTTCTCGCCCTCGCCGCCGCCCTCGAGACCAAGAAGAACTACCTGCAAATCTTCATGGCCAGGCCGATCGTGCCCCTGAGCAACAAGGACATCGGCTTCCTCCCCGGCGACATCCAATCCAAGCTCGACCCCTACATGCAGCCGCTCTTCGACAACCTCGGGGTCATCCAGAACCAGTTCTCCGAGACCGACCAGAAGCACCGCCGCATCCGCGAGCTGCTCGACGAGGACAAGTTGGTCATCAGCCCTCTTTCCTACATCCGCGGCCGCAGCCTGGTCAAGATCTACTTCATCGTCGACGAGGCCCAAAACCTCACCCCACACGAGGTCAAGACCATCATCACCCGCGCCGGCGAGGGCACCAAAATGGTTTTCACCGGCGACATCTTCCAGATCGACCACCCCTACCTCGACTCCCAATCCAACGGCCTGAGCTACCTGATCGAGAAGATGCGCGGGCAGAAGCTCTACTCCCACATCAACCTGGAGAAGGGCGAGCGCTCCCAACTAGCCGAACTCGCCAGCAACATCCTCTGACGCGGAAGTTCGGAGTCCTGAGTTGCGAGATGTCGGCGTGGAAGCGCATATGCGTTCGGCTGTTCGGCGTAAAATTACGCCCGCGGCCGAATGCCTTTTATAACTCCGAACTCCGAACTCCGAACTCCGAACTTTTTATTGCCGCAGCAGCAGGGCTATGTAGCCGATGTAGGCGAGGAGCAGCACGGCGCCATTTTTGCGCGACAGGATCAAGCCGCTGCGCATGAAGGGCAAGAGCACGACGCTGACGCCGAGCATCATCCCGATGTCCAGCAGACTGATTCCCGCGCTTTTGAGCGGGCACACCGTGGCGGCGCCGCCCAGGACGAAGAGGATGTTGAAGATGTTGGAGCCGACGATGTTGCCGATGGCGATGTCGGACTGTTTCTTGAAGGAGGCGACGACCGAGGTCGCTAGTTCCGGCAAACTGGTGCCGGCGGCGATGATGGTCAAGCCGATCACCGCCTCGGAGAGGCCGAAATATTGGGCGATCGTCACCGCGCTGACGACCAGCAGCTTCGAGCCTAGCACCAGTGTCACGAGCCCCCCCAGGATGAAGACCACGTCGCCGCCCCAGCCCCAGCGGGAGATGCCGGGGGGAGCCTCGCCGTCTTCCGGGAGAGCCTCGGGGTTGCGCCTCGCCCAGCGGACGCAGTTCCAGGAGTAAGCGGCGCCGCCGAGCAGCAGCAGCGCTCCGCCCAGTCTGCCGATGCCGTGCCCCAAAAGCAGGAACAGCGCCGCCGCCACGGTCACGGCGATCATCACCGGCACGTCCCAGCGCACCAAGGCGGCATGCACCTTGAGCGGCAGCACCAACGCCGACAGCCCTAGGATGAGCGCGATGTTGAAGATGTTGGAGCCGACGACGTTGCCGATGGCGATGTCGCCTTTGCCGTCGAAGCCGGCGATCAAACTCACCAGCAGCTCCGGGGCGCTGGTGCCGTAGGCGACCACGGTCAACCCCACCACCAGCGGGCTGATCCGGCAGCGGGCGGCGATCGAGGCGCTCCCGTGGACCAGCCATTCCGCACCATAATAAAGGGCGACTAACCCCGCCGCCAACATCAAGATCGTCCAAATCGTCATGCGTTCCACCTTTCATGCTTTTCGCGGTCGTCCACAATAAACCCTGTCGAGATCCTTTGCCAAGTGTAATGACCGTTTTTTTTTACACCGCGTCCAAAAAGCGTGGGATATCGCCGTTCCAGTGGTTGACTCCCGGCCGCTTCCGCGCTAGAGTAGCTGTAGTGGTAGCCATTCAAAAAACACTTTGGGCGGCGAATGAAAGCAGCTTTTGTGGATTACTCAGACGTATTGACCAAGATCTCCATCGACCACCTCGCGTTCCAGGTGACCTGGAACCCGCTGGAGGAGGGGTCGTGCATTTTGTGGTTCATGGACCAGCTCAGCAATTCCCAGTTCACCGCCCTGGGCAAATTCTCCAGCTTCGACAAGCGTAAAGTCCTCGACTTCGCCGTCAAGTACGCCACCAGCCCCAAGCTCCGCGACGAGCTGGCGCAGCGGCAGTTCCGCAAGAAGGTCGAGGGCATCACCATCAGCTATTTCGACCACATCGAGAAACTCACCCTCCGCGACAAGGAGGCGGCCTACCGCAATCTTTTCAATCTCGACTCCGAGATCGAGAAGGAGGACCTCTCCGCCCGCCGCAAGATCATGGTCAAGAAGTTCCACCCCGACCTCGGCGGCGACCACCGCGCCATGACCATCATCAACGAGGCCTACGACTACCTGTCCAAACGGACTAGCTGAGCCATGCCCATTAGCCCTTTCCCTGACAATGTCCGCACGGTCGGCGTGGTCGCTATGGCCGGAAAACTCAACTCCGAGCGCGTCGAGCGCGGTGTCGCGACGCTCGCCACTTACGGCGTCAAGTGCCGCCTGGCGGACTCCGTGCGCCAACCGCCCCGGCACCACTACCTCGCCTCGCCCGCCCGCCAACGCGCCGACGAGCTAACGAAAATGTGGCTCGACCCCGAGGTAGACCTCATCCTCAACGCCCGCGGCGGCTACGGCTCCGCCCAGACGCTCCCCTTGCTCGACTGGGACGCGCTCCGAAGCCGCGAGCTCCCCTTTCTGGGTTACAGCGACATCACCTGCATGCACTTGGCGTTCTTCGCCAAAGGCGTCGGCTCCCCCGTCGCCGCCCCGGTCTTGCAGGAGTTCCCGGGCGTCGCGGCCGACGACTACACCCTAGGGGCGCTACGCTCCTGTCTCGACTCCGTCCCAGGGCCGCCGCCCCTGCCGCCAGGGAAGCGCCTGCAAGTCCTCAAGGACGGCGAGGCCACAGGCCCGCTCATCCCGGTGACCCTCTCGGTGTTGGTGACGTTGTTCGGCACGCCGTTCATGCCCGACCTCCGCGGGACGGTGCTGCTGCTTGAGGACGTCAACGAGCCACCCTACAAGCTCGACCGGTACCTGACCCAATTGCGCCAGACGGGCGTCGTCGACGCCTGCGCCGGGATTTTGCTGGGCTATTTCAAGGGTTGCGGCCACGCCCGGCACCGAAATGAGTTGTTCGCCGCCTTCGCGGCCGCGGCCCCCTGCCCGGTGGTCGCCGGCGTGCCGTTCGGCCACTCCCTGCCCCGCCTCAGCTTCCGGGTCGGCGGACAGGTCGCCATCCGCCCCGGCGGCGTGGTCGAGACTTGCCCCTGAGCCGTTCCGCCCCTTGAAACGTCGCCAAGACGAGGCTAAAGGATTGGGGGGAGGAAGAAAAGGGGAGCGACATGAAAACGTTTCTCTGGTTGGCGTCATCGCTGGCGTTGTGGCTCTTGGCGTCTTGCGCCTCGTCCGGACGCATGGACCGTTTATCGCCCCTGGACTCCGAGGGCGCGCCTGGCGACCGCGTCAACCTCTGGCCCTGCTACTACAGCGACAACGCTTACAGCGCCGTCCTCTGGCCCTGCTTCGACCTCGACGAGCGCGGCATGGCCCTCCGTCCCTTCTACAACCAGGACGACCAGGAGTATTCCATCCTTTTCCCGCTCGCCGCCTGGAATCCCGAAAAAGGCGACGGCTGGTGCCTCAACTGCTATTGGGACGACCATAACCGTGGTGTAGTCCCCTTCTACTGGCTCCACAAGGACGGCGGCAGAAAGGATATCATCACCCCGTTGGTCAGTTACGGCTGGGATCCCCGGACCGGAAAAGGAAGATACCTCGACATCCTCGGCCCGCTGTTCTACTGGCAGAAAGTCGGCGGGCGCTCTTTCTGGTGGTCGTTGCTGTTCTTCATCGAAAGGCATGAGCACTACGGGGAGGTGGGATTGCTGCCGATCTTCTACGCCAGCTGGCTCCCCGAAGGCTACCGCTGGTGGGCCATGCCGGTCTACGTGGACGAATCCACCACGGCGCTCTGGCCGTTTTTCGCCCATTCCAGCCGGGGCGGCCTGCGCAGCGTCGTGCTCTGCCCGTTCCTGGCGGTCAACAGCCCCTGGCCGGGGGTGGTCAAGGTCGGCGACCATGGCTACTCGGTGTTGTGGCGGCTCTGGGCGCGCCAGGAGCGCGACGACGTCGTCAGCGGCCACGTCCTCTTCATCCCGTGGTGATCAGAACGCGGCGGCGAGGCGCTGGGCCAAGGCGCTGAAACGCGGCTCGATCCGGGCGTCGTTGACGGCCATCGCCAGGGCTTTGCGGCTGCCCACGAGCACCAACAGCTTCTTCGCGCGGGTCATGGCGGTGTAAAGCAAATTCCGCCGCAGCATGATGAAATGCGCCGTCAGCAACGGCGCCACCACGGCGGGGTACTCGCTGCCTTGCGACTTGTGGATGGTCACGGCGTAGGCGTGGCGCAACTGGTCGGCCTCGGCGAACTCGTAGGCCACCTGGCCGATGTCATAGGCGACCAGGAAGCGCTTCTCCTTGGCGTCGATGTGGCTGAGCGTGCCGATCTCGCCATTGAAGACGCCCTTGTCGTAGTTGTTGACCACTTGCATGAGCTTGTCGCCGCTCTTGAACTGCGTCCCGCCGTGCTCGAAGCGCGGTTTGGAACCGAAGTTGACCGCCTCTTGCAGCAAGGCGTTGAGGTTCTTGGTGCCGCAGACCCCTTTGGTCATGGGGCTGAGCACCTGGACGTCCCGGATGGGGTTGAGGTTGAACCGCGCCGGGATGCGGGCGGCGACCAGCTTGACGATGGTGGCGGCGGCCTCCTCCGGGTCGTCGCGCTCGATCCAGTAGAAGTCGCTCAAGGTGTTCGCCGGTGCGGGGCTGAGGTCGGGCATCAGTCCCTCGTTGACGGCGTGGGCGTTGGGGATGATCCGGCTGCGGCTGTCCTGGCGGTAGATGCGCCGCAAGCGGGTCACCGGGCAGACGCCCGAGACGATGAGGTCGTTGAGGACGTTCCCCGGCCCCACCGACGGCAACTGGTCGGCGTCGCCCACCAGTATCACCGCCGCCCCCGGCTCGACGGCCCGCAGCAGGTGCCGCGCCAGCTCCAAGTCGAGCATCGACACCTCGTCGACCACCAGCACGTCCAGCTTGAGCGGATTCTCGTGGTTATGGACGAACTCCCGCTCGATCGGGTCCCATTTGAGCAGCCGGTGGATAGTGGTGGCGGTCAAGCCGGTGGCCTCGGACATGCGTTTGGCGGCGCGGCCGGTGGGGGCGGTGAGGGCGATGGACAGCTTCGCCGCCAGGGCGCGCTTGACGATCTCGCCGATGACCGTGGTCTTGCCCACGCCCGGTCCGCCGGTGATCACCGAGAGCGGGCAGTGGCGGACGTTGTCTACCGCCGCCAACTGCTCGGGGTTGAGCTTGACGTTCTGCCCCAGCGTCACCTCCGGCATGGAGGCGGCGCGGTTGAACGGCGAGCTGGCCAGGCGCTTGACGATAGTCGCGAGCTCCGATTCCGCCCGGAACATGTGCGCGGCGTAGACCAGCTCCAGCGGCCCGTCGTCGGGACGCAACGCGATGCGGTCGAAGGTGGCTTCTTTGGCCTTGCGGGCGTCCTCCAAACCGCGGGCGGCCTCCTCCTCGGTGACCTCCAGCAACCCCGCGGCGTATTTGACGAAGTCATCCTTGGGATAGCAGACGTGTCCGGCCAACGCCAGTTGGTTGAGGCCGTGCGAGACCCCGCCCCGGAGGCGTTTGGGGTCGTTGCCGCCGATGCCGAGGTTCTTGGCCACGGCGTCGGCGCGGATGAAGCCGATGCCGTCGACCTCGGCGGCCAGGCGGTAGGGGTCCTCGCGCACCACCCGCAAGGCGTCCGCCCCGAAGCTGCGGTAAATACGTTGGCAATAGGGCAAACTGATCCCCAGCCCCTGGAAATAGATTAAAACCTCGCGTTTCTCGGCGTGTTCCTTCCAGGCTTTGCGGACGGCGTCGATGGTTTTCTTGCCGAAGCCGGGGATCTCCTTGAGCCGCGCCGAGTAGTTGTCCAGGACGTCGAGCGTCTTGTCGCCGAAGAAATCGACGATCATCTCGGCGCGCTTGCCGCCGATGCCCTTGATCACCCCCGAGGCGAGGTAGCGTTTGATGCCGTCGGCGGTGGCGGGCAAAGTGAACTTGAAACTGGTCGCCCGGAGCTGACGGCCGTGGTCGGGGTGTTCCTCCCACGTGCCTTCGATCTCGACGCCCTGGCCGGGGAAGGCCCCGCCGAAGGCGCCGACCGCGGTGACTTGATGGCCCGCGCCGTCGATGAGGCGGACGACGGAGTAGCTGTCGTCCTCGCTGGCGAAGACGACGCGGCTGATCTCGCCTTTGACCCGGCCGGAGCTGGCGCTGTCCGGCGCGAGGGGCTTGGCCTCGGGATTGACGGGCAGGGTGAAGAGGGTGTCGTCGGGTGGATCAACGCTCATTTGGGCGGCCCCTTTCGCTGCTCGACGTGGCCGTCGACGCATAGAACGTTGCGGAAATTGCGATGATTGCCAGGCTTGTCGCAGGCCAACGGAGAATCGGCGGGGAAGTCGTTACGTTGTCCACCGAAATATAGGTAATCGACGTCGTCCTCCGTGAGCGCAACTTCTTTGCAGACAGCCTTCTTGACGCTGGGGCAACGATATTCCCCGCCATTGGCGAGGAAGTCATTACGGCGCAGGAGCTCCAGGCCTGCTGTGCCGTCGGCTGGCGGGAAGAAGCCTTTGTTCTCAATAGCGTACCCCAGGAGGGCTAAGCCTATCTGCTTGAGGTTGGAGGCGCAAACGATCCGCCGTGGTCTCTCCATCTGTTTGTCCATGTAGATGTCGGTCAGGGACAAGGAGAGGAGCATCAAAGGAAGGTAACTGGCGAGGCTGGCCAACAGCACCACATTGTACAACAATTTCCGGGGCTGTTCAGACCATCTCCACCGAAAATAGACCAGCTCGACGAAAAAGGAGATGGCAAAGGGGCAAAGCCAGAAAAGTTTTTCCCTAAATGGCGACGGCAAGGCTTGCAGGAAAATCCCGACGGGCACCGCCAACACACCGACCAGGACTGAAAGCAAGTTGGCGATGGTGACGACGAACAGCACATGCCCAAACTTTTTCCCGACGAACCTGTTGATGATAGACGTCTCGACCAAAACCACGGGGATCAAGGAGAGAAACATGGCGACCGAGTTCAAGGCGAGGAAAGGGATGATCATGTCCCCCCGCAACGCAGTCATAATCATGGCATCCCCCTTTCCAGCGAGGGTTTTTCGATGCGGAGCGTCTTTGGAGTGCGGCGATTCTTCGCCGCTTTGGAACGGTCGCGAACACACGCCGAAGATGTTTCAGGGCTGAGGCTTAATGTGGAGACAACGACGCCTCCAAGCCGAGCTGCGTCGTAAAGCGGCGATAAATCGCCGCACTCCAAAGCGGCTCCGCCGCAAAGAGATACAACCGCCATCCCAGCGTTTCGTTTTTTGTTCGCCCCTATTGGTCGGCGAAAACTATTCAACGCCGTATTCCTCTAGTTTCTTGTAGAGGGTGGTGCGGTGGACGCCTAGGATTTTGGCGGCCTCGTTCTTGTTGTTGTTGGCCTCGCGCATGGCGGCGCGGATGACCATCTCCTCGGCCTGCGCCAACGGCATGGCCTTCAAGAACGGCGAGGCGGCGGCGGGGGCCGCCACCGGAACCAGGGCCGGAACGGGGGCCGAGCTCACCGCCAAGGCGGAGGGGCCGATCGTCATGCCGCCGGGGAAAAGCAACGCGGGGTTGTCGATGAGCTCGCCGCGGCCCAGGATGCAGCCGCGCTCGACGACGTTGCGCAGCTCGCGGACGTTGCCCGGCCAGGGATAACTTTTCAAGGCGTCCATGGCCTCCTTCGAGAAGCCCTTGATCGGCTTGCCGAACTTGCGGGCGTAGATTTTCAGGAAATGCTCCGCCAAGATCGGGACGTCGCTGGAGCGCTCGCGCAACGGGGGGAGCTCCAGGGGGATGACGTTGAGGCGGTAGTAGAGGTCGGCGCGGAACTTCTGCTCCTGGACTTGGCGTTCGACGTGCTGGTTGGTGGCGGCGATGATCGCCACGTCCACGCAGATGTCGGCGGAGCCGCCGACCCGGCGGAAACGCTGCTCCTCGATCACCTTCAAGAGCTTGGTCTGCAAACCCACGTCCATGTCGCCGATCTCGTCGAGGAACAAGGTGCCGCCGTTGGCCATCTCGAAGAGGCCGAGCTTGTTCTCCTTGGCGTCGGTGAAGGCGCCCTTGACGTGGCCGAAAAGCTCGCTCTCGATCAAGGTGGCCGGCATGGCGGAACAGTTGACCTCGACGAACGGTTTCTCAGCGCGGCGTCCGGCCTTGTGGATGCTGCGGGCGAACAGGCCTTTGCCCGTGCCGCTCTCGCCCTTGATGAAAAGACAGGAGAAGTCGCTCTGGGCGACCAGCTTCGCAAGCTCGATGGTCTGGGAGAAGGCGGCGTTGCCGGAAGTGACGATATCGTCCATGCCGGGGGCGGTGGCGGTCTCGCGCTTGGTCAGTTGGGTAAGGACGGCGACTTGTTGCACCAGGACGCCGCGGGTGAGGGCGTTCTCCAAAGTGAGATAGAGCAGCTCGTCCTCGAAGGGCTTGATGAGGAAGTCGGAGGCGCCGGCGCGGAGATAGTCGCCGGTGGCGACGTCGCCATGGGCGGTCATGAAGACGATCATCATCTCCGGGTATTCCTTGCGCCATTTGGCCAGGAGATCCTTGCCGTTGGCGTCGGGGAGCATCATGTCCAGGAGGCAGAGACGGAACTCGCCCTCTTTGAGGGCCTTAGCCGCGGTCGCGCCGCTCTCGGCGGTGACGACGCTGTAGCCCTTGTCGCCGAGCTTGTCCTGGAGCGCCGAGCTCAGGAGCAAGCTGTCCTCGACGATCAGCAAAGTTTTATTGGGGTCAATCATTGGCGATGTCCTCCGGTGGCAGCGCGAAGACGGCGGCCACATGGTTTTCCTGGTTGGAGACGATCTCGAAGCGGCCGCCGCAGGCTGCGGCCGCCCTGGCCGCGATGGCCAAGCCCAAGCCGTCGTGGCGGCCGCGGGTGGTGAAAAATGGCATGGGCGGCTGGATGGGGATGGTGGCGTCGATGGCGGCGCCGGTGTTCTCGACGCCGAAGTCCAGGCCGCCAGCGTCGTTCTGGCTCCAGTTGAGGCGGGCGTGGCCTCCGGAGCCGGCGGCCTCGCCAGCGTTGCTGAGCAGCTCGGCGAGACAGAGTTTGGCGAGGGAGCCACGCTTGAGCTTCACGGCCAGTTCCGGGCCTTCGAGATCGAGCTGGCAGAGCGGGAATTTCTTGGCGAACTCGTCGCGCAGCGAGGTCAACAACGTGAACAGCGGCATCTCCGTGACGGCGGGGAGATGGTCGAAAAGCAGATCCATGCGCTCGGTGAAGGCCTGGAGCTGGTCGAACTCGTTCTCGACCACCTTGCAGCGCTGCGCCACCGACGGCAGGGTCTCGGCGGTTTGGACGGCGATCCTGCCGACCGTCATCTTGACCCCGGCGCAGAGGTTGCGCAACTTGTGCCGCAGCACCCGGTTGAGCTGGCGCAGATCGACGGGGGGACAGGGTTCAGGGTTATTTGTCGAGCTCATGCTTGGAGGTGTCCACTATCTTGTCGATTTCGATGATGTGCATGGCGATCTCTTCTTTGAGCATCCGGTTGTCGCGTTCGAGCGCCGCGAGCTGTTCGCGCTGTTCGGCGCTTGGGGTGTCGTCACCGCCGCCGCCGACGTAAGCGTGGCCGTAGAGCTCGAACATCTTCTGGGCCACCAACCGCCAGCAGTAGCCCAGCAAGGCCAGGGCGATGTAGGCCGCGGTGATCTTGGTGACGCTGACAAGGGCGTTGTCGCCCAGGCCTTGGTAATAGGCTTTCTGGAAAAGGGCGAAAAAGACGCCCGACAGCAACGCCACCAAGCCCACCGCCCGCGGCGAGATCGCCACCGTCACCAACACATAACCCACGCTCGCGGCGGCGGCGAAGCTCATCCCCACCCCGTAGGAGAAAAACGAGAAGGGGATCAAATAGGCGTTGAACGCCACGTGCACCAAGGCGAGGAAGCCCCGCAGCCCGCCCCGCAGAAACATGCAGTTCACCGCCGCGGTGCCCAGGAAGAAGGTGGCGAGCAGCAGGTAGTACCACATGGTATCCTCGCCCGTGTCCGTCTGGACGGCCCGGTAGAAGAGCCCCACCCCGAACAGCGTGAAGACCAACTGCACCAGGAAGTTCCAGGACTCCCAGCTGAATTTCCGCATGTTGGCGAAGATATTGTCCAATGCCGTCATCGCGCCCTTCCTGGCGGGTGAGCCGCCCTCTGGCCGTAATATACCCGGCATAAAGCGCTTTTAACAGCGGAGAAGACGAATTTTTGCGGGCGCTCGGAGTTATAAATGACGGTCGACCGCAGGCGGAACATCGCGCCGACATCTCGCAACTCCGAACTCCGAACTCCGAACTCCGAACTTTCAGGGCTTGGCTTGCGAGTCCAAGTAGTCAGAAAGCTCCGGGCAAAGCTCCCTGGACAGCCGCTGATCCTTCTCGAAAACGCCCAGGTAACGCTCCAGCCGCCAGCCGAGCGGGACGCGCTTGGCGGTCTGCTCGTCCAGATAGGCCTCCAAGGCGCGTTGCTTGTCGAGCGCCGCGGCGAAATCGGTCTTGGCCTCGGCCAGGGCGGCGAGGAAGTCCGCCGCGTCGCCCCCGCTCTGGAACTTCCCCATGGCTTTGCTCAAGGCCGCCACCGGCGGCTTGAGGAAATAGGGGCAATACATGTAAAAAGCGTTTAGCTCGCCAAGCCCCGTCGGGGCGGGCGCTTCGGCTTGGGCTTCCAGTCGCTTGAGCAAAGGGTTCCAGCGCGCTACGCAATAGGGGATGTCGGCGGGCAGATAGCTGTTGACCGACAAAATGAACGCCTGATGGTTAAAACGTTCGTCCAGCCAGCCAGCCGGGTTCGGGCGGGGACGAGGAGCGGCTTTCCTCTCCGTCCGGGAACTGTCCACGGCGGAGGGTGGAGGACGGAGCTCCTCCGCGGCCGGCGTCAAGACGCCAGGGGCAGGCAAAGTCCCTTTGCCCAGGGCGTCCATGAAGCGGTTGGCCGCCGCTATCTTCGCCGCCCGGGCGCTGTCGGTGGCGACGACGGAGTCCGGGGCGACGCCGCTGTCTAGAGCGTCCATCAACCTGATGGCGAGGGCGTCCCAGGCGGCGTCCCCGCCCTGGTCTGGCCGGTGGAGCCCTTTGAGCAGTTCCCGCATGGCGTTCTGGCCGTCCTTGGCGGTGACCACGGTCTCCGCCAGGACCTCGCAGAGCTCGGCGTGGAGTTCCTGGAAATACACGTCCTCGTCCGGAGGCGGCGGCCCGACGGCGACCGGCGCCGCCTTCATCTCCACCCCTTGGAGCATCAAGGCGTGAACCCCGACGAAAGAGGCCGCCATCGGCAACGGCGGGATACATTTGCTTCGCCGTAGCTTCCGTTCGAGGGCGATCACCGCCCATTGTATTTTGGCGTCGCCCGGTTTGGACGGCGCCAAACCCAGCCGCGCCAGGAGGTTGAGCCGGATCATCCGCCTCACCACCTCGGGGTCGGCGAGGGCCGCCACCACGTCTTTAGGGAAAACGGCGGTCATGTTCCCCCGCGGCCCTTTGGCGAAACGGGGGCGGGCGATAGGGCTGGACGCGACGCTGACCTCGACTGGCTTGCCCTCCATTTTCCGTCCCAGCAACCGCGCCGCCTCGCGGTCCACCGTGGTGAGGAAGCGCCGTAGCTCGTAACTGGAGAACGTTGGGTTGTCCATCTCGAAGAGGAAGGCGGAGCGGCCGCGCTCGGTGGGGCGGGCTTGTGGCGGCAGCGCCGCCGAGGTGGTCAACGTCAGCAGCAAGAGCAGGGGCAGGAGCGGCCTCATGGGGCCGCCAGGGTTCGTTCTAACGTCTTGACGACCATTTCCGGGGAAACCGCGGCGAGGCATTGGTAGCCTGGGGCTTCGCGGCGGCATTCCCTTGAGAAGCAAGGGGCGCAGGACTGCCGCTCCAGGAGCACGGCCCATCTGCCGCCGAGCGGCCCGGTGGCGAAGGGGTCGGTGGAGCCGAACACCGCCACGCCGGTCTTGCCCAAGGCGGCGGCCAGATGCATCACGCCGCTGTCATTGGCGACGCAACGCTCGGCGGCGGCGAGGACCCGCATCAAGCTGGCGAGGCTGGTCTTCCCGGCCAGGCACCGCGCCCGGTCCGGCGGCAGCCCGGAGACCGCGGCCTCGGCGGCCTCGCGCTCCTTGCCCGCCCCTAGCGACAGCACGTTGCCGCCGCGTTCCTCGACCCACCAGCGGCAGACGGCGTTGAAGCGTTCCGCCGGCCAGCGCTTGGACGGCCCGTAGGCCGCCCCGGGGGCGACCGCCAACAGCTTGCCCGCCGTCAGGAACTCCGTCAACTCCGGGGGAGTGCACTCCAGCTCGCCGTCGATCCGGAACTCCGGGAAACGCCCGTCCCAGTCCTTGGCTCCCAACGCCTTGGCCATCGCCACGTAGCTGTACGCCTGATGGCCTTTGGCGTAACCCTCGCGCTCATGCCATTTCACGGGGAAGCTCCGGGTGAGCAGCAAATTCCTTAGCCCGTTAGCGGCCCCGTAGAGCTTCCTCACCCGCGCCCGGCGGAAGTACCACGCCGAGCGGAACGAGTTCACGAACAGAAACCCCACCCCGGGGGTGATCCGCGCCACCCGCCAGACCGCCTGCGGATTCCAGGACGAATGCCCCGAGCCCAGCGGCACGACGAGGTCGACCCAGGGGATCGCCTCGTAGAACGGGATGAGGTTGTCGGGAGCCGCCACGAAGAAGCCGCAGTAGTCCGGCAACATCTCCTTCAAACAGCACATGGCGGGCAAGGCCATCGCCGCGTCGCCCAGCCAGTTGGGCGAACGGACGATGATCCCGTCGCGCCATTGCCCCGGTTCGATCGGCGTCACCGGATATTCCGGCGAAGCGCCTTTGGGCGGGGTGAAATATAGATTGTCTCCAGTCATCGCCATATCCAGAATGAAGTTTGAGCGGGGCTCGGCCTACAACTTTTTCAGCACTTGGTCGAGATCTTTGTCGCCGCGGCCGCTGAGGTTGACGATCACGAGTTTGTCGGAAGGCATGGTCGACAGGTTGTCCATAGCCCAAGCGACGGCGTGGGAGCTTTCGAGGGCGGGGAGGATGCCTTCGAGGCGGTTGAGGGCCTGGAAGGCCGCGAGGGCCTGGGCGTCGGAGACTTTCTCGTAGCGGACGCGGCCGAGGTCGTGGAGGCAGGCGTGCTCGGGGCCGACGGCGGCGTAGTCGAGCCCGGCGGAGACGGAGCTGGTCAAAGCGATCTGGCCGTCGTCGTCTTGCAGGACGTAGCTGCGGGTGCCCTGCAGGACGCCGAGCTTGCCGCCGGAGAAGCGCGCGGCGTGCTCGCCGACGCCCTCGCCATGGCCGCCGGCCTCGACGCCGACCATCGCCACGCTGGCGTCGTCGAGGAAGGGGTGGAAGAGGCCGATGGCGTTGCTGCCGCCGCCGACGCAGGCTACCAGCAAGTCGGGGAGCCGCCCTTCCTGGCGGAGGATCTGCCCGCGGGCCTCGATTCCGATGACGCGCTGGAAGTCCCTGACGATCATGGGGAAGGGATGCGGGCCGAGGGCGGAGCCGAGGATGTAGTGGGTGGTCCGGCTGTTGGCGACCCAGTCGCGGATGGCCTCGCTGACGGCCTCCTTCAAGGTGCGTTGGCCAGACTTGACGGGGCGGACCTCGGTGCCGAGCATGCGCATCCGCGCCACGTTGGGGGCTTGGCGGGCCATGTCGACCTCGCCCATGTAGACGACGCAGTCGAGGCCGAAGCGGGCGGCGACGGTGGCGGTGGCGACGCCGTGCTGACCGGCGCCGGTCTCGGCGATGACGCGCTTCTTGCCCATGCGCCTGGCCAGCAAAGCCTGGCCGAGGGCGTTGTTGATCTTGTGCGCCCCGGAGTGGCAGAGATCCTCGCGTTTGAGGTAGATTTTCGGGCCGTTGATCTGTTTGGTCAGCCGTTCGGCGAAGTAGAGCGGGGTGGGGCGGCCGACGAAGTCGCGGAGCAGCCCGGTGAGCTCCGCCTGGAACTCCGGGTCGTTTTTGCAGGTGGCGTGGATGGCCTCGAGCTCCTGAAGGGCCGGCACGAGGGTCTCGGGGACGAAGGCCCCACCGAATTTCCCGAAGTGGCCGCCCGCGGCGGGCTGGGAATATTTGTCGCTAGAGTCCATTATGATGCGGTCCTTTCCACGGCCTGCCGCCGCGTTGGGGTGTAAACGTTTCGAAACCTCCACAAAGTATATCGCCTACGTCCCCGATTTCAAAGAGCTTGCAAAAAACAAAGGGCCCCCGTTTCCAGGAGCCCTTGGCTGGGCGCGGCTTAGAAACCGTCGGAGCGGTAGTTCACCGTGCCGTCGGTGTCCGTGGCGGGGATCGCCGTCGTCGTGTCGATCTGGGCGAACGGGTCGCCAACCTTGATGGGGTTGCCATCCTTGTCTAGGACGCGCTTTCCGGTCGAGTCTAGCTCCCAGGTCCAATACTTCGGAACGTTCTCGTTGGCGTAGGTCGGAGTGACCGGGGAGAACCCGTAGTCCGGGACTACCGCCCGGTACTGTTTGATTTTATCCTTGGTCACCCTGATCACCATGAGGTCGAAGGACCAGGTGACCTCTTTGCCCAGGCTCTTGACGTCCGGGCATTGGGCGTTGACGCTCTCCAGGGCGGACCGGACGGTGTCGTTGGCCACGGGGAAATGCGTGGCGACCGTGAGCCGCGGCCGGGGGGAGATCTGCTTGAGGAGATATCCGAAAGCCCCCTGCGGCGAATGGGAGCTGTCCTGGACTTGCTTGAGTTGCTGGACCGAGGCGCTGTCGAAGGGCGGGAGGGTGCGCTCGCCCGTGTTCTTCATGGCCCACACTTGGGGGGGGACGATCATCTCGTGGATGAAGACGTCGACGCCCTTGCCGCCGTTCTTGGCCTGGTCGAGGCAGCGGGTCTCGGGCTTGGTGTCGCTGGTGTAGATCATGGACAGGCCGTTCCACTCGAGCTTGTAGCCCATGGAGCCTTGGCGGGTGTGGATCACCGGGAAATGGGTGACCGTCACGCCGCTTTTTTTGCTGTGGTAGGCGACATTGTCCCGGATGGTGGTGCTGCCCTCGCGGAAACCCGCCCCGTACTTCGTCCAGTCCAGCTCGACGGGGATCAAGGCGTAGGCGTCGTTGGGGGAATCGACATAGTCGGCCTCGTTGTAGCGCGCCCCCTCCGGGTAGGCGGCGCGGGGATCCTTGACCGGGACGGGGTCGACGGGCAAACACCAGTCGGACTTGATGGTGGTGGGGTCGTAACCGGCGTAGCTAGTGTTCTGGAAGCTGAAGCTCTCGGTGTGCCAGCGCATGGCCGCCCGGAGCATCTGGCAATAGGACGCCGTCCCGTCGTCATAGGGGCCGAAGGTCTTGGGGTTTGGGTTGTAGACGGGGTCGTGGGGCTCGGTGTAGATCTTGTTTGAGGCGGCGGGGCCAAAGACGAACAGGGGGGACTGGCGGGCCGGGGGGCCGAAGCAGTAGATGTGGGTCAGATCGCTCATGTGGTCGCCGTGCAAGTGGGAGATGAAGACCTTGTCCATCTTCTCGAAACCGATCCCCATGGCGCCGTAGTTGGCGACCACCCCGGAGCCGCAGTCGAAGACGAAGTGATCCGCTTCCCCTCTAGCGTTGCCCACCTCCACGAAGATGCTCATCAACTGCTGCGCGCGGCGCACGGGCGGGATCATCGAGCCCAGGAACGTGATCCGCATCTCGTTGGCGTCGAGCGGGGTGCTCGGGTCGAGGCGCGGCAAGTTCTTGAAGTAGGAATAGTTCTTCGCGCTGTAGAACGTCGGGTAAAAGTCCGCCAGATCCTTCGCCGATGCCAAGCCGCACAGGGCGAGGCATAACAGGGCCAACGCGGATCTTTTCAAGCGATTGTGGCGCGGGACGCCCGTGGTGCCAAGCGACTTTTCTTTCATGCCTTACCCTCTCGTTGATTGATAGTGCAATATAAATCCGCCCGCCCGCTTGTCAAGGCGCGGGGCGGCCGCTGGCGGTGGTGGTGACGGGCAGGGTTTTGCGCGGGTAGCTAAGGACGGTCTTCTGGTAGGTGGGGACGGTTTGACGCCAGGTGGCGGTGCCGATTTTAAGCTCGAAGGAGATCCTCGGGCCGTAGATCAACGAGCAGTCGGCCTTGCTGGCGGAGAAGGTCCAGGCGTCGCGGTCCAGATCCATCCAGAAGCGGAGGGGGGAGGCGGCGCCCGAGGCGGTCTTGTACACGTAAACCAAAGAGTTGGCGTAAGGTTTGGTCAAGGCGGCCTGGTCGAGGACCTGCCAGTCGCCGATCTTGAGCGACACGGTGTCGGAGTCCACGTCGATCAAACCGGTGTAGTCGGCGTAGGCCTTGGAGATGTTGAAGGAGCCTTGCTGGGCGGTGGCGCCGACGGGGACGCTTTGCTCTTTACCGGTGGCGTTGGCGACGTACATGCCGTTCCAGGGCGTCTTGGGGGCGGCGAGCGACCAGGAGGTTTTCTGGTCGACGGCGACGGAGTCCCCATAGGCCTGGCCGTCGATCTGGATGAAGGCCTGGAGCGAGGAGCCGGGGAAGAGGACGGAGCCGAAGGCGGTGGCCTTGCTGGCCTTGAAGCTCCAAACGCGTTTGGAGGGGTTGACGCTGAGTCTGATCTTGGCGCCGCTGTCGGCGACGAATTGCGAGACGTAGTTGCCGCCATGCCGCTGGAAATCGCCGCATTCCTGGCGGAAGCCGCCGAGGTTCACGGTGGCGGTCTCGGTGGTGGAGGGGTCGAAGGCGTACTCGGGAATGGAGGCGTTGACTACGGAGAGGCTGTCGCGGCCGTCGGGGTGGTTGGAGAGATTGAGGTTGATTTTTCCGACGGCGGTCTGGAAGATCGTTTGTTTCGCTTTGTAGCGGACGGTGATGTCGTCGAGAGCGACGTCGGCGTTGTTGGCGCCGGTGACGCGGAAGGCGATCATGACGCTGCCGCCGGCGTAGTCGGAGAGGTCGACCACGCCGCGCTGCCAAGTCCAGTCGGGCCATTCCCCGACGCTGCCGAAGGACCAGAGGTCTTGCCAAGTCCGGCCGCCGTCCTGGCTGAGCAGCGCGGTGAAGTCGGCGTTGTGATGGGGCGAGACGTTCCAGAAATAACTGCTGTCCCAGCGGAAGCTCAGGAGGGGGCCTTCGAGCAGCGAGAGGTCCAAGGGGGGGAGGATCAGCCATTCGTCGAGGTTGGACTCGCCCCAGGGGCAGACGGCGCAGTAGGTGCTGGTGGTGGTGTATTTCTTGCTGGCCTTCCAGTGGGCGGGCTCGTCGCCGGGACTGCTGTAGCCGTCGATCACCGACCAGAGGACGCTGGGGGGCATGACGCCACTTTCGAAGTCGGCTTGGAAAAGAATGGGGAGGGGGATGAAGTTGGCGGTCAAGGTGGAAGAGGAGGAGAGGGTGACGGTGGTCTCGACGGCGGCGCTGTCGACAACCTCGGCGCCGCTGTCCACGCCCCAGCCGCTGAAGGAGTACTCGAGGTCGGGTTCGGCGACCACGGGGTAAGGAAGTCCGGCGACCCGTTGGACGGTGCCTTCCGGGGTGGTCGTCCCGCCCGCGGCGGGGCTGGCGGCGACGGTGAGGTCGACGACTTTGGCGCCGATGGAGAAGTCGGCGGGGCTCTCGGCGCTGGTGGCTCCGGAGCGGAGGCGGATTTTGTAGTCGGAGGCGTCCTGGAGGCCGTTGGGGATGGTCCAGGCGAAGGAGCCAGTGTTGGGAGCGGACTCGGCGAGGACGGTTTGTAGCCGGCCGTTTTTGAGGAGTTCGAGCGTGACGCTGTCGGCGAGCTCGCTGGCGGTCCAGGTGACGGCGTGGGTGGTGGTGGTCTGCCACGCCTCGTCGCCGACGGGCGAGGTGACGGCGGCGGCGAGGGCCGTCGACCAGAGCAGTCCGAGTAGGACGGACAACGTCCGGAGAAGATTCTGGCTCATGCGCGGTGTTCCTTTTCCTTGCGGTGGAGAGTGCGGCAGGCAATTTCTTCGCAAGTGCCGTGCCAACGCTGGCTTCCGTCGTTTTTTCACGTCCGGAGCTTGTAAAAACGGCGTTGCTTGGTCTATTCTCCTCTGGGGTCGGAATGTCTGGCTCTGGAATTTAACAGGAAGCGTGACGGAAAATGACACAGATACATCCCACCGCGGTGGTCGCGCCTGGAGCGGAGCTGGGGGACGGCGTGCGGATCGGTCCGTACGCGGTGATCGACGACAAGGCGGTGGTGGGCGACGGCGCCCGCATCGGCTCACACGTGCATGTGGGCGGCTTCTGCCATGTCGGGAAGAACTGCGAGCTTTTCCATGGGGCCAACCTGGACACCCCTCAGGACTATAGTTGGAAGCCCGAGGACAACGTGGAGTCCTACCTGGAGCTGGGCGAGGGAACCGTGGTCAGGGAATACGTCACGGTGCACCGTCCGGCCAAGCCCGGGCACAAGACGGTGGTGGGGGCGCATTGCATGTTGATGGCGTTCACGCACGTAGCGCATGACGTACAGTTGGCGGACAACGTGACGTTGGCCAATCACGCCACGCTGTCGGGCTTCGTGCAGGTGGGGATAGGCGCGGTGGTCAGCGGCCACGTGATGGTGCATCAGTTCTGCCGGATCGGGGCGCGGGCGTTCGTGTCGCCGCGGGTGAACTTGCGCCAGGACGTGCCGCCTTTCTGCCTGGTGTCCGACGACGGTTGCGTCCGCGGCCTGAACGTGATCGCCCTCAAGCGCTCCGGGATGACCCCGGCGCGCCGCGAGGCGTTGCGCCAGGCGGTCAAAACCACTTTCCTCAAAGGCATGAGCCGTCCTGGGGCGATCGCCGAGATCGAGTCCTGGGAACCCACGGAAGAGTTGGCGCTGTTCCTGGACTTCCTGCGCTTCCCGACCCGCTTCGGCTTGGTGCCCGGTCCGGCAAAGGCCGCGAAGCGCGCCGCGCATCTGGAAGCGTAGCGGAGCGCTTCCAGCTTATTTCGGAGCTTTCGCGGCGGGGCGCCGCCGCGCTCCTTGCATTCGTGGGTTTACGTGCTATTATTGGCGCCTCCAACCTGTAATCATGAGGGACGTGAAAATGGCGAAAAAAGCTGACAGCACCAATGCCGCCGCAGGCAAGCCCGCAGACTTCCTGACTTTCACGGGGAAGAAGAAGAAGCACTACGACGCGTTGATGCAACTACGCGCCGAGATCACGAACCAGGTGGATTTCCTGTCCAACGAGGCGCTCAGTTCCGGCAAAGACGCGGGCGGCGACCTCTCCAGCATGTCCACCCACATGGCCGACCGCGGCAGCGACAACTTCCTGCACTCCATGGAGTTGGACATGCTCACCAACGAGGGCGACGCCTTGGAGATGATCGAGGAGGCCGTCCAGCGCCTACTGAGCGACGAGTACGGCAAGTGCCTCGACTGCGACGCCGAGATCGGCGAGGCGCGCCTCGACGTGATGCCCCACGCCAAGTATTGCATCAAATGCAAGTCCATCCGCGAGAAGAACAACGGCAGCAACCCCTTTTACGAATGAGCGCAATTGGCTGAAACCGCAAACCCTCGGGCGATGACCCGCCTAGCCTGCCTGGCCCTCGGCGCCGCGTTGGTCGCCATCGACCAGGCGACCAAGCTCGCGGCGTTGCGGTCTTCCTTCGCCCAAAAGCCGTGGGAGGTCGTCCCCGGTTATTTCGACTTGGTGCTGGTCTACAACACCGGGGCCGCCTGGGGGGTCATGCGCGGCAATAACTGGCTGCTGTTCGGCGTGTCCATCGCGGTCTTCGCCTTCCTCCTCATCGCCCACAAGCAAGTCACCGAGGGCTGGACGGAACGTTACTACGCCCTGGCCATGATCCTCGGCGGCATCGTCGGCAACTCCATCGATCGCGTCTCGCGGGGCAAGGTGGTCGACTTCCTCGATTTCCATCTTGGCCCCCACCATTGGCCGAGCTTCAACGTGGCCGACAGCGCCCTTTGCGTCGGCGTGGGGATCATCCTGCTCTCCAGTTTCCTGCGGAAACACCCCCCCGCGCCCCCCGTCAATGAATGAGCCGCCGCTGCTGGTGATCTTGGGGCAGACGGCCTCCGGCAAGAGCGAGCTGGCGTTGGAGCTCGCCCGCCTCCTGCCCGTCGAGATCATCTCCGCCGACTCCATGCAAGTCTACCGCGGCATGGACATCGGCACCGCCAAGCCCAGCCCCGCCGAACAGGCCGCCGTCCCCCACCATCTTATCGACCTGCTCGACATCCACGAGCCCCTGGACGTCTATTATTACGTGGAGCAAGCCACGGCCGCCCTCGCCGCCATCCGCGGCCGCGGCAAATTCCCGCTCTTGGTCGGCGGCAGCGGCCTCTACGCGCGCGCCCTGCTCTACGGCCTCGACCCGCTCCCCGCCGACCCTGTCCTGCGCCACCGCCTCGACGCCGAGTTCGCCGGCCCCGACGGCCTAGCCCGTTTGGAGCTCCTCATGGCCGAACGCGATGCCGCCGCCCTCGCCGCCTGTGGCGGACACCACCGCAAACTTCTCCGCGCCCTGGAGGTGCTTGAGCTCAGCGGCGTCTCCATCACCGCGTCCCGGCAGGCTTGGGGCGAGCCAAAGTTGCGCCACGACGTCCGCTGCTGGCGCGCCAACCGCCCCCGCGCCGAGGTCTTCGAGCGCATTGGCCGCCGCGCCGCCGCCATGCTCGCGGACGGCTGGCTAGAGGAGACCTCCCGCCTCGTCGCCGCCGGACTGCTCGAAACCCCCACCGCCCGCCAGGCCATCGGCTACGCCGACATCGCCGCGCACTTGCGGGGGGAACTCGCGTTCGACGCCTTGCGGGAACGGATCGTCTCCGCCACCAAGAAACTCGCCCGCCGTCAGGACACCTGGTTCAAACGCCAGCATCCCGAGGCGGTGGACATCGACCTCACCCAGGGCGTCGCCCATCTGGCCGCCCAGCTAAAGGAGGCATTATGACCCCACGCGACGGAAGCATCTCCACCGACATCCTGGTGATCGGCGCCGGCCCGGCCGGCGCCACGGTCGCCCGCCGTCTGGCCGAGGCCGGACGCGACGTCCTGCTGCTGGACAAGGCCGTTTTCCCCAGACCCAAACCCTGCGGCGGCGGCATCCCGCCCCGCGCCGTCAGGCTCCTCGACGACGACGTCTTCACCGTCGCCGAAGGCAAAATCTCCAGCGTGGCGCTCGACGGCGCCTGGCTGGGCCGCGCCCTCTTCCCGACCGATGGCACGCTGGTGGTCGACCGCAAGGTCTTCGACAACTACCTAGTGGCCAAGGCCCTGGTCGCCGGGGCGCGGTTCCTGCCCGGCCGCCCGTTCCGGAAAATCCTGGGCCGCCCCAACGGCGGTTACCTGGTCGAAAGCAGCGAGGGTTTGCGGATCGAGACCAAATGGCTCTGCGCTTGCGACGGGGTCTTCAGCCCGACCGCCCGCGCCCTGGGCTACCCCAAGGCTCCGCACGGTTTCTGCCTGGAGGGCCAACTGCTCATGCCCGACGGCTTGCGCGGTCCGGCGGGGGAGCTGGCGATCTTCAACATGGTGGTCGGCAACGGCTACGCCTGGGCCTTCCCGCGGAGGCAGACCAAACGCTACAACATCGGCATCGGCGTGGCCGCGCCCCACGGACCGGGCCTGAAGCCCTGGTTGGACAAATTCCTGGCCAAGACCCCCGAGCTGCGCGACGGAGTGCTGGACGGCCCCCTGCGCGGCGGCATGATCCCCGACTTCAACCACGAGCTGCCCGACCGCGCCCGCGACGGCGCGTTCCTTTTGGGCGACGCCGCCACCTTGGCCGACCCGCTGACGGGCGAGGGCATCGGCGCGGCCATCATGTCGGGCGAGTTCGCCGCCAAGGCGCTGCTGGGCGACCATCCGGAGGAGCGTTACAACCAACTGCTGGAGGCGGAGATACTTTGCCAACTGCGGATCGCCCGCCGGGCGGCCCTGCGTTTCCGCGCCTGCAAGCCCTGGCAGGTGGCGTTGATGCTGAGTTTGCCCCCGGCCCGGAAAAAAGCCGCCATGTTCGCCGACATGCTCTCCGGACGCCTCGACTACCGCGAGCTCTACCGCCGCACCCACGGCGGGAGGGATTTCCGGGGCTAAATAACCATGGTCCAGGTCGAAGATCTGGTCGCCTCCGCCGGCGACAGAGGCGGTCGCCGCAGGCGAAATGCTTTTTTGCCTCCGCTTCCAACACCCCCCTTGACATTCCACCGCCATGCCCTTATTATATTGTACAATAATAAAATACAACGAACAACAATATTGTACAGCAGGGCGTGATGGAAACGAAATCGACACGAAAGAGCCTGATCCAGTCCGTCGAGCGGGCCTTGAACATCCTGGAGATGGTCCGGGACAACAAGGGGCCGGCGCGGGCGGTGGAGATCGCCCGCGCGGTGGGGCTGAGCCCGGCGGCGGCGAACAACATCGTGCGCACCTTGTTCATCCGTGGCTATCTCGACCAAGACGCGGGCGGGCATTACGTGCTGGGGGGGCAATCCTATCTGCTGGGAGTGGCGGCCGACGCCTGGGGCGACCTGCGCAACGCCGCCCGCGACGCGATGCTCGAAGTTAGCCGGGCCACCGGCAACCTTTGTTTCCTCGGGGTGGAATACCAAGGACAGATCGTGGCGGTGAACCTGGTGGAGGGCTCCGGCCCGTTGGTGACGCCGCGCAACCAGAATTGGACCGACCAGTTCCATTGCACCGCGGTCGGCAAAATCTTGCTGGCAGGCATGGCGCCGGAACGCTACGCGGAGCTCAAAGGGCGCCACCAGTTGCGTAAACTGACCGAACGCAGCATCACCGACTGGGCGAAACTCGAACTGGAGCTCGACTTAGTCCGTTCCCGCGGCTATTCCCTTTGCGTCGACGAGAGCGTCTTCGGCGTCACCTCGATGGCGGTGGGTATCGCCGCGGCGGACGGGAAGCTGGAGGCCGCGCTCGCCTTGGTGTTCTCCAGCTATTACCTGACCCCCGCCTACGAGGCCGAGGCGCTGGCCAAACTGCGGGCCGCCGCCCAGGCGGTCGAAGGGAGGCTCCGGGCCAAATGACGACGGCGGTCATCTGGTGTTTGGCGACCGGGGCGTTGTGGACCGGGGTCGGGGTTTATTTCAGCGCCATCAACCGGCAAGGGCGCGACCCGATCCTCTTCAACCTGTGCAGCGCGGTCTTCCTGTTGGCGCTTTGTTTGGGGACGGTCAGGTGGTCGGGACTGTTGGCGGGCGATTGCGATCATTTCGAGTTGATAAAATTTTTGGTGGTTATGCTTCTGGCCGGGGGGGCGTTGGCGGGGGGGATGGTGCTGATGATCGTGGCGATGCGCCGCGGCCTGCCGGACGTCGCCTGGTCGATTTGCCAGTCGTCGATGGTCATCCCGTTCGCCTTGGGGGTGCTGTGGAACGGGGAACGCGCCGGTGGCGTCAACGTGCTGGGCATGGTGGCGATCCTCGTTGGGATAGCGGTGTTCGGCCGCCGGAAGAAGACGGAGGGGACGGGGCAACGCTGGTTCCCCCTGGCGTTGGGGGCGTTCGCGGTGATCGGGGCCGGGCAGTATTTTTTCAGCCTGCCTTCGTACTGGCCCGGCTGGAGCGACCGCTACGCGTTGCGCATCCCGACGCAGGCGGCGGGGGGGCTGGCGTTCCTGCTCGTCCTGGCCCGCCCGGGAAAACTGTTGGAGCTCGACCGGATCGCCTGGCTGCACGGGGCGCTGTTCGCCGTCCTGACTTTCGCCGGGCGCTTCGCCCTCTACCAAGCGATCGACGCCTTGGCGGCGCTGCGGCTGGTGGCGATCGCCTATCCCGTCTGCCTGGGGCTGAGCATCCTCGGGTTCGTGTTCTACCATGCGCTATGCCAACGGCGGTTGAGCCTGGCGGCGGCGACGGTCTCCGCGTTGTTGGTCGCCGGCCTGTTGATGCTGGGCTATAGATAATGATTACCATGACGGTTTGACAGAACCCTCAACAAGATAAGGAGTTAGCAAATGATCAACTACGCTCTCGACATCACGCCCTCCAAATACACCCCCTTCAAACGTGGCGAGCCCATCCGTTTCTCGCCGCACCTCAAAGCGGACTACCACCAGATATTCTCCGGCAAGTTGTCCTGGCGGTTGCTGTGGAACAGCTTCGAGGAGCTCGGCCACGGGGAGCTGGACTTGGCGGAGCCCTGCGGTTACGTCGAGCACGTCCCCGACCGTCCCGGAGTGGTCCAGTTGCATTGTGAATACCATGATGATTCCGGGGCCGCCATCAGCTCCAAGGCCGGCGTGGCGGTCGAGCCGGGGGAGATCGTCCCCGCCACCCCCTCGCCCCACGACTTCAACCAGTTTTGGAACGGCTGGAAGGAGCGGCTGGCGGCGGTTCCCGTGAATCCCGCGGCGAAGCGGCTTCAACATCGGCAGTTCGACGCCTATGACATCAGCGCCGACAGCCTCGGAGCTCGACAAGTCCGAGGCTTGCTGCTGGCGCCCCGGGACGCCGCGCGTGGTTCCTGCCCAGCGGTCGTCTATTTCCAAGGGGCCGGGGTCAGATCCGCCCGCAGCGAACTTATGTTCAACCTCCTCGACGCCGGTTTCATGACGCTGGACGTCAACGCCCATGGCTTGGATAACTTCAAAGACATCGACTTTTACAACCGTTCGCCGGGCTTGGACGACTATGCGTGGCGCGGCTTGGACGGCGGCGATCCCGCCGAGTGCTATTTCCTGCACATGTTCCTACGCGCCAAGCGGGCGCTGGACTTCGTCGCCACCCGTCCGGAATGGGATGGGCGGAACCTGATTGTCCGCGGTTCCAGCCAGGGGGCGTGGCAAGCCTTCGCGGCCGCCTATCTCGACGACCGCGTGACCGCCCTGGCCGCGGACATCCCGGCCGGCTCCGACCTCCTGGGCGGCGGTTGGCCAATTTGCGGGAGCATCCTCGACATGGACGCCCCGAGACGTGGGCGGCTCGCCCAGGTCGCCCCTTACTTCGACAACGTCAATTTCGCTCTGGGCGTCAACGTCCCAGGGCGTATCGCCTTCGGTTTGGCCGACGACGTCTGCAAGCCCGACGGAGTCTACTCCGTCGCCAACGCCTATGCCGGCCCTTTGACCGTCGAGACCGACTGCTGGCGTGTCCACAACACGACCCTGGCCGATTTCTGCGGGGTGCAGGAGTTCATCAAAGCGCAGGCGGGACAAGCCTGAAAACGCCCTGAGGGTAACGTAAAGATCGCCAATGGAAAAGGAATGAAAATGGACGACATTGTCATTGAGGCGGCGCGGCGGCGCCTGACGCTCTCCGGCCGTAACGGAGCCATCTTGAGCTTGTTGTCGGACGGGGAGGAGCTGTTGCTTCCGGCCCAAGAGCTTTTCACGTTACACTTCCGCAGTGGCGACCGGGAGCTGTTCCCGGTCTCCGGCTCGGAGTTCCCCGCCTTCGGCCGCGAGGAGGAGCGCCTGGTCTTCGCGGACAACGGCGCCTTCCCTTCCCTGAGGGTGGAGATCGAGCTCAAGACCACCGCGGACGGCTTCTTCCTCTTCCGCCCGTCCGTGCTGGGCATCCCGGAGGGGATCACGCTGGAGCTGGTCGACCTGCCCCAGCTCGTCGTCAGCGACAAGGGCCAGTTGTTCTGGCCCTATAGCGAAGGGCAGCTCGTCCGCGAGCCGTCGCGATATCCCTTCAAGCAGGCGTCTTTCCCCGACACTTTCGGCGGCTATTATCCTGGCGCTTGCCAAATGCAGTTCCTCGCCCATTACACCGACAAGGGCGGAGTCTATTTCGCCGCGCATGACCCCGTCCACGGCTCCAAGACCATTGGCGGCGGCGGCGACGGCTCCCAGCGTGTCCGGCTGCATCTGGACACCTTCTGCGGTTCGGACAACCATGCGGAATACCGCGGCGATTTCGACTATGTCGTCGTCGCGTTCCACGGCGACTGGATGGACGCCGCCGCGATCTACCGCGGCTGGATCAGCCGCGACGCCCCCGCCTTGAGGACGAAACCCAGCTTGCCCGGGTGGGTCTCGGAGTCCCCGGTCGTCGTGATCTATCCGGTCCGCGGCTCCGGCGACATCACCGCAGAGCCCAACTGCTATTTCCCCTATGAGAACGCCATGCCGCATGTCCGGGCCTTGGCGGAGAAATTCGACGGCAAAGTCCTGTGCCATTTGATGCGTTGGGATGGCAACGCCCCCTGGGCTCCCCCTTATTGCTGGCCACCGCTGGGAGGCGCCGAGCTCCTGGCGCGTTTCCGCGACCAGCTACACGCCGAGGGACATCGGCTCGGAGTGTATTGCTCCGGGACGTTCTGGACGCTGAAAAGCAAAATCAACGACTACAGCACCGAGGAGCGGTTCGAGCGCGAAGGCTTGCTCCGCTTCATGACCCGCGGCCCCAAGGGCGAGTCGAAACAGCTGCAATGCGGTCAAATACGGGAGGGCTTCGGCCTCTGCGTCTCCGAGCGGTGGGCGAGAGAGCTCTTGAGGCAGCAGGTCAAGGACATCGCCGCGGCGGGCATTGACTTCGTCCAGTTCTTCGACCAGAACCTGGGAGGCGCCTCGCTCCTGTGCTATTCCCGGGAGCATCAGCATCCCTCGACGCCGGGGCGCTGGCAAACGGAGCGCATGACGAGCCTGCTGGACGAGATGAGCGCCGACATAAAGCAGTCCGGCAGTGAAATGATCATGGGGACGGAGTGCGCCGCCGCGGAGCCCTATCTCAACGGTCTGCCGTTCAACGATCTGCGCGCCGGTTTCTGCATTGGGGCGGGGGGCATGCCCGTCCCCGCCTACGCCTTCGTCTTCCATGAGTGGTGCGAGAACTTCATGGGCAATGAATGCGACAACTCCAAAAGGATAGATTGCGAGAGGAGTCCGGAGAACCTGCTTTGGCGCCTCTCCTATTCGTTCAACGCCGGGGCGTTGCTCTCGGTCACGTTGCGGGACTATGGCGTCATCGACTGGGGCGCCGCCGCGGACTGGAGCTCAAAACCGCCGGACCAGGAGGCGGTGACGACCTTGATCCGCAACCTCAACCACATGCGGCGGAAGTATCCGGAGTTCCTGCAAAAGGGGAAGATGTTGAAACCGCTCATGGGAATTGAATGCGGGGAATATATCCTCCACCTCCCCGACCGCGACGAGCCTCTCGCTTCGCTCGCCCATTCCAGTTGGGAAGCGCCGGACGGGACGAGAGCCCAGTTCATAACCAATTTCCTGCCGCGTCCCCAAACCGCCACCTGCCAGCTCACCGGGGGGATGGGCGCCAAGCTTGACGGGAAGACGCTGCGAGGACGTTTCACGCTTGACCTCCCCCCGCTGAGCGCCTTGGCGCTGGAGGTTGTGGAATGAACATCAACAAGGAGGGAAGAACGATGAGACATCGTCCGCTGATCCCGATGGGGGCCATCACCGGCAAACCGTCGCGGGAGGAGTTGCGCCAAATGTTGGAGAGCTACCGGCAAGCCGGGATCGATCAGTTCCTGATCTATCCCCGCAGCGGCTTGGAGGTCGAATACATGGGCGAGGAGTGGCTGGAGATCTGCCGCCATATCATCGAGTTCTGCGCCGAGCATGACATGGCCGTCTGGCTCTACGACGAGTACAACTGGCCCAGCGGCAACTGCAAGGGGAAAGTCGTCGGGCGCGACCCGGCGTTCGCCGCCCAGAAGCTGGTCGCCTTCTCCGCCATCGAGCGCCTGAGGCCGGGATATTTCTGGACGAAAGTCTCAATCCCCATCTATGTGGACGTGCTCAACCCGGCGGCGGTGGATTGCTTTATCGAACTCACCCACGAGACCTACCACCGCCGCTTCGGGAAATATTTCGGTTCGACCATCAAGGGCGTCTTCACCGACGAGCCCAGCTTCATGTACCTCATGCAACGGCCAGTGGTGGGAGCCGCGCTGGAGCTGCCTTGCTATGACAGCTTGGAGGAGGACTACCTCCAGGCGGCCGGGAGCGGCCTGCTCCCCGACCTCGAACTCCACCTCGCCGGCGACACGCCCCCGCGGCTTTGGCGGAACTACCATGCGCTGATGGGCAAGAGGTTCCGCCAGGCGTACCTGGAAAGAATCCGGGGATGGTGCGACCAACATGGCGTCCTCTCCACCGGCCATTTGATGGACGAGTTGGACTTGAGGAAGGCGATAACTTGCAACGGCAATCCCGTCGCCGCCATCCAGGCCTTCTCCATGCCCGGAATGGACGAGATCTACACCCACGCCCGCTTCGAGGACATCGAATGGTGCACCCTCAAGCTGCTGGAAAGCGCGATGAACGGCCCGCGGACCGAAGCCCTCGCCGAGCTCTTCGCCCTGGGGCCGTCCGACATGACGCTCGCCACAATGCGAATGATGATCCACGTGGCCGCGTTGCATGGCGTCAACCATTTCGTCACCGCCGTCTCGGCCCTCGACGCCCGGGGCAACGTCGAGAAGCCAGTCTACTATAACCCCGTCGCCCCCACCCAGCCATGGTTCCCCCACATCGGCGCCTTGAACGAGGACGCCGCCGCCGCCGCGGAGCTAGCCCGCCGGAAAGCCACCGCCAGCGTCGCCCTGCGCTATCCGCAGCGGCTCGCCGACGCCAATTGGAACGACAAGCTTGAGCTAACAATCGACTTCACCGAACTGCTCCGTTCCTTGGTCGACCGGCAATGGGAGTTCCGCCTCGTCGGCGACGACGAAACCCCGGAGCCCCACTACGCCGTCGTGCTGGCCATGAACGCCGACGGCGTCCGCGACGAGCGCTCGGGAACCCAATTCCCCGACATCCCGGCACTGCTCGCCTTTCTGGAACGTTCCCTGACCCGCCGCGCCTGCTTGCGGGACAAGGACGGAAAACTCGTCGGGCGGATTCTCCTGAAATCCTTCGACGACGGCTCCGTTTGTGTCGTCAACACCTCCGAGGAGCAGTTGCGGGAGGTGACGCTGGGCGACGACTTTTTCGACCTGCCACCCCGCAGCGTGGCCAGCTTCCCCCGCCCAGCGACGAAGTTCGGGAAAACCCTCGACCTCAACGAGCGCCGCTTCAGTTGCCGGATAACGGGCGTCAACACCCGGCGTTGTATCTTCACCGACAACCAGGAAGTGACCGTAGAGACGGAAACCGCCGTGAAGGTCATCTTCGCCCTGCGGCGCTACGGCGGCGACGCCGCGCTGACGCTCGACGGCGCGGAGCTTGAGGCGGTTGCCCCTTGCGCCTTCCTCCCGGTGGGGTTGAAATCTTTGTATCGGGAGACGGCTCCGCTGACGTTGGCCCCCGGAAAACACGTCCTGCGCCTGACCAACGGCGCCAAAGACTTGCCCTATTTGCCGCTGGCGTTCGTCGCCGGGGATTTCGCGCTCGGCGCGGACAAGGTCTTACGCCCGTCGCCCCGCGAGGCCAAGATCGGCGATTTCTTCGCCAGCGCCTTGCGGGAATACGTCGGGACGGCGGTTTTCAGCGGCGAAGTCGATCTGGGCGGCCATGAGAGCTTGGCCGTGGAGCACGAGGGCATGGTGGTCGAGCTCCTGCTCGACGGGCGTTCGCTGGGGCCGCGGCTCTGGGCCCCGTTCGTCTGGGAAATCCCGCCGGAGCTGCGCCGGAAAGCCAAAGTTGAGCTACGGGTGGCGACGAGCGTCGGCCCCTTGTTCGCGGACTACCCCCTGCATGTCGCCGACGCTGGTTGGCTGGCCAAGTACTGGCCAGGGAAACCGGGATGAGCGGCGTTTGCTTTTCGTCCCCTCCTGGAATATAGTTGCTCGCCGGGGATGTCCCGGCCGAGCAAGCTCCCAGATGACAGGATCACCCTTATGTCCCGCCGCCGTCCCATGAACTTCGGGCGTTTCGATTACGCCACCTTCCTGACGTTCTTCGTCTACGCGGCCAGCTCGCTGGTCGTGCCGGTCGCCTTGGTCGTGCTGGCCCGCGACCTGGGGTTCTCGCTGGAGAAGGGCGGGATGACTGCGGGCGGCTTGCTCCAGCTCGGGCGGTCGACGCCGATGGTGTTCGCGATGGCCCTCTGCGGCTTCGCCGCCGGGCGCTGGGGCAAACGGCATATCTTCGGCTACTCGGTGCTGCTGATGGGCCTGGGGCTAGGGATTTGCGCCTTCGCCCCTACCTACGGTATCCTCTTCCTGGCGTTGATGCTGGCCGGTTTGGGCGAAGGCGTCATCGAGGGGCTCGCGACCCCTTTCGTCCAGGAGCTCCACCAGGACGACCACGGGCGCCACATCAACTTCTCGCACGGGTTCTGGTCGGTGGGGGTGTTGGTGACGGTGCTGGTGTCGGGGGCGGCGCTGACGTGGGGCGTCTCCTGGCGGGTCCTGGTCGGGGCGGTGGCGCTGACGGCCGTCGTCCCGGCGTTGATGCTGCTGTTGCCGCCGAGCAAGGGCCACCCCCTGGCCGAACACCGCGAGCCGCTTCATTGGACGACCGTCTGCCAACAAGCCGCGGCGATCGTCCGCCTGCCGCGGTTCGGGCTTTATTTCGCGGCGATGTTCCTGGCGGGCGGCGGCGAGTTCTGCCTCACCTTCTGGTGCGCCAGCTACATCCAACTGAACTTGTCGCCCTCGGCGTGGGCGGGGGGGCTGGGCACCGCCTTTTTCGCCGCCGGGATGGTGGCGGGCCGGACAAGTTGGGGCCTCCTGGTGCCGCAACGCCATTTGAAGCGGCTGATCGTCGCTTCCGCCGTCGGCGGGACGCTGGTGACCTTGCTGCTGCCCATGACCAGCGGGTTCTGGCTGTTTTGCGCCCTGCTCTTCCTGGCCGGGGTGGCGACCGCCCCGTTCTGGCCGAGCCTGATGAGCCATTGCGCCGAATGCCTCAAAGGGGTGGACACGACGATGTTGTTCATCCTGCTTTCCTGCGCTGGCGTCCCAGGCTGCGGCTTCTTCGCCTGGCTGATGGGCTACATCGGCAACCACGGCGGGCTCAACGCGGCGTTCTACCTGGTCCCGGCCTGTTATGGCTTGCTGGGGCTGCTGGTCGCGTTCGATGGCAAGAGATTGTCGCGGAACAACCTTCCCGCCTGAAACTTCTCCCCGTGAAAGTCTTTTTCCTCCCCCCTCTTGACAGAAACGCTGAACAGCCATATACTGTACACAGATGAACAGAGAGGCGAGCATGATATGCCGGATTTGACCAAAGAGTATGAACCGATCTATGTGCGGCTGAAAAGCCGTCTGCGCGGGGATATCCTGAGCGGGCGCCTGAAGAGCCTGAGCAAGCTGCCGACGGTGCGGGAACTGGCGGCCGAGGCGGGGGTCAGCGTCGGCACTATGGGCCGGGTGGTCGGCGAACTGGTCGACGAGGGGCTGTGCATCCGGCGGCCGCGCATCGGCGTCTACGTCAACCGGGAAAGCGCCTTGGACGGACGGAAGACCGTCATCCATCTGCATGTTGGCTCCCAACCGCACGCCGAGGATTACGGGCAACAGGTTCTGGCCCTGGACGACTCCCGCCTGTATCCCCATTGCGACATCCAGAACTGGTACGTCCCCGCAGAGCGGCTGCGTCCGCCGACGTTCAGCCGCGAGCTGGAGAAGCTCCGCTCGGAAACCCCCGACTGTCTGCTGCTGAGCGCGCCCGCGCTGGAACGGGACGCAGTGAAACGGCTCATGGAGCTGCCTTTCCCGACGTTGTTCATCGGCGACTTCTTTTTCGGCGAGCTGCGCGACCCCGACCTCAACTTGATCCGCGAGGACAGCTCGGAACGCGGCTACGAGCTGGTGAAGGCCGTCCAGGCGGCGGGCGGCCGCTCGGCGGCCTTTTTCGGCGGAGCTCCGGACCATTTCTATGTCAAGCTGCTCCGCGCCGGCGCCGACCTGGCGGCCCGGGAGTTCGGCATCGTTTTGCGCTATTGCCAATTGGTCGACGACGGCTACGAGGCTTTATCCGAGGCGGGGCTCCAAGCGGCGAAGCGGGAACACCTCGAAGCGATGTTGCGGGCCGGGCGTCCGGACGTCCTGCTCTTTGACGGCCACACCGAGATCGACATCATCGCCCGGATCGTGGAGGAGCTTGGCCTGACGCCGGGCAAGGACATCAAACTGATCTCCAACCGGGAACTGGTCCCCGGCTGTATTTTCGTGCAGCCGGACTACGCGCCGTTCCGCCGCGAGGCCGCCGAACTCATCACCCGAATGGCCAACGACCACAATTTTCATCCGGGCTCCAGGACACTGAGCGGCAAAGTCAAATACCGTCTGGTCACCATCAACGCGTTGTAGCGGAAGGATTGGCAATGAGAAAATTTTTCACGCTTGTGGAACTCCTGGTGGTTATCGCCGTCATCGCAGTTTTGGCAAGCCTCTTGTTCCCGGCGCTGGGCCTCGCCAAAGGCAAGGCGAACGCAATATACTGCCTGAACAATCTCCGGCAGTCAGGACTGGCTCTAAACTCCTATGCCAACGACTATGATAGCTATCTGCCTCCACCTTGGGGCCCTCCTTATTTGACGACATGGGGCATGAATCTTATGATGCTGAAGTATTTGAACAATCTCAAACCCATCGTTTGCCCATCGCAGCTCTTCTATGGCGACCTTGACCATAGCGATCTCAGCAACAGCGCAATATGGAGCCTGGCCTGGCAGACTTACGGTTACAACTGCAGCCTGATGCCGTACCATACCGACAGGGCGTACCAGCCCCGTCTGGGCAATAAAATCTTCGGGGCCGAGCCGTCGTCAAGCGTCAACCTGGCCGACACCATGGCCTATTCCGCTGGAAAACTGTGCCAATATGCCGTTTTCGCCAGCTCCGCGCCCCCGTCGTTCGCAACCAACTCCAGCGTCAACGACGGCGCCGGCGCCTTTGGAGGAAGCGCCTGCATGAGGCATAGCAACAGAACCAACGTCCTGATGTTCGACGGGCATGCCCAGTCGGCGTCCGGCTCCGAACTCAAATCGTCATACCGCTTCACGGGCGGCAGGAACGCCAAAGGCGTGCCGGTCACCTTCTGAGCCAATCCACAAACTTTAAGGGACAGCGCCGATGAGAACATGGCTATACCGCATCGCCACCGCATCGCTGGCGGTTCTTTGCCTGACAACCGCGGGCCTCGCCGCCTCCAGCGACTTGGTTTGGGAGTTCAACCAATTCTCCGACCCCGGCTCGCAAGGCTGGCGTTTCCAGAACTTCGCCCAAGCGCGCGTCGATCCGGCCGCAGGGCTTGTCCACCTGGAATGGCAAGGAACGGCGCCGGAACTCGTCCAGCCGTCCTATTCCAAGTCCTTTGTCCCGGCGAAGGACTATGAGGCGGTTGAGGTCAAGATGAAGGCGGGCACAACGCCGGGCAACGCCTTGTCGCTGCGCTTGCAATGGCAGCGGAACGGCGTGAAGACGCCAGGCGTGCTTACGTTGCCGGTCGACGCCGACCAGAAATTCCATGTCTACCGCTTCGACCTCGCCAAAGCGGCGGCTTGGGTGGGCAAGGACGATTTCGTGAGAGTTTCCCTGCTGCCGACATGTTCGCCAAACAGCGGCGCCGCCGCGATCGACATCGACTCCATCAAATTCGTCCCGACGTTGGCGGCGGCGTTGGCGGAACTCTCCGCGGTCGCCGACACGCGCCTCTCGGCCGCCGAGTCGTCACTGGCGGGTTTTGAGCGGCGCGGCATCAACGTCCCCGGCGCCGCGGCGGACCTCGCGGCGCTGCGCCAAGGCTTCATGCGAACGATGGCGACGGGGGAAAAGGCGCTGCCGCTGTTCGCTCCGCTTGAGCGGCTTTTCTCCGGCGTCTACCGCAAGCTGGACTGCGGCCGCAGACTCGAAATGCTGGACGAGTCCGCCCAGGCGATCTCCAAGACGTTGGCGTTCAGGCGAACCCAAGGCGAAAGCGTCCCGACCGCGGCGCCCGACACGCTGGACACGTTGCGGCAAGAATTGGCGGCGGGCAAGTTCCCCGAGGTCGAGGCCGGCCTCGCCGCCGCCGAGCAACGCCAGCGTGCTTTCTGGAACGCCCTCTGCGAAGGGGATGGCAAAGCCACGCCCTGGCAGCTCGGCGTCAGCGACGCCAGCTTCGGACGCTTCGGCTGGGAGCTCAAACTGACCGGACTGGTCTTCCAGGGCGACGGCAGGGAAAGCCTTTCGCGCGGCGGCTATTTCGTCTGCGCCAATGGTTATAACCAGAACTTGCGGTTCTCGCCGGTCGGCGCGAAGTATTCCGGGCAGCGCACGCTGAAGGACGCCTCCTGGGTGTCCGGCGAGTGGGAACACCTCTACAAGACCGCCGCCGGGAAAGAGGTGTCCTGGGACTTCAAGCACAGCCTCCTGGCGCCCGGGACGTTGCTTGAAACCAACGCCGCGGCTGTCAGCTTTTCCATCAACGTCGGCAAGGACTTCGGCCCGACGGCGATCCTGGCGCCGACGGCCGACGGCCCCAAGCTCTTCCCCTTCTCCCCGGAGACCACGCAAATCCCGCTCTCGGAGAACTGGATGCTGCTCCTCTGCGACAACGGCTTCCCCGCCGTCCCTTGGCTGCTGACGTTCCAGAAGCGGCCCGACTCTTTCACCTGGACAAAGGAAGACTTGGTGGTTCAGCGCGCCGGCGGCGTCGGCAGGGTGGGGATGTCAAATCCCTGGGGCGTCCGTCCCCTGCCCATCGACTTCTCAAAAGGCTGGGCCGCAGCTCCGCCCGACGCCGTGGCGCAAAGCCGCCGTATCGCCGCCATCATGAACTGCTACCCCTACAAGTGCGACGAGTATTTCGCCGTCGACAAGCGAGAGGGGAAAATATCCGTCGCCGAGGTTGTCCACCATCTCAAGCTAGAGAACGACTGGGACACGGAAGGCGTCCGCGTGGCTCCACTTCCGCCCGTGCTCGCCTTCGCCGCCGAGACCGGCTATCCGGCGACCCTGCCGAAAGACCTCGTGGACTACGGGATGCCGACGATCTACGGCCCATACCTGGCGAAGCAAGGCGACCAAGTGGCGTACAGCCTGCCAATCCCTGACCTCCGCTATCCCACGCCCCTCAAGACCAGCGCCTTCCCCCAAAGGCAGGCGGAAGCCAACGACCTCGTCAAGACCTTCTATCCCGTCAGGTTGGAATCCATGCTTGGAGGAGCCACCGCCTCCTACAGCAACGTGCTCCCGTCATGGTGCCTGCTGGACGCCCAATCGCAGCAAATCCTCGAGGAAAACGGCCGCCTCTCCTTCCTCAAGTACTTCGACATCATCGGCAAGCTCGGGACTTTCGACCTGAACAGCGCCAACTTCACGCTTGAGCGCACGGAGCCGTTCACCGGCCTGCCATACATGGTCTACGGCTGGAACGTGATGAGCAACGGACAGCGGGTCTATGGAGACATCACCAATTTCGTGGGCTTCAAGCTCTACCCCCTCTACCTCCATTGCATGTACAGCGGCGACTGGAAAATGCTTCGGGACAACTGGAGCAAAGTGCTCCGGATCTTCGAGGTCTGCCCCCGCCGTTGCGACTGGGCGGTGATGGGGCAGTCCTGCATGGAGCAGTACTTCCTGCACAGCATCGACATGGGGCCTGACTCCTGGTGCGCCCCAGTGGCCATGGTCAATCTGGCGGAAGCTATGGGGGATTTGCGCAGCGCCGACCTCGCCCTCTACATGGCAGCCAAGCAGGCCGTCCCGCTAACCACCGCCTTCAGCAAAAGAAAATGGGACGAACGGTTCAACAGCCGTTTTGACGAACGTCTGGACGTCCCCGAATCTGGCTACACGGACAGCGGCTACGTCTGCCCCGGATGGAACAAAGTCTCCTTGCTGTACAATTTCATTATTGGCTGTATTCATTCCCCGGAATGCCTCAACCTCTACCGCGACTTTTGCCCGGACGCGGCCAAACTGTTCGAATATTCCACCATGGAGCGTTTCAATCCGCAATGGCATGACCCGAAATTCATGGACTATGGGAAGAACTCCCCCGGGCCGGTTTCGCACCATTTGCTTTTGCGCGAAGCGCTGGGCGAACCAACCGACAAGCTGGAGGCGTTGCTTGGCCAAGCTCTGCTTGAGAACTCCGGAGAGCCCTTGGGCAAATATTTGGAAATGGGCGAATTGCCTGCGCTCAAATCCATCTCCGTCGCCTTCCTGGTCGGCCGCGACGCGCCCTGCCAGCTCGCCGCCTGGACTCCCGCCCGCCTCCTCGCCGCCGAATATGACGACACGTCGCGGAAAGTCACCGCAAATTTCCTTTCCAGCTCGCCTTTCACGGTCAGCGTCATCAGCCAGACGAAGCCCGCCGCCGTCAACGTTGGCGGCGACGTCCTCCCCGCAAGCAAATGGTCTTTCGCCGCCAGCCGCCGGGAACTCCTCATCCCCGTCGAACAGACGGGGAAAGTCACCGTCGTCCTTAACTACCCCGGCTGGACGCCCCCCAACAGGCCCCCCCTCGCCGCGCCGCCGCAGCAAACCACGGTGACCCCGGAAACCCTCATCTGCAAAGCCGAAAGACAACGCGCCGGAAAAATCGCCACTACGGAAGACAACTACCAAATCGGCGAAGCCCTTTGCCTGGACATCGCCCCGCGCCTCAACATGGATCTGCGCTGCGCCGCCCCTTGCCCTTGGCTTGGCCGCCACCTCGCGCCAGGAGAAAATCCGGAGTCCAGCGGCGTGATGGCCCTGCCCAAAGGCCTGCAAGTCTTCAGGGGCGTGCCCTTTCAGGTCGCCGATCCGCGCTTGAACAACGGCCATGCCGCCCTGGGCCTAGTTGGCGCCAAAACCACAGGCCCCATCAACTTGGACGGAACCTTCAAAACGCTCTACTTCCTCCAGGCGGCCGCCTACGGCGACACCAACGGCGAACCCGTCCTGCGCTATGTGATCAAATATGCGGACGGCTCGTCCTCCGTCCTCGAGGTCAGGCCGGAACGGGAGATCGCCGACTGGCTGAGGCCAAGCGACGTCGCAAACGGCAAGTTGCTGCGCGTCAAAACCGGAGCGGAAAAAAACGCCGGACTCTTCGTCGTGGCCTGGCATAACACCCAATACGAAGTGATCGCAGTCCAAAATGCGATTGAAACACAACGCCCACTCAGGAAAATAGCCTCGGTGGAAATCGAATCGACGGGAAAAGCCGACGCGGTGGCCATCCTGGCGATAACCGGCGAAAAACCTTGAGGGATTAACAGGAGATTAACATGTTCGACACCAAAACGCCTTCACAAATGACGCTCAACTTCGCCGAGTACCAGGACAAAGTCCTCGGCTGCTGGACCGGGAAGAACATCGGCGGCACCCTCGGCGCGCCCTTCGAGGGCGACCGCGGCATGAACGCCGTCAGCTTCTACGCCCAAGACCTCGGCGGCGAGCCCGTTCCCAACGACGACCTCGACCTCCAGCTCGTCTGGCTCCAGGCCGCCGAGGAGAACGGCCTCTACCACCTCACTCCCCGCCTGCTCGGGGAATACTGGATGAACGGCGTCGCCAACCCCAGCGGCGAGTATTCCGTCTGCAAGGCCAACATCGCCAACGGACTCTATCCCCCGCTCTCCGGCTCCTGCAACAACGACGCCAAGAAGTTCAGCAACGGCGCTTGGATACGCTCCGAGATCTGGGCCTGCCTCTTCCCCGGCTCCCCCGACGAGGCCGCCGAGTTCGCCTACTTCGACTCCTGTTGCGACCACTGCGGCGAGGGCATCCACGCCGAGGTATTCACCGCGTCGCTGCAGGCCGCCGCCTTCGTCGTGTCCGACGTCAGGCGCTTGATCGAGATCGGGCTCTCCAAAATCCCCCAGGACTGCCGCGTGGCGCGCGCCGTCAAAGTCGCTTGCCAGCTCTTCGACCAAGGCTCCGTATTCCAAGACGCCCGGAACGCGGTCGTCAAGGACAGCGAAGACCTCGGCTGGTTCCAAGCGCCGGGCAACCTCGGCTTCGCCATCCTCGGGCTGCTCTACGGCGGCGGCGACTTCGGGAAAAGCGTCTGCCTCGCCACCAACTGCGGCGACGACACCGACTGCACCGCCGCCACCGTCGGCGCGCTGCTCGGGATCATCTCCGGCCGCTCCGGCATCCCGCAAAAGTGGATCGAACCCATCGGCGAGACCATCAAGACGGTGTCGCTTCATCCCTTCGACCTGGAAATCCCCAAAACGCTGGGGGCGCTGACGGAACGCGTCGTGAAGCTGGCGTTGGCGGCGCGACGGGAAAACCCCCTCCTGTTGCGTATCGCCCCCGAACCGACCGCGGTGGCGGAAAACTATCTGACCGGGTTAGCCGGTGGCGAGGCCGTCGAGAAACGGGTGTGGAACAAGTCGCCCTACGAGCTTGTCCTCGACCTGCCCTACGCCGAGCTGGCGGTGGACTATGAGGACGGCCCCTTCATCGTCCCGGGCGAAGCGAAACGGCTCACGTTGAGCGTCAGGAACACGCGGTTCTCGGAGCAGGTCGTCCATGTCGACTTCAAGCTGCCGGAGGGCTGGCGCGCCCTCCCCGCGGCGGGCGTCTCGCTCAACTGCATCCGGTTCTGCTCAACCAAGACCAGCGTCACGCTCATCCCCGGAGCCACGTCGGACATTTTCAGCCACGTGCCGCTGGAGGTTAGACTAGCGGGACGCTTCAACCCGACGCCGCTCTACCTCCCCTTCCAACTGAAGGGCGCGGCAAAGCATGAGTCTGAGGGGCATTTCCAGCCTGCATTGGACGAGAAGGACCGGCGTCTAGCGCGGGCCAACGCCCCCATGGACCGCTGAGCCACGGCGCGCATGGCGGCGACGCGGCCCAGCCGTATCGATTAGAAGCGGAACTTGGTGCCGGAGAGGCGGTTGGCGAAGTCGGCCAGGATCTTCTCCTCCTCGGCCTCGCCGCCGCGGGCGACGAAGGTGGCGCTGAAACGCACGTAATGGCCGACGTCGTCCCAAGGCACGGTGCTGATGAGCTTCTCGCGGATCATCCACTGGCTGAAGTCCTCGGCCGTGGCGAAGTCCTGCCCGCCCTCGACGCCCTTGGGGATGCCGACGTAGAGGTAGAACGTCCCTTCGGGCATCTTGGCGTTGAACCCCAGGGCCTTGAGGGCGGCGACGATCTTCCTGAGGCGCCGCTCGTATTTCGCCACGATGGAGGTGGTGATGGTCTTGTGGTTCCTCATGCCGGCGATGGCGGCCTTCTGGATGGCGGCGAACTGGCCGCTGTCGGCGTTGTCCTTGACGTTGGCGAAGGCCTTGACCGCCCCCTCGGCGCCGCAGACCCAACCGAGACGCCAGCCAGTCATGTTGAAGCCCTTGGACATGCTATGCAGCTCAATGGCGCAGTCCATGCCGCCGGGGACCGCGAGGATGCTCAGGGGGGCCGCGCCGTAGCTGAGCTGGGAGTAGGGGGCGTCGGAGACGATGAGGATGTCGTTGGCCTTGGCGAAGGCGATGGCCTTGGCGAAGAACTCCTTGGTGGCGGCCTTGCCGATGGGGTTGTTGGGGTAGTTGAGGTAGAGCAGCTTGGCGCGCCGCCTCTGGTCGGCGGTCAGGGAGTCGAGGTCGGGGAAGAAGTCGTTCTCCTCCAGGAGGGGCAGCTCGACGACCTCGCCGCCGAGGTACTTGCTCCAGGTGCCGAGGACGGGGTAGCCGGGGACGGTCATGACGGTGATGTCGCCGGGGTTGACGAAGGCGGCGGGCAAGAGGGCCATGGCGGACTTGCTGCCGATGGAGTGGTTGACTTGCGTGGCGGGGTCGAGCTTGACGCCATAGACCTCGAGCATGTAGTCGGCGGCGGCCTGCTTGAACTCGTCGACGCCGTTGTCGGAGTAGGTGCGGTTCTCCCACTTGGCGGCCTCGGCGGCGAGGGCGGCGACGACCTCGGGATAGGCCATGTCGTCAGGCTCGCCGACGCCCATGTCGATGATGGTCTTGCCGGGGTTGGCGGCGAGGGCGGCGCGTTTGGCGCGCTTGATCTTCTCGAACTTGTAGATCTTGGTGTCCTTGCCGAACATCTTCCCGCCGACGCGCTCGGCGAAAAGACCCTGCAAATAGCTGTCAGACATGTTTTTTCCCTATCGTTGAGTTGGTGGTCACAGAGGGAGCGGCTCGGAGCCTTTCCGGCCATAGACGACGGTTTTGACAGGGCGGCCGTCGTAGAGGAGGCGGCCCTGGGGGGCGAGGTCGAAGCGCCCGAGGGCGAAATCGCGGACGACGCCGGGGAAGACGAGCCAGTCGCCGCCCTCCTTGAGGCGTCCGAGGTTGTGCGCGGCGACTTCCTCCAAGGCGTCGTTGTAGCCGCCCTTGGGCTTCGCGGGGGGACGGGCGCCGAGGTCGTCGCCGAGCTCGTCGATGCTATGGTCCATCATGTCCACCAGCACGGGGGTGGAGACGCCGAGGACGGGGCCGGAGTCCATCTCGCCGCCCTCGCCGGTGTAAGGCTGGGCGAGGATGACGCTGGAGCGGAGGTGGTCGAAACCCGCGAGGATGGCGGTCTCGACGGGGAGGGAGTGGAGGCCGACGAGCAAACGGCGGCCCTGGCGCTCGACGGTGAGGTCGCCGGGATGGACGTTGAGGCAAGGGAAGTCGGCGGTGATGTTGCAGAGGGGGACGAAACCCGCCAGGACGGCGAAGTCGATGGCGTGGGGGCGGAGGAGCTCGCGGAGGGCGTCGGTCCACTCCTCGCGGACGCGGCGACCCTCGGGAGTCATGAGGCTGACGCGCGGCTGGCCGCGCTCGAGGTAAAACTTGAGGATGTCGAGCTCGACCAGGGGAAGTCCGTGGCGTTGGGCGATCTGCCGGGCGCGGCTGGTCTCGGGGCGGTCGGTCACCATGACCGCGGGGTTCCAGGGGCGTTCGTCGTCGCCTTTGATCGATTCGAGCAGTTTCTCGGCGTTGGTTCCGCCGCCGCTCATGAAAAGCGCCACGTTGGGGTTTGGAGGCATTTTGAAAAAATCTTTCGGAGCTACCATTGTATGACCGGTTTTTGAAATTATATTAGATTCTTGTGTCCTGCCGCAACCAAAATCCGGGGCGGACGGGGCGAGAATATATCAGACAATCACGGATTAATCAATAAGGGAGTTGAAAAATGAGCAGCAAGGTTGACAGGATGATGAAGCTGGGCGCGCTGGCGGCGTTCGTTCTCTGCATGGGGTTCGCGGCGCAGGCTGAATGGAAACCGTTCAAAGTCCCGACCCAGCAGATCAGCACCTTGATCATGACGGGCAACTTCGCCAAGTCCAGATTGCTGGCCGAGCTGATCCAGGTGGAGAGCAAGCAACCGATCCTGCTGCTGCCCGCCAAGCCCTCCGGCAAGATCTATTTCATGCCGCCGAAGAACCGCGGCACGGCGATCGAGGTGCCCCGCGCCGAGTTGTCCAACTTCATCCGCTTCCTCGACCCGCAGCAGATCATGATCCTGGGCGACATCCGCTACGTCCCGATGCAGTACCGCACCGAGATCAACGAGTACATGACCGTCTGGAACGTCTACAACACCAGCTGGTACAAGTCGGCCGACTCCATCGGTCGGCTGATGAACCTCACCGACCTCTCCCGCGACTACCGCCGGTTGCTCAACCAGCTCGTCAACGAGAAGCAGTACTGGCGCAACGACGACCCCCGCAAGAACGGCGGCGTCCCCGCGGTCGAGCTCAACTCCACGCTCCCGGCCGACGAGCTCATCGAGATCGAGGAGACCGAGACCATCACCGCCGACACCACCGCCGCCGAAAAGGCCAAGTAAGACAGTTCGACGCGGCGGCGAATGTGGCATGGGGCTCCCCGCCCCCGCCACGGCCGTCGCGCGTTGTTTTATCGGACGGGCGTTTGGTTTTCAATCGTTGTAAGGTCGGCCGCGGCGAAGGAGGATGAACCATGGTTTTCTACCATGTCGCCCGGAACACATACCGGGAATGCTTGAGGGAGCCGATCTTCTACGTCCTGCTGTTCACGGCGGTTTTCCTCATCGGTCTCTTCCCCTCGCTCTCCCTCTTTGTGTTCTACGAGCAGGCCAAGCTGGTGGCCGACAGCTCCATGGCCACCACTTTGGTTTTCGGCTTGTTGGCCGCGGCGCTTTGCTCCAGCTACTGCATCGCCAGGGAGGCTCGGGACGGCACGATGCTGCTGTTGTTGTCAAAACCCGTGCACCGCTGGGTTTTCGTGCTGGCCAAGATCTCCGGGATCATCGCCGCGCTGACCGTGTTCACCTTGGTCTGCAACTTGGCGTCCCTGGTCTCGTTGCGCGTCGCCGTCGACCAGTTCCGGATCGACTTCCAGCTGCTTTACATCTATTACGCCTTGCTGGCCGTGGCCAGTTTGTACGGCATGTTCCGTAATTATCACGCCAACGCCCCTTTCGCCTCGGCGGCCATCTACGCCCTGGCGGCGCTGCTCGCGTTGCTGTTGGCGCAGCTGCAGTTCCTGCCGTTCGGCAAAGACTCCGCCCCGGTCAGCTGGGGGGTGGCCCCGGCCTTCGCGCTGCTCTTCTTCGCGGTCTGGACCATGGGCGCGCTCACCGTCGCCCTGGCCACGCGGCTCCAAACCGTCCCCAATTTGATCGTCTCGAGCGCCCTCTTCTTTCTCGGGCTGGTCTCGAATTACTTGATCGGCCGCCATGTCGAAGGCAGCTTGCTGTGCCGGACGCTCTACGCCCTCGTGCCCAACTGGCAGTTCTTCTGGATGGCCGACGCCCTGGCCAGCAACGTGGCGATCCCCGCCAGCTATCTTTTCTGGGCGCTGGTGAACGTGGTCGCCTACATCGCCATCTGCGCCACCGTGGCCATCGCCCTCTTCCGCCACCGCGAGGTCGGCCGCTTCGTCGAATAACTCAGCACCCCGGGCTTCAACATGCATCATGATATCGGCTTCATCGGCGTCTCCGGCCACGGGGACGTGGTCCGGCGCGCCCATGTCTGGAACGCCTTGGCGTTGGCCGCGGCGCTGTCGCTCGCGGGCGGCTGCGGCGAACAGGCTGGCAAGGCCCCCGCCCCGCCCAACGGCAAGGCCAGGTTGACGCTGGACTATTTCTCCGCCCTCGACCGCCATGACCACCAGGCGGCGCTGCTCAAGATCCAGCGCCTGCGCCAGCTCGCCCCCAACGACGTCGACTTGATAAAACTGGAGGAGCATGCGCTCGACAACCGCGACATCAGCCTGGCGGACAAATCGCTCGCGCGGGGTTCGGCGACGGAGGCGGTCGGCATCGTCGAGGCGTCGATCCGCTCCCGCGGGCAACAACCCGCGCTCGTCGCCGCCGCCGGGGAACTGGACATGCTCGCGCAGCTCGGGGCGCTGCTTGCCCGGATCCGCGCCCCCAACGACGCCACCGACTTGGCCAGGTCGGTAGGCAAGCTCAACCAGCTCATCGCCAAAAACAAGTTGCTCGCGGGCTTCCGCCCCTACGCCGACCGCCGCCTCGCCGACGCCGGGGCGCTGCTGGACACGGAGAAGCGCCGTTCCCTCGCCGACGTCGCCGCCGAGCTGGACGCGGCATGGGTGCGTGGCGACCCCGCCCTCAAAACCATCGCCGCCGTCATCGCCGCCGAGGACGCCGACGCCCCCGAGGCCAAAGCCTACGCCGAGGCGCTCGGCCCTAGCTGGAAAACCACCGTCTTCAACCCCTCCATGCTCGCCGATCCCGCCGCCGAGACCGCGTTCTTCCGCATGGCCCTGGCCAGCCAGGACGCCAAGGCGAAAGCCGCGTTCCGGGAGCTAGACTCCATGCCGCCGGGCGATTTGCGCAACTGCCTGGTCCGGGCCGCCGCGGCCCACGAGTTGGGCGATGAGGAACGCGCCGAGCGCCTGGCGCGCGAGCTGGACGACAACGCCAGACTCCCGGACAAGTCCTCGAAGCGCTGGGCGACTTTCGTCCTCCGTGAAAATCTGCCGCTATCTTCGCTTAATCCGTTTGTATTGTACCCCTTTCCCATTTATCGTACAGGCACGTTTAGCAAAGTTGTTTCGGAATAATTCGCCAAACGCACGGAACAATGTCTTTATTGCTCTGTCTGTCTGGGGATGTAGGAAGACAGTTCAAACCATCACAACACGTGGACTTAGGAGGAAAAGCATGAAGGAGTCTTTCGTTTTCAAGATGGCCCTGACTTTGGCGCTGGGCGTCTCGGTCGGGCTTTGCGCCCAGGACGACAAGAAGGCGGCCAAGACCATCAGCATCAATCCCGCGGAGATGGGCGGCGGCATGCCCGAGCCCAAGGAGATCGATTTCGTCAAGGCGTGGGCGTTCATTCCTGAGGTTGTCGCCACGGTCGGCGACCAGAAGATCACCAAGGCGGAGCTCGTCAAGAGCCTCAAGCCGATGGAACGCCAGGCCACGATGATGGCGCAAATGGGCCGCGAGATGGGCCCGGCCGAATACAAGAAGATGGCCAAGATGATGGCCGACGAGCTCGTCGACATCTACGTGTTGGTCGATCTCGCCTCCAAGACCGCCGGCAAACCCACCAAGGAGTTGGGCGAGCAGAAGTTCAAGGAGCTCTCCGTCGAGTTCGCCAAGCAGGTCCCCCCCGGCCAGAAGATGACCCTCGAGGACATGATCAAGAAGCAGGGACTCAACCCCGAGGACGAGAAGATGCGCATGGCGCAGATCGCCGTCATCGAGAAGTGGATCGAGAAAGACATCAAGCCGCAGATCAAGGCCGTCGACGAGGCCGAGGCCAAGGCGTTCTATGACGGGAACAAGGAGATGTTCCTCAAGGGGCCGGAGAAGGTCAGGGCCAGCCATATCCTGATCCCCTTCAAGGGCGCCACCAGGGCCCCCGAGGACATCACCCGCAGCAAGGAAGACGCCAAGAAGTTGGCCGAGAGCCTGCTCAAGGAGATCAAGGGCGGCGCCGATTTCGCCGCGGTCGCCAAGAAGAATAGCTCCTGCCCCAGCAAAGAAAAGGGCGGCGACCTGGACTACTTCGGCAAGGGCCAGATGACTCCCGAGTTCGAGAAGGCCGCCTTCGGCATGAAGAACGGCGAGGTCAGCGATGTCGTCGAGACCCCCTTCGGCTTCCACATCATCAAGACCACCGACCACAAGGCGGTTGAGTACGCCTCCTTCGACGAGGTCAAGGCCAAGCTCATCGACCAGCTCCAGACCAAGAAGGAAATGGAGAAGCTCAACGAGATCAAAACCGCCGAGAAGGCCAAGATGAAGATCGTCAACAACCTTGACGACGCCAAGAAGTAATTTGTTAGCCTCCGGTTAAATCCGCCGTCGGCGGCTTGCCAACCGGGGTGAACAGACTAGATTATCGGAGCGGCCGTTCGTTGGCCGCTCCTTTTTTTTGTCAAGCAACCGTCGCCGTCCCGCGGGAAAGCCTTGAGGGGGGAACCTTCTGAAGAAGGATTCCCCCTCAAACTCCCCCTCCAAGACTTCTTGGGCTATTTTTATTGCCGGAGGCAAAAAATAACCCAAAAAGTTTAGGAAGGGGGTCTGGGGGAGAACCCTTTTCAAAGGGTTTCCCCCAGGGGCTTCCCGCGGGGACGGCGGCAAGCAACGAAAGGATCTCTGTAGATGAAGTTGCGTTCTTTGGGCGCGGTGGCCTTGGTCGCCGTCCTGTCGTCCCCGCTGGCGTCTTTCGGCGCCGGGACGGGGAAAGATCCGCTGTCCTTCGTCCCCGACCCCGTGGCGGTGGTCGGCGACCAGAAAATCAGCCGCGAGCGGCTGGTGAAGGCGGTCAGCGCGCAGACCCGCGACGCCGGGAGCTTCGGCCAGACCCTCACCGAGCAGCAGCTCAAGCTCATGTGCAAGCGCATGACCGACGAGCTGATCAAGGCCATCGTCCTGCAGAAGCTCGCCGCCGACGCCGGGTTCAAGCCGACCGCCGAGCTCGGGGAGCAGGAGTTCCAGCGCATCTCCGTCGATTTCGAGAAGAACCTCCCCGGCCAGAAATACGCCGACGTCTTGAAGCAGCAGGGGCTCGACCTCGCCATGGTCAAGCGCAACATGGCCGAGTCCAGGGCCATCGACCTCTGGGCGGATAACTCCGTCAAGCCGGAGATGGACGTCAAGGAGGAGACCATCGAGGCGTTCTACAAGGAGAAGAAGGACGAGTACTTCAAGACACCCGAAGCCTTCCGGGTCTCGCACATCCTGATCCGTCCGGCGCGCCCCGGCGACCCCGCTAGCGAGAAGGCCGCGCAGGAGAAAGCCGAGGATGTCCGCAAAAAACTGGCCGACGGCGCGGACTTCGCCATCATGGCGGCGCGTTTCAGCGTCTGTCCCAGCGGCAAGAAGAGCGGCGGCGACCTAGGCTTCAAGGGCCGGGGCGAGATGCTCGAGTCGTTCGCCCAGGCGGTCGTCCCGCTGAAGGAGGGCGAGCTCAGCCCGGTGGTCAAGACCACGGTCGGCTACCATGTGATCAAGAAGACCGGCCACCAGCCGGAGTCGTACCGCGACCTCAAGGAGGTCCACGACCAGATCAAGGAGCATCTTTTGAAGCTCAAGCTGGCCGAGACCATCCGGAAGAAGATCGAGGAGGAGCGCGCCAAGCTCAAGCCGAAGAACTACATGAGCGACGTCACCTGAGGGGGGTCAAAAGAGATTGGGCTGGGAAGCGTCGGGCATGATGTGCTCGGCGCCGAGGAGCTTGTAGGTCTTGGGGGAGGCGACCCGGCCCTGCCGGGTGCGCATGATGTAGCCCTCCTGGATCAGGAACGGCTCGTAGACCTCCTCGATGGTGCCGTCCTCCTCGCCCACCGCCACCGAGACGTTCTTGATCCCCACCGGGCCGCCGCCGAATTTGAAGACCATCGCCTCCAGGATGCGCTTGTCCATCTCGTCGAGGCCGTTGGAGTCGATTTTCATCATGTCCAGGGCGGCCGCGGCGGTCGGGCCGGTGATGTGGTTGCCAGCCTTGACCTGGGCGTAATCGCGGGCCCATTTGAGCAAATTGTTGGCGATGCGGGGGGTGCCGCGGCTGCGGCGGGCCAACTCCAAGGCGCCCTCCTCGTCGATGGAGATGCCCAAGATGCGGGCGGAGCGGGTGAGGATTTTCTGGAGGAACTCGGGGCGGTAGTAGTCGAGCCGCTCCTTGTGGACGAAGCGCGACAGCAACGGCGCGGAAAGCAGGCCCTGGCGGGTCGTCGCGCCCACCAAGGTGAATTTCTTGAGGTTGAGCCGCACCGAACGGGAGCCGGCGCCCTGGTCGATCATGATGTCGATGAAGAAGTCCTCCATGGCGCTGTAGAGGTACTCCTCGACGGTGACCTGGAGGCGATGGATCTCGTCGATGAAGAGCACGTCTCCCTCCTGGAGGGAGGTGAGCAAGCCGGCGAGGTCGCCGGGCTTCTCGATGACCGGGCCGCTGGAGGACTTGACGCCGACGCCGCGGGCGTTGGCGATGATGCGGGCGAGGGTGGTCTTGCCCAGCCCCGGCGGGCCAGAGAGCAGCACATGCCCGAGGGCGTCGCCACGCTGTTTCGAGGCCTGGACGAAGAGCTCCAGACGTTCCTTCACCTCAAGTTGGCCGGGGAAGTCCGTGAAATTGTCGGGGCGCAGCTCGTCCTCGGCGGCGCCCTGCGGCTTGTTCATGCTTGAGGTGATGAAGCGTTCTTTCTCCATGATGTCCCTGCGGCTGTTTGAAAATCACACAGGAGAAGTTATCTTAAAATGGCGAATTTTCCACCAGGTAAAGGTAGTTACTCGCGCGAATTCGCCGCCTGTGAGGCGGGTGTCTGGTGGCGCGTGAAGCAACCGTAGCGAAATGGAGAGCGATTCGATGGCAGACAAGAACGTGATGAAGCTGGCGGCCGACACTGTCAGGCTGTTGGCGGCCGACGGCGTCCAGAAAGCCAAATCCGGGCACCCGGGCATGCCGATGGGCTGCGCCGACTATGCCTTCACCCTGTGGTCCAAGCACATGCGCCACAACCCCCGCAACCCGCAATGGCTCGGCCGCGACCGTTTCGTCCTCTCCGCTGGACATGGGTCGATGCTGATCTATTCGATGTTGCACCTCTTCGACTACGGCGTGAGCATGGACGACCTCAAGAGTTTCCGCCAGTGGGGCAGCAAAACCCCGGGGCATCCGGAGTTCGGCCACACCGTGGGCGTCGAGGTCACCACCGGCCCGCTCGGCAGCGGCTTCGCCTCCGGCGTCGGCATGGCCATGGCCGCCAAGAACATGGTCGCCCGTTGCGGGTTGGCCGACGGCGGCCTCTTCGCCGACCAGAAAATCTACATCCTCTCCAGCGACGGCTGCATGATGGAGGGCACCACCCATGAGGCGGGCTCCCTCGCCGGGCATTTGAAGCTCGACAACATCATTTGCTTCTACGACGACAACTCCATCTCCATCGAGGGCAACACCTCCATCGCCTTCAGCGAGGACGTGGGCAAGCGCTTCGAGGCCTACGGCTGGCGCGTGTTGCATGTCGCCAACGCCAACGACATCGGCCAGGTGGACGCCGCCTTGGCCACCGCCAAGAAGTCCGACGGCCGTCCGACGTTGATCGTCGGCAAGACCAAGATCGGCTTCGGCGCCGCCACGTTGCAGGGCTCGCACGAATCCCACGGCGCCCCGCTGGGCAACGACGAGTTGACCGCCACCAGGGTGAACCTCGGTTTCCCCGTGGACGCGTTCCACGTCCCCGCCGAGGTCTCCGCCTTCTGCGCGGCGCGGGTCAAGGAACTTGACGCCGAGGCCGCCGTCTGGGACAAGCAGTTCAACGCCTTCCTCGACGGCCACCAAGAGCAAGCCAAGCTGCTTTCCGCCATGTTGCACAAGTCCAAGCCCGAGGATCTCGAGGAGCAGCTCCTGGCCGCCGCCCCGGTGGACAAGCCCACCGCGACCCGCGCCTCCGGCGGCGTCATCCTGCAGACCGCCTCGAAGCTCGTCCCGGCCTTGATCGGCGGCTCCGCCGACTTGGCGCCCTCCACCAAGACCTTGGTCAAAGGGGTGGGCGACTTCTCCGCCAAGGACTACTCCGGGCGCAATTTGCACTTCGGCGTCCGCGAGATGGGCATGGCCCTGATCGGCAACGGCATGGCGCTCTACGGCACGGCCATCCCCTACGTCTCGACCTTCATGGTCTTCTCCGACTACATGAAGCCGGCCATGCGCCTGGCGGCGTTGCAGAAGCTGCCGGTGATCTACGTCTTGACGCACGACTCGATCTTCGTCGGCGAGGACGGCCCCACCCACCAGCCCATCGAGCACCTGGCGATGATGCGCGCCATCCCCGGCATGACGGTGATCCGTCCCGCCGAGGCCGTCGAGGCCGCCCAGGCGTGGTATGTCGCGTTGACCAAGGGCACCCCGGTGGTGTTGTTGCTGACCCGTCAGGACCTCGCCCCGATCCCGGCGGAAGTCCGCAAGAACGTCGCCGTGTCCAAGGGCGCCTACGTCCTTTGCGACGAGCCCGGCGCGGACTTGATCCTGATCGCCACCGGCTCCGAAGTCGAGCTGGCCATCAACTCCGCCAAGCTGCTCCGCGCCGAAGGCCGCAAGGTCCGGGTGGTCTCCATGCCGTCGCGGGAGCTTTTCCTGGCGCAGCCCAAGAGCTACCAGGACAGCGTCCTGCCGCCCGCGTTGAAGAACCGCGTCTCCATCGAGCTGGGCATCACCACTGGCTGGAGGGATTTCGTCGGCGACAAGGGCCTGATGCTGGGCATCGACCATTTCGGAGCCTCCGCGCCCTACCAGGTGCTCGCCGAGGAATACGGCTTCACCCCGGCCAAGGTGGTCGCCCAGGTGAAGAAGCATTTCGCCTGATTTAAGTAGGCAGTAACGAAGACGCCCCCTTGGCTTGCCAAAGGGGGCGTTTTTTGTGATCACGCCAAGCCTTGGCGCGAGATTGCTTTGACGTTATTGATGGCAACTACGGTTTGGGAAGGCGCTCGCCTCGACATGGCTGTCGAAAAAAAGCGCTGGCGATGTCCGGACATGCCGATAGGCGCGGCCTTCCGCCCCGTTCATCGCTCCAACCCCTATCCCCCCCAGCGTCGGGGTCCCTTCCATGTCTAGATGCGCGGAGTTTCCCCAGATCAACGTGAAGGTGGCCCAGCTGCCCCAGGCGTAGGAGACAGAGGCGTCGGTGAGGTTGGCGACGGCCGAGGGCTGCGCGCAAGCCTCAAGCTTGGGATATGACCATTCATGGGGCACTCCTGCGGGGGGGGCGGGGAGTAGCCCCACCCCGTTGGCGGAGAAATGGTTGGCGCACCATGCGCCGACGCCCCGCTCGTTGAGGATGGGGTTGTAGCACCAATCGGCGCTGGAGATGGCGTGAGTCACGCTGGGGCAAAGAATGGAGCTGCGGCTGACGTAACCGCCGTTTTCATTGAGCATCAGGGTCTTGTTTGTCCGAGCGGAGGGGATGAATCCTCCGTAGTCGTTCGCATAGCAGACCAGCCCGACACCGATCTGCCGCAAGTTGCTGTTGCATATCGCCCCCATGGCAGTCTGCTTGGCTTTGCCAAGGGCCGGGAGCAGCATGGCGGTCAGCAGCGCGATCACCGCCACGACCACCAGCAGCTCCAGGAGCGTGAACAGGCGTTCCTTCCTTTCCATGTCCTTATCCTCCAACATCTCTTATACCCACAAGCAAGCCAGCTTTCAAGGCTTAGGGGCAAAGCATATAGTACAGAACATCCGGCCTGAGCTCGAACGCCATCGCGCCGTCGACTCCGGTCCCCAGCTCCGCCTTCTCGTAGCCATTGAAGTCGAGGGCGTGGATTTTCATGCTTCCGGCCGCGGCGTTCCTGACCGTCACCTTGCCGGAGAGGTTCTTGACCAGCAGCGGAGCTCCCCCGATATCGGTGATGACATTCATGTCTTTGGCTTTTTTCGAGGTGAAGCCGTAATTGCGGTCTTCAGTCATCACCTGCACCAAGATTCTCCCGGACTCCTTGATTGGTTTGCCGTCGATGGCGACGACGATTATCGAGCCATACTCGTTGCCGCCCGTTATGGCGACGTCGCCGAGCTCGACGGTTCCGGCCTTGCCCAAGAAGCCGCAAACGCCCTGGGCCCGGGGGGTGTTGACGCTGGAATAGCCTTTCCCCCAGTCCCAGAAGAGCTGGCCGGTAGCGCTTTTGATGGTCTTGTCTTTCCGGTCAATATATTTCGCCAAGTCGACAAGCTTGCTGTCGTTCGTGTCGGCGGTGAAATCAACCCGAACCTGTCCCACATAGTACGCCAGTGGATCGATGACATTCGGCATTTCCACCTGCGTGTTTTTCTGGGCAAGGATGTCCTTCTTCCGGAGCTCGTCCATGTAGGCGGTCTCTACTAGGCTCGTCCCCTTCATTTTCAGCAAGTCCGCCAGGCTGTAGGTGAGGTCGGCGACCACCGGGCCCTCCTTGACGATGCCTTCGCGGTAAATATAGGAGAACGCGGGGAACTGCCCCATCACCACCGGGGTGTAGACCGGGAATTTGGTGTTGGTGACGCTCCAGCTTGGATTGTGCATGGCGAAATAGAAAAACGCGTCGGTGCCAGCCAGCGCCCCGTAGGTGGCCGCCATGTAAACGCCCTCGCTCCTGAAACGGTTCGGCGTCGGATAGTTATACTCGGAGATCATGTGCGGATGTTTGCCATACTGCAGTTCTTTGGTCAGGCTGTCCGGCTCGGTCATGCCGCTCCGGTCTTTGTAGGTATGCCCGGTTTTAACGCTCCAGCTGGAGTCGTTGCCTTGGTGCGGGGGGCCGAAATAGCCGTGCCGGTCGATGATGTCGCAGGCGGTGTAGGTGTATTTCTCGAGAGCTCCCAGGTTCTTGGCGTCGACGGTGTGCCAGTTGGAGGCCGAGATGAGGCATTTGACGCCCAGCTCGTTCCTGAAATAGTCGCGGAACGAGGCGTAGAAGCCCCGCTGGAACTGCACCATGAACTCAAGCTGATCCTCGGCGCGCCTCTGGTTCCTGGCTTCCGTGGCCCAGGTGAACGACCCGAGGAACCCCGGATGGTACAAGCCGATCCGACCTTCAGGGATGTTGTCGCCGTCGGGGGTTTTGCCGCCCGCCCCCCAGGAGGCGACGGCTTTCTCCAAGCTGCCGCGCTTCTTCTTCAGCCAGTCGCCGAAAGCTTTCTCGATGTACATTGTCGCGTCGATTGGCGTGCGCTCGCGGGGGAGGAACGTCCAGAAGAACAGGCCGTCCTCATTTACAATCTCGACGATGGCGACGGCCGGGTCGGCGGCGAAAGTCTTTCCGGTGTAGGGGTTGACCGTGGTGAGCAGCGCCTTGGCCCAGTTTTTGTAGATTTGCTGCATCCGCGGATGGAAATAAATCAAGGCGAATGTGCTTTTGTCGGCGGCGTAGTATCCGGGGATCTGGTAGCCTTTGGTGATTTGGCACCAAAGCGGGAAGTAGAAGCTGAGCTTTGTGTAGATGCCTTCCTTGGCCAAGGCCGCGACAAAGTAGTGGAGCTTGTCGAGGTAAGCCATGTCGATGGTCGAGGGGTCGGCGGCGTTCTTGTCGTAAATCGGGGAGTGGACTCTAACCATGTTCACGCCGTATTTCGCCAGCTTCCTGGCCAGGTAGTCCACGGATTGGTGGTCGTCACCGAAATCGCATCCCGCCGTGACGCCCCAGAACTTGACCTTTCGCCCGGTTTTCTCGAAAACGATATCGAGCCCATCAGCTTTCAGGAAGCCTTCGTCCCCGGCGCGCTTTTGATTCAGGGAGCGGAAGTCGAACATCGAGGCTGCGGTGTATTTGTCCGTGTCTGGCTCGAAATTGAACCATCCTGGCTCGCTGCGGTTGTACTTCTCGCCCGGCTTGTGGGGGCCGCTCGGGGTGAAGGCGCTCTTGGTGAGCAACCAGCAGTCAAACCCCGCCGCGGTCGTGTCTGGCTCGAGTTTTATCCGCAAGGTGTTCTTGCCTTTGGGAAGCGCGACTTTACCCAGCGGCACCCAGTTGGCGCAGACGTGCTGTCGCATGTCGACGCCGTCGGCAAGCGAGCATTTGCGGGAACACAAGGTCTCCGGCTGATCGTTGAAATGCCATTTGAACGGGCCATGAAACCAGAATTTCCTTGTCCAGAAGAAGTATTCCCCGGCTTCGGGGACGTCGATCGTCCAGGACGCGGCCGCCCCGGCGCCCCGGTCGGTCTGCAACCATGCCCCCGCGGAGAGGACGCCACGTTGCTTCTCGTCCATGGGGGCGAAGGACTGGCTGTCGGGAAAAGTGTGGCTGTCAGCCTTTTCGGCTTCCCACCAGACGTAGCTATTGTCCGGCGCGGTTGTCGCTTCGGCCGCGTTCAAGCCGGCGTTGGCCCATAGCGCCACGGCGATCGCCATCGCGCGCATCAAGGAAACTCTCTTTAGCTCATTCACGGGCGATCCCTCGCTTTTAGTGTCCATGGTTTTGATGGCCGTCGTCTTGGCGCCTTTGTAAACGCCAAGGCGGCCGGCGATGCTATTTGACTTCGACGCCTTTCAGCCAGACCTCCTTTTCTTTGTTGCCCCAGCCCTCCTGTTTGCCGACATAGAAGACAACGCCCACGCCAGTCATCCCTTCCTTCTCCGGGACTTTGAAACTGAAAACAAGCTCCTTGCCATCCTCCACGCTTAGCGCCGGATGCCATACCAGGAAGCCGCCATAGCTCGGGCCGTGAAAAAAGTGCATGTCGGCGCCGAGTTTGTCGCCGGCCGCCACGCCGGTCAATTTCACCTTGAAGACCGCCGTCTCGCCGGGATGGACTGTTGTTGGCCAGGACGTGGCCGTGAGCCAGTCGCAAAGCTTCTTGGCTTGGCCTTCGGGCGCGGCGGCCTCTTCGGCGTTGACCGTCACGACCGCGAAAGCCAGCATCGCCGCGATACCCATGAGCGTTAGTTTCTTCAGCATTGTCTTTCTCCTTTGCTTTTGTTTTGTTTCGACGAAAACCCACCAGGGCTCAATCGTCGTCAATCTTGGACGTGATGGCGAAAACGATTCATTCAGGTTGAAGCTTTGCCGCGGTCATGGCGTGAGCGGCTCAGGCTTGAGAAGATGTTGTTCCGGCCGATGCTTCTTGTCTTTCAGCGTCTTGATCAGGAGCTCCACCGCCATGTCGGCCAGGAGCGAGATATCCACCTTCAGCGTCCACATGTCTTCAACGACGAGCGTGCCATCACAGCCCACCACCTTGATGTCGCCAGGGAATCCGAGCCCGTGGCGATATAGCGAATCGATCACTTTCACCGCCACGATGTCGTTGGAACACACGATGGCGTCAAGCCCGCCAGGATTGACGCGCAGCCAATCCACCACCTCCGCGGCGGCGTGGAACTCGAGGGCCGCCCTGCGGCGCGGAGCGTGGGCGCCCGCCTCGTCAAGGGCTCGCTCCAGATGACGGAACTTCCCCGACTCATTGGCCTTGAATTCATGTTCCGGGGCGCAATATCCTAACCGCGTTCTTCCCGCGGCCAACAGGCGCCGCCCTGTTTCCGCATAGCCCCACTTGAAATCTATGGAAACATCGGAGGCCAGCTCCAGAAGCGGTTCCGACGCATTGATCGAGATCAAGGGCCCGTCCTGCTTGACCCGCCGGATCTTGTCAGGGCCGGCGCTAGTCAAAATGGTTGCGCAGGCGAACATGCGTTGATTGGTTTCATTGACCTCGTCCACGCCGTCACAGGGAATCACCATGTAGCCATGTTTGCTGAGCCTGACGGCGATATTCTCGAAAAGCGCGCCGAAAAACGGATTGTAGAGCTCGGTGACATGGAAGGATATAAGTTTCAATGACTTGCTGCGCAACGCCTGGGCCAAGGGGTTGGGGCTATAGCCCAGCTCCGTGGCGATCTTTAAAACCAGCTCGCGAATATAGGGGCGCACCGTGGGGTCGTTGCTCAAAACCTTGCTCGCAGTCTTCACCGCCACGTTCGCCCGCGCCGCGATGTCCGCAAGGGTAACCGCTTTTCCCGCCATCGCCATGTCACTTCTCCCGGAGCTTGTAGTTGCCTTCGATAGTCTTTATGCCTTCGATAGTATTTTATGTCTTTTCCCCGATTTGTCAAGAGGCCCGGCGGAAAAACTCAACCAACGTTGTCCATGCGGATTTGCCACCATGGACCGCCGCGAGCGGGAATTTCAGCTCTAGCGTCCCGGAGCTCTTGGAAAATGCCGCCGGAACGGCTATGTTTCGGAGAATGTGCAATTTGGAGCGACTAGCATGGCGACGATCAAACTCTCGGTTTTCGACATTTTCAAGATCGGTCCTGGGCCGTCGAGCTCCCACACCATCGGTCCGATGCGGGCGGGGCGCGACTTCCTCGAACAGCTCAAGGCGTTGCCGTCCGGCGCCCTCGGTGCTGGGGTGCGGCTGGAGCTGCGGCTCTGGGGCTCGCTCAGCCTCACCGGCAAAGGTCACGGCACCGACCGCGCCTTGCTCGCCGGGCTCTCCGGCTGGTTGCCGGACAGCATTGACAGCGACACCTTCGCCGCCATCGTGGCGGACGGGGCTCATAGCTACGAAGTCATGCCCGGCCTCGTCGTCAACGGCGACTCCATCGTTTTCGCCGACGGCCCCAAGAAGGGCTCCCCCCACAGCAACACCATCACGGCGGCGCTCCTGGACGCCGCCGGGGCGCCGCTGCTCGAGCGGGAATATTATTCGGTCGGCGGGGGCTTCATCAAGATCAAAGGCGAGAAGGAGCCCGAACGCCCCGCCCCGCCTTATCCCTACGGCAAGTTCGACGACATAAAGAATCTGTTGGAGACCAACGAGGCGCGCGGCCTCATCGACCTGGCCATGGAGAACGAGAAGGCCCTGAGCGGCGCCAGCGAGAAGGACATTGTCCGCGGGCTGAAGCGGATCGTCGAGGCGATGACCGCGGCGGTGCGGCGCGGCGTCAAGGCCGAGGGGCTGCTGCCCGGACCGATCGGGTTGGCGCGGAAGGCGCCGCTGCTCCACCGCCGGGCGATGTCGAAGCAGTCGGGGATGGACCGGGTCTTGCTGCTGTTGAACAGCTACGCCATGGCGGCTTCGGAAGAGAACGCTTGCGGGCATATCGTGGTGACCGCCCCGACCTCCGGGTCGGCGGGGGTGTTGCCGGGGATCGTGCACATGCTGCTCAAAGACTATGGCGTCCCGCTGGCGAAAATCTGCCAGGGGCTGATGGTGGCGGCGCTGGTGGGCGGGATCGTGAAGAGCAACGCCAGCATCGCCGGGGCGGAGGTCGGTTGCCAGGGGGAGATCGGGACGGCGTCCGCGATGGGGGCGGCGCTGCTCGCCCACGTGTTCGACTACGGGTTCAACACCGTCGAGAACGCCGCCGAGATCGCGTTGGAGCACCACTTGGGGATGACTTGCGACCCGGTGGGCGGCTACGTGCAAATCCCGTGCATCGAGCGCAACGCCATGGGGGCGGTCAAGGCCTACAACGCTTATTTGTTGGCGTCGGCCGGCAACCCCAAGTCCCAGAAGGTCAGCATGGACGAGGCGGTCCAGGCCCTGTGGGAGACGGGCAAACATATGTCGTCGCGTTACAAGGAGACAGCGAGGGGCGGTTTGGCCCTCGGTGTTAAATGTTAGGTGGAGAAGGGAGCTAGGCCTTGAGGACTTTGGTGGTTGACGACAACCGGATATTCCGGAAAGTGATGAGCCTGATGCTCGCCGGCTACAGCGACTGCGCATTCGCCGAGGACGGCAAGGAGGGGGTGCGCGCTTTCGAGGACGGGCTGCGGACAGGGGCGCCTTTCGACCTGATCTGCATGGACTTGACCATGCCGGAGTTCAACGGGCTGGAGGCGCTCAAGGCGATCCGCAAAACCGAGCGGGACTGGAAAGTCCCCGAGCGCAAGATGGCCAAGGTGCTGATGGTCACCGCCTCTTTGGAGCGATGCCATGTGATGGAGGCGGCCAACTCGCGTTGCGACGGCTATTTGGTCAAGCCGCTCAAAAAAGAGACGTTGCTGAGCAAGCTGCGGGAGCTGTCGTTCCCCTTGGAACGGCAGGAGCCGCCACCGCCGCCCGTGGCCGCCACCGCGTCCGGCGGCCCGGCCGAGCTAAAACTGCTCGTCCCCCCCAGCGACGCGATCTGGGGCGCCACGGAGAAGCCCGCGGGCAACATCAACTATTTCAAGCTATTCAAGGAGCTCAAGCCTGTCCGTCCGGGGCAGATCCTCGCCGAGGTGCCGGACTGGCGGCCGGGCGAGACCGCGGCGCCGCGGCTGGGCGAGGGGGTGTTCTTCGACCAAGCCAACAAGGTGGTGGTGGCGCGGCGGGCCGGGCGGGTGGAGCTGCGGGGCGACGCGCTCGGCGTCAACGACAGCGTCGTGATCCACGGCAACGTGGACTTGCGCTGCGGCAACGTGGAGTTCCCCGGCTACGTGATCGTCAACGGCGACGTGTTCGACAATTTCACCGTCAATGGCAAGTCCGGGATCACGGTGGCCGGCAACGTCGGGGCCGCCACGCTGGAGTCAGACGGCGACATCGAGGCGGACAGCGTCCACGCCCGGGAGCGCGGCTCCATCAAGTGCGGCGGCGCCTTCCGGGCCAGGTTGGTCTACGACGCCTTGGTCGAGAGCCAAGGTGACATCGTGGTCGGACAGGAAGCGTTGAATTGCGGGCTCAGAGCCCGGGGGCGGATCAGTTGCGCCGACGGGTCGATCTCCGGCGGTAGCTGCATGGGCCTGAAGGGCGTGGAGGCGGGCGTCCTGGGCGGCGAGGGGGAGTTGGCGACCGTGGTTTGCTCCGGGGCCGACTACGTGGTGCTCGACCAGCTGGAGGAGCTGCGCGAGCGTCTCGCCAAGAGCCAGAAAGCGTCCGAGGACATCCGCGGCATGCTGGGGGCGTTGGCGGACGTGGCGGATTTGGACACGGTCACAAGCCTGGCCCCCGCGCGGCGGGCGCAGGTCGAGGAGCTGCGGCAGAAATTGACGGACGCCAAGGCCGAGTCCGCCGAGTTGCGGGAGCGGCTGGAACTCATTCAGTACGACTTCAGCGAGGGGGCGGTCCACCGGGTGGATTTGTTGCGCAAGCTGTGGCCCGGAGTCAGGCTGGAGATCGGGCATGTGACGGAGACGTTCCACCGCGAGATCCTTGGCCCAGTGGGGATCGTCGAGAACCCGGAGGCGATGAGCTTGACGTTTCTGCCGTTGTCCGGCCCGGGCTGAGCCGCCCCTCGGGGTCAGACGGAACTGTCGGCGGAACTCTCCTGCCAAGCTCTGGCTTCGGGCGCCGGGTCGTCGTCGCCTGGGGCCGACACGTCGATAACCGCGCCGGGGTGGACATGCTGCGCCTCGCTCGTCTTCAACCCGCTTTTCCAGGTGATTTCCCGCACGGAGCCGTCGGGAAGTCGCTGAACCTCCCGCCCGTGCTTCTGGCCCTGGCGGTTGAAACGCTCCTCACCAATTAGCTTGCCGTCCTGCCACAATTTGCAGTCCTTGACGGTGTTCTTGTCCTTGTAGAAGCAGATCTCCTTGCCATGCTTCTGGCCGTCGAGGTTGTAGGCGACGCTCGACACCAACGCGCCGTTGTCCCAGGTGATCTCCTTGTGGCCATCTTTGTAGAAATTCATCTCGCGGCCATGCTTGTTGCCCTCGGGGTTGAAGCTGCTATGGGAGATGATCATGTTATCGCTCCAGAGGATCTTGCGGGTGACGCGGCCGTCCTCGGGGGAGAACAACAACTCGTCGCCGGCCTTCTGGCCGCTGATGTCGCAGGAGACCTGCGAGAGCAGCACGCCGTCGTCCCAAAGCTTCTCCTGCTTCAGCCGGCCATTGTCGGCGAAGTACTCGACTTCCTTGCCGTGTTTCCGCTCGGCCTCGTTGAAGCCGATCTGGGAAAGCATGGAGGAGTTCTTCCAGCGGCGCTCGAGCTTGACCCGGCCGTTCTCCGGGAAATACTCGCGCTCCATGCCGTCCTTCTGGCCCTTGTCGTTGAAGGGCAGCTCCGAGAGGAGTTTGCCATTCTGCCATTTGCGGAAGAGCCGCGGCTTGCCATTGTTGTAGTAGAGGTTGTCCTTGTGATGTTTGCGCCCGTCGAGGTCGAAGCTGACGTCGGACTGGATGAGGCCGCCCTGCCAAAGCACCTCGCGCTTTATCTTGTGGGACACCGGATAATACTGGAGCTCCTTGCCGTTTTTGTTACCTTGCAGGTCGAAGCAGACCTCGTACACCGGCAAGCCCCGTTCGCGGATAATCTCCTTGAAGATGATCTTGCTGTCGGGGAAATAGACGTACTCCTTGCCGTCGGCGAGCTTGAGTCCGGCGGGCGCGGAGGCGAGAGCCTCCTCCAGCTCGAAGACGGGCTCCGGGACGGCGGCGGGAGCGGGAGCCGGAGCGGCGGGGCTTCGCTCCTGGACGGCGGTCTCGGCCTGTTTGCGCCGCTCGATCTCGCTGCGGGGGACGCCGTTGTCCCAGACGATTTCCCGGACCACCTTGCCGTCCAGATAGACGCGCTGGGAACCGTGCTTCTTGCCGTTCTCATTAAAGCTGGTCTCGCTGACGAGCGCGCCGTTCTCCCAATTGATTTCGCGGAGACGGTTGCCGGTGTCGTGGGAGTAGAATATCTCCAGGCCGTGCTTCTGGCCCTCCTGATTGTAGTTGTAGCATTTGGCGCGGACGCCGTGGCTCCAGACCACTTCCTGCATCACGATGTTGGACTTGGGGTAGAAGGAGAGATCCTGCCCGTGGGGGTTGCCCTGGGTGTCGTACTCGGTGATATTCTGGCGCATCCCGTTGTTCCACACGAACTTGCGCACCAGCCTGCCGGTATGGTCGTAGACGAGGTTGTTGCCGTGGGGCTTGCCGTTCTTGAGGTCGAGCTTCTCGGTGCCGCCGTCCTCATGGTACTTGATCACGGTGGAGCCGAGGCGCTCCTCAAGCTCCGCCGGGGTGGAGGCGTAGTAGATGTTGCGGTGGTTGAGCTTGTTCTTGACGATCTCGTAATTGATCCGCTCGCTGTTGGCGGCAATGATCACCAAGTCGCCATGATAAGCTTTGTCCAGCTCCACCGCCAGATTGACGCAGTGGCTTAGCCCGCTCGCCGGACGTTCCTCGGCGACCTTGCCCAGCCCGTCCCCGAACTCCCGCAGCGGGTTCTCAGAGTAGCCCGAGGACTTGATGATCGCCAGCACCCGCTTCTTGAGGTTGTCGATCTCCTCCTGGGTCAGCGCCTTGGCGACGGAGGGCAGCTCGCGCTTGGTCTCCTGCGTTAAGACGTGGTGTATGACCGGCGGCTCCGCCGAGGTCTTCAGCCTCGCGAACGGAAAGCCGTCGATAAAAATCGAAATGTCGTAGATGATCCAAATCGCTTCCATCAAGCGCGCTTCCTTGTGTTACTACTACGCAGGACAAGGGAAAATTAAATTTTCCACTTATTGAATATAGTGGGACATGCCATTTTTTTCAACCTGCGGGCTGGCCATCTGGCGAAGCCCATCCCCCCTTCCCCGCGCCCAAACCATTGCAAAGCGCGCCCCCCTAGGCTATTTTGTGCGAACAACAAAAAACAGGCGGGTTGGACATATGAAAAGCATGACGGGTTTTGGACGCGGCGAACGCATGTCGGACGACGGCGCGGCCTTCAGCGTGGAGATAGGGACGGTCAACCGCAAACAACTGGACATCCGGGTTAATTCCCCCTCGGAGCTTTCTTGCCAGGAAACGGCGTTGCGGCGGCTGGTGGGCGAGCGGATCGGCCGGGGCAGCGTCTCGGTGAAAGTCGCCGCCGCGCTCTCCGACCAGCGCCTGGGCAAAGCCGTGAAGTTCAACGAGGCGCTGGCTGGAGCTTACATCGAGAAGGCGCGGTTGCTCAAGGAGCGCTTCGCCCTGGAGGGGGCGTTGAATCTCGCCGACGTCTTGGCGATGCCGGGGGTGGTGGAGGACTCCCAAACCTACGAGATCACCCCCGAGATGGCCGTCGCCCTGGAGGGCGCCGTGACCGCCGCCCTCGACGACTTGGACAAGTCGCGGGAAACCGAGGGAGCCTTCATCAAACGCGACCTGCTCGGGCGGGTCGACGCGATGGAGGCGCTGCTGGAGGCGATCGCGCCGTTGGCCGCCGTCCTGCCCGAGGCCCGCAAGACGGCGCTGCTCAAACGCCTGGAGAAGGCCGAGCTGCCGACCGCCGTCGACGCCGACCGCTTGCTCCAAGAGTTGGTGATCTTCGCCGACCGCTACGACGTGAGCGAGGAGACCACTCGACTGCGCAGCCATTTCGGCCAATGCCGGACGCTCCTCGGAGCCGACGGCGACTCCGTCGGCCGCAACCTCGACTTCCTGACCCAGGAGCTCCAACGCGAGATCAACACCCTCGGGGTCAAGGCCGCCGACAGCGAGATCACCCCTCTGGTCGTCAAGTTCAAAACCGAGGTCGAGAAGCTCCGCGAGCAAGTCCAAAACGTGGAGTGAGCCGCGGGCTCAGATGCTATAGCCCCAGAGAGTGGAGCCGTCTTTGCCCTCATTGCTTTTCACGATGGACGCGAGGGTGATGCCCTCCAGGACGCGGCGGATCTCCCTCTCCAGCGAGCTCCAGATGTCCCGGGTCGGACAGAAGGCGACGCGGGCGCAAACGTCGGCGTTATGGACGCATTCGACGGGACAGAGATCGCCCTCGAGCGCCTCCACGATCTCCCGGACGGTGATTTGGGCGGAATCGCGGGCGAGGGTGTAGCCGCCATGGGCGCCGCGCGCGGAGTTGATCAGCTTCGCCGCCCGCAGCGGGATCACCAACTTGCTCAGATACTTCTCCGACATGTCCTGCCGCTCGGCGATCTCATGGAGGAAGACCGGCCCCTTACCCACGTTCAGGGCCAGCTCGTACATCAGCCGCAACCCATATCTGCTCCTGGTCGAAAGTTTCATGCGCTCTCCTTGCTACTGGCAACCTCACCCCTTACAGCTATCCCCAAATCGGCGCGGTTGCAAACGCTTTCCAGGCTCATATCCCCAATCCGGACTCGAAATATTCCGCGATTTCCAGCGCGGCCCTCTCCTCGTCCGGCCCCTCCGCCTCGACGTTGATCACCTTGCCGTGGCTCGCCCCCAACAAAATCAACTGCAAGACCGAGCAGCCGTCCGCCTTCGGGCAGTTCTCGCAGGACACGCTCACGTGGCAGTCGTGCTTCTGGGTTATCCGCGCGATCCCCGCCGCCACCCTCAGATGCAGCCCCGCCGGGTCTTTGATCGTTATGTCTTGCCGTTTCATATACTACCGCCATACCCTTGTTAGTAGAGATTATAGTGCGGCGATAGCGCTTGTCAAGTGGGGGAGACAAAAATCGTCCCCCCGTGGGCAGACGGGTGCCTTATTTTCCGCGCGTTTCGACATAGCCATGTTCCCCGACGCGGCGGAGGAAAGCGATGAGCGCGGAGATGTCCTGGTCGGAGAAGCTCCTCCCGTGCTCGTGACGGAGCAGTTCCAGGATGTCCCAGAGGCTCCGCTTGCCGTCAGCCCAGGGGATCACCAGCTCGGCGTCGTAGTTGTGGGCGGAACGCTCGCGGTGGGGAATCCTCGCCTGGGAGAACGGGAGATGGGCGTCCGTCCTGGCGATGACCATGTTGTCGGCCTCCCGCTCCATGGCGGTTCGTGGCGGCTCGGAGGCGGTGACGTTTAGTTCGCGACCGTCAACGGTCCCGGGGGCAAAGCGGTTGATCGAGAGCAGCCGCCCCTGTCGCCACGCGGCCATGAAAGCGTCGTCGCCGTCGGCCAACCGCCTGAGGCGGCCGGCCATTTGGACGAAGTCATCGGCCTTGGCGGTGGACAGGAAGGCGACGCAGGAGCCGACGGTCTTCGTGACCAGGGCGCAAACGTCCCAGTCAGGCAGATCGAACTCCGGAGCGCTGTTGTGGTGGTATTTTCCGCTTGGCGTTAGGAACCAATTGCAGGGGACGCCCACCTGTGGGTCGGCGATGAAGGTGTCGTCCGAGAAGTTCCCCGGCTGCTCCGTGTATTTTAGCCCAGGGAAATGGTTGTCCACCAAGTCCTTGAGCAGCAAGTCGCAGAAATGCGGGGAGCAGGCGGGGCTGGAGCGCAAGTACAGCGGCATGCCCGGGACATTGTGGGTGTTGGCGTCCATGTTCACGGCCCACAGCGCCTTTTTGGCGTTCGCCGGGGCGCCAAAATGCGCCGCGAAGCCATAGCGCTCCATGGAGACGATGAAGCGGACGCTTTTGCGCAACGGCGGCAAGGAGCCGTCGGAGACGAGTGTTTTGAGCGTCCGGCAAAGCTCTACCAGCTCGGCGGCGCCGGTGGCGGCATCCGCAAGGAACGGTTCATAGACGTGGGACAGCAGGCAGAGCTCCTCCTCCGACTCCCCCGCCAGCCGACCAGTGACGGTGTAGACCTCGCCATCATAAAGGCGACTTTTCACCAACGCCCGGGCTTGCGCCGGCCCCTGCTCAAGACGTTTGGCGAGCGCCGCGCCCCGTTCCGGCGTGAGCGAGAAACCGAAGATCTTCCGATCCTCCGCCGTGTGGTGCCAGCCGGGACTGCTCCAGCCGTTGATCCAGTAAGTTCCGCCCGGCACGCCCGCCAAATTCGAATAGACCAGTCCGGCGGCCCCGGCGCGTTGAACGTCCACCAGCTCGTCGTGCGAGGCGGTGAAGACGAGCTTCCCGGTGGCGTCGGCCTTGCCCGCCTTGAGGTCCTCGAAGCTCACCAAATCGAGGACGCCGTCGAAGGGGGCGCTGTGGTTGGCGACGCAGAGCCGGTCTCGTTTCAAGTCGGCCAACAGGAGGCCCGCGTCCGGCAATTCCAGGCGGGCGTCGTCGAGGTCCCAGGCCTGGGGCATGATGTAGTCCATGTAGGCGGTCTTGCCGTCGGCCTTGAGGGCGATTTTCTCGACCTCGACGGCGCCCGCCCGACGGAGCATTTCCGCGCAGGCGTCCATCGACTTGGAGAAGTCGCGGCAGGAGCCGCTCCGTTCCAGTTCGTGGATTTGGCGCGCGTTCCGTTTCAAACGCTCCATGTCGAGCTCGCGCCCGACGGCTTGGCACCAGCGGTCATACATGATGTTCATCATTTCTTGATTAAATACACGTGGCGGGCAAACGGCAGGAACTCGTCCTCGATGACGCCGCCCTTCATTTGGACTTCGCGGTTCTCGAAAAGAACCTCGACCTTGGCGTCCACTCCGGCGAAGCCCGGCGCGTCCAGCCTCGTCCGAACCGTTTCATCCGTGAGGGTGACACAGATCAGGTAATCGCCTTTGCCCGTCTTGCGTAGGGACGCCGCCACTTGGCCATCAGACGCCGTGAAGTCCGTGAAGTCCTCCGCCATCAGCGCGTCCTGGAGCGTCTCCATCTCGTCGGCGAGGGTTTTCCATGAGTCCCATAACTCCAGGGAGGCAGGCTTGTAGATGAAGGCGGAGATGATGGAGGAGCCGTTGACGATGGCCTCGTAGGACATGTAGACGAACTCCTGGGGGCTTGGCGCCCGCCTGCCCGAGCTGTAGGATTCGATCCAGTAGAGGAGCGCGTCCCAGGGGGCGGCTTCCCTCACAGCTTTGGAGTCGTGGTAGACGGCACCCGCCTCACGGCTATAACAGTCAGTTGAGACGAAGCTCCCCATGTAGGGGCGCCAAGGCTTGATATGCATCGCCCCATGGTTGATGTTGATGGACACCGGGTGGAAGGGGTCGAGGTCTTGGAGCAGGGGAATGACGCCGCTCATTTTCGGCATGATGGCGGGGCTAGGCTCGTCAAGCATCCGGTAGGCGAGCAGGGCTGGATGCCGCTTGAACTGCCGTAAATGGGAGTGGAAGCGGAGGAGTTCCAGCTCGTCCATCACGGGGGAGTGGAAGAAGTCGGCGGCCAGAACCGCTTTTAGCCCATGCTTCTCCGCCAAGTCCAGGGCGGATTTCACCGTCTCGGAGCTGGCCATAGGGGAAGTGGCGGAGTTCTTGCAAGCTAGGCGCAGGAACTTGACTCCATGCCCCCGCAAGTCCGCCATCACATCTCCCGCGTCCGGCAGGAGGGCGTTGATGGCGCTGAAGCCGGTCATCACGCCATAGAGCGGCTTCCCGTCCAGGGTGAGAACCCGCTTGAAACGGTCGGCACGCACTACCACCTCGCCGTCTTTCCTTTCGACATGGCGGAAGAACATGCGGGTGTCGGCGATGACTTTCTTGTCCACCAGCACCCGCGTCCTGAAAACCAAGTCGCCGAAATCCAGCTTGGCGAGCGGCGCCGCACCCCGAACCGTGTCGGCCAAAGGCACCTGGCTTTCCCAGAGTTTGCGCCCGAACAGGTCCTCCACGGAGAAGATGGCCTTCCCACCCTTCAACGCAACAAACGCTGAAAGGTCGACCCGGTACTCCAGCTTCTGGTCGTCCGGGACATAGATGTTGTGCCGCAGCACCGGGCCTTTGACCAAGTCGGACAAATCCACCCGGTGGGGGTCGCCGCATTGGCTGTGCCTCTCCCCTTTGGCGCGGACAAGCAGCGACACCGTGAACGCCCCCTCTCCCGGCTTGACGGGGACGGCGAAGCTTATCTCCTTGGAGCTTCCCCTGGCGAGGGCGACCGCGGTTCCGGCGACTTTCTCCTCGGCGCCTCCCCTCTGCACCAGCAGTTCCGCCTCTATCTCCAAATCCTTGCCGCTCAGATTTTTAATGCGGTGGGTTGTCAGCAGTTCCCCGTCCGCCGCTCCGAGACGGAAGGTCAAGGCCGATTCCCTCGCCAGCGGCGTGGGGCGGCGCACCCCGGTCAGCACGGGCCACGTGAGGGGCCGATGGTATTTCCCGCTCCACGGCAGATGCTCGCCAGCTCCGGAGCGGCTACGGCAAAGGTTGAAGAGCAGCGGCGCGTCCGGGGCGTCGCCGCTGGAGTCGCGGGGCACATGGAACATGATCTCGGCGTTCCAGAAGTCCTTGCCCTTGCTGGTCTTGGCATTCCACCAGAAGTCCATACCCCAACCGCCCCCGCCGCAGATCTCCTCGGCCCGCGTCCCGAGACTGTTGACCATGTAATGGTCGTAACGGGCGCTGTTCAACACCGATTGCATGAAGAGCTCCAGGCAATCGTCGGTGTAGACTTCGCTGTCATGCTCGGTTTGCTTGGCGATGATCTTACCCATTTGCGGCTCATGGCAGGTCACCGCCAAGTAGAAGTAATAGCCGTCCGTGGCCAGCTTGAAATCGGTCGCGGCCTTCTTGCCATCCTTTAGGCTATCAAAGGTGTAGGACGGGACGTTTTTCCAGCACTCGTCGTAAAAGTTCCCGTCGATGACCGGGGCTTTGTCGATTTTGGCGACGGTATATCTGGGGTTTTCCGGCGGAATCCCCCCCGCGTCGGCGTCTAGATGGCAGCGCGGGTCAAGCGTCTTGGCGTTCGGGGAGAAAGCCGTGGCCTCCCCTTCCTCGATCTGGACGGCGTCCAGCCAAACCGTGGCTTCCGGTTCTTTCACGATGATCGCCCAGGAGTCGGACGCCCTATCCGGGACGAAATTGAAGACCAACCGTTCCCATTGGGTTCCGACGCTAAACGTTTTGCGTTTGCCGCCAGACCATTGGACTAGTTCCACCGGAACCCCTTCCCGGTCCGCCTTGGCATAGACCGAGAAACTGTAGGTCTTCCCTGGTTCCGTCATGATCTTGTCCGCCCATCTTCCAGAAGTCAGGCTGGTGCCGACAAGCGCCATGTCTCCCCGCCTGTGGACTTTGAGCTGGAGCGACTTCTTGCCGTCGACCGGCTGGTTCTCGACCGCCACGCAGTCCCCAGCGACCCTGTGGGCATTGGCCGTGAGCGGGCGGAACTGGTACCAGAGGTTCTCCGGGATACCATCCGGGGAACAGTTCTCAAAACTGTTCACGTAGAGGATATCCTTGGCGGTGGCCGGCCAAGCCGCCACCAGCAGCGCGGCGCAAACGATGAGAGCTCTCGTCATTTTCATTCTTTCCCTTTCACTATGTTGGTTGTTTTAGTATTTGTCATCGTCGGGCCGGACGCTCCAGTAACCGCAGGGCGCCTCAAGGTTGGCTCCGGCGATTTTGGACACGGTGTCCTGGGGGCGCATGGCGGTCACGTGGCCGTCGCAGAAGAGGTAGTTGCTCAAGCCGTCGTGATAGTTGGCCCCGGCCGCCAGTTGCTTGAGGGAATAATTGGTTCCCGGCCCGCGGGTCGACGCCCAGAGGGCGGAGCCACCCCAGGATTCGGGGACGAACAGCTCCGCCACGGCGATCACTTGCGAGGGGACTGGTATCCGCTCGATCCGCGCCGTCCACTGATCCGCGCCGCCAGTGCTCCCCGTGATGCTGATGCCGCGGACGTTGCCTGGGGCGCCAGGCGTCGGGTAAGCTGGCGAAGCGCCATTGCCGTCGTTCATGGCGTATGAGGCCACCTTGTAAGGGTTGGTGGGACAATACAGCAGCGGCATGGTCTTCTGGTTTGCCACTGCCCCCCAATTGGTTGAAAGCAGCTCCTGGTCGCTGGGGCTCTCGCCTCCCAGGTAATCGGCCACGGCGGCCGTCCAAGGCCGGGTGCGGGCGGGCGCGAGGGAGAAGGTGTAGGACGTGAACGGATAGTGTCCATTATTGTCGTTCTGGTAGCCGCCCATGGCGATGCCAATCTGCCTGAGGTTGCCGGAACAGGCGATGCGCCGTCCCGCCTCCTTGGCCTTGTTCAAGGCCGGCAGCAGCAGCGCCGACAACAGCGCGATTATGCCAATCACCACGAGCAGCTCCACAAGCGTGAAGTTGGCGCCTTTTCTCATGTTCCTTCTCCTGGCATCCCGTTGACGATGCTTAGGTCGTTGATCCCGTAGGTTCCGCCGGAGCAGAGCGCTTCGACCGCCTTGGCCATCTCGCGGTGGAAAGCCACGGTGTCGCGGCGCAGATATTTGAAGGGCGGCGTCATCCCGCCCATGTCGTCCAACGTGATGATGTCCAGAGGGCGGACACCATTCGCATCAAGTTGGCGTTGGAGCTCGAACGGCTCGGCGCCGGTGACCAAGAGCAGCTCCGGGAGTGGACGCTCCTTGGCCAGGAGGGCGGCGAATTTGGCGGGCAACTCCGGCTTCTCACCCAAAACGGGACGGTAAAGCAGCTCCATGCCCTCGGAGTGAACGAAGGCCTGGGCCTGGGCGCGCGCCTCACGGAAAGTTAGGCGTTCGGCGTAGTCCTGGTCGGACATGAGCTCAATCCGGCGATAGCCACAACGCCGGGCGTGTTCCAGGCTGGCCCGCAGGGAGGCGAAGTTGTCGCCGCCCAAACGGTTGTACGCGAGGTCGGGGTAATCGCCCTCCAGGAAGTTGCCGAGAAAGAGCGCCGGATAGGAGAGCCGGAGCGTCCTCTCCACCTGCTCCCGCCGGAAACGCAACCCGACGATCAGCACGCAGTCGGGGTAGCCAAACTTCTCCAGCCGCGCCAGCTCGGCGTCGAAACGCAGATGGGCGTCCTCGCCCGGAATGAAGCGGACGAAAAAGTCGAGCCGCTCCTTGACCTCGGGGAAATGCATGAACTCCGCCACCCGGCGGACGAAATTATTGTCCTCCGGCGTGCCGCCGAACGCCAGGATCATAACCTCCTTGGCCTCCGGCCGCGACGGATGGTTGACGTAAACGCCGAAACGCTCCCGCCGCGCCACCAGCTTCTTGCGCTCCAGGACGTCCAACGCGGAGATGATCACCCGCTGCCCCACGGCGAAATCCGCAGCCATGGCCCGAGTGCTCTTGAGCCGCTCGCCCGGAACCAGCTTGCCTCGGATGATCTCGTCCTCAAGCAAGGCCGCCACTTGGCTTGACTTGATCTTCATGCGCCCATGCCTTTCTGATGCAATCTGCTGCGCCAACAGCCATAATAATACATCAGAGCGCGTCACATGTCAAGCGCGGAAAAATCGAAAGACAGGAAAACGCCGCCCCGGAAGCGGGCTGGCCCACCTCCGGGACAGTTTGCTTTTTAGAACACCAAGTTGCCCTTGTAGAGGCCGACCTTGCGGGCCTTGAGGTCAAGGAAGGCTTGGTTGATGTCGGCGAAGACGTAGTTGGTGACCAAGGCGGCGCTGTCGAGCTTGCCGTGGGCGACCAGGCTGACCGCGGCTTTCATGGCGCTGAGCTTCTCGGTCTCGTCGCGCACATGGCCGTTGACGACGGTCAACGCTTTGAAATTCCACGTTTTCATGTCGATCTGCCGCATGCCGCCGTTGGACTGGTGGTAGCCGACCAGGTTCAGCGTCCCGTGGTGGCGCAGCAGCTTGGTGCCAAGGTCGATGGCCGGGCCGACGCCGGTGGCCTCGATCGCCACGTCGAACTCGCCCAACTCCGGGAGCGCCCCGCCGGAGTTGACCGCCTTGTCCGCTCCCATCTTCATGGCCGTCTCCAAACGCCAGTCGAGCAAGTCGAAGACCACCACCTCCGCCGCGCCTTGCAGTTTGACCAGCTGGAGGCAGCTCAAGCCCATGTAGCCGCAACCGATGATCGCCACCCGGTCGCCTAGCCGCACGCCGAAACGCCGCGCCGCCGACATGCAGCAGGCCAACGGCTCGCCCAGCGCCATCTTGACGTCGAGCCCCTCCGGCAGCTTCGCCAGATGCCAGCGCTCCGCCAGGAAATACTCGGCGTAGTCGCCGTAAAGGGACGTGACTTTATCGCCGACTTTGAACTCGCTGACTTGGGCCCCGACCTCGGCCACCACCCCGGAGCCCTCATGCCCCATGCGGATGAAGTCTTCCGCGTCCCCCTGCCCCGCCATCCGCGTGACATATTGGAACACGTCGCCCTCGCAGACCCCGCAGCCAGCCGTCCGGACCAGCACCTGCTCCGGGCCGCATTTCGGGACGGCCTCCTCGCGCAACTCGAAGCCCTTGGGTGTCAAAACCGCCGCTTTCATTTCCCGCTCCTGTATTTTGTTGGTTGACTTTCGCCATGACAACCATTATACTTGATTGAAAAGAATTAGGCTCCCTCAAATCGATTAAGGTTTTATGCGCTATCAATCAAATGAGTTATTGTCGGCGGTTTTCGCCCCGATTTCGCTGGACCCGGCCTTCCCGGTGTCGGAGCCGGACCACCAGTCGCGGCCGGAGGTGCCGATCGAGGCGCACGTGCACGACTGCTTCGAAATCGGATTCTGCAACAGCGGCTCGGGGGTTTTCCTCGTGGAGAACAAAATCCTGCCGTTCCAGGCGGGCGACGCCGTGGTGATCAACCACCGGGAACTGCACACCATGAAAGGCGCGCCCGGCGGCGTGGCCGACTGGCATTTCGCCAACTTGGCCCCGGCGCCGCTCCTGGCCGGAACGCTGCGCGAGGACGCCGTCGACCTCGACACCGAGGCGTTCAGCGGCCATGCGTTCAACAACGTTTTGGCGGGCGGGACGGAGCCGGAGCTCTGCCACAACATCAAAGCGCTCATCCAGGAGCTCCTGGAGAAACGCCAGGGCTATCAGGCGGCGGTCAAGGCGCTGGTCTGGGAAATGCTGATCCGGTTGGGGCGGATCAAGCCGGGCGGCGGCGAGACCTGCGCCCCGGAGCCGGCGGAACGCCGGAAACTCGAGCTGGTCGCCCCGGCGATTCGCTGGATCGCCCGTTACTACCATGAGCCCATCGCCCTAGGGACGTTGGCGCGCAAATGTCATTACAGCGAGTCCAATTTCCGGAAGATCTTCCTGGCGGCCACCGGCTACGCCCCCCGCGACTACGTGCAACGCTTGCGCCTGGAGGCGGCGGCGAGCATGCTGCGCAGCACCCAGGAGAGCGTCACCGACATCGCCCTGAAAACCGGCTTCCCCACCCTCTCGAACTTCAACCGTCAATTCAAGGCGCAGTTCCAGCTCGCCCCCGGAGCCTGGCGGTCCCAGGAAAAACAAAAGCGCGGCTAAACGCCCGCGAGACGCTGGCGGCTGAACGCGGCGTGATATTCGACGATTTTCAGGTAGAGCTCCTCCGGGACGTCCAGGCCGCCGCGGCCGGAGCCCAGGTCGATGCCCGGCTGGTTGACGCCGTGGTAGTCGCTGCCGCCGCTGATCGGGAGCCCCAGCTCGGCGGCGATGGCCATGATGGTCTGGTGTTGCTTGGGGGAGAACTCCGGATAGTAGGCCTCCACCCCGTCGAGGCCGAGCCCGACCAGATACTGCAAGATGGACTTGATGGTGCTGGTGTCGGACTTGTCGCGGTGGGCGGGATGGGCCCAGAAGGCGACGCCCCCGGCGGCGTGGATGGCGTCGATCGCCGCGGGCGGCTCCGGGAGGATCCGCGGCATGTAGCCGCTGCCGCCCCGGGCCAGGCAACTGCTGAAAACGGCCTTGTTGTCCTTGAAGTAGCCTTTGTTCACCAGGATTTTCGAGATGTGGGGGCGGCCGACGCTCTCGCCGTTGGCGACCTCCAGCACCTCCTCCATGGAGATGTCGAAGCCGCTGGCGCGGAGCTTGGCGATGATAAGGTCGTTGCGGCCGTCGCGGTTGTGGCGGATCTCCTCGAGCAAGGAGTTGAGCGGGGCGCAGTGGTCGTCGACGAAAAAGCCCAGGATGTGCAGCTCGCGGTAACACCAGCTCACGGCGATCTCGACGCCCGGGACGAGTTTGACGCTCGAACCTTCGCCACGGGCGAGGAACTCCCGCAACCCGCTGACGGTGTCGTGATCGGTCAGGGCGATGGCGGCCAAGCCCAGTTTCTCGGCTTGTTCTACCAGTTCCGAAGGGGTGCAAGAGCCGTCCGAGGCCGTGCTATGGGTGTGCAAATCGATGTGTCGCATGAATGAGGCGGTCCTTTCGCTTGGCGTTACTTTAGCCCCCCCTCCGCCGCGACGCCAGGCCGCCGGGGACATTTATCGCCAGGAAATCCTTGCGCCCTCAGGAAATCGACGTTACTTTATGCGTGATATCAATTAACCCGCAAGCCAAGGCGCGTCTCATGGGAACCGGACCGTTGAAGATATTCCACATCGACATGAATTTCGTCAATCTGCGGGTGGACTACCTGCGCCACTGGCTGGAGAAGCTCGCCAAGATGGGTTACGACGCCATCCTCTGGGAACTTGAGGACAAAGTCCGCTGGGAGACCTGCCCCGAATGCGTCTGGCCCGAGGCCATGAGCAAGCTTGAGTTCAAGGAGCTGCTGGCCTATTCCCGCTCGCTGGGCTTGGAGCCGATCCCTTTGCTCCAAACCGTCGGCCACGCCGAGTACGTCCTCAAGACCGGCGCCTACGACACCTTCAAGGAGCTGCCCGACCACCACGATTGCTATTGCGCCAGCAACCCCGACGTCCGCGCCTTCCTCGCCCGTTGGACCGCGGAATATTTGGAGCTCTTCGGCGACATCCGTTATTTCCATCTGGGCGGCGACGAGGCCTACGTCTTCGGCAAATGCCCCGTCTGCTCCGCCCGCTCCAACAAAAACCAGCTCTACGCCGAGCACCTCCTCGCGGTCGCCAAGCCGCTGCTGGACAAGGGCGTCCGCCCCGGCGTCTGGTGCGACATGCTCCTGCACCACCCAGACCAGATGGGCGACATCCCCAAGGACTTCGTCATCTGGGACTGGAACTACTGGAGCCACGACGGCGCCGCCGACCGCTCCATCGTCTGGGGCCACGGCATGGTGGACAAGGCCGACGTCACCGCCGAGATGCGCGCCCGATGTCCGGAGCTGCTCGACGCCAACGGCGATTTCGTCCCGTTTTACACCGCCGACTTCCTGAGGAACCGCGGCTACGACGTTATCCTCTGCTCCTCCTCGCGTTCCCATGGCGACACCGTGTTCTGTCCCCAGTGGGACTTGCACAACCGCAACGTCGCCGCCGCGGCGAGGAAGACCGTCCAGGCCGGTTTGCTGGGCAACTGCGTCACCAGCTGGGCGGTCCGCCTCAACCCCTACGAGACCCAGGAGCTGACATTGGCGTTGGTGCCCTTCGCCATGGAACATCCGGAGCTCCCCTTCGACGCCTTGCTGCGAGCGCTCGGGCGGGAGTTCTTCGGCATGGACGCGTCGGACTGCTTCGCGGCCTTGACGAAGATCAGCGCATTTTTCCTGTTCGCCAGCTCCGGCAGCACCGCCATCCAGTGGAACCACGGCTGGAAGGACTCCGTCGCGGCCCCGGCGAACTATGTGGAGGATTTGCTCAAGCGTTGGCGGCATGACGACACCTTGCGCCAGCACAAGCGGACGACCCGCGACGCCCAGGACCAGATCGCGGCGGGGCTCTCGCAGCTCGGAGCCTTCACCGAGCGGGCCCACCGCAACCTGGAGTTCCTGGATTGCTGGTTCGCCGCCGCCAATATGCAGTTCTGGATGTCGAAGCTGGCGTGCATGGTCTTCGACGACGAGGCGGACAAGTCCCAGGCGGGTTTGCTCAAGCACTGGCGCCGGAACTTCGTGAACTATCTAAAAACGGGCGAGACGCCGCGAAGCGCCGAGAAGAACGCCTCGTTGGTCTTCGACCCGCTCCTGGAGTATTTCCAGAGCCGCTGAGGTGAATGTCCGTTTGACTTTGCTTCCCAAGCGCCTTATGTTGAGCCAGGAAACCAAGGGAGCGTTCCATGGAACCGAGAATAAGGACTCTGGAGATCGAGCATTTCCGCTCGTTCCGGCATTTGAAGATCGACGGCCTTGGCCGGGTCAACCTCCTCACCGGGCTGAACAACTCCGGAAAATCGTCAGTGCTGGAAGCCGTCCGTCTTTTGGCCTCAGGAGCTTCTCCGACCGTTCTCAGAAGCATCTTGCGTGCCCGCGAAGAGTTAACGGACGAAGGGCAAAGACGGATTGACATTGACGAGATGTTTCAACTGTCTAGCTTGTTCACGGGGTTCCCTCGGATTTCTGAGGATATCCCGCCGATACAGATTGCCGCATTTGGTGGAGACAAACCAATCAAACTATCCATGGGTATTTCTTGGCTCTTGGAGGAGCGAGGCCAAGATGGTTCGGTTCGCCGTGTTCTGCAACCAAAGGGTTCACCGGGTGAGGCTGGCAGGAAACTTGGCCTGGTAATCGAGGCAGGTAAGCCCCCACTCTTACTACCGGCCGACTACCTCCCGAATTATTTGGGACGCTCCTTTGGCAGCATGATTCCAGTAGATGAGTCTTGCGTTCCCTGTGTTTTCGTTAGTCCCTTCGATGGCGAACGGACCGCCCATCTTGGGCTTTTATGGGACAAAATAGCACTCTCTGACCGCGAGAAAGAGGTGGTGGAGGCTTTACGTATTGTCGTTCCCGGGATCTTGGGTGTCAACATGGTTGGCGAAGGTAGAGGTGGGCGTACCGCAATCGTCAAAACGACGGAATTTTCCGAGCCCGTTCCACTGCGGAGTTTTGGCGACGGGCTAAACCGGCTTTTTAGCATCGCTCTTTCGTTGGTCAACGCACAAAAAGGGTTGCTCCTGATTGACGAGTTCGAAAATGGGATGCACTATTCCGTCCAGACGGACATCTGGCGCATCATTTTCCGCCTTGCCAAAGAGCTGGATGTGCAAGTCCTGGCGACGACCCACAGCAACGACGCCATCGCAGCGTTCCAGCGGGTGGCGAACGAGACCGGGGAGGATGGAGTGCTAGTCAACTTACGACGAGAAGACGACGATGTCTACTCGACCATCTTCTCCAAAGAGGAGCTCGCCATCGCCACCTTGAACCAGATCGAGGTGCGCTGACATGGTCGGCAAGCGAATCCTCTTTGTGGAAGGCAAGGACGACGAGAACGTTGTCAAGCATTTATGCGGGAACTGCGCGGGACCAAGATTCGATGGCGATGGCGTAAGGCAATATGAAGGAATCGACAATTTGTTGAAGATTCTTTCTGTCCAACTGAAATCTCCAGAGATTACGTTGGGCTCTGTGGTCTGTGTTGTTGTCGACGCCGACGAAGATCTTGATGGTCGTTGGCAAGCCCTACATGACCAGCTAGGCAAAGTGGGCTATCAAAACCTTCCAAAGAGGCCGTCTCCGGAGGGGACGATAGTCGAGCCGCCGCCCCCAGGGGACGGAACGCCACGGGCCAAAGTCGGCATTTGGCTTATGCCAGACAACCAGTCAAAAGGCATCTTGGAGGACTTTCTGCGTTTTCTCGTGCCGCCCGGGTCGCCGTTGTTTCAATATGTCGAGGACAGCGTGAAGGCCATTCCGGGCAAGCCGCTTTTTCCCGAGAAAGATGAGCCGAAGGCTCGCATCCACACATGGCTGGCCTGGCAGAAGGAGCCGGGTAAACCTTACGGCACGGCAATCACCGCGAAATTCCTTGATCCGGACGCGCCGCAGGCGAAAACGTTTGTCGCCTGGCTCAACCGCCTGTTCTCTTGACCCAGGACATTAACGACAAATGAAACACGATTGCGTCATCATCGGCGGCGGGCTCTCGGGGCTCGCCGCGGGCATCAGGCTGGCCCACTACGACAAGAAAGTCGTGCTGGTCGAACGAAACCACAACCTCGGCGGGCTCAACACCCATTACCGCCGCGGCGGCCACCATATCGAGTCCGGCCTCCACGCCATGACCAACTTCGTCGCCAAAGACGCGCCCAAAGCCGCGCCGCTGCTCAAACTGGCCAGGCAGCTTCGCTTCTCCCACGACGACTTCGCGCTGCGCGAACAAAACTTCTCCATGGTCAAGTTCCCCTCCGCCACCTTGAAATTCGCCAACGGTTTCGAGAGTTTGCTCGACTCCGTCGCCGCCTGCTTCCCCAGCGAGGTCGACAACCTGCGCCGCCTCGACCGCCTCATCTCCGAATACGACTCCCTCAGCCTCAGCGCCAAGCCCGACATGGCCCGCGCCGTCGTCGGGCGCCACCTCTCCTCGCCCCTGCTGGCCGACATGCTCTTCTGCCCCCTCATGTATTACGGCAGCCCCTCGCCCGACGACATGAACTTCGCCCATTTCGCCGTGATGTTCAAAAGCGTCTTCCACGAGGGCTTCTGCCGCCCCGCCGCTGGCGTGAAAGGCCTGCTCGACATGTTGGAGGCGCGCTACCGCCAGGAGGGCGGCGAGCTCGTCCTTGGCAACGGCGCCGCCCGCATCCTCCAAAAGGACGGCATGGTCGAAGGGGTCGTCCTGGACGACGGGACGCGGTTGGAGACCAAATCCGTCCTCTCCTGCGCCGGACGTTTGGAGACGCTCGGACTGTTGGAGGAGCGGACCCCCGAGCTCGACAGCGTCCGGCCCGGCGCCATGGGGTTCATGGAGTGCGTGGCCTTCCTCGACCAGCCGGTCAAGGGCTCCGGGCACGACGCGGCCATCGTTTTCCAAAATGGCTCGGACAGCTTCAGCTTCCGCCCTCCCGACACGTTGGCGGGGATGGAGAGCTCCGTGGTCTGTTGCCCCGAGAACTTCCGTTTCGCCCCCGGCGACGTCCTCCCGGAGCCCTGCGTCCGGGTGACGGCCCTGGCCAACCCCGCCGGCTGGGACGCCCTCGCCCCCGAGGCCTACCGCCAAGCCAAGCTGGACACCGCCGCGGCGCTGCTCGTCCAGGCGGAGGCGGCCACCGGCTTGCCGGGACTCCAGAAACGCGCCAGCTTCCTGGATATCTTCACGCCCAAGACGATCCGCCGTTTCACCGGCCACCTCAACGGGGCGGTCTACGGCAGCCCCGACAAGGCGCGGGACGGGCGGACCTCCGTCTCGAATCTTTTCCTCTGCGGCACCGACCAGGGCTTTCTGGGGATCGTCGGGGCGATGCTCAGCGGCGTTTCCATCGCCAACGCCGAACTGCTCACCAAAATCTAGGCAGAGTTGGTGGAAAATCCGGCGGTTGGCGGTATCTTAGCGGCGAAATAGGAGAAAACGACCATGGCCGACCTGACCACGAATTTAGGCAAACTCGTCCTGAAAAACCCGGTGATGACCGCCTCCGGCACCTTTGGCTACGGCAAGGAGTACGCCGAGTTCTTCCCCTTGGACAAACTCGGGGCGGTGGTGGTCAAGGGCGTCTCGCTCGGCCAGGTCGACGGCAACCCCACGCCGCGGATTTGCGAGTTGCGCGGCGGGATGCTCAACGCCATCGGCTTGCAGAACCCCGGCGTCGAGAAGTTCTGCCACGGCGACGACTACCTGGGCTTCCTGCGCGGCACCGGCGCCACGGTCATCGTGAACATCTGGGGCACCAGCGTCGAGGCCTACGCCGAAGTCGCCGCCCGTCTCGACCAGGAGAAGGACGCCATCCACGCTCTGGAGGTCAACATCTCCTGTCCCAACATCAAGCACGGCGGCATCGCCTTCGGGACCGACCTCAAGCTCGCCGCCCAAGTGGTGAGCGCGGTGCGGGCGGCCACGACGCTGCCGTTGATCGTCAAGCTCAGCCCCAACGTCACGCGCATCGGCGATTTCGCCAAGGCGGTGGTCGACGCCGGGGGCGACATGGTCTCGTTGATCAACACCATCCCGGCCATGGCCATCGACATCGAGACCCGGCGCCCGAAGCTGGCCAACATCACCGGCGGCTTGAGCGGCCCGGCGATCAAGTCGGTGGCGGTGCGCATGGTTTACGAGGCGGCCAAGGCGGTGAGCGTCCCGGTGATCGGCATGGGCGGGATCTGCGACGGCGCCGACGCCATCGAGTTCTTCCTGGCGGGCGCCAGCGCCGTGGCGGTGGGCACCGCGATCTTCGCCGAGCCCCTCGCCCCGATCCGGATCATCGGTGAGATCAACGACTACCTCGACGCCCACGGCTACGCCTCCATCCACGACCTCGTCGGCAAGGTCGAGATCTGAGGGCGTCCCGCCGTCAGCCGTCTTTCCTTTGGTCGTAGAGAAGGATGCCCTTGAGGATTTCCAAGGCGCGCTCCAGCTGGACGTCGCGGACGCTGTCCGGCCCGGAGGGCATGACCTCGCCGGGGTGGTAGGAGCGCTGCCGGAAGAGCTTGGCGGCGTCCTCCTCGCCCATCTCCACCGTGATGTCCGGCGGCACCCCCACCCCGTGGATCTTCGTGCGCGACGGGGTCAGGTACTCGGCGGTGGTCAGTTTGACCGCGCCGCGGTTCTTGTCCAGGGGCACCAGGCTCTGGACGCTGCCTTTGCCGAAAGTTTTCTCCCCGACCAGCACGGCGCGGCCGTAGTCCTTGAGGCAACCGGCCACGATCTCCGCGGCGCTGGCGGAGTTGCGGTTCACCAGGATCACCAACGGCAACGTGGTGAGCTTCAGCCCCGACGCCCCGGTGCGGTAGGATTGGCATTGGGATTTGACCCGGCCGGAGGAGCTCACCACGAGTTTGTCCTCGTCCAGGAAATGACCGCAAACGTCCACCGCCGACATCATCAGCCCGCCGGGGTTGTCGCGCAAGTCCAGCACCAGCCCCCTGGTTTTGTCGGCTCGCAGCTTGGCCAAGGCCTTCTCCAGCTCGTCGCCGGTCTTGGCGTTGAACTGGGTGATCCGGAGGAAGGCCGTCTTGTCGGCGGGGAACTCCGTGAGCTTGACGGTCGGGACCTCGATCTTGCCGCGCTTGACGGCGATGGTCGTGGTCATTTGCTCGGAGGGGCGGAAGAGCAACAGCTTGACCTCCGAGCCCACCGGCCCCATGAGAGCCTCGGAGCAGTCGCGCATCGACATGCCCAGCGCGCTCTTGCCGTCGATCGAGAGGATCACGTCCGACGGCCTGACCCCGGCCTTGAACGCGGGCATGTCCTCCAGCGGCGCCACCACCTCGATTTTGTGCTCCTTGTTGAAGGCGACCTCCACTCCGATCCCGACGAACTCCTTGCCCTCGGTGTCCTCCTTGAAGCGGCTGTAGCTTTGGGGACGCATGTAGACGCTGAAGGGGTCGAGCTCGGCCATGACGCCGTTGAGCGCCCCCTGGACGAGCCGGCGGTAGGTGACCTTATCCGTGTCCACGTAATCCTGGCGCAGCAGCGCGATGACGTCCATCAGCACCGCTAACTCCTGATAGGCGTCCTCGGGCTTGGCCTGGCCGTTCGTCCGGGGGCTGTCCTGGGCGGCGACGGCGAAAGCCAGCAGGGCGCTGGCCGCGATGACGATGGCGTGGCGTCTCATTTTGAACTCCCTCACGGTTGAACGCTGCGGGATTAATGGACACGCTCCCGGCGGAAAAGCAACGCGGGCGAAGCGGCTTTTGTATTGACGGGCAGGGAAGATATATTAAGACGAAAAAAGTGGAGGGTGTCGTCGTGAAGTTGGAATCTAGGCGTTGGCTCATCCTGGCGATGGGAATTTTCGCGAACATGTGTCAAGGGGCGGTGTACGCGTCGAGCGTCTTCGCCAAACCGTTGCAGGCGTATTTGCATCTCACCCCGGTGGACTGGTCGTGGGTGTTCTCGGTGAATTTGGCCTGTCTGCCGCTGGGGATGCTGCTGTCGGGCAAGATCGCCGACGCGTTGAGCTCCCGCGGCGTGGTGGCGGTTGGCGGGCTACTGTTCGGGCTAGGGATGCTGCTGAGCGGTTTCGCGCACTCGCTGACCTGGGTGCTCTGCTGCTTCGGCGTGTTGATGGGGGTTGGCAGCGGCGCGGCTTACGGGGCGATCGTCTCGACCTCGGTGCGCTGGTTCCCCGACATGCGCGGGCTGGCGGGCGGACTCTCGGTGGGCGCGCTCGGCATCGGAACCTTGGTGATCGCCCCCGTGGGGCAATATCTGATGGCCAACGCCCCGCAAGGCGAGCCGCCCGTCCTTTGGGCGTTCAAGGCGTTGGGCGTGGCCTTCGTGCTGGTGATCGCGGTCGCCTCGATCTTCATGAAGCCCCCGCCCGCGGGCTACAAGCCCGAAGGCTGGGAGCCGAAAGCTGGAGCCCCAGGCTCGGCGACGGCGAACAATTATGAATGGAAACAACTTTTCGGACGCCCGGAGTTCTGGACGCTTTACTTGATGTACGCTTGCGGCGCCTTCTCGGGGCTGATGGTGATCAGCCAGGCCTCGCAAATCGCCCAGAAGATGACCAAGCTGTCGCCGGCGCAGGCGGTGGCCATCGTGTCGTTGATCGGTTTGGCGAACGCCCTGGGCCGGGTGTTCTGGGGCTTCGTCTCCGACCGGATCGGCCGCTTGAACTCGCTATTGGCGATGTTCGTCATCACCGGGGCGACGATGTTCTTCCTGCCGGAGCTGGCCTTGTCCTACTGGACGTTGCTGTTCGGGGCGCTGTTGGTCGGAGCATGCTTCGGCGGCTACCTGGGGATCTTCCCGTCGGTGGCGGCCGACTACTTCGGGGTGAAGAATTTGACGGTGAACTACGCCTTGTTGTTCTCGGCGTTCAGCGTGGCGGCCATCGCCGGGCCGCGGGTGGCGGGAAAGATCGTGCAGAGCACCGGCTCCTACGCCCAGGCCTTCGTGGTGGCGGGGGTGGTCTGCGTGGCCGGGGCGCTGCTGACGCTGGTCGCCGCCTCGCTGGCGAAATGGGCCAAGGCTAAAACCGCCGTCTGACAATGAGCAGAAAAACGATGCTGGCCCTCGTGGCGTTGGCGCTCTGCGCCAGCGCTTGGGCGTTGACGCTGGACGAGTTCCGCGCGCTGCCGGACAACCGGGTGGCGGTAAGGACGGCGTTGGGCGTCCGTTCGGCGCGGGCGCTCGGGGCCGAGCGAGTGGAACTGGAGCTGGGACTGAGCGCCACCGCCGCCGCCGAGGATCCGGCCTCCTGGCGGGTGGTCAGCGACGGCGACCCGAACTACGCCTACGACAAATTCGTCCGCCCCGTCCAGGCCGACGTCAAACGGGCGCTGGAGTCCGAGGCTCCGGCCGGTTGCCCCTTCGACCGCTTCGAGAAACGGGTCGTCACCCTCCAGTTGCCCTACCCCATGCGACGGGGCGAACGCTACGACTTCATCGCCCAAGGCGGCGCCAAGGGCGAGGTGGCGGTCGGCGGGCACAGCGCCCAAGGCTTCGTCTACGACGGCGTCGGCAGTGGCGTGGCGTTCAGCCGGACGCTCGCCAACGCGGCGCTCGGACTGCGCCGCGTCGAGCCGGTCGGCAACGGGACGCTCATGCTGGAGTTCGGCCCTGGCTTCTCGCCCGCGGCGGGGAGCAGGCCCGAAAACTACAGCGTCACCATCGGCGGCAAGGCGGCCAAAGTCGTCAACTTGGGACGCGTCAGCGAAATCGACAGCTATATCCCCCAAGGCTGGCCCTTCCAGGCCATCCCCATGCACAAACTGTTCCTGCAAGTCGCCCCGGCTTACCAGGACGGGGACACCGTGACCGCGCGGGTCGCCAAAAAAGTCACCGCCGGAGCCACCGACGCCAGCTTCGTCTTCGACTCCCAAAAAACCCTCAGCGAATCCCTCAAGGTCAACCAAGTCGGCTATCTCGCCAACTCCCCGGTGAAGACCGCCTACCTGGGCCGCTGGCTGGGCTCTTTCCCCGAAGGGAGGAGCGCTGGCCCGGAGGCGTCGGGGGAACGGGAATTCTGGGGAAAACTCCAAGGCGACGACAAGCCCAGCTCCAGTTCCGGCGCGCCGGTCATGGGGCCGGCGTTGGCCTTCCCCGCGGAACCGCCCTTCCAGGTCGTCCCGGAGCGAGGCGGCGCGCCGGTCTTCAGCGGCGTGGCGAAGCTCATCCACCGTTCCGGGGCCTTGGACGAGGGCGTCTACCCGGTCGACCACTCCGGGGAGAACGTCTATTTGTTGGATTTCACCCCCCTCAAAACTCCGGGGCGTTACTTCATCACCGTTCCGGGGGTGGGGCGCAGCCTGCCCTTCGCCATCGGCGACGACGTTTACGAGCGCGCTTTCAAGCTCCAGGCCCGCGGCCTCTTCGCCCAACGCTGCGGCCAGGAGCTGGCCCCGCCATTCTCGACGTGGCGGCGGCTCGCCTGCCACAAACAGGGGATCACCCTCACCAGCCAGCTCAAGAACGAGCCGCACGACAGCCGCAAGGACTTACCCGCTAAAACCGTCTACCTCCCGGCGGCGCCGCCTTCCCCCCCCACGGCGCTGGACACCGACGCCAACCTGGCGGCGCGCTACCCTCTCGACGGCGACTTCAAGGACGCCAGCGGTCACGGCCTCGACTTGGCCCCGCTGGGCGGCAAGCCGCGCTTCAGCCCCGCCGACCCCAAGCGGTTCCAGGCGGGCGAAGTCTACGGGCCGAGCTCCGACGGCGCGGCCAACGGCGCCCGCGGAAAAATCGACCTCGACATCTCCAAAGGGTTGTCGGTGACCTTCTGGTTCAAGAAAGACCCAGAACAGCGTTTCAGCGGCTTCTTCAAGCTGGGCGAGACTCCGGGGAACCGTTTCCTCATGGAAGGCTCCTGGGGCGTGCCGATCCTCTCGGCGGGCAAGGGCCAAGCGAGCCTGCCCGCGGTGAAGATGGACCGCCCCGCCGACGGCTCCTGGCATCATCTGGCCGCCGTCCTCGACCCCGCCGCCACCCGCCCGCGCCGCATGACCCTCCACGACAATGGCCTCCCCGTCGCCAGCGCCGCCGCCGGGGAGCTCGACGCGCGGCTCGCCGGCCCCATGCTCATCGCCTGCCCCGACGGCGACGAGGCGGGCGGCGCCTACTTCCGGGATTTCAGGGTCTACTCCCGCGCGCTTTCCCCCGCCGAGCTCAAAACCCTCGCCACCCCCCATCCGGCGGAGACGCCCGCGGTCATCCCCGCTTTCGGCGGCCACCACGACGCCGGCGACTACAACCCCCGTTCCCACCTGGACGTCGCCCAGAAGCTCATGGACGCCTACGAGATGGCCCCGAAGAAGTTCCGCGACAAGCAGTTGGACATCCCAGAGCGGAACAACGGACTGCCCGACATCCTCGACGAGGCTTACTGGGCCTTGCGCCTCTGGATCGCCCTCCAAGACGAGGACGGCGGCGTCCACAACGGCACCGAGTCCGCGGGCGACCCGAACTTCGTCCAGACCGTGGAGCTCGACGACCGCGGCGACTACGCCTACGCCAAGGACGCCGAAGGCTCGTTCCTCTTCGCCGGGGCGCTGGCCCAGGCCTCGCGGCTCTGGCGGCTCAACGGCAAGACCGCCGAGGCGGACGATTTCCTGCGCCGCGCCGTCAAGGCCTACGATTGGGCCCTGGCGCATCCGCTCCCGTCCACGGACGCCGCATTCTACGGCCACCACGTGGCGCCGCCCAAAGCCTACGCCGCCGCCCAGCTCCTGCACAGCACCGGGGATCAGAAGTACAACCAGGATTTCCTCGCCGCTTGCGTCTGGACCAAGAAGCCTTCCGCCGACGTCGAGGTGCACCAAAGCTACGACATGCGTTCCGCCGCCTGGGCCTACGCCAACTGCCCCGACGCGGTGGTAGACTCCACCGTCCGCAAGGCCGTCCGCGAGGCCATCGTCAAGAAGGCCGACACCTTCATCGAATATTGTTCCCGCATGGCCTACGCCTTCGTCCGCCACCCCTGGGCGCCGATCAACTGGGGCACCGGAGCCTACGAGAACTGGCTCGACCAAGTCGTCCAGGCCCATCAACTCACCGGCGACCCGAAATACCTGCGTTGGATCATCCACACCTGCGACAACACGCTGGGGGACAACCCGTTGAACCGCAGCTACATCGTCGGGCTCGGGACGCGGACCGTCCACGCCCCGTTGCACAACAGCCGCTACGGCCAGACGGGCGAGGTGGCCGAGGGTATGCAAGTCCAAGGGCCGAACCAGAATGGCGACGGCTATCAAGTCCAGGAGACCGCCTACCCGGCGCTGAGAAGCGATTTCGCCCCCCTGCAAACTTTCGTGGACGGCCATTTCGCCATTGGCATGGACGAGGGGACGGTGTCCTCCCAGGCCCAGAGCATGGCGATTTTCGGTCTGCTGCTGCCCTAACCGCTCAAGTTAGCTTGTGGTCGGGGATGTGCTCCTTGATGAACTGGCGCAAGGCGGGCTCGTCGGGGTGGTCGACCAGATCCTTGGCGCGGACGAGGTCGACAGGGGGGAGCTTCGACTCCTCCTTGCGGGCGACGAAGATGCGGTCGTAGGAGGTGCGGTCCGCCTTCTCCTCGCTGGTGATGAGCTCCTCGTACTCCTTCTCTCCGGGACGCATGCCCGTGACCTTGATGGCGATGTCGATGTCCGGGCGCAGCCCGGAGAGCTCGACCAACTTCCTGGCCATGTCCATGATGCGGACGGGCTGGCCCATCTCCAGGACCATGATGTCGCGGTCCTCGCCGATGGCCCCGGCTTGCAGCACCAAATCCACCGCCTCGGGGATGGACATGAAGAAACGCGTCACGTTGGCGGAAGTCACGGTGATCGGACCGCCGTCCTTGATCTGCTGCTTGAAGAGGGGGATGACGCTGCCGCTGCTGCCCAGGACGTTGCCGAAACGCACCGCCACGAACTGGGTCGGCCCTTGGGGACGCTCCAGCAGGACGCGTTCGGCCAGGCGTTTGGTGGCGCCCATGACGCTGGTCGGCCCGACCGCCTTGTCGGAGGAGATCATCACCATGCGCTTGACCCCGGCCGCCTCGCAAGCGGCGGCGACGGTGGCGGAGCCGAGCAGGTTGTTGCCGAAGGCCATGTGCGGGTTCTCCTCCATCAACGGCACGTGCTTGAAGGCCGCGGCGTGATAGACCACGTCGACACGGTTCTCCCGCAACACGCGTTCGACGTCCGCGGCGCTGCGGACGTCGCCGATGACGTTGACGAGCGTAAGCTTGGGAAACTGCTTCTCCAGCTCCATAGAGATGCTGTAAAGATTGAATTCGGTCAGTTCGTAGAGCGCCAGGCAGCTGGGGTTATAGGCCGCGATCTGGCGGCAGAGCTCCGAGCCGATGCTGCCGCCCGCCCCGGTCACCATCACCCGTTTGCCCCGCAGGAACTCCGACACTTTGGAGTTGTCCAGCTTGACCGGCTTGCGGCCAAGCAAATCCTCGATCTCCACCTCCTTGATGAGGGAGACGTTGATGTTGCCGTCGGCGATGTCGGTGTAGGCCGGGACCATGCGCAAGGCGCAGTTGACTTTCTCCCGCTCTAGCTGTTCGATGATCATCCGGATGTTGCCGGGGGTGGAGTAGGGGGGCAGGAGCAGGATCTCCGAGGCCGAAAGCCGCTTGGCGCAAGCGCCCGCCTCCTCCGGCGTGCCCGTGACGGGGACGCCGCGGACGCTGCGGCCCTTCTCGATCTTGGCGCAGAGCACCCCGACGATGTGGCGTTTGCCAGGGTTCAGCGAGAAAGCGTGGATCAAGGCGTTCGCCGCCGCCGGGTCGCCGACCACCAACGTGACGATCGAGCGCTCGTCAGGGCCGTCGGCGCATTCCCGGACGATCCGGGCGACGAGCCGCTTGCCGGACATGGCGAAGAAGCAGATCAGGAAGTCCAACACCAGCACCGACCGCGACAGCCCGGAGAAATAACCGCTGTGCCAAAACCCGACGAGACATAACATCACCGCCGTGGCGATAATATTGGCCCAGAAGAGCTTGAGCAAATCGGCGATACTCACGTAACGCCAGAGCCCACCGTAGATGCGGAAGGCATGGAACGCCACGAGCTTCACCGCCAGCAGCACCGGCAAGGTGGTGTAGAACGAGGCCAGCTCCTCCTGGGGCACCGAGAAGTCGAAACGCAGCAGGAACGCCAGGGCGAAGGAGATCGCCACCGTCGCCGCGCAGCTGGCGAACACGAAGAGCCCCCGGACCGGCAGGAAGATCCTGACCGCCAGGGCGAGCGCCTTGTTCACCGTCTGGAACAGTAGCTTGCGGAGGGCTAGCATCGGGCGCTCCTCAAGCTCCCTGGACGATGCCGCGCACCGTGTCGCAGACGCGGGCGAGCTCGGCGTCGGTCATCGCCGGGTAGATCGGCAAGGAGACGATCCGCTCGAACAGCGCGCTGGCCACCGGCAGGTCGGACGGCTGGACATGGTAGGTGTCGCGGTAATAGGGGTGCAGGTGCAACGGCATGTAGTGCACCCCGATCCCGATCTCGGCGGCTTTCATCGCCTCGATGAAGGCGTCGCGGCCGATTCCCGCCACCGCCTGGTCGATCTGGATCACGTAGAGGTGCCAGGAGTGCTTGCGGTTGGGCTTCTCGACCGGCAAGGTCACGCCCTTGAGCCCGGAGAGACGCTCGGCGTAGGTGGCGGCGATGGCTTTGCGCCGCTCCCAGAAGCGGTCGGACTTGCGCAGCTGGTGGATACCGATGGCCGCGGCCACGTCGGTCATGTTGTACTTGAAGCCGGGCGCGGCGATCTCGTAGTACCAGGAGCCCGCCTTGGAGAAACGCTTCCAGGCGTCCTTGCTGATGCCGTGCAGCGACATCACGCGCATGCGGTCGGCCCAGTCCTTGTTGTCGGTCAAGGACATGCCGCCCTCGCCGGTGGTGATGGTCTTGTTGGCGTAGAAGCTATAGCAGGCGATGTCGGCCGAGGCGCCGACCATTTGCCAGGCCCCGGCGGCGTCCCGGTAGTAGGCGGGGCAGCAATGGGCGCAGTCCTCGACCAGGAAGAGGTGGTGCTTGTCGGCCAGCGCCCGGCAACGGAGCACGTCCGCGACCTGGCCGGCGTAATGCACCGGGATGATGCCTTTGACCGGGCCGTGGTCGGCGGGCAAGCCGGGGACCTTCCGCCCGGCGGCGATGGCGTCGAGGATGCGCTCGGCGTGGTCCATGTCCATGCAAAAGTCGTCGGCGTGGCAGTCCACCAGCACCGGGATGGCGTTGAAATACCTGACCACCTCGGCGGTGGCGGCGAAAGTCATGGTCGGCACCAGCACCACGTCCTTCTCCTTGAGCCCGACGGCCTCCAACGCCAGATGCAACGCCGCGGTGCAGGAATTGACCGCCACCGCCTCGGGACGCCCGATGTATTTGGCGAAATCCGCCTCGAAGCTCTTGCAGCGCGCCCCGGTGGTCAGCCAACCCGAACGCAGGCACTCGGTGACTTCGGTGATCTCGTCCTCGCCGATCTCCGGCTTGAAAAAGCTAATGTAGTCCATGGTCTCGTCTCCTATTTGCGCCCAAGATGTCGAGGGAACTGGGGGAAACCCCTTGAAAGGGGTTATCCCCCAGACCCCTTTCCTAAACTTTTTGGGCTATTTTTTTATTTTTAGCACGGCCAGCAACGTCGTGAACAGCACGTGGGCGTCCTTGGCCAACGACAATTCCTTGGCATACCTTTCATACAGTTCCAGTTTGCGGGGCAAAATGACCTCGCGGTATTCCTTCTCCGGGTCGCTGGCGGCGGCGAGCAGCTCCTCCTCGTCGCGGAAGACCACCGACGCCGGGTCGGTGATCCCTGGACGCACTCGCCTCACCAAGCGCCATCTCTCCGGGTAGTGTTCGATCCAATGGGGCACCTCCGGCCGCGGCCCGACCAACGACATGTCGCCAAGCAACACGTTGAAGACCTGTGGCAGCTCGTCGAGCTTGCTCTTGCGCAGCAACGCCCCGAAACGCGTCACCCTGGACTTGCCGCCCGGCTCGAAGCCTTTTTTCTCGGCCTCCAAGTCGACCCGCATCGTCCGGAACTTGAAGATCATGAACCAACCGTCGCCCCGGCCGCCGCGGCGCTGGCGGAAAAACACCGGCCCGGCCGAGTCCAGCTTCACCATCAGGGCGATGCAGCCCAGCACCGGCAGCAACAGCGGCAACGCGGCGAGCGTCACCACGATGTCCAAAACCCTTTTGACGAAGCTGGCGTACATCAAGCGAACCTGCTGACGAGGTGGTCGACGATCTTGGTGGCGGCGTGGCCGTCGCCGTAGGGGTTGACGGCGGCCGGGGCGGGCAAGCCCCGCTCGAAGTTGGCGACCGCCGCGCGCATCTTGGCGGCGTCGGCCCCGGCCAGGACGTTCCAGCCGAGCTCGACGGTCTCCATCCATTCCGTCTCGTCCCGGACGGTCACGCAGGGGGTGCCGGAGAAAAACGCCTCCTTCTGCATCCCGCCGGAGTCGGACACCAGGCAGAAGGCGCCTTTGAGCAGCAGCAACGTCTCCAGATAGCCCAGCGGCGCGATTTTCTGGACGCCCGGGGCCAGCTCCAAATGGAAGTCCTGCAAATATTTGGCGGTGCGGGGGTGGACGGGGTAGAGCACGGGGTATTTCTCGGACAAGGCGTTGACACCGGCGACAATGCCGCCAAGACGCTCGGGGCAGTCGGTGTTCTCCGGGCGGTGGCAGGTGAAGAGGAGGTAGCCTTTGTCCTTGACCCCTAGGCGTTTGGCAGGATCGAGCCGCTTGGCGGCGAGGGCCGAGAATTTGCGGACGCAGTCGCACATCACGTCGCCGACATGGACGGCGGTATGGCCGCGGCCCTCGGCGGCGAGGTTGTCGACGGCGGCCTGGCAGGAACAGAAATTGATGTCGCAGACATGATCGGAGACGACGCGGTTGATCTCCTCGGGCATGAGACGGTTGAAGGACCTCATGCCCGCCTCGACATGGGCGGCGGGGATGTGCAACTTGACCGCGGCCAACGCGGCGGCGAGAGTCGAGTTGGTGTCGCCGTAGACCAGGACGACGTCGGGCTTCTCAAGCAGGAGCTTCGCCTCGATGGCCTCGAGCATCAGCCCGGTCTGGCGGCCATGGCTGCCGGAGCCGATCTTGAGATTGTATTTCTCCTTGGGGATGCCCAGCTCGGAGAAAAAGATGTCGGACATCTCCGGGTCGTAGTGCTGCCCGGTGTGGATGATGGCCTCTTCCACGTTGGCGCGCCCGGCGAGCTCCGCCGACACCACCGCGGCCTTGACGAACTGCGGCCTCGCCCCCACTATCGTGCAAATTTTCATCTTCGCTCCGGCTCCACGGTTGACTGCAAACCGTCAATATACCACCGCAACGCCGCGAACGCAATTATTACTCACTCCTTGTCCCAGAAGCCGTCGGCGGCGGGGTGGGAGCCGGACGGCGCGAAGGCCTGGCCGGGCTCGCCAGGGAGCTGGAAGAAAAGCTGGGTTTGGGCGTCCCAAAGAGTCGCCCCGGCGTAGAGGGCGGGCAGTTGGACGCGTTTCCCCGTCCCGGGGGCGGGGAAGACCAGGGCGTTGTCGAGGATTTGACAGCTCTCCAGCAGCGGCGCCGGGGGGCCTTGGAAACTGACGGGCAACTGGCCCAGCGCCGCCAGCAGCGCCAGCGCCGGAGCCTCCGCCCAGACCGGCTTGAGCTTGGCCGGGCGCACCCCGATGAAGCCCGACTCCAGTTCCGGCGCCGAGCCCAGGGCGCTCGACGGCACGAACAACGTCCGCTCCGAAAAGGCCTCGGCAGTGGCCACCAGCTCCGGGGCCAGCTCCAAGAGCAGGGCGCGGACGTGGTAGGAGACGTTCAGCACGGAGTTGAAATCCACTTGGCAGGAGGCTCCGCCGGGGTTTTCCACCCACAGGTCGAAGCTCTCCAGGTCGATAGGCAGCAACGATTCCCACAGGTCGTACTTGGCGAGATTGACGATCAGGGGGCGGCGGTCGCGCTGGTCGGAGCGCATGGCCCGATGTTTGCGGACGCGGTTGGCCATCTCGGCGAGGATGGTCTCCTGGTTCAACGACTGGGAAGCGTGGGCGAGCTGCGGGTCGCCCGCCGGACAGCGCGCCCGGAGCTTGGCGTCGCAGGCGGGGTCGAAAAGGAAGATCAAGCCGTCGGAGTGGACGATGTGCAAGGAGCCGGGGCTCAGGGCGCTGTCTTTGCCGGGCTGGAACTGCTCGCCGGCGTTGTCGTAGAAGACGAGGTTGTGGGCGTTGCCGGGGGCGGCGGCGAGGTCGGAGAGGACGAAGACGAAGGGCTTGGGCAAACTGACGAGCTGCCCGTCGAGGTTGACTTGGTCGTAGAGCTCGCCTTGCTCCTCGGTCTTGCGGATGGCGACGAGCTCCTTCGAGCTGGGGTCGAGGAAGAGGAGCCGCTCGTAGTCGTTGACCACGGCGTTGACCACGGTGTCGGCGTCGGCCAGGGACATGTAGAAATGGGCGGGGAGGAGCCGTCGCAGCCGCCAGAGCATGGCGGTGAGGAAATAGGACTTGCCGCTCTGGGGGGCGCCGACGATGGAGAGGATGGTGGAGTCGAGGTCCATGACGCTCTCGGGGAGGCGGAGGTGGCAGCGGGGACAGGCCATGTCGGGGCAGACGACGCCGCGGGCGTCGAGGGCGTGGCCCTCGGGGGTGAAACGGGAGGGCAGGAAACGCGCGGGGGCGTCGGAGCCGAGGACGGCGTCGCCGACGAGCTCGGCGTGGCGAGCGACGAACAAGGTCTCGGCCCGCGGGAACTTGGCCCAACAGTGCGGGCAGAGCCGCGGGCTGGGGTCGAAGGCGGCGGGGCGGGCCGGCGGGGCTATCGCCGCGACAAGCCCCTCGAAGGAGAAGTCGGCCTCGATGAAGAGCCCCTCGACATTCCCGGCCACATGCCACTGCTCGTCGCCCTCAAGGCGTAGCGGGGTGTCTTTGGCGAGCTTGCCCTTCTTGGCCAGGGCGACCAAGGTGGCGGAGTCGACCGGGCCGGCCTCGACGCCGTTGCGGATGAAGCGCCATTGTTGCGTGTCCATGGTCAAAGCCCTTTGTCCGGCGGCAGGCTTTTGAGTCGCTCCGCGGCGAGCTGGTTGCCGCCGAGGAGGTAGCCGCCGTAAGTTTTGATCTCGACGAAGCCCGGGACGCCGGCGAAATCGGGGCGCAGCCTGGTCCGGCTCAGGATCACCACGGGCTTGTTGTAACGCATCATGTCCTTGAGCTCCTCGTGGTGCTCGGGGTATTGCTCCTTGGAGTAGAGCCTGATGACGAAGCGGTCGAGGTAGAAGAAGAAGCTGGGTTTCCAGAGGCCGTAGCTGGCGACGATGGTGTTGGCGTCGGAGCGGGATTTGAGCTCGCCGAGCATGCGCACGGCCGGGCCTTGGAGGATCTCGACCCCTTTGATGCCGAGCAGCGTCCCGAAGATCCCCAGCAGGAAGGCGCCGCCACAGAGGGAAAGGACGACGCCCCGGACGGAACGGCGGCGGTGCTGGACCAACGCCGCCACGGCGATGGCCGCGCCGCTCAAGCCCGCCAAAATCGGCAGCGAATAGAGCCGCGGGGCGGCGAACGGCAAGGCGTATTCCGAGGGGTTGAGCTTGTCCCAGATCAGCGGCAGCGCGAAGGGGATGACCCAGGCGGCGACCGCCAAGCCGAGGCCCAGGACGAGCAACAGCCATATAAAGAGTTGTCCGGGCCAGCTGGGGGCGGCCTTCCGGTAAAGCCCGCGGCAGAAAGCGGCCGCCAAGATGGCCGCGAAGGGGAAGCAAGGCAGGATGTAATGGGGCAGCTTGGTGGAGGCGACGCTGAAGACGACGATGGTCAAGATCGTCGCCAAGGCGCAGAGGAAAAGGAGGCGGCGCGAGCGTTTCCCCTTACGGCGGGCGGCGCCGTTGCCCTTGAGGGCTAGCCAAAGCCCGGGGACGACGGCGGCGGAGAAAGGGAACATCCCGGCCAGCAACACCGGCAGGTAGTAGAACGGCCCGCCGCCGTGGCCCAGCAGAGCGGTCGAGCCGCGCTTGAAGATTTGGTCGCCGAAGAAGCCTTGGAGGAAGGCGTCGCCCAGGCGATGATAGGCCAGGCCGTACCACGGCAGGTTGACCGCCAGGAAGATGACGAGCCCCGCCGGAAGCATCGACTCGAGGATGGTCCGTTTGAGCCGCCCCTGGAAAAAAGCGTAGGCGGCGGCGGCGGGGATAGTCACCGCCGGGGCGACCGGCCCCTTGTCGAGGAAGCCCACCGCCAGCGCCATCCAGGCTAGGCAGTAGTAGAGGCGGCGGCGGCCGACGGAGCGTTCCTCCTCGGTCGCCAGGAAGAAGAGCAGCAAGGTCAAGGTGGTCGTCAGCGTCAACGGCATGTCGGTCAGGCAAGTGCGGGCGGTGAGGACGAAGAGGGGCGACAAGGCCAGGAAAGCCGTGGCGTAGGCCGCCGTCTTGGGGTCCTTGGTGATTCTGAGCGTCAGCGCCCCGAGGGCGGCCAACAGCAGCAAGGCGGAGGCCGCCGACGGCAAGCGGGTGGCGAACTCGTTGGCTCCAAATATCTTTTGCGACCCCGCCACCAGCCAGAAGACGAGGATGGGTTTCTCCAGATAGGGGATTTTCTCGGACTTGAGCTTGGGGATGACGTAGTCGCCGGAACGCTGCATCGCGGCCACGACCCCGGCGTACTCGCCCTCGTCGCGGTCGGTCAACGGATAAGAGCCGAGTAGAAAGAAATACAGCGCCGCCCCCAGCGCCGCCGCGGCCCAGATTGGCAATACCCTCCGGTCCAAACCACTCAAAACCACACCTCCACCCAGATTGATGTCGAAAGCTTTACCATACCACTTCTTGACGGAATCTCCAGCGTTGTTTCAACGTGGGGCTTCCATCACTTGATATGCCCCGCGGACGATGCTAAACATCCCTCATCGTCTCGTGGTTCCGAAGTGGCAAGGTAAAAGATCGGACGAAGGCTATGGGGGCGTTCGAAGGTTGCGTGGGGGTTTTTGTCGGCTTGGGGGCGGACGCGTTGGACGTTTCGGACAGCGCCGCGCTCTTTTGGCTGACGGTGTTGGTGGAGGTCGCCTTCCCGGCGGCCCTGCTCTATTTCGTCGTGGGATACTTCCGGGTGCGGCGCACTCGGCGCGAGCTGGCGTTGAGCGAGGGGAGGCTCCGCGCCGTGATGGAGGCGTCGCCGGAACCGGTGGTCGTCGTCGGCCCGGACGGCGCGATCCTCTGCGCCAACGGAAGTTGCGCCACGATGCTGGAGGTGGAGTCCGGCGCGTTGCCGGGGCGGAGTTTCCAGGAGGCCTTCGCCGGAGCCGACTGGCAAGGGCGGATCGACGACTGCCTCCGCGAGGGGCGGAGCGTCCGTCGGTTGGACCAGTTGCGGCTGGGCGGGCGGGAGCTGTTCCTGGAAAGCGTCCTCGCGCCGATGCGCTCCGTCGACGGCAAGGCCTTCGCGGCGGCCGTCTTGCTCAAGGACGTCAGCGACAGCAAGCGCGCCGAGGCCGAACTGCGGCGCCAAAACCATTTCAACCAACGTTTGATCGACACCGCCCAGGCGCTCATCCTGGCGCTCGACCCGGAAGGACGGGTCATCTCCTACAACCGCTTCACGGAGGAGTTCACCGGCCGTCCCCTCGCCGAGGCCAAAGGGCGGAACTGGTTCGAGCGTTTCATCCCCGAGCGCGACCGGGAGTGCGCCCTGGAGGCGTTCCAGGCCACTCAACGCGACCAAGACATCCTGGGCCATTGCAACGCCGTCATCGCCAAGGACGGCTCCGAACGGATGGTGGAATGGAACGCCAACACCTTGAAAGACGACAACGGCCGCGTCGTGGGGGCACTGGCGGTCGGCCTGGACATCACCGAGCGCCTGCTCGGCGTGGAGCGCGTCAAGCACCTCAACGCCGTGCTGCGGGGCATCCGCAACGTCAACCAGCTCATCAACCAGGTCGACGACCGCGACAGCCTCGCCCAGGGGATCTGCGCCAACTTGGTGGAATCGCTCGGCTACCGCTCGGCCTGGATCGCGCTCAAAACCCCGGACGGCGTCTTGACGCTCCGCGGCGCCGCCGGGCTGACCGCCACCGCGGAGGGCGGTTTGCGCCAGCTCTTCGAGGGGGGCCATGTCCCGGACTGCGCCACGCAGTCCATGCGGCAACGCGGCGTCCTGCTGTTCAAGTCAGTCCAGAGCCGCTGCGGCTCCTGCCCCGTCCAGGCGGCCATCGCCGCCGGCGGCGCCATGTGCAGCGCTCTGGCTGGCGGCGACACCGTCTACGGGGCGTTGGCCGTCGGCGTGCCCGACCAACACCTCGACGACCCGGAGGAGCTGGAGCTCTTCGAGGAGCTCGTCGGCGACATCTCTTTCGCGCTGCGCAAGATCGAGCTGTTCGAGGGCCGGGAGCTAGCCCAGGAGCTGCTGCGCCAGAGCGAGGAGAAGCATCGCGGTTACGTCGAGAACGCCCCGGACGGGGTTTTCGTCATGGATGGCGCCGCCCATTTTCTGGAAGCCAACAAGGCCTTCAGCGTCATGGCGGGACGCCCCCGCTTCGAGCTGGAAGGGCGGAGCGTCGCCGCGGTGCTCGGCGCCGGGGACAACGGGGGCGACGTCTGGGCGGAGGCCGCCGCGGAGGAGCGGTTCTCGATGGAGCTGGACTTCGTCGGCGGAGCCGGCTTCCGCCGCGTCCTGGACATCGAGGGCGTCAAGGTCGCCGGAGACCGGCGGCTAGTGTTCTGCAAGGACGTCACCGAGAGCCGCGAGAACGCCCGCAAGGTCGAACACCTCAACGCCGTGCTGCGCGGCATCAGGAACGTCAACCAGCTGATCACCAAAGTTAGCGACCGCGACGTCCTGCTTTCCGGCTCCTGCCGGACCCTCGTCGAGGGCCTGGGCTACCGCAGCGCCTGGATCGCCGCGCTCACCCCCGCCGGCGGCTACGAGTCCGCCGCCCACGCCGGTTTCGAGCAGTCGTTCGAGCCCATGCGCCAGTGCTTGGCCCGAGGTTTGCCGCCGCTTTGCGTCCGGCTCTGCGAGCGCAGCCCCGACCCGCTGGTCATCCGCGAACCGGAGCTCGACTGCGCCGACTGCCCGGTCAAAGACATCCACCATGGCAACAGCGTGCTCTCCAGCCGCCTCGAGTTCAACTCCAAAAGCTATGGCGTCATCTCCGTGTCCGTCCCCACCCACTACGCCGACGACCCCGAGGAGATCGCCCTCTTCGCCGAGCTGGCCAACGACATCGCCTTCGCTTTGCGAAAAATCGAGTTGGAAGAGAAACGCCAGGCCGCCGCCACCGAGCTGGTCAAGGCCAAGGAGCTCGCCGAGGTCTCCAACACCTCCAAGAACGAGTTCCTCTACACCATGAGCCACGAGATCCGCACCCCGCTCAACGGCATCCTCGGCTACTCCTTCCTGCTACGCCAGCAGTTCGAGAACACTGGCGGCGAGGAGGCCGTCGCCGTCCTCGAAGCCACCACCATGATCGAGAAATGCGGCCAAGCCCTCCTCTCCCTCTTCAACGACATCCTCGACCTGTCGCGCGTCGAGGCGGGACGCGTCAAGATTGAAAACACCCCGTTCTGCCCCCTCGACATCCTGCGCGACTGCGCCGAGATCTTCAAGTTCCGCCTCCGCGAGAAGAACGTCGACCTCCGTCTCGACACCCATGGCCTCCCCAACATCGCCGTCGGCGACACGCGGCGTCTCCGCCAGATCCTCTTCAACGTCGTCGGCAACGCCGTCAAGTTCACCGCGCGCGGCAACATCCAAATCAACGCCGAAGCCACCCCGGGCTGGCTCAGCGTCACGGTGGTCGACTCCGGCGTCGGCATCCCCGCGGCGCAGCTAACCAAGGTTTTCGAGCCCTTCTACCAAGTGGACCAAAGCTCCACCCGCGCCCACGAGGGCACCGGGCTGGGCCTCTCGATCGTCAAACGCCTCCTGGACGTCCTCCATGGCTCCATCGACATCAAAAGCGACCTCGGCACCGGAACCCAGGTCAGCTTCCGGTTCCCCGTCAACACCGAGCTCGACGAGCTCCCGCCTTTCGAGGACGACAGGCTCCCGTCCCTCGCCGTCCCCGGCGCCTTCGCCGGCAAGGACGTCCTCGTCGTCGAGGACGAGCGCGCCTCCGCCAACTACCTCAAGATTCTCCTGGAGCGCGCTGGCGCCAACTGCGTGCTCGCCGACAGCGGCCACCGCATGATGGAGTTCTGCGCCGACCACAATTTCGAGCTGGTCTTCCTCGACCTCGGCATGCCCGGGATGGACGGCTTCGCCTGTTTGGATTGGCTCCGGAAAAACCCAGGGACCCAAAAAGCCCTGGTCATCGCCCAAACCGCCCACGCCTTCCCCGAGACCAAGGAGAAATGCCTCGGCTCGGGCTTCGACGGCTACCTCAGCAAACCCTTGTCCTTCGACAAGCTCGACCAGGAGCTGCGCCGCCATCTCCAACCCAAGGGCTGACGCAAAGGCGGCGCCGCCTCCTTGGCGGTCAACAGTAGACTAACGCCTCCGCCGTCGAGCGTTTGGCGTCGAAGGGGATCAACGTGTAGTCGAAGGCGTAAAGGCCGGGCCACAGATTGAACTCGTCCAACGTGTCCGGGCCGCAGGTCGCCGTGCCGAGGCCACGCTGGGCGAAATCCACATGCACGATGGTCTCGGGCCGGGGCGTCAGCTCGTTGGTGTGGAAAGCCTTCCAGAGGTCGTCGGCGCTGAAATGGCTGGCGGTGAACTCCAGCTTGCCGTCGGCCAGGACCAGCACCCCGTCGCCAGCGGCGTTGGCCAGCGAAAACCAGCGGACGCCCGTCTTGTTGCCGTGCTCCTTCACCCCGCCTTGCGGTCGGAGTAGCTCTCTCGCGGACCGTCGCCGAACCGGGTTTCGACCCGGACGCCCTAGGCGCCGTTCTCGCAGCAGCTGTCCCTGGTGGCGAGGGCGACGACGACATCGAGCCCTCCGTCTGGCCGGAGGCAACCCCTGAGCTCTCCTTGTCCCGGCGCGGCAGCCGGAAGCGCCCGAGGCCCCTTCCTGAACTTTTTGGATAATTGGTTTCGCCTCTGGCGAAACAAAAAGTCCTGGAGGGGGAATTTTAAGGGGTAAGCCTTCTTCAGAAGGCTCCTGCTCAAGAATTTCGCTCTGCGCAAATAGTAACGGCTTGCCGCTGATTCCCCTTCAACCTACTACCCAGGATTGCGCTGCCCCCCGCCATGGCTGCTGAAAATCGTCTGCAGCACTTGAAAACATCACCAGCGGTGATATACATAACAGCAAGGAGGTTAACTTCTTTTTGGAAGGTGGTTTTGGGTGTGAACATGGGGGGATGTATCTTATTAGCCTATGTTTTATTTGCTGGCTTTTTCGGCTCGCCGGCCTCTCTCGTTTGCCGCTAGTCGCCCCCTGTGTTGAATTGTCCTGTCCATCAATGGAATTGTGGGTGAAAAAAGGGGGTTGGAATGAACGAGTTACTACGCAAGATTCTGGATGTGTCCCTGCGGGGGATAGGCGTTGTCGTGGTTATGATCGCGGCCTTCTGGGCGGGCATCCAGTGGTTGGGGCCCTGTGTCTTTAATGGCAAAGGGCAGTTTGGCCATTTTGAAAGTGACGGAGCGGAGGCCACCAACTTCGCCCAAGTATTCGCCTTGCCTAGCGCCGGACAGCCTGGCGACACGGACATCCCCGAAAACTGGACGCCGAAAGATTGGGATGCGCGCCTTGGACAGAACTTGACTTATGTCGATCCGCTTGAGCGTCGGTGGAATGTCCCAAAAGGGGAAATCAATGACGGCGCCAGCGTTCCCAAGATCTTGTGGTCTTTTTGTCCGGGCGGGCACAACGGCAAATCCCTTGCCGCCGCCGTTGTCCACGACCACTTCTGCCGGGACAAAAAGGCGCGGGATGAGATGAAGGTGGATTGGTCGGACGTGCACAAGATGCTCTACAACGCGATGCGGTGTTCCGGGGTGCCGGAGGCGGAGGCGAAGGTTATGTTCGCCGCCGTGTATTGCTTCGGTCCGCCGCGTCCGCTGCAGTTGTTGGGATGCGCGCTGCTAAAGATCAATCGTCCGGGGGCGGAGGCGGCGAGGCGGGACGTTCCCGCATGGAAGGGGTGGCCGGCAAACGCTCGAGCCGAGGCGGCGAGGCGGGACGTTCCCGCATGGAATGGGTGGCCGGCAAACGCTCGAGCCGAGGCGGCGAAGGCGCCACTCCCCAAAGCCCTGAAGGTTGTGCATGCAGGGGGAGCCATGGCAAAGATGGCGGTGGCCGTACCCGATGCGAGCAAGGCAAGACGGGACATTCTGACGAAGGAGGCTGCTCAAGCTCAAGCTCAAGCTCAAGCTCAAGCTCAAGCTCAAGCGCAGGCGAAGCAAGCGGCAATGACGCGGGCCTTCTTCAATAATGTCCGGAAAAATGCGGCAAATCTAAAAATTGAGGACATTGAGCGCCTGGCGGATGCGAACGCCAAGGCGTTAGGTTTGCCGGCGCGCTGAATCATAAAGGAAAAACAGCGGGGGGAATCCCGGGTTGACAGGATTCCCCCTCCGGGGTCGCGTCAATGATAGACTAACGCCTCCGCCGTCGAACGCTGGGCGTCGAAGGGGATCAGCGTGTAGTCGAAGGCGTAGAGGCCGGGCCACAGATTGAACTCGTCCAACGTGTCCGGGCCACAGGTCGCCGTGCCGAGGCCGCGCTGGGCGAAGTCCACATGCACGATGGTCTCGGGACGAGGCGTCAGCTCGTTGGTGTGGAAAGCCTTCCAGAGGTCGTCGGCGCTGAAATGGCTGGCGGTGAACTCCAGCTTGCCGTCGGCCAGGACCAGCAACCCGTCGCCAGCGGCGTTGGCCAGCGAAAACCAGCGGACGTCCGTCTTGTTGCCGTGCTCCTGGGGCATCACGTAGGGGACGTATTGCTCCGCAACCGCACCCTCGAAAAGCCCTACTTTCACCCCCGCCTTGCGGTCGGAATAGCTCTCGTGCGGGCCGTTGCCGTACCAACGCAACGCCTCGAAGCCCGGAGCCAGGACGAAGAGCTCGCCCACCCGCGGCAAATGCGGCGCGTCGAGGGAAATGTCGAAACGGCTCTCGACCCGGACGCCCAGGGGGGTGGCGACGTAGCGTTTGTCGTGGCGGATCGGCGCGCCCAGCTTCGTCTGGTAGGCGAAGGAGCAGTGAACCGCCACCGTGGCGGCGTCGAGCCGCTCGTGGCGCAGCTCGGCGGACACCGGGGCGAGCTCGGCCAACCCGGACTCCAGCCAGCCGCTGAAGGCTTTGTGCGGGTAGACGGGGAAAGTCTTGATGCCGTCGTTGTCGGTCGGGGCGCGCCAGAGGGACATCTCCGGCCCGGCGGACAACAACGTCCGTCCACCGCGGGAAAGCGAGAGCATCCGGGCGGAAGCGAGGTCGAACACGGCGGAATAAGCGTCGCAGGAAAGCGTCAGGCGCCCGTTCTTCTCCTCGGCTTGCAGCGCCGTGGCGGGCATGCGGAGGGCGGGGCTGGAGCGGAAGGGCAGCTTGAACTGCTCCCAGCCGACCTCATGGCCCGCCTCGGCCCAGGGGGCGGCTTGTTTCAGCTTGGCGCTGAAGTTGAGGAAGCACTCCTCGCCGGGCTTCAACGCCGGGGCGGTGAAGGGGACGGCGAACTCGACCGTGGCGCCTGGGGCGGCGGCGGGTATCTCCAGCGCGCCGCGTTGGACGGCTTTCCCGGCGACTTCCAGCGTCCAGGAGAAGGCCAGGTCGGAGAGGCAGGTGAAGTCGCGCTTGTTGGTGAGGGAGAAACGCCCTTGGTGGAGCTTCACCGCCTTGAAGGCGAAGGGCTGGGCGAGCTTTTTGAACTCGTGCATGGCGGGGTGGGGAGTACGGTCGGGCCAGACGAGGCCGTCGGTGCAGAAGTTCTTGTCGCTGGGCACGTCGCCGAAATCGCCGCCGTAGGCCCAGTAGTCCTGGCCTTTGGCGTCGGTCTGCTTGATGCCGTGGTCGAGCCATTCCCAGATGAAGCCGCCCTGGAGGCCGTGGTGGGTCTCGAAGGCCTCGAAATATTTGTCGAGGCTGCCGTTGCTGTTGCCCATGGCGTGGGAGTATTCGCAGAGGATGAGGGGACGGTGGTCCTGGGTGGTCTTGGCCCACTCGATGATGGCGTCGATCGACGAGTACATGGGGCAAATGATGTCGGAGGCCATCAAGCCCACGCCCTCGGTCTTGAGGCCATTGCTGATGGAGGCGCGCTCGTAGTGGAGGACGCGGGACGTGTCGCGGCCGCGGATGTAGCCGGCCATGGCGTCATGGTTCTGGCCGTAGCCGGTCTCGTTGCCCAGCGACCACATGATGATGGAGGGGTGGTTCTTGTCGCGCTCGACCATGCGTTGGGCGCGGTCGATGAAGGCGGCGGTCCAACGGGGGTCGGTGCAGGGCCAACTACCGTAATGATGGGCTTCGATGTTGGCCTCGTCGATGACGTACATGCCCAGCTCGTCGCAGAGGTCGTAGAAGGCGGGGTCGTTGGGGTAGTGGCTGCTGCGGATGGCGTTGAAGTTGAACTGCTTCATCAAGGTGATGTCCTTGAGGTTGAGCGCGGCGGAAACGGTCTTGCCGTCGACGTCGCTATGCTCGTGGCGGTTGGCACCCTTGATGAGGACGGCCTTGCCGTTGACCAGCAACTCGCGGTTCTTGACCTCGACCGAACGGAAACCGAAGCGGCAGGCCGTGTGCTCGACCTCGCGGCCGGACGGGTCGACCAACGCGACGTGGAGCTTGTGGAGGTTCGGCGCCTCGGCGGACCAGAGCGACGGGCTCTGGACGGTTTTGGTCTCGATGACCCGGTGGCCGTAGTTCCCGTAGCCCATGCCGTTGGCGAGCGGGACGGCGAAATCGAGGGCCTGGAAGAGGGGCGCTCCGTCGGGGGCGTAGGCGTTGACGCGGAATTTCCAGCCATCCTCGGGCTTGCCGCCGAAATCGGCCTTCAAGTCGAGCTTGAGCTCGGCGGAGCCGTCGGCCTTGGGGGCGCCGGTGACGAAGACGTCGGCGATGGAGACCGCTCCGGGGGAATGAAGGTAGACGTCGCGGTGGATGCCTGCCTGCCACCAGTGGTCCTGGTCCTCCACGAAGCTGCCGTCTGACCAGTGCAGCACCATCACCGCCAGGGTGTTCTCCTCGCCCGCCTGGACGAAGTCGGCGATGTCGAACTCGGCGGCGGTGCGGCAGTCCTTGCCGAGGCCGACCTGCTTGCCGTTGACCCAGACGAACCAGGCGCTCTCGACCCCGCCGAAATGCAACACCACCCGCCTTCCGGCCCAGTCGGCCGGCACGGCGAACTTCGTCCGGTAGAGCCCGGTGGGGTTCTCGGCCGGGACGTTGGGGGGCAGATTGGGGAAAGGCATCTGGACGTTGGTGTAGTGGGGCTTGCCGTGGCCGCGCATGGTCCAGTTGGAGGGGACGTCGAGGTCGGCCCACGCGGCGTCGGCGTGGTCGACCTGGCAGAAGTCCTCGGACGCGTCCTCGGGCTTGGCGACGAGTTTGAACTTCCACATCCCGTTCAGGCACTTGAACCAGGGGGACTTGGTCCGGTCGAGGGACAGCGCCGACTTGGCGTCGGGGAAGGGCAAAAGCGTGGCGCGGGGGGGAAGCTTGTTGACGCTGGTAAGCTCCGGGGTCTCCCACGGATGGGCCTTGGTGGTGAATTGGTCAAGTTTCATGTGAGTATCCTTAAATTTGGGTGTTTAGCGCGTTTCCAGAACCTGACTGGCGAGGGGGGCGAGGGTCAGTTCGCCCTCGATTTCCTGACCGGTGAGCAAGTCGCGGCGCTTGCCGGGGCCGAGCTTCACCGTGGTCTCATGGTCGTTGAAGTTCTGGAGGAAAAGGAAGTCCTGCCCGCCGTCGGAACGGAGCGAGCCGTGGACGCCCGAGGGGGCGCCAAGCGGCAACGCGGTCTTGAGCTCCAGGGCCTCGACCAGTTTCCGGTAGAAGGCGAGGTGGAACTCGTCGGTGGTCCGCGCGGCGAGGTAGTAGGCCTCGCCTTTCCCGAAGCTGTTGACGGTCAGCGCCGGGGCGCCGGCGTAGAACTGGTGGCCGAACGTGGCCAGGGCGCGCGCCCCCTCCAGATGAATCAGCGCGGCGTATTCCCGGACGGCGTGCTCGCCCGTCAAGCCGAGCTCGTTGCCCGGCACCAGGCGGAGCGTTTGGACGTCGCTGGGCGGGAAGCCGTCGAGATCCTCGTTCCAAATGCCGAAGAGCTCGCGGAGCCCGTCGCCGGGCCAGCCGCCGGTGAAACAGAGATTGGTCTCGTCGACATAGCCGCCAAGATAGGTGAAGACCAGCGTCCCGCCGTCGGCGACGAACCGTCTCAGCCGCTCGGCCACGCCAGGCTTGAGCATGAAGAGCATCGGGGCGACCAGCAGTTTGTACTGACTGAAATCGCGGGAGCTCTCGATGACGTCGACGGGAAGGTTCAAGTTGAAGAGGGCGCGGTGATGAGCCTGAAGGGTGTCCGTGGTTTTTTTGCTGGCGTTGGCGGGTCCGCCGCAGGTTTCGAGGGCCCAGCGGACTTCCCAGTCGTGGACGACCGCCGCCTCCACGGGGACGGCGGAACCGACCACGGCGTCGAGTTTGGCTTGGGCCGCGCCGACCATGGCGACCTCCTGGAACATGCGGGTGCGCTCGTGGCCGACATGGTCGACGACGGCGGCGTGGAATTTCTCGTGGGCGCCGCGGCCCTTGCGCCATTGAAAATACATGGTCCCGTCGGCGCCATGCCCCATGGCCAACATCATTTCGAGCTGGTGGACGCCGGGGCGTTTCATGCGGAAAAAAGGTTTCCAGTTCAACTGACCGGGGGCGGACTCCATCATCAGGAAGGGTTTGCCGTCTTTCATGGAGCGGTGCATGTCGTGAAGCATGGCGTAGCGGGCGGCCTCGGCGGGGTAGTCGGCGGCCTCGTCCCAGGTGGGGTAGCAGTCGTCGGCGATGAAGTCGCACACCTCGGCGACGCGCCAGTAGTCGAGGCCGTCGAAGTAACCCATCATGTTAGTGGTGGCCGGGACGTCGGGGGTGAGCTCGCGGATGGGCTTGAGCTCGTGGAGCATGAAGTCGCGGCACTGCCAGGTGGTGAAGCGCTTCCAGTCGAGGGCGAGGCTGTCGAGGCAGTTGTCGCGGGGGTTGATTTGGGAGAAGGCGGTGAATTTGTGGCCCCAGAAGTCACTCCACCAGGCGGCGTTGAGCTTGTCGAGCGAGCCGTATCTGCGCTCCAACCACTGATGGAAGGCGGTGACGCAAAGCTCGCAGAAACATTCGCCGTTGTACTCGTTGGAGACATGCCAGGCGGCGAGGGCGGGATGGGCGCGGTAACGTTCGGCGAGGGCGCGGTTGATCCGCTCCACCTTGGCGCGGTAGACAGGGGAAGTCCAGCAGTGGTTGTGGCGGTGGCCGTAGGGGACGCGCTGGCCGTCGCGGCCGACGCGGCGGATCTCGGGGTGCGCCTCGGCCAGCCAAGGCGGCATGGCGCCGCTAGGGGTGGCGAGGACGGCGTTGAGACCGCGGGCGGCCAGGCGGTCCATGATGTCGTCAAGCCAACCGAACTCGAAAACCCCGTCCTCCACTTCGTAGCTGCTCCAGGCGAAAATGCCCAGCGAGAAGGTGTTGCAGCCAGCCAAGCCCATCAGGCGGAAGTCCTCGTCGATGACCTCGGGAGTAGCTTGCCATTGGTCGGGGTTGTAGTCGCCGCCGTGCAGGAAATGCGGGAACCGCTTGATGATCGGAGCGAATTTCATCAGGTCGCCTCTTGCTGCGAAATTGTTTTTATGGTATAGTAACTCTCATGAATATATCCCGATTACGTGCGTAAAAAATATTGACGATGGTATTATCGATATGTTTTTTGGTATAAATCACCTGGACGGCTTCAAGGAAGGCTCGGTGTACCGTTCGCTGGGCGGGGCGGACGTGTGGGAGAAAATCGGCTGCGGCTTCATGGACAAAGGCTGGAAGACGCTGGACTTCAAGGACTATCTCCCTGGCGTCTACTCGCTGATCTATGTGTTGCGGGGGGCGGGGCGCTACGTGGACTCCCAAGGCGGCGTCCACGCTTTGCGCCCTGGAAGTTTTTTCCAGCGGATTCCGGGGGCGACGCACAGCAATTACATCGACCCGGGAGCCGGCTGGCTGGAGTGTTTCGTGGAGTTCGGGCCCGTCTTGGCGACGTATTTCGAGCGTATCCGGCTACTCGCCGCCGCCGAGCCGGTCGGCTGGATCGACCTGGATCTGGGCTTGGCCAACCGTTTCTTGGCGATGCGGGAGCGGCTGCGGGCGGCGGAGGAGTCGGAGCTGCCGTTCCTGGCGTTGGAGGTCGCCGGCTTGGCGGCCGAGGTCTTGCGGCGCAACGCCCAGGCCAAAGAGCCCGACGACGACGCCAAACGGGTCGAGACCGCCTGCGCGGAGCTGGCGCGGGATTTCCAGGAACAGCTCGACTTGCGGACGTTCTGCAAGGCGCGGGGCTGGGGCTACGAGAAGTTCCGCAAGGATTTCCAGGCGTTCACCGGACTGGCGCCCGGCCAGTACCGTAACCGGCGCCGTCTTGACGCCGCCTGCCAGGCACTCCGCGGCCAGGACAAAAGCGTCAAGGAGATCGCCTTGGAGCTGGGCTATTCCTCACCCTACGAGTTCTCGGCGCGTTTCAAACGCGCCGTGGGCGTGGCGCCCGGAGCCTACCGCAGCGGACGCTCCGCGCCTTGACGGTACGGATCGCGGATAACGCGCGGAGCCGTCATTTTCCGTCACCATCCCCTTTAACTGCGCCGGAAACGGTGTATTTTAAGTGACGGACAAATGACGGGCTCCGCACGTCACTTGTCCGTCGAACTCGTGACAAGCTTGGAGCTGAACTTATGATAGCAGTCAAGACCATGGTGGCCGCGGACAGCCTGGACGCGCTGGCGGACCACGGTTTCCGTCGGGTGGTGGTGGCGGTGGGCGTGTTTGACGGGGTGCACTTGGGGCACCAACGTCTCCTGGGGGAACTGCTCGCCATGGCCGCCGAGGCGGAAGCCGAACCCGTGGTGCTGACTTTCGACCCCCACCCGCGCTCGGTGCTGCGCCCCGCCGAAGCCCTGCCGCTGCTGCAAACCCTCGACCAACGGGAGCGGACGCTAGCCAACCTGGGAGTGAAAGCCGTGGTGGCGCTGCCGTTCAGCGAGGAGTTCGCCAACTTGCCCCCCCAAGCCTTCGACAGCATGTTCCTGTCGCCGTCCCGCGTGGAATTGCTGGGGGTCTGCGTCGGCTCGCGCTGGCGTTTCGGGGCCAAAGCCTCCGGCAACGTCGGGCTCTTGCGGGGCTACGCCACCAAACGCCACATGCGTTTCAACGCGGTGACGGAACTCAGCATGGACGGCAAGCTCGTCTGCAGCACCGCCATCCGGCAAGCGCTGTTGACGGGCAAACTGGACTGGGCGAACGCCATGTTGGGGCGTAATTACGCCGTGGTCGGCGAGGTGGCGCGCGGCGCCGGGCTGGCCGGTCCGGAGCTGGGCTGCCCCACCGCCAACGTGACCGTCCGCAATCCGATCATCCCGGCGTTCGGCGTTTACGCCGGCTACGCCCGGGAGCTCGGGCCGCGGCCCCAACGCAAGCGCGAGGCGATCGTGGCCGTGGGCCTCGCCCCCACCTTCCACCCCTCGGGGGCGGAACGCCCCAAGGTCGAGGCCCATTTGCTCGACTTCACCGGCGACCTCTACGGGGCGGAGCTGGAGCTGGAGTTCCACCGCTTCATCCGTCCGGAACGCCGTTTCCCCTCCGTCGCCGAACTCAAGACGCAGATCGAGCTGGATCTGCGCCTGGCCGAGAGCATCCTGGCCTGAAACCTCTTAACCCAACGTGGAGCCCATGAGCGAGAACAACCAGGAAATCTATACCGTCAGCGAACTGGCCGACCTGATCGGCGTCCCCAGAACCACCATCAACGACTGGCTGACGCGCTACCAGCAATACGCCGACTTCAGCTTCCGTGGCAAGCGCAAAGTCTACACGCCGCGCACCCTCCAGTTGCTTCGGGAGGTGGCCGAGGCCCGCGGCCGCGAGCTGTCCTCCTTCGAGATCGAGGAGAAGCTCGCCTTGAACCATCCGCTCCAGGGCGAGGTGGCGCGCCCGGAGGAACCGCAACCGCCCCCGCCGCCCGCCGAGCCCCAGGCCCAACGCCAGGAGGACCCCGCGGCGGAAGGCACGGGCACGGACTTGGTCGCCAGGCAACAGGCGCGGGAGGTTTTCGAGATCATCAACTCCAAGTTCGACGAGATCAACCGGCGCTTGGAGGAGCTGCGCTCCGCCGGGGAACAACCTAAGCCCCGCGCCTGGGGCTGGCCCGTCCTGGCGGCCGCCGCGCTGGTCGCTCTGGCCGTCCTGGCGCTGGTCGCCGCGGTGGCGTTCAACAAGCTCACCAAGTTCCAGGAGGCCCTCGGCTCCGAGCAGGTCCGGACGGAGCGGCTCGGCCAGGAGCTCGAAGCCAAGGAGCAAGCCCACCAACGGGAACTCGCCGCCAAGGCCAAGGAGCTCCAGGAGCGGGAGCTCCGCCGCTCCGCCGAGGAGCTCCGTCTCCGCGAGCAGTTCGCCGGGGAGAAGCTCGAGTTGCTCAAGCGCGTCGAGACGGAGGCCGACGACGGCAAACGCAAAGCGGCGTTGCTCGCCGAGCTGGTCAAACGCTCCGAGGAGCAGAACAAAATCATCATGGAGCTCAGCGCCAGGCAGACCGTCGACAGCCCCGTGGTGGAGGCCAAACCCGTCCCTCCCCCCGCGACCGGAGTCGACAGCCTGGTTTTCGAGCCCAAATAATTGCCCGGAGCCGCCTTTAATTTCGCCAGGGCGCGGGTATTGTAGAAGTACCGATTTCCGCATGACGAGAAAACTAAAACTTAGAATCTAGAACCGCATGTCAGGCAAGAACATCATATTCTCGGCGCTGGTGCTGGCGCTGCTGCTGCTGGTGGCGTTGCAAGTGTCGCGGCGGTTTTTCCACCGCTTGGCGGCGGACTTCTACTTCCCCTTCACCAACGGGTTGGTGGCGGCCGAAGGCTACGCCAGCCAGAAGGCGTTGCTGTTGCGCGGCAAGAACTCCTTGGCCAGCGAGGTCGAGCGGCTCGCCCGCGTCAATGACCAGCTCGCCATGGAGAACGTCTCCTTGCGCGAGGCGCGGGACGAGAACGATCGCCTGCGCCAAGTGCTGGGGCTCAAGAAGCGTCCGGGCTACAAATACATCTTCTCCGAGGTGCTCACCCGCGACCCCGCCCAATGGAACCAGCGCTTGGTCATCAACAAGGGCGTGGAGGACAACGTGGCGCCGGGGGCGGTGGTGCTCTGCCATGTTCCGGGCGGCAAGGACAGGGGGCCGACGCTGGAGGACTTCGCCGTGGTCGGGCGGGTGGGGCAGGTCTCCAAGCACAGCTCCGTGGTCAATCTGGTGGTCAGCGACAGCTGCAAGTTGAGCGTGCATCTCCCCGCCAGCGGAGCATACGGGGTGGTCGACGGGGGCGGCCGGCTTTTCGACGACGTCTGGGCGCAGGTGCGCTACCTGCCCCGCGGGTTGAAATACACCGGCGGCGAGCTGGTCGTGACCTCCGGGCTCAGCGGCACCACCCCGCCGTCGTTACCGGTCGGGCGCTTGCTCGGCGACGACGCGCTGGTGCTCACCGACTACAGCAAGCTCTTCCTCACCGCCAAGATGCGGCCGCTGGCGGATCTGGACAGCTTGCGCTTCCTGCTGGTGCTGGTGAAGGACGAATGATCAAGGCCGCCCACGCGTTCCTGTTGCTCTTCGCCGCGGTGCTCGCCGAGACCTGGGTCGGGTCCTACGGGGTGGTCGTGCCGCTGACCCCCATGACGGTGTTCTACCTGGCGGTGCTCCGCGGCTGGCGCGTCGGGCTGGCGCTGGGCATCGTCGCCGGAGTGGCCGTGGACGCCGTCTACGGGAGGGAGCTTTATCTCAGCCCGTTGAGCCTGGCCGCGGTGGCGGTCTGCGCCGGGTTCTGGCACCACAGAGGCTACTCGCGGAGTTTGCGCTTCCAATGCGTGCCGGGAGCGGTCATGTCGTTGCTCTACATCGCGTTCCCGACCCTCGCCGACTGCCTCCAGAACACCCCGGGGGTCGCGGGCTGGATCGAGGCCGCCGTCACTTTGCTGTTCGCCACGGCCCTGGGCGCCGCGATCTTCCCCGTCATGGTGGTCGGGCTCGACATCTTCAACTCGATGTTCAAACTCGACGAGTACCTGTCGGCCTGGAAAAAACTCATGGAGAGGTCATGACATGGTCGAACTGCTACTGACCCGCTACCGGGTGCTGGTGCTGGCCGCGATCTTCCTGCTCTTCTACACCGTGCTGTTAGGCCGCCTCTGGAACGAGCAGGTGCGCCGCGGTGCGGACTACGCCGAGAAAATCTCCGACCAGTCCATCCGCCGCGTCAGGCTCCCCGCCATCCGCGGCCGCATCTATTCCGCCGACGGCAAACTCCTGGCGGGCAACACCCCCAACTTCGGCGCGGTTTTCCACCTCAACGAGATGCGCAGCCCCGGACGCCAGAGCAAGACCGTCAGCCACATCTGCGACGAGGCCCAACGCCTCGCCACGGCTCTGGGCCGCAAGCTCAGCTTCGCCCGCATCGACGTCGAACGCCACATGAACTTCCTCCCCGCCATCCCCTTTCCCGTCCTGGACAGCCTAACCCCCAAAGAGCTGGCCATCCTCGCCGAGATGACCCCCGCCATCTCCGGGCTGGAGGTCGTCGCCGAGCCCGAGCGCAGCTACCCCGGCCGCCGCCTCGCCTGCCACCTCATCGGCTTCTGCGGCAAGGACGACCCCATCAAAGCCGAGGACCGGGGGGAGTACTCCTATTATATCCCCGACCTCAAAGGCAAGTCCGGACTGGAGAAAAAGCTCGACCAGTCCATCGACATCGGCGCGGGTTACCGCGGGCTCCGCGGCGAGGCGGGCAACAGTTTGCTCATGGTCGACGCCAAGGGCTTCGTCCACGACGAGCTCGGCGTCTCCCGCCCCCCCCAGCTTGGCAACGACGTCCAGTTGACCATCGACTCCCGCGCCCAGGCCCTCGCCGAGCGCCTGCTCTCCGACAACCGCGGCGCGTTCGTGCTGCTCAACGCCGCCGACGGCGCCGTGTTGGCCATGGCCTCGAGCCCCGGCTACGACCTGATGAAATTCGCCAACGGCATCTCCGGCAAAGACTACAAGGCCCTCGCCAAAGACCCGGAGAAGCCCTTCCTCAACCGGGCGCTGCAAAGTTTCATGCCCGGTTCCATCGTCAAGCCGCTGGTCGCTCTCGCCGCCCTCCGCGCCGGCGGCGGCGCCAACACCACCTTCTTCTGCGACGGCGCCGCCAAGATCGGCAAGACCCGCCTCCGCTGCTGGAGCTGGAAATACGGCGGCCATGGCGACCAGGACATGCGCGAGGCCATCAAGAACTCCTGCAACGTCTATTTCGTGGAGCAAGGCCGTCGGCTCGGCCTGGCGAAACTCACCCAGATCTACCGCGCCGCCGGCTTCGGCCGCCCCACGGGAATCGGCCTGCCCGAGAGCGCCGGCATCTTCCCCCACGAGAGCGCCAAGAAACGCTGGACCGAATACGACACCTGTCTGATCTCCATCGGCCAGGGCCCTTTCACCATCACGCCGTTGCAGGCCGCCGTCTATGTCGCCGCCCTCGCCAACGGCGGCACCGTCTGGCAGCCCTTCCTGCTCAAGGCCGTCTACAACTACAACCACAAGCTCATCTATAGCAGCCACGCCGTCAAGGCCGGCTCGTTGCCGGCCACCCCGGACCAGCTCCGGGTCGTGCGCGAGGGCATGTGGCGGGTCGTCAACGACCCCAAAGGCAGCGGCAACCACGCCAAGACCGACGTCATCGAACTTTGCGGCAAGACCGGCACCGCCCAGGTCTCCACTGGCGGCGGCGGCAAAACCCATCAAGGCTGGTTCATCGGCTTCGGCGAGAAGAACGGCAAGCTCTACGCCTTGGCCATCACCATCGAGGACGCCATCGGCGGCGGCGGCTTGGACTGCGCCCCCATCGCCCGGCGTTTCTTCGAGGCGTACTTCCCCCCCGAGACCCCGCCCGCCAAGGGACAAGCTCCGGCCCCCCGCGCGGCCCCCGACTCGCCGCAAGACGCCGACACCGTCGCCGGGGCCGGGGACGAGGACGAGGACGCCCCCGTCAGCCCCGTCACCGTGGAGGAGGACGCCGCCGACACCGAGGCCGAGGCCGACGACGACTCGCCGCGGGAGGCGCAATAGCCATGGGCGCGGCGTTCCCGGACGTGCCCGCGGGCTTCGCCGTCCTGGGCGGAGCCTGGGTGGCAAGCAACGGCCACGGCCTGTGGGGCGACGGCCGGACGCCGCTGTTCTCGGGGACGATCGCCGAACTGCCCGACGCCAAAGAGCTGGTCGACGTCCCCCCCTCCCGGCATGGGCGTTTCGACGCCTTCACCAAAACCGCCTTCGCCGTGGTCGCCATGGCCTTGCGCCATGCCGGGTTCGAGCCGGACGGGCGGCTCAAACCCGTGGGGCTGGTGTTGTCCTCGCCGCGCGGCTGCCTGGAGACGGATTTGGAGTTCCAGCGCGGCGGCTTCCCCGACGCCTCGTTGGCTAGCCCCCAGCTTTTTTCCTACACGTTGCCGGGGGTGGCGCTGGGCGAATGCGCCGTCGCCTTCGGCCTGACGGGGCCGACGTTGAGCGTCGGCGACGAGGGGCGGGGCGAGGCGGCGGTCAAGATCGCCTGCGAATTGCTGCGGGAGGGCGGGCTGGAGGCGTGCGTCGCCGGCTGGCTGGACGCCCGCCGCGGCGCGGCGGCGCTGACGCTACGCGGGACCATATGACGAATGCCCCTTGCTAAACGCCGATTGCTGGTATATTAGGGAAGGACGGCTTTGGGCCGCGGGGATATAAACAAGCGGGTTCGCCATGAGACTCCTGGTGATAGAAGACAACGCCATCGACTTCAAGCTGGTCGAGCAGTTTCTCCTGAAAGATGCGGATTTGGGGGCGGTCATCGTCCATGCGGTGTCGCTGGAGAACGCCTTGGGGGCGCTGCGGCGGGACAATTTCGACTTGGTGCTGACCGACCTCGGGCTGACCGACAGCTGGGGGATGGAGACTTATCAGCGCATCCGGACAGCCGCGCCGCAATTGCCGGTGGTGGTCATGAGCCATGAGGAGGACGAGACCGTGGCGCTGGAGGCGTTGAAGGCCGGCGCCCAGGACTATCTGCTCAAGAGCGAGATGAGCAAACGCGCCTTGGCGCGCTCGGTGCATTACGCCTTGGAGCGCAAGAAACACGAGGAGGAGCTCAACAAATACAACCACGAGCTGGAGTATCTGGTGGAGAAGCGCACCGAGACCCTCCGGCGCGCCAACGCCCGCCTCGAACGCGACGCCCAGGAGCGCAAGGACACCGAGAAAGTCCTGCTCAACACCTACAAGACGCTGTTGGAGGAGCGCAACCTCTTCTACACCGGCGACGTGGTGGTCTTCCGCTGGCGGAACAGCCCCAAATGGCCCGTCGAGTACGTCTCCCCCAACGTCGCGGAGGTGCTCGGCTACCAGGCCGCCGAGATGATCTCCGGCGAGATGCTCTATGGCGACATCATCGTCGCCGAGGATTACGACCGCATCTTGACGGAGCTCGACTTGGCCATCGCCACCGGGAGCAACTTCAACTGCTCCTACCGGATCACGCACAAGGACGGCTCCGTCCGCTGGGTCTCGGAGTCCACCATCCCCGTCCGCGGCAACGACAACCAAGTCACCCACTTCCTCGGCTACCTCCAGGACCTCACCGCCCGCCGCGACGCCGAGGAGCGGCTCAAGCTGTCGGAGGAGAGATACCGCGTCCTGGGCGAGTTCAACTACGACTGGGAGTTCTGGCTAGGGCCGGACAAGAAGTTCATCTACGTCTCGCCCTCCTGCGAGAAGCTCACCGGCTACTCCCGTCAGGAGTTCATCGAGAACCCCGAGCTCGCCCACTGGATCGTCCACCCCGACGACCTGGAGCGCTACGAGGCCGAGGAGGCCAAGGCGTTCAACGGCCAGTTCAACCCCCAGGGCGTCGACTTCCGCATCATCACCCGGGACAATCAGCTCCGCTGGCTCAACAATTGCTTCCGCCCCGTCTATCTCGACACCCGCTTCATGGGCTGGCGCGGCTCCAACCGCGACATCACCGACCGCAAGCAAGCCGAAGCCGAGCTCCTCCTGACCCAGGAACGCCTGGAGCTGGCCGTCCGCGGCTCCAACGACGGCCTCTGGGACTGCCCCGACCGCCGCCTCGGCCACCTGTGGTGGTCCGACCACGCCTACGAGCAGCTCGGCTTCCAGCCAGGCCAAGTCGCTCCCTCCGTCCCGTTCTTCCTGAGCCTCTGCCATCCCGACGACCAGCATCGCTGGGACGCCTTCGTCGACGGCCCCCTGGAGGGCGGCGAGAGCTTCGACATCGAGGCGAGGGTCAAACACGCCGTCGACGGCTACCGCTGGTTCCGCGTCCGCGGCCAGTGCATGAAAAACAAGGACGGCTCCTTCCGCCTCGCCGGTTCCATCCAAGACGTCGACGACAAGAAGCAGGCCGAGCTGCGCATGAAACACCTCGAGACCGTTTTCGACAACGCCAACTTCGGCGCCGCCATCGCCACCGCCAGTGGCGAGATCGTCGCCATCAACAACTATTTCGCCCGCATTCATGGCTACGCCCCGGAGGAGCTGCTCGGCAAGAGCTTCCTGCCCCTCCACCCCCCCGGCAGCGCCGCCGACGTCGAACGGCTCCATCAGCGCCTGCTCTCCGAAGGCGGGTTCAACGCCATGGAAGTCTCCCACGTCGACTGCGACGGCAAGACGTTCCCCATGCTCATGAGCGGGGCCGTCATCCCCGGCCCCGACGGCTCCCCCTCCTTCGTCGCCGTGACCGCCATCGATATCTCCAACCTCAAGAAAGCCCAGGAGGAAGCCGCCAGCCGCCAGCGGCAACTAGTGCAGGCCGACAAGATGACCACGCTCGGCATCCTGGTCTCCGGCGTCGCCCACGAGATCAACAACCCCACCAATTTCATCATGGTCAACATCGCCATCCTCAAACGCTTCTTCGAGGCCGCGGCGCCGCTGCTGCTCAAACGCCTCCGCGAGGATGGTTCCGACCCCTTCGCCGGCTTCCCGCTCGCCAAGCTCGAGCCCTCGCTGAAAAAACTCCTCGACGGCATCGACACTGGCGCAGAGCGCATCCGCGACATCGTCAACAACCTCAAGGACTACGCCCGCCAAGGGCCAGGCAAAAGCGGGTCCTTCGACCTCAACGACACCCTCAAGAGCGCCCTCACGTTGCTGGGCTCGTTGCTGCGGAAGTCCAACGCCAGGCTCGAGGTCGTCTGCGCCCCCAGGCTCCCTTCCCTCGTAGGCGACAAGAACCGCGTCGAGCAAGTCCTCATCAACATCATCCAGAACGCCTGCCAGGCCTTGACCGACAAGGGGCAGAACATCCGCATCGCCACGCGGCTCGACCCGGAGCGCGGCGAGGTGGTCGCCGAAATCGCCGACGACGGCCCCGGCATGGACGCCGAGACGCTCAAACATATTTTCGACCCCTTCTACACCACCAAGCGCGACAGCGGCGGCACCGGGCTCGGCCTGGCCATCAGCCAGAGCATCGTCAAGGAGCATGGCGGCTGGCTGGAGGCCCGCTCCGTCCCAGGCCAGGGAGCCACCTTCACCCTCCGCCTCCCCGTCCCCGCCGTTGTTCCCGCTTTGCGGGAACAGCCCACCCTGAACGCGTGAGGACGTCCCCTGTAAACACGACAAGGCGCAAGCCCGAAGACTTGCACCTGTCATCCAGCTGGCGGGACTGGCCCGCCGACCAAGCCGAGAACTACTTCTTCTTGGCGGTCTTCTTGCTGTTCTTGATGGCCTCCTGGACCTTGACCTTGAGCCGGGAGATGTAGGCTTTGCGCCTGCGGCGCTTCTCGACCTTGTTGTACTGGTTGCCCATGATGGACTCCTGTCTGTGCTTGCTATGTTCAAAGAGTGTGGTTACGAAACGGCTAATTTAGCGGTGGAATCCGTGATTTCAATGCCTCCGGGCGTTTTTTCGCGGGAAACGGCTTGAGGAAGCCGGTGAATGGCGATACTTTGTGCCACAACCCACAACGCGAGGAGAGCATGACCAACCCGGAAGAGCTGGCCGTCAACGCGCAGCGCGCCATGGACGCGGGCGACGCCGTGGCCGCGGCGCAACCGGCGGCGGACTACGCCGCCGCCTGGGAGGCCCTGTGCCGCCGCGTGGAACGCTGTTCCACGTTGCTGGAGAACAAGGACCGCTCCGGGGCCCTCGCCGCCGCCGAGGAGGACGTCTCGCTGCCGAGGCTCTTCGAGTCGCTGGAGTTCCCGCGGTTGGCGCAATGGCGGGAATTCTGCCAGGACAACGGCCTGCCCGTCCCCCCGCAACCGCCCGCCTACAAGCTGTCCAAACTCCTGGACGTCTATTCCGACAAGCTCGCCCTGGAGCCCCTGATCGCCGAGTTCCGCGCCAAGAACCGCGGCGGCTCCCTCGACGAGAAAATCTTCCTGATGCGCAAAATCCGCGGCATCGACCCCACCAACCCCGACTGGAAGGAGACCCTGCTCCGCCTGGAGCAGGATCGCCTCCCGCAACTGGTGGCGGCGGCGCGCCAAGCTATCGAGGACGGCGACGGCGCGACCCTCGAAGTGGTCGAGAGGAAACTCGTCGGCCCCGGCTGCCTGCTGCGTCCCGAGGAGAAGGTCCTCCAGAAAATCGAGCGGCAGCTCCGGCAGCTCCGCGCCGCGAGGGCCCGCGTCCAAGCCGACCAAGCCCTGGCGGCGATCACCACCGCCTACAGCCTGCTCGACCCCGACAAGCTCGCCCTGTCCATGGCCAAGTGGGACCAGATTCTGGGCGACCGCGACTTCAAGCCCGAGCCTAGCGACTGCGGCCAGGCCACCGAGGCCAGGCAATGGCTCGCCAAACAACTGGCGGAACGCAAGGGCGAACAAGATTTCCACGCACTGCAAGACCAGCTCAACGCCGCCCTCGACGAGCAGACCGAGGAGAAGCGCCTCGACCAGCTCTACTACCAGCTCAAAAGCGCCGACCGCCCCCTCCCGGAGCTGGTCGACCAACGCTACCGCCTCGCCAAGGCGGTGCTCAAACGCGGCCGCGACCTCGCCTTCCGCGGCAAACTGGCGGCGGCCGTCCTGGCCACCGCCGTCGCCCTCGTCGGCCTCGGACTGCTCGTGAACATGCGCCTGGAAAGCCAGACTTTCAAGAAATGGGACCAGCAACTCGGCGAGGAGCTCGCCGCGGGCAGGCTGGAATCCGCCGCCGCGCTCCTGGAGGCCATGCGCGCCCGCGAGCCCAAGCTGGCCGGCCGCCCCGAGATCCTCGCCAAGGAACGGCGGCTCAAGGAGCTCAAGACCGAGTTCCTCGACAAGAAGATCCGCTTCGAGGAGCTCGCCACCGCCCTCCGCGCCGCCGCCGCCGAGAACTTCCAGGGAGCCGCCCCGGTCGACGCGCTCTTCGCCGAGGCCGACGCCACCGCCCCCGACGGCCCCTCCCGCTTGGAGCTCAGCCGTCTCAAGGACGAACGGCAACGGCTCGAAAACGCCGCCCGGCTCGACCGCGACAACCGCTTCGCCGCCGCGCTCCGCCAAGCCAACGCCCAGTTCGCCGATCTGGAGGCCCAGGGCGACCCCGCCGCCGACCTGCCACGCTACCGCCTTGCCGCCCGCGCCTTCGAAGCCCGCGCCCAGGAGCTCCAGCATGGCGACGGCGTCTCCCCGGAGCTGCGCGACAGCGCCGTCAAACTGCTCAACGCCCGCGTGGCGCTGGTCAAGGACGCCCTCGCCCAAGCCGAACGGGCCGCCAGCGAACGTCGCTCCCGCCTCGACGCCATCAGCGCCACCGTCATCCCCCTCGACACCTATAAGCTCAAGCTCAAGGATTTCGTCGACAAGTTCCCCGACGACCACAACGTCGCGGGGTTCGAGGCCGTGCTCGACGCCATGCCCCAACTAGAGGCGGCCGAGCGCCTCCGCGACTTCAAACCCAACGCCCTCGCCCCGCCGCAAGCCGCCGCGCTCCAGGACTTCCTCAAGGCGAGCGCCGGAAAAAACGTCTGGGAAAACGACCTCCGCGCCCTCCTCGACCAGCAACGCCGCGGCCGCCAAAACAGCCCGGAGGTCCGCGACAACCTGAAGAAACTCGCCGACCGGAAGGTCATGAACTTCAACAGCATGGTCTTCAAAGCCAAAGACGGCGCCGTCCTGGAGTTCCCCTACCTCGGCGAACCCGCCATCAGCCGTCCCAAGATCAACGGCCGCGAGCTGCCCGACATCCGTTGCCGCATCATGGGCGACCAGGACGACACCAAGGGCGAGATGGTCCGTTTCGTCCAGGGCCTGGACGGCTCCTGGACCATGGAGGCCGACGGCGCCCCCGCCTGGGACGGCTTGCGGCTACTCTCCGGCCCGGGGCCAAGCCCCCAGAAGGCCTTCTTCGCCGAGACCCTGGGCCAGCTCGTCCGGGCCGACGACGCGACGTTGCCGGAGCTCTGCGCCGCCGAGCTGATACGGCTCAACACGGAAACGGCGATGAACCCCTTCCTTAAAACCCAGCTCGCCGGGCGGCTCCTGGATTCCCTGGCGAAGCTCTCCTTCGCCAACGGCGAACGTTACGACCTCTTGGCCGTGAACTTGGCGAAAGCCACGGCCGACGTGCCCGAAGGCTTCAACTGGATGGACTTGGACGCCCCCGGACGCTCGCGTTTCTCCACCTTGGTCGAACAGCTGCCGGACTTGAAGCCGCTGGCCGCGGCCGACGCCTTGGCGCTCGACCTGTTGCGCCAGGCGCTTGGCCGCAGGCTCCATGTCGTGGGGGTCGTCCGCGACGTCGAGGGCGAGAAGCTCCCCGACCTCCGCGTCGGCGGCGCCCCCGCCGAGCTTTGGGCGCTCAACGTCGGCGTCGACGACAAGGCCGAGTTCGTGGTGGTCGGCAAAACCGAGGACGGCAAGGCCTCGCTCAGCCAAGACTTCAGCGCCTTGCTCCGAGAGGGCCAACCGCTCTTCGCCCCCCAGGACGACCTCTCCACCCAGACTCTGGCCGAGGGCTTCAAGAGCCGCGCCAACGGGGAAGCCATGCCCTGGCCGTCGAGTTGGCCCGTCAACCGCCGCTGAACGTCGTGCCACCCGCCCGGACGACCACGGGCAAGGTTGGATAAAACCGCGGGGCGTCCTGGAGTTTGCCCATGGCCGCGGCCAAGGTGTCGAAAGCCAGCCGGGCGAACGCCGCGGCGTCCACCACGACGGTGGCGAGGCCGAAATCCTCCCCTTGCGGGATGCCGTCGAAACCGGCGAGCGCCACGGAGCCAGGTTTCACGCCCAGCCTCGCCAGCTTGTGCCAGACTTTCACCGCGGCGGCGTCGTTGGAGCAGAACACCGCCCCCTTAGGCTCGGCCGCGAAGGCCAGCAAGTGCGCGTCCGTGAGCTCCTCCAACATGCAGCAGGAGACCGTGTGCAGCGGCCTGTCTTTCAGCCATTGTGAACGGGCGCCCTCCCAGCGTTCCTCGTGTCCGAGGTGGGAACCGCAGGCCTTGACGAAGAGCAGCCGTTCCGCCCCCTGACCGACGAGGTGTTCGACCATGGCCGCCGCGCCGCCCTGGTTGTCGATGCGGACCGCCGCCCCGGCGAAATCCCGGTAGCTGGGGTGGTTGGGGTCGAGCACCACGAAGGGGCAACCGTTCCGCAGCAAGGGGCCGACGTCTTCCAGGGGGGTGTCGCCCCAGAGCAGGAGGCCGTCGGGGACGAAGGGGGCAGCGCCCGTCCCGGGACTGGGCATCAGGGCGAACAGCGCCCCTTTCGCGAAGGCCAGCTTGGCGATCCCCTGGATCACGGCGACGGCGACATGGCTGCCCAACGTGGCGAAGGTCGACGGCAGCACCAGCCCCACCGCCAACGGCCCCCCGACGCGCAATTGCCGCGCCGCCGCGTTCGGCTGGTAGCCCAGCTCGGCGGCCATCTTCCGGACTTTGTCCCGGGTCTCCCCGGAGATCCGGGCGCTGCCCCTCAAGGCGAGGGACACGCTGGATTTGTCCAACCCCAGGGCCCGCGCGATGTCCGCGAGCGTGGTCTTCCGAATAGTCTCCATGGCGGCGCTCCGTTGTTCTGGCCTAGCGTGGCATTTTTCTTGATTTCTTCATTTCCGCAACAAGGACTTCAAGGACGGACATTTCAGCTCAAACTCTTGCATGTCCCTGATGTCCTTGCCGTCCTTGTTGTCTTTGGCGAGGCATGCGCGCGCAGGCGGCTTCGCCACAGTCCACTAGTATAGCGCCGCTTCCCGCGAATGTAAATCAAGCGGTTGAACAATCTCCCTTGACAAAAGCGATATCTTGCGCTATTATCTCATTCAATCGATTGACATAAAACAACATTGGAGGTTGAGATGCTAGCGGCGGTCTTAAGGGATTTCAACAAGTTGGAGCTCGAGGACGTCCCGATGCCCAAAGCGGGGCCGGGCGAGGTCGTGGTGAAGATCAAGGCCTGCGGCGTCTGCGCCACCGACTACAAGGCGATCAAGGGAATCAGACGCAACGTCAAATTCCCTCTGATCCCTGGACACGAGCCGTCGGGGGTGCTGCACGAGGTGGGCTCCAACGTCAAGGGTTTCAAGCCGGGCGACGAGGTGATCTGCATGCCGTCGGGCTTCTGCTACGCCTGCCACGAGTGCCGCTCCGGCAACTTCCACTACTGCAAGAACTCCTTCACCACCGGCGGCGACGGCGTGGAGGACGTGCGGCCGGGAGCCTTCGCCGAGTACATGAAGACGGAGGTGGGCTCGGTTTTCCACAAGCCCGCGGGGGTGTCCTTCGAGGCCGCGGCGCTGGCGGAGCCGCTGTCGGGCGCCTGGAAGGGGCTCATCCACCACAGCGAGATGAAGCTGGGCGACGACGTGGTGATCATCGGCGTCGGGGGCATCGGGCTGCTCTGCATGATGGTCGCCAAAGCGGCCGGGGCCGGGCGGCTGATCGCCATCGACGGTAGCGCCTTCGCCCGGAACAACGCCCTGGCCCTGGGGGCGACGCACGCCATCGGGCCGGAGGGCGCCGTCGCGGCGGTCAAGGAGATACTGCCCGGCGGGCCTGATCTCGTCGTGGAGGCCGCCGGGCCGATCCAGGCGGTGGAACTGGCGCGCGACCTGCGCCGCCGCGGCACCAAATGGAACGTCTTCGGCATCACCACCCACGAGAAGTTCGAGCTTGACGGCGGCCTCACCCATTTCATGGAAGGACGCCTGGACGCCAGCTTCGGCTGCAACCCCATCTCCATGCAAAAGGCCATCGACTTGATGGAACGCGGCGTGGTCGACCCGGGCAAGATCATCTCGCACCGCTTCGCCTTGAAGGACATCCACCAAGCGATGGAAGTCATGGGGGGGCCCGAGCGCAACAAGGTGATGGTGCTCCCATGAGGGCGGTCGTCAACTGCGGGATCGGCAGCCTGGAGCTCCGGGAGTTGCCGCTCCCCGAGCCGGGGCCGGGTCAGGTCAGGATCAAGGTCGCCGTATGCGGGGTCTGCGCCTCCGACCTGGAGATGGTCGACGGCTGGAGCCGCGCCAAGTACCCGGTGGTCCTGGGTCACGAGTGGGCCGGCCACGTGGACGCTTGCGGCCCCGCGGTCGACGCTTCCCTCCTCGGCCGCCCCTGCGTGGCCGACAACGTGCTCGCCGACGGCGGCGAAGTCGGCTTCGAGCATCCCGGCGGCTACGGCGAATATCTCCTCACCGAGGCGAAGAATCTCCTCACCCTCCCGGACGGCTTCCCGCTGGACGAGGCCGCCTTGCTGGAACCCCTCGCCGTCGTGACCCGGGGCCTATCGCGGCTCCAGCCCGCCCCCGGCCCGGCCCTCGTCTTCGGCGACGGGACGATCGGGCTGCTCGCCGCCGCGTTGCTCCGGGAGGCGGGGGCCGCTCCCGTCGTCATGGTGGGCGGCCGCGAGCCGCGCTTGCGCCTCGCCCGGGATTTCGGGGTGGACAAGACCGTCAACTACCATGAGGCGGGGGACGCCTTGGCGGAGGCGGTCGAGGCCGCGTTCCCCGGCCGTTTCCAAAGCTTCGTGGAGGCCACCAGTTCGGACAAGAATTTGGAGCTCGTCCCGCAGCTCGGGGCGAACGACGCCAAAATCCTGCTCATGGGCAACTATCCCGACAAGCGCGCCTCGCTCGACTTGCAATCATTTCTGCACCAGGAGTTCCTGCTCGTGGGCAGCAACGCCAGCGCCGGGGCCTGGCCCGCGGCCGTGGCGACCGCCGCCAGCCGCCGCTTGCCGTTGGCCAAACTCGCCACCCACCGCTTCGCCGTGGAGGACTTCGCCACGGCGTTGGAGACGGCGCGGCGCGCCAAGGACGTGGTCAAAGCGCTCCTTTGTTGGGACAAAAAACTTCTGGAGGTCAAACCATGAGAACCGGACGCGAGTTGATCGCGGAGGTGGACGGACGGCGGGTCGCCTCGGGAACGCTGGTCTTCTGGTGGCTTGGGCAGCACAGCTTCATCGTCAAGACGGCCGGACACGTGTTCTACCTCGACCCCTATCTCAGCCCGGACCCGAACCGGCTCCTACCGCCGCCGCTCCGGCCGGAAGAGGTGACGAACGCCGACTTGGTCACGGGCAGCCACGACCACGGCGACCACATCGACCACCCCATCCTGCAGGCGCTGCTGCGGGCGTCGCCGCGCTGCAAGTTGCTCGTCCCCAAGGCGGCGCTCGGGGGCTTGGCGGGCGACCAGCTCGACATGACCAGGGCGCTGGGGCTCGACGACGGCGGCGTCCACGAGGCGGACGGCATCAAAGTCACGGCCCTCAAGGCCGCGCACGAACTCTTCGACAGACAGAAGGGGCTGGGATACCCCTATCTGGGCTTCGTTTTCGAGGTTGACGGCGTGACGTTCTACCACTCCGGCGACACCTGCCGTTACGACGGCCTGGCGGCGCGGCTACGGCGTTGGGAGTTGTCCGCCGCCTTCCTGCCGATCAACGGCCGCGACGCCGTCCGACTCCGGGCCAACTGCATCGGCAACATGACCTATCAGGAGGCGGTAGACTTGGCGGGCTCCATCAATGTGAGAACGGCGATCCCCGGCCACTATGGCATGTTCGCCTTCAACACCCAGGACCCGCAGCTCTTCGCCGACTACCTGGAAGTGAAATATCCGCGCGTCCGTTGCGGCATGCCGAGTTTTTGCGCGCCAGTCGTTGTAGATTGACGCTAATAGAGAAAACATAAAGAGGAGCGACCCACATGTCAAAGATAACTTTCATCGGCGCCGGGAGCGCGAGGTTCATCCGGGAGGTCATCGTCGACCTTTTCACGTTCGAGGAGCTTCAGGATTCGACCATCGCGCTCATGGACATCGACGCGGGGCGGCTGGAGCTCTCAAGGGCCTTGGTGGCGAAAATAATCGCCGACAGAGGTTTCAAGCGGGCGAAAGTCGAGGCCACGACCAACCAGAGGAAGGCGCTCAAGGGCGCGGACTTCGTGATCATCACCATCATGGTCGGCGGCTACGACCACTACAAAAGCGACGTCGAAATCCCGCGGGGGTATGGCGTGCTCCAGGCGGTGAGCGACACCACCGGCCCCGGCGCGATAATGCGCATCCTCAGAACCGCCCCCGTCCTTCAGCGGCTGGTCGAGGACGTGAAGGAGTTCGCGCCGAACGCCTGGGTCCTGAACTATTCCAACCCGATGGCGATGAACACCGGCGTCCTCTTCAAATGCGGCCACCAGCGCAGCGTCGGCCTCTGCCACAGCATCCAGGGCTTCCCCAGTTGGCACCTGGGCCGCTGGCTTGGCATCGCCCCTGAGGAAGTGGACTATCTCGCGGCCGGCATCAACCACAGGAATTTCTACCTCAAACTGGAGCATAAAGGCCGCGACCTCTATCCCGAGCTCAAGAAGGCCGCGAAGCGCATCATCCAGGAAAGCCCGGCCGAGAAGATGCGGTTCGAGTTGCTGGAGTACCTCGGCTACTTCCCGGCCGAAGGACCGGATCACCAAGCGGAATACTACCCCTGGTTCATGAAGGACGAGAAGACCGCCGCCAGCTATGGTGGCAAGACCGGCTGGGGTTATGAGACCGACTCGAACAATTTCAAGACCCGCAGCGCCGAGATCAAGGCGCAGATCGAGGGGAAAACCCCCATCAGCTACGAGCGGAGCAACGAGTTCAGCGCACGCGTCGTGCATTCCATCGTCTCGGGCGAGATCATCCGGATCTACGGGAACGTCCCCAACAACGGGCTCATCTCGAACTTGCCCCAGGGGGCCATCGTCGAAGTCCCCTGCCTGGTCGACCGCAACGGCGTGACGCCCTGCGCCGCCGGGGCGATACCTCCCCAGCTGGCCGCGGTCATGACGCCGCACGTCCATCTCAACGAGATGGCGGTGGACGCCGTCCTCAACAAGGACAGGACCTTGCTTCGCCAGGCGCTCCAGGCCGACCCGCTCACCAGCGCCATTTTAACTCTGCCTCAAATCAACAAAATGCTGGGCGACTTGCTCAAGGCGAACCAAGACTATCTCGAAGGATGGAACTGACATGGACGCTTCAATCTCATTGGACGGGACGTGGTCGCTCGCGGTCGACGGGACGGTCCTGGATTTCGTGGAGGTCCCCGGCTCCTTGCCGCTCATGGGGAATTATACGCTGACGAGGCGTTTCCCCCGGCCCGGCGGCGACCGACTTTTTCTGTGCGGCGACGGTCTCCTCTGCAAAGGGACTTTCCGGCTGAACGGCGCCGAGCTTGGTATCGTCGGCCCGTGGGTGCCGTTCCGTTTTGAGATCGACAAGCGGACGCTCAAGGACGATAACCTCCTGGAATGCGACATCTCCGACCTGGGCGAGAAGTTCGGCTCCACCCCCGGCCGACGGGCCGACGGCGGCATCGTCAGGCCGCTGTGGCTGGAGCGCCGCCCGGAGACATTCGTGGAGAACTTCCAACTCTCCTATGAGCTGGACGCGGACTTGCGCTTGGTCAAATGCGAGGTCGTGGCGACGCTCGACGGCGACGCTTCCCGCGCCGTGGAGGCGGTTTTGTCCGAGAGGGTGACTGGCCGCGTCGTGGCGAAAGGCGAAGGCTCCGCGGCCGCGCCGCTGGCGCTCGCCTTCGACTCCCTGCGCCTCTGGTCCCCCGATGACCCGTTCCTCTACACCCTGACCGTCCGCGCGGGCGCCGACGAGCTCTCGGACATCGTCGGCTTCAGGAAGCTGGAGACCAGGGGCGGCGACATCCTCTTGAACGGCGAACGGCTCTTCCTCAAGGGCGTCTGCCGACACCAATTCATCCACGCCTTCGGCTACGCCCCGCCGGAGGCGACGACCCGGCGCGAGCTGGCGCTGATGAAGCATTTCGGCTTCAACTTCGTCCGGCTCGTCCATTCCCCCCATCAGCGGGAGGCGGCCAGGATCGCCGCCGAGCTGGGCTTGCTCGTGAGCGAGGAGCCGGGCCTCTGCTGGAACGACATGGACGACCCGGACATCGCCGCGGCCGGGCTCGCCACTTTGGAGAAGGTAATTCTCCGCGACCGGAACTGCCCCTCCGTCGCCGTCTGGTTCCTCTACAACGAGAGCGAACCCAAGGAGGATTACATCGTCAAGGCGGCGGAGCTCTGCCGGCGTCTCGATCCCGGACGCCTCGTCTCCGTGGCCGACTGCTCCGGCAAGCACGACGAGCTTCTGCGCCTCCAGGAGAAGGCCCAGCTCTCCTTCCTCGGGGTGAACCTTTACGCCTCCGACACCGACGCCTACAAAAAGGTCTTGGAACGCCTCGCCGGGACGCCCGTGGTCTTCACGGAATGGGGCGGCCTCGTCGACCAAGGCAACCCCAGGCAGTTGAAGCTCCTCTGCGACTTTTTCGCGAAGCGCTTCCACGAGAGGTCGCCCGACGTCGCCGGTTGCTGTTTCTGGGCCTGGGCCGACTACGAGGAATACTCGCGCGGCGCCCCCGCCTCCGTCGACGGCTGGACGGTCGAGGGTCTTGTCGACCGCGACGGCGGGATCAAACCCGACCTCCTCGCCCTCTCGAAGATGTTCTTCGACCTCGACAACCCCGCTCCGGTTTATCCTCCGAAGGTGGAGCTGCTGCTGAAGACTCCGCCCCGGCCAGGCGAATGGAGCGTTGTCGACTTGGAGGGCGTAATGACTTCCGGGAACGCGGAACGGCAGGTGGTGGCGGCCAGGGCTCATTACCAGGCGACGACACCGAAGCTCTCCCCCGCCATGTTGTCGGGCATCCCGTTCCATCCGCGGAGCGCGCCGTTGTTGTTGGGCGCGGACGAGGAGGAGTTTTTCATCCCGGTCGGCCGGATGGTTTCGAGCCTCGCCATGTTGGGGCACGGGGCGTTCATCGGCGGCTATCCCACGAACACCTCGGGCTTCGTGTTCCACCTGGGGCACGAGCGGGACTGCGCTTTCGGGGCTCCGGCGGCCGAGTACCGTTTCGAGTTCGAGGGAGCTTCCGAGGCCTGTCCGCTTCGCCACGGGATCGACGTCCTGAGGGCCAACGCGATGTGCCGCAAATGGAAGTCCTCGCCCCTGAGCCCCAAGCTCGCCCTGGCGCTGCGCTTCACGGCGAACCCCGACTTCGAGCTCCACAACGTCTACTTGTGGGAACACCTCTTCGCCGGACCGGTTTTCCTGAAAGGCGTCCGCTGGACGTTGCGGGACAAGGCTTCCGTCCAGGAGCTTTTCGCCGTCAGCGTCCTTTTGGAAGAATAAAAAGACCGTCATCCCCCGCCCTCCCGGAGCTCAAGACGTCTTGGGGCCGTAATGGATGTCCACTAGGCGCAGCTCCGGGCGCGGCAGGGGGCGGCCCGCCAGGAAGTCCGTGGCGAGGGCCAAGGCCCGGGCCGGGTCGCCGCGCTCGATCCAATAGATGTCGCGCCCCTCGCGCTCCATTTTACGGAACCAGATGTCCTGGCCGCGGGCGAGGCGGCGGATCTTGGCCAACAATTTGTCGCGCATGGCCGTGAAATCCAGCTCGCCGCGCAGATGCTGCGACACGAAGCGATACTCCAGCCCGAAGGCGTCCAGGCGCTCCCAGGCCAGCCCGGCGTCATGTAGTCCCCGCACTTCCTCTATCAACCCGTTGGCCAAGCGGGCGTCGAGCCGCGCCTCAATGCGCCGATGAACCTCGGCCCGCGGATAGTAGACGCCCAGGACCAGCCACTCGAAGTCCGGCCCGGAGCGGCCGGGGGGGCGCGGGCTGGCGGCGGCGTTCTCCAAGGCTCGGACCAAGCGGGGCCGGTTGCCCGGTTCCTGAATGCGGGCGAGGGCTTCGGGGTCGGTCTCGGACAGGCGGGCGGCGAGCTCGGCGGCGGTCAGATCCTGGACTTGGGCGCGCAGCTCCGGGTCGGGGGCGGGGCCCGGGAGGTCGTAGCCGGAGAGCAGACAGTCGAGGTAGAGGGCGCTGCCGCCGACCAGGAGCGGGACTTCGCCGCGGGCGGCGATGTCACCGAGCGCCGCGGTGGCGTCGGCCTGGAAGCGGGAGAGGTCGTAGAACTCCGTCGGGTCGGCGACGTCGAGGAGGTGGTGGCGGACTTCGCCGTATTCCCCGAGGTCCTTGCCGGAGCCGATGTCGAGGCCGCGGTAGACTTGCCGGGAGTCGGCGCTGACGATCTCCCCTTTCAAGGCTCGGGCGAGGGTCACGCCGAGGGCGGTCTTGCCGGTGGCGGTGGGGCCGAGCACCGCCACCGCCTTCGCTTTATTCGTCATAAGTTTGGCTATCCACTTTGTTTCTTCTCGCCGGGCGGAGTATATTGACTTGATTTTCTTCCATGATACTTTAGCTGCGGAACCAGAGAATAAAAACGGCGATGGACATTATCAAACAAAAGACGCTCGGAAAAGCGGCGACGCTCTCAGGGATCGGGCTGCACTCCGGCGACCGCGCCATTTTGACGCTCAAACCGGCCCCCGAGGGGACGGGCGTCTGTTTCGCCCGCGTCGACCTCCCCGGCCGCCCGATGGTCAGGGCGCTGGCGACCAACGTCGTGGACGTCCGCCGCGGCACCACCATCAAGTCGGGCGACTGCCTGGTCTTCACCGTGGAGCACATCATGGCGGCGCTGCACGCCGCCGGGGTCGACAACGCCTTGGTGGAGATGGACGGCCCGGAGCCGCCCATCGCCGACGGCAGCGCCCAGGACTACTGGGCGTTGGTCCTGGAGGCCGGGGTGGTCGAGCAGACCGCCCCCGCCGAGTTCTTCGCGCCGTCCGCGCCGCTCTGCGTCCAGATGGGCGGGACCAAAGTCGCCATCTTCCCGGACGACTGCCTGCGGGTCACCTGCGTCATCGAGTTCGGCGCCACGCCGCTGGACGCCCAATATTTTTCGGACAAGGTCACCCCGGAGCTTTTCGGCTCCGAGATCGCCCCCGCCCGCACCTTCGTGCTCTACAAGGATCTTGAGCAGTTGATCGGGATGGGGCTGGTCAAGGGCGGCAGCCTGGACAACGCCATCATCATCCATGACGGCGCGGTGATCAGCAAAGAGGGGTTGCGCTACCCCAACGAGCTGGCCAGGCACAAAGCTCTGGACGTAGTCGGGGATCTCTTTTTGGTGGGGAAAAGGGTCAGGGGGCACGTCATCGCCTATAAGCCGGGGCATCCGGCCAACGTGGCCCTCGCGGGGAAAATGATCGAACAGGAAATGCAAGCAAAAGGGAATTAACGATGAGCTGCAAGGTTTACGGCGTCGAGGCGATCAAAGAGATGTTGCCGTTCCGCTATCCAATGCTCCTGCTGGACAGGGTCTGGACCGAGAGCGACAATGAGAACAAATATTTCGGGCTGAAGAACATCAGCATCAACGAGGACATGTTCCTGGGGCATTTCCCCGGGCATCCGATCATGCCAGGGGTGTTGCAGGTCGAGGCGATGTTCCAGCTGGCGACGCTGGCCGCCAAACGGCACCTCGACCCCGCCGGCAAACTTGACATCTACCTGCGCAAGCTGGAGCGGGTCAAATTCCGCAGCCCCGCCAACCCCGGCGACCGCCTCCTGATCGAGATCGAGGCCGCCGAGCCCAAGGACGGCATGGTCGAGGTCACCGCCACCAACCGCAACGCCACCGGCGTCACCTGTCAAGCCCAACTGACCATCGCCACCCGCGAGCGCCTCCCGCAAGTCGAGAAGCCGGTCATCTTCAACGAGTCCGACAAGCGCGCCGACATCCTCATGGACGTGAACAAAGTCATGTCCTATATCCCGCACCGCTATCCGTTCCTCTTCGTCGACTATATCGTCTCGGTCGAGGGTTCCAAGGTGGTGGCGGTCAAGAACGTCACCCACAACGAGCCGATCATGTACGGCTACAGCCCCGACTACTACGTGCTCTCCGGCGCGGTGCAGTCCGAGATCGTCGCCCAAGCGGGCTGCGTCCCCACCCTCGCCCGCCCCGAGAACCAGGGCAAGCTCGCCTATTATCTGAGCATCAAGCGGGCCGAGTTCTTCCACCCCGTCCGCCCCGGCGACCAGCTCCGCATCGAGATCGTCATGCCCGAAGGCAACTCCAAATTCGGCCGCGGCGATGGTCGCATGCTGGTCGACGACAAGGTGGTCTCCGAGACCGAGATGACCTTCGCCCTTATCGGCGGCTGAACGACCAGGAGGGAAACGCCATGGATCAGAAACTCGCCTTTTTGCATCAGCGCCGTAGCGTCCGCGCTTTCGGCGCCGCCCCCGTGGCCGAGGCCGACCGCCAAGCCTTGCTCGCCGCTGGCATGGCCGCCCCCTCGGCGTGCAACAAACGCCCCTACCAAGTGATCGTGATGGACGACCCGAAGGTCTTGGCCGCCGTCGCCGCCGCCTTGCCGAACGGCCCTTTCCTGGCCAAGGCCCCGTTCGGACTGCTGGTCTGCGGCGACCTCGCCGCCGCCCACGCCAACGAGCTCTCCTACATGTTGCAAGACTGCGCCGCCTTCATCGAGAACGTCCTGCTGGCCGTCTCCGCCCTCGGGCTCGGCGCCTGCTGGCTGGGTATCCATCCCCGGCCGGAGCGCATCGACGCCCTCCGAGCCCACTTCAAGCTGCCCGACAACATCATCCCGGTATCGGCCATCGCCATCGGCCACCCCGACGGCCCGGTCCCGCCGCCACGGGACAGCTTCGACCTCGCCAAGCTGCACCTCAACGCATGGTAAGCATGTCCGGCTGGCTCTTGTATTCGGTTCTCGCGCTGCACTTCGGGTTCAATATCTTTTTCTCGATGTGTTTCGCGGCGTTCATGCGCGCCGCCTCCGAGAGCTTCAAGGTTGAGCTGGCCGCCTACGTCTACATGGGCGCCGTCACGTTGGCGGAGCTGACGCTCTGCGTCCTGGCCGCCTGGGCCGGGCAGGGACACGCGCTGTGGCTGGCTGTCCCCGCGGCGGCGCTGCTTTCGCTCCTGTTGGCGCTGGCTCTAGCCTGGGCGGGAAAGTGCGACTTCTCGTTGTGGCTCCCGTTCTGCCTCGTTTTCTCTCCCCTAGTCCTCTACTGGGCGCTATTGTTCCTGCTGCTGTTCTACCGCCGCCTCAACCGCATCGACAAGGACGCGCTGCTCGCCGCCATCGGCCCGGCGGTCCCCAAGACATGAGCGAGACCATCGGCCAACCCGAAGACTTCGGTCCGGTCTACGCCGAGACCCACATGGGCCGATTGCCCGTCGAACCATGCAACACGCTGAGCAACCTGGCCTTCCTCTTCCTGGTGGTTTTCTGGGCCGCCAAAACCAAGTTCAACCACCGCGTCCACCCCTTGATCGTCGTGGCGTTGCCGATCTTGCTGCTGGGCTTCGTCGGAGGAACCATCTACCACGCCACCCGGAGCGCCTACATCTGGCTGCTCTTGGACTACATGCCGATCCTGATCCTGGTGCTGGCCGCCTGCGTCTACCTCTGGAGGCAAGTCCTGGGCGGCTGGACGCTGACGTTCCTGGCGACGTTGGGGCCGATCTGCGTGTACCGTTTCGCCGTCCCGTTCGCCCAATTGCCCGACAACGTCCACATCACGGTCGGTTACGCCGTGCTCGCCTCGAACATCCTGTTGCCGACGTTGGCGCATTGCCTGTTCCGGGCGCGGCGGCATTGGAAGTGGTTGTGCCTCTCGCTGCTCAGTTTTTTAGTGGCGGTCGCCTGCCGCCAGGGCGACGCCACCTGGGGAGCGGAACTCCTGCCCATGGGGACGCATTTCCTCTGGCATCTCGGCGGCGCGGCCAGCGCGTTCTTCCTTTTCCAGTATGTCTATGTCTCCGACCTGGATGTCCATGCGGCCGGCGACGCGCCCCCTCAAGAATCTCAGCGGTCGCCGAAGCCGCGCTGAAAGGCGGCGACTTTCTCCGGGTCGAGCTTGCCGCGGAACAGCGACGTGTCGTTCTTGAGGTAATAGCGTTCCCAGGTCTCCTTGTCGGAGCACATGAAATAGGGCTGGTCGAGACGTAGACAAAGGGCGTAGGCGTCCTGGAAGTCCTTCTCGTCCACCAGCGATATCCAGTCCCCGGCGAAGGGGCTGCGCCGGACGATCCCCAGCTCGGTGAGCAACGTGTCGAAACGGGCCGGACAATTGACTTTGTCGGCGTAGTAATCGTAATCCTTGACGCAACTGTCGAAGGTGATCGCTTGTGGCTCGCCGTCCCGGAGCATTTGGCCACTGAAGGTGGCTTTGACGAAGCGGCCCGGAGCGTGGTGTTTCTGGTCGTAGTAGTGCTGGATGGTGGACACGCAGAGGTTGGCGCCCAGCAGGAGCACGCCGGCGTTGGGGAGACGGGCGAAAAGGTCGAAGAACGAGCCGTCGCCGAAACAGGTTTCGGGGCGTTGTCCGGCGGCCAACGCGGCGGCGGCGGGGCCGGCGCAGGCCGTCGAGTAGACCGGGTGCTCGGTCCGGATGAAGCCTGGCATGGTTCTGGCGACCTCGCCAAGGGCTCCCACGATACATTTGGAGTTGGCGGAGTCGAAGACCTCGTGGTTGTAGGCGCTGAAGGAGTAGGCGGCGACGCACAATGTGCCGTCGGGGCCGAGCGCCTGACGCAGAACTTCAAGGAGGCGGACGAGGGTGTCGGCGCCGCCGAAACGCCCGAACGACAGCAAACGGGAATAGACGAGGAGGTTGCGGCCTTCCAGCCCCAAGGGGGCGAGGGCGGCGGCCAGATCGGCGTCGGAGTAACAGCGCTCCCGGGTCCTGAAGAGTTCCATGGGTCAGGCCTGCTTGCTGGCGACCAGGGCGGCGATGGCGTCGACCGAGTCGAAGTTGAACTGGGTGAAATCCTCCACGTCCAGCATGATGTCGAAACGGCGTTCGACCTCGGTGACCAAGCGCATGGTCATGAGACTGTCGATCACCCCGGAGCCGAGCAAACTAACGTCGGAGGGGAGGGGTTTGCCCGTGACCGTCTCAAGCAGGGCGCGGATGATGGGTTTGATGTCCTCAGGCATTTTTCTTTACGCTTTCATGGCTAATTGAACCTTGACAAAAAGGCATTCCGCCTGCGGCGGTCGCCTCTGTCGCTGGCGGGGGCGACCAGGTCTTCGACCTGGACCATGGCCGCTTCGCGTCCCCATTTGATTTGAGAAGAGTTTATTTTGGGGGCGCCCCCAATAGCTTGAGCGCCGGCTTGTCGACTTTCCCGGAACTGGTCAGGGGCAGCTTGTCCAGCACGACTACCCGCCGCGGCAAGTGGGTGGCGGGGAGCAAGTCGGCGCAGCCTTTGAGCAACGCCGCCTCGTCCAGGCCGCGGCCAACGACGAAAGAGAGGATCTCCTCGCCGTAGAGTTGGTCCGGCACCCCGACCGTGGCGGCGTCGGCGACGCCCGGCAATTTCTTCAACGCGGCGTCGATCTCCAGCGGGTTGACGTTGAAGCCGCCTTTCTTGATGATCTCTTTTTTGCGTCCGGTGACGGTCAAATGACCGTCCTGACCGAAACTTCCCAGGTCGCCGGTGAGGAACCAGCCGTCCGCATAGGCGGCGGCGCTCTCCTCGCGCTGGTGGTAGTAGGAGCCGAAGGCGGCGGGGGACTTCACCCGGATCTCGCCCTCGACAAGCTCCATCTGGCAGCCAACTGGACGACCGACCGAGAATGGCCGTTCGGCTTGTTTGTCGTGGTTGACCGCCATGAAGAGAGTCTCGCTCATGCCATACTGCTGAGTGAGGGGGACGCCGAAAGCGGCCTCGAAGGCGGCCTTGGCCTCGGGCTCGAGCTTGGCGGTGCCGCAGATCACCCAACGGAATTGGGGCAACGCCGCGGTCGAGCGTTTGGCGACCATCGCCAAGAGCGGCAGCATCGAGGGGGTGACGTGGAAGACCGTGGCCCCGTGTTTACGGGCTTTCTCCAGACAGCCTGCGACGCTCATCAAGTTGAGCGGGCCGTTATAAACCACCGTCGCCCCGAGAAAAAACGCGGTCAGGGCGCTGTTGTAAAGCCCGTGGGCATACCAGAGCGGCGAGGCCGAGAGGAACACGTCGCCCGCGCCGATCCCCAGCAGCCCGTTGAAGGCCTCGATGTTGGCGCGCAAATTATCGAGGGAAAGGGGCACGCATTTGGGCACGCCGGTGCTCCCCGAGGTGAAAAGCAACAACGCCGGGTCGGTGGCGGGGTGGAGCTTGAGCTCCAGCCCGGCGACGGCGGGGGTGGCGGGGGCGTTGTCGATCCGGATGACCTGTTCGGCCTCGAAACCTGACGGCAAGGCGGCGTCGGCCAACGTGGCGACGGGATCGATGATGCCTTTCTGCACCAGGAACTTGGCGTGGGGCGCGCCGGGGTCGACCATCGCCGGGATCAGCCCGCGGCGCCAGCAGGCCAGCAATGCGGGCAGGAAGCTCTCAGGCTTGGACAACGCCAGGGCGACGCAACGGCCTGGGCGCGGCGGCAAGAGCGCCAGCGCGGCGTCCGAGGCGGCGACCACCGCGGCGTAGGACAGTTCGCGCCCGTCGGGCGTCACCATGTAGGTCTTGGCCGAGCTCCGATAGCCGGCGAACGAACGCAAATCGATCTTCATGTCTCCAGCGGAACCTTCCGGTTGAATGTCCGGTAAATTACCATTGGGGACATGATTTTAAAACCGCTCTTGCCGCAATTTGCGGGAAATCGCTTACTGCTTGACGTAAGCCCCGTTCGGCCCGGCGACACAGACGCTCTCGATATGCAGCTGCTGCGGCTCCTTGTCCGAGAGGCAGGGGGTGATGGTCAAGGTGTGCTCCTGGTCGGGGTCGAGCTTGGTGGCCAGGGAACAGACCAGATAGGCCGAGGGGTCGAACATCTTCCCGAACGCCGCGGCGTCGATCTCCTTCCCGGAATCTTTCCCGTCGATGGCGACCTTGAATTTGCCGGAGAACTTCGTGGACTCGCCGAACAGCAAGACGTTGGAACCGCGGAATTTCACGGTCAGCGGCGCCGGAGTTTTGCCGTTGAGGACGAAATTGGCGAAGCCCTTCCGCTCGCAATTCTCGGCGATCGTGACGTTGTCGAGCCATCTGGAGGAGAGGAAGTCGAACGTTCCGGCCCGGGTCTCCGGGTAACCGACGCGCCAGCCTTCGGGCAGCCGCGGCAAGTCGGAAAGCTTGACCCGCGCGATGTGGCGGTAGGTGTCGGGGTTCATCCAGGCCTCGGGCAACACGGGTTTCTTCTTGTTCTTGACGCCTTGCAGGTACGCCTGCCAGACGATGTCGGCGTAGACGGCGTAGCCCTTGTCGTGCGGATGGGTGGTGTCGAACAGCTCCGGGGGCCAAGCCTCGTCCAAGTTCAGTTTGCCCGCCTGGTAGAGTTTGCGCTCCCCGGCGATAACGTCGGCGACTTGCAGATTGTAATGCTTCGCCAGGAGCAAATGGTTGTCGCGGCGCTTCAGGTTGGCGATGTCCTTGCTCTCGACGTTGCCCTTGGACGCGAGGATGACCATCACCACCGGGCACTTCGCCTCGGCGATGATTTTGCGGACGATGGCCTCGTAGGAGGAGTTCCGGTCGCTGTCCGTGCCGGTGAGGTCGTCGTTGAGGGAGAAGTCGAGGAAGACCAGGTCGGGCTTGTGACGGAACACGTCGCGCTCGACGCGGAAGATCCCGAGCCCGGAGCCGGTGCCGCCGATGGCCGCGTCGACGAAACGCCATCTCGCTTGCGGATATTGCTCCCGCAGTTTATCGCCAATCAAGGCGCGGTAGCTGGTGCGGTTCGGATCGGAGGCGTTCGCCCCCCAGGTGAGGGAGCCGCCGAGGAACACGACGTTCAAGGCCTCGCCCTGGGTGGCGCGCTGGGAGAAATCGTCCAAAGCGCTGACGTTCAAGGAGAAGGCCGCCGCGGCGGCTGCGATCATGGTCAATTTGCTCATGTTCAGTTCCTTTAAGCTTTTGGCGTGTTATAGAAGCCGCCGTCGCCCTCATGCCCCATGACATCCATGAACTCGTTGAGGAACAGCCCGAGACTGTGCCCGGGGGCGTCGACGTGGGTGTCCATGCGATTTTTAGTGAAGCCGAAGGCCATTCCGAGCGCGCGGTTCGCCATGCCCTCGGAACCGCCCGCCCCGCCGTGGCCGAAAAACGCCCCGGGATCGGAGGCCGGGCCCTTGAGCGGATAGCCCAGCCCCATGCCATGCCCGAAACAAGCGGCCATGACGCCGGGCTTGGTCTGGACGGTGGTCGCCTGCTCCAGAACGCGTTCCGGGAGCAAGCGCACGCCGTCGACCTCGCCGATCAGCGCCGCATAAAGTTTGGCGATCCCCCGCGCCGCCATGATGCCGTTGACGGAGGGGATGCAAGCGCGCCTTGTTCCAGGCATGTTGACGAAATCCATCAACGGGCCGGGGATCTGCTTCATCACCTTGGGGTCGTGGACGGCCGCGACGGTCATGCACTGTTGCTGCTGCGACGGCTGGGGCTCGAAGGGTGAGACCCGTTTTTCCGCCTCGTCGTCGGTGCCGAAATAGAGGAGGCGCTCGATCCCCAAGGGCCGCGCCACCAGATCCCGGAACAATTCCCCGAACGGGCGCCCCGAAGCCCCCGAGGCGATCCGCGCCGCGAGCCAGCCCCAGGTGATGGCATGATATTCGGCGTTGGTCCCCGGAGCCCACAGCGGGGTCAACGCGGCGACTTTGGCGCAGCCCGACTCCCAGCCCCACATCTCCTCGAAGGACGAGAACTCGGGCAGTTGCGGGATGCCCGCCTGGTGCGAGAGGGCCTGCCGGACGGTGGTGGCGGCCTTGCCGTTCGCGCCGTATTCCGGCCAGTAGCGGACAACCGGGCTGTCGTAGTCCAGCTGGCCGCGGGCCGCCAGGACGTGCAGCGCCGTGACAGACACGCCCTTGCCGGTCGAACAGACCGGGAAGAGGTTGTCCGGCGTTACTTTCACGTTGGACTGGGACGAGACGTTCCCGACGCAGACATCCGCCACCAGCTCCCCGTCCAGATAGACGGCGGCCTGGATCCCCTGCTCGTAGCCCTTCTCGACCAGCCCGTTCAAAAGACGCTCGACCCGGCCTTGCAGCTTGGCCGCCCGCTCCGCTTTCCGCTTATCCATAAACAGAACTCCTAATTCCAAGTTCCGTTTACTTTATTTAGCCGTACTGGAAATTGCAATCCCCGATGCGGCTCATTCCCGCGCCGTTAATTGGATGGAATTAGGTCGCTTGGCCTGACGTTGGCGGGGGCCGGATCATGGCCGCCCCGCGTCCGCTATTTTTTAGACGCCGTGCTCGGTGCGGGCGATGACGCTGTCCTGAAGCTCCGGGCCAAGCCGGTTGAACAACTCGCTGAAGCCGCCGATGCGAATAATCAAGTTGTCGTGCTCCTCGGGGTGAGCCTTGGCTTGGCGCAACTCCTCGGCGTCTACCACCGTGAGCTGCAACTGCATCCCGCCCATGGCGAAGTAGGCGCGCGACAGCGCCACGCAGTTCTCCAACGCCCCCTGCGAGTCCATCAACTTGCGCGGGAATTTGATGTTGACCACCGGCGTCCCGGCCGCCAGGGAGAGCGGCAGCTTGGTCACCGACTTCATCATCGCCGTGACGCCTTGCAGGTCGCGGCCAGCCGCCGGACCGGCGGAGTCGGGCAGCGGCTCGAAAGCCTTGCGGCCGTCCGGGGTCGCCCCCACCCGCTTGCCCGCCCCGGCGTAGGTGGTGAACAGGATGCACGAGGGCAGATAACGACCGCCACGGGGCGGCTCGTATTGATAGAGGTAACGCCAGGAGAACCCCACCATGTCCTTGGCGATCTGGTCGACATAGGGGTCGTCGTTGCCGAACTTGGGGGCGGCGAGCAGTTGCTGACGCCGGTTCTCGGCCCCGGCGAAATCGCCGTCCAAAGCCGCCAGCAGCTCCGTCTTGGACATGGAGCGATCCTCGAAAATCAGACGTTTCACCGCCGCCATGCCGTCGATCAGGGTGGCGATGCCCTGATAGGTGACCACCGACCAGTTGTAGCGGGCGCCGCCGGCCTCGAAGGACTTGTGGTTCTTCACGCAGTCGCGGGTGAAGAGGCTGCGGGCGCATTTGGGGTCGCCCGCCGTGAAACGTTGACGCAGGGCGTCGTTCATCAGGGCCACGAAGCGGTCGGTCTGGTAGCGGATCTGCGCCTTGGCCGCCTCCTCGAAGTCGGCGTAGCTGGTGAACGAGGCGAATTCGCCGCTGTGGGGGCCCGCCTGGTTCTTGGCCACGGGGTCGAAGCCGTCGTGGAGGGCGAGCATCAGGCAGTAGGCCAGGTTGACCTCGCCGTCGAGGCTGCCGACGTTGGACATGCCGGCGATCATGGTCTCGGTACAGCCGCCGAAGCCGATCTGGCGGGCGTCTTCGACCGTGAGGCCGAGGTCCATCTCCAGCAACGTCTTGATGTAGAGGTCGTCGTTGTAGAGGGCGGGACGGCCGGAGCCCTCGCGGAGGGCGTCCATGGCCTTGACCAGCACCCGGTCGGGGGTGTCGGCGGTGACGCGGAAGGCGACGTTGGGACGGCGGACGTGGTTGCGTTTGCAGGCGTCGAGAAGCTCCTCGGTGAAGAGGTTGCAACCGTCGGAGCCGTCGGGCTTGCGGCCGCCGATCTGGAGGTTCCAGCCGTTGAAGCGCTCGAAGGTTTGGAAGAGCTCGTCGACGAGGCCGCGGGCGAGGGGGAGGTCGAGGACGCCGTCGGCGCGGTCGCGCTCCCAGAGCGGCCCGAGGGCTTGGTCGAGGCGGCCGATGCTGTCGCAGCCGTCGAGCATCCAGGTGAAGTTGACGGCGAGGAAGCCCTGGATGAAGTTCTCCGCGGGGTTGAGGAAGCAATGGGCGAAATTCTCGCCGATGGTCTCGAGCTGGCGGCGGCGCTCGCCTTTGGCCGCTGCGGCGGCTTGGCGCAAGGCGTCGACCGTGGCGCGGTGGAAGGCCTTGACGCCCTCGGCGTATTCCTTGAGGGTTAGCAGGAAATTGAGCTCCCCGGGCTTGGGGCTGGGCTCGGCCTGGACGGCGGCGAGCTCGCGGTCGAGCTCGGCCTCCATGGCCAGGAAGCCTTCCTTGACCACCCGTTCGATGTCGGGATTGCTGTGCGTGTAGCCGCCGAAGTGCTTGAGCTTGGCTCCCGCATCGGCGGCGAGCTCCTCGATGAAGCCGGCCAGCTCGGGGAACTGGGCTTTCTTGGCGTCGACGACGAAGCGGTTCACGATCAGCCCGGCGTGGTGGTTGATGCCGACGATCATGCTGGTGGCGCACCAGAGGCCGCTGGACAGCATGCCTTTTGAGTCGTGCATGGGCTCGGTGGGGATGAGCAGTTTGCCCTCGGGCACGGCGACGGGCATGTTCTCGTACATGCGGCGCAGCGCCACGCCATAGGCGAGCGGCCAAGGCCGGTCCTGCGCCTCGTAGAACCCCAACGCGGCCCACTCGCCCAACTTCCTCAACGCTTCCATGTCCATGATATGTAACTCCGGTTGTTTTTTGGTCATGCTAATATGATAATGGATTACTGGACGGAATTCCCGCATGGGATTGACTTTTAATTGTACAGGATTGACTTTTTTATCCCGGCGGGGCGGAGGAAAGGCGGTTGAAATCTGGGCGAAGCGGGTTTATCTATTATAGGACGTGTTGTTTCAGTCGGCGCATCTTAAACCGGGGCGGAAGCTATGGCGGAGAACAGAGACAGGCGGGACTACGAGGAGGACGAGCTCTGGGACGACGACGACGACGCCCAGAAGGACAAGTTCCTCACCTTCAAGATCGGCGCGGAGGACTATGGCATCCCCATTGGCCACGTGATCGAGATCGTCGGCATCCAGAAGATCACCGAGGTGCCGGACATGCCGGACTTCGTCCGCGGGGTGATCAACCTGCGCGGCCAGGTGATCCCGGTCATGGATCTGCGCACCCGCTTCAAGATGCCCCCCCGCGACTACGACGAGCGCACCTGCGTGATCGTCGTGCGTCTGGAGGAGTGCTCCGTGGGGCTGGTGGTGGACACCGTGAACGAGGTCATCAACATCCCCGAGGCCAATATCTCCCCGCCGCCGTCCTTGTCCAAGACCGGCAGCGGCAGATACATCATGGGCATGGGCCGGGTGGACAACAACGTGAAGATCCTCCTGGACACCACGCGGTTGCTCTATGACCGGGAGCTAGAAGCCATAACCAGCGCCATATAAATTAGTTCGGAGTTCGGAGTTCGGAGTTCGGAGTTGGAAAAACCAAGAAAGTTCGGAAAACTAGTTCGGAGTTCGGAGTTCGGAGCTCGGAGCTCGGAGTTCGGAGTTGGAAAACCAGGGAAGTTGGGAAAACTAGTTCGGAGTTCGGAGTTGGAAAACCAGGGAAGTTGGGAAAACTAGTTCGGAGTTCGGAGTTCCGGTTTCTTCTTCATTCTGCACTTTTTCTGTTTTTCTGTTCATCTGTTCATCTGTTCATCTGTTTTGTTTTCCGGGGAGCGTCATGATCATCAATCTTAGCAAAAAGACATTGCTCGCCAGGTGTCCCCTGGTGGCGCTGGGATTGCTCGCCAGGGGGCGCGGCATGATCGGGAGGGACTTCTCCGACTTCGACGCGATGGTGTTCCACAACTGCAACAGCGTCCACACCATGTTCATGCGGATCAACATCGACCTGCTGTTCATCGACCTCGACAACGCCATCTGCGGTCTCCGCGCGGACCTCCCCCCCTGGCGGTTGCTGCTGCGCGACCCCCACGCCGTCACCGTCATCGAGTTGCCCGCGGGCGCCGCCGCCAAGGCCAGGGCCGAAGTCGGCGACAAGATCGACCTCAACGCCGAGCTGACCCAGGCGGAGAAGGGCAAACTGCTCACCGCCGCCGGCGTGGTGATCGCCGCCGACTCGCTCCTCCCGATCAAAGGGGGCGGGAGATGAAAATCATCTTTCTCAACGGCGAGCTGGCGGGACAGGAATTCGAGCTCAAGCCCCCCGGCCTCAGCGTCGGACGGGAGACCGACAACGACATCTGCCTCAGCGGCGCCGCCGCCTCGCGTTATCACATCAAGTTCGCTTGGGAGGACGACGTCTGGCAGTTGCGCGACCAGGGCAGCACCAATGGCACCACCCTCAACGGCCACAAAATCTCCGGGGCCGAGAAACTCAAGGGGGGCGACGAGATCGGCGTCGGCACCGCCCGGATACTTTTCGACGACGACCGCCGCGGCATCAAGGATGTCGCCGGCCCCCAAGAAGTGACCAAGGCCGCCTCCCCGCCACCGCCGCCCCTCTCCCCGCCACCGGTCGAGACGGGGGAGCCCCAAGGGCGCAAAGGGGCCGGATTCGCCAGTTTCATGTCTTCCCTGAAACGCAAGGAATCCGACTCCGCCTCCCCGGATTTGGGGAAGATGGATATTTTCGCCAAGCCGGGCGCGGGAGAGGACGAGGCGGCGCCGCGGCCCGCGCGGCGTTCCGGCCGGCTCTTCCACATCGTGATCGTGTCGGTGGCCTTCCTGCTGGTCGCCTGGTTCGTCATCATCACCGGGGCGCTGGAGGAGCGCGACCACAAACGCCAAGCCGCTGACCAACGCCCGACGTGCCCCGACCTGCTGGTGTCCTATGAGAAGCTCATCTGCTCGCCCGACAACATCTTCCGCTACGAGCTGCTGCTCAAGCCCGACCCCGCCGGGGGCGAGGACGCCAACGCCCTCTCCGTCACCGTCGACGACCTGAAGAACGGCGTCCGCTTCCGCAAGGAGCAGAAGGTCAAGGGCGAGACGGTGCGCGACCTCGCCGCCAAGTTGGCCGAGACCGATTTCATGGGGCTGGGCGAACAAGCCGCCGGCCTCACCGGCAAGGACGGCGTCGACCGCAAGAACACCCTCGCCATCGCCAACGGCAGCAAGTTCAACCAGGTGCGCGTGGCCAACAACTTCCTCCCCTACTCTTTCCAGGCCGCCTCCGACATCGTCGAGACCTTCGCCCAGGAGCAGGTCAACGTCCTGGCCATCCAGCTCCCCCCGGAGAAGCGCTTCAAGGAGGCCGAAAGCTTCCACGCCGCCGCCCGCCGTCTCTACGACAACCGCGAGGCCAGCCCCGACAACCTCGCCAAGGCCATCAGCCGTTTCGCCGCCGTCGTCGACCTGCTCGACGTCTTCGACCCCAAGCCGGAGATGTACTACAACGCCCTCGCCGCCATGAAGAAAGCCCAGGGCGAACTCGACAAAGCGGTCTCCGAGCATGACTTCAACGCCAGGAAGGCCTACAACACCAAAGACATCGAGGCCGCCAGAAACGAATTCCACCTCATCACCCAGATGCTCGACGACGTGGACGACCGCCGCTACCAGGCCGCCCGCGCCAACGTCCTCAAGATCGACGCGACATTGAAGCAAAGGAAGAAGTGATGGCCGCCATCCCCAAACCGTCCCGCCTCTGGCTATCGCTGGCGTTCGCCTTGGCGTTCGCCGTGGGCTGCGCCCCGGAGAAGCCGCCCGACCGCCGCTGCGTCGTCCAGATCGTGTCCGACCCCGCCGGAGCCACCGTCAAGATCGACCACCGCCTCCTCAAGGGCAAAACCCCGTTGTCCGTCAAAGTGCCGAAAGGGCCGCGGCTCTTCGAGTTCTCCAAACCTGGCCGCGCGACCGTCTGGAAACAAGCCCTCTGCGTCGACGCCGACCTGAAGCTCGAAGTGGAACTGCCACGGCTCACCGCCTCCGCCCTTGTCCAGTCCGAGCCCGCCGGGGCCACGGTGCTCATCAGGGACAAGCCGGTCGGCGAGACCCCGCTGTTGCTGCGCGACTTCAAGTCCGGCTCCCATTCCGCCCTCTTGCGCAAAACCGGTTATGCCAGCCAGAAAGTCCAATGGGAGATCGTCGACGAGCGGCCGACCAAAGTCTTCGCCCAGCTCGGCTCCATCATCGGCGAGCTGACCATCACCAGCCAGCCCGAGGGCGCCACGATCAGCATCAACGGCAACGCCCGGGGCAAGACCCCGCAGGCCGAATCCTTCAAACTCCCGGAGGGCCAGTATCTGGTCAAGCTCACGCTGCCAGGCCACACCAGCTTCGAGGACGCCATCGACATCGGGCGCGGCCAGACCAAGCGCGTCGACGCCAAACTGGAGCTGCTCCCCGGCCAGATCAACATCACCGCCACCCCGGCCAACGCCCTCATCTCCCTGACCCTCCCCGGCGGCGCCGTGAAACAGCTCGGCAGCAGCCCCGCCAGCGCCAGCAACCTCCCCCCTGGCAAGTACGTGGTCTCCGCCGCCTTGCCGCCGGAGTTCGACGCCGAGTCCAAGGAGGTCGACCTCGTCGCCGGCAAGACCGAGAACGTCGCCCTCGCGTTGGAAGGCAACACCGGCGGCGTCGACATCCTCGCCGACCCGCCCGGCGTCACTCTCTACCTCGACGGCAAGAAGCTCGGCAACGCCGCTCCCAACCCCAAAGACCCCAACGCCTCCCTCGTCTTCCCGGTCCGCGGCGTCGGCGCCGGGACGCACACCGTCATGGTCACCCACAAAAACGCCGACCCCAACCGCAAAAGCGTCACCGTCAAGGTCGAGAAGCGCAAGATCGCCAGGCTCGCCCCCATCACCCTCTGGGTCAAAGACACCTACCTCAAGCTCACCAACGGCGAGGAGATCCGCGGCCACCTCGTCCGCGAGAACGCCAAGGAGGTTTACATCCAGCGCTCCCCAAGCATCACCCAGGGCTTCCCCCGCAAGCAGATCGCCGAGATGAAGAAACTCGAGGACTATGAGTAAGGCCCTCCTGCCGCTGGCGGCCGCCCTGGCCGTCTGCTTCCCCGCCGTCGCCACCCCCCTGGACTACGTCCTGCCCCATCTCGAACGCCGGACCACCGTTCACGAGGCCGAGTCCCTCTATTTCCTCATCCGGGTGGAGGACGACGAGTCGGGACGGCGCCACTTGGTATTCCTCCCGAACCGCGGCTCCCAGAGCGTCATCTTCCTCGACCGCCCCGACGAGCTCGCCTCGGAGTTCATGAAACACATGTTCCTGGCCCTCCCCGCCCTGGGCCGAGCCCCCCAGGACGTCCTCTTCGTCGGCCTGGGCGGCGGCGTCATGCCCGGCTACCTCCAAAAACGCTTCCCCTCCGCCCGGATCGACGTGGTGGAGCTCGACGGCGCCGTGCCGAAAATCGCCGCCGAGTTCTTCGGCTTCAAGCCCGGCAAATCCGTCCAGGTCGTCCTGGAGGATGGCCGCGTCTTCGCCAACCGCAACCGCAAACGCTACGACCTGGTCTTCGTCGACACCTACAACGCCGAGGCCATCCCCTTCCACCTGACCACCATGGAGTTCCACCGGAAACTCAAGGAGGCCCTCAAGCCCGACGGGGTGCTGGCCATCAACCTCGCCACCTGGGGCCAGGACAAGTTCGCCGCCAGCGAGCTGCGGACGCTTCGGGAGCTTTATGGCGAGCGCATGGCGGTCTTCGCCCTCGCGCACCATTACATCCCCCTGCTGTCCCCGGAGGGCGACCTTTCCCCCGCCACGCTGGAACGCCGCGCCGCCGCCTACGACCAGGCCGGCACGCTCAACTTCTCGACCCAGGCATTGCTCCCCGCGCGCCTCCTCCCCGACGAGCTGCTCCAAATGGAGCGGGAGGAGGGAGCGGTGGTCCTCACCGACGAGAAGGCCCCCGTCGGCTTGAACTAAGCAGGTCGCCTCTAAACGAAATCCAACGGCGCCACGTTTATCCCGCGCTCCGGCCATTCCGCGCTGGAGATGTAGTATTGAGCTCCGCGCTGGAAAATCTCCGGGGCGTGGGCGTCGACCTCCGCCACGGGCCGCTTACCGACGAAGCCGCGCGGCGTGTCGGCGACGAAGACCAAGGTCTTGTGCTGGTAGGCGCCGGAGACCGTCTTGTGGTCCCAAACCCCGTCCCAGGTGCAGACGAACAGATAGAAGGCATTTTCATGGCACAACAGGAACGGCGATTCCGGCGAGACGCCTTCCGGCAAAGTCAAAATCGTCCATGGCCCGTCCCAAACCAACAAATCCGCCGACTCTCGGAGCCGGACCTCGTTCCCCGAGCAATAACACAAGAAGTATTTGCCGTCGTGACACATGACCTGGGGATCGCGGCTGGCGCCGTCGAGGTCATGGAAGAGCTCGCCGCCAAGCGTCCAGGAGCGGAGGTCGGCGGAACTGGCCATCCGGAAGGTGGTCGGACCATAGATCATGTGATAAGCATATCGTCACATATGCTTGACAAATAAAACCAGAAGGAGTACATTACTCATTGCAACCATTTACTTGGAGGTGGTGATGAAGATACTCCGGCTTGATTTGACTGATCTTGAGCGGCAAGAATTGGAGGATATCAGGCGAAGCGCCTCCGATTATCGAGCAGAGCGAGCGTTGGCGGTTCTG